>SWCH01002990.1_pt1 | contig 497867 bp, 435 predicted proteins | sample 4690051 | NCBI WGS metagenome assembly SWCH01 (sample SAMN10267282, study PRJNA491770) | bioreactor metagenome | isolation source: DHS bioreactor inoculated with | place: Japan: off Shimokita Peninsula
GGGGGGCGTCTCGTTCACCATGAGTGATGATCATGAGTAAAGAGAAACCCAGAAAGAAGGCACAAAAATCCCTCAAGGAAAAACGCCGCGACAAGCGGGAAAAACGTTGAGGGAAGGGTGACGGGGCCATGGCGGCCCCGTTCTTCCAGTTGGTGTGAAACCGGGGCTGAAAGCCACTGAGCCCGAGGTGCCGGGAAATTGAGTTGCATCATAATCCGTACAGACACTTCTTGGTTCAATGGAGACTGGGCCGGACCATTATGCCGGCGGATCGTCAACCATAATCAAAGAAGAGAGGACGATGTCAGCGATCATTGACGTGTTGGCGAAGGCGGCGCTGTTCTCGACCCTGGACGAGGACGCTCTGGGGACGTTGTGCGAGGAAGGCCGAACGATAAACCTGGACTGTCGCGGACATCTGTTTCAAGTGGGCGAGAGGGCCAATGCGTACTATCTGATGACGAGCGGTGTCATGCGCTTGTACCGGCCCGGTCTGGACGGCGAAGACAAGGTGTTTCAGGTGGTGGGTGAGGGGGACCTGGTGGCGGAAACCGCCATGTTCGCCGAGCCTTGCATCTATCCCTTGTCGGCCGAAGCGGAAAGCCCTTGTACGTTAATCCGCTTGCCGCGCCATGGATTGCTGAATCTGGTCCGGGCGCAACCGGATTTTGCCCTGCGATTGCTGGGGGAAATGTCCCACCGGCTTTATCAGGCGGTAAACCGCTTGGATCAACTCACGGTGACCAATGCCGGCCAAAGAGTGGTGATGTATTTGTTGGAGCTGACCGAGTGGCGCAGGGAGCACTGGGTGGTGCTGCCGGTAAGTGCCAAGGTTCTGGCGCGACAGCTGAATGTAACACCGGAAACGCTGTCGCGTCTGCTCACCCGTTTTCGCCAGAGCGGTTTGATCAGCGGGCGCGGACGCAAGTGGGCCATTGTTGATCCTCCGGAGTTGTGCCGGGCCGCGAATTTGCCGTTACCGGACGCCCAGTGCCACTGTGCCGGCTCGCAATTCTTTCGCTGTTGTAATTTCAGTCATCGATCCTGTTCATAAGGCGGGTCCCTTAGTGGTCCAGGGTATGGATCAGCGTGACGACCTGATCAACCACCTGATCGATATCCTCTTCACCGTAACGCCGCCCGCGTCTTTTTCTCAGTCCGTTCTGATAAAGACGAACGTGGTGGTCCGGCCGTATATCCGCGCGTTTGAGGCAATGTTCGGCGCAGTGCATCTGGCAGCCGTCGATGGCGATGATCACCCGCCCGGAACGGGCCTTGCGTACCAGGCCGGGCACGCCGCCGCCGACGCCGGCGATACAGGACATTTCGGCGTGCCCGGCGTGGTCCAGACGCACCGCCACTTCGTTGGCGAGCTGAGCCACGTCGGAGCAGCCGGAACAGGAATACAACAAGGGCGGTTTGCGTGAACGCTGGCCGGTCATGAATCCTCCTCGAGGTGGAATCCGCGCACGCCGATATCGTTCTCCAGCGCCAGAAGATACTGGTGCAGGGCGCGTCGGCTGGCTTGCTCGAGCAGTTCGTGACGCACGCGTTCATTGACGTGTTCATAGGGCAGGGGGCGCGCTGGCCGCAGCTCTCTGATGTGTACCAGATGCCAACCGTAACGGCTGGCCAGCGGTCTCCCGTGCAGCCCTGTCGGCAGCCGCGCCAGCACCCGGTCCAATTCGGCGACGGTCTGTCCCGGCCCCAGCCAGCCCAGTTCACCGCCCTGGTCCCGGGAGGGGCAGTCGGAATAGCGCTGGGCCAGTTCCGTGAACCGATGCTCTGACGCGTCCAACTGGCGCAGCAGTTTCTGTCCCAGACGATATTGCCGATCCCGGGCTCGGGCGTCGTCCGGGGCGGCGGCCAGAAGGATGTGTTGTAGATGCCAGCCCGGAGGGGTTTGGAAGCGCTCCGGGTGGTTGTGGTAATAACGCCGACAATCGGCCGGGTGTGGCTCCGGGACCTGCAGGTCCTGCTCCAGCAGGGCGCTGATGCAGGCTTCTTCATCGGTCGGATCCAACCCGCATTGCGCTGCCCGTTGCAACAGCAATTGGCGAATCACCAGGGCCCTGGCTGCCTGTCGCCGGGCCCGATCAAGGTCGCCAGCGGGATGGTGCTGGGTTTCCCGGGCGATCTCGCTCTCCTCGATGAGGGCCTCGCCAACCTGAATCACGCCGCCGCCGGGGCGTTCCACCATATCGATGCGTTGCATGGCTCAGGCCCGCCTGCGGACGATTTGATAGCGACGGAAAAGATAGCCCAGGGGCAGGCTCCAGACGTGCACCAAACGGCTGAACGGAAACACCAGGAAAATGGTCAGGCCGATGAAAATGTGCACCTTGTAGATCCAGCCCACGCCTTCCAGATAAGCGGCGGCGCCACCCTGGAAGAAAGCGATGGCCTGAGCCCAGTGCGCCAGCTGCAGCATCAGGCCACCGTCCAGATGCCCAAGGGCCGGGCCGATGGTGGCCAGCCCGAGGGTAACCTGTACCACCAACAGAGCAATGATGAAGGTATCCATGGCACTGGAACTGGCCCGCACGCGGGGGTTGAACAGGCGCCGCCACAGCAGCATGACGCCGCCGATAAAACAGAGCACGCCGGCGATGCCGCCCACCAGGATCGCCATGATCTGTTTGGCCCCAGCGCTGATAATCCAGGCGTAGGCCCAGTGTGGCGTCAGTAACCCCACCAGATGGCCGAAGAAAATCACCAGGATACCGATGTGAAAGCTGTTGCTGGCCAGCCGCATGTGCCGCGACGACAGCATCTGGCTGGAGCCGGTTTTCCAGGTGTACTGGCCATGATCGAAGCGGATCAGGCTGCCCACCAGAAAGACGCTGACGGCGATATAGGGATAGATGCCGAACAGCAATATGTGCAGATGATGCGACAAGGATTCCATCAGCTCACTCCTTGGCGCGACCGCTGACGGCCGCCGCTGTGGGTGGGACGAAACGGACCGGTTGTTCCTCGGCCTGTTGCCGTTGTCGGGTCCGGTGACGGCCTTGGGCGGATTGCAACTGGCAGTCCTGATCGGATTCGGCGGAGAAGCGCACGGCTTCCTCTTCCCACACCGCGTCCAGGGCCTGGGGAGTGTGGTCCGGTGCTTCCCGGGATACCTCGGGCCGATGCGCCTGGATTTCCGATTCCGCGCCGATCAGAGCCAGCAAGGCGGTGACGGCCAGAGCCTGGGGTGCCTCCCGGCTTTCCAACCGTGCCGCCAGCCGGGCGAGAATGGCGCGGATTTCACCGAGCCAGCGGCCGATTTCCGCTTCCCGGCGGGTGGACAGAAACTCCAGAAACAGGGGCAGATAATCGGGCAATTCCCGCGCTTGCAAACGGAAGCCGGCCTGTTGGTAGTGATCGAGCAGATCCACCATGGCCTGACCCCGGTCCCGGGATTCACCGTGGACATGCTCAAACAGCAGCAGTGAAGTGGCGCGGCCACGGTCGAACAAGGCCACGTAGTCGGCTTGCAGATCCAGCAAATCGGCGGCGGCGATCCGTTCGCACCATTGGCCAAGCCGGTCCCGCATCGACAGGGTCCAGCGTCGTTCCGCGCTCAGGGCGGCGGCCAGTTCCGGCGCCGCCTGTTGCAAGGCGATTTCGGGATACTCCAGCAGGCGGGCGAGGGCACGCAGGCTCCGTTGGGTGATCTCAGTCATGACGCGCCTCCTGCTGCTCCGGTTCGAAACGTCGCGGTTTTACCAGGGTGGCGGTCTGCTTGCGCCCGCCGAACAGACTGGTATCGTCGTCGCCGCCCTGACAACCATTGCCAAAGGTGAAGCCGCAGCCGCCGCGTTCCGGAAACGCCTCACGGGCCTGTTCGCGATGGCTGGTGGGGATGACGAAACGGTCCTCGTAGTTGGCGATGGCCAGATAGCGGTACATTTCCATGACCTGGGCTTCGCTGAGACCCACCTGGTCGAGTACGGTGGTATCGGTTTCGCCATCCACCTGTTTGCCGCGCATATACAGGCGCATGGCGAGCAGCCGTTTCAATGCCAGCACCACCGGCTCTTCCTCGCCGGCGGTGAGCATATTGGCCAGATACTTCACCGGGATGCGCAGGGATTCGATTTTCGGCAGCACACCGTCGAATTCCAGATGGCCCGCCTCGGCGGCGGACTGGATCGGCGACAGTGGTGGCACATACCAGACCATGGGCAGGGTGCGATACTCCGGGTGCAACGGTAGCGCCAGCTGCCAGTCCACCGCCAGCTTGTACACCGGCGAGGCCTGGGCGGCGGTGATCACACTGTCGGGAATGCCATCGGCCCGGGCCCGTTCGATAACATCCGGGTCATGGGGATCGAGAAAGATGTCTCGCTGGCGGTGGTACAGATCCCGCTCATCCGGGCTTTCCGCCACTTCCTTGATACGGTCCGCGTCGTACAGCAGCACGCCCAGATAGCGGATCCGTCCGACGCAGGTTTCCGAACACACGGTGGGCTCTCCGGCCTCGATACGCGGGAAACAGAAAATGCATTTTTCTGATTTTCCGCTTTTCCAGTTGTAATAGATTTTCTTGTACGGACAGCCGGACACACACATGCGCCAGCCCCGGCATTTGTCCTGGTCGATCAGGACGATGCCGTCCTCCTCCCGCTTATAGATGGCGCCGCTGGGACAGGAGGCCACGCAGGTCGGGTTGAGGCAGTGCTCGCACAGGCGCGGTAAATACATCATGAAGGTGTGCTCGAACTGCCCGTAGATGTCCGCTTGTATCTGATCGAAGTTGCTGTCCTTGCGGCGCCGGGCGAACTCGGTGCCGAGAATCTCCTCCCAGTTGGGGCCCCATTCGATCTTCTTCATACGCTCGCCGGAAATCAGCGAGCGCGGCCGCGCCACCGGTTGATGCTTGCCAGGCTTGGCCTGGTGGAGATGCTCATAGTCGAAGTCGAAAGGCTCGTAGTAGTCGTCGATTTCCGGCAGATCCGGATTGGCGAACAGATTGGCCAGCACCCGCCACTTGCCACCGATGCGTGGTTCGATGCGGCCGTCCTTGCGACGCAGCCAGCCGCCTTTCCATTTGTTCTGGTTCTCCCATTCCTTGGGGTAGCCAATGCCGGGCTTGGTTTCCACGTTGTTGAACCAGGCGTATTCCACGCCCTCGCGGCTGGTCCAGACGTTCTTGCAGGTCACCGAGCAGGTGTGGCAGCCGATGCACTTGTCCAGATTGAGGACCATGCCGACCTGGGATCGAATAGTCATTTCGCGGCCTCCTGAACGAAGTCCTGGCCTTCACCGTCCAGCCAGTCGATGTGTTTCATGCGCCGTACCATGACGAACTCGTCGCGATTGGAGCCGACGGTGCCGTAATAGTTGAACCCGTAGGCAAGCTGCGCGTAGCCGCCAATCATGTGGGTGGGTTTGGGACAGACCCGGGTCACCGAGTTATGGATGCCTCCCCGGGTACCGGTTATTTCCGAGCCTGGCACATGCACATTGCGCTCCTGAGCGTGGTACATCATCACCATGCCCTCTTTCACCCGCTGGCTGACCACCGCCCGGGCGGCGATGGCGCCATTGGCGTTGTACAGCTCGACCCAATCGTTGTCGGCCACGCCCAGATCAGCGGCATCGGATTCCGACAGCCACACCACCGGTCCGCCCCGGTTCAGGGTCAGCATCAGCAGGTTGTCACTGTAGGTGGAATGAATGCCCCATTTCTGGTGTGGCGTCAGGAAGTTCAACGCCTTGCTGGGATAGCCGTTGTCCGCCGGTGGCGTGACGCTGCTGGCGGCGCGGGTGTCGATGGGCGGCCGGTACACCAGCAGGCTTTCGCCGAAGGCGCGCATCCAGGGGTGGTCCTGATAAAGCTGCTGACGACCGCTCACCGTGCGCCAGGGAATCAGTTCGTGCACGTTGGTGTAGCCGGCGTTGTAGGACACATGTTCGTCTTCCAGGCCGGACCAGGTCGGGCTGGAAATGATCTTGCGCGGTTGGGCGACGATATCGCGAAAACGGATTTTTTCCTCTTCCTTGGGATGGGCAAGGTGGCTGTGATCGCGGCCGGTGAATCGGGACAGCGCCTCCCAGGCCTTGACCGCCACCTGACCGTTGGTTTCCGGTGCCAGGCTGAGGATCACCTCGGCGGCGTCAATGGCGGTTTCGATGCAGGGTCTATCCTTGGCCGGGCCCGCTGTCTTGCGACGGTTAAGCTGGCCGAGAAAAGCCACTTCCTTATCCGTGTTCCAGCTGATGCCCTTACCGCCATTGCCCAGTTTCTCCAGTGCCGGGCCCAGAGCGGTAAAGCGTTCGTAGGTGGCCGGGTAATCGCGTTGCACCTCGATCAGCGAGGGCATGGTTTTCCCCGGCGCCGGCTCGCATTCGTCTTTTTTCCAATCCTTCACCTGCGGCTGCGCCAGCTCCGCCGGAGAGTCGTGCTGCAGCGGCAGGGTGACCAGATCGGTTTCCTCGCCCAGATGGCCCTCGCACACTTGGGAAAAGGCTTTGGCGATGCCTTTATAGATATCCCAGTCGCTGCGTGACTCCCAGGCCGGATCGGTGGCGGCGGTGAGCGGATGAATGAACGGATGCATGTCCGAGGTGTTGAGATCGTCTTTCTCATACCAGGTGGCGGTGGGCAGCACCACGTCGGAGTACAGGCAGGTGGTGGACATGCGGAAATCCAGCGTCACCAAAAGATCGAGTTTGCCTTCCGGTGCCTCGTCGCGCCAGGTCACTTCCCGGGGCCGTTCACCGCCGTCGCCAAGGTCCTTGCCCTGAATACCATGGCGGGTACCGAGCAGGTACTTGAGCATGTACTCGTGGCCCTTGCCGGAGCTGCCGAGAAGATTGGAGCGCCACACGAACAGATTGCGCGGGAAGTTTTGCGCATCGTCCGGATCCTCGGCGGCGAATTTCAGCGCGCCGGATTTCAATTGCGATACCACGTAGTCCGCGGTGCTTTGTCCGGCTTGCTTCGCGGCTTGGGCCAGGCGCAGCGGATTGGTGTTCAATTGTGGCGCGGAAGGCAGCCAGCCCATGCGCTCGGCGCGCACATTGAAATCGATCAGGCTGCCGCCGTAGTCCTCCACTTTGGCCAGGGGCGAGAGCAGGCTCTTCACGTCCAGTTTTTCGTAACGCCATTGGGAAGAGTGGGCGTAGAAAAAAGAGGTGCCGTTCATATGGCGCGGCGGCCGGGACCAGTCCAGGCCGAAGGCCAGAGGCAGCCAGCCGGTTTGCGGTCGCAGCTTTTCCTGACCCACGTAATGAGCCCAGCCGCCGCCGCTTTGTCCCACGCAGCCGCACATCACCAGCAGATTGATCAGGCCCCGGTAGTTCATGTCCATGTGATACCAGTGGTTCATGCCGGCGCCGACGATGATCATGGATCGGCCACGGGTCCTGTCGGCATTGCTGGCGAACTCCCGGGCGATGCGGATGCACTGGTCCGCCGGCACACCGGTGATGTTCTCTTGCCAGGCGGGGGTATAGGGTTTGATTTGCCGGTAATCGGTGGCGCCTTGATCCTCGCCGAGTCCCCGATCGATACCGTAGTTGGCGCAGAGCAAATCAAACACGGTTACCGCCAGAATCTCGCCGCCATCGGCGCCGGTGAGCACTTTCACCGGCAGGCTGTGGGTGAGGGTGTCGTCGCCGCCATTTTCCACATGAGGAAAGTGTTCGTGGGGAATGCCGCCGAAATAGGGGAAGGCGACCTTTTCCACCCGGTCGTGATCGCCGGCCAGGCTGAGGCGGGGTTGGATGTCCTGGCCATCAGCGTCAACCGGCTCCAGGTTCCATTTGCCCTGTTCGCCCCAGCGGAAGCCAATGGAGCCGCGCGGTACCGCCAGCCGTTCCCCGTTCTCATCCCAGACCAGTGTTTTCCAGCCCGGATTATTGTCCTGGCCCAGATTGTTGGCGAAGTCGCTGGCGCGCAGTTGTCGGCCGGGCACATAGCGGCCATCGTCGCGGCGTTCCAGTTCCACCAGACAGGGCAGGTCGGTATAACGGCGCACGTAGTCGGTGAAGTAGGCGCTGGGGGAATCCAGGTGAAACTCCTTGAGGATCACATGGCCCATGGCCAAGGCGAGGGCGGCGTCGGTGCCCTGCCTGGCGCTCACCCACTCATCGGAGAGCTTGGCCACCTCCGCGTAGTCCGGCGTGATCGCCACGGTCTTGGTGCCCTTGTAACGCACTTCGGTGAAGAAGTGGGCATCGGGGGTGCGTGTCTGCGGTACGTTGGAACCCCAGGCGATGATGTAGCCGCTGTTGTACCAGTCCGCGGATTCCGGCACGTCGGTCTGCTCGCCCCAGGTCTGCGGCGACGCCGGCGGCAGGTCGCAGTACCAGTCGTAGAAGCTCAGGCAGACACCGCCGATCAGCGACAGGTAACGGGCGCCGGCGGCATAGGACACCATGGACATGGCCGGGATGGGCGAAAAGCCGATGATACGATCCGGCCCGTATTGCTTGGCGGTGTAGACGTTGGCGGCGGCGATCAGCGTATTGAGCTCATCCCAGCCGGCGCGAACGAATCCCCCCATGCCTCTGTTTTTCTTGTATTGGGCGGTCTTGTCCGGATCCTCGACCAGGCTGGCCCAGGCATCCACCGGATCACCGTGCCGCTCCAGCGCCTCGCGCCACAGCCGCCACAGGGATTGCCGCACCAGCGGATATTTGAGCCGGTTGGCGCTGTACAGATACCAGGAATAACTGGCGCCGCGGGGGCAGCCCCGGGGCTCGTGGTTGGGCAGGTCCGGGCGGGTACGGGGGTAATCGGTTTGTTGGGTTTCCCAGGTCACCAGGCCGTTCTTTACGTAGATCTTCCAACTGCAGGAGCCGGTGCAGTTCACCCCATGGGTGGATCGCACGATCCTGTCGTGTTGCCAGCGGGCCCGGTACCCGTCTTCCCAGTCCCGGTTTTCGTCGCGGGTCTCACCATGGTGATCGGAAAATTCGGTTGGCTTCTTTCCGAGATACCTCAGGCGGTCCAGAAAGTGGCTCATGGTGTTGCTCCTAACAGGGAATCACCGCTTTTTTGCGGGTGTAATAGAACCAGGTCAGTCCCAGACACAGGACGTAGAACAGCAGAAATCCGTACAGCGCCGGTTCGGCGCCGCCGGTGAGATCCAGGGCCGTGCCGAAGGCCTTGGGAATAAAAAAGGCGCCGTAGGCGGCGATGGCGGAGGTAAAGCCGACCACGGCGGCGGCTTCGCGGTCGCTTTCCAGTTGCTGTTGCCGGACATCCTGGTCCGGCATCAGCCGGGCCACTTCATGACGGAAGATGGCCGGCACCATTTGAAAGGTGCTGGAGTTGCCCACCCCGGAGACCAGGAACAGCCAGAGGAAGCAGACGAAGAAGCCGACAAAGGCACCGGGTTGATCGCGATGGTCGAGGAACCAGAGTAATCCGATCACCCCGGCGATCATGCCGACGAACACCCAGAAGGTAACGCGGCCTCCGCCAAGCCGGTCCGCCACGCCACCGGAGAAGGCACGGCTCAGCGCTCCGAGAAGCGGACCGAGGAACGCCAACTTGAGAGCGTCCACTTCGGGGAACAAATGGGAGCTGAGCAGCGGAAAGGCGGCGGCGAAACCGATAAAGCTGCCAAAGGTGCCGGTGTACAGCACGCACATCAGCCAGTTGTGCTTGCGCCGGAAAATCACCGCCTGATCCTGGAATGAGGACTTGGCGCTGGCGATATCGTTCATGCCGAACCAGGCGGCCACGGTGGCGGCAATAATGAACGGCACCCAGACGAAGCCCGCGTTCTGCAGCCATAAGCGCTCGCCGTCGGCGGTCGTTTGCGGATCGCCGACCGCGAAGGCAAACACGCCGGTGGTAATCACCAGCGGTACCAGGAACTGCATCAGGCTCACGCCCAGGTTACCGAGGCCCGCGTTGAGTCCCATGGCGGCGCCTTTTTCCTTTTTCGGAAAGAAAAAAGAAATGTTCGCCATGCTGGAAGCAAAGTTGCCGCCCCCAAAGCCGCACAACAAGGCCAGTACCAGCATTACCAGATAAGGGGTGTCCGGGTTGCGTACCGCGAAACCGATCCACAGCGCCGGCAGTAACAGCGATGCGGTGGAGAATGCGGTCCAGCGGCGGCCGCCGAAGATCGGTACCATGAAACTGTAGAACACTCGCAGGGTGGCGCCGGAGAGGCCCGGTAACGCCGCCAGCCAGAACAGCTGATTGGCGTTGTAGTTGAAGCCCACTTGCGGTAACCGCGCCACCACCACCGACCACACCATCCAGACGGAAAAGGCCAGCACCAGATTGGGAATGGAAATCCACAGGTTGCGGCGGGCGATGGCGCGACCCTGCTGCTCCCAGAAATCGGTGTCCTCCGGCCGCCAGTCCTGCAGTACCAGTTTGCTCGGGGTGGACAGTTCCGGCAGGTCGCCGGTTTCGCGCTGCTCCGTCCATTCCACCCGGTTGGCCTTGATAATGGCGTAATGCATCCACGCCAGCGCTCCCGCCACCAGCACGAACAGCAGCATGAAACAGCTTTGCCAGATGCCCACCACATCATTGAGCATGCCGAAGGTCAGCGGCAGGAAGAAGCCGCCAAGGCCGCCGACCATGCCCACCACACCGCCCACGGCACCCACGTGTGCGGGGTAGTAGGTAGGGATGTGTTTGAAGACCGCCGCCTTGCCCAGAGACATAAAGAAGCCCAGCACCATGATCAGCAGCACGAAGGGCGGCAGGCCCATGATCAAGGAAAAACGCAGTTCACCATCAATGCCCTGAATGCGGTATTCGGTGGGGGGATAGCTGAGCAGGAAAGTGCAAACCAGGCAGGCGATGAAGGTCCAGTACATCACGCGCCGCGCGCCGTACCGGTCGGAGAGCCAGCCACCGAGAATGCGGAACAGGGAGCCGGGCAGGGTGAACAAAAGGGTGATCATGCCGGCGGTGGTGAGACTTACCCCGTAGACCCTCATCAGGTAGTGGGGCAGCCACAGCGCCAGGGCAACGAAGGCGCCGAACACAAAAAAGTAATAGAGCGAGAAGCGCCACACTCGAAGGTCGGCCATGGGAGCCAGCCGCTGGCTCAAGGTGAGGGACGGAGTCGGGTGTCGCGGATCCCGCGCGAACACCAGGAAGCCAAGGCCCATCAGCGCCAGCACCAGCGCATACACCTGGGCGGTGCCCTGCCAGCCCAGCGCCACCAGCAGTAAAGGCGCGGCGAAGTTGGTCAGCGACGAGCCCATGTTGCCGGCGCCGAAAACGCCCAGGGCGGTGCCCTGGCGGTCGCCGCCAAACCAGCGGGAAACGTAAGCGGTGCCCACGGCGAAGGCGCCACCAGCCAGACCCAGGCCCAGCGCCGCCAACAGCAGCATGGGGTAACTGTGGGCCAGGGTCAGAAGATAGACGCAGCTGGCGCTGACCAGCAGCAGGATGCCCATAACCGGACGCCCGCCGAAGCGGTCGGTGAGAATGCCGAGAACCGGCCGGCTGATCGAGCCGGTGAGCACCGGTGTCGCGATCAGCAAAGCCAGTTCGGTGTCCGACAGATTCAGTTCTTTGCTGAGAGGGATGCCAATAATGGACAACAAAGTCCATACGGCGAAGCACAGCGTGAACGCCAGGGTGGAAAGGAACAACGCCTGCCCCGAGCCGGGGGGTGAGACCGGTTCCGTTGATGCCACGGTGCCTCCTTGAGGTATGAGCCGTCCGTGTGTGGCAATCTGTCAGAAATAACTATCAAACGTATTGATTGGGGTCAATCTCTCTCCGACGAATGGCATGGAGTATGGGATTTCCGTCATGACAGTCCGGGGACTGCTCAATGCGATATCCTTTCACGCCGCCGAAGCCGCCGTCGCCACTGGCGGTATTTCGCCATATCGATGCTCATGCGCCGTTGCCGCTGAAGCGTCCCTTTCTGGAACCGCTGATGAACCGTCTACTGGCGGAACCGTTGGCGGCGGGGGAATTCGAACCCTTGCAGGGGCGTCACCTGACCCTTGATCTGGCCGACGGCGCGCCGCGTTTTACCGTGACGCTGCAGGCCAACCGTCTGCGATTAAGCGAACGCCCCGGCGAGGCGTGTATTCGTGGCGGCTGGCGTGAATTTTTGCAGCTCCTTGGCAGGGAGCAGGATCCGGACACTTTGTTTTTCCAGCGCCGTCTTCTGGTGGAAGGGGACACCGAATTGGGGTTGTGGGTGAAGAATCTGCTCGATGGTCTGGATCAGAGCGGCTGGCCGGGACCGGTGCGGGAGGGATTGCGGTTGTTGGCGTGGGGGCTTCGCTGAATCACCTTTCCGCTTGCACGCAAAACGCTGATTCGCTGGCAAGCCAGCTTCCCACAGCGGCTTTGCAGTTTTTTCTGTGGGAAGCGGCCTTGGCGCGAATCTGCGTGCTGGCGTGTTGCGTGCAAGCGTGTCAGCGCTTTTGAACATCAACGCACGCTGAGCGTTTCAAATAACGGCCGCAGCCGTTCCGCCAGTTCGGGCAGAGGATTGGCTATCGGCGACGGCTGTTGATAGGACGGTGACAGGCATTGTTGTGGTCGCGCCCATTGCAGGGCGTAGTGGCGCACTCCCTTGGCGGCCAGCCAGCGTGCCAGCCGTTCCACGGCGGCTTCATCGAAGTCCAGCCAGTGCACGGTGGTGCGGCACTCCAAAGCGAGATCGGCGGCCAGCAACTGATCCAGACTGTCGCACAATTGTCGCCACTGCCGGCCGCGCCCGGTGATGCGATCGATTTGATCCGCATCCCCTTTCACGTCCAGACCCACCCAATCCAAATCCGGTATCAGTGTGCTCAGCCGGCGGGGGTAACTGCCGGCGGTGTGCAGACCGATGCCGAATCCTCGCTCACGGGCCCGCTGTATCGCCGGTAACAGGTGTGGATGCCGGGTGGGCTCGCCGCCACTGAACACCACCGCTTCCAACAGGCCTCGTCGTGTTTCAAGAAAGGATTCGACTTCAAGCCATTCCCGCACCTGGCCCCGCCGGGGCGGGATCATGTGCGGGTTATGGCAATAGCCGCAGCGCAGCGGGCAACCCTGCAGGAAGACCACGCACGCCAGCCGGCCTGGATAGTCCAGTGTGGTCAGCGGCGTCAGGCCCGCCACCGGCAGGGCCGGAACGGCATCCGCGTCAGCCATTCAGGCGTGCCTGTTGCTCACAAAAATGACGGCGTTGGCGATGCTCGGATTTTTTACCCGGATTGAACTGGCTCACCGGCCGGTGGTATCCCATCACCCGGGTCCAGACTTCGCAGCGCTGGCGTTGCTCTTCGGGCAGGGTGTCACGGGGATTCAGAGAAGCGGTGGAGAGAGAAGCGTTCATGGTGTGTCTCCTTTTTGCGATGGAATAAAAATCAGCGTGAAAGTGTCAGGCCACGTGGGTGTCTTTCACTGTTGTTTGCTGGGCCAGCAGCGCGTCGTCGCAGCGCGGGCAGAATTCGTGTTCTCCAGCCAGGTAGCCGTGCACCGGGCAAATGGAAAAGGTCGGCGTCACGGTTATGTAAGGCAGTCGGAACCGGGACAGGGCGGTGCGTACCAACTGGCGGCAGGCGCGGGAGCTGGAAAGCCGTTCGCGCATGTACAGATGCAGCACGGTGCCGCCGGTATAGCGGGTTTGCAGCGGGTCTTGATGAATCAGCGCCGCGAACGGATCCTCGGTATGGCCCACCGGCAACTGACTGGAGTTGGTGTAATAGGGAGCCTCGGGCGTACCGGCCTGGAGAATGTCGGGATAACGGCGGGCGTCCTCCTTGGCGAAGCGGTAGGTGGTGCCTTCCGCCGGAGTAGCTTCCAGGTTGTACAGATGGCCGGTTTCTTCCTGGAAACCACGCATGCGTTCGCGTACGTGTTCCAGAAGACGCAAGGCCAGGTCACGACCCTGCTCGGTGGCGATATCCTGGCGATCATGGGTGAAATTACGCACCATCTCGTTAAGACCGTTCACGCCCAGTGTGGAGAAATGATTGCGTAACGTGCCCAGATAGCGCCGGGTGTAGGGATAAAGCCCCGCGTCCATCCAGCGCTGAATGCAATCGCGTTTGATTTCCAGACTGTCGCGGCCCAGTTCCAGCAGCCGATCCAATTCCCGGTAGAGCCCTTTTTCGTCGCCGGCGAAGCGATGACCCAGCCGCGCGCAGTTGATGGTCACCACACCCACGGAGCCGGTTTGCTCGGCACTGCCGAACAGGCCGTTACCACGTTTGAGCAGCTCACGGACATCCAGCTGCAGGCGGCAGCACATGGAACGCACCATGTGCGGTTGCAGATCGGAATTGAGGAAATTCTGGAAGTAGGGCAGGCCGTACTTGGCGGTCAGGGCGAACAGCCGCTCCGTGTTGGGCGCGTCCCAATCGAAATCCTCGGTGATGTTGTAGGTGGGAATCGGGAAGGTGAATACCCGGCCGCGTTGATCGCCGGCTTCCATCACTTCCAGATAGGCGCGGTTGATCAGATCCATCTCCGCCTGCAGCTCGCCGTAGGTGAACGGCTGCTCCTCGCCGGCGATCACCGGCACCTGTTCGCGCAGATCCTCCGGGCAGGTCCAGTCGAAGGTCAGGTTGGTGAACGGGGTCTGGCTGCCCCACCGGGAGGGCACATTGAGGTTGTAGATAAATTCCTGGATGGCTTGCCGTATCGCCGGGTAGTCCAGGTTGTCACGGCGCACATAGGGTGCCAGATAGGTGTCGAAGGAACTGAAGGCCTGGGCACCGGCCCATTCGTTTTGCAGTGTGCCAAGGAAGTTGACCATCTGGCCAAGCGCGCTGGAGAGATGTTTGGGCGGGCCGCTTTCGGCGCGGTCGGTGACGCCGTTGAACCCTTCCATCAACAGGCTGCGCAGGGACCAGCCAGCGCAGTAGCCGCTCAGCATATCCAGATCATGCAAGTGCAGATCGCCTTCCCGATGGGCGCTGCCAATCTCCGGCGGGTAAACCTGATCGAGCCAGTAGTTGGCGATCAGCTTGCCGGAGATGTTGAGGATCAGCCCGCCCAGGGAGTAACCCTGATTGGCGTTGGCGTGTACGCGCCAGTCGGCGCGACTGAGGTATTCCTCGACGGTGGTGCTCACTGCCACCGTGCTGTCCGGGCGGGGTGTGGTCATGGCGCTGTTTCCATATTTAGTGTGTTTTATTTGGTTTGACACAATATATGGTGGTAAGCGTAAAGGTGAGACCGAGAGAAAGGGCTGATCTGGGTCAAGGAAAGTGAGGGTGGGGGCTCCAGCGGCCCGGACCTCGGGCACATGAAATCGGAGGTCGCTACGAGGCCGCTGTAGGAGCCAGCCTTGCCGGCGAAGAGGGCACAAAAAATTCGCCAGCAAGGCTGGCTTCTACAGCGGCTTCGCAGTTCGGCCTGTGGGAAACGGTCGCGATTGGCGTGCTACCGCCGGTCCATTCCGGGGGCGCCGTGCCAGTAGCCGTCACAGCGCGCTTCGTCCACCAGGGCAAGCGGGTCCCGGTGGTCCGGCTGGCCCCGGCGAACTCGATCAAAAGCCGCCACTATCTCCGCCATGGGCTCGTCGGCCACCACCAGGCGCGCGCTGCTTATCCCCATTTCAGCCATCACCGGCAGTTCCCGGCGCAGGTCCTGGGGCCAGGCGGAGAGGGTCTGGATGCCATTGAGAGTGAACAGTCTTCGACCATCCTGACTGAACAGAGGCAGCCCCTGAGGATCGTCCCGGCAAACAAACTGGCAGCGGTCCTTGGCATTGCCCCGCCGCCGGGCGGTGAAGCAACGGGCCGACCAGGCCAGCGCCAGATGCCCATAGGCATGGACCTCGCACGGCAGAGCCAGATCCTGTTCCCGCAGTGCTGTCAGCAAAGCGGTGAGCGCCTGCCGGGACAGTTCCAAGGGCGCGTGCCAGCGCTGCATACCGGACCCAGCCAGCAAGCGGATGGCTTCCACGTTGTAGAGGTTCAGAGGCGCGCCACCGATAAAGGGAATGCCGGCTTCGCTGAGCAAATGGACGGCGCTCATATCATTGGCTTCCACCGGCAGTTCGCCGTTGTCGCACAGCCGGCGCAGCGCGCGCAGGTCGGCGCCGGCCTCGATCAGCGTTTGCGAGGCCAGCACCACGGTTTTGCCCTGAGCACGCAGTTCCCGGGCCAGCCCGAGCCAGTGATCCAGTTTCATGTCCCGTCGCCGACCGCACACGGTCTCGCCCAGATAGATCCGTTCCACCGGCCAGTCCGCCGCCTGCGCATAGAAGCTCTCGTAATCCTGTTGGTGCCAATAAAACGGTACCGGTCCCAGGGCCAGTTCCAGCATGCCGATGCCTCCTATTTCCAGCGCCGCTCGTAGGCGCCCAGGGTGGTGGTGGTGCCTTCGGACAGGGCGCTCAGCGCACGTTGCCAGGCCGGGTCGGACTGGAACATGGATGATGTCCGGGAGAGACGGTCCAACGCCTGGCGCCATACCCGGGTGACCTCCCGTACATAAGCGGGACTGCGTTGCCGGCCTTCGATCTTCACCGCGGCGATGCCGAGGGCCTGCAACTCCGGCAGCAGCTCCAACGTATTCAGACTGGTGGGTTCCTCGATGGCGTGATAGAGCTCGTTGTCCACCCGGAAGCGGCCCTTGCACAGGGTTGGATAACCGGCTTGTTCGCCAGGACCATAACGGTCGATGAGCACGCCGTTGAGACGGGAACTGAGACCGCCGTCCCGCTCTTCCCAGCGCACGTGGGCGGCGGGTGAGCAGGCACCGTGGGTATTGGGCGATTCACCGGTGAGATAGGAAGAAAGATAGCAGCGCCCTTCCACCATGATGCACAGGCTGCCGAAGCCGAACACTTCCAGGGCCACCGGCGAAGCCGCCGCCAGCTGTTTTACCTGATCCAGTGACAGCACCCGGGGCAGCACCGCGCGGCGAATGTCGAAATGCCGATGATAAAAATGCAGGGCCTCGGCGCTGGTGGCGGAGCCTTGCACGGACAAATGCCGGGGCAGGTCAGGGTGGCGGCGGCTGGCATACTCGAGCAGGCCCAGGTCCGCCAGAATCAAGGCATCCACACCGAGATCCGCGGCCTGATCCACGGCCCGGGTCCAGAGCGGCCAGCCCTCGTTTTGCGGATATGTGTTGATGGCGCAGAACACCCGGCAACCTTGCCGGTGGGCGTAGTCGATACCTTCCCGGGCCCGTTCCGGAGTGAAGTTGAGACCGGCGAAGCGACGCGCGTTGGTGATGTCCTTGAAACCCATGTAAACCGCGTTGGCGCCTTCGTCCACCGCGGTTTTCAGTGCCGGCAGATTGCCGGCGGGGCAGACCAGTTCCGGGGAACCGCTCATGTCTCCTCCCATGCCAGGTAGCGTGGCCGGTCAGGGTAAAGCCGCTGGGCCGCGCCGGGCTGACCTGGATCAAGGGGAAGGCCGGACTTCAGAGGTCGAGGACGAGCCGGTTCTCCATCCGTTCGGCATGGCGCCGGTCATGGGTGACCATGATCAGAACCCGGTCGTTCAAGGTGGCATGCAGCGTGTCGAACAGAGCGTCGGCGGTGGCCGGCTCCAGACCGGTGAAGGGCTCGTCCAGCAGGACGACCGGACTGTCCCGCAGCAGCACCCGGGCCAGCGATAAACGCCGTCCCTGTCCGCCGGAGAGGTGCATGCCGTTGGTGCCGATCCAGTGATCGAGACCGCCACGTTGCCGTACCAGATCCGCCAGCCGTGCCTGTTCCAGCACCTGCCAGAGGCGCTCGTCGCTGGCGTCCGGTCTGGCCAGGCGCAAGTTATCCCTGAGAGTGCCGGTGAATAGCTGCTGTTGCTGTAACAGCAGGGCGAAACATTGGCGCCAGGCGTCGCTGTCCGCCCGTTCCTGGCTGACACCGCCGAATCGGATCTCGCCAGCGCTGATCCGTTGCAGGCCCATCAGGCAATGCAACAGAGTGGATTTACCACTGCCGCTTGGACCGACGATGGCCAGCGGAGCGCCGGCTCGCGCTTGCAGATCAAGACCGCTGAACAAGGCCGGCTGTCCAGGCCAGGCGAAACTCAGTCCGGAGACCTTCAAATCGCCGTCGGACCGCGGAATCCCGCTGCCGCCGGCGGCCGGCGGCGGGATTGGCGTGCCGGTCAGGGCCTCCAGGCGTGTCACGGTGGCACGGGTGTCTGGCCAGCCCTGCCAGGCCTGAGCCAGGGGCAGGGTCACCTCGGCGGCGGCGAGTACCAGCAGCATCAGGGCCAGCGCCATCGGCGCGTCGATCACCTCTTGCCGCACCGGCGTGATCAGTATCAGCAGCATCGCCACCGCCAGCCACTGCATCAGACTCTGAATCAGGGTCTGGGTGATGGCGTGCCGCAAGGCCAGCCGATGCTCGAGCGCGGCCAGATCGGCCAGGTGGCGGCGCCACTGCTCGAGTAATGACGGCCGCAGGCCATAGGCAAGCACATCGGGCAGTCCGTTGAGGGTTTGCACCAAATCCCCACGAAGCTGTTCGCGTTGCCAGGCCCGTTGTTCCAATGGTTCGGCGGAAACTTTCGACAAGTGCCGCAGTAGCAGGAACATCGTGATAAAACCGGCCAGCATGGCCAGGGCCGCCGCCGGTCCGGCGATCCAGAACCCCGCCAGCAGCAATACCACGGCGGTGGCGATGGCCACCAGGGCGGGCTGTCCCTGTCCCAGCCAGGCGTTCTCCAAGCGCTCCACATCTCCCAGCAGGCGCTCCAGCAAATGGCCGCTGCTCAGTGACGACAAGGGGCCGGGTATGCGCGGCAGAATCGCCGCGAACAATCGCGTGCGCAGGCGCTGCATCACATGGAAGGTGGCGTCATGGCTGACCAGCCGCTCGAAATAGCGGGACACGGTGCGGCCCACCGCCAAGGCGCGAATGCCGGCGCTGGGAACCAGAAGGTTGAACGCCACCGCCGGACCGCCCGCGGCCAGCCCGGCCAGCGCCGCGGCGCTGATGAACCAGCCTGACAAGCCCAGCAGCGCCATGGCGGCGAGGGCGGTAATCAGCGCCAGTAACCCGGCATTACGTAGCCGAGTGCCTTCCCCTTTGAATTGATGACGAAACCAGGTGATGCGATCAGCCATGGGCCCGCCCTTCCATGGGCACCGGGGAAGGGCCCAGCCACAGGCTCTGGTCGGCCAGGGTGGCGAGCGCCGGGGAATGGGTGGCGATCACCAAGGTGCGTTGTCCCTTGCGGGCGCGCAGCGCCGCGATGATGCGTTGCTCCAGGGGGGCATCCAGCTCCGCGGTGGGTTCGTCGAGCAGCAGCAGTAGTGCCGGGCTCAGCAAGGCCCGGGCCAATGCCAACCGGCGGCCTTGCCCGCCGGAAAGACCGCCGCCGTTCTCGTCCAGCGCCGTATCCAGTCCGGCGGGCAAGTGTTCCAGACCACATTCGGCCAGTACTTGATGTAAGGCCTCGTCATCGGCATCCGGGGCGGCCAGACGCAAATTATCCGCCACCGTGCCGTGGATGAACCACGGATGCTGCCCGGCCCAGGCCAGATTGCCGGTCACCTGTGCCAGCAGTGGCGCCGGCCGGCGGTTATGGCGTACTTCGCCGGTGTCCGGCGCCAGCAAACCGGCGATCAGTTTCAACAGAGTACTCTTGCCCGTGCCGCTGTCGCCCCTGAGTACCAGGCACGTCCCGGCCGTTACGGTCAGAGAGCAGTCGTGAAGCAGGGTCTCCTCGCAGCCAGGGTAACGAAACGACACCTGGTCAAGGGTCAGCGTGGTGGCGGTGGTGGAGACGTCAGCGGAAACGGTGGTGGCGCCGCTATCCTGGAGCAGTGGCGCCAGGACCTCGGCGGCGGCGCGGGCAGCGGCGCGGTCATGATAGCCGGCGGCCAACTGACGCAACGGCTGATAGAACTCCGGTGCCAGCAGCAATAGCCAAAGTCCGGTGGCGAAATCGAGCCGGGGACCGGGACCGATGGCGATCAAATTGAGCAGGTGCAAACCCACATACAAGGCCACCAGGGCCACCGATAGCGCCGCGAAAAGCTCCAGCACGGCGGACGTAAGAAAAGCGATTCGCAGTACTTTCATGGTGCGTTTGCGGTATTCGGCGTTGACCGTATCCACTGCCCGTTGCTCCGCCGCTTCACGGGCGAAGGCTCGCAGCGTCAGCACGCCACGCAGACGATCGAGAAAATAGCCGCCGAGAAAACGCAAACTTTCCAGCTGTCGATCCGCTGCCCGCTGCGCGCCACTGCCCACCAGCATCATGAAGACCGGGATCAAAGGCGCGGTACACAGGAAGATCACACCAACGATCCAGTCCATGCTGAACGCGGCCAATAAAAACAACACCGTGGCCACGCTGGCCACTCGCCGTTGCACCGCGAAACCGGCGTGATAGCGACCCACCGCGCCGGCTTGTTCCAGCAAAGCGGTGCTGGCTTCCCCCGCGGTCAAGGTACCGCCGGCACCGCGCAACAATGCCTCCGCCACGGCGCCGCGTACTGCCTGGCTGATATCGGCGGCGGCGCCGGCACTGAATCGGGCGCGGGCGGCTCCGGCCAGGGCCCGCGACGCCAGCGTCAACAACAGCAGGGAGGCGGGCAGCCATAAAGAGGGCTCGCCGTTGAGCAGACCAGCGGCGAGCCAGGCCAGCAGTCCCGCCTGAATGATCGCCAGCGGCGTATCCGCCAGCGCGCTCAGGTATAGCCAGCGCACCATGTTCTTGGCGTGTTGCCGTTGTGCATCCAGCCAGAGGAGCGGGCTGGCCGGGGGTTCCGCGGACGCCGCGGGAGAATCTTGATGTAAATCAATAGGCATGCCGGTTTTCAACTCTTCTCTGGACCGCCGACGTGAACAGGGGCAGGGCCGGTGCTATGCTGAACCCGGCTTCACCAGCGCGAACAACGATGGGGATCAATGGTAGACCCGATTGCTCAGGCTTTCACCCGCAGTCTGTAATCACATGGATGAAAGTCAACGGGCAATTCCCTGTGGCCACGGTCCATGGTGGCCACTCTGGCGGGTCGTCGCGGGGCAACGTTAAAAATTACGCCCGGCAATTTTTAATCCTGAATCGTTTCTTTGTCGACACGGAAACGCTGCTTCCATCGTATACGCGCACCGGTAAACAGAGGGCCACGGAGGGTCTTCAGCAGGATATTTCTGCAGGCAAGGAATGGCTGGCCGTCAATATCTCCATGGGATGGAGCGGATCGGTTGAGTCCGATCCGGTTGGCGAACCGCCAATGTGTAATCAGGGGAGAAACGCAGATGATCGACGCTACTCTGGTTGAGTTGTCGCGGGCGCAGTTTGCCCTGACAGCAATGTACCATTTCCTTTTCGTACCTCTGACTCTGGGACTGTCCTTCATGATCGCCATCATGGAGAGCGTCTATGTCATGACCGGACGCACCATCTGGCGTGACATGACCAAGTTCTGGGGGTTGCTGTTCGGCATCAACTTCGCCATGGGCGTGGCCACCGGTATCGTCATGGAGTTCCAGTTCGGTACCAACTGGGCTTACTACAGCCACTATGTCGGTGACGTGTTCGGCGCGCCTTTGGCGATCGAAGGCCTGATGGCGTTTTTCCTCGAAGCCACGCTGGTCGGTCTGTTCTTTTTCGGCTGGGACAAACTGGGCAAGGTCCAGCATCTGGCGGTGACCTGGCTGGTGGCCCTGGGGTCGAATCTGTCGGCGTTGTGGATTCTGATCGCTAATGGCTGGATGCAGAATCCGGTGGGCTCCTTTTTCAATCCCGACACCATGCGCATGGAAGTCACCGATTTCGCCGCGGTGATTTTCAATCCGGTGGCGCAGGCCAAGTTCGTTCATACGGTGGCCGCCGGTTACGTTACCGGCGCTGTGTTCGTATTGGCGATCAGTGCCTACTATTTGCTGCGTGGCCGTTATAAGGCGCTGGCCAAACGCTCCTTCACGGTGGCGGCTTCGTTCGGACTGGCGGCGGCGCTGTCGGTGGTGGTGCTCGGTGACGAGTCCGGTTATGCCATCACCGAGAATCAGAAGATGAAACTGGCGATGATCGAGGGGATGTGGCACACGGAAGAGGCGCCGGCGTCGTTTTCCTTGTTCGGTATTCCGGACCGCGAGGCCCAGGAAACGCACTATGAGTTGAAGATTCCCTGGGTCATGGGGTTGATCGCCACGCGCAGCTTCAGCAAGGAGATTCCCGGCATCACGGAACTGGCGGCCCTTTCGGAGATGCACATCCGTGATGGTTTGCTGGCCTACGACGCGCTGGAAACCCTGAAGGTCGATGAGGCCAACCCGGAGGCCAGGGAGACTTTTCTTCAGAACCAGGAGTATCTGGGCTATGCGTTGCTGTTGAAAAAGTACGTGGCGGATCCCCGTGATGCCAGCGATCAGCAGATCGTCATGGCGGTACAGGATTCGCTGCCCAATGTGTTCGCGTTGTTCTGGTCGTTCCGTTTCATGGTGGCCATCGGTTTCTACATGATCGCGCTGTTTGGCCTGGCGTTCTATCTGGTGTCGCTGCGTCGCCGGGTGCCACGCTGGTTCCTGAGGGTGTCCTTTTACACCTTGCCGTTGCCCTGGATCGCCGCGGAGCTGGGTTGGCTGGTGGCGGAATACGGCCGGCAGCCCTGGGTCATCGAAGGGGTGTTGCCTACTTTCCTTGGCGTCAGTTCCATCGGCATCAGTGACATTCTCATCTCCCTGGGGGGCTTCATGGTGTTGTACACGGTGCTGGCGGTGATTGAGGTCCGTCTGATGCTCAAATACATCCGCAAGGGCCCGGAACAGGAAAGCGGTGACGATCCCGCCAAACTGGATGCCGGCCTGTCACCGGCCTTTGCCAAGTCCCAGGAATGAGGAGGAAACGCCATGATTTTCGATTACGAAGTGTTGCGTTTGATCTGGTGGGCCTTACTGGGTGTTCTGCTGGTGGCCTTTGCCGTCACCGACGGCTTCGACATGGGCGTGGCGGCGCTATTGCCAGCGGTGGCCCGAAGCGACGGCCAGCGCCGCCAGGTGATCAATACCGTGGGACCGGTGTGGGAAGGCAATCAGGTCTGGTTCATCCTTGGCGGCGGCGCCATTTTCGCCGCCTGGCCCGCGCTTTACGCGGTCAGCTTTTCCGGATTCTATCTGGCCATGTTCCTGATCCTGTCGGCGCTGATTATCCGGCCGGTGGCATTCAAATTCCGCTCCAAGCGCGACGAGCCGGCCTGGCGCGCACGCTGGGACGCGGCGTTGTGCTTCAGCGGTGTGGTACCGGCGCTGATTTTCGGTGTGGCGGTGGGCAATGTGCTGCAGGGCGTGCCGTTTCATTTCGACAGCAGTCTGCGGCCGTTCTACACCGGTTCCTTCTTTGCGTTGCTGAATCCGTTTGCTCTGTTGTGTGGGCTGGTGTCACTGGCGATGCTGATACTGCACGGCGCCACCTGGCTGCAGATCAAGGCGGATGGTGAACCGGCGGAGCGGGCCCGAAAATTCGGCATGGTCGCGGCCATTGTCGTAATCGTACTGTTTGCCGTTGGTGGCTTCTGGGTCAGTCATATGGACGGCTACCGCATCGTCACGGCAATGGATCCGCAAGGGCCTAGCAATCCATTGCGCAAGGAAGTGGTGTCGGAAGCCGGCATCTGGCTGAACAATTACCGTGCCCAGCCGGTTCTATGGCTGGTGCCCCTGGCCGGTTTCGCCGGTGCCGTGCTGGCGTTGATGGGGTTGTTCTGGCGCGTGGGCGCTTTGAGCTTTCTCGGCTCAAAGCTCTCGGTGGCCGCTATCATCACCACGGTGGGAGTGTCCATGTTCCCGATGATTCTGCCGAGCAGCTCTGATCCGGGCCACAGCCTGACCGTCTGGGACAGTTCCTCCAGTCATTACACCCTGGGCGTGATGCTGTTCGCCACGGTGGTGTTCCTGCCCATCATCCTGCTGTACACCGCCTGGGTCTATAAGGTGTTGTGGGGCAAGGTGAGCGAAAGCGACGTCAACAAGGATATGTACTGAGGAAACGATTATGTGGTACTTCAGCTGGATTCTCGGTGTGGGCCTGGCCTGCACCTTCGCCATCCTCAACGCCATGTGGTTTGAGCTGTCCGAAGTGGACGAGCAGGCCCGTGAGGCCGAGGACGAGGGGTAATTTCGGAGATTGTTACAAGGCCGCTGTAGGAGCTAGCCTTGCTGGCGAATGAAGGGTTGTGGGAGCTTGCCTGTAAGCGAATATCGCAGCTCCCTTTTCGCTTGCAGGCAAGCTCCCACAGTGGCTTTGTAGTTCCCTGAGAGAAGGCGGGTCTGTGTATTGGGGAAAGCGGGGAAGGAAAAGTGCCGCCGCCGTACCCCCCAGCGACCGGACGGAGCGCGAACCAGGGGAAGGGGAGTGGCGACGGCAGAGTCAGGCTACCGGTTTGCTGTTATATCGTCTTGATCTACATCAAATATCCGTGATTCATTCTTGCCAGAGATGCTTGTCTCATTCGTATGGCCGCCTCTCCTAGTAAGAGGTAGAGGTCAGCATGACAAGGCGCCTTAATGTAGGTCGGCAAGCTTGGTACTTGTCATGCCCAAGGAATGGGCTACATCATACATGGCCTGGTTAAGTATTTTGTGAGTGATTTTATCGGCCTCGAACCCCGCTTCTGCGTTGATGTCCGCCATGACTTGGTTATGGAGTTCGTGCGAAATGGCTTTGTCGAATAAATAGCCACTCCAGAACGTGCCATCCGCGGTGGTGCCGGCTTCCACCAGGGTTCTGGCTAGTTCTGTCCCGGATAGTTCGGCGGGCTCAGGAAGAGTAATACCGGCTTCTTGTGCGCGTTTGAGTGCGTAGATGATGGCCATGTCCATACCCTTGATGAAAGTATCTACCTGATCTTTCCCATATTGCTTGTTTAGTTTGGCGATCTCACTTTTGACGGTGTGCTTTCCAAGCATTGCCGTCAGGGCCTGTGCGAAGCTGAATTCATCGCTACCTCCACCGGCCTGGATCAGGGCCGCAGTGACATCCAAAGCGGGCTCACCCTGATAGGATGCACCGCCAAACATGTTCATAGGCGTGGAATGGGGTTGCTCAGCCAGCGTCGTCCCAATGGCGGTTGCCAGGAAAAGGGCCGTTACGGCCAGGTTCTTTGTTTTCATGAGTATTATCCTCGCTATGCTTTCGGGGGTGATGGTGTGCGCTGTTACGACTTGCCAGTCCGCTGTCTTCTTGCCAGCTCCTCCATAACCGCCGCGGTCATGACGTCGCAGCGTTTTCCGGCAAACTCGAAGATGTCCGGTTCCAGGACTTCCATTGTTCGTAATAAGCGCTGGCGGAGCATCTCACGGGCCCGGGAGAGACGTTTTTTAACCAGCACTTCGCTTATGTCGAGACAGAGGGCACTGTCGGCCGAGGAGAGCCCTTCCACCTCTCTAAGGAGGAAGACACAACGGTATATTTCCGGAAGGGCGCGAATCGCTTCTTCCAGAAGCTGCCTTAGCTGTTGTCGACTTACCTCGGTTTCCGGGTTTGATACGTTGACCATGTGGGAGCCCATTGGGTCTCTCTCGTTCGACTCGCCATGCAGGTGAGTGATTTCATGATTCAGGGACATTTCTGGCCGTTGGCGGCGTTTCGAGCTGATGGCCTGATTGATGACGATGCGGGTTAACCAAGTCTTGAGTGATGCCCGGCCCTGAAAGGAATCAAGATTTGTGAAGGCGTTAAGATAGGCCTCCTGCATTGCTTCTCGGGCTAGGTCCTCATCATTGAGAACACCGATAGCGGCCCGAAAAAGGGGCTGATTGTGGCGTCGGATAATGAGTTCGAACGCGGCACTGTCGCCATGTCGAGCACGCTCCACCAGTCCGATGTCGCTTAGCTCAAACAAGCATTCATAAGGATTTGCCTCTGAAGAGGGCATGCTGGATTTTCCTATGGAAGTAGGTGGTTTTTGGCGCTTATGTAAATAGACGCATCGCATGGAAAAAGGTGACAACGTTCCATCAGGAATGTTGGGTCCAGTCTTCACCATTGCTTTTATAGGCGCATCTCCGATTCCGAGAATGGTCTCCGGTTGAGAGTGTGCCGAAGTTGAATATGTAGGTGTGCTGATTAATCAATTGTCGGATGAGAAAGTTCGAACCAGCGCGCTCTATGGGGAGGTCGAGCTCTGAGAATGGCTACTGAATGATATGCCCTGGATCAGGTGCTACCTGCGTTGAACTGGTTTATCAGCCAGGCGCGCAACGCCACGGCATTGTTGTGTTTGGTGTCCCGTGCCGAGTACAGAAGCGTCAGCGGTTGACCTGCGGCGGCATCAAGCAGGGCGTCGATCGGATCGGGGTTGGCGTCCAGCTCCTCATGATAACGACGCTGGAATTCTTCCCAGCGCTGTGGATCGTGCCCGAACCATTTGCGTAACGCAGTGGAGGGGGCCAGCTGTCGAAACCAGTTATTGGCGGCCACCTGTTCTTTCTTCATGCCCCGCGGCCAGGCGCGATCCACCAGTGCACGGTAGCCGTCGCTGTCGTCCCGGGCATCGTAGACACGTTTGCATTGAATCCGGGTGGGGCGCTGCATATTGAAACCTCATGGGTTGCCGGTTAACCGGGTCAGGGTTTCGGCGGCCTCTTCGATAATGCGGTTCAGGCGTTGCTCCGCCGTTAGGATTTGATGGAGCTGTCCGCAGGACTGACCGGCGTACAACGCCATGTCGTCCAGCTCTCCACGGGCATCGGCCAGCGGCGAGTCGGTGGAGAACAGATAAACCGGCTGGCCGTCCTGTTCTCCGATGATCTCGGAAATATTGGCCTGCCGCAAATCGTCGTATTCCCCTCGGGTTACGCGATTGCGCAATACTCGCACTGGGGCCGGCTCATGCCAGTTGCGGGTGAAATCACGGCAATGAACGGTATCGCCGGCGCCGGCCTGAATCAGCCGTTGTTGGTGGTGAGGGTGGGCGTTGGCTTCCTCGGTGGCAAGGAAGGCGCTGCCGATGCTAGCGCCCTGAGCCCCCAAAGCCAGAGCCGCTACCAGTGAGCGGCCATTGGCGATGCCGCCGGACGCCACCACGGGAACCGGGCAGACAGGAACGAGTTCGGCCAGCAGGCTCAGGGTGCCGATATGTCCGCGAACATGACCACCGGCCTCCCAGCCCTGGGCGATGATGATCTCGGCGCCGGCGTCGATGGCCAGTTCCGCGTCCCAGGTGCTGCCGACCTGATGGATGACACGAATGCCTTCGCTGACCAGGTGCCGCACCAGGGCGGTGTCCACGTCCCAGAAAAGCACCACGAACGGCACCTGAAGAGTCAGGCAGGTTCGCACGTGTTGATGGAGCTGGGCGTTCTCGGTGGCGGCGGGAATCAGATTGATCGCGAACGGCTTGTCGGTGAGCCGGCGTAACGCGTCAACTTCGGCGCTGATTCGTTCCACCGGCTCGCGCACCATGCCGAGCACGCCAAAGCCGCCGGCCCTGCACACCGCCGCTGCCAGCCGGTGGCGGGCAACGCCCCCCATTCCGGCCAGCAGGATGGGGAAGGCGCAGCCCAGGTGATCACAAAGCGGGGTGCGTAATGCCGGTGGCGGTGTTACCACTGCCATATCTGATCGACCCGTTCGTACAGATCCGCCAGTCCGGCCCGGCTTACCAGTTCAACTCCGGCTTGCAGAGGAAGGCCGGCGAGCCCGCGTTCTTCCAGATCCTCGCGCACCGCGTACACGGGCACGCCGCTTTCGGTGAGATTGGTGAGGTCGCGAACCAGTTCCGCCGGTTGGCTTTGTTTCCAGGTGCCCAGGATCAGGGGTGGTTGGCGCTGATTCAGCACCGCGTAATGCACGCCATGGCCACTGAGCAGCACCTGCAGATCGCCACCCGCGCCGCGCATGGATTGGGTCAGCCAGAGAATGGTGTCGTCTTGTTCCTCCACCGTGGTGCGGAAGGCTTGATCGATAACCTGCAGTACTTTCATGGCGCTTACCTCGTGCCGATGGTCAGGGTGTTGAAGGCGTCACTGGCGTAGCGCCACAGGTCCGGCGGGCCGCCCCGGCCGCAACCGTCGATGACGTCATTGACGCCGCGCTCGTCCACGCACAGGCCGCAGTTGATCCATTCGAAGCTCAGGTCCTTGGCGGCGGCTTTTTCCTGCAGGGCGCGGATCCATTCCCGGGTCAGCGGATGATCTTCTTCCGCCGCGTCACGGCCGTGTACCGCGTTGCCATGAGGGGCTTGCCGGGCGAAGGCCAGGGCCACGGCACCCTCGTAAGCGAAGACGCGCACCGAAGCGCCACGTTCCAGAGCCGCGTCGAGTAAGCGAAAGAAGGTGACGGTCCGCTCGCTTTCAAAAGGCGGATCCATGAAGGCGAAGGTCAGGGTTTTCAGGTCGCTCATGGGGACTCCTAGTTCCAGATCACTTTGCTGCCGGCCAGCAGGGCATCGACGGCGTCGCCGACGTCGCCCACGGTGACTTCGGCTTTCAAATCGGACGCTTCGATTTCCCGCTGCTTCAGTGAGAAGCCGTCGGCGCTGACAGTGACACCGCCGCCGAGCAGTGCGTCGAAGACCTCGCTGCGGGCGCCTAACCGGGCCGGCGCCACGCCGTTTTGCACCAGCAGGACATGCACCCGGTGGCCAGCATCGCGGAGTTGCCTGGCCAATTGGTATTGCGCCGCGCAGCGGACCTCGGTAAACGGGTCCTGGCTTTGGATGAACAGATAGTCGGACATGGACGTCTCCAGGATCAGGAAGAAAGGGAAGTCAGCGGACGTTCTTCCAGCAGCTGCTTGCGCAGCAGGAAGTCACCGAAATGTTCGCCGTCACGGCGTTGGCCGGCATAGCGTTCGAGCATGGGCGCGAGCAACGCGAGGAAGCGTTCTTCGTCCACGTTGCCGGCGTACAGTTGCGCTAGCCGGTCGCCATGAAAGCTGCCGCCCAGATACAGGTTGTACAGCCCTGGCGCGCGGCCGGTGAGCGCGATCTCGGCCAGATAAGGCCGGGCGCAGCCGTTGGGGCAGCCGGTCAGACGCAGGGTGATGGGTTCCTCGCGCAGTCCGTATTGAGCCTTGAGCCGCTGGAAGCGCTCCAGAAACGTGGGTAAGTAACGTTCCGCCTCGGCCATGGCCAGGCCGCAGGTCGGCAGTGCCACGCAACTGAGGGTATGGGCGGCCTGCGCTTCAGGATCGAGGCGCCAATCCAGTCCCAGGTCTTCAAGGCGCCATTGCACCTGTTCCAGTTCGTGCGTCTCGATATGGGTCAACTGCAAGTTCTGGTTGGTGGTCAGCCGCAGGCGGCCGCCATACTGTTCCAGAAAGCCGCCCAGTTGGGTGCGCAGGGCATCGTCCACGCGGCCGCTTTCCACATAGAGCGTGGCGTGCCAGAGGCCATCGTCGCCCTGTTGCCAGCCAAGTCGGTCGCCGTTGTGGTCGAAGCGGACGCCGCGGGCCGGCTCCAGCGGGCGGCCACGATGGCATTCCAGCTCTTCCAGGAACCAGGGCAGGCCGAGACGATCCAGAGTGTATTTGAAACGGGCCCGGTGGCGATCCTGACGATCACCGAAGTCGCGCTGGATGCTCATCACCAGTTCGGCGAAGGCGGGGGCCTCGTCCGCCTCGATAAAACCGATTTCCTCCGCCAGACGGGGATAGCTGTCCTCGCGGTTGTCCAATTGGCCCATGCCGCCACCGACACAGACGTTGAAGCCGATCAGATCGCCGTTGTCCACCACCGCGATATAGCCCAGATCCTGGCCGTAGATGTCGACGTCGTTGACTGGCGGCAGCACGAAGCCGACCTTGAATTTGCGTGGCAGGTACAGCTCGCCATAGACCGGCTCCTCGCCGTCGCTCACCGGCGTCGGCTGTTGATGCCAGATGTCCGCATAGGCGCCGGTTTTCGGAATCAGACGGTCACTGGTGATCCGCGCCAGCTGCTGCACCCGCTCGTGAGCTTTGGACAAGTACGGATTGGCGCCGCACACCACGCCGCGGTTGTCGTCGCCGCAGGCGGCGATGGTGTCCAGCTCTAATGGTTGCAGTCCTTGAATCAGCGAGCGTAGCTGCGATTTGCGCACACCATGCAACTGAACGGTGCCCCGGGTAGTGATGCGCAGGCCCCGTTCGGCGTAGAGACGGGAAAGACGGTCCAGACCCCGCCATTGGCGCTTGTCCAACACACCGCCGGGAATACGCAGGCGCACCATGAACTGGTAAGCCGGTTCCAGGCGGCGCTGGCGGCGATCGGCGCGGCGGTCGCGGTCGTCCTGCTGATAGATGCCATGGAACTTCATCAGCAGCGGGTCTTCCCCGGGCACCGCGCCAGTGAGCAGATCGTCGAGCCCCTCGGCGATGGTGCCGCGCAGATGGCGGCTGCGGGCTTTCAGTTGTTCGTTCTCATGCAGTCGTTCCACCGGCTGACTGAGATCGGGACGGGAATCGCTCATCACGGTCTCCTCAATACAGGTTGCGGTGCAGACGCTTGTCCCGGCCCAGTTGCTTCCAGGCGCCGTCTCCCTGGCGCTGGTCCAGAGCGGTTTTCAAGCTGTTCTCCAGGTCGCTCAATCGACCCTTGTCGCCACACAGGTAGAGATGCGCGCCTTGTTCGATCCAACTGGCCAGACGATCGATCTGGTTGAGCAGCGGATCGATCAGGCTGGCGCCGAGGCGGTCCTGGTAAAACACCGTATCCACCTGTTCCAGCACGCCATCCGCGTGGGCCTGCTGAATATCCAGCTGATAAAGAAAGTCCTCTTCGAAACGCTGCTCAGCGAACACCAGCCAGCACGGCGGGTGTTGAGGCCGCTGTGACAGCGCTTGCAGGAAAGCACGATAAGGGGCGATGCCGGTGCCTTCGGCAATCAGGATCAGCGGAGCGTCGTCATCCGGCAGACGAAAACGGGTGTTGCGATGCGGGTACAACCGCACCGGGTCGCCGGGCTGCAAATCCAGCAGATAGCGGGAGGCGATACCCTGTTCGTGCCGTTCCCGGAACGGATAGCGGAAGGCCTTGATGGTAAGGTGCAACTCGTCGTCCAGCTCCGCCAGGCTGTTGGCCACGTCATAGAGCCGGGGTTGCAAGGGACGCAGGGTGTTCACCAGAGCCTGGGCCGGCGGATGTGCCGGATACTGGCCGAGCAGATCGAGCAGTTGATGCTGGCGGAGAAAGGCCCGCTGCTCCCGGCTCTCCGCTTCGCACAGCGCTTTCAGCGCCGGGGCATTGCTGTGTTCCGCCCAGAAGGTGAGAAAACCGGTGCCGACGATGGTCAGATCCCGGGATTGGCGCAGTGCCTGCACCAGGGGCTGAGCGTCGCCATCCAGGGTCACCGGCTGCTCGCCGGACAGGTCGCAGGCGTCCAGGACCGCCGCCACCAGCTCGGGCGGGTTGTCGGCGAGAATACCGACGGCGTCGCCGGGGAACAGATCGGGGATCACCTGATCCAGCGCCAGTTCCAGGTGATGGATAGGCTGGGCGCGATTCGCGGCGCTCAGGTTCTGGTTGACCAGTACCTCCACCGTCAGAGGGTTGTGCTTGTCGTAACCGGGAGCGCGCGTGGCCGGTTCGGGGGCCGCCGTCCGTACGTTTTGTGTTTCGGTCCGCGGCAGCACTTCCAGTAGCCGGGTCATCCACGCCTTCGCCGGCTGCTCGAAATCCACATCGCAGTCCTGGCGTGTGATCAATCGCTCGCCGCCAAGCGCTTCCAGACGCTGGTCGAATTCCTGGCCGGTGACACAAAATTGCTCATAACTGCTGTCTCCAAGGGCCAGCACAGCGAATTTCAGGTTTGCCAGTTCCGGTGCGCCGTCGCCCATCAGGCTCTGGTAAAAGTCCTGGACCGGTTCCGGTGGATCTCCATCACCATGGGTGGCGGTGATGATCACCAGATGATCGCGCCGCGCCAGTTGTCGGGGACGCAACCGGGCCAGGTCGATCACCTCCGTGGCGATGCCGGATTCACCGCAATGTTCGCTCAGAGCCTGCGCCAGGCGGCGGCAGTTGTCGGTTTCCGTGCCGTAACCGATCAGTACCGGATTGGGGGAGGCTTTGGTCGAGGCGGTGGTGGACGGCTCGGTGTCGCTGGCGGCGAGATAGCCGCTCAACCACCAGCGTTGCCGGGCATCCAGCGTCGCCAGCAACTGCCGGACCTGGTGCCATTGAGGGTCGGAAAAAGGGGGCGGTGTGGCTTGCGCCGTCATTTCCGGCTCCGTGTTTCAACGTGGGGCCGACAGTATGGGCGCGTGTTTTGAATACGAATAATGAAATAGAATGTGGTTTAACTTTAAAGAAATTGATATAAATCATGGGCAGGCTTTAATTATGGACATCGATCTGGCCCGCACCTTTCTGGAGATCGTTCGCACTGGCAGTTTCATGGCCGCCGCCGAACGGTTGCACATCACCCAGACCACGGTGACCGCCCGCATTCATAACCTGGAAGGTCAACTGGGCTGCCGCCTGTTCGTGCGCAACCGGGCCGGTGCGCGGTTGACCTCCCATGGTGAGCGGTTCACCACCCATGCTAGCCAACTGGTGCGTACCTGGGAGGCGGCGCGGCGCGAGTTGCCGTTGCCGGAAGGGGCCGAGGACATGTTGGTACTCGGTGGCGAGACCAGCCTGTGGAATCCGCTGTTGCTGAACTGGGTAACGCGGTTACGGGAACAGCATCCGACCGTCGCCACCCGCGCCGAAGTGCATGACAGTGAAGCATTGCAGGAACGTTTGGAGAGAGGGGTACTGGACGCCGCGCTGGTGCACCGGCCAGCGTACTGGCCGGGATTGCAGGTGGAACAACTGCTGGAAGAAAAATTGATCCTGGTGCGGGCGGTCCGCACCGGGGAGCCCTATGTCTATGTGGACTGGGGCGCGGATTTTCGCAAGCAACACGACGTCGCTTTGCCGGAGCGGGCGCGCTCGCCGGTGTCCGCCAATTTCGGACCGCTGGCGATTCAGTTTCTGTTGCAGCAGGGCGGCAGCGGTTATTTCCGTACCCGCGTGGCCGAGCCGCATCTGCGCGAAGGCACCTTGGAACGGGTTGCCGATGCACCGGAATTCACCTATCCGGTGTACCTGGCCTACGCCCGGGGGAAACACAGCCCGCTGCTGGACCAGGCCTTTCGGGTGTTGCGGACGGTGGCGGGGGAAAGCGCCGAGTGGTCAGCGTAACCGCAACGGATCCACCAGCCCCGCCGCCACCGCCATGCCGACCAGATCGGGCAGGCGTTCGGCGCCCATGCGCTTCATTACCCGTGAGCGATACAGATCCACGGTTTTGACGCTGACATTTAACTGCGCGGCGATCTCCCGATTGGTATAGCCCTTGACCAGTGGCAGCAGCACATCCCGTTCCCGCGGGGTGAGCGTGTCCAGCTTATCATCCACCTGCTGACGGCCGGTTTCTTGCTGATATTCTTTTCGCTCACTGTTGAGTGCCTGTTGCACGCTGTCGAGCAGTAACTGCTCGTTATAAGGCTTTTCGATGAAATCCACCGCACCGGCCTTGAACGCCCGCACCACGATGGGAACGTCGGCGTGGCCGCTGACGAAGATGATCGGATAATCCAGGCCGCGTTCCTTCATCGCTTGCTGGACGTGCAGGCCACCCAGAGTCGGCATGCGCACATCCAGTAGCACACAGGCGTTTTCCCCTGTCGCGCAAGCGTCGAGAAAGTCACCGCCGTTGGTGAACGGGCGGGCATCAAGGCCAACCGATTCCAGCAGCCAGGCGGTGGATTCCAGCATGCCGGGGTCGTCGTCCACCACATAGACGATTTGTGCGCCGGTGGTCATGGGGTCTCCTCGTTATGGGCCAGCGGCAGCCGGCAGTACATTTCCAGTCCTTGCTCGCACGAGCGGGCATTCAGCTCACCGCCGAGCCCCTCGATGACCGAGCGGCTCATCGACAATCCCAGGCCAAGGCCGTCGGGTTTACTGGTATAGAACGGTGTGAACATATGCTTGAGCGTCTCCGGGTCGGCACCGGGGCCTTGATCGAGGACTCGGATCACCAGGAAATTGTCCGGCGCGCGCTGGGTGGCGACGGTGATTTCGGAGGGGTGCTCCCGCCAGCGTTCGCGGTTGGCGTCGAGCGCGTTACGCAGCAAATTCACCAGCACCTGTTCCAGCAGGATACGGTCGGCGTACAGTGGTGGCAGGTCCTTGGCAAACTGCCTGGCGATGGTAATACGATGACTCTCCGCTTCCCAGGCGCAAAGGTGAATGGCCTGACTCGCCACCGTGTTGATATCGAGCGCCTCCAGGCGGCGCTGGCCTTTGCGCAGAAAGGCGCGCAGCCGCCGGATCACCTCCGAGGCATGGTGGGCGTGTTCGCTGATCCGGCCCAGCCCCTGGGCGACCTTGTCAATTTTGGGCGCCAGATCGGAGGCCGTATCCGGTTTCGCCGGATCACCGTGGTGGGGCGGTTCAAGTGCGCGCAGATGGCGCAGGCTGGCGGCGGCGTAATTGCTGATTGCCGCCAGCGGCTGGTTGATTTCATGGGCGATGCCGGAGGCCAGTTCGCCCATGGCGATCAGCCGGCTGCTTTGCGCCAGTTCATTCTGGTGGCGGCGCTGTTGCGCTTCGCGCAAAGCCCTTTCGGTCATGTCCCGGGCGACCAGGGAATAGTACTGGTCGTTGCCGGCGCCGCGGTGGGCCAGCAGTACCAGGGACACCGGAAAGAATTCGCCGGAGTCGCCGGCGCGCAGTTGCGCCTCGCTGGTCCACACCCCTTGTTCCCGAGCGCTGTTCCAGCCATGTTCGCGTAGCCGCCGGATATCCTCGGCGGCGAACAATTCGGCCAGATCCGGCAACGGATCCGGGCCGATGGCGAGAGCCTCGCGGGCGGCGCGGTTGGCGTAGGTGAGGCGCTCGTCGAGCCCGACGAACAGCACCAGGTCGGTATTCGCTTCCACGACTTCGGCCAGACGGCGGCGATTCTCTTCCGCCCGGACCCGGGCGGTGATGTCGCGTGTGACACTGACCACTTCCACCACCGCGCCGGTATAGGTTTCACGGATGGCGTGGCTGGCGGTCTCGAACCACAGATAGTGGCCGCGCCGATGACGGATCTGATAGGTCATGGTGTGATAACCCAGTTCCTCCAGCGCCGCCTTGGCCTGTTGTTGTAACCGTTCGCGGTCCTGCTCATGAAACAGCGCCTGCACCGCCGTGCCGCGCAATTGTTCCGGCCAATAGCCCAACAAACCCCAGGAGGCTGGTGAGGCGTCAAGGAACACGCCGTCGGGCGTGTGCCGCGAGATCAAATCGGTGGTGTTCTCGGTGATCAGACGGTACAAGCGCCGGGCACGGTTGCCGGCCTTTTCGTTTCGCAACTGATCGGTAGCGTCACGGCCACGGGCCAGGATCCGCTGGCCGGGCGGGTCGGGGATAAAGTTCCACAACAGGATGCGATCGCCGAGCCGCGCCTCCACGTCGACGATGGCGCGGCCCTGGGACAGACAAGCGGCGGCCAGGGCCTGGTGGTTGATTGGCAAGCAGCTGTCGGCGTCGATGCGGTGCTCGCCGAGCAATTGTTGCAGTGCGTGGTTGGTATCGACGGGACGGCCCCGGGTATCGAGCACCGCCGCCGGTTGAGGGTCGTTGCTGAGCAGTGCAAAAGCCCCTTCCCGGTGAGTCAATGGACAGGCCAGTTGATTGAGCATGGCAGCCAGCCAGGGCAGCCACTGGCTGCCGCACTGCGGTGACAACTCCAGCAACAACAGGCCTTGGCTGTGGTCGTCCAGCGCCAGTGGCAGGATCGCGCCATGGTGCAGGGCGGCGCGACGGACCCGGCCGGCGAGCCAGCAGGGCAGAGCGCGTAATTCACTCAGCGATAGCACCGTCTCACCTGCCAGACGCTGGTGCAAGGTGTGATCCGAAGCCTGAAACGGGTCGCCGGGGCCCGGCGGCAGGCCGGCCTGGCCATCGGCGTGATCGTAGACGCCGGCGTCCTCCTGCCAGAACAGGTAGAAGGCGCGCCGCACTTCCGGGGTGCTGGCCATCATCCGGCACAAACCGGCGGCCCGTTGAGAACGGGGCATACGGTCCTGCTGCAATCGCAGCCAATCGCGCATCAACAGGGGAAAGGCGTCGTCCTGGTCCATTATGGGCTCATTCAAGAAATATGGTAAATATACTATAAGACTCTAGTTTTATTTCCATATTTGTTCTTTATGGTCTATAAATGCGCCCTGGGTTGCGGGCTAATGCTGGTAACTCTACCCGAAGAATACCGCGAACAACTACGGGACGGTCATTATGTCCATTTATGAGCAGGGCCTTTCGCCCACCGAAGTCAATCATGTTCCCCTGACCCCGCTGAGCTTTATTGAGCGTACCGCGGCGGTTTACCCCGACTATCCGTCAGTGATTCACGGTGATATCCGGCGCACCTGGCGGGAAACCTACCGGCGCTGCCGGCGGCTTGCTTCAGCCCTGGCGGGTCGTGGTATCGGCAAGGGCGATACCGTGGCCGCGATGTTGCCGAACATCCCGGCAATGCTGGAAGCCCATTTCGGCGTGCCGATGATCGGCGCCGTTCTCAATACGCTCAATGTCCGTCTGGACGCCGACGCCATCGCCTACATGCTGCGTCATGGTGAGGCCAAGGTTCTGATCGTGGATCGCGAATTCCACCAGGTGATCGGTGACGCCGTGGCCAAACTGGAGACGCCGCCACTGCTGATTGATGTGGATGATCCCGAATACGGTGAAGGTGAACCGGTCAGCGAGCTGGATTACGAGGCTTTCCTTGCCGAGGGTGATCCGGAGTTCCAGTGGCAATGGCCGGACAACGAGTGGAATGCGATTTCTCTCAACTACACCTCCGGCACCACCGGCGATCCCAAGGGCGTGGTCTACCACCACCGCGGCGCCTATCTGAATTCCCTGGGCAACCAGGCCACTTGGTCCATGGGGTTGCACCCGGTGTATCTGTGGACGCTGCCCATGTTCCACTGTAACGGCTGGTGTTATCCCTGGACCATCACCGCCCAGGCCGGCGTGCATGTGTGTCTGCGCCGGGTCGACCCGCAACGTATTCTGACACTGATCCGCCAACATCAGGTCTCCCATCTTTGTGGCGCCCCGGTGGTGTTGAACGCTCTGATCAATATGCCGGACGAGGCCAAGGCCGCCATTGATCATCCGGTCAACGCCATGACCGCTGGCGCGGCGCCACCGGCCAAGGTGATCGGCGCGGTGGAGGAAATGGGTATCAACGTCACCCATGTGTATGGGCTGACCGAAGTCTATGGGCCGGTCACCGTCTGTGCCTGGCACGGCCACTGGGATGAGCTGCCATTGGAGGAGCGGGCGACAATCAAGTCCCGCCAGGGTGTGCGTTACCCGACCCTGGAAGGCGTGATGGTGGCGGATCCCAAAAGCCTGCGGCCGGTGCCCAAGGACGGCGAAACCATTGGTGAAATCTTCATGCGCGGCAATACCGTGATGAAGGGCTACCTGAAAAACGAAGCCGCTACCCGCGAAGCCTTCGAGGGTGGCTGGTTCCATACCGGTGATCTGGCGGTGTGGCATGCGGACGGTTACGTGGAGATCAAGGACCGTCTCAAGGACATCATCATTTCCGGCGGCGAGAACATTTCCACCATCGAGGTGGAGAATACGCTGTACCGTCACCCCTCCGTGCTGGAAGCGGCGGTGGTGGCGCGTCCCGATGAAAAATGGGGTGAGACGCCTTGCGCCTTCGTCACCCTCAAGGCCGGGCAGGAGCACGCCGCTGTTACCGAGACGGATGTGATCGGCTTCTGCCGTGAACACCTTGCCGGATTCAAAGTACCCAAAACCGTGGTGTTCCAGGATCTGCCGAAGACTTCCACCGGCAAGATCCAGAAGTATGTTCTGCGGGAGTGGGCGAGAAACCTGTAGCTTTTGCCTCGCTCCGGCGCACTCAGCAAGCCGCCGGGGCGAGGTTTTTTTGAGTAAGGCCCGATAGCCGGGGCCCGCCCGGCGTTTCCGGTAGCAAGCTTTCCGACAACAACAATGACCCTGCCGGCGCTCGCCGGTCGAGGAGAACGACAATGCAAATGTATCAACGCAAAGACGGCGAGCAGCAACCGTGCTGGCCGTTGGGGCCCTTCCGAATCCGCTTACCGTTCGTTCATTACCGCTGGGAAATGGCGGAAATGATTCAGGCGCTGATCATGTTCGTGGTCAGTCTGGCGATGATCCCGCTGCTGCAGAAACACCTGGGCTTGCCTTATGACGTGGCACTGGCCTATGTGGTGATTTGTGGCATCGGCTTCATGTTGCCGGCGCTGCTGGGCGTGCCGCTGGTGCCGGGTTGGATCACCCCGGCGATACCGGTGGTGGTGTTGTATCTCGGCCAGTTCGAACCGGGGCCCGAGGCGATCCAGGGCCTGTTCGCGCTGCAGTTTCTGGTGTTTCTGATTTTCCTGATTCTCGGCCTCACCCGCCTGGGCAGCGCGCTGGTGCGCATCATTCCCAACTCGATGAAGGCGGGGATCATCATCGGCGCGGGTATCGCCGCCATCACCGGGGAGATTAGCGAGGGCGGCCGGGTCGCCAATACGCCGGTCTCCCTGGTCATCGGCGGACTGATCTGTCTTTATTTCATGTTCTCGGCTTCGTTCCAGGAGTACGTGAAGCAGTTTCCGCTGGCGCGCAAGATCGTCAACTACGGCATGGTGCCGGGTATGCTGGTGGCCATCGGGGTAGGTATCGCGGTGGGTGAGTACAAGATGCCGGAGCTGCAATGGGGGATTACCCGCCCGGCCTTTGCTCAGCTCTGGCAGTATCTGCCGTTCGCTCATGGATTACCGGACGCCAAGGTGTTCCTGTACGCGGTGCCCACGGCGGTGATCGCTTACGTGATCGCTTTTGGCGATATCATCGTCGGGCAATCGCTGATGCAGCGGGCGGATGAATTACGCAGTGACGAAGTGATCGAAATTGATCTGGACCGTGTTCATCTGGTGACCGCCATCCGCAACGCGCTGCATGCTTTCTTCGCTCCCTATCCGGGGCTGGCCGGGCCGCTGTGGACGGCGGTGGGGGCCACCATGGCCGAGCGCTATAAATATGGCCGGGACGCCATGGATTCGATCTACAGCGGTGCCGGGACTTTCTGGATCGCCGGCTTCCTGGCGCTGTTCATGCTGCCGCTGGTCAGTTTTTTCCAGCCGGTACTACCGATCGCCTTGTCGCTGACGCTGATTCTGACTGGCTATATCTGCCTGATGGTAGGTTTCGAGCAGCTCAACAACAACCTGGAGCGGGGCATCGCCGGCACCATGGGCGTGGTGCTGGCGGTCTATGGCGCTGGTTGGGGGTTGGCGGCCGGGGTCATTCTCTACCTGGCGTTGGAGCGGCCGCGTTTGCTGGGCGGCTGGAAGCAGGCCGGCGCCGCCGAGTGAGCAGGCCGGGACGCGCCGCCCCGATCAAGCTATCATGCGAGGCCAATTTTCATCATTCCGCCGGGCCCGGCCCGGCGTGACCGGGAGAGAGATTATGCAAGACGTGGTCATCGTCGCCGCCACCCGCACCGCCGTCGGTGCTTTCCAGGGGTCCCTGGCCAATCTGCCCGCCACCGCCCTGGGTGAAGCGGTGGTGCGCAAACTGCTGGCGGATACCGGAGTGGCAGCGGATCAGATCAGCGAGGTGATTCTCGGCCAGGTGCTCACCGCTGGTGCCGGCCAGAACCCGGCGCGTCAGACCGCGATCAACGCCGGCCTGCCGCAGCAGGTGCCGGCGCTCACCATCAACAAGGTATGCGGCTCCGGCCTCAAGGCGGTGCACCTGGGCAGCCAGGCAATCCGCTGCGGGGAAGCTGATATCATCATCGCCGGCGGCCAGGAAAACATGAGCCTGGCACCTTATGTGCTGCCCAAGGCCCGCACCGGTCTGCGCATGGGCCACGCCTCGCTGGTGGATTCGATGATCCAGGACGGCCTGTGGGATGCCTTCAACGACTACCACATGGGCATCACCGCCGAGAATCTGGCGGAGAAATACGGCGTTACCCGGGAGGAGCAGGACACCTTCGCCGCAGCCAGCCAGGCCAAGGCGCTGGCCGCCATTGAAAGCGGACGTTTCAAGGATGAGATCACGCCGGTAACGATCCCCCAGCGCAAGGGTGACCCGAAGGTGTTCGACACCGACGAGCAACCGCGCGCCGGCACCACCGCCGAGACCCTGGCCGGCCTGCGTCCGGCGTTCAAGAAGGATGGCACGGTGACCGCCGGTAATGCCTCCACGCTGAATGACGGTGGTGCCGCGGTGATGCTGATGAGCGAAGCCCGCGCCAGGGAACTGGGGCTGCCGATCCTCGCGCGTCTGGCCGGGCAGGCTAGCGCCGGTGTGGATCCGGCAATCATGGGCATCGCCCCGGTGTCCGCCACCCGCCGTTGCCTGGAACGGGCCGGCTGGACTCTGGATCAGGTGGATCTGATCGAGGCCAATGAAGCGTTCGCCGCCCAGGCGCTGTCCGTGGGCAAGGAACTGGAGTGGGACGCGGAGAAGGTCAACGTGAACGGTGGCGCCATCGCTCTGGGCCACCCGATCGGCGCGTCCGGCTGCCGAATCCTGGTCACTCTGCTGCATGAAATGCAGCGCCGTGACGTCAAACGCGGTCTCGCCACGCTGTGCATCGGTGGCGGTCAGGGCGTGGCCCTGGCGGTGGAACGCTGATCGAAGGGGCGCGGCTGAGCCGCCGCGTCCTTCTCTTCCCGTTTAGCGGGTCATGCCCTTATAGGCCTGATAACGCGACCCCTCTTCGTACTCTTTCACCCGCTCCCGCGCCAGAGCCTTGAAGCCGTCCGGCTCCCAGGTGTATTCCTTGCGGCCGTCGTCGCGGGGGATGCTCAGCGTTACCGGCTTGCCGGCGATCAGCGACGCGCTGATATCGTGAGCGGCGTCCACGCCCTTGAACGAATAATGGGTGTGGCCCTCCAGGCAATTTTCCGAGGAGGGAAATTCCTGGCCGTTCACCTGCATCAGACGGGACGGATCCGGGGCGCTCAGGGTCATGGTCTTGCCGTCGCTCTGACCACAGCTTGCCGCCGGCGCATCGAATACGCCGAGGAACTGTTCGGTGCTGCCGATGATGGTTTCGAAGGTGAACACCATTTGCATCTCGCCGTCGGTGGACAACGCCGCCACGGACAGGCGGTTGTCTTCCTCGGCCTGGGCCACGGTTTTCCAGGTGGTGCCTTCGGCCTTGCCCAGGGGATACAGATCCCCGGCCAGGGCGGAGGGGCTGAACAGGGGGAGGGCGATCAGGGGGACGAGTACGCGTTTTTGCACGGGGGCTCTCCTTTGCGCGTCAAAAACGCCCAAGTTTAGGCAGCGCGTGCGGCGTCTTCAAAGGCACCCTCTGGAACGGTGACCTGAGTCTCAAATGAGCGGATGGCACCCGGTGTCAGCTTACCCGCCGTTGCCGGCCTTCCCAGAAGGGTTTGCGCAGCTCGTACTTGAGGATCTTGCCGGCGCCGGACATGGGCAGGGCATCACGGAACTCGATGCTCTTGGGGCATTTGTAGCCGGCGATCAGATCACGGCAGTGAGCGTCGATGCGCTGCTCGTCCAGTTGCTGACCGGGCGCCGTCACCACCACCGCGTGCACGCGCTCGCCCCAGCGTTCATCGGGTACACCGATCACCGCGCATTGGGCGACCTCCGGCATTTTCAGTAAAGCGTTTTCCACTTCCGCGGAATAGACGTTCTCGCCGCCGGTGACGATCATGTCCTTGATCCGATCGACTACGTAGATAAAGCCGTCCTTGTCCATGTAGCCGCCATCGCCGGTGTGCATCCAGCCGTTGCGCAGGGCCTCGGCGGTCTGTTCCGGCTTGTTCCAGTAGCCTTCCATGACCATGGGGCCGCGCGCGATGATTTCGCCCACCTGGCCCGTCGGCACGTCGTTATCGTTTTCGTCGACGATGCGGACTTCGGCGTTGGGCAGCGGATAGCCGGCGGACTTCAGTTTGCCGGCACGGCGTCCCTCGGCGGTGTGGTGCCAGCCGCTGAGGATCGAAATCACCGGCGACAACTCGGTCATGCCGTAGCTCTGCGAGAACTCCGCGCCGGGCAGGACTTCCATGGCCCGCAGCAGCAGCGCCTCGTCCATGGGGGAAGCACCGTAACGAAGGTACTTCAGCGCTGAAAGATCGTGCCGGGAGAAGTCCGGATGATCCAGCAACATGCGCAGCATGGTCGGCACCAGAAAGGTTTCTTCCACGCCTTCCCGCTCGATGGTGTCCAGCACCACCGCCGGATCGAATCCCGGCAGAATCACATGGGTGCCCTGGCGCACCGCGATCTGTACCACGGAGGCCATGCCGGCCACATGAAACAGCGGCGAGGAGTACAGCGCCACCGGGTGATGACTGCGTTGCACCGCCGCCATCTGACCCAGGGTGCCGGAGTACAGATTGCGATGGCTGAGCATCACCCCCTTGGGCGCGCCGGTGGTGCCACCGGTGTAGAGAATGGCGGCCAACTGTTGGTGGCTGGCGATCTGGTCGTCCAGTTCGGGCGCGTCGGCGATCCAGCTTTCATAGCCGGTGAGATCCGCCGGTGCGTCGTCGTCCAGATAGATCACTTCTTCCAGAGCCTCGGACAGCTCCCCCAATCGCGGCACCATGTGGACGAAGTTGCGGTCCACCAGCAGCACCCGGGTGCCGCAGTCGTCCAGGGAGTAGGCGATTTCCCTCGGGCTCCAGCGGATGTTCACCGGGTTGATCACCGCGCCGCGCCACCAGCAGCCGTAAATGGTTTCCAGATAACGGTCCGAGCCCAGGGCGAGAATACCGACGCGATCGCCGGGTGCCACGCCAAGTCCCTGCAGGGCTCCGGCCACCCGGGCCACCCGCGGGACCCACTCGGCGTAGCTGTGACGCCGCCCGTCGCAAACGGTGGCGGTGCGCTCGGGGCATTGTTGCAGGGCCTTGTGCAGGGATTGCGTGAGGTACATGAGGGATTTTCTCCAGGAACCATTACATGAGGTTGGGCAGGAAGGTGACCAGATCCGGGAACAGGATCAGGATGGCGACGGTGATGACATCCAGGACGATGAACCAGGTCACCCCGTGGAAGATCTGGCCGAGGCTGACGGAGCGGCCCACCACACCTTTTATGATGAAGCAGTTGATCCCCACCGGCGGTGTGATCATGCCGATTTCCAGATACTTGATCATGATGATGCCGAACCAGATCAGATCGTACTCCAGCCCCTTGATGATCGGGATCACCACCGGCAGCGTCAGCAGCATGATCTCGATGGAACCCATGAAGGTGCCCAGGAACACGTAGAGCACGGTCAGCGACAGCAGGATCACCACCGGTGGCACATCCAGATTGCCGGCCCAGGAGGTCAGCTCCGAGGCGATGCCGGTGAGGGCGGTGAAAGAGGTCACCATGTAGGCGCCGATCACCGCGGCGAACAGCATGGACGTGGTCTTCAGGGTTTCGTTCAGGGCGTTGCGGGTTTTTTCCCCGTCCAGACGACGGGTGACGATACACATCAGGAACGCCACCGCGGCACCCACCGCGCCCGCTTCCGAAGGCGTGAAAATACCGCTGTAGAGACCGATCACGATCAACGCGATCAGCGCCAGCATGTTCCAGCTTTTCTTCAGCGCCGCCATCTTCTCGGCCATGTCGACCTTCGGCACTGGCGGCGCCAGGGCCGGATTCATTTTGCTGCGAAGCATGACGAAACCGACATAAATACCGAGGGACAGAATGCCGGGAACGATGCCGGCGATGAACAGCTTGGCGATGGACTGGTCGGTGAATACCGCGTACAGGATCATCAGAATGCTGGGTGGAATCAGCGAGCCGAGGGTGCCGGAAGCGGCCACCACGCCGGTGGCGAGGCGCTTATCGTAACCGTGCTTGAGCATTTCCGGAATCGCCATGCGGCCCATGGCGGCGGCGGTGGCCAGGCTCGAACCACTGATCGCGGCGAACAGCGCGCAGCCCACCGAGGAGGCCACGGCCAGGCCGCCGGGGACCCGTGCCAGCCACAGCCGGGCGGTCTGATAGATATCACGGGTGAAACCGGCTTCGGTGGCCAGGTAGCCCATCAACAGGAACATGGGAATGGTGGTGAAGGTGTATTCCGCGGTGGAGGAATAGGGCAGATCCGACAGGAACTGATTGGCGGTGCTCAAACCGCGCGCCAGATCGAATTCGCCGGTGCGTACCGCCATGACCAGCACCAGGCCGACATAGCCGGTACTGACCAGTACCACGGCAATGGGAATACGCAGCAATAACAGGGCCACCATTACCACGGTGACCACAATGCCGATCGTAACCGGATCCATTGGATCTCCTGTTGTTATCGTTCTTGAAGGGGCGATGCGCCCGAAATATTCAGAGGACCCGTGCTATCCCGATAATGAACGGTCAAGCGTCCCCGGATTCGCGCAAAGTGCGTTCCACCTCGGACTCCGGCGGCTCGCGGGTCCAGGGCATCAGCAGTTGAATCAACATGCGCACGCACCACCAGGTCAGGCCCAAGGGAATCAAGGCGCGCACCGGCCATTCTGGTAACCCCAGCGTGCTGGCATAGGCGATTTCTCCCCACTCATAGGATTCCCAGGCCTTGCCGGCGCTGAGCCAGGCCATCCAGGCGAACATGACGATGCCGATGATCAGACCGATCGAGACCAGGGTTTCCTGCAGCCAGCGGGGCAGGTGATCGGTGAGCACGGTGACTTCGATGTGGGCGCGAATGGACTGGACGTAGCTCAGTGGCACGAACACGATCGCCACCATCAGCATTTCCGAAAGCAGCAGATCATCGGGGACCGGGCTGCGGAAAAAACTCCGCCCCACCACCGACACAAAGGTGATGCCGACCATGGCGGCGAGCAGGGCCTGGGACAGCCATACCAGGACCTGATCCACCCGGTCCATCACACGAACGGGCCACGGCATTCGAGACATGGATCAGTTCCCGGCGACTTTTTCGGATTGCCAGGGGTAGCCGTTATCCGCCACTTCTTTCTGCACCGCGCGCAACTCGTTCTGGAAGCTTTCGAAGATTTCCAGAGCGCGGGGGTCACGCTTCGCCAGTTTTTCCGCGTAGGCGCGTTCGACTGGTTCCAGGGCGGCTTGCCAGGCTTTTTGCTGCTCAGCGGTGAGGATATGGAATTCGGTGGGGAACTCCTTGTTGGTGCGCATCATTTCACGCGCATCCTCGGCCTCCTGGAGACCGGCGCGGGCCATGCGGGTGCGATACTCATCGTTCAACTCGGCAAAAACCTGCTGTTGTTCCGGCGTCAGGCTGTTCCAGGTATCCAGGTTCATGTTGACCACCACCATGGACTGGCCGATACCGGTTTCCACCGCGTACTTCGCTACTTCGTGGTGTTTGTAGGGGGGCATCAGATAGGTGTAGGTCTGGGCGCCGTTGATGGTGCCGCGATCCATGGCGGAATAGATATCGGCGAACGCCACCTGCACTGGTGTCACGTTCCAATTGGCTTGCTTGGCCGCCTGTACCGCTCTCGGTGTCATGCGGACCTTGTCGCCGTCGAAGTCATCCGGTGTCAGATAGGGGCGGCTGGTGCTGGCGTTGACGCGCGGGCCGCTGGAGTAAGCGATCAGATGCACCATGTTGTTCTTCTTCAGTTCCTCCGCCATGGCCGGGTTTTTTTCCAGTACACGGTGCCAGGCTTCGTTGGCGATGTAGTTGTCACCGGAGCCGATTTCGGTTTGCGACAGCGTCCACAGCGGGAAGCGGGATTCCACATACTCCGGGTTCATCGGCGAAATGTCGGCGAGTCCGGAGCTGAGCGCCTGGGCGGAGTCATGGTACTTGACCAGGCTTTGCAGCCAGTGGACTTCAATTTCGACTTCGCCGTTGGTACGTTCCTTGACCTCATTGGTCCACCAGCGCAGCACCTCGTTGCTGGGGCGGTCGGTGGGCGGCGCGGGAGTGGCGTAATGAAGCGTACGGGTGTCCGCGCCGGCCAGAGCACTGGTGAGGGAGAAAGTGATGGCCGCGCCCGCGACCATCAGATGTTTTTTCAGCGACATTGGTAGGGCCTCCGCTATTACTATTCTTATTTAATGGGTCGATCCATTACATTCGAGGCAGGGGCGGCCAGCGGGCCACCCTATTCGAATTTCAGTCTGTCGGTCCCCCGGTTGGGCAACAATGACCTATCGCGACAAAAGATTTGGCGTAAAGCGCCAGCGCGATCATTGCTGATTGGTTTGTTTCGGCAAGACCTGTTCCGGCAAAAGCGGAGCGACCGCCGGTTCAGCGTTCCGCCACCTTATCCCGTTCCCAGGGGTAGCCGCTTTCCTTTACTTCCGCCGCCACTTCCCCGAGACGCTCCTGAAAACGCTCGAACACCGATACCGCCTGGGGCGCGCGCTTGCCGGTTTTCTCCGCGAAGGCACGCTCAACCGGCAGATAACCGGTTTCCCATTGGGCCTGTTGCCGGGCATTGAGAATGTGGTATTCGGTGGGGAATTCGCGATTGCTTCGGATCATCTCCCGCGCCTGTTCCAACTCTTCCAGGCCGGCTTCCGCCATTCGCACTTCCAGTTCCCGGTTTACTTCCTTGAATACCTGTTGCTGCTCCGGGGTCAGGCTGTTCCAGGTATCCAGATTCATCGCTTCCAGGATCATGGACTGGCCGTTCCCGGTTTCGACGATGTGCTTGGCGACTTCGTGGTGCTTGAACAGCGGCACCAGATAGGCGGCGGACTGGGCGCCGTTGATGGTGCCGCGATCCATGGCGGAGTAAATGTCGGTGAAGGTCAGATTGATCGGTGTCACCTCCCAGTCCGCCTGCTGCGCCGCCTGTACGCTCCGTGGCGTGAGCCGCACACGGTCACCGTCGAAGTCTTCCGGTGTCAGGTAGGGCCGGGTATTGCTGATCAGCACCCGTGGTCCGGTGGAGTACACAGCCATGAACGCCATGTTGTTGCGTTGCAGTTCTTCCCGCAGAGCGGGTGTGTCCGCCATCATCCGCCGCCACGCCTCGGCGGCAATATAATGATCCCCCGGACCCACCTCGGTTTGTGACAGTGCCCAGAGCGGAAAACGGGCGGCGGTGTAATCCGGTGTCATCCCGGCTATATCCGCCAGGCCGGAGCTGACCGCCTGGGCGGTATCCGCGTATTTCACCAGACTCTGCATCCAGTGGATTTCGATTTCGATCTCGCCGTTGGTGCGGGCCTTGATTTGCTCGGCCCACCAATGCCGCGCCCGATTGTTGGGGCGATCGGTGGGCGCCACGGCGGTGGCGTAATGCAGGGTCCTCGGCTCGGCCTGGATAGGCGAGGAAAGACACCACAGCAATAACGTGGAAAGAACGCACAAAACACGAACAAAAGGCGTCATGGCATGGCCTCCGGTATTGTTATTGTTCCAATCATCCCGGCGCTGTTCCGGCGATGAACAGAGTGTGTCGAGCGGCGGACGGCGAGGTTCCCCACTGCAGGCCTGATTCCAGTCTGAAGGGGCGGGGCGTCGCCACAATGGCCGGCTCCGACAAAGCCATTGGCGAAAACGATCAAGGCCGGTACGGTATGGTTTTGGCCAACCAGGAGCGTAGGCCGTGGATACCTCCAGGGAACCTGGGATTTATACCCCTTTGAATCAATTGAAACCGGTGGCCGACTCGGTCTGGGTGGTGGATGGCCCGATGATCCGCTTCGGGCCGCCGGGTATGAAGATGCCGTTTCCCACCCGCATGACGCTGGTGCGTTCGGCCGACGGCGGATTGTTCGTGCATTCCCCCACCGCCTTGACCGAGCCGCTACGGCGGCAGGTATTGGCGCTGGGCGAGCCGCGCTGGTTGATCGGTCCCAATCGCATTCACTACTGGTGGCTGCCGCGGTGGCAGGCCGCTTTCCCCGCGGCTCGCACGTTCGTGGCGCCGGGGGTGCGGGAGAGGGCCGGGGAGCGCATCGACTTTCCCGTGGAAATACTGGATCGTGGCGGGCCCTGGCCCTGGGATGATCTGCTGCGGACCTTACCGGTGACCAGCCGCTACATGACCGAAGTGGTGTTCTTCCATCCGCACAGCCGCACTTTGATTCTCACCGACCTGGTGGAGAATTTCGAAGCCTCCCGCCTGGCGCCAGCCCATCGCTGGTTGGCCCGTCTGGGCGGTGTACTGGACCCGGACGGCCAAATGCCCCGGGACATGCGCCTCACCTTTCTCGGGCGTCGATCCGCGTTGCGTGACGCGGTGCGGACGTTGCTTGGCTGGGAGCCGGAACGGGTGATCCTGGCGCATGGCCGGTGGTACCGGGAAAAAGGCGAGGAAGAATTGCGCCGGGCATTTCGCTGGCTGTTGTAAGAGATCACGGGGTTGTGATTTATGTTGATTTTGTTATGTTATAACAAATTGGCGTGACACCATGGAAAACGGGTTCTTCAGGGCAAGCGCCGGCGGTTTTTCGTATCATGGCACTTTTCCCGGACCCGACTGTTTTCCTATGACCGATACCCTGACACTTTGCCGGCCCGATGATTGGCACCTGCATTTTCGTGATGGCGCCATCCTGGCCGAAACCGTGCCGGTGACCGCGCGGGTGTTCCGCCGTGCCATCGTCATGCCCAACCTGACCCCGCCGGTCACCACCGTGGCCCAGGCCGAGGCCTATCGTCGGCGCATCGTGCCCCACATTCCCGCCGGCGTGGAGTTCGAACCGCTGATGGTGCTTTACCTCACCGACGAAACGCCGGTGGAAGAGGTGGAAAAGGCCGCCGCCAGCGGCTTTGTTCACGCCTTTAAACTGTATCCCGCCGGCGCCACCACCAACTCCGATAGCGGCGTTACCGATCCGTCGCGGATCGTTCATCTCTATGAGGCAATGGAGAAGCACGATGTGCCGTTGCTGGTGCATGGCGAGGTGACCGAGGCGGAGATCGACGTGTTCGATCGCGAAAAGGTCTTCATCGACCGTTATCTCACCAGCATTCGCCGTCGCTTCCCGGCCTTGCGTATCGTCTTCGAACACGTCACCACCGGTGAAGCGGTGGATTTCGTCAAGGAATCCGGCGACGCCACCGCCGCCACCGTGACGCCGCAGCATTTGCTGATGAACCGCAACGATCTGCTGGTGGGCGGCGTTCGCCCGCACAACTATTGTCTGCCGGTGCTCAAGCGCCGTACCCACCAGGAACGCATTCAACAGGCGGTGCTGGAAGGGCATCCGCGCTTTTTCCTCGGTACCGATTCCGCGCCGCACGCCCGTGACAAGAAAGAAGCCGCTTGCGGTTGCGCCGGCTGTTATTCGGCGCGGGCGGCCTTGCCGTTGTACGCCACTTTCCTGGAGCGCCACGGCGCGCTGGACAAGCTGGAAGGTTTCGCCAGCCATTTCGGCGCCGATTTTTATCGTCTTCCGCGCAATCCGGACACCGTCACGTTGCGGCGGGATCCCTGGGCGGTACCGCAACAAGTGCGGGCCGCGGGAGAGGAACTGGTGCCGTTCCTGGCCGGTGAAACGCTGCCCTGGTCGGTTGTGCCGTGACCATGGTGCCGGTGGTGGTGCTGACCGGATTTCTCGGCAGCGGCAAAACCACGGTGCTGAATTACTGGCTGTCCAGACTCGATGACCTGGCGGTGGTCATCAACGAGCTGGGACAGGTGGGCATCGACCAGGCCCTGGTGGGTGAGGCATCGGTGCCGGTGAGTCTGCTGGCCGGTGGCTGCGTCTGCTGCACGGTGCAGGGGTCGTTGCGCACTACCTTGCGCAACCTGTTCATGGCCCGGGCCGCCGGCGAGGTGCCGCGCTTTTCCACCGTACTGGTGGAAACCACGGGCGCCGCCGATCCCTTTGGCGTCACCTCGGTGTTGGAACAGGACCGCTGGCTGCGGCGCCATTTCCAGCTGCGATCGGTGATCACCACGGTGGACGCGCGATCCGGCATGGCGGGGTTGAGCCGGCATCCCGAAGTGATTGAGCAGGTGCGTGCCGCGGACGTGCTGTTGCTGACCAAGGCGGATCAGGTGGAACCGGAACAACGCGGGCCACTGGAAGCCGCCCTGGCGGAATTGAACCCCGCCGCCGAACGGCGGTGGAGCGAGCAGGGGCGGGTGGAACCGGCGTTGCTGGATCGCGCCTTTCCACGCCGTTGCCGGGTCACCGGGCAGCTGAGCGCGGTGGCCGGCGCCGCCAGCCCGCCATTGCTCGTGGCGTCCCAGGCAAGCCGGCATCGGCTGCATGCCGCCGACCTGCGTTGGCGCGGCGCGGTGGACTATTTCGCGCTGCAGTCCTTGTGGGCGGACCTGTTGGAACGGTGTGGGCCGCGTCTGGTGCGGCTCAAGGCGCTGGTGGCGGTGGATAAACTGGATGGGCCTTTGCTGGTCCAAGGTGTGGGTGGCCAGCCATTGGAGATGTCGCCGCTGCCGTCGTGGCCTGGTGATGATGATGACAGCCGGCTGGTGTTGATTACCGATGGTGACGACCCGGCCTTTCCCAGCCAGTGTCTGGCGGCGTTCCGCGCGGCTCTGGACCGCATACGGCACTGATATTCCGCATTTGAAGAGGAGCACCACCATGCGACGGTTGGCGATAGCGATGGCGTTGAGCACTTCGGTGGGGCTGGCCCAGGCGGCGGGCCCCCATGTGCACGGACAAGGCAATCTGGACCTGGCCATGGCCGGCGGCACGCTACTGGTGGAACTGTCGCTGCCGGCGGCGGACGTGGTGGGTTTTGAACATGCTCCCCGGGACGACGATCAGAAGGCGCTGGTGAAAGACGCCCTGGCCCGTCTGGGCAAGGGCACCAATGTGCTGGAGCCGGCGCCCGCCGCCGCCTGCAAGGTAACTCGCGAGAGCGTGCACAGTGGCCTCTCCGATTCCGAAACCGAAGAGCATGATCATGGAGAAGAAAGCCCTGATCATAACGCCGACCACGACCACGACCACGACCACGACCACGGTGGCCATGCCGACTTCGAGGCGCGCTATCGCTGGCACTGCGATCACCCGGAAAAACTGGAGTGGATCGATGTGCCATTACTGGAATTCCTTAACGGTGTCACGCTCAAGGTGCAACTGGTCACCGATCAGGGCGCCCGTGCTGACAGCCTGAAGGCGCCCCGTACCCGGTTGTCCATGGACTTGCGATAGTGGGACGTGCGATGAGGGAGGCGCAATGAGCACCGAAGTGTTGCGCTGCCAGGACCTGAGTTTTGGCTGGCGTGATAGCCCGGTACTGATACTGGAATCACTTTGCGTGGCCGCCGGGGAGAGATTGTTTCTGGGTGGCCCCAGCGGTTCCGGAAAATCCTCGTTACTGGCCCTGATTGCAGGTTTGGTGCTGCCGCAAGAGGGCTGCATAACGGTGGCCGGCCAGGATCTGGCGAGCTTGTCCGCCGCCGGCCGCGATCGCTGGCGCGCGCGTCACCTGGGCATCATCTTCCAGCAGTTCAACCTGGTGCCGTACCTGAGCGGCCTGGACAACGTGCTGTTGGCCGCCGCGCTCTCCGGCATCGGCCGCGCGTCCGGCAGGGAACGCGCCCTGGCCCTGGCGGAACGCCTGGAACTGTCCGAAGCGCTGCTGGCCCGGAAAGCCATCGAGCTGTCGGTGGGCCAGCAGCAACGGGTGGCGGCGGTGCGGGCGATGGTCGCCGAGCCGGCGCTGCTGATCGCCGACGAGCCCACCTCGGCGCTGGACGACCGCCGCCGTGACCACTTCATGACGCTGTTATTGCGTGAGAGCGAGCGGCAGAACAGTGCGGTGTTGTTCGTCAGTCACGATCAACGGCTGGCGGCGCATTTCGACCGGCATCTCGATTTACCCACTCTCAATGGAGCAGCGCCATGCTCTGGCGATTAACCCTGCGCAGCCTCTGGCATCGCCGTGCCACCCTGGTGCTGGTGGTGCTGGCCATCGCCTTGAGTACCGCTTTGCTGACCGGAGTGGAGCGGGTCCGTCAGGAAACCCGTGACCGTTTCACCAGTACTGTTTCCGGGGTGGATCTGATCGTCGGCAAACCCAGTGGCGCTCTGAATCTGTTGCTCTACAGCGTGTTCCGCCTGGGCGAGCCGGTGGCGAACATGGACTGGGAAAGCGTCGAGGCGATCACCAAGCGGCCGGAAGTGGCCTGGGTGGTGCCGATCTCCCTCGGTGACAATCTGCGTGGTTTTCCGGTGGTGGGGACCACCACCGATTATTTCCGCTACTACCGTTATGGTCGCGATGAACCACTGCGTTTCAGTGATGGAGAACCGTTCGATGACGTGTTCGACACGGTGCTGGGCGCCGGGGTGGCGGCGCGGCTGGGGCTGAAGGTGGGGGACGAGGTGGTGCTGGGGCACGGTACCGGCACGGTATCGGTGCGGCGTCATGACACCATGCCGTTCAAGGTCCGTGGTGTGCTCGCCGCCACCGGTACGCCGGTGGACCAGTCGGTGCATATTTCTCTGGCGGCAATGACCGCGATCCACCTGGATTGGGTGGCGGGCACGCCGCTGCCGGGCCGCCACACCAGTCCGGATCAAGCGCGCTCCCGCGATCTGCAGCCGGATTCGGTGACGTCGTTGCTGGTGGGGCTGAATTCCCGGGTTGCCGTGTTCCAGATGCAACGCTGGATCAATACGCGGGCGCCGGAGCCGCTGCAGGCGGTGATTCCCGGCGTCGCCCTGGGCCAGATGTGGCGCATGCTGGGAATGGTGGAGCAGGCGCTGAGGGTGATCTCGGTGGCGGTGCTCGGCGTCGCCCTGCTGGTGATGCTCAGCGCCTTGCTCACCGCCCTCAACGAGCGGCGCCGGGAGATGGCGATTCTGCGGGCCCTGGGCGCGCGGCCCTGGCAGATCGGACTATTGATGGTGGGAGAAAGTGCTTTGTTGTCCCTGGTTGGCGTGGCGGCGGGCGTTCTGTTTTTGCAAGGTGTCGCTGCGTTGGCGATGCCGGTACTGAGTGAGCGTCTGGGCATGGCGCTGAGTCTGTGGCGGCCGGCACCGCTGGAGGCGTTGTGGTTGCTGGTGGTGCTGGTCAGCGGCACGCTGGTGGGATTGATTCCGGCCTGGCGGGCCTACCGTCACACCCTCAGTGACGGGCTCACGCCACGTTATTAGGGAGCCTCTGAATCAGTATTACTATGCCTCTGGCCTTCAGGCCTTGCAGAGACGCCGTAATACTGATTCAGAGGCTCCTTAGAGGAGAGAGTATGAGATTCGCTTTGGTGGTGGTGTTGGCGATGCTGACGCTGATGGCGCGGGCGGCGCCGGTGACACTGGAATGGGACCATCTGATACCGGAAGACTGGAACCCGGAAAAGGAAGTCAACGAACTGGCCGAGCGTATCAACCGCACCGAGGACGAAGACCCCGAGGCGATGTCGATCATGGACGACATCCAGGCGCTGTGGAACAGCGCGCCGTTGCAGCAAAGTCTGGACGACAAGGACATCCGGCTGACCGGCTTCGGCGTGCCGCTGGAGGGCGACGCTGACTATGTGCGCGAATTTCTGCTGGTGCCGTATTTCGGCGCCTGCATTCATGCGCCGCCGCCGCCGCGCAATCAGATCATCCTGGTCCGCGCCAGCGGCAAGGGCGTGCCGCTGGATGCCATCATGGGCGCCTTGCAGGTTACCGGCACACTCAAGGTGACGCCGGAAGAAACCGAGTACGGCCAGGCCGGCTACAGCATGAAAGCCAGCGATGTGAAGATTATCTCCGAGCCGCTGTATTAGGCGCCAGTGCCACACGTCGATTCGCTGCCCAGGCAGCGAATAGCGGTTGCGTCAAACGCTACCTCTCCGCAAAACAATGTCTAACGTGTAGGAGCGGCCGGGCGGTCGCGATATGCTGTCGTCTGATCTGGAATGATGGAGTCAGCCATGCCGCAACACATGGACAACGCCGAACAGGCGGTGGACCGGGTTCTTGAACTCACCGGCGGCGAGGTGCGCCTGGGGCTGCCGCTGGGTCTGGGTAAACCCAATCGCTTCGTGAATGCTTTGTACCAGCGGGTGAAGGCCGATCCGTCCTTGTCCCTGGAAATCTACACCGCTTTGTCCCTGGGGCGGCCCGGTGCCGGCAGCGATCTGGAACGGCGTTTTCTCGAACCGTTCGCCGACCGTGTGTTCGCTGATTACGAGGAACTGGATTATTTGCACGCGGTGCGCAAGGACGCCTTACCGGAGAACATTCGCGTGTTCGAGTTCTTTTTCCAGCCCGGCAGTCTTTTGAACAGCACGGATGCCCAACGGCACTACATCAGCGTCAACTACACCCACGCCGCCCGTGATATCAATGCCCGGGGTGTTAATGTGGTGGCGCAACTGCTGGCCACGCGGGAACGTGATGGCCGGCGCCAATACAGCTTTTCCTGCAACCCGGAGGTGACTCTGGAATTGCTGCCCATGCTCAAGGCCCGCCGCGACGCCGGCGAAACCATCGTCGCGGTGGGGCAGGTGCACCATGATTTGCCGTTCATGGAGAACGATGCGTCCCTGGAGCGCTGGCTGCCGGAGATGGACATTCTTCTGGATGACGAACAGGCGCAGACCCGTTTGTTTTCCACCCCGAACATGCCGGTCAGCCACCAGGACCATTTCATTGGTTTGCACGCCAGCACCCTGGTTCGTGATGGCGGTACTTTGCAGATTGGTATCGGCGCTCTCGGCGATGCCCTGGTGCATCACACCCTGCGCCGGCAACACCACAACGATGAATACCGTGCCCTGCTGGGGCAATTGCCGATGTCCGACAGCCAGCGACAACTGATCGAACGTGAGGGCGGGGTGGGGCCGTTTCAGCAGGGACTTTACGGCTGCAGCGAAATGATGACCCACGGGCTGCTGACCCTGATCGATGACGGCATCATCCGCCGTGCGGTGTATGACTGGCCGGCGCTGCAACGGCGGGTGCTGGCGGACGCGGCGCTGACGCCGACCCTGGCGTTGCTGGATGATTTGCGTGAAAGCGGTGATCTGCCGGCGCGCCTCGGCGCTGACGATCTGAGCCGGTTGCGCCACTACGGCATTGTGCAGGAAGAACTGACGCTGCGGGACGGCGGCGATAACCTGTCGCTGCCCAATGGCGTGGTGGTCCCCAACGATCTTGAGAAACGCGCCACTCGTGAGGCGCTCAAGGCGGTACTAGGACGCGGACTGCTTGGCGGCACCGTCATGCACGGTGGCTTCTTCCTGGGGCCGCGGGCGTTCTACCAGCGTTTGCGCGAACTGGACGACGACACTCGCGCGGCCATCAACATGACGCGGGTGAACTACATCAACGACCTGTTCGGTGAGGAGGCGATCTGCCGTTTGCAGCGGCGCGATGCCCGTTTCATCAACAGCGCTTTTTCCATCACCCTGCTGGGCGCGGCGGTGGCGGACCAATTGGACGACGGCCGCGTACTCAGTGGTGTTGGCGGCCAATACAATTTCGTCGCCCAGGCCCATGAACTGGCCGGTGCCCGTTCCATTCTGATGGTACGGGCCTGGCGTGAACGTGGCGGTGAGGCGCAATCCAATGTGGTGTTCTCCTACCCGCACAACACCATTCCCCGGCATCTGCGCGATATCGTGGTGACCGAATACGGGGTCGCCGATTTGCGCGGGCGCAGTGACGAGGAAGTGGTGATGGCGACGCTCAATATCACCGACAGCCGCTTTCAGGCGCAGCTGCTGGAACAGGCCCAGGAAGCGGGCAAGTTGCGGCGGGATTATCAGATTCCGGAACCGCACCGCCACAATACTCCGGACGCGCTGGAGCGCCTGGCGGCCCGGGCCGGTGCCGGGGCTCTGCCGCCGTTCCCGCTGGGCAGTGATTTCACCAGTACCGAACAGCGCGTTCTGGAAGCGCTGACCTGGCTCAAGGCCAAGGTCAGCCAGAAGGAATACCTCAAACTGGGCCGCAAGGCGCTGTTCCAGGAGCATCACGCGGAACGCTATGGCGAGGAACTGGCACGAATGGGACTGGCCGACCCGGACGGCCTGCGCGAGCATTTGTACCAGCGTTTGCTGCTGACGGCGCTGGAAGCGACGAAGCCTCGCTAGTGTGAACAGGCCCTAGTGGACGGTCGACAGCGAGAAAGGACAATAACCGGATCTTTAGCCGCTGTGGGAGCTTGCCTGCAAGCGAATGGGGCACGCCCAGGCGTTTAGCGATATTCGCTTGCAGGCAAGCTCCCACGGAAAACTGCCTCAGCGGCCGTCGCTGCCGTTGTTGTCTTCGCTGTCCTTCTCCTTGCCCGGCCGGCCCCGTCCGGACAGCACTCGCCAGAACGGAATGCGGCGGGTCACCGCCACCATTTCATCCACGGTATCGCCGATGCCGGAGAGCCGGTCCACGGTGTCGCGCAGCCCCACCAACTGGTCGACGTGCTCGGAGATCTTGAACACCACCATGTAGAATTCGAGCAGGGCGCGCAGAGCCGAGGCCATGAACAGGAACCCCAGCGGCGCGCCGATGAACAGGAAGAACAGGCCGCGCCAGGTGGAGGTCATGAACGCTTCCACGGTGAGATACAGCAGCCCCAGGGCAATGGCGGTGAGCGCCACGCCGTACACGCCGGGAATCACCTGGATGATCATGTAACGGTCGAAGCGAAAGCTCACCAGTTCCTTCCAGTACTGCACCATCCAGAACAGGCCGCGGCGCAGCTTTTCATTGAACGGATCCTGAGCTGGCGGAGTGGTAGCACCGGCTTCGGGTGTGCTGTCTTCGTTATGCGGATCTACCATTTGGCGTATTGCTCCTCGACAAAGCCGGGCTGGCCGGAGAGAGACAGGGTAGTGCCATCGGGCAGTTTCAGCTCACCGTGGAACACCCCGAAAAGTTGATGGAAGTTGCTGGCGAACAGTCCCAGATTGAGGCGCTCGCGGTGTTCACCGCGCGGCGCGAAACGCAGTTGCAGACGGCCGCAACGGCTGCGCATCCGCCACGGGGCCATGAGGTCGTCCCGCTGATAGTCGAAGCTGACGCCATCGAGCTTGATCAGGCGGCCGTCCAGCCACAGGCAGTTTTCATTGACGCTGGTTTCGTTGACGCCGCAGGACACGTTCAGGCCCACACGGTGACCGTCGATGCGGGCGGAAAAACAGGCCCAGTTCCAGAAGGTTTCCCGCCGCATGTAACCGGCGGAGAAATCGTGGTGGCCGCCGACGTTGACCAGATCCGCCAGTGACCATTCACGGCCGCGCCATCGCAGCCGGCCGCGCAGGCCGACGCCGGCCACCTTGTTGGCATAGACCCAGCCGTTGACGCCGGTGCGGGTGCATAGGGACATGGGTTGGTAGCCCGCCGGTTCTTCCAGCACCACATCCAGTTCCAGACCGGCGCCGCGCACGGTCAGGGATTTCTCCCGGGCACCGTCGTCGGTGCGGTAACCCAGGGCGATGTCGATGCCGCCACGGCGGAAGCGGCTTTCACCGTTCACCGGCGAGTCCGACATGCACAGACCGCGCCCCAGCGGCGCCCGCCAGGTGTGTTCTTCCAGGATGCCGGTGGCGGGTTCGTAAATATAGAGAAAAGCCACCCCCAGGTAAGCGGTGTCCGCCAGGGCACAGCCGATCAGGAGATCGTTGCTGATCACGCCGAGATACTGGAACTGCTTGTAATGGAAATGACGGGCCCGGCGCGAGGCGGGCGACCCCATCGGCGTTCGGTAATCGCAGGCACGGCCGTTGATGGTGGTGACGGAATCGGGGAACAGGCCGAGCCGGACCTGTCCCTGCGGCCCGACCAGCGGTTCAGGCAGGGGATCGAAGTTCATTAAAAGGCCAAGTGTCCGGCACCAGAAAGCCCGGTGCGTTGTTATCGGTGAGAATCATCACCACGGATTGTTTGCGCTGAACATAGTCTTGCAGCTCCGTGGGAGCAACCGGCGAGGTAAAATTGTCCGACAACAGTTCGGGAATGGCCCAAAAGGCCCGGGGCACCGGGCGGGCCGGGGTGTTCCAGTGCCCGGCCCGGCACCAGAACCCGCGTTGATGCCCATGGGCCGCCTGTGCCGGTGGCGGGCAGGGTGGTGTCGGGTAAAACAAGCGCCCGCGAGTCAGGGCCTGCCGATGATCGACGGGGGCGATGGGAGGTTCCGCCGCGCTCACGTCCAGGCTGCGGGGCAACTGGCGCTGAAACAGGTGCTCGGCTTTGCTTTGCAGGGTGTCGCGTGGATTGGGGCCCGGCCATTGGCCGTCGTGGCCGAGGAAGAATTTCAGCGCCAGCTCCCAGTGCAGACGCCGCCCGCTGCCATGGTCGAACAGCACCATGTCCAGCTCTCCCAAAGTGCGTCCCTGCCGGCGTAGCGGAACATTGCGCGCCAGCAGTTCAAGGCGCTGACTATGGGCAAGCAGGGCGGCCACCAGGGCCTCGAACCAGTGGCCGAGCCGACCTTGCAGGGGAGGGATGCCCGCCGCCGCTGCCCGATGCGGCCAGTCGGGGTCCTCGGTCAGGCACTGCGCCAGCAGAACACCGGCATCCTGGTCGGCGCCCGCTGGTGTGGCGAAGAGAGGCGGGGCTTGGATCAACCATTGAAACAGGCGGATCGCAGGTGGCCCCTCGAACGGGGTGGAAGGATCAGTGTTGATGGCTCAGGGCGTCCTCCAGGACTTCCCGAACTTCCTCGGCCCAGGACAGCCAGGCCTCCTGGTCGAGAATGCCCCGGCGCAGGGTAAGATGTTGAAAGCGGCTGTTCCCCTCGCTTTGTCGCTCCAGTTTTCTGGCTTCGGCTTCAAAGTTGGCGAGTCGCTCCTTGCGTTGCTGGACCAACTGATCCAGTTCACCAAGCAGGGTTTCCGGATCGGCCAGGGCTCCCCCGGCGACCTTCACCATGAAGGCGTCCCGGACCCGGGCCGGCGCCGCCGGGCGGCGCAACCATCGCACCAGTTCCTGTCGCCCCTCATCGGTAATGCGGTATAGCTTCTTGTCTGGCTTTCCGTCCTGGGGCACATGGCGGTAATGCACCATGTTCTGTTCGTTCAATTTCCCCAGTTCCAGATAGATCTGCTGGTGGGTGGCATTCCACACCAGGCCGATGCTGTTGGCGAACTCCCGCGCGAGGTCGTAGCCGCTGGCTTCTTCGTCTTGTAACAGGACAAGAATGGCATGGCGCAATGACACGGCTGGCTCCTCGTTTTCGTTTATCGGTCTCTCTACTGCGATAGTAGAGAGCGAAATTGTGCCTGCGCAATCCGTTGTATAAGCAGTTTTGTAAAAACTTAGTGAGGTTATATCCCAGCCTGATACCTAGGTAATACTTTGTTATGAAAGCGTTTTATTGATGAGTACAACGGATACATTCAGTGACGACATGTGCACAAAAAAGAGGAATAAACAAGGAAGCAGGGCGCAAAATCAGAACGTCATCTGCATGCCACAATAATAGTGCACGGAATGGAGCAACTGTTGGCGCTCCAATTTGGGGATGACCTTGCCGATAACGCCGAAGCTGGCCCGACGAGTGGTATCAATGCCAACGGCGGCCACTTTACGCAAAATAGGGCCAAAATGAAGCAGGGCCACCGGTTTTTCGAAATACCAGTCCAGGGCGACCTCGGTCATTTCACGCAAATAGGCGACCAAAGCGTCGCGGGCCTCGGCCTCCCTGCCTTCATCCGCCAGCCGCCGTGCCTGGCGGCCTTTTTCCGCCAGCGCCTCGTCGATGGGGAAAGCGACGTACCAGGTGCCGCCGTCCTCCGATTGGAAACGGATGTCATCCATATAGCGGGCGGCGGCCTGATTCTGCTCCAGATCCATCTTTCTGGCGCTGCGGCCCACCACCAGGCCGGTGGCCTTGGCGATGGTGTCACAGGCCATGCGGATCAGGCGGGTCTGCCCGCTGCCAAGACCGGCCATCGCCGCCGGTTTGAGAAAAAAAGTCCCCAGCGCCTCCTCGACGAAGGTCTTCATGATCGTTTCCACGGTTTCAGGCTCCGCTTTCCGCGCGCCCTCGTTCATGCGGCGGATGAAGCCGTCGGTGGTCCGGTGGAGGGTTTCGCTGGAGGGAAAAGCCACGTAGGTCGTTGTTGTCATCGTTTGCTTCCGGTCTTCAATGAACAAGGACAGAATTGGCATGTTAGCGGTTCCCGGCCGGGGTGGGCACGGCTGCGGCGTCGTCATGCCGGGCCCGGATCGGCAAACGGCGGGCGGATAGGCTCTTTCTTTTGCCCGGCGAATGCCGGATGATGCGCCTCCCAAGAGCCTGTTCATGATCTTTACGCCACCGCGTTGCTGCTGGAAAAGCCGCCAGGCGGCGTCGCGGACTGCAGGCTTTGGTGGGGCCAAAGTCAAAGGCCGGGGCGTCGTCTGGCGGCTTTTCCAGCGCAACCCGAAGGGCCGGGTCCCTTTTACCGCCAGGCCGCGATTACGCTTGTTTATGTAGATTGACTACACCGCACAATCGGAATCACGACCTGACGAAAAAATGAACTCCGGCGCGGCGGCGTAAAGATTATGAACAGGCTCTACAGGAGAGACGGATGATAACGGTGGTCACTCCCGACGCGGAACAGGTTACGCGTTGGCTGCAGCAGGCGAATATCCAGCACTATATTTGCGATCAGTGCCATGGATTACACCTGAGTGAATTGCAGTCCCGGGAAGGAGTGGTGGATGCGCGCTTGTTCGTCGAGGAAGACGGTTTGCTGCTGACCACCGAGCTGGAGATTCGCCCCGGCGCCTTGTTCGCGGTGCAGGCGGAGCTTTCCGCTCTGAACATGCAATATCCGTCCCTGAAGCTGTTCCTGGACGTCAATGATGATTCCATGCCCAGGCTGGTGGCTTGCGACCTGTTGCTTGGCCGTCAGGGCGTCACCTTCGATCAGTTCATCTATTTCGTGCAGGCCACCGTGGACGGCACGGTACAACTGCTGGAAGAATGCCAGCAGGCGGGCTGGCTGTTCTGGCCCGACGAAGAGGGCGCGCCCGCGGAGCCCGGCGCGCTGCACTGAGCGTTTCCATCCGGATCAGTATCCCGGGACGCTTGAGGATGAGCGTCCCAGGACGCTTGAGGATTCACCGAGGATCCTTCGCTGGAACCCACAATCAGCCCTTTCGATGCGCAAGCCGGCGAGCGGCGCGCGCAGCTTATCGACAGCCTGGTGGCCCGTCATTACGCGGTCATGCCGGGCTATTTCCCCACGCCTTTGATCCGCGCCCTGCGCCGCGAGGCGTTGTTGCGTGATGCCCGCGGCGAATTTCAGGAAGCCGGTATCGGCCGGCGCGAGGATCACCAGCATGACCAGCGCGTGCGCCGTGACCGCACCTGTTGGCTGAACGGCTCGACCCTGGCCCAGTGCCGCCTGCAGGAAGAGCTGGAACAGCTGCGGCTGGCGGTGAACCGGGAGCTGTTTCTCGGGCTGTTCGATCTGGAAGCGCACTTCGCCATCTACGATCCCGGCGCTTTTTATCGGCGCCACCTGGATGCCTTTCGCGGCAACTCCGGCCGCGTGTTATCGGTGGTGCTGTACCTGAATCAGAACTGGAGCAGCGACCTGGGCGGCCGCCTGCGCCTGTGGCCGGAACCGCACAGCCGCGCGGTGGATACGGAAGTGGAGCCCCTCGGTGGCACGCTGGTGTGCTTCCTGAGCGAGCACATTCCCCATGAGGTGCTGGAGGCCCAGGCTCAACGGATCAGCATCGCCGGCTGGTTCCGCTGCAATAACACCACCGCCGAACGGCTCGATCCGCCGCGTTGAAGGACGCTGGGTTTCCATCTTTACAGCGTCCGGCGAACTCCCCCTTGAAATCTTTTCACCACCCCCCATTTATCTCCCCGTGACCACAGCCGGCTGAAGTGTCACGTCCCAAACAGGCGTTCCGATGAGCGGGATGCCCGGTAAATTGTCCACCCCTTTGCCTGCGGGGAACGGGTGGTATGAATCTGGAGACGACGTGATGAATACTTTGGCACCTCTTTTTCGACACAGTGTGGGTTTTGACCGCTTCGACGAATGGCTGGACGGCCTGCGTTCCGACCAGTCCGGCGGTTATCCCCCGTACGACATTATCCGTGACGCCGATGGCCGTTATCAGGTGGTGATGGCGGTGGCCGGCTTCCGTGAGGCCGAGTTGACCGTGACGGTGCAGGAGAATGTTCTGCGCATCACTGGCAAACCTGATGCCGAGGAGCAGCAGGGCCGGACCTGGCTGCATCGCGGTATTGCCCGCCGTGCCTTCGAGCGTACCTTCCGATTGGCCGACCATGTGCAGGTGGACAGCGCCGCGCTGAACGATGGCCTGCTGGTGGTGCATCTGAAACGGGTGGTTCCGGAATCCGAGAAAGCCCGTCAGGTCCCGATCAACAAGGATTGATACCAATATACTCAGGGGCCGGTAACACCGGTCCCTGACATTCCCTACCGTTATCAGGCTCCCTCCAATATAGCCAACTTGTCTATTCAACGCCCTGACACCGTTGTCGGCGGCGGCGCAGAATCGAAGATACAAGCCCGGAATGCACGCTCCCTGACGGGAGAACGCGTGATTCCGGCTGCGGACAAGGAGGCGGATCCATGAAACGCTTGTACTACGTTACCGGCACTCTCGACAGTGTCCAGAATATCTCCCGGGATCTGGACGTGACCGGGATCGACGAAGGCCGCATGCATGTTCTGGGCAAGGAATCCGGCCCGGTGATCCGGGCCCAGCTGCACGCCACCACCATCTGGGAAGATACCGAGATCATGCATGCCGGTTTTCTCGGCGCTCTGTTCGGCGCGCTCGGCGGTTTCATCATCGGCTCGGCGCTGGTGGCGATGGAGCCCTGGGGGCAGCAACTGGCCTTGAGCGTGGTGATCTTCAGCACCCTTTTCTGCATGTGCTTCGGCGCCTGGCTGGGCGGCATCTATGGCATCTCCAGCCGCAACCATCATCTGCAGCCTTACTGGAAAGAGGTGGAGGACGGCAACTATCTGGTGATGGTGGATGCCGATACCGAGGTCCAGGCGCGCCGGGTGGAGCGGATGATGGAGCAGCGTCACCGCGAGGCCAGGGAAGTGGGTCACGAGGACGGTTTCAGTCCGTTCAATTGAACTTGCAAAGGCATAAACGTTTGGCCACAATGCGCGCTCGCCTTTACGGGCGCGTTATGGCCGACCTGCCGGTCCCCTCGCAACGATAAATCGCGCAACCCGCCAGGCCCGGAAGGGAGCAACGGACGCGGTGGACTTGTGTGCCGAGGTGCGGCTGGCGGGAAGGCCTCCATCTCCCCCTTTTCCTCACCGCGTCATCACGGCATTCTCCTCCCGTGCTGTTGCAACCCGGCCAGATTCGCTAGCATACGGCATTCGCCTAGGGCCTGTTCACACTACTGTCGTCCCACCTGTTGTGGCTAAAAAGCCACCAGTGAAGGCGCGAGGAGAGACGTTTGGTGGCTCCAAATGAACGACGAGCAACCCGCAATGGTGGCTTTTTAGCCACAACCCGAAGGGCTGGAGCTTTTTTGCCTCCAGCGTCGTTGTCGGTCACTTATTTGGAATAACCAAACCGCGTTCCCTCCGCCTGGCTGGAGGCAAAAAGGCACCCAGCAGGCGGGACGACAGTAGTGTGAACAGGCCCTGACTTATCGCTTTTGCGAAGCCCGCATCCTTTTGGCTGGAGTACCATGAGTTACCAGGTTCTTGCCCGCAAGTATCGCCCGCGCACCTTCGATGAACTGGTGGGCCAGGAACACGTTTCCCGGGCGTTGATGCACGCGCTCGATCAGGATCGCCTGCACCACGCCTATTTGTTCACCGGTACCCGGGGTGTTGGCAAGACCACCATCGCCCGCATCCTGTCCCGCTGCCTCAATTGCGAGGAAGGCGTCAGCAGCCGCCCTTGTGGCGTTTGTCCCACCTGTCAGGAAATCGGCGAAGGTCGTTTTGTCGATCTGATCGAGGTGGATGCCGCCAGCCGCACCAAGGTGGAGGATACCCGTGAGCTGCTGGAAAACGTGCAGTACGCGCCCAGCCGTGGCCGCTACAAGGTCTATCTGATCGACGAAGTGCACATGCTCTCCGCGCACTCGTTCAACGCGCTGCTGAAGACGTTGGAGGAGCCGCCGCCCCATGTGAAGTTCCTGCTCGCCACCACCGATCCGCAGAAACTGCCGGTGACCGTCCTGTCGCGCTGCCTGCAGTTCAGCCTCAAGGCGTTACCGGCGGAACAGATCGCCCGCCACCTCAAGGATCTGCTCGAGCGGGAGATGATCCGCTTCGAGGAGCCGGCGCTGCTGGCGCTGGGCAAGGCCGCGCGCGGATCCATGCGTGATGCTCTCAGCCTCACTGATCAGGCCATCGCTTTCGGCGGTGAGCAGCTGACCACCGGAGCCGTGTCCGGCATGCTGGGGACCGTCGACCGCGCTCATGTGCGGACCTTGTTGCGGGCGCTGGCCGAGGATACGCCGGCGGCGGTGCTGAACGCGCTGGCGGCGGTGTCCGAACACGCTCCGGACGAGCTGGCATTGTTGGACGAACTGGTATCGGCACTGCATGAACTGGCGGTGATCCAGGCGCTGGGCGAAGGCGATGACGCCGACATGCAAGCACTGGCCGGGGAGTTCACCGCCGAGCAGGTGCAACTCTATTATGATGTGGCTCTGCGCGGCCGCCGTGATGTGCAGGACGCCCCGGATAGCCGCGCCGCGCTGGAAATGACGCTGCTGCGCATGGTGCTGTTCTCACCCAAGGGCGTGCTCGCCGCGGGGGAGGGCAGCGCCCCGGCAAAAAAGCCTCGGCCAGCCCGTAACGACGCCCCCGCGGCGTCGGGCCCCGGCGCCATGAAGGCCATGCTTGATGGCGGCACCGCCGGTGCCAACGAGCAACCCGGGGCGCAAGAGGCCGCCACGGTGAGCGCGCCGCCGGCTCAACAGGCGGTGGCGGCAAAACCGGAGCCCGAGCCTGCTCCGGCTCCGCAGCCTGAAGTCCGCGACCAGCCTCGGCATGAATCAGAGCGCCGGCCTGAGCCGTCCCCGCGGCCGGAGGCCGGAGCCACGGCGCTGTCGCGGGCGTTGGAGACCGCACCAGCGGCGCCCGAAACCGAAACCGAACCCGAAGCCGAGCCTGAACCGGAACCCAAGCCTGCCGCCGCCGAGCGTCCCGCACGCCAGCAGCCGGATCCCGAGCCGTTGGGTGAGCCCCGGGACGACAGTGAAATCGGTTCCTGGTGGGCGGCGTTGTTGATGCGGCTGCCGCTGGATGGCGCCGTGCGCCACCTGGCCCGCAACGCGGTGCTGGCGGAGCGCGACGAGCATCAGTGGACGCTGGAACTGAGCAGTGGCCACCAGGTGCTGGTCAATAATGAGCGCCTGGAGGAACTGGGCGGCGCGCTCAGCGATTACTTCCATCGCCGTATCCGGGTCCAGGTGCGTTACCATGACGCGGTGGCCGACACGCCGGAGCTGCTGGACCAGCAGCGCCGTCAGGAACGGCTGGAGGAGGCGCGGGCGTCACTGCTCGCCGATGACACCGTGCAAACGCTGATGAGCCGTTTCGGCGGCCGCCTCGACGAAGACAGTATCCGCCCCCGCGACTAGAACAGGTACCAAGACGATGGATTTTGACATGAACGACCTTCTCAAGCAGGCCCAGGCCATGCAGGAGAAGATGAAAAAAATGCAGGAAGACGCCGCCAACGCCGAAGTCACCGGCGAGGCCGGAGCCGGTCTGGTCAAGGTGGTGATGAATGGCCGCCATGACGTCAAGAAAGTGGAGCTCGACAGCAGCCTGATGAACGAGGACAAGGAATTCCTTGAGGATCTGTTGGCCGCCGCCGTCAACGATGCGGTGCGCCGGGTTGAGCGCAGCCAGCAGGACGCCATGAAGAACATGGCCGGTGGCGGTCTTGGTGGTTTCCCATTCCCGGGCATGTAACGGATTGATGTTATGAAGCATCCGCCCCTGGTGGAAACCCTGATTGAAGCCTTCACCTGTCTGCCCGGCGTGGGGCCCCGATCCGCACAGCGCATGACCTACGCGCTGCTGGAACGTGGCCGCGAGCAGGGGCGTGAGCTGGCCGGTGCATTGCAGGCGGCAATGGATGGCGTCAGCCATTGCGAGCGTTGCCGCAACTATGCTGAGCGGACCAATGCCGAGCAGAATCTGTGCGCGATTTGTCTGGATCCGCGCCGGGATCCGTCGCTGATCTGTATCGTGTCCTCGCCGGCCAATGTGCTGGCTGTGGAGCAGTCCGGCGAATTCCGCGGTCATTACTTCGTGCTGATGGGCGAGCTGTCACCACTGGACGGTGTGGGGCCCCGGGAACTGGGCCTGGATGTGCTGGAGCAGCGCCTGCGTGACGGTGAGATCCGCGAGCTGATTCTGGCCACCGGCACCACCGTGGAAGGTGAAGCGACCGCTCACTATATCCTTGATCTGGCCCGGGAAGCCGGCGTCAGTGTCACTCGTATCGCTCAGGGGGTTCCCATGGGCGGCGACCTGGAGTTCGTCGACGGCGCCACCCTGGCCCAGGCCCTGCGTGCCCGCCGCCCGTTCGCGGACTGAACGCCGGCGATCCTTATTGCACCCCCTCGATCACCATGTAACAGTCTCCTTGGCTCGGCTACACACAGAACAAGGAGAACAGCATGGCCTCGATCATATTGCCCCGTGTGCTGGAGGTGGGCGCCGGCGCCATGGCGCGCCTGCCGGCGGTACTGCAAGGGTTCGGTTGCCGTAATCCACTGATCGTCACCGATCGGATGATGGTGCAACTGGGTTATCTGGAGCGCCTGCGGGGGCTGCTGGCGGAGGCGGGCATGGGCGGCGATGTGTTTGCCGATACTTTGCCGGAGCCCACCGCCGCCTCCCTGGAAGGCGGGTTGGCGATGGTGCGCGATGGTGATTATGACGCCGTGGTGGCTCTGGGCGGCGGCAGCCCCATCGACAGCGCCAAGGCCATCGCCGTACTGGGCAGGCATGGCGGCGTAATCAATGATTACCGCTTTCCGCGTCAGGTGGATGAAGCCGGCTTGCCGGTAATCGCCATTCCCACTACCGCCGGCACGGGCTCGGAAGCCACCCGTTTCACCATCATTACCGATGAACGCACCGACGAAAAACTGCTCTGCGTCGGCGCCGCCTTCATGCCAGTGGCGGCGCTGGTGGACTACGAATTGACCGTGTCGGTGCCCCCGCGTACCACCGCGGACACCGGCATTGACGCCATGACCCACGCTATCGAAGCCTACGTCAGCCGCAAGGCCAACGGTTACAGCGACAGCCAGGCCCTGGCGGCGCTGCGGTTGATCGGCCCTCATTTGCGCCGTGCCTATCACGATGGCGAGGACCGCGCGGCCCGCGAGGCGATGATGCTTGGCGCCACTCTGGCCGGAGTGGCTTTCTGCAACAGCTCGGTGGCGCTGGTGCACGGCATGAGCCGTCCCATTGGCGCTTTCTTCCACGTGCCTCACGGCTTGTCCAACGCCATGTTGCTGCCGGCGGTGACGGAATATTCGCTGCCGGCGGCCTCGGCCCGTTACGCGGATTGCGCCCGCGCGCTGGGGTTCGCCGGGCTGGATGATGACGATGCCCGCGCCAACGCCAAGCTGCTGGATACCCTGGTGGCGATCAACGATGAATTACAAGTGCCGACGCCGGCGGGCTTCGGCATCGACCGCGACCGCTTTTTCGAGGTGCGCCACACCATGGCGGAACAGGCCCTGGCCTCCGGTTCGCCAGGGAATAATCCGCGGGTGCCGGAAGCCGAGGAGATCGTGCGGCTTTATGAGGCGCTTTGGTGACCCGGGCTCTGCATCCGTGCGCATCGAATCAACCCTGAACCACGAAGCCGCTGTGGGAGCTTGCCTGCAAGCGAATCTTTTCGCCGGAAGCCGAATTCGCCAACAGGTTGGCTCCCACAGCGGCTTCGTAGCCAGCTCCCACAGCAAAGCAATCTGTGAGAGACAGCCTGCTGGCGAATCCCGGCCTTCCGTCGTTGACGAATTCGACCTTCAGATTGCGCATTCCGGTCTTTGTCCGGCCAGGCGGGTTTTGCTACCTTGTAAACCAAGCAAGCGCTAGGTATGGCTGAGGCCAAGGCGACAATCACAGGAGGTTCCGTGTCCGCACTCGATTATTTCAATGACACCCACCGGATGGTTCGGGAAACCGTCAAGGCCTTCGTCGAGCGGGAGATCCGCCCGCACGTGGATGAGTGGGAGGAGGCGGGGACTTTTCCCCGTGAGCTGTACGTCAAGGCCGCTCAGGCGGGGCTATTGGGGATTGGCGCGCCGGAGCGTTGGGGTGGCACCGGCGAGGATGTGTTCATGAAGGTGGCGGCCTGTGAGGAGATGGTGCGCTGCACCTCCGGGGGCGTCGGCGCCAGCCTGGGCTCCCTGGACATCGGTTTGCCGCCGGTGTGGAAGTGGGGCAGTGAAGCGCTGCAGGAACGGGTGGTGCCGGCGGTGCTGGCGGGGGAGAAAATCTCCGCGCTGGCGATTACTGAGCCTGGCGGCGGTTCCGATGTGGCGAACCTGCGCACCCGGGCGGTCAAGGACGGTGATCATTACCTGGTGAACGGCTCGAAAACCTTCATTACCAGCGGTGTGCGCGCGGACTATTACACCGTGGCGGTGCGTACCGGGGATGCGGGGTTCGGCGGTATCAGTCTGTTGCTGGTGGAGAAGGGCACCCCCGGTTTCACCGTGGGCAGACAGTTGAAGAAGATGGGCTGGTGGGCGTCGGACACCGCCGAGCTGTTCTTCGAGGATTGCCGGGTGCCGGTGGAGAATCTGATTGGTCCGGAGAACGGTGGTTTTTACTGCATCATGAGCAACTTTCAGATGGAGCGTCTGATCCTGGCTGTCACCGCCAATATGACCGCCCAGGTGGCGTTCGAGGAAGCGCTGGCCTATGCCCGCGAACGTCAGGCGTTCGGGCGACCGCTGGCCGGTTTCCAGGTGACCCGTCATAAGCTGGCGGAAATGGCCACGGCGGTGAAAGCGAGCACTGAATTTACCTATCGGGTGGCGGCGCGCATCGCCGCCGGCGAGGATTGCGTGCTGGATGTCTCCATGGCCAAGAACCAGGCCACCCAGTGCGCGGACCGGGTAACCTGGGATGCGGTGCAGATCTTCGGTGGCAGCGGTTTCATGCGCGGCACCGTGGTGGAACGGCTGTTTCGCGACAACCGTATCCTCTCCATCGGCGGTGGTACCTACGAGATCATGAACGAAATTATCGCCAAGCGGTTGGGGTTGTAGGGAGTGTCGGTTATACGCCAATCGCGGCTCACGAGCCGCGATTGGATCGTCCGCCTACGACGTTCAGGTGCATTCCGCCCGTGACGGGTTGAGCTTGCAGCGAATCCGTTTTTGCAGGTTGAGCATGTCGGCATTGTAGAATCCCTGTTGCTGCAACTGAGCGCGGGCTTCCTGCATCATGACTTCGTATTCCTGCTTGTCGGCGTCGGGAATCTGTACCCACCACTTCTTGTTGACCGCCTCGGCCTCACGGTCCAGTTGCTCGATCACCCGATCCAGAGTGTTGTAGAAGTACTCGCGGGATTTCTGCGCCATCTCTTCCGGGAAACGGGCCTTGTTGCCGATCAACTGAATCGAAAGCTGCATCAACGGATAGTCGATGATGCCGCCGTCCGGGCTCAGGCCTTTGTAAAGCTCCAGTATTTCGTAGGCGATCAGGGGGGCGGCAATCACGTCGACCACGCCGTTATTGAATTTGGTGGAGAAATTGGTGATGTCCGAGGACACTGGCGTGGCGCCCACCTGAGCCACCATGATGGCCTGGGTTTCATCGAACTCCAACACGGCCACTTTCTTGCCCGCGGCCTTGGCCAGCGAATTGATTTCCCGATCGTTGACGAAGATATAGGCGGCGCCCGCCGGTGCCACGCCGAGCACTTCATAATCACCGCTGGTCATGGGTTTGGCGCTGCGCGGATCGGACAGAACCTGCAGCAGCACTTTCATATGATCCATGGTCGGCAAGCTGCCGATGGAATCGATGGTGCCACTGTATTGATTGAACTGGCGGCCTCGCAGGCCGGTGATCAGGGAAGCGTCGCAGACGCCGGCCTTGAGATCCTCGGCGGCGATGGCTTCATTGGTGTAAGCCACCAGTTTGGCTTTCAGCCCCCATTGCAGCGCGGCGGTTTGCCAGTCCTTCATGGCGGTCATCACCGGACCGACGTTACCGGCCAGATCGAACACGCAGATACGCCTCTCGATCGGATCGGCGGCCTGGGCCAAGGAGGTGGTCAGGGTGGCGCACAACGCCAACACAACGCGAAGACTTCTTATCATGGTTATTGTCCTGCTTTTAATTAAAGTTGGATCATCCCTAAGAGACAGATCATGGCGGTGGCGGGCATCACCGCTCAATACCGGAGCGACAGCCGGCGACGGCGCCCCGGTCTTCAAAATGACGGACGCTTCGGCAGGTGCGTAGACCGTGTTATTGAGGGCGTCCTTGGGAAGACGGCCACGCCGGCGGGGTTACCTCCGGCGTGGCCGTTGCGACTCTGAACCGCTGACTCGGAACTGCCGGTTCAGAACTGCCGGTTCAGAACTGATAGTTCCTGAGCCGGTTGGCATGCTGGCGATAAAGGGTGACCGGGTCGGTACTGAACAGATCGCGCAGCCCGAGAACCTGGTTCACCTCATCCAGATGGTTCATGCGATAGTCGTCGCGGATCACCATGCCCAGGTGGCTGGAGCAACTGCTCACCAGCCCATCGTTTTTCTCGCCGAGAAAAACAATGGAAGTGGCGCCGAGCAGGGCGTCGGAAGGGTCGAGGAAATTGGTCAGCGGTTTGGCCCCGCTCCAGGAGAAGTAAGAGACACCATTGCTGCCTATCCTGGGACCTTCGCCGCAATACTCGCTGGGCATGCCTTCCGGATACCGCTGATTGAAGGCGATGGTCTCCTCGGTGGTGAGCGCCTTCAAGGCCGCCAGGATGTCCTGTTCATTGCCGCCGCCGGAGAACAGATCGATCAGCCCGGCCAGGGCATTGCCGAGAAAGCCGATCAGGTCACCGCTGAAAGGCACGTCGTCCACCACGCCCTGCAGCACGTCCGCCAGCCGGGCGCCCCAGTTGACGCCGCCAACACCGGTGGCGGAGGCGACCATGTCCGGGTAGACCGAGGCCACGTAACGGATGGTGGGGCTGCCGTGGCTGTGACCGATCAGGTTGACCTTCTCGGCGCCGCTGATGGCGAGAATATCCTCCACCTGTCGTGCCAGTTGCTCGCCGCGCACCTCGGTGTCCTGGGCGGCGGCGACCTGGGCCACGTAGACTTCGGCGCCGCTTCGTCGCAGTTCCTCGGGGATGCGATACCAATAGTCCACGCCGGCGGCGGTGTCGAAGCCGAACAGGCCGTGCACCAGTACGATCGGGTAACGGGTTTCAGTATAGTCGTCGGCATGGGCGGCGCCGGCCAACCACGCGAGCAGCAGGATGCCGAGCAGAGCCCTCAGCGGTTTTGTTCCTGAGAAAGCGCTCAGAGGAGCTGCTCTCAAAAGAGTCTTTATTGACGTTTTCATAAGCTTCCCTGTTTATCTGTTGTTTTCGGAATCTTTTGTCGAGCCCGTGGCGGATGGACCACAACATCAATCGCGCCGCGCTCTTTCTTGCCAATGACCGATTCCATCGGCCACCCTTTACCAAAGGAACCCGATGGGTTCCGGACTGTTCGCCAACAGCCTGCTATGATCCTAACCAGAGCGGAACAGGTGTTCACTAATAAAAATGTCGTAATCCGACGAGCGGCACTTGCTGTCAGAGCGGCGGTGTGCGGGTCGGTAACGGTTGTCGTCGAGGACTGAACGTGAGCAAAGGACGCGTATACACAATCCTGATCGTGCTGCTGGCGCTGGCGGGCCTGGGCATGTGGGGATGGTCTGGCGAAGGCGATGGCTCCACGCCCGTGGCGGCGGCGCGCCAGGACCCGCTGCCTGCATCGGTGACATCGGTATTGCACGATTACGCCGTGCGTGGCCGGGAACTGGCCGACTCGCCGCCGCCGTCCTGGCGCGGCACCCGGCCGGATGGGGCTCTGGCCGAGGACGAGGATGGCAACCTGATCATCAACGAAGCGTTGCGGCGCCGCTTCGACTATGTGTTGTCGGCCTTGGGCGAAGAGGACCTGGAGACACTCAAGGCGCGCCTGGCGGCGGATTTCGAGGCGCGGCTGTCGCCGTCGGCGGCGGCCCGGGCCTGGGCGCTGCTGCAACAGTATCTGGGCTATCGCGAGGCGCTGGCGGAACTGACACCGCCGGGACAGGATCCGGCCGCGCTGCGCCAGAGTCTTGAACAACGTCAGGCATTGCGGGACCGCTTTTTCGACGCCGTCACCGCCGAGGCGTTTTTCGGCTTCGAGGACCGTTACGCGGACTTCGCCTTGCAGCGGCGCCGCATTCTTGAGGACGAGGACCTGGACGAAGCCACCAGGAGTGAGCGTCTGGATGCGTTGGAAGCCACCCTGCCGCCGGATTTGCGTGAGCAGGTGCGTGCCTCGCGGGAACCGATGCGAGTGCGTGAGGAAGTGCGGGCGTTGCGGGAGCAGGGGGCATCTCAGCGGCGGATCGACCAGTTGCGTGAGCAGCGGCTGGGCCGGGAGGCGGCGGACCGGCTGGCGGAGCTGGACCAGCGCCGGGCACTTTGGCAGGCCCGTTATCAGGATTACCGCGAGCAGCGCCGCGCCATTCTGGAAAGCGGTCTGGCGCCGAGCGACCAGCAGGCGGAAATAGAACGGTTACGGGAGCGTCTGTTCGAAGCGGGGGAACGGCGCCGGGTGGAAGTGCTGGACCGGAATCCGGCGCCGGATTCCTGAATTCCCCGGCGGCGGCCGCCACCGGGGGAGGCCGTCAGGCTTTGCCTTGATTGGCCACCGCTTCGGCCGCGGCCGCGGCGGCTTCGGCGTCGCCCAGGTAGTAGTTTTTGATCGGCTTCAGATCGTCGTCGAGCTCATACACCATGGGAATACCAGTGGGGATATTGAGCTTGACGATTTCTTCATCGGAAATATTGCCCAGGTGTTTGACCAGGGCGCGCAGGCTGTTGCCGTGGGCGCAGATCAGCACTTGCTTGCCGGCACGGATATCCGGTTCGATCACGCTCTGGAAGTAGGGGACGAAGCGGGCCACGGTGTCCTTGAGGCTCTCGGACAGCGGAATCTCGGCGTCGCTGAGACCGCGATAAACACGGAAACGGCCCGCGTAGCGTTCGTCATCGCGGTCCATCGGCGGCGGCGGCGTATCGTAGCTGCGGCGCCAAATCAGTACTTGTTCGTCACCGTATTTGGCGGCGGTTTCCGCCTTGTTCAGGCCCTGCAGGGCACCGTAGTGGCGCTCGTTGAGGCGGTAGTCACGCACCACCGGGATCCACATCTGATCCATGGTGTCGAGGATTGTCCACAGGGTGCGGATGGCGCGCTTGAGCACGGAAGTGTAGGCGATATCGAACTCGAAGCCCGCTTCTTGCAGCAGATCGCCGGCGGTTTTCGCTTCCGCCCGGCCTTGCTCGGTGAGATCCACGTCCTTCCAGCCGGTGAAACGGTTTTCCTTGTTCCAGACGCTCTGTCCGTGGCGGACCAGTACCAGTTTCGTGCTCATGGTTGATTCCTGTGCGGTTTTCAAGGCGCGCCAAGGTTAGCAGAAAGCGGATTGCGGGCACACCTCCAGACGCCTCCGCATGGAGCCGGCGGGGCCTTGCCCGTATAATGCGCCCCATTCGGACGAGCCGGGAGCGGCATGAGCTATATATGGTGTGACAAAGACGAGCAGATCCAGGACTGGGCGCCGCCGGTGGGGCCGCTGTACCTGGATACCGAGTTCATGCGGGATCGGACCTACTGGCCACGGCTGGCTCTGGTGCAGGCGCACGATGGCGACGCCATCCGTCTCATCGACACCACCGGGGTGAGCGCGCCAGTGTTGGGCGCGGTGCTGACGGATCGGTGTCTGGTGATGCATTCCTGTTCCGAGGATCTGGAAGCCTTGCAGTACTTCACCGGCGAATGCCCGGAGCACATCGAGGATACCCAGATCGCCGCCGCCCTGGTCGGCGAGGATATGCAAATGAGCTACCAGCGGCTGGTGGAACAGCAACTGGGGGTCGCTCTGCCCAAGGGCGCCACCCGTACCGATTGGCTCAGGCGGCCGCTCAGCGCCGAACAATTGAGCTACGCCGAGGACGACGTGAAGTACCTGCCCGAAGTGACCGGCCGTTTGCGCGAACGTCTCCGCGCCCTGGGCCGGGAAGCCTGGTGGCGGGAAGAATGCGATCGTCTGGTGGCGGACGTGCGCCGGCGCGGGCAGGGCGGTGAGCCGTGGCATGCGGTCAAAGGCGCCGGGGTGTTGCAGGGCGAGGAACTGGCCGCCCTGGCGGCGCTGGCGCGCTGGCGTGAAGAGACCGCGCGGCAGCGCGATCTGCCGCGCAGTTTCGTGCTCAAGGACCCGGTGATGCTGGAATTGAGCCAGCGCCGCCGCCTGGACCGGAGCACGCTGCAATCGCTGGGATTGCACCCCAAGCTGATTCAGCGCGACGGCGAGCGGATCATCGCCTGCCTGGAGCAGGGCCGCCGGGAAACGCCGCCGCGGCCGCTGCCGGAACCGCTGGCCCGGTCGCAGCGGGATCAGGTCAAGCAATTGCGCGACCGGGTGACCGCTGTGGCCAATGATCTGGGATTGCAGCCGGAGGTGCTGGTGCGGCGCCGCTGGCTGGAAGCGCTGGTGCGTGATCCGGAGTCCTTGCCCGAGCCGTTGCGCGGCTGGCGCCGGGAGCCGGTCGCCGAGCCGTTGTTGGAGATGCTATGACGCTGCAAGGCAAGTTGTTCTGTTCTATCTACCGGAGCAGCCGCCGGTCCGAGATGTACCTGTTCGTGGCCCGGGCCACTGGTCTGGACGCGGTGCCGAAGGTGTTGCTTGAGCAATGCGGCAAGCTGGTGCACGTCAGCGATATGATCCTGGACCCCAAGCGGCCGCTGGCGCGGGCGGATGTGAGCAAGGTCATGGATGAAATACGCGATAAAGGGTTTTATCTGCAGATGCCGCCGCCGCCGGACGAGGATCTGTTTCTGGCCGCCGGCCACCCCGACAATCCGCGCGGAAAGCCGTCGTGACGCTGACGGACCCGCCTTTGCGCGACCGGTTCTGGACGCTGCCCCTGGGGCAGCTCAATAGCCGGGAATGGGAAGCGCTGTGCGACGGTTGCGGGCGCTGCTGTCTGGTCAAGCTGGAGGACGAGGACAGTGGCGAGGTGGTGTTCACGGACCTCAGTTGCCGCTATCTCGATACCCGCCGTTGCCGTTGTCAGGTGTACGCACAGCGACGGCGCAAAGTGCCGGGTTGCCTTCAGGTAACCGAGGAGATGGCCCGGTCCGACTGGCTGCCGGCCAGTTGCGCCTATCGGCTGCGAGCCGAAGACAAACCGCTGCCTGAGTGGCACCCGTTGCTGTCCGGAGATCCGGGCTCGGTACGTGCCGCGGGAATCAGTGTTGCCGGCCGTGTGGTTCCGGAAAACCGGGTTGCGGAGCGGGACTGGGAAGACCATGTCATCCATTGGGTGGAAAACTGATGCGGACGGACCCGATAGAGAGGCGAGCTCGGGACGTATAGAATGGCTCTAAGAGCCTGTGTAGGCTTGAGAGCGTGAATGGGCTCCAGGGAGTAACTGTGACAACGAATGCCTATATGATGGGATGGCTGGCTTACGTTTTGGGAAGTCTGGGAGTGCTGGTGGTACTGTGGTATCTGACCCGCCCCCTGATGTCCTGGTTGAAAACCCTGCTGCGGGGGCTGGCGACCGCCGTACTGCTGACTCCGTGGCCAGTGGCGGCGAATCAGGAAGAATGGGCGCCGGCCTGGGTGGTCAGTCTGTTCGACGGCCTGTTCGCCGGTAACGACAGCGGTCCCTGGCGGGCGGTGGCGCCGTTGGTGGCGGTGCTGCTGGTGGCGTTTATCGTTGCCTTGCTGGAGTCCTGGCGCCAGCGCCGCAAAGCGGTGGCCGGGGCCGATGAGGATTATGACGACGACTGACTGCATTTTCTGCCGGATTCTGAACGGGGATGCCCCCGCCAGCGTGGTGTACCGGGATGAGCGGGCCGTGGTGTTGCTGGACCTGTTCCCGGTCCGCGAAGCCCATTGCCTGGTGATTCCGGTGGCGCACCGTGCGCTACTGGAAGAGCTGGAGCCGGATCTGGCGGCCCACCTTTTTGAACTGGCGCGGCGCACCATCCGTGCGCAGAAGCGGGCGGGGCTGGATGTCAAAGCTCATAACGTGGTGGTCAATGATGGCCGCGAAGCCAATCAGCACGTACCCCATGTCCATCTCCACGTGATCCCCCGCCGTGGCGGCGATACCCTGGCCACGGCCCTCACCTGGGGGACCCGCATGATGAATGTGTTCGGCCTGTCGAAACGGCGCCATCGTCTGGATCGCCTTGCTGGTCTGCTGGCCGAGCATTTCCCAGGTACTGAAAGCTCCAGGTACTGAACCGGGTCGGAACATAGCGCTCCGCTTCAATACTCCCTGGGCCGGCGACAGGCGCGGACTCTCAACGGCCAGCGTACCTTGCGCGTCTTTTCCCCCCATGCTTGTTCCAGTTGCGGCAGGAAATCCCGCAGCGGATCCTTGCCGAAGCTGCGCGCTTTCGCCAAAGCTGACCAGGTGTCCAGATAGGCGGCCAGATCGCGCCAGTGCCAGTGACGTTCGATGCCCAGGCTTTCCGGCGCCTTGTGTTCCGGCCATGGCAGGGTGACGTTGCGATAGCCGCTGACCACGCTCCAGCGCGCCGCCGGCCACCAGGGCGCCAGCACCCGGTCGTGGAAATCGTCGATCAGGTCCGGCAACCCCTCCACCTGACACAAGCCATAGCTGATGATGGCCAGCAGTGCATCCTCGCGCAGCACCCGTTCCGCTTCCTTGAAGAACATCGGCAATGGAAACCAGTGCAGTGCCTGGGCCACGGTGATCAGATCGAAGCTGCCATCGGCGAAGGGCAGGGCGTCGGCGCGGGCGGCCAGATAGTGGCTGGCGCTGGCTGGAGCGCCCCGCAGTTGAGCGAGGCTGAGGTCGGCGCCGATGACGTGCTGGAAATGACCTTCCAGGGAGCGGCATGCCTGCCCCGTGCCGCAGCCCAGGTCCAGCGCCCATTGGTGCTCGAAACATTGATCGCCGAGCCAGCGGAATAAATTTTCCGGGTAGTCCGGCCGGTACAGATGGTATTGCCCGCCCCGTTGAAACAGCGACGGACGGTCAGACATCGGGATCGTCGAACCGGGCCGCCCAGAGGGCACCGTCGGTTCGCTCCAGATCAAGGGCTATGCCCGCGGACCAGCGCTGAGCTCCCTCGGCGCACCAGGCGATGGTGCCGAACAGATGCAGGGCCTCACCCTGGTTGGGTAGCTGCAGCCACAGTTCCACGTCGGTATCGGGCCGGATCGAATAGGGCAGTTCCACACCCAGACCGGCGCGGGATATATCCCGGCATGTCAGCGTGAGATCGTCGTCCTCCGTTGGTGGATCCTGGCGCAGACGCATGTTCAGGCCGCTCGGAGCGCGGTGGCGCGAATGACGACGTTGTTCCTTTACGTGCTTCATCGGCTTCACCCATAGATGAGACGGTCCACCAGGGCGGCGGCACCGGCGATGCACAGGGTTACGGCGACCAGAAAGAGCAACAAGAATAAGGCGGGACGAACGCTTTTTGGCAACGGCTCCGTGGGACGGCGCCGGTACTGTTCTTCGCGGGTCTTGTCATTCATAAGCCGGACCTGCTTTTTTCGTATCAGGGGGCCCGATTATCCGCTATCGGCGCGATGAAGCAAGGCCGATAGCGGAAGCGAGTGGTCACATGGCGATCTGGATTTTCTGGAACAGCCACTGATGCAGGCCTTCCGACAATAACGGCAGATAGCTCACCAGCAGCAGTGCGGTGAACATTACCGCGATCGGCAGCAGATACTTCTCGTAGCGGCGGAAGAAGGAGCCGTGCTGAAGTTTGGCGCTCTCCACTTCATCATCGCCCACCACCTGGCGGGTGAGCAGATGGTTCACCGCCACTGGCGGAGTCAGATAGCCCAACTCGAACGCCACCAGGGTGATCATCCAGAAATGCAGCGGGTCGATGCCGTTGTTGAAAGCGACCTGGGCGACAGTGGCATTGACCAGCACCACGGCGCCGAAGGGCTCCATGATCATGCCGAGAATCACCATGGTCACCACCAGAATACTGGTGGCGATCCAGATCGAGGAAAAGGACTCCGGCAGCATTTCCACCAGCCCCGAGCGTTCGATCAGCCCGCCTGTGCCTACTGACAGGGCCATCAGCATCAGCATGGCGCCGATGTGGGTGGTGGTGTCATTGGTGGCGAAACGCAGGGAACCTTCCAGTTTTTCGGAGACCCCTTCCTCGGGGGCGTAGTGAGGATCCGTGGCCTCGCTCTTGGCCATGCGTGGCGCGATCAGATAGTGCACCAGCAGAAAACCGGCCAGGAACAGGTTGCGCGAAAGCAGGCCCCACAGGTGGTTTTGCAGCGTGATATGAGTCCAGCCGGTGGGGAGCTCGCCGCTTTGAAGAGCCTGGTAACCCTGCCAGAGATCGTTGAATGACAGCGCTATCATGGGCACCAGGAACAGCGCGAACAGATGCAGCAGGTGGTGGCTGAGTTTTTCGTAGAACAGCACGGCCAGCAACATCACGGGCAGGATAATGGGGGCGGAGAACTCATCCAGTTGACGGTCCAGCACGTCGCTGAACAGTACCAGCACGGCGCCAACGACAATGGCGTAAGGCAGCAGAGGCACCAGACGTTTGAGACTGGCCGGCACGGCTTCCGAGAATGGGGCGATGCGGGCCGGCGAAGTGCGCGCGAACTGACTGTAAATGAAGAACAGCAGCAAGCTGAGCATGAATACCTTGAGGCCGGAGCTGAACAATTCGGTGGTGGTGACGTTCTTGTTCAGCGCGGCGATGATCACCACCAACAAGCAGGGGCGTAACACCACGCCCATGGAACCGGACATGGCGGTGGTGGCCAGGGCCAGCTGTTTACGGGCGCCGGCCCGTATCATCTCGTTGTAGACGGTGGCCCCGGCGGCGATCACGAAGATACCGGACGCGCCGGTGTAGGCGGTGGGCACGGCGGTCACCGCCAGTACCACGAAGGCCATGAGCTCCGGTGACATGCGCCAGGGCCGCAGCACGTCGAACACCAGATGGGTCAGCCTGGTCTGTCTCAGCATCATGCCGATCCAGATGTACAGCGCCAGATTGAGGAACATGGTGGACATTTCCATCATGATGCCCAGATACACAGCGATACCGTGATAGTAGCCCTGGCTGATGAATTGGGAGGATGCCGACAGACACATGAAAGTGTAAAGCGGAATGGTCAATAGGGCCTTACCCCAGGAGCCGCCGGATTCCAGCCCCTTGGGAAAGCGGATCAACTGATACAGCGACGCCGCGGTCAGCACGGCGAAGCCGGCGATCCAGAACTGGTGCAGATAGAAGTGGCCAACCCGCACGCCGGATTCCATGGCCGCCGCTTCTTCGACGCGATAGACGGTGGCCGAAAGCAGCAGCAGGGCATTGGCGGCCAATTGCGCGCTGGTGGAGACAATATGGTCCTTTACCGTTCGCTGCGGACGCAGGGCGATATGGTGGCGGCCCAGCGTGGTGCGGGTGGCGCAGATCATCAACAGCAGACAAAGCAACAACCGCTTGTAATCGCCCAGTGAGGACACCACCCAGGCCACGCCGCCTTCCACATTGCGAAACATCACCACCGAAGGGGTGACCCTTTCCTGAATGGTTTGGTAGCGGTCCCATTTTCCCCGGCAATTCTCCCGTGACCGCTGCAGTGACTGGCGGATGGCATCTTCGTTGACGCTGGGCGTGCCGAGCACGCCGGCAAGTGGATCGTTGGCGGCTTCAGCCTGTCGTCGTTGCAGGGTTTCCCGGGTCAGCCGGCTGATATCCGGATCGGGATTACAGGTCGGTTCCTCCATGAGACCGGCGCCACGCAGCAGAAAGTAACTTTCCCAGGTGTTTTCCCCGATCTTGAGCAGCTGTGAATGGATAATCTCTCCGGATGAGAGGAACAGTGCCAGCAGCAATACCAGCAGAGTGGGTAATGAAGAAAACCACTCCGCCGGCGACCGCCGAAGCCAGTGCCCGCTGCCCCTCTTCATGCTTTCCCCCATGGCACTTTCTTCCATTGCCATTTCTCCTTCTTAATTGGTCTGAATTGTTGTTATTGGTGTTGCCTTGTGTCTGTTGCCTCTTGGCGTTTAACACAAAAGGGGCCCGCGAGAGCCCCTTCCTGTGGTTACGGTGTTGATATACACCGGGTGATTACATGGCCACCTGTATTTTGTGGAACAGCCACTGGTGCAGCCCCTCGGACATCAGCGGCAGATAGCTCACCGCCAGCAGCGCCGTGAGCATGACCGCGATGGGCAGCAGGAACTTCTCATAGCGGCGGAAGAACGTGCCGCTGTGAAGTTTTGCGCTTTCCACCTCGTCGTCACCCACCACCTGCCGGGTCAGCAAGTGGTTAAGGGCCACCGGCGGGGTCAGATAACCCAATTCGAATGCCACCAGTGTGATCATCCAGAAATGCAATGGATCGATACCGTTGTTGAACGCCACCTGGGCGATGGTGGCGTTCACCAGAATCACCGCGCCATAGGGGTCCATGATCATACCGATGACCACCATGGTCACTACCAGAATGGTCATCGCGATCCAGATCGAGGAGAACGCCTCGGGCAGCATTTCCATCAGACCGGAGCGTTCGATGATGCCGCCGGTGCTCACCGACAGTGCCATCAACATCAACAGCGCGCCGATGTGAGTGGTGGTCTCGTTGGTGGAGAAGCGCAGAGAGCCTTCCAGCTTTTCAGAGACGCCTTCCTCGGGAGCATAGTGAGGATCGGTATCGCCATTGCCTTTCATGCGGGGCGCCACCAGATAGTGAACGACGATGAAGCCGCCGAGAATCACGTTGCGCCAGAACAGTCCCCAAAGATGGTTCTGCAGTGTCACGATGGTCCAGCCGGTGGGGATCTCTCCGCTCTGCAAGGCCTGATAGCCGTTCCAGGTGTCCATGAAGGAGATCGCCAGCATGGGGATCAGTGCCAACGCGAACAGGTGCAGGAAATGACGGCTGAGTTTTTCGTAGAACAGCACGGCCAGCAGCATTACCGGCAGAATGATCGGGGCGGAGAACTCATCCAGGTGACGGTTCAGAACGTCGCTGAAGAACACCAGCACGGTGCCGACCACGATGCCGTAGGGCAGCAGCGGTATCAGCCGCTTCAGACTGTGCGGCAGAGCCTCGGAGAACGGCGCGATGCGGGCCGGTGATGTGCGTGCGAACTGGCTGTATATGAAGAACAGCACCAGGCTGAGAATGAAGATCTTGATGCCGGAATTGAACAGTTCGGCGGTGGTCACGCTCTTGTTCAGCGCGGCGATGATCACCACCAGCAGACAGGGGCGCAGTACCACACCCATGGAGCCGGACATGGCGGTGGCGGCCAGAGCCAGCTGTTTGCGCGCGCCGGCGCGGATCAGTTCATTGTAGATGGTGGCACCGGCGGCGATCACGAAGATACCGGAAGCACCGGTGTAAGCGGTGGGGATGGCCGCAACGGCCAGCACCACGAAAGCCATCAGTTCCGGTGACATTTTCCATGGCCGCAATACATCGAACACCAGATGGGCCAGCTTGGTTTGCTTCAGCATCATGCCGATCCAGATGTACAGCGCCAGGTTCAGGAACAGCGTGGACATTTCCATCATCATGCCCAGGTACACGGCGATACCGTGGTAATAGCCCTGGCTGAGGAACTGCGCCGAAGCGGTCAAAGCCATGAAACTGTACAGCGGAATGGTGAGCAGGGCCTTGCCCCAGGAGCCGCCGGATTCCAGATCCTTGGGACGGCTCATCAACTGGTATAGGGAGGCGGCGGTGAGAATGGCGAAGCCGGCGATCCAGAACTGGTGCAGATAGAAGTGGCCGACGCGCACGCCGGAATCCATGGCGGCGACTTCCTCCATGCGATAAACGAAAGCGGAGGAAAGCAGCAGCGCGTTGGCGATCAATTGCGCCGTGGTGGAAACAAGATAATCCTTCACCGTTCGTTGCGGCCGCAGGGCGATATGGTGCCGGCCCAGCGTGGCGGTGGCGGCGCAGATCAAGACCAGAAGACACAACAGCAGACGTTTGTAGTCGCCGAGAGTGGAGACGATTTTCGCCACGCCGCCCTCGACGGTACGGAAGGCGATGACACCGGGTGTGACCCTTTCCTCTATGGTCTGGAAACGCTCCCAGCGGGTCCGGCAGTTTTCCCTGGAGCGTTCCAGAGACTGGCGGATGGCGTCCTCGTTGACTTCGGAAGTGCCGAGCACGTCCGCCAGCGGATCATCGGCGGCTTCCTGTTGGCGCTTGCGTACCGTTTCCCGGGTGAGCTGATCGATGTTCGGGTCCGGGTTGCAGGTTGGCTCCTGCACCATGCCGGCGCCACGCAGCAGGAAATAACTCTCCCAGGTGTTCTCACCTATCTTCAATAATTGGGAGTGAATAATTTCACCGGAAGAAAGAAAAATCGTCAGCAGAAGGATGATCAGGGTCGGCAGGGAGGATACCCATTCCTTGATGGAACGGTTCGCCACGGTAAAGGTTGGTTTATCCATTTTTCACCCGGTTTTTGTTATGCCAGCAATGAGATCGCCGCGTATGAAAACGACCTTTTCGAGCGAGCATATACTTCACCCCTTCGCGCCGGTATGGCCGAAGCGCCGGAAGTGGTGGAGGGAATGGAGAACGGGGCCGGAGGCCGGCCCCGCGGTTTCAGGTGTTACTCTTGAGGGTTGGCGCATTCCGCGCGGGAAGGGTCGTACTTGCAACGTACCTTCAACAGAAGGTTGGTCAGGTCCTTGCTGTAAATACCGTCCTGGGTCATCTCGATACGAGCCTCACGCAGCATCTCGTCGTAGCCACGCTTGTCTTCCTCGGGAAGCTCGATCCACCACTTCTTGTCCACCTCGTTTTCCGCGTTGTTGATGATGGTCATGGCGCGGTCAAACTGGCCGAACATGAACTTGCGGGACTGCTTGACGAAATCCTCGGAGAAGCGATCCTTGCGCAGCACGATCTGGGTGGTGAGCTGGCCCAGCGTGTAGCGGATGATGCCACCGTCGGGTTGCAGCCCCTTGTACAGTTCGAGCGCGGAATAGGCCACTACCGGAGCAAAGCAGATATCCACGGAGTTATTGTTGAAGCGGCCGGCGAAATTGGTGATGTCCGACAGTACCGGCGACATGCCCACCTTGGCGGCCATTTGCGCCTGGGCCGGGTCGTATTCCATCACCGAGATGGATTTGCCGGACAGGGCGTTGACGTTGTTGATGGCCTTATCCTTGACGAACAGATAAGCCGCGCCCATGGGCATCAGGCCGCCAATGGTGTAGGGGCCGGAGGTCAGTTTTTCGTTGATGGACGGGGTATCGCTGGACAGCACCTGGATCACGGTGCGCAGATGCTCGTAGTCGGGGATTGCCCCGATCGCTTCCATACTGCCGGAGTAGTGGTTGAACTGGCGCACCCGCAGACCGGTCAGCACCGCGCCGTCGCACTGCCCGGCCTTGAGGGCCTCGGCGGTGATCTTCTCGTCGGTGTAGGGCTTGAGGTCGATGTCGGCACCCCAGCCGGCGGCGGCGGTACGGTAGTCCTTCATCACGTTGTAGACGTCGCCACTGGCACCGATGATGTCAAAGACACACAAGGTCCGTTTCTCGGCGGCATGGGCGCCGGCCGCGGCCAGGCCCAGTACGGTCGCCATCACGGCGGTTAACGCTTTCTTGTAGCGCATGAGATCGTCTCTCCTGGTTTTTTTGATTATCGGGAGGAGAGCCTGCCAGCGGGGGAAGGCCCTCCGGTCCCGTTACAGCAGATCGTCGATGTCAACTTTGGAGCCGGAAGAGGGCTGGTCATCCCAGAAGGTGCCCAGACCGTTCACCGGAGTCCGCTTGCCCGTGGCTTCGGTCCACATGCGATCGGACAGGCCCTGTATCAGGACGCTGGCGATGGCGTCGATCATGGCGTAGTCCGGGTCCAGGTTTTCGTCGTTGGCGGCGAAATCGCGAATCGCTTTGCGCAGACGATCATTGTCGCCCTTGCTGTAAGCGCTCAGCGCCAGGAACGCGCTGCCCAGACGCACACCTTTCTCGAAGCCCATCTCGGCCGACTGTTCCAGCTTCGGCCAGGGTTGAGCGCCTTCCGGAGCCAGCTGCGGCAGCAGGTTCCAGATCGTGGCGCGCAGGCCTTCCGGAGCGCCCCACCAGTTCTCGTTGCTCAGGCAGGAGGCGTTGCGGGCGACTTTGCCAACGATATCCCGCGGCACACCGACCACGCCGTCGGCGGCACCGTCGGCCACCAGTGCCTGAGCGCCGGCAATGTTACCCACCAGCCACACCAGTTGATCCAGCTTGCGATTCAGTTTGGGGCACTCGCCTTCGTCCAACTTGCCGTATTCCACTTCCAGGCGCTGGTAGGCGGTTAGGAGTCGCTGGGCGGCCAGGGCGGACCAGCGTTTTTGCTCGATGCGGGCATCCTGGGCTTCGGCGACCCGGCCTTCCTTCATGGCACGCAGGTAGCGCAGTTCGGATTCCAGGGAAAGCTGTTCGGCGCACACCGCCGAGGTCACGAAGGTCATCACGCCCAGGCGGCCGGGATGGGAACCCACGGTTTCGAAGGACATCAGGAGAGGAGTCTGGGCTTCACCCATGATGCAGCCCATGCGGACATCGTCGTAGGCCAGCATATAAGGCAGTAATTCCGCCTGGCCGAAGCTGACCAGAATATCCCCGGTGGTTTTATAGATCATGCCACAGCCCTGCAGTGCGAGCAGGGCGCCGCCGGCGATCAGTACACGCGCGGGTCGCAGCATTTTGGTTATTAGAGAACGCATTCCTTTTAGCTCCTTTTTATTGTTCTCGACGTGGAAAATTTGACGGTACACAACGCACGCCCGTTGACACAAGCGCCAATTACAAAAATGCATGTAAGCCATTACATATGGACGCCAGCAAGGGGATCATGGATTTGCACGGGACCAGGGGAAATGACCGTACGTCGGCGCTCTCCTGTCGGAACAGCCAATGAAGTTTACCTAAACGCTGGGCCTCCCGGGATCTTGGTAATAAAATCAGACGGTTACCCTTTAAGCCCTGGATCTTTGAGTGGACAGTCGTGAACCAGGATAAAAAAAGGGGACAGAAAGACCGGCTGGTCATAATTAACCTCGAGGTAAAAATCGTCGCGGTTTTTATGGTTACCCTTTTCCGGTAGTTTAGCGGCCCAGGGCGATTCTTTTTTAAACAGGGACACAGACGTGATGACACAGCCTTCTTCGGTTACCGGCGCTCGCGCCGATCTGTTGCGCGAGCGCTCCGGTCTGGCGCTGGCGAGGAACACGGCCCGGGGCGCCCTGCGCATCATCGAGACTCTCGGTGTGGTGGGCCGCCAGGGGTTAGGGTGGGCGCTCGGTGATCGTGATGCCCTGCCGGAACGGTTGCGCGCTACTTTTGAATCCCTGGGCGCGACGTACATCAAGCTGGGGCAGTTCATCGCCAGCTCGCCGTCACTGTTTCCGGAAGAGTACGTGGAGGCATTTCAGAAATGCCTGGATCGGACCCCGCCGCTGTCCTTCCACTATATCCGTGGGGTGGTGGAGGAGGAACTGGGCGGTAGCCTGGAGCAGCATTTCCAATGGGTGGATCCGCGTCCGCTGGCCAGCGCCTCCATTGCCCAGGTGCACGCGGCGCGCCTGCACAACGGTGCCGAGGTGGTGATCAAGGTGCAGCGCCCCGGAGTGCGCAATGTGCTGCTTACCGATTTCAACTTTCTCTATTTCTCCGCCCGGGTGATCGAATCACTGGCGCCGGGGTTGAGCCGCTCGGCGCTGTCCGGGGTCATCGAGGAGCTGCAGGCGGGAATGATGGAGGAGTGCGACTTCCTGCAGGAAGCCCGCAATCTGGAGCAATTCAACGACTTCCTGGCGCAGACCGGTAATCGCGCGGTGGTGGCGCCGCGGCCGATCCGTTCCCATACCACCACCAGGGTGCTGACCATGGAACGATTGCATGGCATGCCAATCACCGATCTTGGCGCCCTGCGTGAGTATACCGACGACCCCGCCGGGGTGCTGATCACAGCGCTGAATACCTGGTTCTCCAGCCTGATGCTGTGCGATTTCTTCCACGCCGATCTGCACGCTGGCAACCTGATGGTGCTGGAAGACGGCCGTGTCGGTTTCATCGACTTCGGCATGGTCGGGCGTATTCGCCGTGAAGCCTGGGAGGGCATGTCCAGTTTTCTTGAGGCGATTGGCAATGGCGACGTCCAGACCATGGCCCGGTCCATGGTGATGGTGGGCATGACCCGGGAAGAAGTGGATGTGGATGCGCTGGCGCGGGATATCACCGCTTTGCAGGAGCGCCTCACCCGGGTCGATCCGTCATCGTTGGTGCAGGCCGACCGCAACGATCGTGAGGTCAATCGTTTGCTGATGGATCTGGTGCGCATCGGCGAGGACCATGGTATCCGGTTCCCGCGGGAGTTCGCTCTGCTGCTCAAGCAGTTTCTCTATTTCGACCGCTACGTGCAGGCATTGGCGCCGGAACTGGATCTTTTCAATGATCAGCGCGTGGATATGTTTGGCGCTCTGGAGCAGATACCCACGGAAGATTCCTAGAACCGGTTTACTCCACCGGATTGGCGCACTCGGCGCGGCGTGCGTCCAGCTTGCAACGGATCCGTTGTTGCAGGTTGAGCATGTCGCCGTCGTAGTAGCCCTGCTCGCGCAACTGCAGGCGGGCATCGCGCATCATCACCTCATAGTCCTGTTTGTCCCGGTCCGGAATCGGCACCCACCAATGGTCCTGTACCTGGCGGGATTCCAGATGCACGCGATCCATCATCTTCCGGTACCCCTCGAAGAACAGCTCCCGCGAGATCTGCGCCATATCCGCCGGGAAGCGGTCCTTGTGGCCCACCAGCTGCAGGCTGATCTGCGCCAGCGGATAGTCGATGATACCGCCGTCCGGCGTCATACCCTTGTACAGCTCCATGATCTGATAGGCGGCTAACGGCGCCGCCAGCACATCCACCACGCCGTTGTTGAACTTGTTGGGCGCGCTGACCAGATCCGATGGCACCGGTGACGCTCCCACCTGAGCGACCATCTCCGCCTGCGTCGGGTCGTAATCCAGAACCGCCACTTTCTTGCCGGCGGCCTTGGCCAGGGTATTGATGCGTTTGTCGTTGACGAAAATATAGGCGGCGCCGGCGGGAGCGATGCCGAGGATCACGTAGTCACCTTCCACCATGCGCGGTGCCGATTTCGGATTGGCCAATACCTCCAGCAGGATGCGCATGTGCTCTTCACTGGGCACGCCGCCGATGGAATCGATGGTGCCGGTGTACTTGTTGAAAAGCCGCGCGCGCATGCCGGTCATCAGGGCCGCGTCGCACTGGCGTGCCTTGAGCGCCTCGACCATGACCCGCTCATTGGTATAGGGCTCCAGATCAATGTTGAGGCCATACTCCAGGAAACGGGCCTTCTGATCCTGGGCCACGGAGAAAATCGGCCCGTTGCGGCCGACCAGATCCCAAATGCAGATGGTCAGATGGCGGCGCTCCTGGAACGCCTTGGTGACCGCGCCGGGAGCCGGTTCTTCGCTCTGTTGAGCCATCAGAGCGGGGGGCAGGCCAAGCAGCGCCAGCAGAGGCAGGGCGGTATACAGCCAGCGGTGGATCATGGTTCGCGTCTCCAACTGGCGCTCAGGAATTGGAACACTCACCGCGAGACGGCGTGTATTTGCAGCGGATCCGCTTCTGCAGGTCGAGCATGCGGCCGTCGTAGTAGCCTTGCTTGCGCAATACATTGCGGGCGTCCTGCATCATGCTTTCGTAAACGCGGCGCTCCTTGTCCGGGATATGGATCCACCAGCGGTCCGGTACCCGGTCCTCCTCGACCTTCACCCGTGTGCGGATGCGGTCGTAGGCCTCGAAAGACGCCTCGCGCACCAGTTGGGCGATCTCGTTGGGAAATTTGTCCAGCCGGCCCACCAGCTGCATGCTGATCTGCGCCAGCGGAAAATCGACGATACCGCCGTCCGGCGTCATCCCCTTGTACAACTCCAGAAGCTCGTAGGCGATCAGCGGGGCGGCCAGAATATCCACCACGCCGTTGTTGAATTTGTTCGGGGCGCTGACGATATCCGAGGGCACCGGCGTGGCGCCGATACCGGCGACCATCTCCGCCTGGGTCTTGTCGTAGTCCAGCACCACCACTTTTTTGCCGGCGGCCTTGGCCAGGGAACTGATCTGTTTGTCGTTGACGAAGATATGGGCGGCACCGCCGGGGTACACGCCCATGATCACATAGTCGCCATGCACCATTTTGTCCGCCTGGCTGGGATGGGCGAGTACTTCCAGCAGGGTGCGCATGTGGTCGTTGTCCGGCACCCCGCCGATGGAATCGATGGTGCCGGTGTAGACATTGAAATCACGGGCACGAAAGCCGGTCATCAGCGCCGCGTCGCAGCGGCCGGCTTTCAATTCATCCACCATGATCGACTCATTGGTGAACGGGATCATTTCCAGATTGATGCCGTACTCCAGCGCCAGAGCCCGCTGCTCCATGGCGGCGTGAAAGATCGGTCCATTGCGGCCGGCGATGTCCCAGATACAGATTTTGCGCTTGAGCGCGGTGCCTGGCGGCATCTGGTCGATGCCCACCAACTTGCTGATCGCCTTGAGCCGCACCCGCACCGGCATGTCCCGTGAATAAAAGACACTGGCCAGTTCTGATACCAGCGAATCACTGATGGTGACCCCGGGCAGCAGCTTTTCCATTTTCGCTTTCTGTTCCGGTGACAGGCGCAGGTCTTCGGCACTGACGGTAGCGATACCGGTGAGCAGAACGAGAAGCGTGGCGGCCCTTATCAATAAGGCTTTCATAAAGGTCCCTTTTTGTTGTTGGCTTGGGCGCTATGACAGGAGGGCCGCTTTCTCGGGCCCGTGCAAAAAGTAATAGCACAGTTGTTCCGGTCGCCGGGCACCATGACGACGTTTGGCTTTGTCGCTATAGCCAAGGGGATGTTGCATATGGGGAGGGGCGCGGCCCGTGAGTGGGCCGCGATTCGTTATTTGGGCTGCGCGTCCAGAGAAACGCCGTTTACGTTGCTGCTGTCCGGGCCCAGCAGATAAAGATAGACCGGTAACAGCTCTTCCGGGGTTTTCAGCGTCATCGGGTCTTCGCCGGGGTAGGCGTTGGCACGCATGGCGGTACGGGTGGCGCCGGGGTTGACCGTGTTGACGCGGATCTTGGAGGTGTTTTCCAGTTCCTCGGCGAGCACCTGGGCCAGATTCTCGGTGGCTGCCTTGGACACCGAATAGGCCCCCCAGTAGGCGCGCCCGCGCCGGCCCACACTGGACGAGGTGAACAGGATGCGGGCGTCATCGCTGTTGCGAAGTAACGGCAACAGGGCCTGGGTCAGGTAGAAGGCGGCGTTGACGTTCACCTGCATGACCGAGTCCCAGGTGTCGGCGCTGTAACCGTCCATGGGGGTGATGTCGCCAAGCAGCGAGGCGTTGTGGAGCACGCCATCCAGACGCCCGAACTCTTTCTCGAACAGGCTGGCCAGCTCCAGATAATCGCTGGGGCGCGCCACCGTCATGTTGACCGGCGCCAGGGCCGGTTCCGGGCCTCCGGCGGCTTTGATTTCGTCGTACACCGCTTCCAGTTTCGATTGGGTACGGCCGAGCAGAATCACGGTGGCGCCGTGCCGCGCCAGCCCCAGGGAGACGGCCCGGCCGATGCCGTCGCCGGCGCCGGTCACCAGGATAATGCGATCCTTGAAGGCGTTATCCGGACATTGATACGTCACCGCTTGGCTATTCAGGGACTGCAGATCGTTCATGCCAGGCTCCCGCTTGTCAGGGTTTTCAGTAAGGGTAACAGGTCGTCGCCCCGTTCCAGCAGATGGTCCGCCTGCCAGCCGCGAGGGTCGTCGTCGGCGTCGATGTAACCGAACGCGGCCACCGCGGTGGCCATGCCGGCGTTTTTGCCAGCCTGAATGTCGCGCAGATGATCACCGACGTAAAGGCAGGCAACCGGGTTGACCCCATCCCGCCCGGCTGCCATCAGCAAACCTTCCGGGTCCGGTTTGCGCTGGCGCACGTGATCCGGACAGATCACCGCGCCAACCCGGGTCGCCAGACCCAGGCCCTCGAGCACCGGCAAGGTGAAGCGCTCCGGTTTGTTGGTGACGATGCCCCAGGGCAGGCCATGCTGGTCGAGCCAGTCCAGGGTGTCGGCCATGCCCTCGAACAGCCGGGTGTCCACCGCCAGATGACCGGCGTAGGCGTCGAGCAACTGATTCAGGTAATTGTCGAAGGCGTCGTCTTCCGGGCCCAGGCCAAAGCCCAGCTCGGTCAGCGCCCGGGCGCCGTTGGATACATTGGCGCGCACCGCCGCATAGCTCACCGCCGGGCGGCCGTGTTCCGCCAACAGGTTATTGAGCACGCTATAAAAGTCCGGCGCGGTGTCGATCAGGGTGCCGTCCAGATCGAAGTAGACGGCCTGCAGAGATGTCATGGAGCCTCGCTAGTGTCAGACCGCTTTAACCGCGTGCATCAGGTAATTGACCGAGACGTCCCGGTTCAGCTTATACACCTGGGTGACCGGGTTGTAGGTCATGCCGGTGGTGTCGCGCACATCCAGACCCGCGTCGCGGGACCAGGCCGCCAGTTCCGATGGACGGATCAGTTTGGCGTACTCATGGGTGCCCCGTGGCAGCAGGCGCAGCACGTATTCGGCGCCGACGATGGCGAACAGAAACGACTTCGGGTTGCGGTTGATGGTGCTGAAGAACACCTGGCCGCCGGGCTTGACCAGCGCGGCGCAGGCGCGGATCACGGAAGACGGATCCGGGACATGCTCCAGCATTTCCAGACAGGTGACCACGTCGTACTGGCCGGCCCGCTCGGCGGCGATGTCTTCCGCCGGGGTCTGCAGGTATTCCACCTCCACGCCGCTCTGTTCGGCATGCAGCCGTGCCACGGCCAGCGGTGCTTCGCCCATGTCGATGCCGGTGACGGTGGCGCCACGCCGGGCCATGCCCTCGGAGAGCAGGCCGCCGCCGCAGCCGATGTCGATCACGTGCTTGCCGGGCAGGTCCACCCGCTCATCGATGTAGTTCAGACGCAGCGGATTGATGTCGTGCAACGGCCGGAATTCGGAGTTGGGATCCCACCAGCGCTCCGCCAGGGCGTTGAATTTGGCGACTTCGCTGTTGTCCACGTTGCGGCGGGTTACTTCGTTCATTGGCTTTCTCCGGCAATTTTCCGTTGCCATTGTTGAGCATTGTGCACCAGTTGGGCCTCGTTGAGGGTGAGCAGGGTTCGCTCTTTCAACAGGGCGCGGCCGGCGACCCAGACGTCGGTGACCTGATCGCGGCTGGCGGCATAGACCAGTTGGGCCACCGGATCGTAAACCGGCTGGGTCTCCAGGCGGGCCAGATCCACCGCCACCAGATCGGCCTGCTTGCCCGCCTGCAGGGAACCGATCCTGCTCTCCTGTCCCAGGGCGCGGGCGCCGCCCAGAGTGGCCATTTCCAGAATCTCGGCGGCGGGCAGGGCGTCCGCGCGCAGGCTGACGCCCTTGGCCAGGAGGGCGGCGCCGCGCATCTCACCGATCATGTCCAGGTCGTTGTTGCTGGCGGCGCCGTCGGTACCCAGGGCGACGTTGACGCCGGCCTGGCGCAGTTTGTACAGCGGCGAGAAGCCGCTGGCCAGTTTCAGGTTCGACTCCGGGCAATGCACCACGTGGGTGCCGGTCTCGGCCAGCCACTGGATTTCCTCGTCCAGTAACTGGGTCATGTGCACGGCCATTAGCCTCGGCGTCAGCAGGCCCAGCCGGCGCAGCCGCGCCAGGGGCCGGTCACCGTTGTGCTCCACCGCCTGCTGGATTTCGCCGGCGGTTTCGTGCACGTGCATCATGATTTGCAGGTCCAGTTCCTCGGCCAGGGTCAGAGCCTGTTCCAGCGGGCCGTCGGATACCGTGTAAGGGGCGTGCGGACCAAATCCCAGGGACAGCCGCGGCTCGTGGCGCCACTGATCGACAGCGTCGGTGGCCAGCCGTAAATAGTCCTCCGGCCCGGACCCCATCGGCGTGGGGAAGTCCATCAGCGGACAGAAAATGGCCGCCCTCAGACCGCTTTCCAGAGTGGCCCTGGCTACCGCGTCGGGAAAGAAATACATGTCGGCGAAGCAGGTGGTGCCGGCGCGAATCATTTCCGCCGCCGCCAGCCGGGTACCCTCGTAAACGAACGGGTCACTGACCCAGCGTCCCTCCGCCGGCCAGATGTGTTTTTCCAGCCAGGTCATCAGCGGAAGGTCGTCGGCGAGGCCGCGAAACAGGTTCATGGCGGCGTGGGTGTGAGCATTGACCAGACCCGGGATCAGCAGATGCCGGTCCAGCCGGCGGACCTCCGTGGCCTGCCATTGCTGGTCCGCCAGCGCACTGGGCAGCAGATCAACGATGGTATCGCCGCGCACCACCACGGCGTGCTGTTCCAGTACCGTGGCGTCCGGCGCCACCGGCGCCACCCAGCGGGCGTGCAGGATCAGATCGGCCTGATTGTCGCTCATTCAAGGCTCCTTGCTTCAACCGGGGCCGCCGCCGGACGGCGGTGGCCATTAGTGGTGGCGAGTATAGCCTGTCCGGAGGGCAAGGTTCGATGCGCAAGTGCGGTCCGTGGATCTCTATTGTCCCGCGATTCGCTGGCAAGCGGAGCCTCGCCCGGCGCGCTTCCCACGGAGCGGCGATGACGCTGCCGTGGGAGCGGCCTCGGCCGCGAATGGAGCGTGCTGGCGTGCAGGCCTGTCGCGGGACGCCAGTGGCTTATCGGCCGTCATGTCGACCATCGGCCCCCAGCCGGAATACTTATTCAGAGCTTCTCAAGCTGTGCTATCATCGTTGACTTTTCCAGGAGCGTCACCCACGCCACCGAGGATACAAAAGGAACGCCATGACGGACCTCGCAAAAGAAGTCACACCCGTCAATATCGAGGACGAACTGAGACAGTCGTACCTGGATTACGCCATGAGCGTGATCGTCGGACGCGCTTTGCCCGACGTGCGCGACGGCCTGAAACCGGTGCACCGGCGTGTGTTGTTCGCCATGCACGAGCTCAACAACCATTGGAACCGGCCGTACCTGAAGTCCGCCCGGGTGGTGGGCGACGTCATCGGTAAGTACCACCCCCATGGTGACTCCGCCGTATACGACACCATCGTGCGTATGGCCCAGCCGTTCTCGCTGCGCTACATGCTGGTGGACGGGCAGGGCAACTTCGGTTCCATCGACGGCGACTCCGCCGCGGCCATGCGATACACCGAGGTGCGCATGGCCAAGATCGCCCACGAGCTGCAGGCCGATCTGGACAAGGAAACGGTGGATTTCGTCGACAACTACGACGGCACCGAGAGGATCCCGGAAGTGATGCCCACGCGGGTGCCGAACCTGCTGGTCAATGGCTCCTCCGGTATCGCCGTGGGCATGGCCACCAACATTCCGCCGCACAATCTGGGCGAAGTGATCGACGGCTGTCTGGCGCTGATCGACGACGACAGCCTGACCCCGGACGACCTGATGCAATACATCCAGGGCCCGGACTTCCCCACCGCTGGCATCATCAATGGCCGCGCCGGCATCGTGCAGGCGTACCGTACCGGCCGGGGCCGTATCTACGTGCGCGCCCGCGCCACCGTGGAAGAGGCGGACAAGAGCGGCAAGGAAGCAATCATCGTCACCGAGCTGCCGTATCAGGTGAACAAGGCGCGGCTGATCGAGAAGATCGCCGAGCTGGTCAAAGAGAAGAAAATCGAAGGCATCACCGAGCTGCGTGACGAGTCCGACAAAGAGGGCATGCGCATCTACATCGAGCTGCGTCGTGGCGAGAACGGTGACGTGGTGCTCAACAATCTCTATCAGCAGACGCAGATGGAGTCGGTGTTCGGCATCAATATGGTGGCGTTGGAAGACGGCCAGCCGAAGACACTGAACCTGCGCCAGCTGCTGGACGCTTTCCTGCGGCATCGCCGCGAAGTGGTTACCCGCCGCACCGTCTATGAATTGCGCAAAGCACGGGAAAAGGCGCATTTGCTGGAAGGCCTGGCGGTGGCTCTGGCCAACATCGACCCGGTGATCGAACTGATCAAGGCGTCGCCGAGCGGCGCCGAGGCCCGGGAAAAGCTGCTGGCCAAGGGCTGGCAGCCCGGCGATGTGCTGACCATGCTCGAACGCGCCGGTGGCGAGGATATCGCTCGTCCGGACAATCTGGACGAGCAGTTCGGCCTGCGTGACGGGCTTTACTACCTGTCTCCGGAACAGGCTCAGGCGATCCTGGATCTGCGCCTGCAGAAACTGACCGGCCTGGAGCGGGAGAAGCTGGTCACGGACTACCAGGAGTTGCTGGAACAGATCCGTGAGTTGAGCCTGATTCTGGCCGACCCGGAGCGCCTGCTTGAGGTGATTCGAGAGGAACTGCAAGCGATTCGTGACGAGTACGCGGATGAGCGCCGTTCCGAAATTCAGACTTCCCGCTCCGACCTGAGCATGGAAGATCTGATCGCCGAGGAAACCGTGGTGGTCACACTCAGCCACGGCGGTTACGCCAAGATTCAACCCATCGACACTTATACCGCGCAGCGTCGCGGCGGTCGCGGCAAGGCGGCGACGACGGTGAAGGATGAGGACTATGTCGAGCAGCTGCTGGTGGCCGGCACCCACGATACGCTGTTGTGTTTCACCAGCATCGGCAAGGTGTACTGGCTGCGGGTGTTCGAATTGCCGCAGGGCGGGCGCAACTCCCGCGGTAAACCGATCGTCAATCTGATCCCGGCGTTGCAGAAGGAAGAGCGGATCACCGCTATCCTGCGGCTGGACGCGGAAATGGTGCGTCAGCAGGGCAATACCGACGACGAGGACGAGAACGAGGCGGAAGGCGCCGATGTCATCGAAGACGCCGAGGGTGTGGAAGAAGTGGATACCACTCCCGGCCCGTTCATCTTCATGGCCATTTCCAATGGTGTGGTGAAACGCACCGAACTGGCCAAATTCGCCCGGCCGCGCAGCAATGGTCTGATCGCGGTCAAACTGCAGGAAGGCGAGCACCTGGTGAACGTGGCCATTACCCAGGGCGCCGAGGATGTGGTGCTGGTGGCCGGCAACGGCAAAGTGGTGCGTTTCCAGGAATCCAAGGTTCGGGTCATGGGCCGCACCGCGCGGGGCGTGCGCGGCATGAAAGTCGCCGATGGCGAGGAAGTGATCGCGCTGATCGTACCGCAGGAAGGCGGCCAACTGCTGACCGCGTCCGAGCACGGCTATGGCAAGCGTACCGATCTGAGCGAGTTCCCGACCAAGGGGCGCGGCACCCAGGGTGTGATCGGCATGGTGGTCAATGAGCGCAACGGTTCTCTGGTCGGCGCCGCTCAGGTATTTGGCGAGGAGGACATCATGCTGATCTCCAACCAGGGCACGCTGGTGCGTACCCGGGTCGATGAGGTCAGCCATCTGAGCCGTAACACCCAGGGTGTGCGCCTGATCCGTCTTGGTGATGGTGAGGCGCTGTCCGGTCTGGCCACCATTCCCGAGCTGGAAGGCGCGGAGGACGTCGTCGACGACCTGGAAGAGAATCCGGAAGAAGACGGAAACGGAGAAGACTGAGGTTCCGTTTCCTGCTCCCGGCATGACCATTCCGGCCCGGTTCGACCGGGCCGTTTTATCGATACGGAGAAACTGAATGTCCCGCGCTTTCAACTTTTGCGCTGGTCCGGCGGCGTTGCCGGAAGCGGTGTTGCGTCAAGCCCAGGAAGAGTTGCTGGATTTTCGCGGCACCGGCATGTCGGTGATGGAAATGAGCCACCGTGATCAGGTGGTGGTGGAACTGGCCCAGCGTGCGGAGCAGGATCTGCGGGATTTGCTGGGTATCTCCGACGATTACGCGGTGTTGTTCCTGCACGGCGGCGCCAGCACCCAGTTCGCCATGGTGCCGCTGAACCTGATGGGGGACAACGGCAAGGCGGACTACGTCAACACCGGGCAGTGGTCCAGCAAAGCGATCAAGGAAGCGCGCCGTTACGGTGACATCAACGTGGCGGCCAGCAGCGAGGATCGCAACTTCAGCTATGTGCCGCCGCAAGCGGACTGGACCTTGTCCGCCGATGCCGATTACGTGCATTACTGTCCGAACGAAACCATCGGCGGCCTGGAGTTTGACTTCATTCCAGAGGTGGACAAGCCGCTGGTGGCGGACATGAGCTCCACCATCCTGTCCCGGCCCCTGGACGTGAACCGGTTCGGCCTGATCTACGCCGGCGCGCAAAAGAATATCGGCCCGGCCGGCATCACCCTGGTGATCGTGCGCCGCGATTTGCTGGGGCGCGCGGGGGCCAAAGTGCCGGCGATGCTGAACTATCAGATCCACGCCGACAACGATTCCATGTACAACACGCCGCCGACCTTCGCCTGGTATCTGGCCGGTCTGGTGTTCCAGTGGCTCAAGGAGCAGGGCGGCTTGACCGCCATGGCCACCATCAATGAGCGCAAGGCGACGCGGCTGTACGACTTCATTGATGCCAGCGATTTCTACAGCAACCCGGTGGAGAAGGCCAATCGCAGCTGGATGAACGTGCCGTTCGTGTTGGCCGACAGCGATCTGGACAAGGTTTTCCTGGCCGAGGCGGGCGCCGCCGGTTTACACAATCTGAAAGGTCACCGCAGCGTGGGCGGCATGCGGGCCAGCATTTATAACGCGGTGCCGGAGGCCGCGGTGGAGGCCCTGGTGGCGTTCATGGCGGATTTCGAGAAGCGAAAGGGGTAAAGCGCTAACGCGCGAAACGCCGGCACGCGTATAACGCGCTGGCACGCCATGTTGGATGGGGGTGTCGAAAGCGGCGGATATGGCGATTGCCGGTGGTGCCCGCAAAGACGATGGGAAACAATGGTGGCACAATCCGGCCGTGCGCTCCCCGCGGTGCGCGGGCGTTATCCGTGCCGGCGTGCAAGCGAGAGAGACAATGACCGATTCGTTGGACAGCCTGAGGGATCAAATCGACGCTCTGGATCAGCAGCTCCAGACGTTGCTCAATCGCCGGGCCGAACTGGCCCATGCGGTGGCGGATGTGAAGCGCCGCGAGGACAGCAATCCGGTGTTCTATCGCCCTGAACGCGAGGCTCAGGTGCTGCAGCGTATCAAGGAGCGCAACCAGGGCCCCATCGATGGTGAGGCCATGGCCCGGCTGTTCCGCGAGGTGATGAGTATTTGCCTGGCGCTGGAACAGCCCATGCGGGTGGCATTCCTGGGACCGGAGGGCACCTTCACCCAGCAGGCGGCGATCAAGCACTTTGGCCACGCGGTGGAAAGCGTGCCGCTTGGCGCGATCGACGAAGTGTTCCGCGAAGTGGAAGCCGGGGCCGCCCATTACGGCGTGGTGCCGGTGGAAAACTCCACCGAGGGCATGGTCAGCCATACCCTGGACACCTTCATGTCCTCCAGCCTGAAAATCTGCGGCGAGGTGGAGCTGCGCATCCACCACCATTTGCTGGCGGGACCTCACACCCGCCGTGACAAGGTCACCCGCGTTTATTCGCACCAGCAAACCCTGGCCCAGTGCCGCCAGTGGCTGGATGCGCATCTGCCCACGGTGGAGCGTATTCCGGTGAGTTCCAATGCGGAGGCCGCGCGGCGGCTGCGCGACGAATGGAACGCGCTGGCCATCGCCGGCGACATGGCGGCCGAGCTTTATGGGCTGGAGCGGGTACAGAGTAATATCGAGGACCGTCCGGACAACACCACACGGTTCCTGGTGATCGGACGCCAGGACACGCCGCCGTCCGGCCGTGACAAGACCAGCATGCTGGTCACCGGCAAGAATCGCCCCGGGCTGCTTTCCGATATGCTGCTGCCGTTCCGCGAACAGGGCGTCAACCTGACCCGTCTGGAAAGCCGTCCGTCACGTACCGCCAACTGGAGCTATGTGTTCTTCATCGATTGCGAAGGGCACAAGGAAGATCCGTTGTTGAAGAGCGTGCTGGAAAAGCTGGAAGGGGATGGCAACACCATCCGTATCCTGGGCTCCTACCCCAAAGCGGTATTGTAGAAAAGGCCGTGGATTCGGCCTGAACAAACAGGAAACACCATGACCTGCGATTACATCAAACTGGCTAACGGCGGTGTGCAGCGGCTGCAACCCTATTCTCCCGGTAAACCGATCGAGGAACTGGAGCGGGAACTGGGTATTCGCGACATCATCAAACTGGCCAGTAACGAGAACCCTCTGGGGCCCAGTCACAAAGCGCTGGAAGCGGCGAAGCGGGCGCTGGAGCAGGTTCACCTCTATCCTGACGGCGCCGGCTTCGGCCTGAAGACGGCGCTGGCGGAAAAGCTCGGCGTCAACAGCAATCAGATCACCCTGGGTAACGGCTCCAACGATATTCTCGAACTGGTGGCCCGGGCTTATCTGCAGCCCGGGGAAGAGACGGTCTACGCGGAATACGCGTTCGCCATCTATCCATTGGTGACCGTGGCCTGCTCGGCCAAACCGGTGATGGTGCCGGCGCATCTCTATGGCCACGATCTGGCCGCCATGGCGGACGCCATCAACCAGAACACCCGTATCGTGTTCCTGGCCAACCCGAACAACCCCACCGGCACCTGGTTCAATGATGTGGCGCTGGACCGTTTCCTTGAGCGGGTGCCGGAAGATGTACTGGTGGTTTTGGACGAGGCCTATTTCGAGTATGTGGAAGAGGCCCATTACCCCGACGGTCTGCGCCGGCTGGCGCGCTATCCGAACCTGATCGTCACCCGCACCTTTTCCAAGATTCACGGGCTTGCCGGGCTGCGGGTGGGCTATGCGGTGTCGCATCCGGACGTGGCCGATATCCTCAACCGGGTGCGTCAGCCGTTCAACGTCAATATCCCCGCCCTGGCCGCCGCCGAGGCGGCGCTGGACGATACCGACCATCTGGAGAACTCCCGCTGCGAGAACACCGCCGGTCTCGGCCAGTTGGTGGAAGGGCTGAATCAGCTCGGGCTGGAGCATATTCCCTCGGTGGCCAACTTCATTACCGTGGATTGCGCCGGTGAGGCCTTGCCGGTGTACGAGGCGCTGCTGCGTGAAGGCGTCATCGTGCGCCCGCTGGGCGGCTATGGTCTGCCCAACCACCTGCGCGTCACGGTGGGCACCGCGCGGGAAAACGAACGTTTCCTGAAGGCCCTGGGCAAGGTCATCAAAGCGGGGGCGCGCTGATGAGCCGTGACGCCCCGCTGTTTCGACGGGTGGCGATCATCGGGCTGGGCCTGATCGGCGGCTCTTTTGCCGCCGCTTTGCGGGAGCGGGGCCTGGCGGGCACGCTGGTGGCCGGCAGCCGTTCCGCCCGGACCCTGGAACAGGGCCTGGCCATGGGGCTGATCGATGAAGGCAGCCAGGATCTGGCGTTGGCGGTGCGTGGCGCCGATCTGGTGTTGCTTTCGACGCCGGTGTCAGCAATGGAGCGCTCCCTGGCGGCGCTGGCGCCGGGGCTGTCGGAGCGCGCCATCGTCACCGACGGCGGCAGCGTCAAGGGCAGTGTCATCGCCGCCGCTCGCCGGACGCTGGGGGGGCATTTTTCCCGCTTCGTGCCCGGACATCCCATCGCCGGAAAGGAAACCAGCGGCGTGGCCGCCGCCGACGCCGGCCTCTACCAGGATCACCGGGTGATTCTCACGCCGCTGGCGCAGACCGATCCGGCGGCCACCCGCGCGGTGCGTGAACTGTGGACCGCGCTGGGCAGCGAAGTGCTGGAGATGACGCCGGAGCATCACGACCGCGTGCTGGCGGAAACCAGCCATTTGCCCCATCTTCTGGCGTTTTCCCTGGTCGATACCCTGGCACGCCAGGGCGATTCCACGGAGATCTTCCGCTACGCCGCCGGGGGATTCCGCGATTTCACCCGTATCGCCAGTTCCGACCCGGTGATGTGGCACGATATCTTTCAGGAGAACCGGCGGGCGGTGCTGGATGCTCTGGCCCTGTTCCGGGATGGCATCGACGGTTTCCGTGACGCCATCGAGGCCGGTGACTCCGACGCCCTGATGGGTATCATGACCCGCGCCAACACGGCACGGGCCCATTTTCTGGCGCTCAATGCGAGGACCTCCTATACGCAGGCGCGCCATTCGGATAACGAGAGCAGCATGAGCGATCAGCACGATCCCACCTTCGTGGTTCAGCCCGGTGGCAGCCTGCGGGGCCGCGCCCGGGTACCCGGCGACAAATCCATTTCCCACCGGTCCATCATGCTCGGCGCTCTGGCTGACGGCATCACGGAAGTGGAAGGGTTTCTCGAAGGGGAGGACGCGCTGGCCACCTTGCAGGCGTTCCGTGACATGGGCGTGGTGATCGAAGGCCCCCATAACGGCAAGGTCACCGTGCATGGGGTCGGTTTGCACGGCCTGAAGGACCCGGGCAAGCCGCTCTACATGGGCAACTCCGGCACCTCCATGCGCTTGCTCACCGGGCTGCTGGCCGGTCAGGCGTTTGACGTTACCCTCACCGGTGATGCTTCGCTGTCCAAGCGGCCGATGGAACGGGTGGCCAAACCGCTGCGGGAAATGGGCGCCAGTATTCAAACCGGCGACGGCGGCCGCCCGCCGGTGCGGATCCGTGGCGGGCAGACACTCAAGGGCTTTCATTATGACTTGCCGATGGCGTCCGCCCAGGTCAAATCCGCGCTGTTGCTGGCAGGGCTTTACGCCCAGGGCGAGACAGCGGTGACGGAACCGGCGCCGACCCGCGATCACACCGAACGCATGCTCTCCGGTTTCGGTTATCCGGTGCGCAGTGAAGGGCCGCTACGCGCGGTCACCGGGGGCGGCGCCCTGCGCGCTTGTCATCTGGAAGTTCCGGCGGATATTTCTTCTTCCGCGTTCCTGCTGGTTGGCGCTTCCATCGCGGCGGGCAGTGACGTGCTGCTGCCTCATGTCGGCATCAACCCGACCCGTACCGGCGTGATCGATATCCTGCGTTTGATGGGGGCCGATATCACCCTGGAGAATCAACGTGACAGCGGCGGCGAGCCGGTGGCGGATCTGCGGGTCAGAAGCGCGCCGCTCAAGGGTATCGAGATTCCCGCCGAGCTGGTGCCGCTGGCCATTGATGAATTTCCGGCGATCTTTGTCGCCGCCGCCTGTGCTGAAGGCGACACCGTGCTGCACGGCGCCGAGGAACTGCGGGTGAAGGAGTCCGATCGCATTCAGGTGATGGCCGACGGCCTGAGCGCCCTGGGCGTGGATCTGGAGGTGTTCGAGGATGGCATCCGCATTACCGGCGGTGTTCTCGGTGGTGCCGAGGTGGAATCCCACGATGATCACCGGATCGCCATGAGCTTCGCCATTGCCGGGCTGCGCGCCACGGCGCCGATCACCATTCGCCATTGTGCCACTGTGGCCACCAGCTTCCCCGGGTTCGCCGACCTGATGCGGTCGCTGGGGCTGGGCCTGGAGGTTCGATGATTCCTATTATCGCCATTGACGGACCGGTTTCCTCCGGCAAGGGCACCGTGGCGCGGCGGGTAGCGTCCGCGCTGGGCTGGCATCTGCTTGATTCCGGCGCCCTGTACCGGGTGCTGGGGCTGCATGCGCGACACCAGGGGGTGGCCCTGGATAACAAGCTCGAGCTGGTGGACCTGGCGGAGAATCTGCCTGTCCGGTTCGTGGAGCGGGGCGGGGACACCCGCGTGGTGCTCGAGGAAACCGACGTCAGCGAGGAGATCCGCCAGGAAAGCGTGGGCGAACTGGCCAGCCAGGTGGCGGTGTTGCAGCCGGTTCGCGATGCCTTGTTCGCACGTCAGCGGGCGTTCGCCCAGGCGCCGGGATTGGTGGCGGACGGTCGTGACATGGGCACGGTGGTGTTTCGTGACGCCCCGCTGAAGATCTATTTGACCGCCAGCGCCGAGGAGCGCGCCCGGCGGCGCTACAATCAGTTGAAAGAAAAGGGGTTTGATGCTACCCTCGCGGCCCTTGTGGAGGATATTCGTACTCGTGATGAGCGGGATATGAAGCGCTCCGTGGCACCGCTGAAACCGGCGGAAGATGCCCTGGAGCTGGACTCCACGGACCTGACTGTGGATCAGGTGGTCGCGCGTATCCTCGATGAGGCAGCGGCCCGCTCACTGATCTGACGATCAGGCACAATTGGTTTTCAGAGCCCGAACCGGCTCTTTAAACGGCTTCGGACGCGCCCTGATTGCGGTGGTGCGGCTGGAGCCGTTGCTGCATAACGAACGCCAGCCCCTTACAGTAAACCAGCTTGGGGTGGTGATCGCTTTATCCATAACCCGCGTCTGCTGGCTGGCGCGTGTATCGTGAGACGTTTTTTCATGACTGAATCTTTTGCCGAACTTTTTGAAGAAAGCCTTAAGGACCTGGACGTTGCCCGTGGTTCCATCATCCGCGGCACCGTGGTCGCCATCGACAGCGACTGGGTGGTGGTCAACGCCGGTCTGAAATCCGAAGGCATCATCTCCCGCGACGAGTTCATCAGCGAGAGCGGTGAACTGGAAATCGCCGAAGGCGATGAGGTGGAAGTTGCCGTTGACGCCATCGATGATGGCATGGGCTTCACCCGCCTGTCCCGTGAGAAAGCCAAGCGCGCCGAAGTCTGGGGCGAACTGGAAGTGGCTTTCGACAAAGACGAGATCGTCAAAGGTCAGATCTCCGGCAAGGTCAAAGGTGGTTTCACCGTGGATATCGGTCCGATCCGCGCGTTCCTGCCAGGCTCCCTGGTGGATATCCGTCCGGTTCGCGATGTCACCCACCTGGAAGGCAAGGATCTGGACTTCAAAGTCATCAAGCTGGATCCGAAGCGCAACAACGTGGTGGTTTCCCGCCGCGCAGTCATGGAAGCGGAACACTCCGCCGAGCGCGAAGCTCTGCTGGAATCCCTGCAGGAAGGCATGGTGGTCAAGGGTATCGTGAAGAACCTGACCGACTACGGTGCGTTCGTGGATCTGGGCGGCATCGATGGCCTGCTGCACATTACCGACATGGCCTGGAAGCGCATCAAGCATCCCAGCGAAATCGTCGAAGTGGGCCAGGAAATCGAAGTCAAGGTACTCAAGTTCGACCGCGAGAAAATGCGTGTCTCCCTGGGCCTCAAGCAACTGGGCGAGGATCCGTGGCACGACATCGTGCAGAAGTACCCGGAAGGTGCCCGCGTCAAGGCGCGTGTTACCAACCTTACCGATTACGGCTGCTTCGCCGAGATCGAGGAAGGTGTGGAAGGCCTGGTTCACGTTTCCGAAATGGACTGGACCAACAAGAACATCCACCCGTCCAAAGTGGTAGAGATCGGCGACGAAGTGGAAGTGATGATCCTGGATATCGACGAAGATCGCCGTCGTATTTCCCTGGGCATCAAGCAGTGTCTGTCCAATCCGTGGGAAGCTTTCGCCACCAACTACCAGAAAGGCGACCGCATCTCCGGCAAGATCAAGTCCATCACTGACTTCGGCATCTTCATCGGCCTGGAAGGCGGTATCGACGGTCTGGTGCACCTTTCCGACATCTCCTGGGAAGAAGCCGGCGAAGACGCGGTACGCAACTTCAACAAGGGTGACGAGCTGGAAACCGTGGTTCTGTCCATCGATGCCGAGCGCGAAAGAATTTCCCTTGGAATCAAGCAGTTGACAGACGATCCGTTTGCTCAGTATGTTGCTGCAAACGAGAAGGGCAGCATCGTTAAGGGTACGGTCAAGGCCGTGGACGCCAAAGGCGCCACCGTCGAGCTGGCTGAAAACGTGGAAGGTTACCTGCGTGCCAGCGAGATCAGCCGTGATCGCGTTAACGACGCTTCCCAGGTTCTCAACGTGGGTGACGAGGTGGAAGGCCGGATCACCAACATCGACCGTAAGAACCGTTCCATCAATGTGTCCGTGCGTGCCAAGGATCAGGTTCAGGATCGCGAGGCCATGGACAACCTGCAAGGCCAGGAAGCCAATGCTCCGAAGACCATTGGTGACCTGATCAAGCAGCAAATGGAAAACAGCAACGAGTCATAACGGCTCCTCCCGGGGGCCGGCCACGAGGCCGGCCCCGCTGGGCAGGGAGCCCAGGGGAGTAGGTTGTAATGGCATCTGCGTTAACCAAGTCCAAACTCATCGCTCGGATCGCCAGAACTTACACCAGCAATGATCTCTCCACCAAGGACGTGGAACTCGCCATCAAAGCCCTGATCGACTACATGGCCGACGCCATGGTAGAAGGCGAACGCATCGAGATTCGGGGTTTCGGCAGCTTCTCCCTCCATTTCCGCGCCCCGCGCGTGGGCCGTAATCCAAAGACCGGCGCCAGCGTGGAGTTGCAAGGCAAATACGTTCCCCACTTCAAATGCGGCAAGGACCTGCGTGAACGGGTCAATCGTGCCATGCAGGACGATGACGGGGGCGACCATAACGAGCACCGGAGCGAGCGGCGCCACCATGCCAGCCACAGCGCCAAGGCCATCCGGGGCTGATACCGACGACACCGGGGCCTGACCGACATGCGAACTCTCTACCGTGCTCTGTTGATTCTGGTACTGCTGGCCATTTTCCTGGCCGCATTCTTCTTTGTTACCGCCAACACTCAAATGGTGACTCTGGATATGTTGATCCAGGGATGGCGCTGGCAGGTCAGCCTGGGCGTGCTTGCCGTGGGTCTGCTTGCCGTGGGCCTGTTGGCCGGGCTGCTCACCGGGCTGGGCTTTAAAGGACTGCGTGGGTTGTTTGGAAGCCGTTCATGAGTGAACCCCTATGGCTGATACCGCTGTTCTTCTTCGCCATCGCCATGGGGTTCTTCCTGGGGCGGCGTGAAGGCAAGCGGCGGCAACGGCGGCGCATGGCGTCGCTGTCCCAGGAATACGTGGCCGGGCTCAACTTCCTCCTCAACGAGGAGCCGGACAAGGCGGTGGAAGCCCTGCTCAGCAGTCTGGAAGTCAGCCCCCAGACCCTGGAAACCCACCTCAGCATGGCGCGCCTGTTTCGCAAAAGAGGCGAGTTCGACCGTGCCACCCTGATCCACTCCCACCTGCTGGAAAGCGGCGATTTGCCGCGGCCCACCCAGGAGCAGATCCAGCTTGAGCTGGCCGAGGATTATTTCGCCGGCGGGTTGTTCGACCGCGCCGAGGAAGTGCTGCTGGAAATGCTCGACCAGGATTGTGAGCAGCGCGAGCAGGTAACGCGTCAGCTGATGAAGCTCTATGAGCAGGAGCGTGACTGGCCCAATGCCATTGCCATGGGCGAGCGGCTGATCAAGGGCGACGCCAAGATCGCGCCGATTCTGGCCCAGTATTGCTGCGAGGAGGCGGAAGGGCAGGTGGCCCGTAGCGAACTGGGGCCGGCCCGCCGCACGTTGCGCCGCGCCCTGGGCTTCGATAAGGAGTGCGTGCGCGCCAGCGTCGATCTGGGGCGCCTGGAAATGCGCGAACAGAATTGGGAAGCGGCCATCGCCGCCTTCCGCCGCATCTGGGATCAGGACCGCGACTTCTTCGATGAATACCTGGACGATCTGCGTCAGTGCTATGAACAACTGGAGCAGGAAGAGGACTTCATCCGCATGCTCGCCGACTACAGCGCCGAGCATCCCAGCACCGCCCGGGTGCTGGTGCTGTCCGGTCAGCTCAAGGAGCGCTATGGCGATCGTGAAGCGGCCAAATTCATCGCCGAGTACATGCAGGCCAACCCCTCCGTTCGGGGGTTGGATCGCCTGATCGATATGAATCTGCAGGTGGCTGATCAAAGCGAAGCCCGTGAACAGCTCGAATTGCTCAAGCAATTGACGCAAAGGCTGATGAGCGACCGCACCATCTATCAATGCCGTCGTTGCGGCTTTACCACGCCGCTGTTGCAATGGCGCTGCCCGAGTTGCCGCCGCTGGGGCACCATCAAACCGCGATCCGAAGGAGACGCCAAATCGTGACCCCCAGCAGTCCCATTATCGTTGCTCTGGACTACCCTCGCGCCGAGGACGCCCTGGCCATGGCGGCGCGGCTGGACCCCGCCCGGGTACGGGTAAAAGTGGGCAAGGAGCTGTTTACCCGGGCCGGTCCCGATGTGGTGAGAGCGTTACAGGACCAGGGCTTTGACGTGTTTCTGGACCTCAAGTATCACGACATCCCCAACACCGTGGCCGGCGCCGTGCGCGCCGCCGCCGAATTGGGCGTGTGGATGGTCAATGTGCATGCCAGTGGCGGCAAGCGCATGATGAGCGCCGCCCGGGAAGCGCTGGAAGGTGCCGCCCGCCGGCCCTTGCTTACCGCGGTGACGGTATTGACCAGCCAGACCAGCGACGATCTGCGCGAAGTGGGCATTGCCCGTGCCGCCGAGGAGCAGGTGATGGCACTGGCGCGATTGACCGAGGAGAGCGGTCTGGATGGCGTGGTCTGTTCCGCCCTGGAAGCACCGGTGCTGCGTCGCGCCCGGGGCGAGAACTTCCTGCTGGTGACACCGGGCATTCGTCCCGAGGGCAGTACCAGTGACGATCAGCGCCGCATCATGACCCCGCGCCAGGCCCGCGAGCAGGGCGTCTCCTACATGGTTATCGGCCGCCCTATCACCCAGGCGGCGGAGCCGGCCGCGGTGGTGGACGAAATCCTACAGAGTTTGTCCTGAAACACTGACGATAACTGTCTGAAATGGCGGACAGCCTGCTCCGCGCGTCCCGTTTAGAGTGTCTTCTCCAACAACAAACCTTAAGGAGAAGGGAATGAAACTCTATCGTGCATTGTGTTTGGTGGCGGCGTTGCTGGGATCGGCGGTCTGGACCCAGGCCACCCAGGCAGCGGAGGATCCGGCGCTGGACAGTGCCACGGCTTCGGCGGTGGTGGAACAGACCATCAACCTGAATCAGGCCACGTCGGCGGAGCTGCAATTGCTCAAGGGCGTCGGCCCGAAGACCGCCGAGGCGATCATTGCCTGGCGGGAACAGGAAGGGCCGTTTCAGGATGTGGAGCAGTTGCTGGCGATCAAGGGCATTGGTGAGAAAACCCTGCAGGCGATCCGCGACCGGCTGACGTTGTAAGTGAAACCCGGCTCCCGGCTTGTCCGGGAGCCATGGTAGTAACAGGTCTTTCGCTGCCCTGGCAGCGAATCAGCGCTGGATGTGCCGCCGTATAGGGCGGGCTGGCACCAGGATACGGATGGGGCTTACACAGGCCGCTGACTCCGCGGAAACTCGCACAGATCGGCGATGATGCATTCTCCGCACTTTGGCTTGCGAGCCACGCAGGTGTAACGCCCGTGCAGGATCAGCCAGTGGTGACAGTCACGCTTGAATTCCTCCGGGACGACCCGGAGCAAGCGTTGCTCCACTTCGTTGACGTTTTTCCCCGGCGCGATGCGGGTGCGATTGGACACGCGGAAAATATGGGTGTCCACGGCGATGGTGGGCTCACCGAAGGCGGTGTTGAGCACCACGTTGGCGGTTTTACGGCCGACGCCGGGCAGCGCCTCCAGAGCGGCGCGATCACGCGGCACTTCGCCACCATGAAAGGCGAGCAGCTGCTCGCACAGTTTAATGACGTTATTGGCCTTGGAATTAAACAGCCCAATGGTTTTGATGTATTCCTTCAAACCGTCCACGCCCAATGCCAGAATCGCTTCCGGCGTATTGGCCACCGGAAACAAGCGATCGGTGGCCTTGTTGACGCCGACATCGGTGGCCTGGGCGGACAGCACCACCGCCACCAGTAATTCAAAAGGGGTGTTGTAGTTCAGTTCCGTGGTGGGGTGAGGACGCTGTGCCCGCAGACGGCGGAAAATTTCCGTGCGTTTCTCGCGATTCATGCCTGCTCCTGAATCAGATCGCCGCAGTATAGCGAATCAGGGCGCTATCGCCACGTCGGAACGAACCGGACTTCCCCGCGTCAAAAACAGATTGCCCATGTCCCCGGTAAGAGGGCGAAGGAAAAGGGAGTGAGTATGCAGTTTTCCGCCATGGAAACCCTGATGGTGGCCCTCATCGTATTGGTAGTGGGGCAGTTATTGGTTCATCGGTTCCGTATTCTGTCCGACCTCAATATGCCGGAACCGGTGGTGGGCGGGCTGCTTGCCACGCTGCTGGTCACCGGTCTGCAGCTGGCGGGTGTATCGCTGGCCTTCGATGATGCTCTGAAAGGCCCCGCCATGCTGTTTTTCTTCGGCGCGGTGGGCCTGGCCGCGGATTTTCGTTTGCTGCGCCAGGGTGGCTGGCCGATGGTGGTGTTCGCGATTCTGGTGATCATCCTGGTATTTCTGCAGGACGTGGCCGGTGTCCTGATGGCCAAACTGCTGGGACTGTCACCGTTCTACGGCCTGCTGGGAGGCTCGATCACCATGACCGGCGGCCACGGCACGGGTATCGCCTGGGGCGAAGTCTTTGCCAATAACTTTGGTATTGACGGCGCCAGCGAACTGGCCGCGGCGTCCGCTACTTTTGGTCTGGTATTCGGGGCGCTACTGGGTGGGCCATTGGCAATGATGCTGATTCGGCGCTATAGGCTGCAGGTCCCCGCTGGCCGCGAGGATGGCGAATACGATGGCGCGGAAAAGCCCCGTCCCATTGCCGCCGCCAGTGTGGTGCGTATTCTCATGCTGTTGTCCATCGGTGTGGTGGTGGGTTCCGTGGCGGAACACTACTCCCAGCACTGGGTGCGCCTGCCGACCTTCGTCTGGGTGCTGTTCGTCTGCATTCTGCTGGGTAACCTGGCCCGCCGGCTGTGGCCGGTGAATGACGCCACCATCGAGATGGTGGGCAACACCTCGCTGAGCGTGTTTCTTGCCATCACGCTGATGAGTCTGCAGTTATTGCAATTGGTGGATCTGGCGCTGCCGATGCTGGCCATGCTGCTGGTTCAGGTGGCGCTGGCGGTCAGTTTTATTGTTTTTGTCACGTTCAGAGTGATGGGCCGGAACTACGATTCCGCGGTGCTGTGCGCCGGCCATTGCGGTTTCGCCATGGGTGCCACGCCCACCGCGGTGGCCAATATCCAGGCGGTGACGCAGCATCACGGTCCCTCGCCGTTGGCCTTCATCATCATTCCGGTGGTGGGCGGTTTCATCGTCGATATCGTCAACGCCACTATTATTCAGGGGTTCGTCACTGTACTCGGTGGCTGAAAGGCAGTTGACAGTTGATAGTGGACAGTTGACAGCGGAAAAATAAAAACAGGAATATTGCAAACACCTGAGCGACCCCCATTCGCTTGCAAGCAAGCTGCCCACAGCGGCTAAAGATCAGGCTGTTTTGTCTTTTCTTTGTCTTTTCTTTGTCTTTTCGCTGTCAACTGTCAACTGAAAAAAGGCCGCTGGAATCCTTTCCAGCGGCCTTTTTGATGGTGAGCGCTTTTTCGGTTTTGCGTCCTTACTGGGTGATGACGTGGCCGTCCTCAATACGCAGCCGGTCACCCGGTTTGTTGTCCATTTTGATGGTGTCTTTCTTACCGTCGAACACGTAAGTGACCTCGTAGCCCTCCACGGAGCTCTTGTTGTCCATTACCGTGTTACAACGCCGCTCGGTGGTGGTGACGGTGTTGTTTTGCTGCATTTTCTTCTGCGCCTGGTTGCCGGCGATACCGCCAACGATGGCACCACCCGCGGTGGCCGCGTCCTTGCCGCTGCCGCCACCGAACTGATGGCCGATCACGCCGCCGACCACGGCGCCAATGGCGCTACCGGTAATACGATGCTGGTCCTTCACCGGAGCCTGACGTTGTACCGCCACGTCCTGACAGACCTCGCGGGGTTCCTGCCATTTCTTGACGATGGGTTCCACGTTCGTCACCTCGGCATAGCCGGACTGTTTCGGGGCTATTGCCTGGTAGGCGCCATATCCGATCCCGGCCACGGCAACGGTACCCACGACGGTCAAAGCGACAAGGGCTGCACTCTTCATGGGGGGTCTCCTTTTATTAAAGTTTGCCGTTGTATGAGCTTATTATCGTGGATTTTGGCCGACCCGTTGTATAACAGTAGTAAAATCGCGACTGGCGGCACACCAAATTTTTGGTTATCAGAGCGGCTTTTCAGGCGAAAGAAAGGTGAAACCGGCGTGACCCGCCGGTTCCGATCAACTGACTTTACCGGTGGTGCGGACGCGGCGGCTGCCGGAGGAGGAAGGGGCCTCTCGGCGCTGTTTGGCGGCTTTCATCCGTTTGTCGATGACATTCTTGCCGGCGATGATCAGACCCAGCCCCAGGAAGGCCCCGGGGGGAAGGACCGCGAGCAGGAAGCCGCCGTAGTTGGGGATGATCTCGATTCGCAGCTGTTCCGCCCAGGGGCCGAGCAGCAATTGCATATTGGCGAACAGGGTGCCGGCGCCAACCACTTCGCGCAGGGCGCCAAGAATCACCAGCACGATCAGAAAACCCAGGCCCATCATGAAACCGTCGGTCACCGCCGGCAGCAACGCGTGCTTGCTGGCGAAAGCGTCGGCGCGTCCGAGCACGGTGCAGTTGGTCACGATCAGAGGAATAAAGATCCCCAGAATCTGGTACAGCTCGAAGGTGAACGCCTGCATCAGCATCTCGATCACCGTCACCATGGCGGCGATGATCATGACAAAGGCGGGCAACCGTACGGCGTCGGTGACATAGTGACGGATCAGCGACACGGCGGCGTTGGACCCCATCAGCACCACCAGCGTGGCCAGGCCCAGACCAAGAGCATTGACCACAGAACCGGTCACCGCCAACAGTGGGCACAGGCCGAGAATCTGCACGGTGGCCGGATTGTTATTCCACAACCCATCGCGGGTGATCTTGCCGTAATCCACGTCAGCCATCACAGCTCTCCGTTGTCTGCGCTTGGGCGGGCGCTTTGAACACCTCATCTCCGTGCGCCTGATAGTAACGCAGGGCGCCATGCACGGCGCTTACCACCGCCCGGGGAGTGATGGTGGCACCGGTGAAACTGTCAAACCGGCCGCCGTCCTTCTTCACTGCCCATCCCGAAGTGGACGGCTGCTCGAGGGAAGTGCCGTTGAATCCCAGAATCCAATCGGATTTGCGGATTTCGATATTATCGCCCAGCCCCGGGGTTTCATTATGCGGTGGCACCACGCGCACGCCGAGTACGGTGCCGTCACGGTCGACGCCGACGATCAAACGGATATCACCACCGTAGCCGTCCGGCGCCACCGCTTCCAGTACCGCGCCGCTGGCCTCGCCGCCAAGACGGGCACGGTAGAGATGATGCTCGCCGTGGCCCAGTAAGGGGTCGGTAACGGTAATGCTGTCATCCAATAACGGATTGTCGTGCCGGGCCGGTGGCATCACCTGGGCCAGAGCGTCCGCCAGGGCGGCTTGCCGGTTGCACTCCACCCGCTGCCGGGTGGCTTGATTGGTCAGCGCCAGAGTGGCGGCGGTGCCGATGGCGAACAGACCGAGAATCACCGCGTTGCGGGTAATCGCCTGGCCAATCATGAGCCGGCTCCCCGCTTGGCGCGCTCGTGGCCATAGGTGCGCGGCCGGGTGTAGTAATCAATGAACGGGGCCGCCAGATTCAACAGCAGCACCGAGAACGCCACCGCGTCCGGATAGCCGCCATAGGTGCGGATCACCCAAATCAGTATTCCGATCAGCGCGCCGTAGATCAGACGCCCACGTGAGCTGGTGGCGGCGCTGACCGGATCGGTGGCGATGAAAAAGGCGCCAAGCATGGTGCCGCCGGAAAACAGATGAAACAGCGGATCGGCATAACGCAACGGGTCAATCTGCCAGGCGATCAGCGCCGGCAGGGCAAGGCCAGCGAGAAAGGCCAGCGGAATATGCCAGCCGATCACGCGACGGAACAGCAGGTATAGCCCGCCAAGCAGAAACGCCAGATTGACCCATTCCCAGCCGAGCCCGGCCCAGCGACCATGCAGAACAATCATGCGATCCAGCGCATCGGCGTTGCCGGCGAAGGTGCGAAAGGTGTCCAGAGGGGTTGCCCCGGAAAGGCCGTCAAGCGCGCCATGCCCGAGGAACTGGAATACGCTTTCCAGAACATCGGGAGTGCGATAGGGAGCGCCGCCGACCCAGTTGGTCATCGCTACCGGGAAGGAGATCAGTAGCAGCACGTAGCCGACCATGGCCGGGTTGAACGGATTCATGCCCAGGCCGCCGTACAGCTGCTTGGCGACGATAATGGCGAACGCCACACCGATAAACGTCAGCCACCAGGGCGCGGTGGGGGGCAGGGCCAGAGCCAGCAGCACGGCGGTGACCACGGCGCTGCCATCGCGCAAGTACAATGCAATGGGACGGCCACGAGCACGCAGCATGGCCGCTTCACAGAGTACCGCCACCAGTATCGCCCAGACCACATTCAACAAAGTGCCGATGCCGAACAAAAGTGTCAGTATCGCCAGGCCGGGCAGGGTGGCGTAGATTACCTGGCGCATCACCATGCCGGTGTCGACGGGACCCCGGGTATGGGGCGATGAGGCGTTGATCAGCGCCATGTGCGTTGCGCTCCTGGTGTTCCGATAGGATTCATTCTTCCGTCAGCCCGTGTTCTTCCAGGGCCTGTTTCAGGGCCCGCCGCGCCAGATGAGCGTCGTGTTCCAGGGTGCCCAGCTCCGAGGTCAGTCGTTTCAGGGTGTCTTCGTCGGCGGTATCGCGCAGGCGTTTCAACTCGTCGCTCTTGTCCCGCAGCGCTGTTTCCGCGCGGGCGGCGTCCAGCTTGAGGGTTTTTAGATCCTTGCCGGTATGGGCGAGCAGCGATGCCTTGGTTTCGTCCATCAGGGCATCCAGGGCATCGCGGGTATGGTCGGCTTTGCTCTTGAGCTTCTCCACTCGGGCTTCCATCGCGGCCAGATCCACGGCGCCGTCGCGGCGGGCCCGGTCGAGGGCGGAATGGGCTTCCTTGTATTGCTTGTGCGCCATCTTGTAGGCGGTCTTCAAGGCATTCAGGCGTTTTTGCTGCTTGGCTGCTTCTTCGTCGCTTGCGGACGCTTGGCCACCGGCGCCGGCTGGTTCGGTTGTTGTCGGCGCGGCAGCGGCGGCCGGGGACGGCGCTGCTTTTGGCGTGGCGGGCGCCGCGGCCTTGGCGTCCCGCAGCTGTTGCTTGAGTTCGTCCGCCTTGGCCTTCAGGCGGTCGGCTTCGGCGCGCAACCGGGCCGCGTCATCGGCTTCGTTTTGTTCCGCCTCCTTGGTTGCCTTCACTGCCGCCTTGTAGGCGGACGAGGCTTCGGCCACTGCTTTTTTCAGTGCTTCCACCGGATCCGGGGCGGCCGTGGGGGCGCTGGCGGGCTGACCGGCACGGGCATCACGCAGGGCGGCCTTGAGCCGGTCCGCCTCTGCTTTCAGGGTTTCCGCCCGGCTTTGCAGCGTGGCGGCATCCTGCCGCTCTTCCGCCAGCGCAGCCTTGGCTTCGCGCAGAGCGTTCTTGTAAGCGGCGGAGGCGTCGGCGACCTGCTTCTTGAGGTCCGCCTCGGCCTTGGGGTGGGTGTCGGTGGACGGCGGCGCGGCCTTGTCGGCGTCACGTACCGCTGCTTTGGCCTGATCCGCGGCGGTTTTCCGCTTCTCCACTTCGGCCTGATAGCGGGTCAGATCCGGATCACCCCGGTTTTCCGCTTCCTTGGCGGCCTTGACCGCTGCTTTATAGGCCTTGGAGGCGTCCAACGAGGCTTGCTTGAGGGCAGCGGCGTTGTCACCGGCGGCTGCGGGAGCGCGGTTGGCCTGTTGGCGCGCGCGGCGGCGTGCCTCTTTCTCGGCCTGCTCCTTTTCCACCCGGGCCTGGCGGGCCTCGAACCGCTCACGGGCGCGGTCCGCCTTGGCTCGCTCCGCCGCCTGGATACGGATCTCGCCCTTGGCATAGCGGTAGTACTGCACCAACGGAATATGGCTGGGGCAGACATAGGCGCAGGCGCCGCACTCGATACAGTCCATCAGGTTCTGCTGTTGAGCCCGCTCCAGGTCGTCGTTCTTGGCGTACCAGTACAGCTGTTGGGGTAACAGGCTGGCGGGGCAGGCATCGGCGCAGGCGCCGCAGCGGATACAGGCCTGCTCCGGCTCCGGCTCCGGCAACAGATCGGTGGATGCGGCGATCAGGCAGTTGCTGGTTTTCACCAGCGGGATCGCCGGATTATGCAGAGTGAAGCCCATCATCGGGCCACCCAGCACCAGCCGTTGCAGCCGGGTCTTGTCGACTCCGGCGTGCTGCAGCAATTCCGCCACCGGGGTGCCGAGCAGAATCTCATAGTTGCCGGGCCGTGCCACCGCGTCCCCGGTCACCGTGGTGATGCGGCTGATCAGAGGTTCGCCGTCGAACAAGGCCCGCTTCAGAGCGTAGGCGGTGCCCACGTTCTGGCACACCACGCCGACCTGGATCGGCAGGCCGCCGCTGCCCACTTCCTTGCCGGTGAGCAGCTGTATCAGCTGTTTTTCGCCGCCGGAGGGGTACTTGGTGGGCACCACGCGGACGTCGATATCGGCGCCGACGGCGGCAGCGCGCAAAGCGGTGGCGGCTTCCGGTTTATTGTCCTCGATGCCGAGCAGGGTCCGTTCCGGATTCAGCAAATACTGCAGTACCTGGATACCCTGGACGATATCCGCCGCTCTTTCGCGCATCAGGCGGTCGTCGGCGGTAATGAAGGGTTCGCACTCGACCCCGTTGACGATCAGTTCACGCACACGCTGATGATCACCCAGTGCCACTTTCACTGAAGTGGGGAAACCGGCGCCGCCAAGGCCGACGATGCCGGCCTCGGCGATGCGCTCCAGCAATTCACCGGGGCTCAGCGCGAAAGGGTCATCCAGCGGCGCCCGGTCTCCCCAGCGGTCCTCGCCGTCCGGTTCCAATACCAGACATGGGGCGCCCATGCCGGAGGGGTGCTGGATCGGACGTGGTCCGATGGCAACGACGGTGCCGGACGTCGGTGCATGGACCGGGGCGCTGACGGCACCGTTGCCTTCGGCCAGATGCTGTCCCTTGAGCACCTTGTCACCAACCTGGACCAAGGGCCGGGCGGGGGCGCCGATATGCATGTTCAACGGCAATATCAGTTGCGAAGGAAGTGGGCCGGGGAGGATCGGCGTGGTGTTGGATTCGCTTTTGTGCTCCGGCGGATGAATGCCGCCGGGGAAGTCGAAGATTTCGCGGGTGCCGCCCCGGAACAGTCTCGCCAACATCACAGATTCACCACGTCGATGCGTTGTTCGGGGCTTTGGCCGGCGCCGGCCGGCCGCTGCCAGGTCCAGGTGCCCAGGGTCGGGGCCACCGGCACCATGTCGATGCAGTCCACCGGGCAGGGTTCCACGCACAGATCGCAGCCGGTGCACTCATCGACGATCACCGTGTGCATCAGTTTGGCGGCGCCAACGATGGCGTCCACCGGGCAGGCCTGGATGCACTTGGTACAGCCGATGCACTCGTCCTCGCGGATGTAGGCCACTTTCTTCACCGTGGCATCCTCGCTGCCGTCGTCGTCCAGCGGCAGCACTTCGCGGCCAAGCAGTTCGGCCAGCGCTTCCACCGTTACCTCGCCGCCGGGCGGGCAGCGGTTGTGTTCCTCGCCGTTGGCGATGGCTTCGGCATAGGGACGGCAGCCGGGATGGCCGCATTGGCCGCATTGGGTTTGCGGCAACAGGGCGTCGATCTGATCGACGATGGGATCACCCTCGACCTTGAATTTCTCCGAGGCGAAGCCCAGCGCGGCGCCGAACACGGCGGCCAGGGCCAGCAGCGCAGCGATGGCAATCAGGATCGTGGTCATGATCGCGCCTCCGGAGACGCCGGGCGCTTGTTATCCCGTCTCTTCATATCTTCACCAGCCCGGAAAACCCCATGAACGCCAGTGACATCAGACCGGCGGTGATCAGGCCGATACTGGGTCCGCGAAACGCTTCCGGCACGTCGGCGGCGGCGATCCGCTCACGCATGGCGGCGAACAGTATCAGCACCAGGGAAAAACCGAGGGCGGCGCCGAACCCATAGGTCAGCGAGGTCATGAAGGTGGCGTCTTCCTGGCGCACGTTCAGCAGCGCAACGCCAAGTACCGCGCAGTTGGAAGTGATCAGCGGCAGGAATACCCCCAGCACCCGATACAGCAGCGGGCTGGCTTTCTTGACGAACATTTCGGTGAATTGCACCGCCACCGCGATCACCAGGATGAAACTGATGGTACGCAGGTATTCCAGCGACAGCGGCTGGAGGATATAAGCCCAGGTGAGATAGGCGAGTACCGACGACAGCGTCAACACGAAAGTGGTGGCCAGGGACATGCCGATGGCGGTCTCCACTTTGTTGGAGACACCCATGAACGGGCACAGGCCCAGGAACTGGACCAGCACGAAGTTATTCACCAGCACCGCGCTGACAAGAATGAGCAGGTAGTCGGTCATCACAGGAGCCCGTCCGGCCGCTCGACGCCAAGGCGCCGCGGGCCTGTTTTCTCACCAGTTTATGAAGGCGGCATAGTATGGGACAGGGAAATATGCCGAACAAGACGGTTTTGTTTACCCTACCCGGCGGTTTCGTTATAAGAAAGCGCCTCTCAGGCAGGATTATGCCGCGATGACCCGCTTCCGGGTTTGTTGTGGATCAAGCGGCACTCAGTCATCCGGCTCGAATTCGGCATCGCGGCCATCGGCGCCCAGATGCCGGATTCGCGCCGGAGCGCCGTCGGCATCCAGCCAGACCCGGCCAATGCCGGCACGGTTCAGCAGGCGCCGGCCGGCTTCATGGGGATCGGGCCGGTAGGGCGTGACCGCCAGCCGTCGGCGTTTGGTAAAGGCGTTAAGTGGCGACCAGGGGGCATAAAGCCAGCGGTTGAGCCGGTCGAACCATTCCAGCAGCCGCTCCGGGAAACGGTTGCGCAGGCCGCTGTCGGTGATCTGCCAGATGCGCGGGCCGCCGTCGCGGTGACGGATGCGGATCCGGTAGACGAAGGAATAGTGCACATCCCCGGACAGGATCACGTAGTTGGCCGGGGTGCGGGAGTGCCGAAAGATATTCAGCAGAACCCGCGCGGCCCCCGGGTGCGCCATCCAGTTTTCGGCGTCCACCATCAACGGCTTGCCGATCAGAGTGAACAGCCGCTGCACGGTCTCGATCAATTTCACGCCGAACATTGGGGCCGGTGAAACCACCACCACGGCTTCCTCGCCGAGCAAGGCTTGTTGCAGTTCGGAGAGCGCCTCCCAATCCAACAGCCCGGAAGGACGGGTAGGGCGGCGCTCGCTGCGCCAGCGGCGGGTGCGGGTATCCAGTACGATCAGTTTGGGCGTGCCCGGCCATTGGTAATGCCAGCCATCAAAACGCAGCAGGCGGGTGATCAGCGCGTCCTGGGACGCCATCACCAGAGCGCCGGTGCCGTCGCCGAGCAGCGCGGCGGCGTCATCGATCAGAGGCGCCACCCGGTCCGGCGCGTTGCCCCAGCCCTGACAGAGCAGGTAGGCGATCAGGGCGTTGCCGATGATGCGGCGTGAAAAGGGCTGGCCGTAGGCGGTCAACTCCCAGTCGGCGGTCAGATTCCAATCGTCGGTGACATCGTGATCGTCGAAGATCATCAGCGTCGGCAGATGGGCCAAGGCCCTGGCCACCGCTGGCATCTGTTCCCGGAACGTGACCAAGGCCCGCGCTTCGCGCTGATACTGTTCTTGGTCGGTGGCGTCCAGGAGAGGAGGGCGCGGCTCGGCCAGATGCCAGGGGGTCGGCGACCAGGCCAGCAGATACATGGCGATCACCTCGGCGAATGTGACCAGATGGCGGTCGGCGCTGGCGGTGGTGAAGATTGGCTTGCGCACGCCGCCGAAAAAGCGTTTGCGTAGGGCGCGGCCACTTTCCACCGCAGGTAGCAGGCGTTGCCGGTGGAAGCCGTCATGGTGTTGGTAAAGCGCCTGGCTGTCGCCAACGCGGGCGCCTTCCAGGGTTTCATCGACCAGCCCGAGCCGCTCAATCAGGGCGTGGACGGTGGCCAGCATCGGCATGGCCACGTCATCGGCATAGATCTGATCGCCGGTGAGCAACAACAGGTTAGGGCGCGTTTCGGGATCACCGAGCGAGTCCGCCACCACCTGATCCGCCCGCGCCAGCCCGTCCGGCCCGGGCTGGTGGGGCTTGCGGCAGGAGCCGTGCAGCAGATTGGTAAGACGCGGCCGCCATACCAGGCTGGGACGGCGCTGGCCGGCGTGCAGCAAATGAGGTGCCCAGTCCGCTACCGCCCCGTGGCCATGGACGATCAGGTCGTAGCCGACTTCCCGTCCCTCGGGCAATGAAGAGGTCAGTGGCAGATCGATCAGGTGCAATACCGCCGCGGCGCCGACCGGTAGCCTGCGGCAGTTGTCGGCGTTCAGAGGCCATTGCCGGTCCGGTTGTGCGCCCTGCGGATCCGTTTCGAACAGGTGCAGATGCAAATCCAGATCGTGGGAAGCAACCAGCCACAGAACCAAGCGTCGTTCTTCCAATCGTCTCAGAATTGGTCCGGCCAGGACCGGCGGCAGCTCCGGGGTACTGGACATCAACCCTCCTTCTCATGCAGGGTAGCGAAGGCGCGAGAATCACGGATAGCGCCCGCCCCAGCGGCGGGCAGCTGATGTTGAACAAGCGTAAAAAGTGTCGTGTTTTCCATACCGCACCGCGTTTTTCCCGGGGGAATGAGATAGGGTACACGGCGTATCGGACCTGAAGATGAATTTCAATGGAGATGTTATGAAACTTTTTCGATTGCTCGGCGTGGCCCTGACCGCTTTGACTCTGAGCTTGCCGCTGGCCGCTCAGGCGCAGCAGGCTGGGCAGCCGGATGAAGTGGCGCAGCTGGCCAGTCTGGTCAATCTGACCGACGATCAGCAGAAGGAAATCCGTGGTCTGATTCAGTCCACCGATGCCGAGGTCCGCAAGCTCCAGGCGGAAGCTCGCAGCCTTCAGGAAAAGCTGCAAGGCGAAGTGAAGCCCGGTTACAGCGAGCGCAATATTACTCGCACGGCGAAGAAACTGGGTGAAGTGATGGGCGAGATCACCGGTAAAACGGTATTGCTGCAAGCTCAGGTGGAATCGGTAATGACCGAAGAGCAACGCGCCGAGCTGCAGAAGAAAATGGAAGAGCAGCAGCGCCAGATGCAGCAGCGTATGCAGCAGATGCAGCAACAGCAACAACAGCAGCAACGCTAAAGCGCGGTTGCCAGCCGATAAAAAAGCGGGCCCTATGGCCCGCTTTTTTTTGGGAGGGGAGACACATCGCGGAATAACGGGGTGGGTCTTCCCGCGGTGTTCAGCCCACTTCCATACCGGGTTCGGCGCCGCTGTCCGGAGACAGCAGGAAGATATCCTCGCCACCGGGGCCGGCGGCCAGAATCATGCCTTCGGAGACACCGAATTTCATCTTGCGTGGCGCCAGGTTGGCGACCAGCACCAGTAACCTGCCATTCAATTGTTCCGGGCTGTATTTGGCTTTGATGCCGGAAAACACAGTGCGCTCGCCAAGCGCGCCGACATCCAGCCGCAGACGCAGCAGTTTATCGGCGCCTTCCACATGGGACGCTTCGATCACCCTGGCGACGCGCAGCTGCACCTTGCTGAAATCGCTGATATCAATGTGACCCTCGCTTTGCGCCGCCGCCCCGGCTGTTTTGTTGTCTTCCTTGTTCTTTGCCGCCGCCGGCGTGGAATCCTTGGATGCTTCCAGCATGGCTTCGATATGGGCCATATCCACCCGCGCCATCAGCGGAGTGAACTTGTTGATCGGGTGCTCCAGCAGCAGCTTATCGGCGTCCGCCCAGGTCATCGGCTCGACCGCCAGGAATTGCTCCGCCCGCTCCGCCAGACCCGGCAATACCGGCTTCAGATACAGCGTCAGCAGGCGGAACACGTTCAGGGCGGTGGTGCACACGGCCAGCACTTCCTGTTCCCGGCCTTCTTCCTTGGCCAGGGTCCAGGGGGCCTTGTCGGCGATATAGCCATTGGCGTGATCGGCCAGCGCCATGATCTCCCGCATCGCCTTGCCGAATTCCCGTTGTTCGTAGAACTCAGCGATGCGGGGCGCCGCTTCCTGGGCTTCCCGCACCAGCAATGGATTATCCAGCTGAGCACTCAGAGTGCCGCCGAATTTCTTGACGAAGTTACCGGTGCGGCTGGCGATGTTCACCACCTTGCCGACCAGATCGGTGTTCACGCGCTGGGCGAAGTCGGTCAGATTGAGATCGAAGTCGTCCACCCGGTTGTTGAGTTTGGCGGCGAAGTAATAGCGCAGGTACTCCGGATTCAGATGCTCCAGATAGGTGCGTGCCTTGATGAAGGTGCCGCGCGACTTGGACATCTTGGCGCCGTTCACGGTGACAAAGCCATGGCTGAAGATGGCGGTGGGCTTGCGCAGCCCGGCGCCATCCAGCATCGCCGGCCAGAACAGGCCGTGAAAGTTGATGATGTCCTTGCCGATGAAATGATACAGCTCGGTCTTGGAGTCCGGCTGCCAGTATTCATCGAAATCCAGCCCTTCGCGCTCGCACAGGTTCTGGAAACTAGCCATGTAACCAATCGGGGCGTCCAGCCACACGTAGAAGAATTTGCCCGGATAGCCGGGAATTTCAAAGCCGAAGTAGGGCGCCTCCCGGGAGATATCCCAGGGCTGCAGATCTTCCATCCATTCCTGAAGCTTATTGGCCACGCCTTCCTGGAGGGAGCCGGAGCGGGTCCATTCGCGCAGCAACGGTTCGAACTGAGGCAGGTCGAAGAATAACTGGGTGACCTCCTTTTCCACCGGAGTGGCGCCGCTGATGGCGGAATAGGGCTCGATCAGCTCCGCCGGCGAGTAGGTGGCGCCACACACCTCGCAGTTGTCGCCGTACTGATCCGGGGATTTGCATTTCGGGCAGGTGCCGCGTACGAAGCGGTCCGCCAGGAACATGCCCTTTTCCGGGTCATAAAGCTGGGTGATGGTCTTCTCGACGATGTAGCCGGCGTCCTTGTTCCGTTGGAACACCATTTCGGAGAGCGCTTTGTTCTCCGGACTGTGGGTGCTGTAGTAATTATCGAAGCGGATCAGAAAGTCGGCGAAATCCCGTTCGTGATCGGCTTTCACCTGGGCGATCTGCTGCTCCGGCGTGATGCCGTTTTCCTGCGCCTTGAGCATGATGGCGGTACCGTGAGCGTCGTCGGCGCAGACATAAAGGCAATTGACGCCACGCAGTTTCTGGAAGCGCACCCAGATGTCGGTCTGAATGTACTCCAGCAGATGACCCAGGTGGATCGGGCCATTGGCATAGGGCAGGGCGCTGGTAACCAGGATCTTACGGGTTTGGTCGCTCATGAAAGACTACATCGTGGACGGAATCGGACCGGCTATGATACTGGCCATGGCGGTTATTTTCACGCCCGATTCGGCCGCGCCCGCGGATACAAAACAGGGTTGGGGGGGGACTCGCGGAAGAATCCCCTAAGGCGTGCTCAGATTGGCGATGGCCCGGTTGCGTTGCAGCGCCTCCATCACCTGGTCGCGAGAGACCGGTTTGCTGAGGTAGTCGTCCACGCCGGCTTCCCGAGCTTTCTGCACGTAGTCATTGGTGGCGTGGGCGGACAGCGCGATGATCCAGCTCGGGTCCACCTCCCGGTCCGCCTCGAACTGGCGGATCTCGCGGGTGGCCTGATAGCCATCCATGACCGGCATTTCGCAGTCCATGAAGATCACGTCCCAGCCCCCCGGCGTCTGCATCGCGTGCTCCAGCGCCTGGCCGCCGTGGTCGAGGAGGGTGGCGTGAATGCCCAGTGAACGCAGGATGGAGTCGATCACCAACTGGTTCACGGCATTGTCTTCCACCACCATGACGTTCAGCCGTGACAACGGTGAGCCGGTGCTGGCGGGACGCGGCCCTGTCTCGGGGGCGGCCGGTTGCTGCTGCCGCAGCAACTGGCCCAGGGTGCTCTTCAGGCCCCGGGACGACACCGGTGTTTCCAGCAGCAGCATGTCTTCCGGCAATTCGCCTTCCAGTTGGGCGCCAATGGTCTGCAGGATCATCAGGGGCGGATTGCCGAAGGCGCGTCGCGCGGCCAGCAGGTCGTCGCACAGCTGCAGGTTGTCCTCCGCCGCGATCAGGAGATCCACCTCAAGGTCCGCCGGGCGGGTGTTCAAGGCTTCGCGGGCATCGCTGTTCTCATACACTTGCAGGCCCCAGCGGGTGAGCAACTGGGACAGGCTCAACGACAGGGCCGCGTCCTGATTGAGCAACATGACCTTGCGGCCGGCCAGAGGCCGGTCCTGCCGTGGACCGCGCTGAACCCGCGTGGGCAGGGTCAACCAGAAGGTGGCACCGCGCCCCAGCGAGCTGGATACGCCGATCTCGCCGCCCATCAACTGCACCAGCCGTTTGCAGATGGTCAGACCGAGCCCGGCTCCCTGGGCCTTGTGGCGGGCGCCATGGGGGCTCTGGTTAAACACCTGGAACAGATTGCGCTGCTGCGCCTCGTCCAGGCCGATGCCGGTGTCCACCACTTCCATCATCAGCACACAATAGCCCTGATCGTCGGGTGGCTGACGCACGGTCAGGTGTAGCGCCACCTGGCCGCGATCGGTGAATTTGAAGGCGTTGCTGAGCAGATTGGTGAGAATTTGCTTCAGGCGGATCGGGTCGGCCTGGATGTACTGCGGCACCCGCGAGTCGATGTAGGTGTACAGAGGCAGCCGTTTTTCGTTGGCGCGGGCGGTGAACAGCCGCACGCAATCGTCCACCAGAGCCTCCAGGTCCACTTCCTGAAGCTCCAGTTCCAGCTTGCCGGATTCGATACGGGAGTAATCGAGAATGTCGTTGATGACCGTGACCAGGGATTGGGTGGACTGGTAGATGGTGTCCACATACTGACCCTGCTGGTGCGTCAGATCAGTACGCCGCAGCAAGTCGGTCATGCCGATGATGCCGTTCATGGGGGTGCGGATTTCGTGGCTCATGGTGGCCAGGAACTCGCTCTTGGCCTGGTTGCGGGCACCGGCCTTGAACGCTTCCATCTCGGCCACCGCCTTGTCGCGCACGGAATGGGCGTGGGCCTCCTTGAGCCGGGTGATACGCCGCGCCAGCGCCAGGGACAACAGCACCACGTCCAGGAACACGCCGATTTGCGCCAGATTCTCGGTGAGCGTGGTCCGTGGCAGTACACCGTATTTGTTCAGCGCCATGGTGGCGGCGCCGACCATGAAGCAGGTCCAGGCCAGCGTGAAAATACGCGCGTCGGGATCGCCGGCCAGAGCCCGGGCCACCGCCACCGCCATGATGCTGATATCCATGACCAGGATCGCCAGCACGCAGATCGGGATGAGCGTATCGCGGCTGATGAAGGGCGCCGCCAACAGCAGCACCACTCCCACCGTCACCAGCCCCCTGAGCAACTGGGCCAGCGGTGGTGCCCGCTCCGCCAGACTGAGGAAATTGAGGCTGAACAGCGATGGCATGATAACGATCAGTGGCAGCAGATAATGCACCGAGTATTGACTGATCAAAGCGGAACCCGGCCACAGATATTGCTGGCTGAACCCGTGTAACGTTGCCATGAACAGCGTCACCACCAGGGACCAGCAAACGTACAGCAGATAAACCCGCTCGCGGATGGTGAAGAACAGCACCAGATTGTAGAGAATCATCACCAGCATGCCGCCGAAGAACAGGCCTTGCAGCAGGGTCCTGTGCTGCAACTGCTGATGAAAATGTTCGGAACTGAGCAACTGCATGGGCAGTTGGATGCTGTGGGCGGAATCCACCAGCATCAATACGGTGCGCGGTTCGCCGGCGGGCAGGGTTAACGGGAACGCCGGCAGGGCGTGATGGTCCGGGCGCGCCTGGAAGGGCAGATCGATCCCCGCCCGGTACTCCGAGAGCAGCGCATTCTGCCCGTCCAGCACGTACACTTGTAGCCGCCCCAGCAGGCCGTAGGGGATTTCCAGGCGCCAGTCGGTGCGCGCCGGATCGCGGTTCTCCACCGCCAGCCGGAACCAGCAATGGTCCCGGGTGAAGCCGAGATTGGGGGCGTGCTCACCGGCAGGTTGCCAGGGCCAGCGTTGCAGATCACGGGTCAGGGTGTCGCGGTCGGGCACTTGGTTGGCCGGAGCGCAGAAATAGCCGAGGTGGGAATAGGGCGAGAGGTCATCATCGCCGTGGTTGATGACCACCGCTTCCGCGGCGTGCGCGCTTACCGACAGCAGCAAGATGAGCAAGCCGGAAAGTGCGAGCCAGATTGAGCGGTTTGCTGCGTCCTTGATCAAAATCGTTGTAACCCGATGAGGCGATCCATCTGGATAGTATTAATTAAGTATGGCGGCCTTGCCAGCTCGGAATAGAGAGGAAAAAATCGCCGGGAGCGATTTTTGACGTCGCCTTGGCGACGGCCCACAGGGTGACCGCCATGGACGGTGGTCACGAAAAATCGCCGGGAGCGATTTTGACGTCGCCTTGGCGACGGTCCGCGGGATGGCCGCCATGGATGGTGACCACGCAAAACAGGGGGAAATGTGAAAGTCCACTCATTTTCGGTGGGACCCGTGGTGGGAGCGGTAGCGCCACGGCGGGTGCGTATTTTGGGGGTGATGCCAAGCGCGTCGCTGGTGGCCGGGGAGAAAAAGGCACTGGGGCGGATTCGCTGGCGCCGCGAAGGGGAACACCATTGGCGCGGACCGAAGCATTTTCGTATCAACGGCAATTTCGACAGCAGCGGCGTGGTGGTGCTTTCGGAACTGGAACCGGGATGCCGTTACCAGTTCCAGGCCGGCTGGGTCAGTGACAGTGCCGTGGTCGATACAGCATTACAGTGGGACGGAGCCGACGAGGGGACCTTCCGTACCTCGCCGCTGGATGAAACAGCGCCGGCCCGGTTCCTGTTCGGCTCCTGTTGCTATCGCTTCGTCGGACCCGACCGGGAGGTGGAGGACGCCCGGGCGGACCGGGTGTTCGCCACCATGGCCGGTGTCGCCGAGCATGAGCCCACGGATTTCGTCATGTTTGGCGGCGATCAGGTCTATGCCGATGCCACCTGGCGGCTGTCGGCGGCGTCCACCCAGCAGCATTATTTCGACCTGTACCGGCAGAGTTTTGGTCAGCCCAACATCAAGCGGCTGATGGCCCGTTACAACCAGCACATGATCCTTGATGATCACGAGATCGAGAATAACTGGCCGGCGCGGGCGGACGCCGATCTCTGGACCAGCAAGTATCCGGCGGCGATCAAGGCCTATCAGATCTATCAGGCGTCGCATTCGCCAGCGGTGCCTCTGAATGACGCCGGTACCCGCCTGGACCGTGATCCGGATGCGCTCTGGTACCGCTTCCGCTGGGGGTGCGCGGACTTCTTCATGATGGACCTGCGTACGGAGCGAGTGCTGAGCCGCTGGCCATGGCAGAAGCGGATTACCTCCAAGGCGCAGGAACAAGCGGTGCTGGAGTGGCTCAATACGGAACCTGACCGAATCAAATGCCTGGTGTCCTCGGTGCCGCTGTTCCCGGAACAGCGCTGGCCGTTTCGCGGCAACGACGCCTGGGAAGGGTTCCGGGGCCAGCGTCAGCGGCTGCTGGAGGGTATCCGTGATGCCGGCTGTCGACGGGTATTGGTACTCAGCGGCGATGTGCACGCCTCGCTTTACGCGCGCCTGGACGCCCGTGGCCGCGCGCCGGTGCATGCCTGGATCTGCTCCGGGCTGTTCTGGCCCACCGCGCTGATGGCGTTTCGCTGGTACCGGCCGATGATCCGTGATCAGCACAGCCTGCGCGGTTTGAGCCGGCTGTCGGTGGGCAAGGTCTCGGTGCCTGGCGAAGTGCATAGCCGTGATGCGTTCTCGCGGATCGTGCTCGATGACAACGGGGCATCGCTGACCGCCTATGACCGGCATGGCGATCCGCTGCCGCGGGTGGGCCGCGAAATCCAATGGTGACGGCGGTTTTGCCCCGCTCGTTACCTGGGCCATAATGGCGCCCCTTTTTTCGACCGGAGCCGTCATGACCGAGCCTTCCCCCGGCCAGGTATTGCGAGAAAAACTGAATCAGGAAACCGCTCCGATACGCTGGTCCGAGTTGCAACCGTTTTTCGCCCGGGGCCAGGTGGTGGCGGTGGCCGCGCACCTGGACCTGATCGATGTGGCGGCGGCGTTCGCCGAGGATCAGGCGGCGCAAATCGCCGCCTGGCGACACAGCGGCGAAGTGGATCTGGTCCAGGATGAGCAGGCCAGGGACTGGTTCGCGGCCGATCAGGAGTTATGGACCCTGGTGGTCAAGCCCTGGGTGCTGGTCCAGCCGATACCGCTGCACTAACTCTTCCTCCGGCGCCATCCAAAGCGCTTGCGTTGGCTCTGATCTGTCCTGATAATACTGTTCAAAAGAACAGTATTTTGAGGGCGGATCATGGCCAACCAAGCTGGTAATCGGGGTACCCTGAGCGAATGCCCGGGTCGTTTCGCGGTAACCCGGATAGAACGGGACGAGCCTCCGACGGCGCGGCCCACTCGCTACCACCGGGAAATCGCCCGTTCCGTTATTACCCATAATCGCAGCCCGGATCTGCACTTTGACAGCAGTATCAATCCCTATCGGGGCTGCGAGCATGGCTGCATTTACTGTTTCGCCCGCCCCAATCACGCCTATGTGGATCTGTCCCCGGGGCAGGATTTTGAAAGCGAGATTTTTTGTAAGGACAACGCCGCCGAGGTGTTGCGTGATGCGCTGCGCAAGCCGGGCTACCGTTGCCGCCCGCTGGTGATCGGTACCGCTACCGATCCCTATCAACCGGTGGAACGGGAGCGGCGCATTACCCGGGAAATCCTGCAAGTGTTGTCCGATTGCGCGCACCCGTTCAGCCTGATCACCAAAAGCGCTCTGGTGCTGCGGGATCTGGATCTGATCGCGCCGATGGCACGGAACGGGCGGGCCAGCGTGGCGGTGTCGGTGACCACCCTGGACAATACGGTGAAGAATCAGTTGGAGCCACGTGCCACCGCCGGCCGCGAGCGGGTGCGGGTGGTGCGGGAGCTGGCCCGGGCCGGTGTGCCGGTGACGGTGCTGGTGGCGCCGTTGATTCCGTTCATCAATGATCACGAACTGGAAGATATTGTCGAGCAGGTGGCCGCCGCCGGCGCCCGCAGCGCCGGTTATGTGGTACTGCGTCTGCCCCATGAACTGGGCGCTCTGTGGGAGCAGTGGCTGCGGGAGCATTATCCGGATCGCGCCGGGCGGGTGATGGCGACGTTGCGGGAGCTGCATGGCGGCGCCGCCTATGACAGCCGTTGGTTCCATCGTCATCAGGGCAAGGGGCCTTGGGCGTCGTTGTTGTCCCAGCGGTTCCGCAACGCCTGCCAGCGTCACGGTCTGGCGCCCCGGGAAGGTTTCAAGCTGGATGTCTCCGGTTTTCGGCCTCCGGGCCTGGAAGGCCAGATGAGTCTGTGGGGGGATTAGAATTTCTCCGGCGTTCGCGGTCAGCGCCATTTTGAACAGGCTTTTACGAATCGACACTTAAATATGCAGTGAAAAAAGCGTTAACTGAGGGCATCTGAACCATCGACGGAGCGGGGTATGGAAGCGGTACTGATCACCGGCGCCAGTGCCGGTATTGGCGATGCTTTCGCCCGGCAATTGGCGGCGGAAGGGTACAACCTGGTGCTGGCGGCGCGGCGTTTGCCGGCCCTGCGGCGGCTGGGCGAGGAACTGGCGGCCTCGTTCAATATCGAGGTGGTGGCGCTGGAATGCGATCTGGCCAGACCCGATGCGGTATCGCGCCTGATACACGACCTGGATACCCGCGCCATTCGTCTGGTGGGGTTGATCAATAACGCCGGTTTCGGGGAGCGGGGGCCGTTCAAGGATCTGCCATTGTCACGGCAGATGAACATGATTCAGGTGAACGTCAATTCGCTGGTGGCGCTGACCTGGCAGGTGCTGCCGCAACTGAGCAATGCCCGCGATGCGTTCATTATCAACGTGGCCTCCACCGCCGCCTTTCAGGCCGGGCCGAACATGGCGGTTTACTACGCCACCAAGGCGTTTGTCCTGTCCTTCAGCGAAGCTCTGCATGAGGAATTGCGCGGGCAGGGTATTGAGGTCAGTACGCTTTGTCCTGGTGCCACCCGTACCGAATTCGCCGAGCAGGCCAACATGAGCGGGACCCGGCTGTTCAGGGCCGGTACCATGCAGCCCCGCGATGTGGTGCGCCAAGCTCTGGAGCACCGGCGGCGGGCCATCGTGGTAACCGGCTGGCGCAACCGGTTGCTGGTGTGGCTTGGTAAATTCTCCCCGCGCCTGGTGACCCGTCGTATGGCCGCCTGGTTGCAGGCCTGATGGTGAGGAGACCGATCGTTGTCGTTGTTGTGGAATCGGCCGGAGCGGCCAAAAGCTACCCTGGTGCTGGCCCACGGCGCCGGGGCGCCGATGGACAGTCCGTTTATGACCGGCATGGCGGAACTGCTGGCGGAGCGGGGTATTCAGGTGGCCCGCTTTGAATTCGATTATATGGACCGGCGGCGGCGCGAAGGCGTCAAGGCACCGCCGGACCGGGCCGGGAAGTTGCTGGCGAGGTTCGATGCCGTTGTGGGCGAGGTGCTCAAGGAAAACAGCGCCGGACTGCCGCTGTGGATTGGCGGCAAATCCATGGGAGGCCGCATGGCAACGCTGCTGGCGGCGGACACCGGAGCGATCGAACAGCCCTGGGCCGGCGTGGTGGCCCTGGGCTATCCATTCCATCCGCCGGGGAAGCCGGAGCGTACGCGCACCGAACACTTGCCGCTGTTGTCGCGGCCGACGCTGATCTGCCAGGGTGAGCGGGACCCGTTCGGCAAGCCGCCGGAGGTGGCCGGTTATGCGCTGGGCAACCGGGTGACGGTGACCTGGCTGCCCGATGGGGATCACGACCTGAAGCCGCGCAAATCAGCGCCGGTAAGCCACCAGGACAACCTGCGTGAGGCGGCGGATCGCATCCTTGGATTCATTGATGCGCACTAGCGGACGTCAGGCGTCCCGGGCCGGTTTCTCGGTGACCCAGAGATGAATGGTCCCGGCCACCACGACGGTACCGTCGTCGCGACGGGCGGTGACGGTAACCGGCAGGTCCGGGCCGTTTTCCCAGGCATCGGCGTCCACTTCGGCGGTGGCGACGATGTCGCTGCTGGCCTTGGCCGTGTAGCGCACGTCCATGCCCTTGGGAATCCAGCGCAGGTGTTTGGGAATGGATGCCTCGGCCATGGCACCCATGGCGGCTTCCAGGGCATTACAAATGGCGATGACATGAACGGTGCCGATGTGGTTCTCCACCGCCTTGCGCTTTTTAATGTGAACTTCGCAGTAGTTGGGCCGCAATTCAGCGATGAGTGGCCGGACGGTGCCGAAATAAGGCGCCTTGCGGCTGAAAATCAGGGAAAACAATTCCCGCCCCTTGGGAATCCGGCGGGTCTTGCGGTACAGACTAAGTAGATAATTGTCGCTCATGGGGGCTCTCCAAAAAGGAAGGCCCCGATTGTGCCGGCGCTGATTCCCGGCACAATGGCCGTGGAAACCGCGGCGGCGGTCTCGCCGTCGATAAAGGAACAGGAGACTGACATGGACACCCCATTAAAGTGGTGGCGTCGCCAGGGCTGGGGCCGGCGTACGGTGGTGATCTGCCTCTTCCTCTATGTCCTGTATCTGGTGGTGGTGGGACTGATCCTGCCCGGCTGGTTGCGCGGCAAGGCGGAGGAGGAATTGTCCTCACTGCTGGGTCGGACGGTGACCGTGGAAAAGGTCAGTCTCAATCCCTTCGTTTTATCGGCCACCGTGGAAGGGTTCGATATCGCCGATGACCGCACCGACACCCTGCTGGGGTTTCAGCGTTTGTTCGTCAATGCCCAGTTCTGGTCTTCGCTGTTCCATTGGCGTCCGTGGGTCAGGGAAATCAGCCTGGATGGGCTGGACGCGGGAATGTGGCGGGGCAAGGGCGGCGAGCTGAGTATCGACGACATTCTTGCCCGACTCTCACAGCCGCCCGCCGATGCGGATAGCTCTGATACGAATGGCTCCGATACCGTGGCGGGCAGCGAACCGGAGCAGCAAGACATCTCCGAGCAGCAACAACAGGAACCCCGGGAGCCACGGGAACAGCCGGTAGCGGAAGAAGCATCGGTCGACGAGGCTGACGGGGCGCGACAACAGGACTCCCCGGTGCCGGCGCTGACCGTGGATGTGCTGCAATTGACCGCGGGCCAGGTGCGCTTCATCGACGCCACCGGCGAGGAACCGGTGACGCTGACGCTGCCGGTGGAATTCAAGGTCGAGGACCTCACTACCCGCACGCCGGAGCAGGAAGACAATCGTTACGCTCTGAATATCGAAGGGCCGGATGGCGGCACGCTGGAGTGGAGCGGCCGCTTTAATCTGCTGCCGTTGAGCACCGATGGGCGGCTGAGTATGAGCCAGGTGGATCTGGTCTCCTTTGCCCGGTTGCTGCGTTCCCAGTTCGATTTTCGCATACCGTCCGGCCAACTGGCGTTGAGCGCGGATTACCAGTTCTCGGCGGAACAGGGACAGGGCCTGACGGTGAGTAACGGTTCTTTGGAACTGGCTAACCTGGTGATCCGCCGTGCCGGCCAGGAAGAGGCCAATCTGACCCTGCCACGTATCGCCGTCAAAGGTGTAAGCCTGGACACCGTGGCCCGGGAGGTAACGGTGCCGGAAGTGCGCATCAGTGACGCGGTGGTGAAAGCGGAGCTGGATCAGGAGGGGCTCGATCTGGCCACCCTGTTCCTGCCGCGTAACGCGTCCGAAGAGGCCGGTGAAAACACCGAAGACAGTGCCGGTGAACCCTGGCGGGTAACCTTGCAAACGGTGGCGTTGGAACAAGCGCAACTGACATTGCTGGACAAAACCGTGAATCCAGCCACGCCGGTGGCGCTCACCAACACCAATCTGACCGTCACCGATGTGACCGTGGGCGACCTGATCAGCTGGCATTGGCAGGGCGACGCGGTGCTGGCGGAGAGTGGCCAGCTCAATCACAGCGGCGAAGGCAGTCTGTCGCCGCTGAACGTCTCCGCGGCGATCAAAGCGGACGCTATCCCGCTTCCGGCGTTCGCTCCCTGGGTGAAACAGGCGGTGCCGATCACCGTTCGCAGCGGCCAGGCCAGCGCGGACGTGAAGGTGGATGTGTCCGGCGAGCAACCGGTGGTGACTGTGTCCGGCGGCGCCGGATTGAACAACCTTGACCTGCTTGAAGGCAATGGCCAGAGCTTCGCCAAATTGGCGGCGATGCAGGCCAGTGGTGTGTCCGTCAACACCGCCGAGCATCGCGCCACGGTAGCGAATATTGATATCAGCGGCTTGGATCTGGTCAATCGCGTTGACGCCCAGGGCCGGGACCTGGTGTCGCGGCTTGGCACCGGCGGTGGTGGCGGTGACGCCGGCGGGCCGGCCTGGCGGGTCGGCCTGAAACAGGTCCGCGTGAAGAATTCGAAGCTGGCGCACAACGATGCGTCGCTGTCGAAACCGTTCGCCATTTCCCTGGAACAATGGAACAGCACGGTGCGCAACTTCGACACTGGCGGAGGCCGTGCGGCAATCACCCTGAACGGCAAGGTGAACGGCAACGCGCCTTTGAAAGCGGAAGGCACGGTGTCACCGGATCCGTTGTTCCTGGACCTGAAAATGGATTTCCAAAGCTATGGCATGGAAGGGCTGACCCCCTACACCGGGCGCTTTCTCGGCTACGCGGTGCGCCGCGGCCTGTTGAGCGTGAACTCCACGGTGAAGATCGAAAACAATCAGTTGGAAAGCCGCTCCACGGTGGCCGCCGACCGCTTTTTCCTGGGGGACCGGGTGCAGAGCGATGAAGCCGTGAATGCGCCGGTGCGGCTGGGTTTGTCGGTGCTGCGTGATTCCTCGGGCATGATCAATCTTCCGCTGAACGTGTCCGGAGACATGAACGACCCCAGTTTCAGTGTTACCGGGCTGGTCTTCACGGTGATCAAGAACGTCTTGGTGAAAGCCGCCACAGCGCCATTCTCGCTGTTGTCCAGTCTGGCCGGTGGCAAGGATCTGGAGCAGATCGCGTTTCCCGCCGGCGAAGCCATGCCCGGTGCGGAAACCCGGCAGAATCTGGCGACCCTGAATGACGTGCTCAGCAAAAGGCCGGGCCTGTCGGTGGCACTCAGCGGACAAACCAATGACGAGGACCGGGCCGCCTTTGCTCGCCAGGCCCTGGGCGAGCAATTGAGTGAAGGTCTGTTCCGCGGCGACTGGCCGGGAGAGCAGGCCGCTCTGGCCGATAGCCGTTGGGGCAAGCGCATCGTCAAGGAATTCGAAAGCCGATTCGATACCGACAGCGCCGAGTTGGGCGTCGAAGGCCGGGATGACGAGGCCGATGCCCGCCGTGCCCGGCTGGCCTGGGAGCGGCTGGTGGACGCCGCCGCCAAGGATGTCAACGCACAGACGCTGCGGACACTGGCGACCCAGCGGGCGGAGAACGCGCGTAACGAACTGGTTGAGCAGCATGGGCTGGATGCGGGCCGCGTTCGTCTCGGCGAACCGGTCGTGGACGGTAAACTGGCTGGCATTCAACTTGGGCTGGGCAACGATTAAATGAGTCTGATCTGGGAGCAGCAGCACGACGGGGTGTGTTATCAGGTACGTCGCCGGCGAACCACTTTGGAGCTGTACGCCAATGGGGTGCAGCACTCCGAATTCCACCCCCGCCGTTTGGTCACCGGCAGTGTCTGGGATCTGTTGTGGTTGCCGGCGTTATTGGGAGAACCGGAACGGCTGCGGCGGGTGCTGGTGCTGGGTTTGGGAGGCGGCACGCTGATCCCGCCGCTGCGCCGGTTATTGAAACCGGAGTGTCTGGTGGCGGTGGAAATGGACCCGTTGCATCTGACCGTGGCGCGGGACGTGTTTCAGGTGATCGACGATGATATGGAAACCGTGGAAGGCGACGCGGTGCAATGGTTGCGTGATTACCAGGGGCCGCCTTTCGATTTGATCATCGAGGACCTGTTCGCGCCCAGTGACGAATCGGTAACGCGGGCGGTGGCGGCGGATCGCGACTGGTGCCACAGCTTGAGCCGGCATGTCTCCGAGCATGGCGTATTGGTGATGAACTTCGGTGATTATCGCGAATTTCGCGACAGCCACGCGGCCGGTTCCGCCGCCATGGCCGGTTGGGCCAGCCGTTTTCGTCTGTCCTGCGGGGATTGCCATAATGCGGTGGTGGCGTTTTCCCGATTGCCGGCGCGCAGCGTTCACTTGCGGCGCCGGGTGCAAGCGCATCCGGCGCTGGCCGCGTCTGTGCGCGACGGGCGCCTTAACTATCATATCCGCCAGCTGAACTAGGCTGCTTCCCACGGACCAGACCACGAAGCCACTGTAGGAGCTTGCCCGCAAGCGAATATCCCGAGAATGCCTGAGAAATACCCATTCGCTTGCAGGCAAGCTCCTACAGTGGCTTCGTAGCCCTTTTATTATTTCCTCGCCAGTGCCTCATCGCTTTTCAAAAGCGCCTGGGAATAGTCCACGTCGCGTTCCGCCGGGGTGGTCAAATGCACTTTCTCGTTTGGGGCGTGTAGACCGGCCAGCAGTACCCGGTAGGTGAGCACCGCCTGCACATACTCGCGGGTTTCGCGGAAGGGAATGGACTCGATCCACACATCCATCGGGCGGCTGTCGCTTCGTTCCGGCAGCCACTGCGGAATACGGCCCGGCCCGGCGTTGTAGGCGGCCAGGGCCAGAATCCGGTTGCCATTGAACCGGTCCAGCATATCGGAGAGGTAGCGGCTGCCCAGATTGATATTGGTCCATGGATCAAAAACCTGATCACGGGATGGTGCCGGCTGCTCCTCATCCAACGCGACCTTGCGGGCGGTACCGGGCATCAGCTGCATCAGTCCCATGGCGCCGGCATGGGACTGGGCGCGGGGATTGAAGGCACTTTCGCGGCGGGAAATCGCCATCGCCAGCCACGGGTCCAGTTTGTGGCGAGCACTGGCGCGGGCGAATTCCTGGCTGTAGGCGGCGGGGAAGCGCCAGGCCAGCGTGTCCCAGGCCTTGGCCTGGATGGATGCCTGTACGGTCAGATCGTACCAGCCCTGCTCCAGCGCGTACTGGGCCAGGCGGTCCTGATGGGGGCGATCGTTGTGCAACATCAGCCAGTGCCATTCTTTCCAGGCGGCACCGTACTCTCCCATGTCACGCAGCAAACGCACGCGGATCACGCCGGGGGGCAGGCTGACATTGGCATCGGGCTGGTAGGCCCGCTGATTGAAGCTGTAGGTCTGTCCGAGCTGGTCGGCGGCCAGAAAACCGTAGAAATTCCGTTGCTCGGCGGCCTGCTGCCATAGCGGTGTCGCTTGGTTCCGCTGGCCGTTTTCCCAGGCGGCGCGGCCGGCCCAGTAGCGCCAGCGGCTGTCGGCGGCTTCCTCGGCGGGTAACTGTTGAATCCAGTGCGTCACGGCAGACCAGTCCTGCTCGATGATGGCGCGGCGAATACGCTGGTCCAGCAGGGCGGTATCGGGGTGATCCGACAACCATTGGTCCAGCCAGTCCTGATTCTCGCGAACGCCACGGATCGTGGAGTAAAAAGCAATCCGGTCGCCAGCGGCGTTACGCAGCCGCGCATCAGTGAGCCCCCATCGTCTGGCTCTTTGTTCGAAGGCCTGGCGGGCGCCGCTGGTATTGGTATAGGCCATGCGCTGCAGCGCCGCGGAAACCAGCTCCTGACGCCGGATATCGGGTAGTGTCGCCGGCAACTCTCCGACCTTATCTGGATTGTGATAAAGCTGCTCCAGCCATTCACCGGCGGTTTGATAAGGTTCGTCCAGCATGCGCTTGAGGTAGCGCATCAAACCGGTGGCCCGCGCTTCGAACGCCAGCTGCATGCGTTGCCAGATTTCCTCCTGGCCGATGACGCCGGCGGCCTGGGCGGCTTCGAACAGCGGATCACAGGCGGAAGGGCGGGATTGGCCGGCCAGCCAGATTTCACGGGCGTCTTGCAGCGCCGCGTCGCGATCGCGGCGCAATTGCGCCCTTTGATAGTAACAGCGTGCTTCGATGGCGCTGGGAGGGGTGTCCATGGCCTCGGCGGCGGCGTCCCAGCGGCCTGCCTTGGCATAGGCGATCAAGGCAATCTGGCGGATGTCCGCTGGCAACGGGGAGCGGGGATAGCGGTTTTCGTAGTCGCGCAGACGCGATGGATTCAGTTCCGGCAGGTCCCTGCGCAGGTGGTGGAATTCGAGATAATCGCGCAGCGGATAATCCTGGGCGATGCGTGGTTCCAATTGCGCCAGTGTTTCCCAATCATTGTCGCGAGCTGCCCGCAGCGCGTCCTCGAAATTTGTGTTCACGGGTTGTGCGGCGCATGCCAGGGCGCTACAAGCGAAACTGAAAACCAGTACGGCGCGACGGATCATCCTGCCTCCATTCGTAGGGTGATCTCACCATTCTAGCGAGACGCGACCGCCGGGCGTGCGCGGCGAATGTAAAACTTGAGGTGGCGCCACCGCCGGGGTTTATACTGTCGCCCCTTTTTTCGCCTGCCCTGACCGGTGACCGTGATGGAAAACAGCACAAAACTTTTGCAACGTCAGGCGTCCGCGCTGGCGGCTCGCCGGGCCGGGGTGGTGGAGGCCGATGACGCGGCCCTGGCCGATCTGCCTGCGGCCTCCCTGTGGCTGCATGCCGATGATTTTACCGTGGCGGCGGATCAGTGGCGGCCGTTGCCGGAAGTGGCCGAGGACACCGATTTGTTGATCCTGCCGTTGCCGAAGGCGGCGGACCGCATGACGCTGCTGTTGCGGCATCTGGCCGGCGTGATCCGCAAGCCGCTGCCGCTGTGGCTGGTGGGGCCGGCCAAGGGCGGAATCCGTGGCGGTGTTACCCGGCTCAAGGGCTTCGCCGATGACATCCAACTGCTCGACAGCGCCCGCCACTGCAAACTGTATGAGGCGCAACTGAGACCTGGGCCACCGCTATCCCTGGCGGAGCAGGCCGCGGTGATCGAGGTGCGCGGTGCACGGGTGACCAGTTACCCCGGCGTGTTCAGCCACGGCCGCCTCGACGAAGGCAGCGACTTGCTGCTGGATGCCCTGGAAGCCGCCGATGTCGGTGGTGGCAAGGCTTTGGATATCGGTTGCGGCGCCGGTGTGCTGACGGTCTGGCTGGCCCGGGCCGGCTGCCGGGTGCAGGCGTTGGATCCAAGTGCCACGGCGGTGGCCGCCGCCCGGGCCACTCTGGCCGATAACGGGTTGAGCGCCGAGATACAGGGCGGCGATCTGTTTGACGGCATCACTAGTCGCTTTGATCTGCTGGTGACCAACCCTCCGTTCCACGATGGCCGTGAGCGTACCACCCAGATCACTCGCCGTTTGATCCGGCAGGCGCCAGAGCATCTGCAAGCGGACGGGGAACTTTGGCTGGTGGCAAACCGGGAATTGCCCTATGCCCAGTGGCTGGACGACGCTTTCCGGCAAGTGACCGTGGTACGGGAAACCAATCGCTTCCGGGTTTATCGGGCCCGCCGCTGATCAGGCTCTCAGCATCCCTTCCGCGCGCATCCAGTCGATGCATCGACGCAGCATGACCTCCAGTGGTACCTGATCATCAAAGCCCAGCTCCCGTACCGCCTTGGCGCCACTGACCCTGCTGCGCGTGGAGACCAGCGCCACCTTTTCCGGCGTCAGACGGGGCTCGTTACCGGTAAAACGGGCGGCGATGGGAGACAACTGTCCCAGCAGGCCCAGTGCCCAACGCGGCGTCACTTTGCGGGGCGCCGGCCGGCCCAGCAATCGCCCGATGGTTTGCGCCAGTTCCAGAAAACTGGCCTCGACGCCGGCCAGGATGTAATTGTGTCCGTCCCGGCCCGCGTCCCACGCCGCCAGATGGGCACGCGCTACTTCCTCCACCGCGCCGAAATTGCCACCGCCAGGGGGAACACCGGGCAGGCGACGCTGGTCGATCAGGCCGATCATCTGCGACCAGTTGTGCGTATCGCCGGCGCCAATGATGGCGCAGGGGTTGAGGATCACCGTACTCAGGCCCTGACGGGCGCCATCACGGACTTCCTCTTCCGCCAGATATTTGGTGCGGTTGTAACCGATCCAGTCGTTGGCGGCGTTGGACGGAGTCTCCTCATGGATAATGCCATCCTGCTGGCCCCAGGCGGAAATCGAGGAGGTATGAATCAGCCTGCCCGCCTGGTTGCGCAGGGCGGCGGTGACCACCGCCCGGGTGCCCATGACATTGTCCTGATACTGCTGATCGCGGCGGCGGCGCCAGAGACTGGTGTTGCCGGCTACGTGGAATACCGCGTCCACCGCGGGCGGCATCACCAGCGTGAGCTCGGTGGCGTTGGTCAGCGGCGCGTGAACAATCTTCAGGCCCGCCTCCCGCAGCGCCTGGCCATCGCTGCCCGGGCGTAGCAGGGCGGTGACTTCCCAGCCTTGTTCCACCAACAGGCGGGCAAGATGGCCGCCGAGAAAGCCCCGGGCTCCGGTGATAAAGGCGCTGGGCATGGTGTCGCTCCCCGTTCATGATTTGTCTCCGGTTATCGCCTAGCGCGAGGAGCGTGTAAAGCCCGGACCTTCTTCGCGCAGGCGCAGGAAACTGGCGAACCGGGGCAGGCCGTGGCGGGTGTGGCCGTGATATTTGTAGGTGACAACGCTGCCAATGGCCGGAGGCCGTGCTCGCAATGCATCGCTGAATCCGGTGCCCAGACGGAAATGACGCCCGCCGGGCGTTTTCACCAGCAGCGCCCCCATCATTCCGGTGTACTTGCCTTCGCCGGGGATCACCGCGACTACTTCCGCTTCCGCGTCCAGGTAGGGTTTCACCTTGAGCAGATCGTCGTTGCGTTCGCCCCGGTAGGGCGCGCCGCCACGATGCAGCATCAGGCCTTCTCCGCCCGCCGCCACCACCCGCTCCAGATCGCGCATCAGCGTGGCGTGGTCGCGTCCCCGGCGCTGGTCGACCATATGCAGGTGGGGCAGGGCGGCATCGTCGATCAGTTTGCGCAGGCGCGGCAGGCGCTGATCGAACGGGCCCGGGGATGAGGGCAGGTCGAACGCCATGAAATAAATGTGCCGCCAGGGCTCCGCCGACGGCGTGCGCCGGTTGAGTATCCCCACCAGCTGGCTGAAGGTGCCGCGCCCCATCCACAGCTCGCCGTCCAGGGGCTGCGTGGGAAAACCTTCGGTAAAGCCCGGTGGGGTATCGATCACGTTGCCGTTGCGTGACAACAACTGTTGACCGTCCCAGAAAGCGCGCACGCCATCCAGTTTCTCGCTGACCCAGTAACCGGTCAGATCAATGCCTTCTTGATAAATATTCGCTTGCATCAGCGCCGGTGCTTTCGCCGCCCGGGCCGCCGCCGCCATTATCAGAGCAGCGACGATCAGTAACGCGCCGATGAAGTACAAAATTGGGCGGGACATCCTTGTTCCTCCTGGTCATCCATTGACGGAGCCAGTGTAGAAGAAGGGGCCGGCCGGGAATGCAGGACCAGGCTGAAATACGTGTAGGACTATTACTGCCCGCCAATGGTGATTTGCCGACAAGACCGCGAAACAGGTGGCCGGCCGCCCGATAAAATTCCGGGCGACTAAGCCTTCCTGGGTTCTTGGCCCAGGTGTCTGTGCCCGGTTTGCTCACCGGGGGGCGGACTGAACAATCGGGGAGCGCCGTGGTGGGGCTGATGAATCAGGTTCAGCCGGCTGCTGCGTGCCCGCCGCACGCTCAGCGATGATGGCGCGGACAAACTCACCAGGGTGCCGGCGCCGGCACGCACTGCTTTGTGGATCAATTCCAGGCCGCAACGGCTGGTGATGGCAAAAAAGCCGCTGCCGGGATCCAGACCCGCGCGGACGCAGGCGCCGATCAGCTTGTCCAGGGCGTTATGACGGCCGATGTCCTCGCGGCACAGACGCGTTTTACCAGCACCATCCACGTAAACCGCCGCGTGCATGGCGCCGCTGTCGCGGGCAAGAGCTTGTGTCGCCTGGAAGCGCTCACGTAATCCCGCCAGGTGGACCATTGGTGGCAGTGGCGCGGCATCCCGCGCGGGCAATGGAGGTAGGGCTTGATCCAGGGCCTCCACCCCGCACAGGCCGCAGCCGCCGCTGCCTGCCTGGCCGCGGCGTCGGTGTTTGAAGGCGGTGAAGGCACGGCTGCTTAAAGTCACTTCAACCTGGATCGCGTCTTCCTGCGGCGTCAGATCGATGCCATGGATCGCCAGGGGGCTATCCACCAGTCCCGCGGTCAGTGTGAAGCCGGTAACAAAATCCTCCATATCGTTGGGGGTCGCCATCATTACCGCGTGATTGATGCCGTTATAGCTGATCGCCACCGCCACTTCGGCGGCAAGCGGCTGATCGCCGGACACGGCGTGAGGGCTGTATTCCAGATAATCGTAACGGGGGGACGGATCCACCAGAGCAGAATCTTCATTGGAGGAACGCCCGGCGCCGGGCCGGGAAGACGTCATGGTCGCTACCTCATGCGTTCAGGACGTATCCTGCGTTGTTCTGTCATTCAGGCTCTCAGAATAGGCCGATTCGGACCCCGGGTCCAAAACGTCAGAGGCTTTGTTCAGAGCCGGTTATTGCTGCAGTTTGTCCAGCAGTTTCGCCAGAGTGGTTACCTCGGCGGCGGTCAGCCGCTGTCCCAGACATTCCTGGATAACCCGGCCGTAGACCGGCCACATGCGTTGCAGCAGCCGGCGGCCGGAGCGGGTGATCAGAACCCGGTTGCCCCGGCCATCCTCCGGACTGGTCCGCCGGGTCACCAATGCCTCCTTTTCCAGGCGGTCAAGCAAGCGGGACAGGTTGTGCTTGGGCAGCAGCATGCGCTCGCCGATCTCGTACTGCCGCAGGCCGTGCCGTTTGCGATGCAGTTCCAGCAGCACGTCATACCATGCCAGGGGAGGCAGATCCGCTGCTTTCAGTGCCGATTGCACCTGTTCCTGCCATTGCGTATGAACGCGAAGCAGCCGGGCCCAGGCGGCAATCGTTTGTTCCGTGGGAGTCGTATTCATGTTCACCAGAGTAACGGCAAGTGGTTGCAAGTGCAACCGGTTGCGAGTAGGGTTGTTTTGGTTGCATTTGCAACCAAGTGAAAAGGAGTGAAACCATGAACGACAGCATTCAACGTGATGAACTGAAACGGCGTCTGGATAACGGTGACCCCATGGTGCTGGTGGAGGCCTTGCCGGAACGGCATTTCCATAGCGGTCATCTGCCCGGGGCGATCAATATCCCCCATGAGGAGGTGAGTGCCCTCGCCGGCACGGCACTACCGGACAAGGACGCCACCATCGTGGTGTATTGCGCCAATACCGGTTGCCAGAATTCGCGCATTGCCGCCGGTTTTCTGCGCGGTGCCGGTTACCGGAATGTATTGGAGTACGTGGAAGGCAAGGCGGACTGGCAGGAAGCGGGCTATCCACTGGAGACCTGACGCCGCCGGCAGGGGGAGGCGCCGCCGTGCTTTTGGCGGTGCCCCCTCGTTTTCCATCTCAGAGAGGTCATCGCTGTCGGCGTTTGAAGCCACCTTTGATCGACAAAAAGGGGTTGATTTTTGATCGCCGCTCCCTGATGTTGGATCAAGTCTGTTTACGGATCGGGGAGGGCCGGGCGGTGCAAACCAGAGCGGCGCCCTCGTGGAGAACGACACCAAAACCGATACTATTCGATAACAAAAGGTAGAGGCTAATGATGGATATCAGCACCACCCTGCTGGGGCAGATGGCGATCGCCTGGGCTGTGCTCTGTGCAGTGAGTTCCTATTTTCTGGCACGCAAGAAAGTTCGCGCACCGGTTCTTGCCGCCGTACTGGGACTGTTCATGTCCCTGGTCCCCCCATTCGCCTTGGTGTACATGGCGGTGTTGGCGTTCTTGCGGCCGGAGCCGCGGCACAGCCAGGTTTCCGCCTGACCTCCTTGCTGTCTGGGCTTCTCCACCAAAAGTGGGTGGCGCCATGGCCGCGTTACCCTTGGTGACCCGGATACCCGCTTGGGCATTCGGGCAACAGCGCGCGCGCCTGTGGAAAATGCCGCGAGACAGTGGACATGGCATAAGGCGTTAATTATATTGCCGTTTCGCCAAGGCGGGTGTAGCTCAATGGTAGAGCAGAAGCTTCCCAAGCTTACGACGAGGGTTCGATTCCCTTCACCCGCTCCAAACTGAAAGGGTCGCCTTGGCGATGGTCCCGCGCTTGCGCGGGATGCCTCTGGCACATTCCCTTCACCCGCTCCAAATCTTCCTTTCTCCCGCAAATAACACCTCCGTCACCAGCAGGGTGGAACGAGCCTTGTCAGGATGCGGTATCCTCTCTTCCTGGAAAACGATTCTGAAGACCAACGGATGAAGGACGTGACATGAGGAAGTGGTTCTGGGGAGTGGCGGTGCTCTTCTTGCTCGCTGGTTGTGGTGGCGGCAATGATCTGACGGCGGTCACGCTGGACAAGTTCACGGTGATGTTGATCGACGGTAAGGAGAGGAAGGCCGCGATCTGCCTCAGGAAGCTCAATGCCCAGGGGGACGGCATGATTGCGGGTTGTGGTGAGTGGACGCCGATCGACGTAGTGCATAAGACGCTTTAGTGGCGCGGCTGACGGCGCTGGTTGAGGTATTAAAGCCGGAAGGCCTCCAGCCGTTCCACCTGCAAGCGCAGTCCGTCTTCACCCAGGTAGTGCGCGAGTTTGCCCTGTTTCACCTTTTCCAAACTCGTACGCAATGACGTCAACAGTGCTTGTTTTTGTTGCGGCAGGGTGGCGCGCTGCTGTACGGACAGCTGTTCGGCGATGCAGTGGGCGCTGTCGGGGACACCATGGAGGACGCAGCGCAGTGTTGCCTGTACCGAGGCCTGATCGGGGTGGGTCAGCAGGCGGGCCACCAACGCCTTGGGGACAGGACCGTTAACGTCGTCCAGCAGCCGTTCGGGGAGCGGTGGATTACGCTCAAGCAGGGCTTGAAAGACTGACCAGGCATTGTTGATCACAGCCAGGGAAAGCGGACCCATGTCGCCGCGTAACGGAATATCCAGCGCGACACCGCGGTCGAGCAATTGCCTGAGCAGGGCGGCATCGTCCTGTTGAATAGCGTGACTCAGAGCCAGCGTGGCAAGAAGAGGATTGTCGCTCAGGGTGCCGGTTTCCAGCGCGCCCCGCCAATCCAGCACGGCTTGCCGGTAAAAGTCGATGACCTTATCGGCCAGAGCGGCGGGTAAGTCATGCTCCTGCCGGCGGCAATCCAGATACTCCAAGAATTCCAGACCGGTATCGGCGCCGTCGTCGGAGACCGGATCTTTTTCCAGTCCAAGGCATTGAAAAGCCTCCCGCAGAGTCGGTGCTATGGTGGCCAGGCCGTCCTCGTGCATGGCGTGGCGCCAGGCTGGCGGCAAGCCCATTTTCCAAGCCAGGGCGTGGCCGTAATCCAGGGCGTTATGGTCGGTGACCACATAGATGCGGTCGCAGTATTCGAAGCCGCCGATGGGCAGGGCTTCAATTTTGCCGTCCCAATTATGTCCACGCGCCTCGGCGGCTTCTTCAGCAAGCGCCTGTTCGTGCTCGATCCAGCCGGGCAGATCACGATAGCCTTCGCTGTCGTGGTAGAACAGCTCGGCCCAGGAAATCGCTTCCTGATTGCCCTGCATGGTCAAGCGCAGATCGTAGTCCAAGCGGCCGCCAGCGGTGAGCCGCCAGAGCGACAGCAGGTCTTCGGGCAGGGAGCCACGAATGCGCTGGCGAATGTCCCGCAACGCATCCTCGCTGATGGGAGGCCGTGCTTCAAAGATGACGCGGTCGGCCCAGATCACGATATCGTGCTTACGCAGTTGCTGAAGTTCATCCTGGGTGAAGGTGTTGGAGAGATCCATTCCGGTTCGGTGCGGTGTCCAATGGGAAAGTCAGCTTACCATGACGCGGGCCAGGGTTTGCTGACCATGGCGGGGGGAGTTACAAGCCCATCAAAAAGCCGAAGCCCGCGCGAACACGGACTTCGGCTGTTCAGGTCGCCGCTCTGACAGAGGGCGGAACGGTTCAGCTGGTTTTCGGTTGCTTGACCATCCGCAGATAGGGCTTTTTCTCATCCCAGCCTTCGGGGAACAGCTTTTGTGCGTCCTCGTTGCTGAGCGAGGGAACGATGATGACGTCGTCGCCGTCGTTCCAGTTCACCGGCGTCGCCACTTTGTAGCCATCGGTGAGTTGCAGGCTGTCGATGACCCGCAGAATCTCGTCGAAGTTACGGCCGGTGCTGGCCGGGTAGGTGATGGTGAGACGGATCTTCTTGTTCGGGTCGATGACAAACACGCTGCGCACGGTCAGGGTGTCGTTGGCGTTGGGATGGATCATGCCATACAGGTTGGCGACCTTGCGGTCGGCGTCGGCCAGCAGCGGGAAGTTCAGAGCCTGTCCCTGAGTTTCCTCGATGTCACCGCACCAGGCCTTGTGATCATCGAGCGGGTCCACTGACAGACCGATGACCTTGGCGTTGCGTTTCTCGAATTCCGGTTTCAGCCGGGCCACTTCTCCCAGCTCGGTGGTGCACACCGGGGTGAAATCCTTGGGATGGGAAAACAGCACCACCCAATTGTCCCCGGCCCATTGGTGGAAGGAAATCGGACCGTCGGTGGACTCCTGAGTGAAGTCCGGCGCGGTATCACCCAATTGCAGTGCCATGCTAAGCCTCCTTTTTATTTGGCTGATAGCCATGTTGGCTGACAGTTATGTTGGTTGACAGCTCCAGAGAACATAGAGGTTCATGATGACGCTTTAAAGGGGGCGGCAAGACGGAATTGCGCTAAGCATCTTCTCCGTGCTTATTAGTGCTCTTAGTGCGACAGATCGTTGGCGCTGACGCGCCGGTGTTCCGGATCGTCGGGGGAATACGCCAGTTGCAACCGGTTGAGCGTGCGTTCCTCCAGTTGATCCAGCCGTTGGCGGCAGGCCAGGAAGGTCCGGCTGATACGGGTGGAGTTGCCGATCATGTCGAGTTTGGGCCAGGTGGTGCGTTCGCCCAGACTGATGAAGTTGCGCACATCGTCCATGCTGGGGTTGCGCAGTATGCGCAGCAGATTCAGCGGCTGGCGTGGCGGGATCAGATTGATGTCGCCGATGTAGCGTTGCTTGACCACGTTTTGCGCCTTGCTGATCAGCAGCCCCAGATCGTTGGAGCGCACCCGCCGCTGCGCCAGTTCCAGTGCGTAGTTCAGATTCATGGACAGGTTGCGCACGCCCCAATCGGCCAGGGTGCTGAAGCTGGAATCGGTGCTCTCGCTGCGTGACAGGAACGGCACTACGTGGGGATTGGTCTGGCTGACGATGGAGTGGTTGACGCCGAACAGGCGTGCCAGACGCCGCACCGGCAGGTCATCCTGGATCGAGCCGTCGACGAATTTGCGCCCGGGAATGTAAGGGACCCGCTCGCCGTCGATGTTCTTGGCCCACAGGCTCACCGGAGGGTAGATGCCGGGAATCGCGCAACTGGCCAGGGAAGCCTTGCGGATCAAAACGTTGGGTGAGGTGCGCCAGTTCAGCAGCCGACTATGCTGGTTGCGGTCATAGGGGCTGACGGTGATGTTGATCTCGCGGCCGGTCTTGCGATAGGCCTCCTCGAAGGTGAGGTCGGGAATGTTCTCTTCCAGGCAAGCTTCCAGATGATCGCCGTCCAGTACCGGCGTGCCGCGTACCAGGCCCTTCCAGCCGGCGGCGCGGAACGCTTCCAGATAAAGGTTCTCCGGGCGCAGTTTTTCCGCCAGTTCATCATTGCTGTGCGTGCCCACCACCGACGCGACGATACTGCCGGCGCTGGAGCCGGAGATCACGCACGGTAACAGGCCCTGTTCCCACAGGCTTTTCACCACGCCCACATGGAATAGCCCGAGGGCGGCGCCGCCGGACAGCATCAGGCCGCTCTGGCCGAACGCCTGGCCGGTGGTTTCGAAGAAATCCAGTTTCTGTTTCAGGCCAAATTGTTCGAAGGACTCGTCGCACAGATAGTTCAGGGCGGCGCAGACTTCGTCCAGGTAGCGCTCGATCAGATGCTTGGTACCGACCCGGCTGTGGCGGTACAGCGCCGGATTGGAAATGTTGCCGAGATTGCCGTGCAGGCCCTCGTGGAGGTGGAACACCAGCTTGTTGACATTGTGCCGCTCGCGGGCCTGGCGAATTTGCCAGAGCCGGTTGCGGATCAACTCGTAATCGTAGTGTGGGGAGCGGTCGATGTCCTTCCATTCATCGGCGCCGGATATCCGGTCGTGCTCCAGACTGGCTTCCAGCCACGCCTGATAGGTGGTGGCGTTGGCGATGTCGCGCTCGAGTTGCTTGAGCGTCCGATTCATGCGGATCTCCCTGGCTGACGACCGGCCCGTGGGCGGGCCGCCGATCTCGCTGCCGGCCCATGGGCGGACCGGAGATGTTTATTGTTGAGTACTTCGTGTTGAGTACTTCGTGCTGAGTGTTCCGTGGTTACGCCAATGCATGATTAGCACAACCGGATTGCGATTCAGTGTAGCCGTCCCTTCCGGCGGCATTGCTTCTGAATTGTCGGACAATACCGTAAAAAGTGACATTGACCGATGGCAGAGTGGTTGGCGGCGCGGAGGTCAGGCCGACAGTGAGTGTATTGGCGGGAAACAGGGTAACCACAGGGCCTCCACCATCCGGGGGGCCCTGTGGAAAAGAGGATCAGCGCAACTGGAAGGTAACCATGACCTGAGCGCTCAGGTCCTGCTCACCAGGGCGATAGCTTTCCTGTACCGCGTCCTTGGCCATGGCGGCACGCATCATCGGTACCGGATGGCTCTGGCTCTGCACATTGATGGTAATGGCCGGGCCGAGCTTGCGGTCCGCTGCCTTGGCGACGATTTCAGCCTTGGCGCGGGCATCTTCCACCGCTGCTTCCAGCGCCTGCTGGTTCAGCTCGGCGGCGTTGCTGATATCGGTGCCGGCCGGGGAAATGTCCTTCAGGCCCAGTTTGGTCAGGCCGTCGGCCAGTTCCGCATAGACCTCGATTCCCTTGACCTGGAAGCGCACTTCCCGCGCCACTTCATGGCCGATCAGCTTGCGTTCCGGCTGGTACTGCCACTGCGGGGTAACGCGAATATCGGTAGCGGTGACGTCTTTCTCCTCGATATCCAGGGAATCGGCCAGATCCAGCATGGCCTTGACCTGATCGTCCACGCGATCCTTCATGGTGGCGATGTCATCACCGGTTTCCCGGGCCGTTGCCTGCAGATTGAAAATATCCGGCTGACCGCTGACGTTACCCTCGCCGGACACGGTAATGGTGTCGCGCTCTCCGGTGGCGGTGCCGCTGTCCGTGCCGCAGGCGCTCAGCCCCAGAACGGCCAGAGCGACGACGAAAAGAGCCGGTTTGTTGCGCATTGTGATACTCCCTTATTCATTGGTTATGAGGTAATTCCGGTTGCGACCTTGGTTGTGTTACCGGGGAACTTTATCATTCCTGGTTCATCATCAGGAGGTTCCATGGCGGAAGTCGAACAGGCGGTTAGACAGGTTCTTGGCGATTTGATCCCGGAAGATTTGCAAACCGACCTGATCAGCGCCGGCGCCCTGTCGGCGCTGCGGGTGGATCAGGATCAGGTGCGGCTGGAGATTACCCTGGGCTACCCCTGCGCATCGGTGCTGCCGGCGCTGCGCGAGCGTATTCGTGCCGCGGTGGAGGAGGTGATCGAAGGGCGTCGTCTGCTGCTGGCGGTAACAGTGGCGATCAAGCCGCACCGCGCCCAGGGTGGCATGCCGGCCATGGCTCAGGTGACCAATGTGATCGCGGTGGCGTCCGGCAAGGGCGGGGTGGGCAAATCCACCACCGCGGTGAATCTGGCTCTGGCACTGAGCCGGGAAGGCGCCCGCGTCGGTATTCTCGACGCCGACATCTTCGGCCCCAGCCAGCCGCTGATGCTGGGGCTGCCGGAGGGCACGCGGCCACAGGTGCGTGACGGCAATCGGTTCGTGCCGGTGGAGGCCCTCGGTCTGCAAAGCATGTCCATGGGCTACCTGATCACCGAGCAGACACCAGTGGTCTGGCGTGGCCCCAAGGCCAGCGGCGCGCTGACGCAAATGATGCAGCAGACGTTGTGGCACCAACTGGATTATCTGATCGTCGATCTGCCGCCGGGCACCGGTGACATCGTGCTGACGCTGGCGCAGAAGGTGCCGGTGGCCGGCGCCGTGGTGGTGACCACCCCCCAGGATATAGCCTTGCTGGACGCCACCAAGGGGGTGGAGATGTTCCGCAAGGTGGATGTGCGGGTATTGGGCATCATCGAGAACATGGCGGTGCACGTGTGCAGCCAGTGCGGCCACCAGGAGCATGTGTTCGGGGAAGGTGGCGCGCGGCGGCTGGCGGACCGTTATCACACCGAGGTGCTGGGAGCATTGCCGTTGTCGCTGAAGATCCGCGAGCAGGCCGATAGTGGCCGGCCCACCGTGGCGGCCGAGCCCGACGGCCCGGAGGCCGCGCTGTATCTGGCGGCGGCCCGGCGTCTGGCGGCGCGGCTGTCGCTCACCGAGGAAGGCAAACGAGGTTTCCCGAAAGTGGTCACCCAGCATTGAGGCCGAAGGGACTCCTTCTGTACCATTGGCCGATTCACCCCATCACTGGACAAGGCTTGTCATGAGTATTAAATCCGATCGCTGGATCTCCCGCATGGCCCGCGAGCAGGGCATGATCGAACCGTTCGAGGCCGAGCAGGTGCGCGTCGATGGCGAGGGCAACAAGCTGATTTCCTATGGCGTGTCCAGTTATGGTTATGACGTGCGCTGCGCCGACGAATTCAAGGTCTTCACCAACATCCATTCGGCCACGGTGGACCCGAAGCACTTCGACGAGAAGAGCTTCGTCGATATCAAGGGCGATTCCTGCATTATTCCGCCCAACTCCTTCGCGCTGGCGCGGACTGTGGAGTATTTCCGCATTCCCCGTAACGTGCTGACCATCTGCCTGGGCAAATCCACCTATGCCCGTTGCGGCATCATCGTCAACGTCACGCCGCTGGAACCGGAATGGGAAGGGCACGTGACCCTGGAGTTTTCCAACACCACCACGCTGCCGGCGAAAATCTACGCCAATGAAGGGGTGGCGCAGATGCTGTTCCTGGAATCCGACGAGGAGTGCGCGGTGTCCTACATGGACCGCGGCGGCAAGTACCAGGGCCAGCGCGGCGTGACGCTGCCGAAGGCCTGATGTTTGGCAGGAGGTGTCCTGCGGACCGGATCACGAGGCCGCTGATGATTCGCCAGCAGGGCTGGCTCCTACAGCGGCCTTGTTAGCGATCTCTGAAGGTCCGTCCGCGACGTTTTTCAATTCCCGTAGTCGATCATGATCAGCTCGCCGCGCAGTAGCGTGCTTTCAATATGGCGGGCTTTCACCACCATGTAGTCCTTGGCCGGTGCCACCCAGAACAGGGTGCGGCGTTTCTCCTTGCGGTCGCCTTTGCGGCGCTTCTCCACGATCAGCGTGTCCAGTTCCCCCATGGGGGTGTCCAGGGTTTCCCGGTCAATGACGATGAAATGATGCTGGCGGATACGATCGCCGTAGACGCTGGTGGCGGTGTATTCCTTGTCGCCGGTGGCGAACACGCAACGGGCCCGCAGTAACATGGTCAGCTCGTCCAGGGCATCGGCGGGGATATCGAAACTCTCCTTGCCCTCCTTACTGTCGCTGTTGACCGCTCTGGGCGGCGACCAGGAAAAATCGGTGTGGTGATAGCGGTGCTTGCCGAATCCCTGGAACTCATGCACGTAACGTTCGGTGCGCGGTTCACAGTCGTTCCATTCGAACCAGCTCTCCTCTGTATTGGTGAGCATGAAGGAGTCCGCTTCGAACAGCATGCGGTAACGATCTTCTCCCGGCGCGGGTTCCAGCACCAGGGTCGCCTTGATGGGCGTCGGAATCTTGTTGACGTGGATGCGGTATTCGGCGGCGAACGGTGCCAGCGGCTCGGCCAGAGCAGCACCGCCAGGTAATGCCAGAGCCAGTGCCAGGAGCGCGGCACGCATCATGGTAGCGCTCCCTGCAGGGTCATCACGTGGCGGCCGTCCTCGTTTTCCTGCACCAGTTGCACCAGCGTATAGCCGTATTCCGGTGCGAACCACAGCCAGGTCTGCCGGGGGCTGTTGCCTCTGCGGTCGCGGCGTACCTTGACCGTGGTGACAGGCTTGCCGTCCAGACTCAGAGTTTCCTCGCCTTCGACCAGATAATGCTGGCTTTCCAGTTCCCGCTCATCGGCCACATGCAAGGTCAGATCCCGTTCGCCCCGGGCCAGCCGGCACTGCAGGGCCAGGGTCAGGGAAATTTTGTCAGTGACCGCCGCCGCCGGCACCGGGTATTGGCGATCCGCCTTGCCACTGCGCTTGGCGGTGGCGGTGGCGCCGCCGGCCGGGATACGGACTTCGGCTTCCTTGAGCTGGCCGAGTCCCTTGCGCCGGTAACCGTAGAAACGGCTCACCGGCGTGCACCCGTTCCAGACGAAACGGGAGGTCTCGCGAATTTCGCCGAGCACATTGCTGGCCACCACGTCCATCTGCCATTGTCCGTCGCCGAGGGCTTTCAGCGTCCGGTTGGCGGTGACCGCGAAGGGAATGCCCTGGGCCTTGAGCCGGTATTGCAGCTGGAACGGAGTGATTGGTGGTTCGGCGGCGATGGCCGGGACCGTCGCCAGGGTCAGCAGCGCCAGCAGGGCGCTAGTGAGAAGCCTCCGGCGCCCATTGCCGGCCTTGTGGGGGTAGGATTTCGCCATCCAGTGCCACTCCCTGTGTGGTCAGACGCAGACGACCGGCGGCCCGCCATTGCAGGACCTCCGGATAAAGTCCGTGCTCGTATTCCTGTACCCGTTTGGACAGGGTTTCCGGGGTATCGTTCGCCAGTATCGGTAAGCGCGCCTGAGCAATCAACGGGCCGCCATCCAGTTCCTCGGTGACGAAGTGGATCGAACAGCCGTGTTCACGATCGCCGGCTTCCAGCGCCCGGGCATGGGTGTGGAGCCCGCGGTGCAGTGGCAGCAGCGAAGGGTGGATGTTGATCAGCCGGCCGTCATAGTGCCGCACGAAGTCACTGGAAAGGATGCGCATGAAACCGGCGAGCGCCACAGTATCGGCGCCATGGGCATCCAGCTCGCGGATCATGGCGTGATCGAACGCGGGCCGGTCCGGGTAATCGCGATGATCGATCACCGCCGTGTCCACGCCAGCCCGGCGCGCCCGCTGCAGGCCGCCGGCATCGGCCCGGTTACTCAGCACCAGAGTAACGCGGGCCTCCAGGGAACCGGCGTCGATGGCGTCCAGAATGGCTTGCAGGTTGGTGCCGGAACCGCTGATCAGCACCGCCAGACGGTGGGTCACGGAGTGAGCCCCTCCATCACCACTTCCGGAGCGCCGTCGTGGGAACGGATGTCACCGATCAGAATCGGCTGTTCGCCGGCGGCTTCCAGCTCGGCCACCGCCTGATCCACGTGGTCGGCGGGCACCACCACCACCATGCCGATGCCGCAGTTGAAGGTGCGGTACATCTCCATTTCCGGCACTTGCCCTTGTTCCCGCAGCCACTGGAATACCGGCGGCCAGGTCCAGGTATTGGTGTCCACCACCGCGCGCGTGCCGTCCGGCAGCACCCGCGGCAGGTTTTCCGGCAGCCCGCCGCCGGTGATGTGCGCCAGAGCGTGCACCGGCACGGACTTGATCAGGGCCAGCAGGCTCTTCACGTAAATGCGGGTGGGTTCCAGCAGATGCTCGATCACCGGCTTGCCGTCCAGATCGGCGTTGGCGTCACCCTGTTCGAGAATGCGGCGTACCAGGGAGTAGCCATTGGAATGAGGGCCGGAGCTGGCCAGACCGATCAGCTTGTCGCCGGCCTGGACGCGGCTGCCGTCGATGACGCCGTCGCGCTCCACCACGCCGACGCAAAAGCCGGCCAGGTCATAATCCTCGCCCTGGTACATGCCGGGCATTTCCGCGGTTTCGCCGCCCACCAGGGCGCAACCGGCCTGCACGCAGCCTTCGCCGATGCCTTCCACCACCCGCGCGGCGGTGTCCACGTCCAGCTTGCCGGTGGCGTAGTAGTCAAGAAACATCAGCGGTTCGGCGCCGCCCACCACCAGATCATTCACGCACATCGCCACCAGGTCGATGCCGACGCTGTCATGGCGGTCGTGATCCATGGCCAGACGCAATTTGGTGCCGACGCCGTCGGTGCCGGCCACCAGCACCGGGTTCCGATACCCTTCCGGCAGAGCGCAAAGAGCGCCGAAGCCTCCCAGACCGCCCATCACTTCGGGCCGGCCGGTGCGCTTGGCCACCGGTTTGATTCGTTTTACCAGCTCATTGCCGGCATCGATGTCCACGCCGGCGTCGCGGTAGGTCAGCGGCCGTTTCTGTTCGCTCATGGGGCACTCCAGATGGTGAAGGCGCGTATTCTAGCAATCGCGGACCAGGAGTGGAAACGGGCCGACGGACGGTTCGCCAGCAGCGTTCGGATAGGGGATAATGGCGCGCCCAATCGAGGCCCGCTGGACCGAACTGATGACCCGATTACTGTGCTGCGTACTGTTATTGCTGGCCCTGGCGCCGGGCGCGGGGGCCGATACCCTGGGGCAGGTGTCGCTGCCCGTGAACGATGGGCCCGGTGGTGAGGCGCCCGGCGACGAGGCGCTCCGTGACGGACTGGAAAGACTGACCCGGCGCCTGACCGGCCGGGCCGAGGTGGCCGACCTGCCTGGCGTGGCCGGGGCTCTGGCCACACCGGATCGCTGGTTGCAGGCTTACCGCTATCAGCAGGCGGGCGATGCCACCCGGCTGGAACTGGAATTCGACGGCGCCGCCCTGCGCCGTTACCTGGCCAACCAGGGCGCGCCGGTGTGGCGGGGGGAGCCGCCCACGGTGCTGGTGTGGATGGTGGCGGGCAGCGGGCGTGGCAACGTGGTCAGCGCCGGTGATGATCTGGCCGATGCGATGACGGACGTGGCGGCGCAACGCGGCGTGACGCTGCGCTTCCCGGCTTGGGACGAACAGGACCGCGAAGGGCTCTCGGTGGCGGATATTCGTGGCCGTTTCGATGAGCCGGTGCTGGCGGCGTCGCGCCGTTACGGCAGTGATTGGGTAGCCACCGCGGTGCTGTACGACGGCCGCCAGGAGACTCTCAACTGGCGTTTGATGGAAGGCCGCGAAACGGTGACGCAGGATCGTGACAGTGGTGAACGCGGGGCCTTGCTCTCCGGCATGGTGACGGCGGTGGCCGATACCCTCAATGAGCGCTATGGCGATGAGATCCGCACCGCCGACGGCCAGCAAAAGGATCCGCCGACCGCGTTGCCCACCACGTCCGTTGGCACTGGGCCGGCGGTGGCCGGTGGCCCGGCGCCGTCCGCCATCGGGCCGGACAGTTTCGACGACATGACGTTGCTGGCGGTACGCGGTGTCAGCTCCCTGCGTGACCTGACCGCTTTGCGTCAGGCGCTGTCCCAGGCACCCGGCGTGGCGTCGGTGGAGGTTCGTTCCCTCGACGGCGATCAGGTGTTGATTCAATTGAGCCCCGCGGGGCTGGCGCCGGCCCGCGATGTGGCCGGCCTCAGCGAATGCGGGGAAAGTCAGGGGCGTGCCCTGTATTGCTGGCAACCATGACCAACCAGTTACCGCTGGCCCTGCAATTGCGCGAAGGGCATGACCTGGACAATTTTCACGCCGGTGATAACGGCCTCGCCCTGGCCTCGGTGAAAGCCGCGGCTCAGGGTGAGGAACATCAGGTATTGCTGTGGGGCGGCGAGGGCCAGGGCAAGAGCCATCTGTTGGAAGGCGCGGTGCGCCACGCTCAGGCGCTGGGCCGTTCCGCCTGTCTGCTGCCGGCCAAGGAGTTGTTGCCGCTGGTGCCCGATGTCTTTGACGGCATGGAACAATTCACTCTGCTGGCGCTGGACGACGTTGACCGTTTCGCCGGCCAGCCGCGCTGGGAAGAAGCCCTGTTCCACCTGTATAACCGCGCCATGGCCGGTGGCGGCGTGCTGCTGTTTACCGCTTCCGCTTCACCGGCGGCCACGCCCTGGCAACTGCCGGATCTGGCCACGCGGCTGGCGGCGGGACCGGTGATCCGGCTGCAACCTTTGGATGAACAGGCGCTGACGGAATTGGTGGTGCGGCGCGCCGGCGAGCGTGGTCTTCGAATCAACGGTGAAGCCGCCCGTTATCTGGCCATGCGCAGCGAGCGCTCACCTGCGGCGCTGCTGGAGCGGCTGGCCACGCTGGATCACATGGCGCTGGCCCGTCAGCGTGCGCTGACCATCCCTTTCATCAAGGATGTTTTTGATTGGTGACCCCGGCGGGGATCCGCCTTTTTTCCTATACTAGTGAAACAGCACCGAACACCCTCGCGTGATCTCGTGATCACCACCAAGTCGATAAGGAGACGCTATGGATATCAGTTCCGGTTGGGATCTAGTCATCATCGGCAGTGGACCGGCGGGGGAGGCGGCGGCGATGCAAGCGGCCAAGGGCGGACTGCGTGTTGCCATGATCGAGAGCCAGAACCGGGTTGGCGGTAACTGCACGCATTGGGGCACGATCCCCTCCAAGGCGCTGCGCCACCAGGTGCGTCAGGTGATCCGCTCGCAACGCAATCCGTTGCTGCGTGGCCTGATCAATCCGCGTCAGGTGCAGTGGCAGGACCTGATCCGCCGCAGCGGGGAAGTGATCGACTCCCAGGTGCAAGTGCGCACCGACTTCTATATTCGTAACCGGGTACGTTTATTTTCCGGGCTCGGTTATATCCAGGGGCCGGGCGAAGTGCGCGTGGACGATCCGGTTGGCCGTCAGTGGCTGTTGCGTACCCGCAATATTCTCATCGCCACCGGCTCGCGGCCTTATCATCCGGCGGACGTGGACTTCGACCATCCGCGCATATACGACTCCGACACCATCCTCAACATGGCTCATACACCCCGCAACATCATCGTCTATGGCGCTGGCGTGATCGGCTGCGAGTATGGCTGCATGTTCACCGGCCTGGGCATGCGCGTGGACCTGGTCAATAACCGGCAGCATCTGCTGGATTTCCTCGACACGGAAATTTCCGATGCGCTCAGCTACCACCTGCGGGATCAGGGGGCCACGATCCGTCACAGCGAGGAATACTCGCGGATCATTGCTGACGACGACGGCGTTACTCTGGAATTGCAGTCCGGTAAACGGCTGCGCGCGGATGCGCTGCTATGGTGTAACGGCCGCTCCGGCAACACCCAGGATCTGGGTATCGAGAATCTGGGGCTGGAAGCCAACAGCCGGGGGCAGTTGAGTGTGGATGAGCGCTACTGCACGGCGGCGGAGAACGTTTACGCGGTGGGTGATGTAGTCGGCTGGCCGTCCCTGGCCAGCGCCTCCTACGACCAGGGACGGTTCTGTGCCGAGGGTATCGTCACCGGCGGCCCGGTGAAGCAGGTGGAAAATGTGCCCACCGGTATTTACACCATCCCCGGTATCAGTTCGGTGGGGCAGACCGAGCAGGAACTCACGGAATCGAAGGTGCCCTACGAAGTGGGGCAGGCGTTCTTCAAGAATCTGGCCCGGGCGCAGATCACCGGTGAGCGGGTCGGCATGCTGAAAATTCTGTTCCACCGCGAGACCCTGGCGGTGTTGGGGATTCACTGTTTCGGTTACCAGGCGATGGAAATCGTGCATGTGGGGCAGGCGGTGATGCGCCAGCCGGCGCCGAACAACACCTTGCATTATTTTGTCGACACCACCTTCAACTATCCCACCATGGCCGAAGCCTACCGGGTGGCGGCGATCAACGGTCTGAACCGGGTAAGGCGGTGAAAAAAGCCGGAGGATTTTGGGGTGCTTATGGCGGTTTAGGCGGAACTGGCATTGCCCTCCATCGTGGACAGCGGAGCCGCTAAGCGCGGGAGTCGTGCCGACCGCTGGTATCTCACAATCGTTGTCCCGTTAAACCCCAAGCCTGTTGCGGGCTTTGGAGAGGTAAATTCGGAGGCCACTACGAAGCCGCTGTGGGAGCTTGCCTGCAAGCGAATCTTGGGGCCCGGAAGCCCACTCGCTTGCAGGCAAGCTCCCACAGCGGCTTCGTAGCTCTTTCTGTGCCAGCGGTCGACCCGCCTACCTCTGCGCGCGGCTGCGCTCGTAGAAAAACTCCCGGTTTTTCTGTCGCGCGTCGCTGCTTTTCTTCAACAGCGCCAGGGTGACGCCGGCGCCGCCCTGATTCTGCGGCGCGCTATGGAAGGCCAGCACTTCCGGATACTCGGCCAGCCAGTGCAGCACGTAGCTTTTCAGCAGGCCGGGGCGTTCGCTGTGCTGGCCCTTGCCATGGCTGATTTGCACGGTGCGTAACCCCTGCGCCTGAGCCTCCTGGAGAAAGCGGAATACCTGCTCGCGGGCATCGAGCAAACGAACCCGGTGCAGGTCCAGATGGGCCTGAGTTTCGTACTTGCCCAACCGTAGTTTCCGGAACACCCCTTCCTGCACGCCGTTTTTCTTCTGCCCGACGATGTCGTGGGGGCCGGCTTCCCGAACAAACTCCGGCAAGGTTAGCGGATTGCCGTCCCGGGCGGCCCGGGCGGTGGCGGCGGCGCGGCGTTGCTGCTGGGCCAGGCTGGGGGGCTGAGGGCGGCTGAGGCGCACGCGGCCATCGTCCTTGAGCGGTGCCACACCGGTCATTTCTTTGCGAAATAAGTCATCGCGAAACAGATCGTCGTCATGGTCGTTCATGGCACCCTCCGGACACGGAACTTTATGGGGATAGTACACAAAGTAGGGGGCCGTGGCAGTGGCTGGATGGTCGTCGGCGATGGAGGCGCGTAGGGCGGAATTCGGGGAAAAGCACCACAGGGGGTATGCGAGCATACCCCTTGAGGACCGGGAGAAAAGGTCGATCAGTGCGAGGGACGCGGTGATCGGGGGCGACCGGGGGCTTCCAGAGCCTCGTCATCGGTTTGATGGCGATGCTTCTTGGCGTCCCGCTTGCGACGTTCCTTCGCTACCCGACTATGCTCTTCTTGCCATTCTTTGGCGTCGTAGTCATCAAAGTGGCGACGACTCATGTTCTGTACTCTCAAAAAAGATCCGTAATACAAACACTCGTAGTAACAGGCGCGGCAAAGCCGCAACACCTATATATCACTGAACCCGGCGGCGGAGAAGAGGCGCAACGCAATATTCATACGACCCTGTTCATACTGCCCGGGGCGCGGTATCGGGTTCCTGGTAGGCGTAATCCAGGTATTCCAGGATCGAAGCCGATTCATAACGCTCCTCGCCGGTGTTCGGATCCACCAGATACGGGATCGCCACCATGTCGGTGATGGTGATCAGACGCCGCCGGTTGCGCTGGCTGGGCCGGTAATTCAGGTTCAGGCGGTCGCGTACCGCCGGCAGCACCCAGTCCATCCACTGGTCCCGGCCGCACTGCCGGATCAGATACGGCAGTTGCATCTCACACAGCCGTTCCCGCACCAGGCGCGCGAACGGGCTGGCCTCGAAGGAGTACAACTCCAGCGGCCGTTCCGCCAGGCCCGCCGGGCGGGCGCGCAGTCCACGGCGGCCTCGGGGCACCGATGCGGCGAACGACGACACGAGTCGCAAGCGGGAGGCCAGCCCGCGCCCGGGCGGCAGGCGGTCGCCGTATTCCCGGTGCAGGTAATCGATAATATCCTCGGACTCATAGAGCGCCGCGCCGGTGTTTGGATCCATCAGGAACGGGAAGCGGGTTTGTCCGCCGAGATTTTCCACCAGAGGCCGGTAACGGTTACCGCCTTTGGGACAAGGGAAAATCAGTACGTCCAGATCCAGCTCGGTGAGCGTTTCACGCACCAGCCGGCAATAGGGACAGGCTTCGATGTCGTACAATTCCAAAGGCTCTTCCGGCTGCTTGTCACGCGGGCGGGTGGCAATGCCCCGGCCATTTTGCGCGGCGCTGGAAGCCAGTGAGCGGACGATATCCAGATATGACATAAGGCTCCTCCTTGTTCCGCTCTACCTTGGCCATGACGCCACGGCGGAACAATGGCCCTGGCGCCGGTAAGATCATGAACAGGCTCTTAGGGGCGCCAGGAGCGATGCCGCCGTCAGGCCGATTGTTGCCGCGGTGCCTGGCTCAGCGCTTCTTCGTACAGCCGGTTCACGTAGGGCCAGTTGACCACTTTCCACCAGGCGTCGATGTAGTCCGGGCGCTTGTTCATGTAGGTGAGATAGTAGGCATGCTCCCACACATCACAACCCAGAATCGGTGTGCCGCGCACCTCGGCGGTGTCCATCAGCGGATTGTCCTGATTGCCGGTGGCGCTGATCGCCAGATCACCGTTCGTGGTAACCGAAAGCCAGGCAAAACCGGAGCCGAACTGATTGATGCCGGCGTTGGCGAAAGCCGTTTTGAACTCGTCGAAGGAACCGTACTTGGCCAGCAGAGCATCCGCCAGCGCGCCCACCGGATCGCCGCCGCCATCCGGTGACATCACATTCCAGTACAGGGTGTGGTTGTAATAGCCGCCGCCGTTGTTGCGCACCGCCGGCGGGTGTTGGGAAATGCGGGCGAAAATGGCCTCCATCGGCTGTTGTTCCAGATCGCTGCCGCGGATGGCGGCGACGAACTTATCGTAGTAAGTACGATGGTGGCGGGTGTGGTGCACGCGCATGGTGGTCTCGTCGATCACCGGCTCCAAGGCGTCGTAGGCGTATGGTAAGTCGGGGAACTCATGAATCATGATAACTACCTTCTAACGTTAAAAGACGTGTGGCGTCCTCTAGTGCCCGCTGCTGATTTGGATCGAGCGGTCCGGCGCCGGATTGATGCAAAGCCAGCAACCGTATTCTCAACCGGCCAAACTCGCCCAGCGCGCAGCCGCCGATACCCCGCGACAACGCTCCGCTCATCCACAGGGCCAAATGCAGGCAACCTTCCAGCAGGACATCCCGGATCAGCTCCGGCCGTTCGCGCCGGGCGTGGGTGTCGGCGAGGTTCTGAATGGCGATGGAATACAGAATCAGGGCGTCGGTGTCGGCGGGGCGCCGGCATTGGAGGGCGGTTGCCAGGGCGCTGATGGCCTGGCGGTAGCGGTCCTGAGCTTCGGCGTAGCGTTGCGTGGCGAAGGCTTCGTTACCTAGCCGGAGCAGGGCTTTGCTGTCCATTGCGATAATAGTAATGCGAATTACTTTTATTTAAAAGAAGGAAAAGAATCAGAATGCTGTCTTTTTCGCTCAGCATCCGTGATCGCTCCCGTCATTGTGGCCGTTCCGGCCCTCGGGCACTCTGTTCGCCTCAATATCTGTTCACCTCAATAATTATCGTTACCCCGGAACGCCGAGCCTGCTCAGGCCGCGAGGGCGAGAGGAACGCTTACATGACCGAAGCCTATATTTACGATGCCATCCGCACCCCCCGTGGGCGCGGCAAGAAGGATGGCTCCCTGCATACCGTCAAACCTCTGGATCTGGTGGTGGGGCTGATCGATGAATTGCGCGATCGCTTCCCCAACATGGACGTCAACCGCATCGACGATGTGTTGCTCGGCGTGGTCTCGCCGGTGGGGGACCAGGGCGCCTGTATCGCCAAAACCGCGGCCCTGGCCGCTGGTCTGCCGGAAACGGTGGCGGGCTATCAACTGAACCGGTTCTGTGCGTCCGGCCTGGAAGCGGTTAATACGGCGGCCCAGAAAGTGGCGTCCGGTTGGGACGATCTGATTCTGGCCGGCGGTGTTGAAGCCATGAGCCGGGTGCCGATGGGCTCTGACGGCGGCGCCTGGGCCATGGATCCGATCACCAACTACGAAACCGGCTTCGTGCCTCAGGGCATCGGCGCCGACCTGATCGCCACCATCGAAGGCTTTTCCCGCCGCGATGTGGACGAATTCGCCGCCGAGTCCCAGGCCCGCGCCGCCAATGCCTGGGAAAAAGGTTATTTCCAGCGCTCCGTGGTGCCAGTGAAGGACCGCAATGGCCTGGTGGTACTGGATCGGGACGAGCACGTGCGCGCGGGCACCACCGCCGATGTGCTTGGTAACTTGAATCCGTCGTTTGCCGTCATGGGCGAAATGGGCGGCTTCGACGCCGTGGCGCTGCAGAAATACCACTGGGTGGAGAAGATCGATCACGTGCACACCGGTGGCAACTCCTCCGGCATTGTCGATGGCGCTTCGCTGGTGGCCATCGGCAATGCCCAGGTAGGCAAGGATTACGGCATGACACCGCGAGGGCGAGTGGTGGCCACCGCCATCAGCGGCGCTGATCCCACCATCATGCTCACCGGCCCGGCGCCGGCTTGCCGCAAGGTACTGAAGAAAGCCGGCATGACCATCGATCAGATCGACCTGGTGGAAATCAACGAGGCCTTCGCCTCCGTGGCCATGCGTTTCATGAAGGACATGGGCCTGAGTCACGACAAAGTGAACGTCAACGGCGGTGCCATCGCCATGGGCCACCCGCTGGGGGCCACCGGTGCCATGATCATGGGCACCGTGCTGGATGAGCTGGAACGCCGTGATCAGAAGTACGGACTGTGCACCCTCTGCGTGGGCGGTGGCATGGGGATCGCCACCATCATCGAGCGCCTGTGAGCCGGACGGAGAGAAAAGAATCATGAATGAGCAAACCTCTAACGACAAAGAAAGCACCATCCGCTGGGAACAGGGCGCGGACAATATCGTCACCCTGGTCCTGGATGATCCCAAGCAATCCGCCAATACCATGAACGAGCGCTATATGCGTTCCATGGCCGCCACCGTCGAGCGGCTGGAAAAAGAAAAGGACAACATCACCGGGGTGATCATTACCTCGGCGAAGAGCACCTTCTTTGCCGGCGGCGATCTGAACGATCTGATCCAGGTAACGCCGGAGCGGGCGGCGGAATTTTCCGCCGGTGTGGAAACCGCCAAGGCACAGCTGCGCACCCTGGAAACGCTGGGGATTCCGGTGGTGGCCGCGTTGAACGGCACCGCCCTGGGCGGTGGTCTGGAAATCGCCCTGGCCTGTCATCGCCGTATCGCACTGAACAATCCGAAGGCGGTATTCGGGCTGCCGGAAGTCACTCTTGGGCTGCTGCCCGGCGGCGGCGGTGTGGTACGCACCGTGCGCATGCTGGGGATTCAGAACGCTCTGATGCAGGTTCTGCTGCAAGGCCAGCGCCACAAGGTGGACAAGGCCAAGGCACTGGGGCTGATCGACGAAGTCGTGGATACCCCGGAAGCGATGCTGGAACAGGCCCGTGCCTGGATCAAAGCCAATCCCAAAGCCAAACAACCCTGGGACGAGAAGGGCTACAAGATTCCCGGCGGGGCGCCGAACAACCCCGGTTTCGCGCAGAACCTGCCGGCGTTCCCCGCTAATCTGCGCAAGCAGCTCAAAGGCGCCAATTATCCGGCACCACGCAATATTCTGGCGGCGGCGGTGGAAGGCGCCCAGGTGGACTTCGACAACGCCATCAAGATCGAGGGCCGTTACTTCGTTGAGCTGGCTTGCGGTCAGGTGGCGAAGAACATGACCACCGCCTTTTTCTTCAATCTGCAGGCCATCAACGCCGGCGCCAGCCGTCCCAAGGATGTGCCGAAATACACAGCGCGGAAAGTGGCGGTGCTGGGTGCCGGCATGATGGGCGCGGGGATCGCCTACGTTACCGCCCGTTCCGGTGCCGAGGTGGTGCTCAAGGATGTCTCATTGGAGAACGCGGAGAAAGGCAAGGCGTACTCCGAGAAGCTGTTGGACAAGGCGGTAGCCAAGGGCAAGATGAGCAAGGAAAAGAAAGAAGAAATCCTTTCCCGTATTACGCCCTCCGCTGACGTTAAAGATCTGCAAGACGTGGACTTCGTTATCGAAGCGGTGTTTGAAAACACCGAACTGAAGCACAAGGTGTTCCAGGAAATCGAGGACGTGGTCAACGCGGACGCGGTACTGGGCTCCAACACTTCGACGCTGCCGATCACAGGCCTGGCGGAAGGGGTGAAGAAACAGGACAACTTTATCGGCATCCATTTCTTCAGCCCGGTGGACAAAATGCCGCTGGTGGAAATCATCCGTGGCGAGAACACCAGCGACGAAGTGCTGGCCAAGGTGTTCGACTACACGCTGCAAATCAACAAGACCCCGATCGTGGTCAACGATTCCCGTGGCTTCTTCACCAGCCGGGTGATCGGCACCTTCATCAACGAGGCCATCGCCATGGTCGGCGAAGGGCAGAACGCCAACTCCATCGAGCAGGCCGCCACCCAGGCAGGCTATCCGGTGGGCGCGCTCAAGCTGATCGATGAGATCAACATGAAACTGTCCCTGAAGATCGCCGGTGAGTACAAGCAGGCGGCGCAGGCGCAGGGTGACAGTCCCCAGGCTCATCCCGCGCTGGCGGTGATGGAGAAAATGGTCAACCAACTGGAGCGCCCCGGCAAGCTGGACGGCAAAGGGTTTTACGACTATCCGGAAAATGGCAAGGCGCATCTCTGGGCTGGTCTGAAGGAGCAGTTCCCGGCCCGTGAAGCGATTCCGTTCAAGGATATGCAGGAGCGGATGTTGTTCGCCGAAGCCCTGGAAACGGTCAAGTGCTTCCAGGAAGGGGTGATCGAGTCTGTTGGCGACACCAACATTGGTTCCATCTTCGGCATCGGTTTCCCGGCCTGGTCCGGCGGTGTGGTGCAGTATATGAACCAGTACGAGGGTGGCCTGCGCGGCTTCGTGGCCCGTGCCGAGGAACTGGCCGACCGCTACGGGGAGCGTTTCAATCCGCCGCCGCTGCTGGTGGAAAAAGCGGAGAAAGGTGAGATCTTCAAATAGCCCGCTTTTGCGTGAGACACCAAAGCCCGGGTCGTTTGATCCGGGCTTTTTGCGTTATGGGGGCGGCGGTGCGCTCGATAACCATTCTGGTTGCGATTCGTTTCTCTGCTACCTGTAATCTAACTCTTTGAATTAAATGAAAAAATCTTCGGCGGGGCTGGCGCGCCGCAACAGGGCGCGTCATACTGTGCGCGTATTCCGGCTAGCTGTAATTCGAGGAGTTTTCCATGAAAGGCCACCCTGATGTGATCAAGTGTTTGCAGGAGCTGCTGCGCGGTGAGCTGGCCGCCCGCGATCAGTATTTTCTGCATTCACGCCAGTACGAGGATCAGGGGTATGGCCGTCTCTATGAGCGCATCAACCACGAGATGCAGGAAGAGACCGAACACGCGGATGCCATTCTGCGGCGGCTGTTGTTCCTGGAAGGCGTACCGGATATGACGCCCCACGCCATGTCTCCGGGCCGTACCGTCATGGAGATGCTGGAGGCGGATCTGCGTCTCGAATACAAAGTGCGGGAGGATCTGGCCAAAGCCATGGCATTGTGCGAGTCGGTGGGGGATTACGTGACCCGCGAAATGCTGCGCCAGCAATTGCAGGACACGGAAGAGGATCACACCCACTGGCTGGAGCAACAGCTCCGTTTGATCAAGCACATCGGCGAGGAAAACTACCGCCAATCGCAGATGTCCTGATCCGGCGTCATCGGATCGCCGGGCGGTGCCACGGCGATCGCTCGCTTCCTAATATTTGCACAAAGTCGGCACGGTGTTTGCGCATTACCGGCCCATCCTGGTTCCATCAAGAGGAAACAGGAGCCGACCATGAAAAGCCGCAAAACTCTCGCTCTCGCCCTTGTTGGCAGCTTGCTGCTGTCGTCTTCTCTGGCTTGGTCGCAGCCGGGTAAAGGACCTGATCAGCGGGCCCCCGCGGGCCATCACGGGCCGGCTAAGCAGGCCCATCAAGGTCCTTCCCATGGTGGTGAGCATCGTCCTCGCCACGCCGACTGGAAGGGAAAGCCGTTGCCCAAGCGCTACAGCGAACCTCGTTACGTGGTGAAGGAATACGGCCGTTATGGACTGCCGGCACCGAAGCCGGGCCACCACTGGGTAAAAGTGGATAATGACTTTCTGCTCACCGCCATCGCTACCGGCGTCATTGTCTCCATCATCGCCGGCTCGTAAGGGCCGGTTTGTCACCACTCCCCTGTTAATGGAATGATGTTAGTATTGTTCCATTAACTTGTGCTGAGGGTGGAAAAGGATGGCGGCAGCAAGGAAACCCACGCGTCGTAAAAAGAGCAAAGCGGAAGAGATTTCCGGAACCAAATTGGAGTTGACGCTGGCGGCGGAGAAGGTTTTCGCCATGAATGGGGTGCAGGGGGCTTCTCTGCGCCAGATTCGTGAGGAAGCCGGGCAGAAAAACGAATCGGCGATCCACTATTACTTTGGTTCCAGGGAAGCGATCATTGAGTCCATTCTGGCGATGCGCTCCAAGCCGATAGACGCGGACCGCCATGCCATGTTCGAGGAGGCCCGCCGTCAGGCGGCCGGTAAGCCTCTGTCCACGGAACAGATTATGCGCTGCGGGATGATGCCCCTGGCCCGTTATTTGTTTGGCACACAGGAACCCGGATATTACCTGCGTTTTTTGGTGCAATTGCGTATGGAGCGGAGTACCTGGCTTCACTTTAACGAAATGTATGGCGCGGGTATGGAAAAGTGTCTGGATGCGCTTAAGGAGGCCAAACCCTATTTGCCCAAGGCGATCGTCGAGCAACGTTTCCTCAGTATGTTATTCATGCACACCAATGGCATGGCGACGATTGAGCGGATTCAGTCGGAAAAAGGCGAGAGCTTTCGTCGTGAGGAGGCTTGGATTCGGATTGAGGACATCATTGCCTGCAGCGCTGCCATGTACGATGCGCCGTTATCGCCGGAAACACTGGAAGCGATTCGTGGAGCCTCCGAGTTGTATGACCTGCCTTCCTATACGGACATCGCCATGATACAGAAAGCCGGCACCGGCGACGATCAATAACGCCGCCGGTATCCCTACCCGTCAACCAATACCAACCCGGCGGCCGGGATAACCCGGGTCACCATCGTCGCCCAGCGCCTTTAGTGAGGCATTGGCGGCATCGGTAAAAATGCCTCTGGCCATCAGCGAGGTCTCCGCTTTGGCCCGTTCCTGATTCACCGCCGCGCGAACCCGGTGAGCCTCCTGATTATCCGGTTCCGCGCGCACCGCCATTTCACTGAGGTGGCCGGCCAGGCGCAGATCACCCTGGTCAAGGTGTCTGGCCGCGGCCTGCGTCAGCGCCTGTGCTCCACCACAGAGCTCCGCCAGGGCGCCGCTTAACGTGTCCGGATGCGCTGGTTTCAGATGCGCCGGATTGCCATCATACCAACCGCCGTACAACCGCCAGACGTTGCGAATCAGAAACTCGGGGTCGTCGTAGGTGGGATGCAGGTAGGGTCTGTCAAGCAGACCCTCGGGCAGAGTGACCTGTTGCACGATATCGGCCAGGGGCAAGCCCTGGTTCATGCCCTCCAGAGTCTGGTCATGGATGGTCTCCAGGAAAGTGGCGGTGTCGTCCAGTAACGTGGCGACACGGTCGGCACCGAACACCGCCGGTCCGTGGCCGGGCACCAGCACTTCCGGCTTCTTTGCCGCCATGGCGCGCAACGCCTGCGCCCATTGGTGGGCAAAGCGCTGAACCTTTTGCGGGTTGCCGGCATTGGGTGCCGCCCAGATGATGAAATCCCCGGTGATAACGGTGCGATCTTGCGCAATCCAACTCCAGGTATGGTCGTCGGTTTCGCCCATGCCGTGGTTGAGTTCCACCTGGCAGTCGCCACATTCCAGAATCATCTGCTCTTCATAGAAGCGGTCCGGGTAGCGGTATTCTTCCGGCCAGTGGAAGCCCGCCACCTTGAACTGCCGGCCGTTGATGCGTGCATTCCATCCAGCGCTGTTCTGATAGCGCTCGAAACGGCGGCGGATGTTGGCCTGGCCGATGACCTCGGGTTTGGGTTCCCCGGCCTGTTGCGCTTCCTGGTCGAACAGTGGTGTGCCAAAGGCGTGGTCCAGATGGCCGTGGGTATAGACGACATGACGGATGGGCTGGTCCGACCAGGCGCGGATCGCCTTATGAATGGCGGCGGCGGTATTGCGGCTGCCGCTGTCGAACACCACCAGGCCCTTTCCGGTATTGAGAACGGTAACGTTGCCCACCACGCCTTTGGACGCGATGTAAGCCAGGTGGTCGTTGATCGGTATGACCTGACTGCCATGCAGATGACGGTTCCAGTCGCGGCCGAAATCAAACCGCTCCCAGCAGGCATCGCCGATGGTTCTTAGTTCTTCGTTGATCACTTGAGGTCTCCTCCGAGGGTGAAAATCAGGAACAGAGTGTTACCTAAAGTAATGCCGGAACATTAGAAAAGATAGACAGAATTCATGTTCCCACATTATTTTTTTGGAGGGACGGCTTCAATCCAAAGGATAAAGACATGAGTCGAGATGCCTTCGAGGTGTGATTTTACGCGCCGACACCTGTGCGTTACAGGTGTCTTGTTATGTGGTTAAAATCAATAAAAACAGATAGTTATGGTTCGAAGGAAATGAGAATTTACATCTTGAACGGCCGTTCACCGATTCCTGAGGGAGTAGAATAGGGCAATGAATAAATTGTCATTCTTTCTGCGGTGATAACGACTATCTAATTGACAGTCATTAATTGGGCATGATCTGATGAGCACACAACAAAACCAAGGCGGACTTCGATGTCCGCGGGAGAGGGAGAGTGCTCACAGATTCAAGTCGTCGGCTTGGCCTGGCGATTGCCGTGGCTCTGGCCGCCATCAGTATTTATACGTCTCTTTTCGGAATCTTTGATCCGAGCTATCAGCGTCCGTTGACGTTCGCTGCGTGTATTCTCGTCGCCGTACTGGTCAAGCCGCTGGTGGTGGTGAATCCGCCACGTACCGCATTGATTCGAACCTTGTTCTGGCTCATCGACCTGGTCCTGGTCGGTGCGATTCTGTTGGCGGTTGCCCGTTTCCTGGCCTTCGCCGGTGATATGGAAAACATGCTGGTTGACTACAGCCGCACCGATCAGTTGATCGCACTGGTGGGCGTAGTGGCGGTAATTGAACTGACCCGCCGGGAGTTCGGCCTCGGACTGTCCTTGTTCGCCGGTGTGACCTTGCTGTACTGCCTGTGGGGCGATCTGTTGCCTGACGCCTTGCGGCACGCCGGTTTCTCCCTGGATCAGATCATGCAGGGAATGTGGTACGGCTTCAGTGGTGTATTCGGCACGCCGGTGGCGGTGATGATCGAGTTGCTGTTCATCTACATCATCTTTGGTGTCATGCTTGAGGCTACTGGCGCCGGACCGGCGCTGGTGCGTATGTCCATTCGCGTCACTGGCCGTCTGCCCGGTGGTCCGGCCCATGCCGCGATCTTCGCCAGCATGCTGTTCGGCACCATGTCCGGCAGTGTTACCGCCAACGTGGCGGGGACCGGCGCTTTCACCATTCCCATGATCAAGAAGCGTGGTTTCAGCCCGGCCTTCGCCGGTGCCGTTGAAGCCGCCGCTTCCACGGGTGGGCAGGTGATTCCACCGGTCATGGGCGCCGCCGCTTTCATGATGGCGCAGCTTACCGGCACGCCTTATCTGTTGATTTGCGTGGCGGCGTTATTGCCGGCGGCGTTCTACGTAATCGCTCTTTTCGCGGCGGTGTACTACGAGGCTCGCCGGCTTGGCATCAAGCCCACTCCGGAACATGAATTACCGGTGCTGACCAAGGACGATTGGCTGCGGTCGTTGATGTTCGTGGCGCCGGTGCTAACGGTGATTCTGGTGTTGGCCGCGGGCCGCTCACCGGCCATGGCCGGGGTGTGGGCGACGCTGGTGGCAATGGTCTTTGGCTTCCTCAATCCGGAGATTCGCCGCCGTCCCTGGGCATTGATTGGCGCCTTGGCAAAGGGGGGCGTGGCCGGCTCGCGCATCATGATCGCGGTGGGCGCCATTGGTATCGTCATCGCCGGCATGGATCTGACGGGTCTGGGGCTGAGCTTCGCACAGGCGGTGGCCGGACTGGGCGAGAGCAGTTTGCTGTTGAGTCTGATACTGACCGCGCTGGGCTGCCTGGTTCTTGGCATGGGCATGCCGACCTTGCCGGCCTATCTGATCATCGTTCTGGTCATGGGCCCCGCGCTGACCAGCTTTGATGTACCGCTGCTTTCCGTGCATCTGTTTGTTCTTTACTTCGGTGTGTTGTCCGCCATCACTCCGCCCGTGGCCCTGGCGGCCTTTGCCGCCGCGCCATTGGCCGAGGCCAACCCGATGAAAGTAGCCATGCTCTCGGTGCGTCTGACTCTGGTGGGCTTTCTGGTGCCGTTCCTGTTCGTGTTCAACCCGTCGCTGCTGCTGATCGTGGAAGGCTTTGAGCCAATGGATCTCGCCTGGGGCGTGGTGCGCCTGACTCTGGTGGTGTGGGCGGTTACCACGGGATTCGCCGGGTTCGGCGGTGAGCGGCTGAGCCTGTTGGCGCGGATTCTGAGACTGTTGGTAGCGGCATTGCTGATGGCCCGGGGCACCTCTGTGGAATTGGTCGGCCTGGCTCTGGTGCTGCTTCTCCTGCTGTTTGATTTCATGCCGCACCACAGGCCGCGTTGGCTTGGTTGCGCATCGACGGATAAGTGAACGGCAGCCAAGCAACAGAGAGACAAACAACACAGAGGGACATGTGAGTCCCTGGAAGTCAGGGGTTCGGCAGAGCCCCAAAAGGAGAAAGAAATGTTTGGACTGAGAACAATTAAACGGGCGGCTTGTGTACTGACCGCCTCCCTGGCGCTGGGACAGGCCGCGCAGGCCCAAGAAGCCCATCTGCGCATGCAGACCGCCACGCCCGGCTCGGGGTACTACGTTTTCTCCGTTACCTTGCAGTCGGTTCTGCAGAAGAAACTGCCGGTGAAGATCAATATGACGGCCGGCGTTACCGGGCCGCGTTCGCCGCTGGATGCGGCGCGCGGGCAGACGGATCTGTTTATCAGCAGCCCGTCCATCAATCATTTCATGCGCACCGGCACGGGTATGTTCGCCAAAATGAAAACGGCGCCAGAACTGTACAAGAACGTCAGACAGATCATGACGTTCCCGGCCGGTCCCTACCATATCGTGGTCCACGAAAAATCCGGTATTCGCTCCCTCGAGGACATCAAAGGGCGTCGTATCTTTCTCGGCGCGCCGGGTGGCGCGGCTACTCTGGTGGCCATCTCCATTGTCGAAGGCGCCACCGGCTATGAGGCTGGCACGGACTATGAGCTGGCAAAACTGGATTGGAACTCTGGTCTGCAGGCTTTCCAGGATGGACATGTGGACATGTTGGTAATGCCAACGCAGCTACCGTCCGCTTCGATGGAGCAGATGGCATTGCTTGAGAAAGTCCGTTTCCTGGGGATTCCCGATGACGCGTTCGAATCCGACCAGATGAAGAAAATCATGGCCCTTCCCGGGCGGACCCGGGCCACCATCCCCGCCGGTATTTACGGTGCAAATCAAACCAACGAGACGGACGTAAGAACCATCGGTTCCTGGGCTGGCCTGGGTACCCGCAAGGAGCTGGATGAAGAGCTGGTGTACCAGATCACCAAAACCTTGTTCGAGAACCTGTCTGCTTTCCATGGCGCCGCGAAGTTCATGGAAGAGATCACCCTGGAGAATGCTCTGACGGAGATGAGAACCCCGTTGCACGCCGGCGCGGTTCGTTATTACCGGGAGGCCGGCGTTGACCTTCCGGATCACTTGATTCCACCGGAGGCACGTTAATGAGCGCAGTATCAGAACACACTATCGAAGATCTGGATCGTCTGTTCCGGCCCCGCTCCGTGGCGGTCATTGGTGCCAGCGCCACGCCGACGAAAATCGGCGGCCTGCCGATCGCGTTCCTGCTTGCCCAAGGCTTCGAAGGGCCAATCTTTCCGATCAACCCGAAGGCCTCTGAAGTGCAGGGGCTCAAGGCCTACACCCGCATCGGCGAGGTAGCGGGACAAGTGGACCTGGCTATCGTCGCGGTGCCGGCCGCGCTGGTCGATCAAGCCGTGGATGACGCCATCGCCGCGGACGTCAAGGGTATTGTGCTGTTTTCATCCGGTTTCGCGGAGATCAGTGAGGAAGGGCGCCTGGCACAGGAGGCTCTGATGGCCCGCGCCCGCGCGGCGGGTGTTCGTATCCTCGGGCCGAACTGTCTCGGCTTCATGAATCTTTCCGAGAAAGTCTTCGCCACCTTTTCACCGGTAGTGGGGCAGGGCGTGACGCCGAAAGGGCGTATCGGACTGATCAGCCAGAGCGGTGCCTATGGCGCCTATGCCTTTACTCTGGCGCGCCAGCGTGGTCTGGGGTTGAGCTACTGGATCACCACGGGCAACGAAGGCAACGTGGATTTCGCCGATTGTCTGAGCTGGCTGGCGCGGGATCCGGACACCGATGTGATCCTCGGTTATATGGAGGGCTGTCGTGACGGCCGCAAGCTGGAATCCGCGCTCGCCGAAGCCCGCGCCGCCGGCAAGCCGGTGGTGATGACCAAAGTCGGCCGCACCGATATCGGTGCCCAGGCCGCCGCGTCCCATACCGCCGCGCTGGCCGGAGAAGATGCGGTCTTTGATGCGGTGTTCCGCCAGTACGGCGTGTATCGGGCTTATTCCATCGAAGAATTTTTCGATGTGGGCTACGCCTTTTCCGTGGCGGGTATCCCAGGCGGGGAAAACCTCGGTGTGTTCACGGTGTCCGGCGGTGCCGGCGTGTTGATGGCGGACGCCGCCGCCGATGAAGGGCTGGCGTTGCCAGAGCTTAATCAGCAGGCTCAGGATCGCATACGGGAATTGGTCCCGTTCGCCGCGCCACGTAATCCGGTGGACATCACCGGACAGATCACCAACGACATCGGTCTGTTCGAGACCAGCCTCGACATCATGCTCGAGCAAGGTGATTACCATCTGGTCGCCGCCTTCCTGGCGGCGGCTGGTCAAGGCCCCATGGGCGAGCACATCGCCGAGCAAATCGGCCGGGTTCGTGACCGGTATCCGGATCGGGTGTTCTGTGCCGTATCCGTATTCAAGGAGCCGGTGCGCGCCTTGCTGGAACGTAATCGCTGTCTTGCCTTCGAGGACCCCACCCGTGCGATTCGCGCGTTGTCCGCCCTGGCCTGGTTTGCCCGGCAACGACAGAAACCGGCGGTGCCGGTGGATTCGCGCGGCGCCAGCGTAACGTTGCGCACAGGCAGTTATTCGGAGGCGGACAGCTTCCAACTGCTGGCCGACTTCGGAGTGCCGGTGCCGGAGTCCCATCTGGTCGCCGATGGGGTCGAGGCCCAGGCCCGGGTCGCACAAGACTCCCGCGCCTGGGTGGCGAAAATCGCTTCCCCCGACATTCTGCACAAATCCGACATCGGTGGTGTGCGCCTGAACCTGCGTGGCGCCGAGGCCGTTGGCCAGGCCAGCGATGAGGTGCTCGCCGCGGCTCGCCGCGCCTGCCCGGAGGCACGCATCGATGGCGTGCTGCTCTCGCCTATGGAAGAACAGGGCGTGGAATGCATCGTCGGCGTGCAGCGGGATCCTGCCTTTGGACCAGTGGTGATGCTGGGGCTCGGCGGCGTACTGGTGGAAGTGCTCAAGGATGTCAGCTTCCGCAGCGCGCCGCTGAACCGGGACATGGCCATGGACATGATCAACGAGCTGCGCGGTAGAGCGATTCTTGACGGTGTCCGCGGGCAGCCGCCGGCGGACATCGGCGCCCTGGCCGATCTGCTGGTTAAAGTGTCGCACTTCGCCGTGGCCGCCGGGGACAGTCTGGAAAGTCTGGACATCAATCCGGTGCGCGTGCGTGCCGAGGGGCAGGGCGTGGTGGCATTGGATGCCCTGGTCATCGGGCGCTGATATAGGGCGCCCGGAATCAAGTAACAGCTAGATAAAACAACAAATCGGGAGATTGGAATGAAACTGAAACACCCTTTGATCCGCTGGGCGAGTGGTCTGGTACTCCTGGCAACCGCATCGCTGGCCAGTTATGCCAATGCTGATACCAACCTGCGCATGCATACCGCTCAGCCGGGATCATCGCCTTACGTCTTCTCGGTGACTCTGCAATCCGTGCTGCAAAAGCACCTGCCGGTTCGCATCAACATGACCTCCAGCATGGCGTCCACCCGCTCCACCCTGGACGCGGCGAAGGGGCAGGTTGATCTGTATATCGGCAGCCAGTCCATCAATCACTTCATGAGCACCGGCACGGGTATGTTCAGCAAAATGTCCAGCGCGCCGGAGCTGTTCAAGAACATTCGTACCATCATGAGCTTCCCGCTCGGACCGTACCACATCATGGTGCATGAAAAATCGGGCATCCGTTCTCTCAAGGACATCAAGGACCGTCGTGTCTTCATCGGCCCGCCGGGTGGCGCCGCCACTCTGGTCGCCTTGTCGATCATTGAAGGCGCGACCGGTTACAAGGCGGGTGAGGATTATGAGATGGCGAAGCTGGACTGGAACTCCGGGCAGCAGGCCTTCCAGGACGGTCAGGTGGATATGTATATCGGTCCGACCCAGTTGCCGTCGGCCTCCATCGAGCAAGTAGTGCTGCTGCAAAAGGTCCGTTTCCTGGGGATTCCCGAGGAGGCCTTCGATAGCGAGCCGATGAAGCAAGTGATGTCGTTGCCCGGCCGGACCATTGCGGAAATTCCCGCCGGTATCTATGGCGAGAACCAGACCAACGAAGGTCCGGTGAAAACCGTCGGTACCTGGGTCACCCTGGGTACACAGAAGGATTTGGACCCCGAACTGGGATATCAGATCACCAAAACCATCTTCGAGAATCTTCAGACGTTCCACGACGCCGCCAAGTTCATGGATTCCATAACGCTGGAGAACGCACTTAATCAGGTGAACACGCCGCTGCAGGCCGGGGCCTTGCGTTACTACCGGGAAATCGGCCTGGACGTGCCGGATGCGATGGTGCCGCCGGAAGCCCGTTAAGACACGCGGCAAAAATAACCTGGACATCCTCCCGGAGTCTTGCTGCCGGCATTGAGCCCGGGCGGTCTGGAGGTGCCCTTTGAGAAAGAGTAAGAGGAAGCAACATGAGCAGTGAATTTACGCCGGTGTCGCCGGCCGAGCTGAAGTCCGCCGCCAAGCGCGCGTACATTTACACGGTTCCGTTGGTGATCATGGAAACCACCCGTAAATGGCGCATGGGAGCCGGGGCCAACGTCTTCAACCATGCCCGCAAGCTGCTGACGCACCGCAGCCGCTGGGTAACCACGCCGAATAACGACACCCTGTACTCCGATGCCTGGCTGGATCTTTCCAAAGGGCCGGTGAAGATTACCGTACCGGCCACCGGCGAGCGCTACTTCTCGCTGGCGTTCATGGACATGTACACCAACAACTTCGACATTCTCGGTACCCGTACCACCGGGAATAACGGCGGGGTTTATACCGTGGTCGGTCCACATCAGGCGGTGCCGGAGGACGCCACCAATGTGGTCCGCGCACCGACGCCCAGAGTCTGGGCGCTGGCGCGTATTCTAGTGGACGGTCCGGACGATTTGGCGGCGGCCTGCGCCGTGCAGGACGGTTTGTTCGTCCATGAGGGCGCGCCCTCCGAGGATGTGGCACCGGGGGATCCGGTACAGCGTTCCGCCGGCTGGCGTGAGTATCTGGCCACCGCCAATCGCCTGTTGCGCCGTGAGCCGCCTCCGGTCACCGACGGCCTGATTCTGGAGCAGATTCGTGCTCTGGGTATCGGCCCGGACCAGGTGTTCGACGCGGAGGCTTTCGATCAGGAGCAGGCGGAAGCGATTGAACAGGGTGTGGACGAGGCCAAGAACTGGCTGGTTCAGATCCAGCGCGCGCGCCGCAGCGCCATTGACGGCTGGACTTATCCGAGCATGCGCAATGGCGATTATGGCCAGAATTATACGTTGCGCGCCGTGGTATCGGTGGGTGGCCTGGGCGCCTTACCGCTGGAAGAAGCCATCTATATGCGGGCCGAAGGGGACGCCGAAGAGGGGCTGTTCGATGGCAACCAGAACTACCGTCTGCATTTCCCCGCCGGCGCCATGCCGCCGTTGAATTCGTTCTGGTCCCTGACGCTGTACGAAGCCATGGACGACGGGCAGTTCTTTTTCGCCGATACCCCGTTGCGTCGTTACGCCGTGGGGGATCGTAGTCCCGGTCTGCAATACAACGAGGATGGCTCCCTGGATCTCTGGATCGGTGCGCGCAGTCCCGGCGCGGATCGCGAAAGCAACTGGCTGCCTGCCAACGAGGGGCCCTTCGCCCTGTTTTTCCGAGGTTACATGCCCAAGGCGGATCTGATGGAAGGCCGTTACAGGCTACCGCGCGTCGAGCGTCTGTAAACGCTGAATCACCAGTTTTCCCTTTTTTCCAACGGCACCACCGGTGGCCGTTACGGGCGCCCCTGTGCCCGCCACCGGTGACAACGCAGGAGATATGTCATGACGGGCAACAGTAACAAGAAGGAATCGCCGATCCTTGGCGAATTCCTGCTCGCCAACAAGGACCTCAAGACGATCGCACCCGGTGTCCATTTGCTCGGAGGGCAGGGCAATAGTGTAGTGGTGGAAACCGCCAATGGCGTGGTGATCACGGACTCCGGCCCCGGCGGCAAGATCACCCGGGCGATGATCGAACACGTTCGCCAACTGACTGATAAGCCCGTGCTGGCCATTGTCTATAGCCACGGTCATCTGGGTTACAACCACGGTGCGCGCAGCTGGCTGGCGGACGCCGCCGAGCGCGGTCATCCGCGGCCGAAAATGGTGGCTCAGGCCAACCTGCCGCGCCGCTATGACCGCTACCAGGAGACCTGGGGCTTGCAGGCGCATCTCAATGGGCTGCAGTTCAATTCCCAATTTCCGGAAACCGCGCCGGAAAAATGGTTCACCTATCCGGATGTCACCTTCCGCGAACGCCACGTCATCGATGGTGGTGACCGTCAGGTGGAGATCCTGGAAGCGCCTTCGGAAACCGACGACGCCATGGCGTTGTGGTTGCCGGAGGAGAAGATCCTTTATGCCGGACCGGCCTTCATCAAGTCCATTCCCAATATCGGCACACCCTTGCGCACGCTGCGTGATCCGGTGCGCTGGGCGGAAACCATGGAAAGGCTGCTGGCGCTGGAGCCGGAAATGCTGATTCCCGAATTCGGCAGGCCGGTTGAAGGCCGCGAAGCCGTTCGTGAAGCCATGACTCTCACCATCAAGGCTTTGCGCTATCTGCGAGAGGAAACCGTGAAGCGGATGAATCGCGGTATGACCGAAGCGGAGATCCTGCACGACATCGCCTACCCGGATGAGATCTTTGGCCATCCGTTGATGAAGCCCAGCTACGGCATGCCGGAGTACATCGTGCGCGATATCTGGCGCTCCGAGAACGGCTGGTGGGACCGCAATGCCACCCAACTGCATCCGGGGGAGCCTGATGCGGTGGCGGCCGCGCTACGCGAGGCAATCAGTGACCCCGAACAGGTGCTGACGGTGGCACGGCGCAAGCGGGAGGAAGGCCAGCCGCAACTGGCTTTGCATGTACTGGATCTTCTGTCTCCGGAGCGTAGCCAGGACGAAATCGGAGCCCGTGCCCGCGCACTGAAGGCGGAAATTCTGGAACAGCTGGCGGAGGCCTCTCCGTCTTTTGTCTCCGCGCAAATCTATCGTTCGGTGGCGACGCGACTAAACGAGAGATAACCCCGGGTTTTGACCCGTACTAATGAAACAACAAACAAATCGCCGGGAGCGATTTTTGACGCCGCGCCAGCGGCGGCCCGCAGGGTGGTCGCCATGGACGGTGGACCACAAAAAACGATTCGAGGAGAAACTAATGACAATCCGTCCTCTTTTCACTGCGGCAGGCTCCGGTCTGCTGATGGCTTTGCTGCCACTGTCAGCACAGGCTGCGGATATTCAAGTTCTGGAAGACGTTATTCATCCGGAACAGGCGATTAAAAAGAAAATGGAGTTGTATGGGGCGCTGCGCATGTCGGTGGACTACGTGGACTCCGATGTCAGTGATGCGCAAGCGGACACCTCGCCGCTGCTTTCCGAAGGCGGAATCGGTGTCTCCAGCAACACCACGATGATTGGCTTTCGCGGTGAGGTGCCTTACAACGAGGATTATACGTTCCTCTGGCAGTACGAGCAGCAGGTTGACATGGATGACACCGACGGTAATGACGTCTGGACCACCCGTGACAGCTTTCTGGGATTGGGTACACCAGTAGGTACTTTCCTGGTGGGACGCATCAACACGCCATTCAAGAACCTGGGAGTGTCGTATCTCGGTTATTTCAACACCACGGTGGCTGACTCCCACGCTATTCTCGGCGCACCCTCGGCGGGCGCCGGCGGCCGACTGGATTTGTTCGGCGCTAACAGCCTGAACTGGAAGTTCCGCCTGGCTGGTGTCAACGTGGCTTTGCAGTATGCGGCTGATCAGGCCGGCTCTGTTAATGGCGCGGATGATAATGATCGCGACAGTTCAAGCATTTGGTTGGACTGGAAGGGGGGCGGACTGCAGTTGAGCAGTGCCTATATTCATTACTCCGATTTTGCGACTACGGGGAGCCTCGATGCTTGGCGTGTGTTCGCCAAATATAAATTCTCGGCTTTGACTCTTGGTGCTATCTACGAGGATATCAGTCCGGATGATTTCGCTTCTCTTGATCGTGAAGCCTATGGATTGCAAGCCCAATATACGGTAGTGCCACGTTGGAATCTGGCTGCGCAATGGAATCATGCTGAAGAGTCGGAGGCCGGAGACGATGAAGCGGATCAATACAGCGTTGGTGTATTCCATTCCCTCAGTGATTCGGTACTGCTGCATGCCATGTACACGGTGACTAAAAACGGTGACAACGCCGCCTACCGAGGCGTGGATTATGCCCACGGCGACAAAGTGGGCACGTTGGCCGGGCGAGATCCGTGGGCTTTGTCCATCGGCGCCCAGTTGAAGTTCTGAATGCCGTTGTCCACTGGATGCGGTGTGTTCTCCGGACATCCTCCACGTTGTCCGGGCGGTGTCGAGACTCTCCGGGGCGGACGCTCTCCCCATCGCCGGAGGGGGGTCGAATGTAGTGCCGATGATGACACCGCCTGCCGTGTCCTTTTTTGCGCCGGCCTTTGGCCGGCGCTTTTTTATGACCACCGTCCGTGGCGGTCCCCCTTCGGGCCGTCGCGGAGCAACGTTAAAAATTGCTCCCGGCAATTTTTAACCCTCCAGGGCAGACGGGGCAGTTCAGTGGCCCCAAACCCCGTAAACCATCAACAGGAGTGCTTGAAGATGACGGATCTGAGCCGATCGGAGGAAATCCGATTCCGACAGGAGATTCGCGAGTTCGTGGCCAGTGAAGTGCCAGAGTCTATTCGCTTGAAAGTGGCGCAGGGCAGGGACATCAGCCGTGACGAGACGATCGCCTGGCAACGCAAGCTGGTTGCCAGGGGCTGGGGCGCGGTGCATTGGCCGAAACGCTGGGGTGGCACGGACTGGAGTCTGCAAAAGCGATTTGTCTTCGAGGAAGAGATGGCTTTGGCCGGAGCGCCATCCATACCGCCTTTCAATACCCGCATGCTGGGGCCGATCTTGCTGGAATACGGTACCGAGGAGCAGAAGGCGCGTTTTCTGCCCGGTGCCCTGAATATGGATCAATGGTGGTGTCAGGGGTATTCGGAACCTTCCGCTGGGTCGGATCTGGCGGCACTGCGGACCCGGGCGGTTCGTGAAGGGGACTACTATCGCGTTAACGGCGGCAAGATCTGGACCAGCTATGCCCACTATGCCGACTGGATGTTCTGTCTGGTTCGCACCGATCCCGAAGCCAAGAAGCAGAAAGGTATTTCCTTCCTGCTGCTGGATATGCGTAGCGAAGGGGTCAGTGTCGAGCCCATCCATCATTTCTATGGTGCGCACTTGCTCAATCAGGTGTTGCTGGAAGATGTAAAAGTGCCGGTGGAGCAACGTATCGGCGAGGAGAACACCGGTTGGACCACGGCCAAAGCTCTGCTGGAACACGAGCGGCTGGCCACCTCCCGCCACGCCGAGGCGCGGCGCAAGCTGGGGCGTCTGCTGGCGTTGGCCAAAGCCAACCAGGACGAATCCGGAGCGCTTTATCAAAGAGCTGATCTCAAAGCGCGCATCGCCGAGGTGGCGGTACAGGTGAAGGCTCTGGAATTCGCCACTCGCCGCGGTTTGGAAATGCTGATTCGCGATGGCCGTATTGGTGTCTTCGCCTCATCACTCAACCTGAAAGGGGTGGCCATTAACCAGGCGGTGGATGAAGCGATCATGGACATCGCCGGTATCGATGCGCTCGCCGCCGATGCCGCCTATGACGGCTTGCCCCGGGACCTGTTGAACGATGGCGGTGATGCCCGCTATGTGGCGGAGTCCCGCTACTACCTGCGAGGACCGGCCATCGCCGCCGGCTCCAATGAAGTGCAGCGCAATATCATCGCCAAGCACGTGCTCGATCTGTGAGGTATCCCATGGAATTTATGTTGACCGAAGAGCAGCAACTCATCGAAGACACGGTGGCACGGTTGCTGGAAAAACAATGGGACCCGCGCCGGGATCAGGCGCTGCTGTCCGCCGACGTGGCCCGGCTGCCCTTGTGGCATGAGCTGGCTGAGTTGGGTCTGTTGGGGATCGCGCTACCCGAGGAGCAGGGCGGTGGCGGCATGGGGCCGGTGGAGCTGACGGTGTTGTGCCGTCGTTTTGGCCGGGACCAACTGCGCTCGCCTTTTCTCTCGTCGTTGATTCTGGCCGGCACCGCGTTGACGTGCTCGCCGAGGGGTGCCTTGCGGGATCAATGGTTGCGACGGTTGGCCGCCGGCGAGGCAACTCTGACACTGGCCACATTGGAAGATGGGGCCGGGTATGACCACCATCACACGGCAATAGAGGGGCAGCGATGCCAGCCGGGCTATATGTTGAATGGCCGAAAAAGAGCGGTGATGGATGCCGCTGGTGCCGACGCGTTCATCGTTTCCTGCCGGTTGGATGGTGAGCTCGCGCTGGTGCTGCTGGCGCCGGAGACAGAAGGAATGGCGGTGGCGCCTTACGCGGCCTTTGACGGCAGCAGCCTGGCGACGCTCACCTTCAATGATGCTTTGCTACCGGAAGAGGCGGTGCTGGCCCGCGGGGCGGAGGCGCGGGCGGCGCTGGAAGCGGCGCTGGCGCAGGGTGCCCTGGCCGCGGCGGCGGAAACTCTGGGCGCGTGCGAGGGCGCCCTGGAACGTACTCTGGACTATCTGCGATTACGCGAACAGTTCGGGACCAAACTGGCCCGCTTTCAGGCTTTGCAACATCGTGCCAGCGATCTGCATGCGGATCTGGAAATGCTGCGCTCGCTGGTGTCCGGTGCGGCACAAAGTCTGATCCACGAACCGGCCCACGCCGACGCCTTCGCGGCAATGGCGCTGGCGGTACCGGTGGGTGATCGCGTATGCCGGGAGGCGATTCAGATGCACGGCGGCATCGGCATGACACTGGAACTGGGGATCGGCCGTTATCTGTTACGCGTGAATGCACTGAGCCGGCTGCTCGGTGACGCCACGTATAACGGTCAGCTTTATCTCGAACGTATGGAGGCCTGAGACGATGACGGAACAAGCGGTATTGATGGAAACCCGGGAAGCAGTGGCGGTGGTCACCATCAACGCCTATGCCATGCGAAACTCCATGGGCGCGCCCGGCGTGCGTGAGGGACTGTTGGAAGCCATGGAGCGGTTTGAAAACGACGATAGCCTGCGCGTCATGGTGTTGACCGGGGCGGGGGGTGTGTTCTCCGCCGGCGGTAACCTGGATGCGCTGCGCCGTATCCGCGACGTGGAAAAAATCCGCCAGCGTCTGGAAGCGGGCGGCCCTTTGCTGCAACGCATATTGACGTCGGAGAAACTGTATATAGCAGCGGTGGAAGGTCCCGCTTTCGGTGCCGGTCTGGGGCTGGCCGCCTGTTGTGATTTGATGGTGGCCGCGGAGGGCGCCCGTTTCTGCGCCGCGCAGATTCGTGTTGGCGCGGCGCCGGATGGCGCCCTTTGGTGGGCGCTGCCTTTTCGCGTTGGCGCTGGTCGGGCGCGGAGGATTCTGCTCACCGGTGAGGAAGTGTCACTGGACGAAGCGATTCATATCGGTCTCGCTGACGTGCGCGTGGAGCAGGGCGCGGCTCTGGAAGCCGCACTGAAACACGCACGCCGTCTCGCCGCCGGGCCGCCGTTGGCTCAGGCCACGATCAAGCGGTTGTTCACCGCGCTGCCGGTGGATCTGGTGGAGCGCCTGCGGGTGGAGCGGGAAACCGCGGCGAAAACGTTCGCCTCCGAGGACTTCGTCGAAGGCGCCAGCGCCTTTCTGGAAAAACGCCGGCCTCACTTTAGAGGATGTTGAGCGGCTGGACGTGAAAGCATCGCGCCCCTTTCTCAATGTGAGGGGCCTCTATTTTTCCACAAAATTCGGGTGGCTTCGGTGTTTGCGCGCTGCATTCGCTGGCAAGTCAGCTTCCCACGGCGGCTCCGTAGCTCCAGCCTGTGGGAAGCTGCCTTGGCAGCGAATCGGCGTGCAAGCGGCTTGCTGCGCTGCCCTGAAAAGAAAAACCAGGCCTCCAGCCAGGGCGTGGCCGTTACCTTGCTTTGGGGTAGTGTCCTGTCTTTGACCCAGAGGTTCGCCAAACAACCAAGAACCTTCGACTTGACCTTTATAGCAACTGAGAATTATTCTCATATTCTGAATTGGCTATAGCGTACCAACGACGGAATCCCGCAGGGGAGGGGCGAACGGATGGGGGCGACGAGCTACCTGAAACGCGATCTGGTGGCGGTGCTGTACAGCGATCACCACGGCTGGCTGCTGGGTTGGTTGAGAAAGAAACTGGGCTGTTCACAGCACGCGGCGGATATGGCCCATGATACCTTCGTAAGAGTGCTGACCTCCTCCTCGGATCTGCAGGGGGTGCGTGAGCCTCGGGCCTTTCTTACCACCATCGCCGGCCGTCTGATCATCGACGATGCCCGGCGCAAAAAGGTGGAGCAGGCGTACCTGGAAACCTGGATGGCGCTGTATGGAGATTGCGCCGCGGCACCGTCGTCCGAGGAGCTGGCGACGGTGGTGGAGCTGCTCACGGAAGTGGCGGGCTGGTTGGAGAGCCTGCCGGAGAAGCCCCGTCAGGCCTTTATAATGAGCCGGCTGGACGGGCTGTCCCATGCGGAGATCGCCGAACGGCTCGGCGTCTCGGTGAGCATGGTGAAGAAATACGTGGCGCAGGCGTTATTGCACTGCCTGGCTCTGAACGAGACCGATTGAAGCGTGACCGTGGAAGACGAAGCGCCTTTTTTGCCTGAGGCGGCGGAATGGATCGCCACTTTGCACTCCGGGGCCGTCACCGAGGAAGAACGGGAAGCCTGCCGCCGCTGGCGTCGGGCCGACGTCCGTCATGAGCGTGCCTATGTGCGCGCCGAATCCCTGTGGCATCGTCTCGAACCGGTGTCCGGGCGGCATCGCCCGGAAGCCGGCCCGGTGCTGGGTAAAGTGCTGGGACCGGTGCGTCGCAACCGCCGCACTAGTTTGCTGGCGCTGGCCGGGCTGCTTGGGCTGGGTCTGGCCTGGTGGCCGCTATGGTCCTTGAATCTGACTTCCGATTACCACGCTGCCGTTGGGGAACAGCGTCAGGTGACCTTGCCGGACGGCAGTTCACTGATACTGAACAGCGGCGCCGCCGTTGATGTGGATTACGATGGCGACGAGCGTCGAGTGATTCTGCGCGATGGCGACGTCTACGCCACGGTGGCGCCAGACCCCGACAGACCCTTCGTGGTGGCCACCGGCCTGGGGTCGGCTCGTGCCCTGGGAACCCGTTATGCCGTCAGTTTGCGTGACCGGAACATGGCGGTGGTGGTGACCGAATCCAGCGTGCAGGTGTGTGCCGCCACACCGCCCCCGCCGGCCCGCCACGCCTGCGTCGATGCTCATGCGGGTCAGCGCACCGCCACCGACGGAAAGAGCATCAAATCACCGCGCGGCGTCGATGTACGCCTGGCCACCGCCTGGCTGGACCGGCGTCTGGTGGCCGACGACCAGCCTTTGACGACGGTGTTGGAGGAATTGGCGCGTTATCGATCCGGGCTGTTGCGATTCGACGATCTGGAATTGGCGGGGCTGCGTGTGTCCGGTGTCTTCCCGCTCGACGATACCGATCAGGCCTTGGCGCTGCTGGCCGACTACCTGCCGATTCAAGTGACCAACTACACCCGCTGGCTGACCGTGATCGGCCGTCGCTGAACGGCTTCGTAGTCCAGTCTGTGGGAAGCTGCCTGGGCAGCGAACTGGCGTGCCGAGGTGCCATTCCACAATTATGGGGCAGTGCTGGTCCGTGGACTGCTCGCGCAAAAAGGTCTGGCGTCCGAGCAAAATTTTCCCCAATCACTGTCCCTTTCCCGATCTCGCCCGTCATCACAGATGAACAAGGATGAGAATGGGAATTGATATTAATGCAGCGCTGTCTCCGACCCCGCTTCGCCATGGGCATCCTGGCGGCGGTCTTTCTGCTTGGCGGCCCCGGCCAGACCCGGGCGCAAGCCGAGGCGTCATCCGTGACGCAAAGGCACTATCAGATACCCGCTGGCGCGCTGGCACCGGCGTTGAATCGCTTCGCGCTGGAAGCCGGAGTGGTGATGTACTTCGATCCCGGTCTCACCGAGGGCAAACACACTCGCGGACTGCGCGGACACTATTCAGTGCCGGATGGCTTCGCCGCGCTGCTGCTCGGGACCGGTCTCAGCGCCGAGCCGGAAGCGCGAGGGCAATATGTATTGCGCCAGGAAGGCGGGGAGGGCGGCGACCACGCCAACCCGTTGCCGCGGGTGACCGTCACCGGTGAGCTGGACCCGCGCGGGCGGGCCTATCGCACGCCGGGGTCCATGACGATTATCTCCCGGGACCAGATCGACCGGATGCCGCCGCGCAATACCTCCGATGTGTTGGCGGCGGTGCCCGGCGTGCATACCTCGCAAAGCCGCCAGGATCCAGGGGTGTCGGTGAATATTCGCGGCCTGCAGGATTTCGGCCGCGTCAATGTGATGATCGACGGCACCCGGCAGAACTACCAGCAAAGCGGCCACGGCAGCAACGGCCAGGTGTACGTGGATCCGGAATTGCTGGCCGGCGTGGATATCAGCAAAGGCCCCAGCTCCGGCGCCGGCGGCGCGGCGGTGATCGGCGGCATGGTCAACTTCCGCACCCTGGACGTGGACGATCTGCTCGAGCCGGAGCAAAAGGCCGGCGGGCGCGTCAACGCCACCACCGGTGACAATGCCTACCACTTTTCCGGCAGTGTCGCCGGCGCCGTACGCGCCAGTGACAACGTGGATCTGATGGCGGCGGTGAGCCGCAAGAACGTGGGCGCGTTCAAGAAAGGCGAGCGGGGTGGCAACAGCGGCGGTTACTGGCATGGCACCAGCCAGTTCACCGGCCAGGAACAGTGGTCCGCGCTACTGAAAAGCACCTGGCGCTTTGCCGAGGATCAGTCTCTTAAATTCAGCTACATCGGCCTGCGAGCGGATTTCGATGAAGGCAGCAATACTGCGCCCGGCAGTGACGCCACCGATGAAAACCAGATCCACTCCGACACCTTCCTGATCAACTACGCCTTCTACCCCGGCAGCCGCTGGTGGGACCTGGACGCCAGCCTCTATTACACCCGCACCCGCAATGACGAGTATCGCCCGGACGATCCGGACGACGACTACGGCGAGTTTGATCTGCGTTATGAGACCAACACCGTCGGCGGCACCCTGGTGAACCACATGCAGGTGCCCGTCGGCGATTGGCGCGGCTCTCTGGACTTAACCTATGGCGGTGAGTTTTACCACGACTGGACCCGACCGGATAACGGCGGTGATGAGCGCGGCGCCGATTGGTTTGCCGGCCCGACGCCGGAAGGGGAGCGTTCCGTGATCAGTGCTTTCACTACGGCGCGCCTGGCCCATTACGACGGTTGGGAACTGACCGGCGGTTTGCGTTACGACTGGTTCCGGCTCGAAGGCGACGGCGAGATGTTTGTTGGGCGGCAGGAGAACGAAGACGGCGTGCGCCCGCCCTACACCCTTCTTTACAGCAAGTTCGACGTGGCCCGCCACGATGGCTTTGTCTCGCCGACTTTGAAAGCCGCCTGGCAGGTGGCCAATCCATTGCAACTGTTCGCCAGCTACGGCCAGGGCGTGCGCCCGCCGGCCATCACCGAGTCGATCATGTGGGGCGCCCACATCGGCAATACCTTTCCGTTCTTTCCCAATCCCGGTCTGGAACCGGAACGTTCTCGTACCTGGGAAGTGGGGGCCAATCTCAACTGGCAATCCTTGTTCAAGAACGGTGATCGCCTGCGCATGAAGACCGCCTGGTTCGACACCCGCGTCAAGAATTACATCACCCAGGGCTTGGTGGTCGGGCCCGCCTCCGAAAACGGGGAATCCCAATCCCTGGCCTTCGTCAATCTGCAAGATGAAGTGCGTTTCTACGGTTTGGAATGGCAGGCCGAGTATGACGCCGGCGGTTATTTCCTCGAAGCCAGCTGGACGCGGACCCTGCACGATCTGGGGCGAGGCGGTTACGACCCTTACCCGCTTGGCTGCTTCACCGGTTGTCCGCCGACTGGCCATGGCGACGCCAACGGCGGCGGCATGTTCTATCTGTTGCCGCCGGTGAAGAAAGGCACCTTGAGCGCCGGCCTGCGGCTGCTCGATCGCAAACTCACGCTCGGCGCCCGGGCCCGCTACGAAGACAACGATGGCCGCGGCGGCAGCGCCTACGAAGACGTGGTGGACTGGACCGTCTACGACGCCTGGGCCAGCTACCAGCCCAATGATCGCCTCACCCTGCGGCTCGCGGTGGACAACCTGCGCGACCGCAACTACGCCGAACTCAACGGCCTCTCTTACTGGATCGCGCCGGGCCGCACCGTTACCGGCACGGTCTCACTGAAATTTTGAAGGAAGGAGTGTTTTGATGACACCGCATTCATTAACAAGTCCCCGTCCCTGGTTGGCGGGATTGGGCCTCACCCTGTTGCTGGTGGCGGCGCCAGCTCTGGCGGATACAACGCCACGTGTGCTGCATGTATTTTCCAATACTGGAGCCAAAGAGCCGCACGCTCCGCCGATCTATTTGCACGGTGTAGAACAACCAACCTTGGCTGGATTGACACCATCTGGCAGTGAAGGATTTGGTCACTACTATTCCCTGGATTTGTCTTCTCCAGAGGCTGCGTTCAGTTCCGAATCGTTCCCGGCGTCAGGCTACGTCGGACTCTATACCGGCTTGGCGGAATTGTTCGATGGTACCGTGCTGCTAGGCTCGACCCCATATGCGGCGGCCGACCCGACTGTATTCCGCTGGACCATGGGGGAGGCGCCCGGGAATGCGGTAACGACTCCGGAAGATCCGACTGACGACACCACGGGCTTCGGGTCTTCGTTTCGGCCGCGCGGTCTGTTTGCCGTAGATGCTGATGATAATACATATTTTGGCGGTGGCGGCGCGGCGAACGGCAATACCTTGTTCCGGCTTTCTTCGTCCGGTGAACTGGTTGCGTTGGTGGATTTTGAGAACTACCGGGACGGGACCAGTACCCGTTACGCCAAGGGACAATATCCGGCGGCGCTTGTCGTCGATGATGAGAGTAATCGGCTTTTCGGTATTAACGTGCGCCATCAGTCGGACCAGTCCGGTGATCCGGACGCCGTGCCTGAAGGCGACGAAACGGCCGGCACTCTGTTTGAGGTGGACCTCTCTGTTGCCGCCACTGATGGCACGACGCCAGTAACGGTCTTGCATACTTTTGCCAGGCAGGCGGAAGGGGAAATCATCGCTTCCGATTCCGGACTGCAGGCTTTGGCGAAGGCCGGTGAATGGCTCTACGGCACCACCAATAAAGCGCTCTGGCGCTATCGACTGGGCGTCTCCGAAAGCTTTTCCCTGCTGCATATTTTCGGGGAAGAACTGGGAGACGGCATCACGCCTTGGGGACCACTGGTGGTTGCCGCCGACGGTAATGTTTACGGCACCGCACGCCGTACGGTAACAGAGGAAGGCCAACCCCGTGGTGCTGGCATTCTGTTCCGTGTGGTGATCGGGAAAGCCGATGATCATGCGGATGATCAATACGAAATCCTGCATCGCTTTGACGTAGAAGCGGACGGCGCTTTTCCAGTGGGGCTCTATGCCGGACCCGTGGAAGGACAGACTCAAACCCTGTACGGCGCCACCAAGCGCGGCGGTAATGAAGGCGATACGGTGAACGCCAACGATGCCGATGGTTTCGGCACTGTTTTTGCCGTCGATATCGAGCTGCCGGTAACCGCCGACATTCAACTCAGCGCCGATCCGCAAAACCTCACCTTGAATGAAAGCACTACCCTGACCTGGTCGGTAAGCAACGCCGACAACTGCTCGGGGGAAGGCGACTGGGCCGGCGTCAAAGCCACCGAAGGCAGCGAAACCATCACGCCTTCCGTGGACGGAGAACTCACTTTCATCCTGGCCTGTGTGGATGCCAACAATGAACGGGTGGAAACGAGTGTCACCGTGACCGTGGCGCCGGCAGAGGATGGCGATAACGGCGATGACAGTGGCGGCGGCTCTTCCAGCGGCGGTGGAGGCGGCGCTTTGTCCCTGTTATGGCTGTCCGCTCTGGTGTTATTGACGGTACGCCACCGTCGCCGCTTCTCTCTCTGATTTTTGTCGGCGGGTGCGCCCCGCCGGCCAAGGAGCAGCCGAACGCCAGCCGCGCCGCCAGCCTCGGACGCCCCGCTGCAAAAGAACGCGGCGGGTCACCACCCCGTAACGGGGCACATTAAACAGAGCTAAAGGAGTACCTGTAATGAGCGTAACCGTAACTTACTCAGCAACGTTCGGTAATTATAGCGGCACTTATGGGCCTGACGGGATTAACGGTTGGAATGGTACCGATGGCCTTTTCACCGATGACTCCACGACAACGGTCTTCAGTGAAGAGAACGGCTTTCTTCCCGCTTTCAACCGCCTTTTCCAGATCGCCGATCACAGTGAAAACCCGGGTGCTTTTGCCGGTGATGAGGATCCTGATCCGATCGTGGATCTGGGCTTCTGGGGTTCTCTGGGCACTTTCTCGGGTACCCAGTATGCCTCTTCCGGTGAGTACGCAGGGCTGGATCTGGGCTTTATCGTCGAAGCGGCGGACGGTTCTTATCTGAACTACACCTTCTTCGCCAGCCCTTCCCACACGATCTATGGAGAAATCGGATCCATCACCTTCGGACTGGGCCTGCAGCAGGACAGCAACGGCCTGTACTACTTCGACGAGGAACTGGTGACCATCGATGATCTCGACACCATTGGCCTCAACGGCGGCGTGGATGGCAACGGTGACGTCATCGACCGCACCACTGGTCTCAACGATACCCACAACATCGTCAATGGCCTCAAGGATGGGGATGCTTCCGCGCTTTGGGCCGCGTTGGACGCGGCTGGTGTGAGTTCCTCCACGGCGGAGGTACTGGGCGTTTCCGAAACCACCGAAGCCGAACTGGAACTGGCCGCCTGAGTATAACGGCCTGATTGACCGGTGTTCGCTCTTTGGTGAGCGGACACCGTTTTTTATAGAGCAGGAATGAATACATGCGACGGTTAGGACTCTGTTTGCTCTCGCTTTGCGCCTTGGTACTGGCGGGCTCGCCGGCCAGTGCGCTGGAACCCACTATCCTGGCCGCCAACGGAGGTCCCAAACCGGACGGTTATGAAGGGGTGGGGCCACCCCGTGTGCCGCCATTGTTGGCGCGGAACGGGCGCCTTTATGGCATTGACGGCTACGATAATATTTTTTCGCTGGAAAATTACGTTAACCATTCCCGGCAGGTGGTCGACCTGACTGAGTTGGGGTTGGAGACGTTCAGCGGCGGCCTGGTGCAAGACAACCGGGAGGGGAAAGGGGAAATGTATGTGGCGGGCTTCCGTCCGGAAAGTCTCTTTAATGAGCTCGACAGCGGCCGACTGCTGCGTCTGGACTTTGATGGCAGCCACCCGCGTACAGTGGTGGAATTGCTGGAGCCCAACGGCATTCTGGTGATCGATGGTGGCCGTATCTATGGATTGGATAAAGGGCCGGAAGGCAACGGGCGCTTGTTCGCCGTCGATCTGGACGCGGCGCAGCCGACACTGGAGACCGTGCACATCTTTTCCGCCGGTCCTCAGGGACAACGCCAGTATCCCAACGGCATGATTCTGGGCTCCGACGGCTGGCTTTACGGAGTGACCGCCTATGTGCGGGGTGTGCCCTACGCTCCGGGAACGCCGTCTTCGCCCGCCACACCCACCGGCACGGTGTATCGAATCGATCCACGGCAAGGTACGGCGTCGTTCGAGGTGCTGCATACCTTTGTTCTTGATGATGGAGAAATCCCCTGGCAGACCCGCTACGGGGAAACCTATCATCGTATGGCCGTGAGCAGTTCTAACTCTATTAGTTACATCCTCAGTGGGCTGGTGGAAGGGCCGGAGGGCTATGTGTACGGTAATCTTTCCCTTGGTATCTGTACCACCATGGGCACTCAGCCGGAAGGGCTGGGACACTTTCTGGAGGCGTTGCCATTATGCGATGGGCAGGAAGCCGCGGCGGATGACCGCCTGAAGTGGTACGCATCCGATCCGCCCCATTACGACGGCCCCAATCTCCATGGGTCGATCTACCGTGTTGCCATGAGCGGGGACGATTTCGCCATTGTGCATCGTTTCAGCGGCGGTGACGGCGGCAGCCAGCCGCGGGGACCCATGGTGCTGGCCGGGGACGGCAATATCTACGGCACTACTTATGCCGGCGGCCGTCTCAGTGGCCACGGGGCTCCGCCGGGAGAGCCGGTGGATCCGCCGGCCGATGACGAATGGTTCCATGGCGGAACGATCTATCGCATCAATCCGGACCAGATCCGCATCGGCGACTCCGGGCAGGTGGAAAACGATGGATTCGAGCTGGTATATGCCTTTGTCGACGGCATGGATAAGCAAGGTAATGTGCGCTACGACGGTGTGCAGCCGGTGGGCCTGTCGCTGGGATCGGACGGCCGCATGTACGGAGGCAACCGAAGCGGGGGAGGTTATTTCCGCACGTCCATCAGTAACAAGGTGCTACGGCGCACCGGTACCCTTTACCGGCTCAGTCTCAATCCGGACGATGAGCAATCCCGCGTCACCATCACCGTCACCCCCGGCGAGATCGAGGAAGGCGGCACCGCCTTGCTGGAATGGAGCTCGGTGGATGCCTCCAATTGTACCGCCAGCGGCGGTACTGAAGGCGATGGCTGGGCGGGGCCCAAGGACGACACGGGTTATATTGAGGTTAGCCCCGAACCGGGTACCTATTATTACACTCTGACGTGTGAAAGCACGCTGACCGGCGGCCAGGTCGGCGACGTGGCCTCTCTCGGTGTCGGCGCGCAGGACCGCACCACCGACGAACAAACCCGAGAGTACGGCAACGGCGGCGGCAGCCCGTCCTGGTGGCTACTCGCGGGCATGGGGGTGTTGCTGGCGGCCCGTTCCAAGCGGAGCGGCCGGCGATGAAAAAGACCAGGGACGACCTGCGCGTGGCGCTGGCGTTGCAGCGCGGCACTTTCGTTTCCGTCGGCGTGTTCAGCGCGGTGATCAATCTGCTGATGCTGGTGCCGGCGCTGTATATGTTACAGGTCTACGACCGGGTGCTGGCGTCCGGTAATGGCGTGACGTTGCTGATGCTGACGGTGATCGCCCTGGGGCTGTACGCGCTGATGGCCGCGCTGGACTGGTTGCGCGGATTACTGGTGATTCGTGTCGGTGAAGCCTTGGACCAGCAACTGGGCGAACGTGTTTATGACGCCGCCGGCCGGCATGGTTTGCAGGGCGGCAATCTGTCCTCGGCCCAGGCGTTGTCGGATCTGAATCAGCTGCGCCAGTTCTTCGCCGGCAGTGCTTTGTTCGCTTTCTTCGACGCGCCCTGGGCGCCGCTCTATTTGATCGTGCTGTTTCTGTTTCATCCGCTACTGGGGGCCTTGGCGTTGCTGGGCGCTCTGGTATTGCTGGCGCTGGCGTTCGTCAATGAACGCTGGTCCCGGGCGCCGTTGAACGAAGCCAGCGCCTTGTCCATCAACGCCGGCCGTCTGGCGCAGGAGCATTGGCGCGGCGCCGCCACGATCAAGGCTCTGGGCATGGGCGGCCGTTTGCGCCGCCGTTGGCGTGAATTGCAGGATGGCTATGTGGACCATCAACACCTGGCCAGCGAACGCAGTGTGTTGATCAGCGCGGTGACGCGGGCGCTGCGGCTGGCGCTGCAATCGCTGATGCTCGGCGCCGGCGCCTGGCTGGCGATCCACGGCCAGATCAGCGCCGGCATGATGGTGGCCGGTTCGATTCTGGTGGGCCGGATGCTGGCGCCGGTGGAGCAGGTGGTGGGCGCTTGGCGTCAGTGGAGCGGTACACGCATCGCGGTGAATCGCTTACAGGCTTTGTTGCAGGCGCATCCGAGGCCGGAGCGGGGGTTGAGTCTGCCGCGTCCGCAAGGCGCGCTGATGGTGGAAGGGCTGACACTGATGCCGCCCGGCGCGGAACGTCCCAGTCTGGCCAATGTGCGTTTCGAGCTGATGCCGGGAGAAGTGCTTGGCGTGGTCGGGCCCTCTGGCTCCGGCAAGTCGTCCCTGGCGCGGGCGCTGGTGGGATTATGGCCGCCGCGAGCCGGCAAGGTGCGCTTGGACGGAGCGGACCTGCACGGTTGGCCTGCGGACGAATTGGGGCCGGCGATCGGCTATCTGCCGCAGGAGGTGGATCTGTTCGCCGGCACCGTGGCGGAAAACATTGCCCGCTTTGGCGAACTGACCGGCGGCGCTCAGCAAGCGGTCATCGATGCGGCGCGTCGCGCTGGCGTGCATGACATGATCCTTCGTTTGCCTCAGGGCTATGACACCGTGCTTGGCGAGGATGGCGGCGGCTTGTCTGGCGGCCAGAAACAGCGGGTGGCGTTGGCGCGGGCGCTGTACGGCGAACCGGCGCTGTTGGTATTGGATGAACCCAACGCCAATCTCGATGATGTTGGCGAGGCGGCGCTGGCGGAAACCCTGAAAGCCTGGAAGGCGCAGGGCCGCACCGTGGTGTTGATCACCCACCGGGCGGCGGTGCTGGCGGTCACCGACAAGGTGCTGGTGCTCAAGGACGGCGTGATGCGGAAGTTCGGTGTTACCGCCGAGGTGATGGGGCAGCGCCGGCCGGCGGCGAAACCGGCACCCCGTGTGTCTTACAGTTTCGGCGCCGAAGGGGGTGGGGCATGACTGCGCGCATGGAGCCGCCGATCGAGGCCTTGCCGGGCGTGGGTTTGCGCCGCCGTGGTCAGCGCAAGCTGGTGTTATGGGGAGGCGTGATATTGCTGGGCGGGTTTGCCGCCTTTCTGCTGTGGGCGGTGTTGGCACCGTTGGATGCGGGTGTGGCACTGGAAGGCACGGTAACCGTGGATGGCTACCGCAAGCGCATTCAACATCCCGCCGGTGGTGTGGTGGCAGAGGTACCGGTGACGGAAGGAGAGAGCGTCAGCCAAGGTCAGACGTTGCTGAAACTGGACGCCCGGGTGGCGCGGGCGGAGCTGGATTCCGCGCGGTTGCATCAGGCCATGGCGGTGGCCGGTATCGCGCGCCTGGAAGCGGAAAGCCAAGGGCTTGAGACCCTGGCCCTCGATCCGGCTCTGACGCAACAGGTTACTTCCGATCCGATACTGGCCTCGGCGCTGGAGGCACAACGGCAGCTTTTCCGCAGCCGCCGTCTGGCGCTGCAAACAGAACGCGCCGGCCTTGAGCAGGCGATGGCCGGTGCCGAGGCGCGCTGGCGGGGTGAACAGGCACGGCAATCCAGTTTGCGGCAACGTCTGGCCTTGCTGGATCAAAGGCTGGCGGCGTTGCGGCCGTTGGCGGAGCAGGACTATGTACCTCGCAACCGGGTATTGGAACTGGAAGAGGAGCGGGCGCGCCTGAGTGGAGAGTTGGCCGCCAGCGACGCTGCGGCACGGGCGGCACGGGCCGGTTTGGGCGAAGCGCGGGCCAGGCTGGATGCTCTGCGTGACAACCAGAACCGTGACGTGGAGCAGGCGCTGGCCGAACACCGTTTACGGGCCGCCAGTGAAAGCGAGCGGCTGGCCAACGCCCGCTTCCAACTGGAGCACAGTGAGATCACCGCGCCGGTATCCGGCCGGGTGGTGAACCTGCAGGTGCTGACCCGGGGCTCGGTGATCCGTCCCGGTGACGTGGTGATGGAGCTGCTGCCGGCGGACGAGCCGTTGTGGGTGGATGCCAGGGTGCCGGTGGATCGTATTGACTCGGTGCACGCCGGCCTGCCGGTGGAGTTGATGTTCACCGCCTTTAATCGCGCCAGCACACCCCGCATTCCCGCCACGGTGGCGCGGGTGTCACCGGACCGGCTGGAGGATCCGCACAACGGCCAGCCTTATTACGCCGCCCGCCTGCGGGTGGATCAGGAGGCTCGCGCCGCGCTCGGGGACCTGGTGGTGCAGCCGGGCATGCCGGTGCAGGCGTTCGTGCGTACCGGTGAGCGTTCGCTGATGAGCTATCTGTTCAAACCCCTGGTGGACCGTATTCCGCTGGCGCTGGAGGGGCAATGATCAAAACGCCAGTCCGTTCAGGCTCGACAGCTTCCCTCGGACAGAACCACGAAGCCACTGTAGGAGCTTGCCTTGCAAGCGAATTGGGCCCTCGGCCCCGGTCAGAGATTCGCTTGCAGGCAAGCTCCTACATCAACCTTGTAGCTGAGCAGGGTTGGATGCGGCGGGCCGGATGGCTGCTGCTTTTGCTATGCATGAGCCCGCTGGCGTCGGCGCTAACGCTGGAACAGGCGTTCGATGCGGCGCTACGCCATGAGCCGGAATTCCAGGCGGCGATTCACGACCGCCGCGCCGCCGGTGAGTTCAAGGTACTGGGCCGCGCCAATCTGCTGCCGACCTTGGCCTACAGCTATTCCTGGGGCAAGAACTGGTCCGAGGTGGAACAGGATTCCCTGTTTGGGCCGGTAACGGAAGAGCGGGACTATCGCAGCTACAGCTCCTCGTTGAGACTGGAACAGCCACTGTTCGATTACAGTGCCTGGGTGGCGCGAGATATAGGCCGCCTGCGCGCGGCGCGGGCGGAACTGGAATTCGAGGCCCGCTTGCAGGAACTGGTGGTGAAGGTATCGCGGGCCTACACCGACACTCTGGTGGCCTGGTCGCGGCGCCGCTGGGCGCGAGAACAGACGTCGGTATTGAAGGCGTTGCTGGAGCGTAATGAGGCATTGCGGAAAGCCGGCGAAGGCACTCTGACCGAGGTACTGGAAACCCGTTCCCGCCTTGCTCTGGCCCGGGCCGAGCGGCTCGCCGCCGAGGAGCAGGCGAAGGTGGCCGAACGCCGTTTGACGCAACTGACCGGTGTGGATCTCAGCGGCTGGCAACCGCGGATGCAAGACGCGGTGTCGCCGTTGCCGCTGGACGGCGATCTGGCCCGCTGGCGCGAACAGGCCCTGCGTCACAGTCCGGTGCTGGCGGTGCGGCGTGAAGACGTGGCGTTGGCGGAGCGGGAAGTGGACCGCCAGAAAGCCGGCCATTGGCCCACGGTCAGTCTTTACGCCAGCACCCGGCGCACCGATTCCGACAGCGAGAACACCTACGGTCAGCACTACGATACCGACAGCGTCGGCGTGCAGGTGCAGGTGCCGCTGTACGCCGGCGGCGGTGTGGCGGCTGCTCGCCGTCAGGCCGCCGCCCGCCATGATGCCGAGCAGCAAAGGCTGCTCTCCGCCCGGCAGCAGCTGTTGTTGGCGGTGGAGCAACGCTTTCGTGACTGCCGCGGCGGTGCTTCCCGCCTGGAAGCACTGGCCGAGGCGGTGACCAGCGCCGAGCAATTGGTGGAAGCCACCCGCCAAAGTCTGCGCGGCGGTGAGCGGAACAACCAGGACCTGTTGGAAGCGCGCCGGCAATTGCACGAGGCTCGTCTGGAATGGCTCGGCGCCGGTTACGACTATCTCAACGCCTGGCTGGAACTGCATCAGCAAAGCGGGGTTCTGGGCGTGCGCGAACTGAAAACCGTGGACGGGGCACTGTCCTTTTCGCCGTCTCACTCGTCATAGCTTATAGAAGCCTCTTTTATCGGCACCCCTCATTGGCATCGCATATAGGAATCACCATGACTCAGGCCGACACCGTGGATACTATGGAAAAACCCCTGTCCTTGTGTCTCAAGGAAGGCACCCACCGGATCCATGAAAACCTGGATAACCGTTTGTCCGGCTTCGCGCCGTTCGCCGACGAACAAAGCTATCGCCGCTTCCTGCGCATGCAGTTGCGGCTGCAATGCGCCACCGCGCCGCTATATCAGGCGGAGGAACTGCAGAAGCTGTTCCCCGGCCTGGCGGCACGGTCGCGCTTGTTGGAAGTGGAAGCGGATTGCCGTGATCTGAACGTGAGCGATTCCGATCTGTCCTTCGATCGCCTGGCGGGTACCACCGCCTTGATCACCGGCATGCCCGCGGCGGTGGGTTGGTTATACACCAATGAAGGTTCCAACCTGGGCGCGGCTTTCCTGTTCAAACTGGCGCGGGACAAGCTGGGACTGAGCGAAAGCCATGGCGCCCGGCACCTGGCCGGCCATCCGGACGGGCGCGGCCTGCACTGGAAGCGCTTCAAGGCGCAACTGGATGCGCTGGCATTCACGGAAGAGGACAAAGCGCAAGCGGTGCGTGGTGCGCGGGATGCCTTCGCCTTCGTCAATTCGGCGGTGGAAGAGCTGATGGCGGATTTGCCGCGCCCGGCGTGAACAGCATGCGCATTCTGCTATGGCGGACGCTGGCGTTACTGGCGCTGGCCACCGCCATGCTGGGGGTAATACTGCCTGGCTTGCCGACGGTGGAGTTCCTGCTGCTGTCGGCCTGGGCCGCCGGGCGCGGCTGGCCGGCCCTGGAACGGTGGCTGCTGGCCCATCCCCGTTTCGGGCCGCCGATCCGCCGCTGGCGCGAATACGGCGCCATCTCCCGTCACGCCAAATGGATGGCGACGGTGAGCATGTCCATTGGGGTGATATTGATTCTGATCTCCTCGCTGCCGCACTGGGCCAAGGGCCTGCTGCCGCTGACCATGGCGGTGGTGCTGCTGTGGCTGTGGAGGCGACCGGAGCGGGGCGGCCCTGCTGCCTAGCTGATAGTGGACAGTTGACAGCGAAAAAACAAAAAATTGCCGGGAGCGATTTTGACGTCGCCTTGGCGACGGCCCACAGGGTGGCCGCCATGGACGGGGGCCACAAAAAAGACATTCTTTAGCCGCTGTAGGAGCCTGCCCGCAGGCGAAGGCTTTTGGGGTCACCAACGTCGAAAATTAGCCTGCGGGCAGGCTCCTGCAGGGGGGCTTTGAATACGATTGTGAGAGCGATGTTCAGGACCAGGCCGGATCCGGCGCCAGCCCGGCAACGATACGCAGCGCTTCCGGCAGAGCCGCGCTGAACATGTCTCCGTGACCGAGCCCAGGATACAAGCGGCGGTGCACTTCGACTCGCGGGATGCGATCGAGGTTGTCGGCGAAGAGACGGAAAGCGGTATTGCCTTTGTTTTTCCGTTGCTGGATTTGCTCCGCGTTCATTGCCTTGGTGATACGCACTTCCTCATCTCCACGGCATATCCAGACGGCTGTGTTCCGCTCCGGCGGTTGGGCCGCCAGATGATCCAGGGAGTGTTGCAATAGATTATCCGCCCAACCCAGGGAAGGGCTTACCGGAAAATAACTACGAAAAGCCCGGGGCCGGGTGCATAGCGTGAACAGCGTGAAAAGACCACCGAAGGAATGACCCCAAAGCGCTTTGCGATTTGGATCCATTCGGGTCCTGCTGGCCACCCAGGGCGTGATCGCGGACCCGATCCGCTCGATAAAGGCCGCGGCACCGCCGCCTTCCCGTTGCGGTCTACGGGCGTCCCGCACCGAGTTCCGTCCGTTTGGCGCCGGTGTGTAGTCGTAGTGACGAGCATCGCCATCGAACAGCAAATCGGTGTCGTAACCGATCATCACCAGTACCGGTGGCGTGTTTGTGCCAAGCGTTGTCAGCCACTCGGGCCGTAGCCGGTTTAACACCGCATTGCCATCAAGCAGATACAGCGCCGGGAAACCGGCCGACGGCGGCGTTCCCTCGGGAATCGCCAGCCACACACGATGGTGGCGCCGACCTTCGGAGCCGGGGAAAACACGGCTTTCAAAGCGGTAACCGGGGACGCCGGTGTCCGCCAGCGTGGTACCCATGGTGCGGGTCATGTCCGGGCGCGCCGCCGCCGTGCCGGGTAGTACCAGCAGTCCGGCGGCGGCCAGCAGAGCCTGGGAAAGACGGCGTCGCTGCCGGTCCATCAGAAGTCCACCACCAGGCCGGCGGTATAACGGCGGCCATCGAGCACCATTTCATAGTCGGCGTTGGTGACTTGCCGATCCCCAACGTTGTAAACGCCGGCTTTCAGCGTGAGGTGTTCGCTGGCGCGGTAGTTCAGGCCCAGATCGACCATGGAATACCCGGGAGTGCCGTCGGCCATGCTGGTGCGCGACTGGTAGTCCGAAGTACGGCTGCGATGATTGACCCGTACCCAGCTTTGCAGGCGATCGGTGGTTTGCCAGTCGATACCGGCGTTGATCATGTGGCGCGGAATTTTATTCAGCGGCTCGCCTTTGAACTCGCCGGTCTTCTGCTCGGAGTCGGTGAAGGTGTAGCTGGCGTTCAGCAGCACCGCCGGTGTCAGATGCCAGGCCAGCGTTGCCTCCACGCCTTGCATTTGCGCTTCGTCCACGTTGATGCGGTCGCTGACGAACATATAGGTCTGGCCTTCGTAATCGCAACTCCAGGTACTGGGATCGTTGCGGTCGCCGCCGTTATCGCACTCACGGTATTCGGTGATCTTGTCCTTGAAGTCGGTCTGGAACAGCATCACGCTGGTGGCGAAGCCGGACGGCAGATCCAGTGCCAGGCCCATTTCATAGTTGATGCTGGTTTCCGGATCCAGGTCTGGATTGCCCTTGATGATGGCGCGCGGATGGCCGGCCGGGTAGCCGCCGCCACCGGTGATGCTGCCCCAGTCATCCGCCGCTTCACGCAGGGAGGGTTGCCGGTAACCGGTGGAGACGCCGCCCTTCAAGGTCAAGGCCGGATTCAGGTGGTACACCGCGTACAGCCGTGGTGACACATGATCGCCGAAATTTTCGTCCTGATTGAAGCGCAGTCCGCCGGTCAGCGACAGATCATTGGTCAGACGCCATTCGTCCTCGAGAAACACCGCGTACTGCCAGCGGCTGATCTCGGTGCTGCTGCTGGTGGGCAGACGGTTGGTGGCGTAGTCGGTGAGTTCCTCGTCCTTGTACTGCGCCCCGGCGGTGATGATATGACGCTCGCCGAACCAGGTGGCCTGGGTGTTGGCGGTCAGAGTTTCCAGAGTGATGCCGTTACGCAGCTCACCGACGCGGTCCGGGTTCTCGGTTTTTTCATTCTGAATGTAGGAGTCGGTGCTCCAGTTACCGAAGTTGCCGTTGTGAGTGAGCGCCGCCACCTCTTTGTCGAAACGGCGATTGGAGGGCTCCGAACCTTCTTCGTAGTACTTGCCCGGTGAGCCGTTGCGCTCCTGGCGGGTTTCCTGATAGGACAATCCGATTTCGTTGCTCTGATCCGGAGTGAACACCAGCTTGGCGCCGCCGCCGCGCACTTTCTGTTCCTCGAAGCCTTCCAGGATCTCATCTTCATCACGGTGGCGAACCTGGCCGTTCACCTGCAGGCCGAGTTTGTCCTTCAGTAACGGGCCGGCGAGATAAAGATCGGACTGACGGGCATTACCGGACTTGGAATTGTCCTGCAGGGTGGCCTCCGCGCTGAAGGAACCGAGCCATTGTTCTGGCACTTTTCGGGTAATGATATTGATCACCCCACCCATGGCCTCGGAACCATAGAGGGAGGACATCGGCCCGCGAATCACCTCGATGCGTTCGATGGCGCGCAACGGCGGCAGATAGTTCTGCTCCAGACCACTGTCATTGCCGTTGGCGGTGGCCTCGCGGCCGGACAGCCGGCGGCCATCCACCAGAATCATGGTGTACTTCGGCGACATGCCGCGCAGACTGATGTCCTGGCGAGAGCCGCCGCCGGTGACGGTGACACCGGGAATGTCCTTCAAGGCATCGGTGACATCGGTGTAGCTCCTGGTTTCCAGTTGCTCCCGGTCGATCACCGAAATCGAGGCGGGGGCGTCGGCGATGTGCTGTTCGAAACCGGCGGCGGACACCACCGTCACGGCTTCCAGCACATGGGGGCTCTGTTCCTCGGCGAGGGCGTGATGGGCGACAAGGGTGGCGGTGCCGGCCAAAACGGCGCGGGGAAGGGCACCCATAGAGAATCGAAGTGATGACAACACGGGCAAACCTCTCGAAAAAAATGACAAACCTGCGAATCGGGCGTTTTTTAATGTCACCTCTGTGACGGCCCGTGGGCGGCTGTCAAAAAAAAAGTGGCTCCCCACTCTCTGTGAGAGGAGAGCCGGCGAAAGGGCCGGATGACGGCCTGATTGAATGCACTTTATATAGAAATGGTTCTCATTTGTAAATGAGGTTTAATATCATATGTGATTCGAGATGCGTTGAAACGTGCCACCCGCACAGGTCGTTTTTGGCAATGGTCTTGATCGCGGGAATCGGCAATGCTGCTGCTTTCCATATGGCGGGAGGCATGACAGTGAGCCTGACTGACGACTTCAAGTGGGTGATGAATGCGCCGTTTCTCAAGCTGCTCGGCCTGGAAGCCGTTGGCGTGGAAAGCGGTAAGGTGATTTCCAGATTGACCGTGCGCGAGGATCATCATCAGCAAAACGGCTACGTCCACGCCGGCGTGGTGGGTACCATGGCGGATCATACCGCCGGCGCCGCGTCCGCCACGGTGATGGAAGAAGGCTTCATGCCGCTGACCATAGAGTTCAAGGTCAACCTGTTGCGTCCGGCGGTGGGGCGGGCCCTGGTGTGTGAGGCCAATGTACTGAAAGCCGGCAAGGCGGTGACGGTGGCGGAATCGGAGGTGTTTGCCGAGGACGACAACGGCGAACACAAACTGGTGGCCAAGGCCACGGTCACCCTGGCGGTGGTGCCACGGCGGTAACCGGGAGCGGTAGGCTACGAAGCCGCCGTGGGAGCCAGCCTGCTGGCGAATGAGCCCTTCCGAACGATGGAAAATTTCGCCAGCGGGGTTGGCTGCCACAGGATGTTGCTCTGGTGTGCCAGCCAGGGCGTGGCATTCAATCCAGCCGTTTATGCACCCGCGCCACCGCGACAACCAGCAGGGCCGCGGCGAAGACGGCCAGCGCCAATAGCTCCGGCCACAGATCGTCAAGTCCGGCACCGCGCAGCATGATGCCCCGCGCCAGACGGATGAAGTGCGTCAGCGGCAGGACCTCGGCGATCCATTGCGCGGCCTTGGGCATGCCTTCATAGGGAAACATGAAGCCGGATAGCAAAATCTGCGGCAGGAAGGTGAAGATCGCCGCCTGGATCGCCTGGAATTGACTGCGTACCAGGGTGGAAATAAAGATGCCCAGCGCCAGGCTGGCGATGATGAACAGCAAGGCGGCCAGATAGAGTTCGAGCGGTGAACCGCGCACCGGCACCTGGAAAATCCATTTGCCCAGCAGCAACACCAGCGAGGTCTGGATCAGGCCGATGGCGACGAAGGGCAGTACCTTGCCCAAGGTCAACTCCGCCGAGGACAGCGGCGTGGTGATGAGGAATTCCAGGTTGCCCTGTTCCCGTTCCCGCACCAGGGCGATGGCGGTGAACATGACCATGGTCATGGTCAGGATCACGCCGATCAGACCGGGCACGGTGTTCAGCGGCGCGTTGCGGTGTGGATTGTAGTAGGGCAGAACTTCCACCGAGGCTGTGGTAGTGGTGCCGCGCAAAGGGAATTGGGCGATTTGTCGGGCGGCTTGTTGTACCACCTGGTCGGAACCGTCGACGATCAGTTGCAGCGGTGGCCGTTGGCCTTGCAAACGGCGCTCGAAATCCGCCGGAATGATCAGCACCGCTTTCACTTCACCGCGCCGCAGCAGGGCTTCGCCGGTGGCCGGATGATGAAGGGCGCGATTGAAATTGAACACCCGCGATTGCTGCAGTTCCTCCACGACTTGCCGGCTTGTTTGTGTCTGTGCCTGGTCCACCACGGCGGCGGGCAGGTGGCGCACATCCATATTGATGGCGTAGCCGAACAGGATCAGCTGCAGGGTGGGGATGCCGATGATCATGCCGTAGGTAAGGCGGTCCCGGCGCAGTTGGCGCAGCTCCTTGATCACTACCGCGAGCAGGCGCGCAAAGCTGAAACGATCGCTCACGATGCTCCCTCCGTGTGACCGTGGGTGGCGGCGACGAAGACGTCCTCCAAATTGACATCGGTGATGTCCACTTTCCCTTCGATACCTTCCTTCCGCAGCGCGTCGCGCACCGCCGGCAACTGATCCGGGGACGTCACCAGCACCCGCAGGCTGGCACCGATTTGCGCGCAGGAACGTACGCCATCCAATGCTTGCAGTACCGTTTGTGCCTTTCTTGGGGCCGCTGTCACCACCAGCAGAGGGGTGGCGCCGACATCGGCTTTCAACCGCTCGGGGCTGCCCTGGGCCATCAACCGGCCCCGTTGCAGAATCGCCAGTTGATGGCAGCGTTCCGCTTCGTCCATGTAATGGGTGGAGACCAGCAAGGTGGTGCCGGCGTCGGTGAGGGCGAACAGTTCGTCCCAGAAATCCCGCCGCGATTGCGGGTCCACGGCGCTGGTGGGCTCGTCCAGGAACAACAGCTCCGGTTGGTTCAGTACCGCCGTGGCCAGGGCCAGGCGCTGCTTCTGGCCGCCGCTGAGCGTACCTGCCAACTGGCTGGCCAACGCCTCCAGTTGATAGCGGTGGCAGAGCTCCTCCACGCGCTGCCGGGTGCGCTGGCGGCTCAACCCGAACAGGCGGGCGACGAATTCCAGGTTCTCGCGCACGGTCAGATCCCGGTACAGCGAGAACGTTTGCGTCATGTACCCGGCCCGGCGTTTCAGCGCCTCGGCCTGTTTCGGAATGTCCAGATCGAGCACGCGGATATCGCCCTCACTGGGCAACAGCAGGCCGCAAAGCATACGGATGGTGGTGGACTTGCCACAGCCATTGGGGCCGAGAAAGCCGTAGACCTGACCGCGCGGCACGCTGAGATTCAGGTGATCGACGGCGGTGAAGTCGCCGAACCGGCGGGTCAGATCGTGGGTTTCGATGGCGTTATCAGTGCTCATCGTCTTGCTCTGGCCAGACCTGGCAGGGGATTCCCGCCGGCAGGTCGCGGGCGGCATCTCCGTGCAGCGTCAGCTCCGCCATATAGGACAGCCGGGCGGCGTCGTCGCCGCTGAGCGCGTAGTAGGGGGTGAAGGCGGGGTCCTGACGGATGCTGCGTACCTCGGCGTCGAAGGGCGTGTCGATGCCATCCACGGCCACACGAAAGCGATCGCCGGGCTGGATCGCCGCCCGGCGCGGTTCCGGTATATAGACCCGCGCGTAAGGGGCCTCACCGCCGAGCAGGCTGACCAGTACCGCGCCCTGGGCGGGTTGGTCGCCAAGCCGGTGGGGCAGGGCGTCCACCCGGCCGGCGGTGGGGGCCACCACGTCCAGTCGCTGCCTCTGACGCCGCAGTTCCGCCACGGATGCCCGCGCGGCCTGTAAGGCAGCGCGGGCTTGATCCAGCTGTTCAGGGCGGGTGCCGGCGAGCAATTCGTCCAGTTGTGCCTGCCGGGCATCCACCTGAGCGCCGAGACTGTTCACCCGGGCGCGGGCGTCATCCAAATCGGCGCGGGCCACGCTGCCGCGTTCGAACAATGTTTGTGTCCGCCGCAGGTCCTGCCGCGCCAGAGTCTGTTCGCTGCGCGCCTGGGCGAGCCCGGCGCGGGCGGCGTCGATGGTTTCCCGCCGGGGGCCGCGCTGCAGCTCGGCGAGCCGCGCCCGTTGGCCGGCCAGATCCGCTTGCGCCGCTTCCAGCCGTGCCTGGATCCGGGTCGGGTCCAGGCGCAGCAACGGCTGGCCCGGAGTGACTGCCTCACCTTCCCGTACCGACAGTTCGATAACCGGCTCCGAGGCTTCGGCCAGCACCGCCACGCGATCCCATTCGATGGTGCCGAGCAGCGGCTGGGGTTGGTCGCTGCAACTGAATAGCAGAAACAACAAAGGTGCGATAGCAACAGAACGCATCATGTGGACCTCGTCAGGGTTGCGTTCACGCCTTTATCCGCCGCTCAGACCGCTGCTCAGCAGTGCCCGGACATGGCGGATCAGGGTGGCGGTATCGATGTCCTGGTTGCCCGGAAAACGGGACCACAGGGACCGGGTGGCCAGAGCAAAGATAGTCAGACCAATCACCGATATTGGCACCAGGCGCGGTTCGATATCCGGATTCAACAGGCCTCGCCGCTGGTCCCGTTCGATCGCTTCGGTGATGGCGCCCGTGACCCGTGGAGCTACCTCCCGTATCAGCATCTCGCGCAGCTGGCCGCCTTCGGTCAACACTTCCCGCACCCACAGTGGCGGTAGCCAGGGGGCCGCCGACACGGTTTCCAGCACCGTGGCGACAAAGCGGTCCAGGAGGTGGCTGGCGCCGTCCCCCGGGGAAGGTTGGGTAACGCTTTGCAGGGCCGGGGCCATCAATGCCAGCACGCGTTCGCGAACCACGGCATCGACCAACTGATCCTTGTTGCCGAAGTAATAGTGCAGCAAGGCGGGAGTGACCCGGGCTTCGCGGGCAATACGGCTCAGTGGTGTACCGCTGATGCCGTGTTCGCTGAACTGTTGCACCGCCACGTCCAGCAACTGCGAGCGCTGATCGGGGCCGGTGCTGTTTTCCGGGCGCCCGGGACGGCGGCCTCGGGAAGGACTCATGGCGGATCTCCCTGGTGTCGATGTTCTCTAATTTAATTAATGATTAATTTAATTACCAGTTTTATCGAAACGGCCTGCGTTTGGCGTTGAGGATGACGCTGCCGCACGCCGGGCCGGCGGGATCACCATGCCAATCGACGGCGCTTTTATTTATGATTGGGCCTTTCCCGGGGATGGCCGGGGCAGGCGGCTTTTTCCGTCGCGGCGCGAGCCGCCGTCCCCATGTTCAGGATCGCGGATGAATCAACGAAGAACCATCAATGTGCGGCGAGTGGTCAAGGTGCTGCAGGGGGCGGCGCGCAGCGGCGTGAGTATCCCCGAGTTGCTGGACCAGTGCGGTATCGAGCGGCGGGTTCTGGAGCAGCCGGACGCCCGCATCGAGCGGGACACCTTTATCCGGCTGATGCTGCTGGTGATGGAACAGACCCAGGATGAGTTCCTCGGCTTCGGCCAGGGCCGCAAGTCCAAGCCCGGCACCTTCTCGATGATGGCCCACGCGGTGATCAATTGCCCGACCCTGGATGCGGCGGTGCGCCGGGGAATCCGCTTCTATGAGCTGTTTGACCTCAACATGCGCACCTGGCTGCGGCGCGAAGGCGACCAGGCCCGGCTGATCACCGAAGTCGATCCGCGCCTGGATTTTCGTGATGTGATCATCGATGCCATGCTGTTTCTCAGCCTGCGCTTCATGAGCTGGCTGGTGGGCAAGGTGGTGGAGCCCCAGGCGGTTTACCTGGATTACCAGCCGCTCAAGGAGGACGATGAGCACCGCTTCATGTTCAACTGTCCGACCTATTACAATAGCGGCGTCAATCAGGTGGTGTTTCCCGTCCACTACCTGGATCTGCCTCTGGTGAGAAATGAGCTGTCATTGTCCCATTTCCTGCGCGAGTCGCTGGCGCAGTTGTTCGAGGGCAACGTGCATAACGTGGGTTTGCCGGCGCGTATTCGCGGCTTGCTGTCCGAGGATTACGGTGGCCATTTCCCGGACTTCGGTGAAGTCTGCCGGCGTTTGCAAATGACACCGCAGACCCTGCGCCGCCGTCTCAAGGATGACAACACCAGCTATCAGGAAATCAAGGACTCGATCCGCAAGGACGCCTCGGTGTATTACCTGTCCAAAGCGGAACTCAGTATTGACGAAATCGCCCTGTTGATGGGCTTCAGTGAAGCCAGCTCGTTTCACCGGGCGTTTAAGAAATGGACCAACATGACCCCGTCGGCGTACCGGCGGACCCACTTTGGAGACACGAATGAGCACCCCTGACGCCGCCACCGCGCGGCTGCTGGTGACCTGCCCGGACCAGCCCGGCATCATCAGCGCGGTTTCCACCTTCTTCTACAATCACGGCGCCAATATCACCGACCTGGATCAGCATTCCAGTGATACCCAGGACGGAACCTTCTTTCTGCGCCTGGAATTCCAGACCCCGGATCTGGACTGTTCCCGGGATGCCCTGGAGAACAATTTCCGCAAGCGGGTGGCGGAACGGTACGGCATGCAATGGCACATCAGCTACGCCGCCGAGAAGAAGCGCATGGCGATCCTGGTATCCCGTCATGACCATGTGCTCATGGACCTGCTGTGGCGGGTCTCACGCGATGATCTGTCCGCCGACATCACCATGGTGATCAGTAACCATGACGATCTGCGCGCCGAAGTGGAGCGCTTCGACATTCCCTACCATCACATTCCGGTGACCCGGGAAAACAAGGCGGAAGCCGAGGCCCAGGCGCTGGCATTGCTGGAAGGCCAGGTGGACGTGATCGTGCTGGCCCGTTACATGCAGATTCTCAGCCCGGAGTTCGTCGCCCGGCATCCCCATCGCATCATCAATATTCACCATTCTTTCCTGCCCGCCTTCGTCGGCGCCAATCCCTACCAGCAGGCCTGGGACCGTGGCGTCAAACTGATCGGCGCCACCAGTCACTATGTCACCGAGGAGCTGGACCAGGGGCCGATCATCGAACAGAACGTGCAGCGCGTCTCCCACCGCCACTCGGCCAGCGAACTGCGCGCCCTGGGGCAGGACGTGGAGCGCCAGGTGATGCAGCGCGCGGTGCGCTGGCACCTGGAAGACCGGGTCATCGTCGACGGCAACAAGACGGTGGTGTTCGTTAAGTAAAGGCAATGAATAGTGGACAGTTAACAGGGAATAGTTGCGCGACAACCGCACGAAGTGATCCGCAATTCAGGAGGCCGCGCTCAAAACCTGGGTGCGGCATCTTTGTCCTGAAAAACGCCGCGGTTCAATTTGGCATCTGCTGATACGCAAACGGCTATTGCGAAACCGCAATCTGTTTTGACTTTCGCTGTTCACTATTCACTGTTAACTATTAACTGCTTTCCCGAGGGTTTATGGCTGAGCAACCACACCGCTACCTGGCCCTGTGTCGGCCCGGGTTTGAGTCGGATCTGGCGGCGGAGCTGTCGGATCGGGCCGCTGATCTGGGCGCCGCCGGTTATCCGCAGGCGCAACCGGACAGCGGCTGCGTGTTCTGGGAGAACCTGCAAGGGGATCCGGCGCCGATTCTGGAGAGCGGGCTGATTTTCGCGCGGACCTTCTATCCGCTGGTGGCGGCGTTCGACGATCTGCCGGAGCGGGACCGCATTGGCGCCTTGTGGCCGGAGCTGAAACGCAACGGCCCTTACACGGAGCTGTATCTGGAACACGCGGACACTAATGACCGCCGTGAACTGGCCGGTTTCCTGCGTGGCTTCCGCAAGGCCCTGGAGCCGCGTCTGCGCAAGGAAGGGTTGCTGCGCTCACATGCCGGTCAGCGTTTACACCTCTATTTCGACGATTCCCGCCACGGCCATATCGGCGTCAGCCCGGCCCGGCTGCCATTGCCGGAAGGGGGAATTCAGCGGCTGCGACTGGCGCCGGAGGCGCCGAGCCGGTCGGCGCTGAAACTGGAGGAGGCGATGCTGCGTTTCCTCGGTCGCGGCCGGCCGGAGGGGCTGCACACGGCGGTGGACCTGGGCGCCGCTCCCGGCGGTTGGAGCTGGCAGCTGGCGCGTTTGGGCATCAAGGTCACCGGCATCGATCATGGCCGTCTTGATACCCGCCTGCTGGAGGAATACCCGGTACGGCACGTTTCCGCCGACGCCTTCACCTGGCGCCCGGAGCGGCCGGTGGACCTGGTGGTCTGCGATGTGGTGGACAAGCCGGCGCGAACGCAATCGCTGATGCTGAAATGGCTCACCCAGGGCTGGGCCCGGACGGCGTTGTTCAATCTGAAATTGCCGATGGCGCGCCGTTATCGTGAGTCGCGGGTGCTGTTGGAACGGTTGGCGGAAGGCCTGGAAAAACAAGGATTGGCCGCGCGCATCAACGCCGCCCATCTGTACTACGATCGCGAGGAAATCACCGTCTGGGTGGATACCCGTGCCCCCTGAGCGCGGTCCGGCCCCGGCATACGTGCTGCTGACCCTGGCCGGGCTCTATTTTCTGCAAGGTCTGCCCTCCGGGTTGCTGGCCAAGGCGGTGCCGGCGCTGGCCCGGGAAGCGGGACTGTCCACGCAATGGATTGGTCTGCTGGCTCTGGCGGCGTTGCCCTGGGCGCTGAAGTTTCTGTGGGCGCCCTGGGTGGATCCGGGGGCCGGTGCCCGCGCCGGCCACCGCCTGCGCTGGGTGGCGTGGGCACAGCTGCTGGTGATGGCACTGTTGCTGGTGCTGTCGTTGTTGGAGCGCCCGCTTTGGTTTGGCGAGGCGTTTCCGGTTCTGCTTTTGATCCTGTTCCTGATCAATCTGGCCAGTGCCACCCAGGACGTGGCCGCCGATGGCCTGGCGGTACGCTGGCTCAGGGGCGACCTGCGTGGCCTTGGTAATGGCATCCAGGTGTCCGGCTACAAGATCGGGTTGATTCTCAGCGGTGGTCTTTTTCTGATCGCCAACGACCTGATCGGCTGGCGCGGCTCGTTGTGGTTGCTGACTGTGATGATTGGCGTGTTGCTGATTGGAATCTTGCGTTTCCCTGAACCGGCGGAGGCCGCGGCGCCGTTTCCACGGCGGCGTGGGGTGCTGTGGTGGTGGCAGCGGTCACGTGACTTCTGGTGGCGGCCGGGGCTGCTGCTCTGGGCGGTGATCCTGCTCGGTTACAAGGTCGGTGACGGTTTTGGTACCCGCATGATCAAGCCCTATCTGGTGGATCAGGGCTGGACGCTTGCCGCCGTCGGACGGCTCGACCTGGTGGCCTCGCTGGTGGGACTGCTCAGTGCCTTGCTGGCCGGCGTGCTGATGCGCCGCTGGCATTATCGACGGGCCCTGGTGGGGCTGGGTCTGTGGCAGGGGCTCGCGTTCGTGGGCTGGTGGTGGGTGGCTCGGAGCGATGCCGGCGTGCCGGCGATATGGGCGGTTTCCCTGTTCGAGCAGGCGGCGGACGGTGCCTCCACGGTGGCCTTGTTCGTGGTGATGATGGCCTATTGCCGGTCCGGCTCGGAAGGGGGGGATTACACGCTGCAAGCGTCGTTGCAACTGATGGCGGTGGGATTGTTCACGCTGGCCAGCGGGTTCAGCGCCGGTTACTTCGGCTATGCCGGCCATTTCCTGCTGGCGGCGCTGCTGGGCTGCGCGGTGGCCTTGCTGGCGCTGGCCTGGCGACCACCGCTTGGGCCTGGCGTGACGGGGCGTTATACTGGCGCGCCCGATCACTCCTGAATCTCCGCGGAAATACCATGTCCGACGCCATTGACGCCCAGCACCACCTCGACGCCACCGGTCTGCTATGCCCGGAGCCGGTGATGTTGCTGCACAGCAAAGTGCGTGACATGGCGCCGGGAGAGGTGCTGGAAGTCCGCGCCACTGATCCCTCCACCGAACGGGATATCCCCAAGTTCTGCCAGTTCCTGGGCCACACTCTGTTGGCCCGGCGGCAGGACGGCGAGCTGTTCCTTTATTGGATCGAGAAAAAGCGCTGAGAGTGCTCGTACGCAACATGCCAATCGCGGCCACGTGAAGTGGCGGCGATTTCCCTCGGAAGGAACTACGAAGCCGCTGTAACAGCAGGGCGCCGGGCTGCTTGCCTTGCAAGCGAATATCCTGCCGCAATCCCTTCGCTTGCAAGGCAAGCTCCTACAGCGGCCTTGTGCCGATTCTGATTATCCTGCCTGGCAAGAAAAACTCCATTCTGAGTATGTGGGTATTGCCATTTCCAAACGCCATTCCTCTCCGAATTTTTCCTTCATTTCAATGAATTTTTTGTTGTCCTTTGTTGAAAATGAGACCCTCATGACAACGAATAACCTCATAAAAAATAGTGCTTTGCGCGATTCAGCGGGTCCAGTTCCGATTTCATGACATTGCACTTGTTTTCTCTTTCTTGCCCTGGCTAGATGCTGTCATCGATTGTTCAGACGAATCGGTTAGAACAATAACCGTGACACCGGGAAGACGGTGAAGCTCGGGATACAAGCAGCTTATTACGCCAAGCATAACGTCAAATAAGTAACGCCAGATAAGGGATCATGGTTCCGGTTTGATGCCGGACGGGAATCGTCGTGCCACGGCGCGGCCAAGTGCACCATCAAGGATGGAGAAGGAACATGGCGGGTGATACCGGCAATACGTTGAAAACACGCTACGTACCCATCGAGCGGATCTCCTTCATCGACATGAAGGAGATGTACGGACTCTACGAAAAGTACTACCAGAACGTGTCCCTGGAGGTCTTCGTCAAGGATATGTCGGAGAAGAGCGGCGTCTTCATGGTGCGCCGGACCCTGGATCAGCAGGTGGTGGGCTTCTCGACACTGAAAACCGTGCCGATGAACGTCAGAGGGCGGGCGGCCACCGGGGTCTTCAGTGGTGACACCATCCTCGAGAAACAATACTGGGGGGATCGCTCCCTGCAGACCGCTTTCCTGCGCTGGATGGTGCGGGAAAAAATGAAACGCCCGACCAGGATGCTGGTGTGGCTGCTGATCTCCAAGGGCTACAAGACTTACTTGCTGCTGGCCAATAACTTCAAACGGTATTATCCCCATCCCGATGGCGAGCATCAGGATCTGGCGGAATACGTCGACCACTATTGCGAGCGGCTCTATTCCGGCAGCTATTGCTCCGAGCGCAAGCTGCTGGACTTCGGCGAAAACTACTCCGCGCTCAAGGGCGCGGTGGCGCCGATTTCCCAGGACATGCGCGACGGCAACGTCAAGATCCGCTTCTTCGAGGAGCGTAACCCGACCTGGGAACGGGGTACCGAACTGCCCTGTGTGGGTGTCTTTGATCGCGGCACGGTGCAGGCCTATCTGGCCAAACTATGGCGCAAGCGGCCGCGCCGCCTGCGTCTGGCCGTCCGTCCGGCAGCGTACGAATAAGGAGAGGGTATGCTCAGCCAACGGCTATTGCACCTGGGGGTGCTGCCCGCCGGACGGCGTTTCCGCACCGGCCTCTCCCATCTGGAGCACACCCAGCGCTTTCGTCATCGCCAGTTGATGCGGCAAGTGGCGGCGTCGCCGGCGGGGCGGGAGCAAGGGATCGGTGAGAACTGGTCCTGGGAGCGTTTCGCCGAACGGTTGCCGGTTACCGGCTACGAAGACTGGCGCGCCCGGGTGGAGCAGGGCCGGCGCGACGGTGTCAACCCACTGATCGCCTCACCCACCGCCCGTTACCAGCCAACCAGTGGTTCCACCTCGGCGATCAAATGGATTCCTTACAGCCGCGCCTTTCTCGGCGAACTGGACGGCGCCATCGGCCCCTGGCTGGCGGACCTTTATCAGCGTTATCCGAAGCTGCGGCACGGCCGGCATTATTGGTCGCTGTCCTGGATGCCCACCGCGCTGCGAGAGTCCCTCGGCGAGGAACTGAATGACGACCTGGCGTTGATGTCCTGGGGCAAGCGGTTGATCGCCGGCGCCACCCAGAGCGTGCCGTCCACGGTGGCTCTGGCCCGCACCTCCGACGATTCCCTGTTCGCCACCCTGGCTTACCTGGTCGCCGACCGCCGCCTGAGTCTGCTGTCGGTGTGGAGTCCCACCTTCGGTATCGGCCTGCTGGAAGGTCTGGCCAAGTGGCGCGAGGAACTGGCGGAAGTGTTGAACCAGGGGGACTGGGGATTGCGGCGAGCGGCGATGGCGGAGTCCGGGTGTCCGCGTTGTCCCCGTGCGGCCACCCTGCTCAGGGCTTGGGATGGTGAGCTGGCGGCGGATTTTTTCCGTGTCCTGTGGCCGGCGCTGGCGTTGGTCAGCGCCTGGGATACCGCCGCGTCCGAACCTTGGGCACGGCGCCTGCAATCGCTGTTGCCGCACGCGGAGTTCCAGGGCAAGGGATTGTGGGCCACCGAAGGGGTGGTGACCTTTCCCTGTCAGGGCCGTTACCCGCTGGCGTATCGCAGCCACGTGTATGAGTTCCAGGATCCGGATGACGGTGCCATCTATGCCCCCTGGGAGCTGGAAGCCGGGCAGCGGGTGATGCCGTTGCTGAGTACCGGCAGCGGCTTGCTGCGCTACCGGCTCAATGACCTGGTGGAAGTGACCGAACATTGGCGCACGGTGCCTTGCCTGCGTTTCCTGGGGCGGCGTGGCACCGTCGATCTGGTTGGCGAGAAGATGACCGGCGAGGCAGTCAACGACGCGTTCGCGCGGGCGCCATTGCCACCCGGCGTGACGCCGGTGGGCGTGGTGGCCTGTGATGATGCCGGTGACGGGAAACCCGGTTATCTGGCGCTGCTGGAAGGCTCGCCGCAAACGCCGGTGGCACCGCTGGCCGAGCATCTGGAGCAGGTCCTCGGCGGCCATTTCCATTATCGTCTCGCGCGCAATCTGCACCAGCTGGCGCCGCTGCGGTGTGTGGTGCTGGCGGACATGCGCGAACGTTATCTGGGCCATTGCCGGGACCAGGGCATGATCGAGGGCAACATCAAGATCGAGTCCCTGCGTGCCTGGCCGGGAACCGCGCCGGCTTTCCTCGCGCCATCGGCATCGCCGGTTTCAGTCTGAGGAGGGGCCATGCGTATCCGAAGAGCCACCAGTCAGGACAACCCGGCGATTCTGGCGTTGCTGGAAAACACGCCGCAGCTGGGGGCGATGTCATTGACGTTTGAACGGCGCCCGGATTATTTCCGCGGGGCCGCCATCACCTGTGAAGAACCGGAAGTCTGGGTGGCGGAGACTGACGGGCCCTCGCCGGAGCTGGGCGCCGTGTACAACGTGGGCCGTCGCCGCGTATGGGTGAATGGCGATTGCGTGCCAATCCGCTATGCGCATGATCTGCGTATCGCGCCCCGGCATCAGGGCAGCCGCTTGTTGTTTCGCCTGTTCCGCACTTTGAAAACCACTCTGCACGAAGCGGAGTGGATGCAGACGGTGATCCTGCGCGATAACGGAGTATCACGGAATACCGTGGCCAGCGGCCGCGCCGGGCTGCCCGTCTATTATCCCTTTGGCGCCATCGAGACCAGCGTGATCCATACCCGCCCGGGCCGCTTTCGGGCGCCGGCGGGGCTCACCGTGCGCGCCATGACCGGGGCGGATCGCGGCGCGCTGCTGGCGTTGCTGGAACGGGAAGGGCCGCGCAAGCAGTTTTTCCCCCGGCTGGACCTGAGTGAGCTGCATTCCTCTCCTTATTTTCATGGCCTGAGCCTGGGCGACTGGGTCGGCGTCTGGCAGGGGACGACACTGAAGGGTGTCCTGGGGAGCTGGAACCAGAGCGATATCAAGCAGACGCGGGTAAATGGCTATCGCGGCGCTCTGGAATGGCTGCGGCCGTTGCTTAATGCCACCCGCCCGTTGCATGGCGGTTTGCGGTTGCCGGCGCCTGGCGAGTGTTTGTCGTTTGTCACGCTGCACACCCTGGTGACCGAGAACAACGACCCGCAATGGCTGGCGCCGCTACTGGAGCACGCCGTGCACGCCCATCATCGCGATCACGGCGCGGTGGTGTGCGGCTTCTTCACGCAGGACCCGTTGCGCGACGCGGTGCGCGGCTTTCGCCGCCGTACTCTGTTCAGCGACCATTATCTGGTCAGTTATGGTGAAGACCCGCGTCCGCGATTGCAGCCGGACCGGATCCCTTACGTGGAAGTGGCCCGGCTATGACGGCGGCGGATAAGGATTATATCGGCATGTGGTATCGGGCACGGCGCCGCTGCGGCATCGACGATGCCATCCACTTCGCGGTGATCGATCCGGAGGGCGCTGGTGAGCGGCGCTATTCGATTCCCCATCGACATCACGATGGCATCGGCGGATTGCTGGTGTTGCTGCGGCAATGGGGAGTACCGTTGCCGCCGGTGCCACACAGCCGTCAGAGTTCGCCTCCTCCCTGGTGGCAATGGCTGCGGGCACCGGGGGCGCCGCCCGGACAGCCGCTTCCCTGGCGCCGTCTGCGTGGCCCTGAACCCCACGGCCAGGTGGAAACCACGTGTTTCGACCCCGAAGCCACGGCGGCGATCATGGCGCGGGCGAAGCAGGAGCACGGTTCGTTGAACAGTTTATTGCTGCATCGTCTGCATCGGGCGGTGGGCGAAACGCTGTTGGAGACGCCGTCCACCGGCAGTTGGTTATATCCGGTGAATATGCGCGGCGCGGTGAGCCGCCCCCGGGATGACATGAACCTGTCCAGTGGTTTTTATGTGCCGGTGGCGCCGGAGCAATCGGTGGCGGTGTTGTACGCCGCTTTGCGCGAGGGGCTGCGCCAGCAGCAGCACTGGCGTTTCTGGCACCTGGCGCATGTGGGCCGCTGGGTTGGTGAGCGCGGGGTGGATTGGTTATGCCGGCGTATGCTCGAGGGGCCCGGTCATCTCGGCTCGTTCAGCAACCTGGGGGTTTGGCGGCTCGATCTCGGTGCCGCCGGCTTTTCCGATTCCGCTTGTCTGGCGGTATGCGGGCCGGGCAGCCCCAATCATCCGGTCGCCAATGGCGCCATTATCGTCAACGGCCGGTTGACTCTGTCGCTGCGGGTGGACGCCTCATTGACGGCGGGGCGCCTGGCCACGCGAAAATGCCTGAATCTGTGGCGCCACTTTCTGTTGGAAGAGGACGCTTGATACCGGCTCTTATCCTGCATTCTCATCACCGGTCGGCGCTGCATTCTTGCGCCGCCCGGCGAACCATCCCGTCACATCGTCCATCACCATATAGAGCGTCGGGATCAGTACCAGCGTGATCAAAGTGGCGAAGACGATGCCGAAGGACAGTGATACCGCCATCGGTTTCACCACCTGTGCCTGCAGGCTGTATTCCAGGAACACGATCGGCACCAGCCCCAGAAAGGTGGTCAGCGACGTCAGGATGATCGGCCGGAACCGGGCCCGCGCCGCCTTGATCGCGGCTTCCACCAGAGGCTCGCCATCGCGGCGGTAGCGATTGACGAAATCCACCAGAATCAGACTGTCGTTCACCACCACCCCGGCCAGGGCGACGATGCCGAACATGGACAGCAGACTGAAGGGCATGCCCAGCACCAGGTGGCCGACCGCCGCGCCGATGGTGCCGAACGGAATCACCGACATGATCATCAGCGGCTGCACATAGGACTTCAACGGGATCGCCATCAGCGCATAAATCAGGAACAGGGCCAGGCCGGTGCCATAGAGCAGATCGACCATCATCTTTTCCTGATCCCGGGTGGCGCCGGTGACACGATAACTGACGCCGGGATGATGGCTGAGAATGTCCGGCAACTGGTGCTCGATCAGATCCTTGGTGATGCGGCCGGGTTCGGCCACGGCTTTGTCCACCCGGGCGGTGATGCTGATCGAACGCTGACGGTCGAAGCGGCGGATGGTGGCCGGGCTGCTGCCCATGTCCAGATCGGCCACGGCGGAGAAGGGCACGGCCTGACCGTCGCCGGTGCGAATGCGCATGTCTTCCAGATAACCCTCGGACCGTCGCTCCGCTCTGGGATAGCGAACCATGACTTTCACTTCGTCCTGGCCTCGCTGGATTCGTTGCACTTCCTCGCCGTAGAACGCCTGGCGCACCTGCCGTGCCAGATCCCGCTGGCTCAGCCCGAGCAGCTCCGCTTCCGGTTTGATCCTGAGCTGGATTTCACGCACGCCGCTGTCATGGGAATTACGCAGGTCGTAAACGCCGTTGTAGTCCCGCAATCGTTGTTCCAGTTCGGCGCTGGCTGCCTCCAGATGGGCCTGATTCTGGCCAACCAGTTCCAGTGAGATATCGTTGTCGTCCGGGCCGCCCTCGCCACCTATGTGGAAAGTCCGGGCCCCGGGAATGCGGCCGACTTTTTCCCGCCAGCGCCGTGACAGCTCCGGCACCGACACCAGACTGTTCTCGCTCTTTACCAATTCCACCACGATGCCGCCGGTGGTGTCGCTTTCGGTCCAGGCCAGCTGGGTGCGCACCAGTGGCTCATTCAGTCCCAATTCCTGCTGGAGTTCCTGGTCCACTTCGGTGAGCGCTTTGCCGATGGTGTCCAGGTTGGTCTGGGTCACGTAGGCCGGCGTGCCTTTGTTCATTTCCAGTTCCACCTGAACGAAGTCGCCGCTCAGGTCGGGAATGAACACCACCCGCAACAGTCCGCCGACAATCAGGCCCACGGCCAGAATCAGCACGGAAAGGGCGCCGGCCAGTGCCAGATAACGATGACGCAGGATGCGCCGCAGCAGGGGCAGGTAGGTGTTGTCGACGAAACGGAACAGGCCGTCGGAGAAGCGCCGCTGGAAGCGGATCATCCGATTCGGTTTTGAGGTTTCCGCGGGAGCGTCGCGCATGTGCGCCAAATGGGCGGGCAGAATCAGTTTTGATTCGATCAGCGAATAGAACAGACAGATCACCACCACACCGCCAATGGAGGCGAAAAACTGCCCCCAGATACCGGAGACCAGCAGAATCGGCAGGAACGCGGCCATGGTGGTGAGCACGCCGAAGGTGGCGGGGCCGGCCACATCGAGCACACCCAGCACCACGTTGTTGGTGGAGTGGCCATCCCGTTGAATCCGGGTATAGGCGGATTCGCCGATAATGATGGCGTCGTCGACGACGATACCGAGCACCACCAGAAAGGCGAACAAACTGATTAGATTGATGGTGATGCCGAACAGCGGCAGCGTGAACAGGGTGCCGAGGAAGGCGGTGAGCAGCCCGGCCATGACCCAGAACGCCAGTTTCAGGCGCAGGAACAACGACAGGATCAGGAACACCAGCACCGCGCCCATCAACAGGTTTTCCGACATCATGTTGAGCCGGCCTTCCAGGTAGTAGGACACGTCGATCATCCAGTTTACCTGGACACCGTCGGGCAGACTTTCCTGCATCCGGTCCACGTAGTCGCGGACTTCCCGGGAAAGCGCCAGCGCGTCCTGTTCGCCCAGGGCCAGTACACGGATGCCCACGGCGGGGCGGCCGTTATGGGTCAGGTAGTAGTTGTCCTCGACGAAGCCGTCGCGGATATCAGCGATGTCGCGGAGCAGTAGCCGGCTGCCGTCCGGGTTGGTGCGCACCACGATATCCTCGAAATCCCGGCCCACGTAGGCCTGGCCCACGGTGCGCACCAGAATATCGCCGCCGGCGGCCTGGATGCGGCCGCCGGGCAAATCCAGGGAGGAGCGGCCCACGGCGTCCGCCACTTCGGTCAGCGTCAGGCCGTAATTGCGCAGGGTTTCCTCGCTGACCTCGATGCCGATCTCATAGGGGCGGTCGCCGATCAGTTCGGTTTTGGTCACCGAGGGCAGGGCGGTGATGTCATCGCGCACCCGCCGCGCCACTTCCTTGAGGGTGCGGTCATCCACGTCGACGCTGGACACCGCCACCCAGATCACCTCGGTGCTCCAGACGTTGCGCTGGTATACCGGCCGCTCGGTCTCCGCCGGGAAAGTGGTGATCGAATCCACCCGCATCTTGATGTTGTCCATCACCTCGCGGATGTCGTAATCCGGAGCTACCTCCACTTGCACCGAACCGTTGCCTTCACTGGCGATGGAGACGATTTCCCTGATCCCTTCGAGGTCCTGGATCGCTTCCTCGATCTTGATCAGCACACCCTGTTCCACATCCGTGGGCGTGGCCCCCAGGTAGGGCACCGTGATGGTGACGTAATTGGTCTCCACCTGCGGCTGGATTTCCTTGGTGATGGTGAACGCGGTGATGGCGCCACCAATGATCAGGATCGCCATCAACAGGTTGGCGGCCACCGGGTTGTGGGTGAACCAGGCGATCAGACCGGTGTAAGCGTTCAGCCGTGGCGCACCGGATTGCCGGTGATCCGCATCAGGGGGTGACGACATGCGAGGCTCCCTGATCGTCAGCGGACTCGGCGCCGCCGTGTTCCCCCGGTGCCGTCATCGGTGCCGGGGCGGATGGCTCGCTGTCGTCCTGGTCCGCGTCCAGATCCCGGATTTTCAAGGCCATGCCCGGTATCGGTGTCTGAATCGCGGTGATCACCGCGCGGTCGCCCGGACGAAACACGTCGTTGGTGTAGACCTGCTCCGGCGTACTGCGTACCACCTGGACCTGGCGTATGGCGAGCTTGTCGTCGCTGTCCGCCACATAGACCTGGTCGCCGTTGCGCAAGGCGACTCGTGGCAACACCACCAGTCCCTCGGCTGAGCGGCCCTGGATGCGGGCGCTGACAAAGGTGCCAATGGGCAGTGGCGGCTGCTCGTCGCCGCCTTCGAGATCGTACGGATCCTGCACCCGGGCCACCGCGTAGATCAGCCGGGTGCGCTCATCGACCACCCCTTCGGTACGGACGATTTCGCCGCGCCAGGTTACCGTTTCGCCGCCGATCCGCGCTTGCAGGGTCACTTGGGGCGGCGAGGGCGGCCGATAGCCCGGGCGAGGCAGATCAACGAAGGCGCTGTCCTGCTGGGATAACGGCAGCCGTATTTCCGCCTCCTTGACGCTGAAGGCGGTACCAAGTGGATTGCCGGCGGCCACGAACTGCCCCAGATCCACACTGCGCTCCTTGACCAGGCCGTCGTAGGGGAGATGGATGCGAGTCCGCTCCAGGTCCCGTTGCGCCTGTTGAACCAGGGCCTGCTGTGACTGGATCGCGGCCTGGGTCTGTTCCGCTTCCGATTGCCGCTGCTCCAGATCCGATTTCGATATGTTCTTGCGCTGATAAAGATTCTCGAACCGGTCCAGCTGTTGGCGGGCCAGGCGATGCGCCGCCCGCAGCCGTTTTAATTCCGCCTGCGCCTGGGCGAGGGTGTTGCGATAATTGCAGGGGTCGATTTCGATCAGTACCTGGTCGGCCTGAAACAAACCGCCGGCGACGAACTCATCGGCGATGCGGATGACCTTGCCGGACACCTCCGCCACCAGTTGGGTTTCGATGCGCGGTTGCACGGTCCCCTGGGAGCGCAGCTGAAACTGGCTGTGGGCGGTTTCGATCGGCAGCACATCGACGATTTCCGCCATCGCCGGCCGCTCCTCCACCTCCGGTTGCGGGCGCATGGCCGCCAGTATGGCCACCACGGCCACGGCGCCGAGCACCATGGCGGCGGCGATCAATACGAGAGTGGTTTTTTTCATAAAAGTCCGATTAGACGCGTATCAATCCGTTGATGATTCCCTTGCCACACCGGCGCCCTGGCATCGTGTTCAAGCACGGGTTCGTTCAATAAAAGTGACAGACTAGCATTCCTGTTTTGCGCGGATATGACCGCCTGGCCCGGACGTCTCGCCAGTAAGCCACATGCTGGGTGTCACCGGTCTGACAGCCGGGAGAGTAAGCGGGTGTAGGAAAACTACAGGGTGTCGCAGGGGGCGTAAAGCACGTTCAACCGGCGAGGGCCACCGGTGGTCGGCGGAGCCGGCCACGGGGGCATCGGCGGTCCACCTGTCGCGGCGGACCGGGGAGCGATGTCGGCGTCAGTAACGGGCCGCCAGCATGGCGATGGCGGCCAGGGCTTCGGGGTCGTGTTCCTTGAGCCGGTTGGCGATGCCATGCTGGAAGAAATAGCGGAACCCTTCCTGTTGTTCGGCGGCGACCAGACTGGCGTCGCCGGGCAATACCGGTGTCTGTGTCACCGCCGCCTCGTCCGCCACCATGGCCTGGGGGGTACCGTCACCCTGCACGCGCCAGCTCACCACTTCCATCAACGACAGTGTCTCGAATTCGTCCTGGGAGAACACCGCGTGGGTGCCGATAGTGTCGGGAATTTCCTGGCAGCTGTGGTCGCCTGGTTTGCCGAAAAAACGCAGCGCCGCATCCAACTCCTGCACCTTGTGTTCCGGTGCGTCACGGAACAGGTAGTCGCTGTCGGGCAGGCGGTAACCTTCCCAGCGGCCATTGAGTGGATCGGACAAAGCACTGGCGGTGACCAGATCGCGCAGCCAGGGCACCAGCGCCTGAGTGGTGCCGTCCTCGAGACGTGCCCAGGCGAGAATTTTCAGGGAAAACAGGGTGTCGGGATGTTGATCGTTGGCATAGAGCAGCTCCATGCCGTCGTACTCCGGAGAGAGTCTGAGAATGGACGGCTTGCCGGAGCGCCGTCTCGGGGTGAAGGGGATGACGTTACTGCCGCGTGGATCCTGCCGGTTAGCCCGAACCATAAGCGCCTCCGCCCAAGAGAACCATGGAATACCCCTGCGTCGGCACCGATCCCGTGGCGGATCGTCCTCGCACGGGCTATTCCAGACTCTACGATTTTCACACTAGACGGTTGCGGGCGGAGGCGCAAGTCAGGCGGCGTGGTCCAGAGACTGATCGCCGTTACCGGCACGGGCGGCCAGCGGTTGCCGCAGACGCCAGCGCAGACGGATGCCGAGCAAAATGGCGGCGCAGGTGAGCCCGGCCACCAGACCGATCCAGAAGCCGCTGGGGCCCATGGCCGGCACCAGCAGGTCGGTGAGGGCGAGCGCATAGCCCAGCGGCAGGCCGATCCCCCAGTAAGCGAACAGGGTCATTACCATCGGCCAGGCGGTGTCCTCGAAACCGCGCAGGCAGCCGTTGGCCACCACCTGAATGGCGTCGGAGATCTGGTAAAGCGCGGCGAACAGCAACAGATGCGAGGCCAGGGCGATGACTTCCGGGTTGCGGGTATAGATCCAGGGAACCCAGTGCCGGATCAGCACCAGCAGGACCGCGGCGGCAACGCCGACCAGGCTGACCATGCGTATCGCGCTGCCCACCGCCAGATTCAAGTCATCGCGGTTGTGGCGGCCGCGAGCGTGGCCCACCCGCACCGTGGCGGCCAGGGAAAAACTGAGCGGCACCATGAAAATCAGCGAGGTGAAGTTGAGCGCGATCTGATGACCGGCGACGATTTCCGGCCCCAGGCTGCTGATCAGCAGGGCGATCACGGCGAAAATACTGACCTCGAAAAAGATCGATAACCCCACGGGCAGCCCCAGCCGCAGCATGTACGCGAGACTGGCGAATTCCAGATGGCGCCGCCGCAGATTCAGACGTGCCGGCTGATAAACCGGATGGCGGCGGATGTACAGCCCCATCATCAGCGCCATGGACCACATCACCACGCTGGTGGCCCAGCCGCAGCCGACGCCGCCCATGGCCGGGAAGCCCAGTTTGCCGTAGATCAGGACGTAGTTGGTGGGAATATTGATCAGCAGACCGATGATGCTGATCCACAACACCGGACGGGTGTGGCGCATGGCTTCCGTGTAGCTGCGCATGGCCAGCATCAAGGCGGCGCCGGGCATGCCCCAACTGAGACCTTCCAGGTAACCCTGCACCAGAGGCAGCATGGCCGGGTCCACGTCCATGGCGTGCAGCACCGGTGACATGCTGCGCAAGGCCACGGCGGCGAACAGCCCCAATCCCAGCCCCAGCCACAGCGCCTGCTGGGCCAGCGGGTTGACCCGATGGTAAGCTTCGCCCCCCAGATGGCGGGATAAAATCGGTGTGGCGCTGGTCAGTACCCCGGTCATGAAAAGGAACAGCGGCACCCAGATGCTGGCACCCACCGCCACCGCGGCCAGATGCTCGGCGCCCACGCGACCGGCCATCATGGTATCGACGAAGCCGTTGGCGGTTTGCGCCAACTGACCACCCAGAATCGGCAGGGCGAGAGCGAGTTGAGCAGCGTATTCCTTACGGCGAATGGACATGATGCGGATCGGGAGCAGAGGCACGGGGCGGCTACCATACCGCAAAGCGCCCCCGGGATGTACCGCTCCCGGACCCTGGAAGAACTGTTTCGCGATACCTTTTACCGGCGCTATCACACCGTGCTGGAGGGGGGCGCCGAGGAGCCTGTTTATTTACCGGGCGAAGATGGAACAGGCACACCCCACCGTATTGTTTATACCCGTGACTATTTCCGCAGCGCCCTGCACGAGGTGGCGCATTGGTGCGTGGCCGGCCGCCACCGCCGCACCCTGGAGGATTACGGCTACTGGTACGCGCCGGATGGCCGCGATGCCGCTCAGCAAAGCCTGTTTGCCCGGGTGGAGGAATCGCCACAGGCGCTTGAAGCCTTGTTCTGTGCCGCCTGCGGCCATGATTTCCGTGTCTCCATGGACAACCTCGATGGTGACGAAGCCGCCCGGCGGCTGGAGACCGCTTTCGCGGAGCAGGTGTACCGCCGGGCCCGGCGGTATCTCGAGGAGGGCCTGCCCGCGCGTCCTCTGGCCTGGTGCCAGGCCTTGGCGGATTGTTTCAATACCGGTTGGAATGGCGGCGCGGAAAGTCTGGAACGGATCTTTATCTTTCCCACCGACGTGACGGACTAAATCCGCCACGGCTTACAACTGATCGCCACGAAAGCTTACAGCCACCGCCGTGATGCCGGGTTAGGGTTCGTTCACCGGCTTCCGGCGTTTTCTGGAGCGCAGTTTCCAACTGCGCACCACCGCCACACGCCAGAATACTTTCACCGCCCCATAGGAAAGCAGCCCCGCCACCAGGGCCACGATCAGTGAGCCGATCCACAGGGGAACCAGCTGCTGCAGGAACCAGGCGGTGGTGATGCCTTCGCCGTGATGGGGAGGAAGGCCCATCAGCCAGGCACCGATACGATAGTTGAAATAGAACACCGGAACATAGGTGAGCGGATTGGACAGCCAGACCAGCATCATCGACAGCGGCAGGTTGCAGTGGAAACGTACCGCCAGGAAGGCCGCCACGCCCATCTGCATGGGAATGGGCAACAGTCCGGTAAACACACCGATGAAGGCGGCGCCGGCCAGGGAATGCCGATTTATGTGCCACAGGTTCGGATCCGACAGGATTTCACCAAGGAACTTCAGGGAACGATGTCCGCGAAGTTTCTCGGGGGAGGGCAGATATTTTCGGAATAACCGTTTCGGCATGGAAAGTCGAGAATCCGGTTCCAGGTGCGCGCATTATGCCGATGTGGGACGGTCGCGCCTAGTGCGCGTGAGTCCCGCCGTTCCGGCAGTGTAGAACAGGTAAGCTGAATGGAAGCTGTCAACATCAGAGGGTTGGCGGCGGGAGGCAAGGATGCCCTGGGGGCGTATGGCCGCGGCGATGACCGTGGCGGTGTGGTACGGCCTGCTATGGCCGGTGGCGGCGGGATTGGTGCTGGCGCTGCTGGCCCGGCGCCGGGGTGGATCCGCCGGGGCCTGGTTGTGGCCGGCGCTGACCTATCTTTACGCCGGTGTGATGCTGCAGCTGGCATTGGACGCCCGCTTGCCGGAACACCTCAACGGCGAGGAACTGGTGTTCGTCGGGCGGGTGGTGTCGTTACCGGAGACCCGCGGCGGCGTGCATTACGGGGAGGCCGGCATCAACCAGATCGCGCGGCTGGAAGGCCGGGTCAGCGCGCCGCCGGGCCGTTGGCCGGGACGGCATCGGCTGCGGGTGAGTTACTGGAATCCCGACCCGCCGCTGCGCGCCGGCGAATGGATACGGGCACGGCTGCGTCCGCATGTGCCTCGCGGCACCTATAACGAAGCCGGCTTCGATGCAGAACGTTATTTCTTGGCCGAGGGCATCGACGCCCGCGCCACGGTGAGGGCCGTGGAGGCGCGCTGGGGAGGCGGCGGCCTGCCGGGCTGGCGGCAGGCAATCAGCGATCGGATCGCCGGTCATTTGGCGACCAGCCCTTATGGCACGGCGGTAATACCGGCTTTGGTGGTGGCGGATCGCCGTGGCTTGCCGGCGCCGGTGTGGGACTTGTTCCGGGATACCGGCACGGCGCACTTGCTGGCCATCTCCGGACTTCATCTGACCCTGGTGAGCGGCATGGTCTGGTGGCTGGGCAGGGTTTTGTTCGGCCCCCTTTGCCAGTGGTTGTGCGGCCCGTTGCGGCGGCTCCCGCTGGCGCTGCTGGCCTGGCCTCCGGCGGTGGCGGCGGCCTGGGGGTATGCGGCGCTGGCCGGTTTCAGCCTGCCCACCCAGCGCGCGGCCTTGATGATCTCGGTGTTGGCCCTGGCGGTATGTCGCCGCCGCCCACGGCCGCCGCTGGAGATCCTCGCCCTGGCTTTGTGCGTGGTGTTGTTGCGGGATCCGCTGGCGGCGTTGTCGGCCAGTCTGTGGCTGTCGTTCGGCGCGGTATTGGCGATCCTGCTGATAGCGCGGACGGGAGGGCCCTGGTTGTGGATCGGCCTGCCATTGATGATGGCGGTGATCAGCGCGGTGTTGTTTGACAGCTGGCACTGGACGTCGCCGGTGGCCAACGCCGTGCTGGTGCCTTTGTTCAGCCTTTTGATCGTGCCGCTGTCCTTGACTGGCGCTTTATTGGATTGGCCGGCGCTGTCATTGGCGGCCGCCACCGGGGTGGAAGGCGCGGTGGCGCTGATGACGGTGCTGGCGCGGTTCACGCCGGGGACGCCGCCGCTGTTGACGGGGATGGCCGCGGCGGCGTTGTTGCTGGCGGTGGCGCTGGCGACGCTGAGAGCCTGGCCCTGGCCGCGCCGCATGCTGCCGTTGCTGATGGTGCCCTGGTTGTGGCCGCAGAGTAGCGCGCCCCCGCCCGGACAATTGCGCATGACGGTATTCGATGTGGGGCAGGGGCAGGCGGTGGCCCTGCGCACCCATGAGCACCTGGTCCTGTACGACACCGGCCCGGCCTGGCCCGGCGGTTCCGCCGGTTCCAGTGTGCTGGAGCCGTGGTTGCGCCGCCAGCGGTTGCGGCCATCGATCACCATTGTCAGCCATGGCGATCTGGATCACGCCGGTGGCTTGAGGGACCTGCGTGAGCCGGGCTTGCTGCTGTCCGGTGAACCGGACCGTAGCGCCGGCGCGGCGCCTTGCCAGGCCGGGCAGAGCTGGATCCTGGACGGTGTGACCTTTCGTTTTTTGTGGCCTCGCGATCGGGCCTGGCAAGGGAATGACGCCAGTTGTGTCCTGTGGGTGGAGGCCGGCCCTCACCGTGTGCTGTTGACCGGTGATATCACCCATCAGGTGGAGTACCGGTTATTGAATCAGGTGGCGCCGGTAACCGTTCTGGTGCTGTCCCATCATGGCAGTGGCACCGGCACGTCGCGGGCCTGGGTGTCGCGATTACAACCCCGTTGGGCGGTAGCCTCGGCCGGTTACGCCAACCGCTTCGGCCACCCGGCGCCAGCGGTCCTGGAGCGCCTGGAAGCGGCAGGCGTCACGGTTCTGCGCACCGACCGGGCCGGCATGATTGAGTTTCAATTGGGGGCCACCGATAATGCCGCGCCTATAACAAGGTGGCGTGACGATCACGGCCGGCCCTGGCATGGGCCCGGCGGTTTCTGGTAAGGGGGTTACCGGATTGGCCTGATGTCACGGCGCGCCACCGCAACTGAGCAAGGGGATAATAACGTGCAGGAATTGGTGCAGTCCGGGGGCTGGATGATGCTCCCGATCCTGATCTGTTCGGTGGTGGCGCTGGCCATCGTGGCGGAACGATTCTGGACTTTGCGTCCGTCCCGGCTGGCGCCGGCGGGCACCCTGGCGGAAGTACAGGGGTGGTTGAAGAAAGGGCAATTGTCCGATGAGCGGCTGGAAACCTTGAGATCGCAGTCCGCCCTCGGTGTGATTCTGGCGGCCGGGCTGGCCAACGCCCGCCATGGCCGTGAGATCATGAAGGAGAGTATTCAGGAGGCGGCCACCGGGGTGGTCCACGACCTGGAGAAGTATCTGGCGACGCTGGGCTCGGTCGCCGCCATCACGCCCTTGCTGGGCCTGCTTGGCACGGTGGTGGGTATGATCGACGTATTCGCCGCGATCATGATTCACGGCACCGGCGACGCGGCCCAGCTCGCCGGTGGTATTTCCCAGGCCCTGCTCACCACTGCCGGCGGTCTGGTGGTGGCGATTCCGGCGATTTTCTTCCACCGCTTCTTTGTGCGCCGGGTGGAGGAGATTACCGTCGGGCTGGAACAAAACGCGGTGCATCTGGTCGATCTGGTCCACGGTGATCGCGAGCCGGAGCAGGGGCAAGGAGCGAAGTCGTGAAATTCCCACGGCCCCGGCAGGAAGAAATCAGCGTCAACCTGACGCCGTTGATCGATGTGGTGTTCCTGCTGTTGATCTTTTTCATGGTCTCCACCACGTTCACCCGCGAAACGCAGTTATCGCTGACTCTGCCGGAAGCGCAGGGCACACCGCCGGAACAGGCGCCCCAGGCAGTGGAGATTCTGGTGTCGTCGGCGGGTGAGTATGTGATCAACGGCGAAAAACTGATCGATAATAGCGACGCCGGCCTGCGCTCCGCACTGTTGCGGCTGGGCCAGGACAAAACCGAGTGGCCCATGCTGATCACCGCCGACGCCTACGCCAGCTATCAGGCGGTGGTGACGGTGATGGACGTGGCGGGCCAGCTAGGCTTTGATAAGCTGTCGCTCACTACACGTGAAGCCGCTGAAGAGGGCCAATGAGCCAACAATCGGAAAGTGCCTGGCAAACGTATAAACGGCTGCTGGGCTATGTAAAACCTCACTGGTTGCTGTTACTCGCCAGTTTTCTCGGCTATGCCATCTATGCCGGCACCCAGGCCGCCGCCGCGCAACTGGCCGGCTACCTGGGTGAAACCGTGGTCGACCCGCAACCTCACCGGGTACTGGTGGTCTCCGTGGCGCCGCTGCTCATCGCCCTGGCTCAAGGGGTCGGGCAGTTCCTGGGCAGCTACACGCTGGCCTGGGTGGCGCAGGAAATCGTCTATTTCATGCGTAATGAAGTGTTTGGTCATGTGCTGCGGCTGCCTCAGTCGGAGTACAACAACAACGCTTCCGGCCGCATCATGTCCAAGATCATCTTTGATGCCCAGCAAGTGACCAGCGCCGGCACCGACGCGGTGATGGTGATTTTCCGGGAAGGGTTGACGGTGATCGGACTGATGGCGTTCCTGTTCTATCAGAACTGGAAGCTGACGCTGATTCTGCTGGTGGTGGCGCCAGTGATCGGCCTGGTGGTGAATGTCACCAGCAAACGGTTCCGCCATATCAGCCGCCGTATTCAGTCGTCCATGGGCAACATCACCCAGTTCCTCGGTGAAGCCATCGAGGGCAATCAGGCGGTGAAGATCTTCGGTGGGCAGAAGCTGGAAGGGGACCGCTTCCACAGTGTCAGCCGCCGGTTCGCGCGCCAGAACACCAAGCTCAATGCCAGTAAGATCGCTTCCACGGTGATCGTGCAGCTGTTCGTGGCGGTGGGTATTGGCGCCATCACTTATTTGTATATCACGATGATGGGTGAGCAGCTTACCGTGGGCGGTTTCCTGTCCTATATCGCCGCCGCCGGCATGGTGCAGAAGCCGCTCAAGCAGCTTACCGACGTCAACGTCAAGATTCAGCGCGGCGTTACCGGCGCCGCCTCCTTGTTTGAATTGATGGACCGTCCGGTGGAGCGGGACCTGGGACAATTGACGCTGCCGCGCACCGAAGGCAACGTGGAATTCCGTGATGTCACCTTCGGCTATGACCCGAATCAGCCGGTGCTGCGTAATCTCAGTTTCTCCATTCGCAGTGGTGAAACGGTGGCGCTGATTGGTCGCTCCGGCGCCGGCAAGAGCACCATCTCCGCCATGCTGCCCCGGTTCTTCGATCCCGACCAGGGCTCGGTGCTGCTGGATGGCGTGCCGCTACCGGATTACAGGCTGGCGGACCTGCGCCACCAGATCGCCATGGTGAGCCAGAAAGTGGTGCTGTTTAACGACACCGTGCGCAACAACATCGCCTATGGCGAGATGCGCGATGCCGACGAAGCAGCGGTGGAGCAGGCCGCCCGTAACGCCTATGCCTGGGATTTCATTCAGGGCCTGGACAAGGGCCTGGACACCATGGTCGGCCAGGACGGCGCTCAGCTTTCCGGTGGCCAGCGCCAGCGTGTGGCCATCGCCCGGGCGTTGCTCAAGGACGCTCCGATTCTGATTCTGGATGAGGCCACCAGCGCGCTGGACACGGAGTCGGAGCACCATATCCAGAAGGCGCTGGAACGTCTGATGGAAGGCCGCACCACGCTGGTGATCGCGCACCGTCTGTCCACTATCGAGAAAGCGGACCGTATTCTGGTGCTGGATCAGGGCCAGTTGATTGAACAGGGCACCCACGCCGAGCTGTTGGAAAAGAATGGACTCTACACTCAACTCTACAAGATGGATTTCGCCGACGACGTTAATGACTGATTTCGCCCGCCGTGTGGAGCGGGGCTGGTATCAAGGCAGCCCCTGGCTGACGCCCCTGCGCCCTTTGGGCTGGCTGGTGGGGCGGGTGGCGGGGCGCCGTTTGGCCGCTTTCCGGCGGCAGCGGACCGCGCCGCCGGTGCCGGTGCTGGTGGTCGGCAATGTCACCGTCGGCGGCACCGGAAAAACCCCGCTGGTGGTGGCTCTGGCCCAGCGCGCCAGCGAGCGTGGCCTCAGCGTGGTGGTGATCTCCCGGGGCTATGGCGGCAAGGCCGGCCGATACCCGATGACCGTGACGCCCGCCAGCGACCCGGCGGTGGTCGGTGATGAACCCCTGTTGATCGTGCGCCGGGCCGGAGTGCCGGTGGTGCTGGATCCACGCCGCGACCGTGCCTTGAACTATGTGGTGCGTGAGCTGGCACCGGACCTGGTGATCAGTGACGATGGCCTGCAGCATTATGCCTTGCCCCGTTCCGCCGAAATCGTCGTGATCGACGCCCGCAGGGGGCTCGGCAATGGCCGCTGCCTGCCCGCCGGCCCCTTGCGCGAGCCGGCCAGCCGTCTTGAACAGGTGGACTTTCTGGTGGCCAACGGCGGCGTCTGGCCAGGGGCCGTCACCATGCATCTCAAACCCGGTAAACTGACCCGTCTGAGCGATGGTCTGACCCTGGACGGGGAAGCGTTCCGGGAGCGCTTTGGCGCCGTGCACGGCGTTGCCGGTATTGGCAATCCGGAGCGTTTTTTTCGTTCCCTGGCGGTACTGGGGCTGGCGGTGACGCCGCATGCGTTTGCCGATCACCATGCTTTTAAACCCGAGGATCTGGCGTTCGCCGATGGTCGCCCGGTGGTGATGACCGAGAAAGACGCGGTGAAATGCCAGGGCTTCGACAATACCCGACTATGGATGCTGCCGGTGCGGGCCGCCTTGCCGGAAACGGTACTGGACGCCATGATCGACCGCGCATTGAATCCGGATTCGGCGCCGTCCGCAGCGGCGCTGGAATCCGTCGAGAAGGAGAGAGAATGAGTTTTTCCGTGGTGGTGCCGGCCCGCTATGCGTCGGAGCGTCTGCCGGGCAAGGCGTTGGCGGATCTGGCCGGTAAGCCGATGGTGTTGCGGGTGGCGGAACGTTGCCTGCTCAGCGCCGCCGGGCAGGTTTGGGTGGCCACCGATGATCAGCGTATCGCCGATGCCGTGGGCGAACGCTGTCCGGTGGTGATGACGCGGCCGGATCATCCTTCCGGTACCGATCGTTTGCAGGAAGTGGTGACGCAACTGGGGCTCGCCGACGATGACATCCTTGTCAATGTGCAGGGAGACGAGCCTCTGATTCCGCCGGAGGTGATCAATCAGGTGGCGGAAAATCTGGCCGCCAATCCGGATTGTCAGATGGCCACCTTATGCGAGCCGATCACCGCCGCCGGGGACCTGTTCAGCGCGGACATTTGCAAAGTGGTGTTCGACAACCGCGGCCGTGCCTTGTATTTCTCGCGGGCACCGATTCCCTGGGACCGCACCGCGTTCGCCAGGGATCGAGAGCGGCTTGGTGACGGGCAATGGTGGCGGCACATTGGTATCTATGCCTACCGTGCCGGTTTTCTGCACCAGTTCGTCAACTGGCCGCCGGCGCCGCTGGAGAAACTGGAATCCCTGGAGCAATTGCGGGCACTGGCCAATGGCGCGGCGATTCATGTGGCGCCGGCCTGCAAGGACGTGCCCGGCGGCGTGGACACGCCGGAGGATTTGGAACGCATGCGGGTTCTGCTGCGGGGAGGGGCGCATGACTGATGCTGATAAGCCGGCGGTGTTGTTCGTTTGTCTGGGCAATATCTGCCGTTCGCCCACCGCCGAGGCGGTATTCCGCCAGCGGGTGGCCGCGGCGGGGTTGAACGGCCGGCTGGAGATCGACAGCGCCGGCACCGGGGACTGGCACATCGGCCGTGCCCCGGACCGCCGTGCCGCCGCGGCCGCTGCCCGGCGCGGTTACGTCATGGATGAACTGCGCGCCCGCCAGATCACGGTGGATGACTTTCACCGTTTCGACCTCATCCTGTGCATGGACCACAGCAACTTCCACGATGTTTCCGAACTGGCGCCGGCCAGCGGCCGCGCACGGGTGGCCCGTTTCCTGGAAGTGCTGGGTGAGGGCGAACCGGAAGAAGTGCCGGACCCTTATTACGGTGGTGAAGACGGCTTCGATCAGGTGCTGGATCTGGTGGAACGGGCCAGCGAGCTGTGGCTGGAACAGTTGCGGGCATCGCTGTGATCGACACCGATGTGGATCTGAGCACGGCCAATACCCTGGCCCTGCCGGCCCGCGCCGAGCGGCTGGCCCGCCCCGCCGATGTGGATGAGCTGGCCCGGGTATTGACCGGGCGCGGGGCGGACCCGCTGTTCGTACTCGGCGGTGGCAGCAACCTGGTGCTGACCGGGGACTTGCCCGGCCTGACGGTGATGCCGGTTTTCGATGAGGTAAGCTACCGGCAGGTGGATGAGGGCCTGGCCCAGGTGCGGGTTGGCGCGGGCGTGGTCTGGGACCGGTTGGTGGCGGACACCGTCGCCGCCGGCTGGCAGGGGCTGGAGAATCTCTCCCTGATTCCCGGCAACGTCGGCGCGGCGCCATTCCAGAACATCGGTGCCTACGGCGTGGAACTGGCGGACGTGGTATCGACGGTGGAAGCGGTGTCGGTGGACGACGGCAGCAACATCAGCTTCGATGCCGATCAGTGCGAATTCGCCTACCGGGACAGTCTGTTCAAGAGCCGCTGCCGGGGTGAATTCATTATTACCCACCTGACATTGAATCTGCGCCGTGGCAGCGACTGCCGATTGGACTCTTTTCGATTGGGCTATGGCGGGCTGACGGAGCGGCTGGAAGGCGGCGGGCCAGTGACCCCGGCACGGGTGCGCGAAGCCGTCATCGCGTTGCGCCAAAGCAAGCTGCCGGACCCGGCGAAGCTGCCCAATGCGGGCAGTTTCTTCAAGAATCCGGTGGTCTCGCTGACTCACTACCAGCGGTTGCTGGAGCGCTATCCGGATCTGGTTTCTTTCCCCGTGACCGGAGGCCGGAAACTGGCGGCGGGTTGGCTGATCGAGCGCAGCGGCTGGAAGGGCCGGCGTCTCGGCCCGGTGGGTATGCACGATCAGCAGGCACTGGTACTGGTGAATCATGGCGGCGCCACCGCCGTGGACGTCCTGGCGCTGGCGACGGCGGTGCGGGAAGACGTGCGGCAATGCTTCGGCGTGGAACTGGAGCAGGAGCCGGTGTTGATGCCGGGAGCCATTGGTGTCCCGTAATTTCAGGAGAGTCTGACGCTCTGGCTTGTGAATTTCTGCAATGCCATATCGGCAGGTGCTGGGAACACTAATTCAGAAAGGGCCACGAAGCCGCTGTGGGAGCTTGCCTGCAAGCGAATGGGCTTCCGGGCTCCAAGATTCGCTTGCAGGCAAGCTCCCACAGTGGCTTCGTAGCCAGGGTCACCGCCGTCCATGGCGGTCATAAAAAAGCCCTCGCCGGTAACCCGGCGAGGGCTTTTTCATGCCTGAAGGATCAGGGCATCAGGCGCCGGTGTCGGCGTCCTTGGTACTGTCCGCCGCGGCGGCCGCCTGCTGTTGTTGCTGGCGGCGGCGCAGGCGCGGGTCATTGCTGGCCCGGCCTTGCGGAGCGGCGGCCGGTGCTTGGGGCGCGGCTTCGGGGCCGCTGCCTTTGGCATCGCTCGCCGGTGCCGGCTGTTCCGGGCTGACCGCCGGCTTCGCCGCTTCCACCGGTTTGCTGTCTGCCGCCGGCTTGGTGTCGCCGCTGGGGGTCGTTTCGGCCTTCGCTTCCGCCTTCGGCTCGGCTACCGGTTTTTCTTTCGGTTCTGCTTTCGGTTCAGCCGCCGGAGTCTCCGGTTTCGGCTGCTCGGCCGGGGCCGGCTTGCTGGCCTCGGCTTTTTCCGCTGCTTTCTCCGCGGTCTTCGCTGGAGCAGGGGCGCGCTCAACCGCCGGTTGCGGTGTTTCCGTCGCCGGCTTTTCCTCTACCGGTTTGGCAACCTGTTCCGGCTGCGTGGCCGGACCGCCGTTGGTTTTTTCCGGCTCGGGCGCTTGAGGCTTGGTCTCGGCCTGAGCCGCGGCCTGGCGGTTACGCTGGCGCGGATCGTTGCCGGCACGCCGTACCGGTTGCTCTTCCGCTTCGGCGGAGGCCGCCGGTTTCTCGTCCCGGGCCGGTGCTTCGGCGGCGGGCTTCGGTGCTTCCCGCTTGCTTTCCTGTTCCGGCTGTTGTGGCTTGCTCACCGGCTTGTCGTGCTGCTGCCGGGAATGGTCGTTTTGTTGCTTCGCTGATTGTTGCTCCGCCAGAGCGTCTTTGGCATCGCCATCCTGGGCAGATTTGGCCTGAGCCGGTTTGGCCTGGACCGGTGCCTGCTCGGCTTGTGCATTGCCTTCGCCGCTTTCCTGGGCCGGAACCAGCTTGGCCTTGGGCGGACGGCTGTCGCCGCGTTCCTGATCGCGTCCCGGCGTATTGTCCTCGCTGGTCATCAGCGGCGGTTGAACCGGAGCGCCGCCCTTGCCGGCGTCCTGCTTGTTGTCCGCCTGGGGCTCGCCCCGGCCGGCGTTTTGCGGGCGCTGATCATTGCGGCGCTGGTCATTGTCCCGTTGCGCGGCGGTCTTGCCGCCATCGTTGCGGGACTCGTCCTTGCGTTGCTGAGTATCGCCACCCTTTTGCTGTTCAGCGTTTTGCTGCGGAGCGTCCTGTTGCTGAGCTTTGCGATCGTCCTGGCTCTTGCGCGGCCGTTCACGCTCGCGCAGCGGACGATCATCCTTGGCGTCCTGACGGCGGTTGGCTTTAGGGCCTTCGCCGCGGCGTTCCTGACGGCCCTGGCTCTCGTTGGCCTTGGCATCGCTGGACTTGGCGTCGCTGGATTTATTGTCCGTGCTCTTGTTGTCCGAGGACCGGTCGCCACCACGGTTGCGACCACGGCGATTATTGCCGCCGGCGTTGTCACCGTCGCGGCCATCCGCCTTGTTGCGGTTGCGATTCTGGTTGCCACGGTTACCACGACGGTTATCGTCCTGCTGCTCCGTGTCATCCCGCCGGTTACGAGTATTACGGTTGTTGCCCCGTTCCTGCTGACGGCGGCCACGTTCTTTGTCGCGGTTGCCGCGCTGGTCACGGTTCTGGGGCGTGCGTTCCTGCTGGCGGCGCCCGTCTTTCTGGCCGCCCTTGGATTGCTGTTTCTGTTCCTGCCCGGCACCGCCACCGAACACGGCGGCGAACCAGCCCAGCAGCCGGGCGAACAGGCCGGGCGTGCTTTCGGTTGCCGCAGCCGTGGCCGCCGCTGGTGCCGCGGCCGCCGGTTGCGCCTTGGGCGTTGGCGGGGCGGTGTCCGGAGTGATCAGCTTGACCGCCGGCTCCTGGGGTTTCGCCGGTGCTTCCTGGGTATTGGTGACGGGCTCCTCGGCGCTGTTGTCCACCAGCTCCAGCTCGTGACTGGTCTGCGATTTGACTTGATCGTCGCGGATCCGTTCGACCAGGAAGTGAGGTGTTTCCAGGTTCGGATTGGGGATCACCAGCACTCGGGCGTTGTGCGCGGTTTCGATATCGCGCAGCACGGGGCGTTTTTCGTTGAGCAGGAAGGTGCCCACGGCCACCGGCACCTGGGCCTGGATTTCGCCGGTGCGCTCCTTCATCACCTCTTCTTCGATCAGGCGCAGAATGCTCAGCGCCAGGGATTTCACATCGCGGATATGGCCCTGACCATTACAGCGCGGGCAGACGATGCTGGAAGTCTCGCCGAGGCTGGGACGCAGCCGCTGACGGGACAGTTCCAGCAGCCCGAAGCGCGAAATGCGGCCCAACTGAATTCGGGCGCGGTCCGCTTCCAGGGCGTCGCGCATGCGGTTTTCCACTTCGCGCTGGTTGCGGGCCGGCCCCATATCGATGAAGTCCACCACGATCAGGCCGCCGATATCCCGCAGCCGCAGTTGCCGGGCGATCTCGTCGGCGGCTTCCAGGTTGGTCTGCAGGGCGGTTTCCTCGATGTCCGCGCCCTTGGTGGCACGGGAGGAGTTGATGTCGATGGACACCAGTGCTTCGGTGGGATCGATGACGATGGAGCCGCCGGAAGGCAGTTTCACTTCCCGTTCGAACGCGGTCTCGATCTGGGATTCGATCTGGAAACGGGAGAACAGCGGGATCTCCTCGTTATAGAGTTTGATCTTGTGCTTGTAGTCGGCCATCACCTGCTGGACGAAGGCCTGGGCTTCCTCGAACACCTTTTCGGAGTCGATCAGCACCTCGCCGATGTCCTTGCGCAGGTAGTCGCGGATGGCGCGGATGATGACATTGGATTCCTGATAGATCAGGAACGGGGCTTTGCGGGACTGCGATGCTTCGGAAATGGAATCCCACAATTTGAGCAGGTAATCCAGGTCCCATTGCAGTTCCTCGGCGCCACGGCCGAGACCGGCGGTGCGCACGATCACGCCCATTTCGTCGGGCAGTTTGAGGCTGGCCAGAGCTTCCTTGAGCTGCTGCCGTTCCTCACCCTCGATACGGCGGGAAATGCCGCCGGCGCGTGGATTGTTGGGCATCAGCACCAGATACCGGCCGGCCAGGCTGATGAAGGTGGTCAGGGCGGCGCCTTTGTTGCCGCGCTCTTCCTTGTCCACCTGGATGATCACTTCCTGGCCTTCCTTGATCACATCCTTGATGTTGATGCGACCCTGGATGTCCTTGGGATCCTTGGTGAAGTACTGACGGGAAATTTCCTTCAGCGGCAGAAAACCATGGCGTTCGGCGCCGAAGTCCACGAAAGCGGCTTCAAGAGAGGGTTCAATGCGAGTGATCTTGCCTTTGTAGATATTGGCTTTTTTCTGCTCGCGGGAGCGGTGTTCGATATCCAGGTCATAAAGACGCTGGCCGTCCACCAGGGCCACCCGAACCTCTTCGGGATGGGCGGCGTTGATCAACATACGTTTCATTGTGCTACCACGTTGTTTCGTGGCGGCATGCAGCGGGCCGGCTTGGTGCCGGTATCAGACCCTGACCCTGAACGAGGAAAAGCCGCGCAGGCATTGACGTCACGTGTTTACGGCGCCTTGAGGCGCGGAGACGACGGTGATGATTCTGCCTGTTCGCTACTCTTTCTCCTCCGGATATAGGAAGTCGTTCCGTTGGTGTTGCGCCGGGGATGTCATGCCCCGTGGTTGTGCTTCACGCTGTGCCCGGCGCTCGGATTTGCTTGGCGCCGGACCGGGTAAACTTTGGTTTGTCTGTATACCGGTTCTCTGTCTTCAGCCTGGCTGCAGTCCGCCTGTTTAGGTTGTCGGCAACCTGCCGGGCATTGATGCGGCCCGGGAGGTCATGCTGCAGCGTCGCGCTCCGGTGGGAGTTCTCGCGACGTCATCATGGTCGGGCGGGGCGGGCGGTCTGATCTTGACGGCGAATGGTCGCTGCGCGTCGCCGTTGGCCTGCCGCGGCCGACATGAGTCTGTCATCAGCGTTCCGATCGCGCATCGGAGGCCATCTTTTCACGGTAACCGGGCGCAACGAGCGTCTCTGATTGGGTGGGCGGGCACGGGAAGCGGCAAGGATAAATGTTTCCGGGGGCGTCCTGACTTGACCCGATAGGGGAGCAGGGCGCCGGCCCGGGCCGCCCGTCATGCTCACGGGACCACCGGCTTCACTGTTCGCGCCCCGCTATCCGTAAATATGAGTAATGGGCGGACACAACGATCGTAAAGCTGTTGCCAGACAAGGCACTATAGCAACAAAACCGCAATAAGATCAATCTGATGGCGCTGTCGGGCTGGCGCGGCAATTGACCTGCGCGGGGGCTGAGGTCAGAATCCCCCGCATGTCCGAGACCCCCTCCGCCGACCGCGTATCCTTCGTCACCATTGATGAAGGGCGTGACGGTCAACGCCTGGATAATTTCCTCATCACGCACCTCAAGGGCGTGCCCCGTTCCCGTATCTACCGGATCATCCGGTCCGGCGAGGTGCGGGTGAACAAAAAGCGCGCCAAACAGACCACCCGTCTGGCGAATGGCGACATCGTGCGCATTCCGCCGATCCGCACCGCCGAGTCCGAGGCGCCGCCCAAAGTCAGCGACGCTCTGGCGGAGCGGCTTTCCCGCACCCTTATTTACGAAGACGAGCACCTGTTCATCTTCAACAAGCCGGCGGGCCTGGCGGTGCATGGCGGCAGCGGCGTCAGTCTCGGTTTGATCGAGGCGTTGCGAGTGCTTTATCCGGAGGAACGGGAACTGGAGCTGGTGCACCGGCTCGACCGGGATACCAGTGGCTGCATCATGGTGGCGCGACGGCGCAGCTTTTTGCGCCGATTGCAGCGGTTGATGCAGCAGGGCGGCGTGGAAAAGCGCTACTGGCTGTTGTGCCAGGGCTTCAAGGGCAAGGAACGCCGTATCGAGGCGCCGTTGCTCAAATTGATGCAGGGAAACGAGCGGGTGGTGCGCGTGTCCCGGGAGGGCAAGCCCTCGGTCACTGACTTCCGGCTGCTCGAACGGCTCGGCGGTGTCAGCCTGGTGGAGGCCACTCTGGGCACCGGACGCACCCACCAGATCCGCGTGCACAGTCAGTTCGGCGGATTCGCGCTGCTGGGCGATGACAAGTACGGCAACGATCAGGGGGATCGCCTGCTTGGGGAACTCGGCATGCGTCGTTTGTGTCTGCATGCCCATAGCCTGACCTTCCGGCATCCGCTCAGCGAGCGCCGGGTACGGGTGGAGGCCCCCCTGGACGAGGATTTCGAGTCGATTCTGGCGGCACTGCGGCGCCGGTCCCGATCCTGAAGTGGATTAATGCTACCCGAGGCGCTGGCAACATGAGCTACGATCTGGTGATTTTCGATTGGGACGGCACGGTGATGGACTCCACCGCCCGCATTGTCACCTGCATGCACGATGCCGCCCGCGATCTTGACCTGCCGGCGCTTGAGGATGAGGTGGTGCGCGGCATCATCGGCCTCGGCTTGCCGGAGGCGATCCTTACTTTGTACCCCTTTCTGGACGAAGTCATGGTGACCGCCATGCGCGAACGGTATGCTCATCATTTCGTATTGGCGGAGCGCTCCCCCAGTGTGCCTTATCCGGGTGCCCGCGATACCTTGCTGGCGCTGCGTGAGCAAGGTATGCAACTGGCCGTCGCCACCGGCAAGTCGCGCAAGGGGTTGGACCGGGTCTGGACCAACACCGGCCTGGGCGCCTTGTTTCACGCCTCCCGCTGCGCCGACGAAAGCCGCTCCAAACCGCATCCGGCCATGGTGCTGGAGCTGCTGGAGGAATTGAGAGTGGCGCCGGAACGGGCGCTGATGGTGGGAGACACTACCTTTGATCTGGATATGGCCGAGGCCGCCGGGGTTGACCGGGTGGCGGTCAGCTATGGCGCTCACACGCCGGAGCGCCTGCGCCAGCGGAGTCCGCGGGCGATGATTGATGCTTTGCCACAGTTGCTGCCCCTGATTGGGGTAGGGGTAACCACGCGAGGAGCAGATGTAGATGGATTCGAATCAACCGCCGTCCCAGCCGCAAGGCAGTGATAAAGAGTGGAAGCTGATCGAGAAGCTGCTGGGACAGGCCCAGGCGGAGCAGCGTAAAAGTCGCCGCTGGGGCATTTTCTTCAAGACGCTGACCTTTATTTACCTGTTCGTCGTGCTGTTCATGTTGATCCCCGGCCGCGACGGCGCTTTGGCCGTTTCCGAGCCCCACGTGGCGGTGGTGGACGTGGACGGCGTCATCAGCGCCGACAGCGAGGCCTCGGCGGACCTGATCAGTGCCGGTCTGCGGGAAGCGTTCGAGGCGGACAACGCCAAGGCGGTGTTGCTGCGCATCAACAGTCCCGGCGGATCACCGGTGCAATCCAATCAGGTTTACAACGAGATCCGGCGGTTGCGCGAGAAGCATCCGGAGAAGAAAGTCTATGCGGCGATCACCGACACCGGTGCCTCCGGGGCCTACTATATTGCTTCGGCCGCTGATGATATCTACGCCGATCCGGCCAGCATCGTCGGCTCCATCGGCGTGATCATGGCCGGATTCGGCCTGCAGGAAGCGGCGGAGAAGCTGGGCGTGGAGCGCCGTGTCTACACCGCCGGCGAGAACAAGGATCTGATGGATCCGTTCGCGCCGGTCAATCCGGCCCATCGCCGGCACGTGCAGGAAATGCTGGATGAAATTCACCAGCAGTTTATTGCCGCGGTGAAACAGGGGCGCGGTGACCGCCTCAAGGTGGATGGCCACCCGGAATTGTTTTCCGGTCTGTTCTGGACCGGTGAGCGGGCTCTGGATTTGGGGCTGATCGACGGTCTCAAGAGCCCAGGCCAGGTGGCCCGCGATGTCATCGGGCTTGATAAGCTGGTGAACTACACTTACAGCCCGTCCCCGGTGGAGCAACTGCTGCAGCGCTTTGGTGTTTCCATCGGCAAGGGGCTGGGTAGTAGCCTGGGGCTGGAGCAGTACGTGCCGGATTTACGTTAGATCGCGGTCCTTCTTAATTAAAGAAAGTCATATAGAGAAAGGACCGCGATTGCCTTCAGGGCAGGCTGACGCCTTCCGCCGCCAGGAAGTCGGTCAGTAGAATCAGCGGCAGCCCCACCAGGGCGTTGGGGTCCCGGCCTTCCAGCGCCTTGAACAGAACGATGCCCAGGCCTTCGGACTTGAAGCTGCCGGCGCAATTGAACGGTTTCTCATTGTCCACGTAGCGGCGGATGCGGTCCTGGCTCAAAGTGCGGAAATGCACGGTGAAGTTTTCGCAGCCGCTCTGATGGCGGCCGGTGGCGCTGTTGTACAGGCACAGACCGGTATGAAACACCACGCTGCGGCCGCTGGCGTTACTCAACTGATTGATGGCGTTGTCCCGGTCACCGGGTTTGCCGAGAATGGCGTCATCCAGGACGCACACCTGATCGGAACCGATGATCAGTGCGTCGGGATGGTCGGTGGCCAGGGCCTGGGCTTTCAGCCGGGCCAGGCGCAGTACCAGCTCGGTGGCGCTTTCGCCGGGCAGGGCGGATTCGTCGATATCCGGGCTGGCGGCGGTGAAAGGCAGCCCCAGTTTGCCCAGCAGCTCACGGCGAAACGGAGAGGAAGAGGCCAGAATCAGAGTCGGCTGAGTGTCGTTCACCATGGTCTCCTCGGTTTTCAAAGCAGCGAGTGTAAAAGAGGTGGGCATGGCAGTGCACGAAAAATCCAAATTTCTCAGATGGTTAGGCACCGGCCGCCGGCGTGATTTTCGCTTTGACAGCGCCGCGGCGCGGGCCTAGAATTGCGCGCTTATGTTTTCAGGGCAACTGCCACCGTACCTGGAACCGCGCAAGTTCGCGGACCAGGAGCGCGTCATCGAGGGCGAAGCCCGGGTTGGGGATCTGCCCCGGCTGCGGGAATATCGCGAGAGCCTGGACCAGCCGGTCCGGGTGTCGCTGGCTTTTGGCCGCGACGAGGACGGGCACCGGTGCGTTCGGGGCCAGGTGGAAACCACGCTGGTTTTGATTTGCCAGCGCTGCCTTGAACCCGTGCACCAGCGGATCCTCGCCAATGTGGACCTGACCATGGTCTGGAGCGAGGAGCAGGCAAAGGCATTGCCCGCGCACCTGGATCCTCTGCTGGTCACCGAGGAGCGTCTGCCGTTGGCGGATGTGCTCGAGGAAGAGCTGCTATTGGCAATGCCACTGGTGGCGCTGCACGATCAATGCCCGAATCCGCTGCCGGATACCCGCGACGATGGGGAAGACGGCGAGGGCCGGGACAAAGACAATCCGGATAACCCCTTTGCCGTGCTGGCCCAGCTCAAGGGTCGCCGCAAGTAACACGCCGAGGAGCTCGACAATGGCTGTTCAACAGAATCGCAAAACCCGTTCCAAGCGCGGTATGCGTCGTTCCCACGATGCGCTGTCCGCCGCCACGCTGACCGAAGACAGCAACACCGGTGAAGTGCATCGCCGTCACCACATCTCTCCGGACGGCATGTACCGCGGCCGCCAGGTTCTGCGTACCGCGGACCTGGACGAAGAAGAATAAGCCGAACGGCGCCCGTCACCCGGTTATATCCGGCGTCTGACGGGCGCCGTTTTTCGTTCTGGGGCACTGGCCCGTGTCCGGCCTTTACCTGGGCCGGATTAGGAGTATTCTGGGTGCCGCCATGCCTTTAAGGAATTGAGTGGTCATGTCAGACGTGACTCTGGCGGTGGACGCCATGGGGGGGGATCACGGGGTACCTGTCACCGTTCCCGCCGTCGGCCGTGTGCTTTCCCGTCATTCCAGTCTCCATATCATTCTGGTCGGTAATCCCGATGTTCTGGCGCCGGCGCTGGCCAAGGCCGGTCTCGAGGGCCACGCCCGTGTTTCCATTGAGCCCGCCTCCGAAGTGGTGGCCATGGATGATCCGGTGGCGGTGGCGCTGCGCCAGAAAAAAGATTCCTCGATGCGGGTGGCGATCAATCTGGTCAAGGAAGGCCGTGCCCAGGCCGCGGTCAGTGCCGGCAATACCGGTGCCCTGATGGCGGTCAGCCGCTTTGTGCTGAAAACCCTTCCTGGTATCGATCGTCCCGCCATTTGCACCGCCATTCCCTCCGCCAAGGGCCATTGCCACATGCTGGACCTGGGCGCCAATGTGGACTCCCAGCCTGAGCACCTGTTGCAGTTCGCGCAGATGGGGCAGGCCGTGGTCCGCGCCGTCGACGGGCTTAGCCAGCCGCGGGTGGCGTTGCTCAACATCGGCGAAGAGGACATCAAGGGCAACGAGCAGATCAAGGAGGCCGCTGCTCTGATGCAGGCCGCCGAGGACCTCAATTACGTGGGGTTCGTCGAAGGCAATGGCATCTTCCTCGGTGACGTGGACGTGGTGGTCTGCGATGGCTTCGTCGGTAACGTGTCATTGAAAACCATGGAAGGCGTGGCCACCATGATCGGCGGGATGATCCGTGAGGAGATAGGCCGTTCCTGGTGGCGCAAGCTCAGTGGCCTGTTTTCCCTGCCGGTGTTGAACGGCCTCAAACGCCGTATGGATCCAGAGCGCTACAATGGCGCCAGTCTGGTGGGACTTAACGGCGTGGTGGTGAAAAGCCATGGCGGCACCGGCGAAGCCGGCTTTACCAGTGCCCTGGAAGTGGCGCTGCTGGAAGCCCGCCGCAACGTGCCGGCACTGATCCGTGACGCCGTGGCACCGTTGGTCCGGGCCTCCGAGCAGCCCGCCTCCTGACGGATGCCGCGCCGGGGCCATTCATACTTTGTTGCAGCCCGGAACGGACAAGCCGGACGGGTAAAGGCATACTGCCGCCAAATCCAATAACCCGACGTCCGGGGCGGGCTCCCGCGGAGTTCCACCGGCCGTCCTTCGCGAATCAGGGAAACGCATGTCAAAAACCGCTTTCGTTTTTCCCGGTCAGGGCTCGCAGAGCCTGGGTATGCTGGCCGATTTCGCCGATCACACCGCCGTGCGCCAGGCTTTCCAGGAAGCTTCCGGCGCCCTCGACATGGATCTCTGGGAATTGGCCCAGAATGGCCCCGAGGCCGACCTCAATCGCACCGAGAATACTCAGCCGCTGCTGCTGACCGCCGGCGTCGCCCTGTGGAAGGAGTGGGAGCAGAGCGGCGGCCCGCGCCCGGCGCTACTGGCTGGACACAGCCTGGGTGAATACACCGCGCTGACCTGCGCCGGGGTAATCAGTCTGGGTGATGCGGTGCGGTTGGTGCGCACCCGCGGCGAATTGATGCAACAGGCGGTGGCGGAAGGCGAGGGCGCCATGGCGGCGATCCTCGGTCTGGACGACGATCAGGTGCGCCAGGCCTGTGCCGAGGCCGCCGAAGGTGAAGTGGTGGAGGCGGTCAACCTCAACGCCCCCGGTCAGGTGGTGATCGCCGGCCAGGGTAGCGCGGTGGAACGCGCCATTGCTGCCTGCAAGGCCGCCGGTGCCAAGCGCGCCATGCCGCTGCCGGTGAGCGTGCCCTCTCACTGTGCGCTGATGAAGCCGGCCGCTGAAGCGCTGGCGGAACGCCTCGCCCAGGTCCGTTTTCATGCCCCGGAACTGCCGGTGATCAATAACGCGGACGTGGCCAGGGAAACCGACCCGGAAGCGATTCGCAGTGCTCTGATCCGGCAGTTGTACTCCCCGGTACGCTGGGTGGAAACGGTGCAGGCTCTGGCCGCCGATGGCGTGACCACCCTGTACGAATGTGGCCCCGGCAAGGTGCTGTGCGGCCTGGCCAAACGTATCGACCGGGGGCTGGATGCCAAGCCCCTGGAATCCCTGGACGCCTTTCAGGCGGCTTTGAACGGTTGAGGACGCCTCATGAGCGACGAACGTAAAGTGGCCCTGGTCACCGGTGCCAGTCGCGGCATCGGCAAAGCCATCGCCGAGAACCTGGTGAACGCCGGTTTCTTCGTGGTTGGTACCGCCACCAGCGAGAATGGTGCCAAGGCCATTGCCGACACTCTCGGAGAGAACGGTGACGGCGCGGTGCTGAATGTGTCCGATGACGCTTCGGTGGAGACGGCGATCAAGGCCATTGTGGAAAAGCACGGCGCGCCGCTGGTGCTGGTGAACAACGCCGGCATCACCCGTGACAACATCATGTTGCGGATGAAGAGCGACGAATGGATGGATGTGATCAACACCAACCTGAATTCGCTGTACCGGGTCACCAAGGCCTGCATCAAGGGCATGACCAAGGCCCGCTGGGGCCGGGTGATCAATATCAGTTCCGTGGTGGGGACCATGGGCAACGCCGGCCAGGCCAACTATGCCGCGGCCAAAGGCGGTGTGGAGGGCTTTACCCGTGCCCTTGCCCGCGAGCTGGGCTCGCGTAACATCACGGTGAATTCGGTGGCGCCGGGCTTTATCCAGACCGACATGACCGATGTTCTGCCCGAGGCCCAGCGCGATGCGCTGCTGCGGGAGATCCCCCTGGGCCGCCTCGGCAGTCCCGATGAAGTGGCCAGCGCGGTGGCGTGGCTGGCCGGTGACGGTGGTGGCTATGTGACGGGTACCACGGTCCATGTTAACGGTGGCATGTTCACCGGGTAGGGACAAATCCTCCGGAAACCGCTAAGCTGCCGGTTCCGGTTGGAATGCGCCGGCCCATCGGGGCTGGTTTATGCAATGGATTCGCCCGGGCCGCTGCTTCAGGGTGGCCCCCGTCGAGATGGTATTACCGTCTCCACGGTGGGTGGGGTTCAACATATTTGGAAACGTATCCGTGAAAACGGGCACCGGCGGCGGCTTGCAAGCGCAAATCGCGTTCACCTAGAATAGCCGCTCATAGGTGCTTGCACACCATTAATAGGAGAGTAATAGGATCATGAGCAGCATCGAAGAACGGGTCCAGAAGATCATTGTCGAGCAATTGGGCGTTAAGCCGGAAGACGTGAAATCCGAATCTTCCTTCGTGGAAGACCTGGGCGCCGATTCCCTGGACACCGTTGAACTGGTAATGGCCCTCGAGGAAGAATTCGAGACCGAAATCCCCGACGAAGAAGCTGAAAAGATCAGCACCGTACAAGCAGCCGTGGACTACATCAAAGCCCACAGCTGATTTCGGTCGTAACGCTGCGCTAAGGAAAACCGCAGGCTCTGTACGGGCTTGCGGTTTTTTTGTGATCACCATCCATGGTGATCACCCTGCGGGCCGTCGCTGGAGCGACGTCAAAAATCGCTCCGGGCGATTTGTTTGTGACCGCCGTCCGTGGCGGTCACCCTGCGGGTCGTCGCCGGGGCGACGTCAAAAATCGCTCCCGGCGATTTGTTTGTGACCACCATCCGTGGTGGTTGCGCTGCGTTTGTTAGTGTTGGAGATATGAAGTCGCGCTGTATTCGCGAGCAGGCTCGCTTCCCACGGAGAGCGCTACGGAGCTGCGGTGGGAGCTGCCCTGGCAGCGAATCGGTACGCTATAATCCGAGGGCGCCGGCGCTGACAGGTCCGGCCCCGGAATCGTCATTTTGGGAGGAATACAGGTGACACGACGTCGAGTAGTGGTAACCGGCCTGGGTATGCTCACGCCCCTGGGCGCCGATGTGAACAGTACCTGGGAGGGCATCAAGGCGGGCCGTAGCGGCATTCGCCCGATTGAGCACTTCGACACCTCGGATTTCTCCACCAAATTCGCCGGCCTGGTACCGGATTTTGAGCTGGGTGATTACTTGTCCGCCAAGGAAGGCCGGAAAATGGACCTGTTCGTCCAGTACGGCATGGTGGCGGCGATCCAGGCCATTGGTGACGCCGGTCTGGATATGGACAAGGAAGACGGCGAGCGCATTGGCGCCGCCATCGGTTCCGGCATCGGCGGTCTCACCAATATCGAAGAGAACCACCGCAAGTTGCTGGATTCCGGCCCGCGCAAGCTGTCTCCATTCTTCGTGCCCAGCACCATCATCAATATGATCGCCGGTAACCTGGCCATCATGTACGGCTTCAAGGGGCCAAACTTCGCCACCGTATCCGCTTGCACCACCGGTACTCATAACATCGGCTTCGCCGCCCAGCAGATCCAGTTGGGTGTGGCCGACGTGATGATCGCCGGCGGCGCGGAAAAAGGCTCCACGCCGCTGGGCATGGGCGGTTTTGCCGCGGCGCGGGCACTGTCTTCCCGTAACGACGAGCCCCAGGCGGCCAGCCGGCCCTGGGACCGCGAGCGTGACGGCTTCGTGCTCGGCGACGGCGCCGGCGCCGTGGTGTTGGAAGAATACGAACGGGCCAAGGCCCGCGGCGCCACTATTTACGCCGAACTGGTCGGCTACGGTATGAGCGATGACGCCTACCACATGACCGCGCCGTCAGAAAACGGCGCCGGTGCCGCGTTGTCCATGCGTAACGCTCTGCGTGATGCCGGGATGGACGCCGGCGAAGTGGATTACATCAATGCCCACGCCACCTCCACCAAACTGGGTGATCTGGCCGAGTTGAACGCGGTGAAGCAGGTGTTCGGCGAGCACGCCGACAAGCTGGCGGTGAGCTCCACCAAGTCCATGATCGGCCACCTTCTGGGGGCCGCCGGTGCCGTGGAAGCGATCATGTGTCTGCTGGCCATGCGTGACAACGTGGCGCCGCCGACCATCAACCTGAACGATCCGGATGATGGTTGTGATCTGAACCTGGTGCCCAATCAGGCCCAGGACCGGCGGATCGACGTGGCCTTGTCCAACTCCTTCGGCTTCGGCGGCACTAACGGCACCCTGCTGTTCCGCCGCGTCTGAGCGGAGCACCATGCTGTCCCGCAGTGACCGCGGCCTGGCCTATGGGGATGGTCTGTTTGAAACCCTGAGGGTCGGCGCGGACGGCCGGGTGCCATTGTGGCCCCGGCACCGGGCGAGAATGCTGGCCGGCGCCCGCCGGCTGGCGATTCCGCTGGCGGCGGGGGAACTGGAACGGGCTCTGGCGGCGCAACTGCGCGATCAGGGCGCGGAGGCCGGCGTGGTCAAACTGGTGTTGACCCGTGGCAGTGGTGGCCGTGGTTATTTGCCACCGGCGCGGCCTGAACCCACCTTGTTTGGCCAATGGTTCCCGCTGACAGCGGAACCGCGCGACCATCTCCTTCACGGGGTCGAAATCGGTCTCTGCGATACCGTGCTGCCGGACGATCCTTTTGCCGGACTCAAGCATCTCAACCGCTTGCCACAAGTGGCGGCGCGCGCCGAGGCCGGCCGCCATGGCTGGCGCGAGGGTCTGTTGCTGGACCGCCACCGATGCCCGGTGGAAGCCACTTCAATGAATCTGTTCGCCGTGTTCGGCGACTTGCTCTGGACGCCCTCCCTGGAGCGCGCCGGAGTCGCCGGCGTGGCACGCGACTGGCTGCTCGACATCGCCCGTGATCAGGGCTGGCGGGTGGAGGTAAGGGCGAGGCCCCTGTCACATCTGCGCCGGGCCGATGGCATTTTTCTTACCAACAGTATTGTCGGCCTGTTGCCGGTGCGTAAACTGGCGCAGTGGGCGTGGCCGATGAACCCGCATATTCTACGTTGGCAACAGCTCTGGCGGGCGCAGTTCAACGACTGAGCGCGCGCATAACCCCGATCCCGCTCCGTTGCCAGGGATCGTCAATACAGGCATTGAAATTCAATCCATGCGTCGAAAAATACGAGTTTTTGCTCTGCTACTGGTGTTCGTCATCGTGGCGATTCCGTTGGCGGGCTTTTGGGTAAGTGGGTATTTGCATCGACCCTTGCCGGTGACCGAGGCCCGCCTGGTGCAGGTGCCGGCCGGCACCGGCTTCAGCCATCTGATGAACCGACTGCAAGGGGAAGGCTTGCTGGGCGGTGAGCCCGAGTCCACGCTGCGCCGGGTAGCGGGACGTGTGTATAGCCGGTTCACCGGCGTCGAAGGGCGCATGCATGTGGGGGAATATCAATTGTTCCCGGGGGACTCTCTGTTGACGCTGCTGGAGCGTATCGACCGGGGGGAGGTGCTGCAGCGCAGTGTCACCCTGGTGGAGGGCTGGACCTTTCGCCAGTTTCGCGCCCGTCTGTCCGAACTGGAAGGGCTCACCGTCACGCTGGACGGCGTTGACGACGAGGAAGTGATGGCGCGACTGGGGATGCCGGACACCCACCCCGAAGGCTGGTTCGCCCCGGACACCTATTTCTACACCGCCGGCACCAGCGATATGGAGTTGCTGCGCCGGGCCCTTGAGCGTCAGCGCAAGATACTGGACGAAGCCTGGCTCGGCCGCGATGATAAGCTGCCCTATGACGACCCTTACCAGGCATTGATCATGGCCTCCATCGTGGAACGGGAAACCGGTGTACCCAAGGAACGCGGCCAGATCGCCGGAGTCTTCGTCAACCGCTTGCGTCTGGGAATGCGACTGCAAACCGACCCCACGGTGATCTATGGCATGGGCGAGCGCTACGCCGGCCGCATTGGCCGGGCCGATCTGCGTGAACCCACCCCTTACAACACCTATGTGATCAGCGGATTGCCGCCGACGCCCATCGCCATGCCCGGCCGCGATGCCATCTTCGCCGCTGTGCATCCGCAACAGACCAAGGCGTTGTATTTTGTCGCCCGTGGCGACGGCAGCCACACCTTCTCCAATACGCTGGCGGAGCACCGGCGCGCGGTACGCCAATACCAGCTCAACCGGCGTGATGATTACCGCTCAAGCCCGGGAGCGGCACCATGAGCGGCCGCTTCATCACTCTTGAAGGCGGTGAGGGCGCCGGCAAGAGCGTCAACCTGGAATGGGTGGCCGAACGCCTGCGTCAGCGCGGCAAGACGGTGCGTGTTACCCGGGAGCCTGGCGGTACCGAACTGGCGGAGCGCATCCGTCAGGTGCTGCTGGCGCCCAGCGAGGAGCCCATGGCCGATACCACCGAATTGCTGTTGGTGTTCGCCGCCCGTGCCCAGCACCTGGACGCTCTGATCCGGCCCGCCCTGGCCCGTGGCGAATGGGTGCTGTGCGACCGTTTCATGGACGCCACCTGGGCCTACCAGGGCGCCGGGCGCGGCCTGGACCGTGACGCCATCGCCATTCTCGAGCGGCTGGTGCTGGCCGGGGTGACGCCGGATCACACCTTGCTGTTCGACGTGCCGGTGGAAGTGGGGCTGGCCCGCGCCGGCAAACGGGGCGAGTTGGACCGCATTGAGCAGGAGAGCCGGGATTTTTTCCAGCGGGTGCGTGACTGCTATCTGCAACGGGCCCGCAATGAACCCGGCAGATTCGTGCGGCTGGACGCCACCCGGCCGCTGGAGCAGGTGCGCGAGCACCTGGGCGCCTGGGTGGATGCGATTACGGAGGGGGCATGAGCAAAGCGCCGGTACAGGTACCCTGTCCCTGGCATCAGGAGGAGATGGCGCGGCTGCTGGATCAGCACCAGCGTCAGCGTTTGCCCCATGCCCTGTTACTGGCCGGCCCCGAAGGCATCGGCAAATACCGGCTGGCGCAGTCGCTGATGCAGACGCTGTTGTGCCGGCAGCCCAGCGCCGGCGTGGCCTGTGGCCAGTGCGAGGCCTGCCACCTGAGCACCGCCGGCACCCATCCGGATATGCACGTGCTGACACCGGAAGGGGGCAGCCGGGCGATCAAGATCGATCAGGTGCGGCGTCTGGTGGAGTTCTGCTCCCGTACCGCCCAGTTCGGCGGCGGGCGGCTGGCGCTGTTATCCCCGGCGGAAGCGCTCAATCGCAGTGCGCAGAACGCGCTGCTCAAGACCCTGGAAGAGCCGGGGCCGGGCATGACCCTGATTCTGGTCAGCCACCAGCCCAGCCTGCTGCTGCCCACCGTGCGCAGCCGTTGCCAGCAACGATTGTTGCCGGTGCCCGCCGCCGATCAGGCGCTCTCCTGGTTGACGCCGCAGGTCGGGGAGGCGGCGCCGGCGTTGCTGGACGCGGCCCAGGGCGCGCCTTTGAAAGCGCTGGTGCTGCAGGACGCGGACTGGTTCAACGATCGCCGCCGGCTTGCCGAACAGGTATTGAGAGTGGCCCAGGGGCGTCTGTCTCCAGCCCAGGGCGCACAGGCCCTGGCGGCGTTCGAGCCGGACACCATGGCGCGGATATTGTATGGTTGGCTGGCCAGGGCGACGCGGCTGGCGGCGCTTGGGGGCGCGGCCATACCCGCCGGCGAAGGCGATGCGCAACTGGAGCCGCTGCTGCGGCAGCTCGCCGATACCGTTCCGGTGGCGCGGTTGATGCGCGCCACCCAACGGATCCAGGAAGGCCGCCGGCAAATCCTGGCCGGGGCCAACCCGAACAAGGAATTGCTCATGGAGCAATGGATGCTGGTGCTGGTGGGCGTGGACGCCGCCTTGCAGTAAGCGCCCACGGAATTGGCATGCACAACAATCACACGCAGTACCGCGACAGGGGGGTGGCATGAAGATGCCGGGGGGCCGTAGTGGCATTCTTTCGCTGAGTATCAAGGACAAGGCAGCGCTGTACGCTGCTTACATGCCGTTTATCGGCAACGGCGGCCTGTTCGTGCCGACCGAGAAAGCCTATCAGTTGGGGGAGGAGATCTTTCTCCTTCTCAGCATCATGGATGAGCCGGAGAAAATACCGGTGGCCGGCCGGGTGGTCTGGATCACGCCGCGAGGCGCCCAGGGCAATCGCAGTGCCGGCATCGGCGTGCAGTTCTCCGATCAGGACGACACCGCCCGGCGCACCATAGAAAATCACCTCGCCGGCTCGCTGCAATCGGACCGGCCCACGCACACGATGTAGCGCCTGTCGTCCGGCACCCGGGATCCCGTTTCATGTAGAATGTCCGCAGTTCAATACGGAGTGTTTCATGTCTACGGAGACCCTTGATCTGGTGGACTCCCATTGCCACCTGGACCGCCTCAATCTGGACGCCTACCAAGGTGATTTTCAGGCCCTGATGGACGCCACCCGCGCCGACGGCGTGGGCACCATGCTGTGCATCGGTGTCGATCTGGAAACCTTTCCACGGGTGCGGGAGATGGCCGAAACCCAGCCGGACGTGTTCGCCACCGTCGGTGTGCATCCACTTTACAAGGACGTGCATGAACCGGACGCGGCGGAGCTGATCGGCCTGGCGGACCATCCCAGAGTGGTGGGCATTGGTGAAACCGGCCTGGATTACTTCTACGCCAAGGAGCAGCGGGAGTGGCAGCAGAAGCGTTTCGTTGAGCATATCCGTGCCGCTCGCGACACCGGTCTGCCGCTGGTGGTGCACACCCGTGGCGCCAAGGACGATACCCTGGCGCTGCTGCGCGAACACGGGGAAGGACGGGTGCGGGGTGTCCTGCACTGCTTCACCGAGGACCGTGACATGGCGGAGCAGGCCATCGAACTGGGTTTTTACATCTCCATTTCCGGTATCGTCACCTTCCGCAACGCGGAAGCGCTGCGTGAAACCGTTGCCGCTTTGCCGGTGGAACGTTTGCTGATCGAGACGGATGCCCCCTGGCTGGCGCCGGTGCCTTACCGGGGCAAACCCAACGAACCCCGTTTCGTCGCCAAGGTGGCGGAGTGCGTGGCGCAACTGAAAGGGCTGCCGGTGGCGGAGCTGGCGCGCATTACCCGCCATAACTTCTTCCAGCTGTTCAATAAGGCGGTACCGTGACGATGGCGACGTTTTGGTGGTGGCTGGCGGCCGCCGCCGTGGCCGCGGCGGTGATCGCCGCGCTGCTGGTCTGGCTGCCGATGCGGCGCCGCCGTGCCCTGTTGGAGCAGGAAGCGGAGCGGTTGGCGCTGCGGATCCAGGCGCTGGAACAGGAACGTGACGAGCAACGCCGGCACCTGGAACAGCAAGGTCAACAATGGCGCCAGACGGAGGAAAAACTGTCCGTTGCCCGCGCCGAACAGGCCCGTCTGGAGGAACGTCTGGCCGGCCAACAGGACAAGCTGCGCTTCGCCGAGGAGAGCCGGGAGCAGCTACGCAAGGAATTCGAATTGCTGGCCGGGCGCATCTTCGAGCAGCGCAGCCGTCAGTTCGAGGAGAAAAACCGCGAAGGCATCCATACCCTGCTGCAGCCGTTCCGCGAGCAGTTGACCGAATTCCGCCGCCGGGTTGACCAGATCCACGGTGATGATGCCCGGGCTCAGGCGGCCCTGACCGAGCAGCTCCAGCATCTCAAGAGTCTCAACCAGCAAATGCATCAGGACGCCCGGAATCTGACTGACGCCCTGCGTGGCCAGGTGAAGACCCAGGGCAACTGGGGCGAGATGATTCTGGAGCGGGTGCTGGAAAGTTCCGGCCTCACCAAAGGACGAGAATACGACACCCAAGTGGCGTTGCGCGGTGAGGACGGAGGCCGGCGGCTGCCGGACGCCATCGTCCATTTGCCCGAGGGCAAGGACGTGGTGATCGACGCCAAGGTCTCCCTGGTGGCCTATGAGCGCTTCACCAGCGCCGAGGATGAGGAGGAACGTCGCCAGGCCCGCGAGCAGCACCTGCAATCCCTGCGCGCCCATATCAAGGGGCTGGACACCAAGGATTACAGCCGTCTGGACGGGATTCGCAGTCTCGACTTCGTGCTGCTGTTCATTCCCGTGGAAGGGGCCTTCATGACCGCCATGGAAGCGGAACCGGGGCTCTATACCGAGGCCTACGAGCGCAACATCGTATTGGTCAGTCCCACGACCTTACTGGTGACCCTGCGCACCATCCAGAACATCTGGCGGTATGAGTATCAGAACCGCAATGCCCTGGATATCGCCGATCGCGCCGGCAGGATCTGTGATCAGGTGTCTCTGATCAGCGAATCCCTGGAGGATGTGGGAGACAAGCTCGGCAAGGCGCAACAGGCCTGGGAAACGTCCTACAAGCGGCTCACGGAAGGGCGTGGCAATCTGCTGGGGCAGGCGCATAAATTGCGGGATCTGGGGGCCAAGGCCCGGCGTAATCTGCCGCCTCCGGTGGAGGATGAGGAAGGCGAGGAAGGCGACGATCAATAAGCTGTTTTTTATAGTGCTATAAATTGTAGATAAAAAACTTAAATAGGCGCCAATCGTGTGGTTAACCCGCACGAAATGGCGCCTTTTTATTATTTTTGCACATATCGTTTTGTGATGTGTGTCACAGTAATATATCCGTACCAATACTCTAGGTAGAATTTCTCATTGCTCTGGGATTAATGTCCTGTCTCTTTGCGAAATTGCCTTGGTGGGTGTGGTGTGAATTTGCGTATCTTTGTTGCTTTCTCCTGTGTACTGCTTTGTCTGGCGCCCCTGGGAGGCCGGGCACAGAGCATGTCGCCACAGATTATCGGAGGAGAACCGGTTGCCGCGGCGCCGTCCTGGATGGCGGAGCTGGAGGTGAGCCGTTCCGGTGACCCGGAACAGGGCTCGTTTTTGTGCGGTTCGGTCCTGGTGGCGCCCCGCTGGGTGCTGACGGCGGCACACTGCGTGCGTGGTCAGAGCGGCAGTCAATTGAAGCCGGAACAACTGTTCGTTGCTCTGGGCAGTGCCGATCGTGGCGGGGAGCCGGCGGAGCGCTGGCCGGTGCGGGCAGTGCATGTGCACCCGCGATTCGTCTACGGCGTCTTCCACAATGACCTGGCGTTACTGGAAATGCAGGGGGCGTCCGCCCTGGCCGCGCTCGACCTGGCGAAGAACCGGGAAATGCAGGCGTTGATCGACGGCGCCGCCGAGCGGGCTCTGACTGCCTACGGGTGGGGCACCACCGAGAGCGGAAGCGCCCCCCGGATGCTTCATCAGGTGGCGTTGGATTACATCACTCCGGAGCGCTGCGCGCGTCACTGGTCCAACCTTACTGATCGCCAACTGTGCGCCGGTGAGTTGCAAAGGCAGGGGGATTCGGGACGCGATACCTGCCGGGGAGACAGCGGCGGACCTCTGATCTATCACTATGACGGCCGCCCCTGGCTGGCCGGCATCACCAGCTATGGCCCACCCCAGTGCGCCACACCGGATGCGCCGGGTGTCTACACCCGGGTCAGTGATTACCTGGCGTGGCTGGAGAGCACCTCCGGCGATGCACTGGTGGACCTGCACAGCCGCCCGCTGGGTGGGCGCCGCTACGGCCTTCCGGGGGAAACTCTGACCTTGTCTTTGAGGCTGGAGAATCAGAGCCGGGTCAATGCGGCGCACCAAGTGGGCGCGCGCATCGATCATGACCAAGGGGTGCGGGTCAGTGCCGATGAGCTGGCCTGCAGTGACCATGACGGTTACAGCCTGTGCCGGGGGGATGCATCGCTGGAGCGCGGCGCCAGCAGCGGCGATTATCGCTTGCGGGTACAGTCCAGCACTGGTGCGACGGTGCAGTCCCGATTGTGGATCCGGCCGGACAGCGTCGCCCACGATTATTACCGGTTGGAACGGGATGCGGTGACGGCGATCTTCAGTGATCAGCCGGATCTGCTGATGGCCGGAACCCAGCGTCTCAACGGCGACACCGTCACCCTGGAAGCCCGGTTGACCAATCGCGCCACCCATTTTCCCGCCCGGGATGCCTGGTTGTCGTTCCGCATTCCGCAAGGCTGGTCCTGGAGGAGCCTGCCCGAGGGATGCAGTGGTGGCGCTGTGGTTCGGTGTCAATTGGGGGACCTGGCGGAAGGGGCTCAGGCCAGTCGGTTACTGGTGATCGAAGGAGAGGGCGAGGGCCGGGTCTATTTGGATGGTGGCTCTTCCAGCGGCGATTTCCCGGCCGGCGATACCCAATTGTCGTTCCTGCCATCCCAGGCGCGGGCGGAGACGCCTCGTGCCGGAGCTGGCGGCAGCGGCGGTGGTGGCGCCCTGGGATTGGGGTGGTGGGGGTTGCTACTGGTTGGAGCCTGTTTACGGTCTATTAGGTCGTAAACGGGCCCCTATGGGTTATCCACCAGGCTCAAGTGAGAGGCGCGCTGTTCCGAGGCCATGGCGCCGGCGTTCCCCTTCCACGGAATCGCCTGAAATCCGGCGGGGACCTGATCCAGCAGATAAGGAGCCTTGATCACATCGAAATAGGGCGAGTGATCGAAATCGGCGGCGTGGAACAGACGCGGCTGCAGGCGCAGCAACCGCGAGCCGTCGTCTTCCGGCCGTTTCACCAGCGGATAAACCGGGAATTGAATGAAAGCGAAGGCTTCGCCCACCAGACTGCCGCTGAGGGTGCGCAGCAGCTCGGTGGCCAGACGGTTGGCGAGGCGCCGGCGCCAGCCGCTTGGCAGCGTCCGCCAGGGAAACAGCCAGAGCAGCATCAACGTGCTCCAGGAGGTGGTGCTGCCGGTGCCGACCCGGCTGATGGCGTAACGCAGTGCGTCCTGACGCTCGTCGGTGGACAGATTCTGTGCACGGCAGACGCGCAGGTGCAGGCCGCTGAGCGTGCTCAATTCCCGCACCCGTAATCCTCTCTCCAGGCTGGCATCCAGCACCAGTTGGGTGTCCGGTTCGCAAGGCACGTAATCGGCCAGCAGGGCGCGCAGGGACGGATCGGCGACGTCGTGCAAACGGCCGATATAAAGCAGGGCACGGGAGAACCGGCTACCGGTGAGCCGCCGCAGTCGCCGGTCCAGAGCGCTTTCGCTGTCCACCAGCAACACGTCGCAGGGCTGCAGCAGGACACGCTGATGGTCCAGGCTGCTTTGCGGCCAATCCTTGCCGCCGTCCTGACGTTGCAGGCGCTCGCACAGCCATTGATAGAGTCGTTGCGTTCGCATGGGGCGCTATCCTACAACAGCGCCAGGGCGCGGTCGATGACTGACTGGTCAGTATGAAAGTGGGGCGAGAAGCGCACGCCGCCACCGCGCTGGGCGCAGACCACGCCGCCCTGACGCAGACGTTCAAAGGTGGATTGCGGTTCCTCGCCGGGCAGCCGGAAGGTGACGATGCCGGCGCGGCGGCGTGCCGCCTCCGGGGTCAGCAACTCCGCGCCGCGCGCCTTGAGCTCGCCGACCAGGACGGTCACGGTATCGGTCAGGCGCTGTTCCACCGCCGCCATGCCCACCTCTTCCAGTAACGACAGAGACGCGTTGAGCGCGTGGGCGCACAACAGGTTGGGGCTGCCGCACTCGAAACGACGGGCATCATCCGCCGGCCGCCAGTCCTGGCGGTCGTAATCACCGGATGCCGCCACCATGTGCCAGCCGAACTGACGCAGGCGCAGCCGGTCGCGGGCTTCCGGACGGGCGTAAAACAGCGCCAGCCCTTCCGGCCCCAGCATCCACTTATGGCCGTCGGCGACGACGAAATCCGCATTGATGCTTTCGGCGTCGAAGACGTGAGCCCCCAGACTCTGGATCGCGTCCACGCAGAACAGCACGCCCCGTTCCCGGCACGCGGCGCCGATCGGCGCCAGATCCAGGCGGATGCCACTGGCATATTGCACCGATGACAGTGACACCAGGCGTACACGGGGGCCAAGCGCATCGATGACGCGCTGCTCGGCGTTGTCCCCGTCCACCGGCACCTGGATCACCTCCACACCCTGTTCGGCCAGGGCCTGCCAGGGAATGCGGTTGGAGGGGAACTCCTGATCGCTGATCAGCACCTGATCGCCGTCCCGCCAGGACAGCCCCTGGGCGATGACGGACAGCCCTTCGGAGGTGTTCTTGAGCAAGGCGATGTCTTCGTGCGGCACACCGCCGATCAGCGCGGCGAGGCGGCCGCGCAGAGTTTGCTCGGTGTCGAGCCAGCGCGGATAGTCCCGCGCCCCCACGGTGATGTTCTGCTCGGCGAAACGCACCACCGCGTCCCGGGTGCGTTTAGGCCACGGCGCCACGGCGGCGTGATTGAGATAAAGCACGTCGTTTTCAAGAGGGAATTCCGCGGACAGATCCAGAGCGCTGGTCATGTGATGATCGACTCCATTGTCATTGCCGGGCGGGTGGGTATCATCCTGCCCGAAAGGGGCATCGATAATTCGCCGAAACACATGACCCACAGCATGACCGATTGCCGTGGCAGGTCAACCTGGCCCGTGATGCATGGTGCCCGGGGGTGGGATAAACTGTGGTGAATCGCGGGATTCACCGGTCTTGGGAGTAAGGATGAATGGCTGATCTGGAAAAAGCGACGCGTAAGGCACAGGAATTCCGGCAACGGGAGCAACAAATCCTGGATACCGCTCTGGAATTATTCCTGGAGCAGGGAGAGGATCGTGTCACCGTGGAAATGATCGCCGACCGGGTGGGGATTGGCAAAGGCACCATCTATAAGCACTTCGAAACCAAGAACGAGATCTATCTGCTGCTGATGCTGCGTTACGAAGAGGATCTGGCGGCGGTGTTCAACAGTATTTCCGAGGACGACGACAAGGAAAAACTGACCCGCGAGTATTTTCGTTTCCGCATCAACGACCCGGCCCGCTACCAGCTGTTCGACCGGCTGGAAAACAAGGTGATCAAGGACCACGCGGTGCCGGAACTGGTGGAGAAACTGCACAACATCCGCGAAGCCAATTTCGAGCGCCTCAAGAGCATCGTCAAGGCGCGCATCAGTGAGGGCTCCCTGGAAGACGTGCCGCCGATTTATCACATTTGCGCGGCCTGGGCGCTGGCCCACGGCGCCGTGGCGCTGGTGCAATCGCCGTTCTATATGGGGCTGATCGACGAAAAGGAGGATTTCCTCGACTTCCTGATCGAAATTGGTATTCGCATGGGCAATAAAGGACAACGCCGAAAATGACTTCCGCCGATTCCCTGTTGGCCCTGCTGGAAAAGGCCGAACGGGACGAGCAGGGGCTGCCGCCGGTGCATCAGTGGCACCCGGAACATCAGGGCGAAAGCCGTATGCGCATTGCCCGTGACGGCACCTGGTATTACCAGGAATCGCCGATTGAACGAGAGCGTATGGTGCGACTGTTTTCCACCATTCTGTTGCGTGAAGGCGATGACTACTTCCTGATTACGCCGGTGGAAAAACTGCGCATCGAGGTGGACGACGCGCCTTTTGTCGCCACCGACGTACAGCGTGTGAAGGACGATGGTGTCGACAAGCTGGTGTTCACCACCAATGTGGGAACTCACGTGGTGGCTGGTGAACGGCATCCATTGCGAATAGAGCACGACCCGGACAGCGGGGAGCCGTCCCCTTATCTCCACGTGCGCGACAATCTGGAAGCACTGATTTCCCGCAACATGTTCTACCAACTGGTGGAATGGGCCGGACATGAAGAGCGGGATGGCGTGACCCACTTGTATATCGACAGCGACGGCGCCCGTTTTTCCCTCGGCTCGTTCTGATACACAACCAGACCGGACTAACCACGAAGCCGCTGTGGGAGCTTGCCTTGCAATCGAATCTTTTGCGCCGGAAGCCGAATTCGCTTGCAAGGCAAGCTCCTGCGGTGGCCTGGTAGCGACCTCCGATTTGATCTTTCTCAGGGTGTAGTGCCGCCCCACAACCGTGCCCGTTTTTGTTCCAACATGGCGCACCATAATCTGCCTCGAAATGGGGCGTCCTTGCCCGCCGCTAAAGCGAGCGTCTCTTCCCCTGATCGTTCTTCATGGCCTTAAACCCATTTAAATCAAAGGGTTATGCACATGGCATGGGCTTTGCTTTCACCCTGTTCAACAGTTGGCAAGCTGAAACGGTGAAAGGGGACATTCCCATGACGAAACAAAAGGTGTTGCTGGTAGGCCACGGTATGGTGGGGCAGCGCTTTCTGGAGGCGCTGGCGGACCGTGGTGGTCTTGATCACTACGACGTGACGATCCTGTGCGCGGAGAGCCGGCCGGCCTATGACCGGGTTGGCTTGACCCGTTACTTTACCGAGCGCGATGCCGATGCTCTGTCGCTGGTGCCGGAGGGTTTCATGGCACAACCGGGGCTGACCCTGAAGCTGTCCACCCGGGTGCGCGAGATCGACCGGGACGCCAGGGTAGTGATCACCGAAGCGGGAGAGCGGCTGGATTACGACAAACTGGTGCTGGCCACCGGGTCCTATCCGTTCGTGCCGCCCATTGACGGTAACGACCGCCCGAACTGCTTTGTTTACCGCACCCTTGATGACCTGGACGAGATTATCGCCGCCGCGGATCAGGCCCGAGTCGGCACCGTGGTGGGCGGCGGCCTGCTCGGCCTGGAAGCGGCCAAGGCCCTGCACGATCTGGGACTGGAAACCCATGTGGTGGAGTTCGCGCCGCGTCTGATGGCGGTTCAGGTGGACGATCTCGGTGGCGGTTTGTTGAAGGACAAAATCGAAGCGCTGGGCGTGACGGTCCACACCAATACCGGCACCCGGGTCATCGTCGACGGCGAACAGCACCGCCATCGCATGGACTTTGGCGAGGACCGCCACCTGGAAACCGACATCATCGTGTTTTCCGCCGGCATTCGTCCGGAGGACAGCCTTGCCCGCGCCTGCGGGCTGGAGGTCGGTGAGCGCGGCGGGGTGGTGATTGATGATTACTGTGTCACCTCCGACCCGGATATTTTCGCCATCGGCGAGGTGGCGTTATGGCAGGGCCGGATCTTCGGGCTGGTGGCGCCGGGTTATCAAATGGCGGAGACCGCCGCCGCGCGCCTGTGCGCGGATTCCGAGCCGAGTTTCCAGGGTGCCGATATGAGCACCAAGCTGAAACTGATGGGTGTGGACGTGGCCTCGGTGGGGGATGCCCATGGCCAGACGCCTGGTGCCCGCAGCGCGGTGTTCTTCGACCAGAGCACCGGCGTGTACAAGAAAGTGGTGGTCAGCGAATGCGGCAAGAAACTATTGGGCGCGGTACTGGTGGGCGACGCCAACGATTATGGCAACCTGCTGCAACTGTGCCTGAACCAGATCGACCTGCCCGGAGAAGCCGCCGCTCTGATCGCTCCGGCCGCCGGCGATGCCCCCATGCTCGGCGCCGATGCCTTGCCGGATAGTGCCCAGATCTGCTCCTGCAACAATGTTTCCAAAGGCGCGCTGTGCGCCGCCATCGATGATGGCGCCACCACCGTTGGTGATCTGAAAGCCTGCACCAAGGCCTCCGCCACCTGCGGCGGCTGCGCCGCTTTGGTCAAGCAGGTGCTGGACAGCGAGCTGGCCAAGCGCGGCGTGGAGGTGAATAACCACGTGTGCGAACACTTCCCGTATTCCCGCCAGGAGATCTATCACCTGGTGCGGGTGGGGGAAATCAAGACCTTCGACGAGTTGCTGGAAAAACACGGCAGTGGCGACGGCTGCGATATCTGTAAACCGCTGGCCGCTTCGGTGCTGGCGTCCTGCTGGAACGACTATGTGCTGAGCAAGCCCCACGCCGGTCTGCAGGACACCAACGATTATTTTCTTGGCAACATGCAACGTGACGGCACTTACTCCATCGTGCCCCGTGTACCCGGCGGTGAAATCACGCCGGACAAGCTCATCGTGCTGGGCGAAGTGGCGAAGAAATACGATTTGTACACCAAGATCACCGGCGGGCAGCGGGTGGATCTGTTCGGTGCCCGCGTCGATCAGCTGCCGGAAATCTGGAAGATTCTGGTGGACGCCGGTTTCGAGACCGGACACGCCTACGGTAAATCCCTGCGCACGGTGAAATCCTGCGTCGGCTCCACCTGGTGCCGATACGGTGTCAAGGATTCGGTGGGCACCGCCATTCAGGTGGAAGAACGCTACAAGGGGCTGCGCAGCCCGCACAAGATCAAGATGGCGGTGAGTGGCTGCACCCGTGAATGCGCCGAAGCGCAAAGCAAGGATGTGGGCGTGATCGCCACCGACAAAGGTTGGAACCTTTATGTCTGCGGCAACGGCGGCATGCGTCCCCGTCACGCGGATCTGCTCGCCTCCGACTTGTCCGATGAACAACTGATCAGAACCATCGACCGCTTTTTGATGTTCTACATCCGCACCGCCGACCGCCTGCAGCGCACCAGCGTGTGGTTGGAGAACCTGGAAGGCGGGCTGGATTACCTCAAGCAGGTAGTGCTGGAGGATTCGCTGGGTATCGGTGAAGAGCTGGAGGCGCAGATGCAACAAGTGATCGACACCTATCAATGCGAGTGGAAGACCACCGTGGAAGATCCCCAGGCGGTGAAACGCTTCAAGCACTTCGTTAACGATGATGTCGCCGATGACAATCTGCATTACGTCCGTGAGCGTGGTCAGCGTCGTCCGGCCTATGAGCATGAACGTATCGAGCTGGTGCAACAGGAGGGTTAAGGCATGAACAGTTCCGTTACTCTGGAATGGAAAGCGGTGTGCAAAGTGGATGAAATTCTGCCCGGTACCGGTGTCGGAGTGCGCCTGCCCGAGGGGCAGGCGGCGCTGTTCCGTACCCGCGACGGCCAGCTCCATGCGCTGGATAACATGGATCCGTTCAGCCGCGCCAATGTGATCAGCCGCGGTCTGCTGGGCTCCCTGGGGGGGACCAGAGTGGTGGCGTCACCGCTGTATAAACAGCACTTCTGTCTGGAAACCGGGAAGTGCCTGGAGGACGAGACGGTATCCCTGACCGTGTATCCGGTCCGGTTGCGCGGCGAGCTGGTGGAAGTCGCCGTCGGCTGATCAGGCCTCGTCGTCGCCGCCGGGCTTGGGCAAACCGGTACCGCATTGTTTGCAGAAGCGGGCGTCCGGATCATGGTCATGGCGGTGGCAATTGGGGCATTCCCGTTCATAGCGGCGGGCAATGTGCGCGGCGGAGATTTCCGCGGTGACGATGCCGGTGGGCACGGCGATGATGGCGTAGCCGGTGATCATCGCCAGGGACGCCACGGCCTGGCCGATGGGCGTTTGTGGTGAGATGTCGCCGTAGCCCACCGTGGTCACGGTGACGATGGCCCAGTAGATGCTGCGCGGAATACTGGTGAAGCCATTGCTTGGCCCTTCGACCACGTAGATCAGACTGCCGAAAATGATGATCACCACCAGCACCGAGAACATGAAAATGCCGATCTTGCGGCGGGTGCGGACCAGCGCCAGGCCAAGCTGATTGGCCTCGCTCATCAGCGCCGCCAGTTTCATGATGCGGAAGATTCTCAGCACCCGCAGAGCGCGAATGGTAAGCAGATAGTTGGCGCCGGGCACCAGCAGGCTGATGTAAGTGGGGACCACGGAAAGCAGATCAACCACGCCGAAGAAACTGCGCGCATAGCGCAGCGGGCGGTCGCTGACCCAGAGGCGAACCAGGTACTCACCAGTGAACAGCAGGGTGAAGAACCATTCCACGCCATACAACCAGTCGCCGTAACGCTGGTGGATGCTTTGCACGCTGTCCAGCATGACGGCGACAACGCTGCTGAGGATGGCGATGATCAGCAAGAGGTCGAAACGCTGGCCGGCCGGGGTATCCGTGCCAAAGATAATGTGGCGCCAGCGCTCACGCTGGGATGGGGACTGGGACGACATCCTGTTGATTGCTCCGTTTCTGCCCATGCCGGACCGGACGGGCCCAATGAATCCGGTCATTCTGATTTGGCTAGGGTCTGTTCACACTATTTCCGTCGCGCCTGCTGGATGCCCTTTTTGCCTCCAGCCAGGCGGAGGGCGCGCGGTTTGGTCATTCCAAATGAGCAACCGACAACGACGCGGGAGGTAAAAAGGGCTCCAGCCCTTCGGGTTGCGGCTAAAACATCACCACTCTGCGTTACTCGTCGTTCATTTGGAATGACCAAACTTCTCTCCTCGTGCCTGGATTGGTGACGTTTTAGCCGCAACAGGCGCGGTGGAAATAGTGTGAACAGACCCTAGGTTACATTCTCTCTTGTTAAACCTTTCGTGACCACCTAACTTATCCCTTGTAACGTATACCGAAGCGTTGGGGAAAACGTTTCAGGGAAGACAAGCAATCACCTCCGATGGCGGCGGCCTGGCCCCGCGATCCGCATAATGATAGTCAACAATAGTCAGGGGGCGACAATGATCGGTATGGCATTGGCGCGGCGAGGGCGACGCAAGGGGACAGTGTCGCGGGCCGTGGTGGTGCCCACGGACGGGGTTGGAAAAGGGGAGGGCAAGCGGCACGTGATGAAACGGATCCGGGCTTTCCTGATTGCCATGCATCCACTGGTGGCCGCGGCGATCTGTTGCCATGCTTTCTGGATGGCGGTCTCTCAGCGTCACTGGATCTGGCTTGGCCCTCTGCTGGTCAACGCGCCGACCTTGTCGCTGGCGGTATGGCTGGTGCGGCGTGGCCGTTCCGGCTGCGGCTCGCAACTGCCTGTGGTGTTGTTGAGCGCCTGGCTCGGCAGCGCCTGGACCTTGCTCGGTACCCTGTCGCTGGATGATCCCCAGCCGCTGGCGTGGATCTACACGGCAATCGGCCTGGTCGGACTGGCGGCCTGCCTGCTTTGGTATTTCCCTCAATACCGGGAACGCGGCGATGGGCCCCGGCCCGGTCAGCGGTTGCCGGTGCTGACGTTTCAGGACTTGCGCGGCAATGCGGTATCCTCCACCTCATTGCGGGGCGCCCCGGCGGTACTGTTATTTCATCGCGGCGACTGGTGCCCGAAAAGCGTGGAGCTGTTGCGTCTGCTGGCGCGGCATCGTGGTGCCCTGGGGCGTCGCGGCGCCCGTATCGTCCTGATCAGCGCCGACAGCGATGCCCGCTCCTGCCGCATGGCGGATCGGCTGGGCGTACCGCTTGAACGTTGGATCGATCCGGATCTGACCGCTGCCCGGCAGCTGCAATTGCTGGATCCCGGCGGTACCCCTCTGGGGCTGGAGCTGCTGGGGCATCAATCCGACACCGTGGATCCCACGGTGATCATCATCGATAGCCTGGGTGATATTCGCTACGTGGACAAGGCCGGGAATTCCCGCTACCGATCCGAACCGGTGACCTTTCTCAGGGTGCTGGACAGCGCGGTGCCGGCGTCACGGTAGGAGGCCCTCGGCCGATGGCTACAAAGCCGCTGTAGGAGCTTGCCCGCAAGCGAATTCTTCAGACGCGGTGCAATTCGCTTGCAGCGGCCCGCCCCCGGACAAAGCCCCTACAGTTATGGACTCAGCGGTCGCGTTGCGGCAGCACGTCGCGGACCTTGTTGGCCAGCGCGCGTACGGCGTCCTCGGTGGTCTGCCAGCCGATACAACCGTCGGTGACGGAAACGCCGTATTGCAGATCATCCAGATTCTCGGGAATTTTCTGATTCCCTTCGTTGAGATGGGACTCGACCATCAGACCGACGATGGAGGTGTTGCCCTCGAGGATCTGATTGCCGATGTTTTCCATCACCAGCGGCTGCAGGCTCGGATCCTTGTTGGAGTTGGCGTGGGAGCAGTCCACCATGATGTTGGTGGAAACGCCGGCCTTGTGCAGGGCGCTTTCCGCCAGGGCCACGGAGACCGAATCATAATTAGGCTTGCCACCGCCACCGCGCAGTACCACGTGGGCATAGGGGTTGCCACGGGTGGTGGTCAGCGCCACGCGGCCATCCGGGTCGATGCCCAGGAAGCGATGCGGGTGCTGTACGCTGAGCATGGCGTTCACCGCCACATCCAGGCTGCCATCGGTGCCGTTCTTGAAGCCCACCGGGCTGGACAGACCAGAGGACATTTCCCGGTGGGTCTGGGATTCGGTGGTGCGGGCGCCAATGGCGGACCAGGCAATCAAATCCTGCAGATACTGTGGCGTGGTCGGGTCCAGTGCCTCGGTGGCCGCCGGCAGGCCCAGTTCGGCCACGTCCAGCAGCAGACGGCGGGCGATATGCAGCCCTTCCTCCACCTTGAAGGAGTCGTTCATATACGGGTCGTTGATCAGGCCCTTCCAGCCCACGGTGGTGCGGGGCTTCTCGAAATAGACCCGCAATACCAGAAAGAGAGCATCGTCGACTTCCTCGGCCAGGGCCTTGAGGCGACTGGCGTATTCCAGAGCCGCTTTCGGATCATGGATGGAACAGGGCCCGATGACCACGAACAGACGCGGGTCCTTGCGGTCGAGAATGTCACGAATCACCTGCCGGCCGCCGACCACCGAGTCCCGGGCGGCGTCGCTCAGAGGCAACTTTTCCTTGAGCGCCCGTGGCGTAATCAACACCTGCTGGGACTCGATATTGAGATCGTCTACCTGTCGTATCTGGCTCATGATGCTGGATTGGCCTGTGTTTTCAGTCTCTGCGGACCCGGCAGTCTAGCCGAATCCGGATGACGAAGAAATAACACAGAGCCAGGGGGGCAGTTAATAGTGAATAGTTAACAGTGAATAGCGGCGCGGCCACCAGGGCTTCCCGTTACCTGCAACGGCGGCTCGCGTCGCTGTTCCCTGTTCCTTATTCACTGTTAGCTGCCTTAATCAGTTTTTCCACATATTCCGGCACCAGCTGCGTGGCGGGGCCGTGGTGGTGTTCGTGGAAGGCGTTGAGCTGCTCGGAGGGTTCCAGGTTCAGTTCCACCGTATGGGCGCCGTTGGCGCGGGCCTCGGCGACGAAGCCGGCGGCGGGGTAGACGTTGCCGCTGGTGCCGATGCTGATGAACCGCTCACAGCGGGCCAGCGCCGCGTAGATCCGGTCCATCTCCAGGGGCATCTCACCGAACCACACCACGTGGGGCCGCAGACAACCGGGCACCCCGCACAGCGGACAGGCCAGCCCCGTGCTCAGCTCATCGTCCACGGTCACCAGGGCATCGGTGGTGCGGCAGCGGGCTTTGCACAGCTCTCCGTGCATATGGATCAGGTTGCGGCTGCCGGCGCGTTCGTGCAGGTTGTCCACGTTCTGGGTGACCAGCAGCACCTGACCGGGCAGGGCGGCTTCCAATCGGGCCAGGGCCCGATGCGCGAGATTGGGGGTAATGGCCGGACCGTGCAATTGCCGGCGCCGCTGATTGTAGAACTGATGCACTTTCACAGGGTCGCGTTGGAAGGCTTCCGGTGTCGCTACCTCCTCGATACGGTGTTCCTCCCACAGACCGCCGTTGTCGCGAAAGGTGCGGATACCGGACTCCGCGGAGATTCCGGCACCGGTAAGTATTACAATCTTTTCCTGCATGTCTCTTACCCATGGAGAATTATGGACACCATTATTGCACAGCAGGAGATTGTGTCCCTGCCGCAGCGCGGCCGGGTCAATCTGTTGCATTTTCACCAGGGCATGGTGCTGCTGGTGGGGGTGGACGCCGTCGGTCTGTACCGTGATCGGGCCTCAGTGGACGACCCGCTGGCCAACGGGTTGATCGGTTATGAAACCATTCCCGATGAGCTGCGGCCGACTTTCCGTGAGGGCGCCGGCTACGTGACCGAGCAGGTTTCCGGTTATGTGGCCCTGCACTCCGGCGCGGTGTTGTTCATTCGTCCGGACGGCGTGGCGCTTTACCCTGACGGCCAGAATGCCCTGCGTGACCAGCATCGTTGCTGGCTGATTCCTTTTCCCCCTCTCAGTTGAGCGGAGATCGTCATGGCGGAAGAAAGCACCCGTTTGCGGCTGCGGCAGTTGACCACGGAAGATTACCCGGCGTTGGCCCGGCTGATGGACCAGGTTTACCACGACATTGGTGGCGCCTGGCCGGAAGACACCATCAAGGCCCTGATCCGCGTGTTCCCGGAAGGGCAATTGGTGATCGATGACAACGGTGAACTGGTGGCGGCGGCCCTGACCATCAAGGTGGACTACGACCGCTTTTCCAATCCGCACCGCTATGAAGACCTGATCACCGACGACAAGATCCGTTCCCACAGCCGCAAGGGGGACGCGTTATACGGCCTGGATGTGTTTGTTGATCCGGAATATCGCGGCTACCGGCTTGGCCGGCGTCTTTACGAAGCGCGCAAGGAATTGTGCCGTGACGAAAACCTGCGGGCGATTCTCGCCGGCGGACGGTTGCCCGGCTATAACGATCAGGCCGACAAGATGTCGGTGACCGAGTACATCTCCCAGGTGGAAAGCCGGGCCATCTATGACCCGATCCTGACTTTCCAGCTGTCCAATGGCTTCGACGTCAAGCGGCTGTTGACCAAATACCTGCCCGAGGACGAAAGCTCCCGTGGCTACGCCACGTTACTGGAATGGGACAACATCCTCTATCAGCCGGACGAGGACGGGGAGTGGCCGCGACGTTCCACTGTGCGCATCGGCGTGGTGCAGCGTCGCATGCGCGCCGCCCGCTCGGTGGAGGATCTGCTCGGTCAGGTGGAGTTCTTCGTCGACTCATTGTCCGATTACCGTGCCGATTTCGCCGTCCTGCCGGAGTTTTTCAGCGCGCCGCTGATGGGACTGAAACCGGAACTCAACTCGGTGGAGGCGGTGCGGTATCTGGCCAGTTTTACCGATGAGGTCCGCGATGCCATGGCGGACATGGCGGTCAGTTACAACATCAATATCATCGGCGGCTCCATGCCGGTGGAAGAGAATGGCCGCATGTATAACGTGGCTTATCTGATGCGCCGCGATGGCTCCGTGGAAGAGCAGCGCAAGATCCACATTACCCCCCACGAACGCAAGGATTGGGCGATCCAGGGCGGCAATGAACTGCGCATCTTCGACACCGACGCCGGCCGTATCGGCATTCTGATCTGCTATGACGTGGAGTTCCCGGAGCTGGGCCGGTTGCTGGCGGAGCAGGGCATGGAAATTCTGTTCGTGCCATTCTGGACCGACACCAAGAACGGCTATCTGCGGGTGCGTCACTGCGCCCAGGCGCGGGCCATCGAGAACGAATGCTATGTGGCCATTTCCGGCAGCATCGGCAATCTGCCCCGAGTGGATAACGTGGACATTCAGTACGCTCAGTCGGCGGTGTTCTCTCCCAGCGATTTCTACTTTCCCCACGACGGCATCATCAGTGAGTCCGTGCCGAATACGGAAATGCTGTTGTTCGCCGATGTGGATCTGGAAAAGCTCAAGCTGCTGCACAGCGAAGGTTCGGTGACCAACCTGCGCGACCGCCGTGGAGATCTGTACGACCTGACCTGGAAGGGGCTCAGAGCGCTGGATTAGCCCGGGAACTTAACGATAATCCCGAAACGCGGCTTTCACCTGCTCCGCCAGGGCATCGTGGGCGGGCCCGGCGGTGCCGCGCACCAACGCGATCTGGTAGTGACCCAGCTCCGGCAGAGCGGCCTCCTGGTCCAGTCGCCGTAATGGAGGTCTTACCAGGCTCTGCGGAAACGGCGCCACGGCCAGATCCGCCAGCATGGCGGCCTCCTGGCCGGCGCAATGTTCGCTGCTGTAGGCGATCCGGTAATCGATACCGGCATGATCCAGCGCCGCCAGGGCCACACGGCGCCAGGCACAGCCCTGATTGGCCAGGGATAAAGGCAAAGGCCGGCGCTGTACCGCCAGACCACCATCGCGACCGGCCCACACCAGCGGTTCGCTGTGCACCACTTCCCCCAACGTCGGCTCCAGGCCATCGTTCCCCACGGTCACCAGCGTCATGTCCAGATCACCGTCATTGAGCCGTTGCACCAGATCCACGCTGCGTCCCGCCAGCACATCCACCTGTACCGCCGGGTGGGTGCGGGCGAAACGTGCCAGCACCCGCGGCAGAATGCGGGTGCCGACATCGTCCGGCGAACCCAGCCGCACCTGGCCGGTCAGCGCCGGTTTGAGAAAGTGGCCGACGGTTTCCTCGTTGAGTTTCAGCAGCCGGCGGGCGTAACCGAGCAGCGCCTCGCCCTGGGGCGTGAGCCTCACCTGTCTTGCCTCGCGGATGAACAACGGCTGATCCAGCATTTCCTCCAGCCGCTTGATTTGCATGCTCAGGGCGGAGGGGGTGCGATGCACCGTCACCGCCGCGCGGCTGAAACCGCCACTTTCAGCGATGGCGACGAAACTCCGGATCACATCGATATCGAGCAAGGGCAGGTCCATTGGGGGGAACTCCGGGATGGATTGGTCACTTTTAATCTTTCAGTTTTATTGAAAGGTGGATGAAGAGTAATTCGTTTGATTGATAAGTGGCAACTCCTCAGTCTGGCGTTGGCCATTCATTGACTGAGCACTCACCACAGGAGACCGCCATGACCTTCCATGATCCCGTGGAGCACCCCGCCACCGGACGCGACGATGACGGCCCGGTTCCCGAACCCCGGCTGGCCATGCCGGCGATGCCGCCGTTGCGGCTGATTGCCCGGGTCGAGCGGCTCTGGCGCCGCTGGCGCCAAGGGGTTGAGAGGAGAGCCGGGCGGGCATAGGCTGACGAAACCGCCGTCTCACAAGGGATATCTCCCGGGAGGCACACCGTGGACGCGCCGCGTCCGGCGCGCGTGATCGCCGGACTGATCACCACCGTGACGCTGGAGGCCGGGGCCATGAATTGGCACCAGCCCCAGCCTTGGCGTGCCGATGCAGTAGTGCAGGGGCGCGATCAGGATTACAACAGTGAACGCTTTCTGCATGTGTTCAGTTATCGGCATCTGTCATCAATGGGGCCGCTGGAGGATGGCATTCGTGGCACCGCCGGCAGTGTCACCGGCGATCGTCTCTACCTGGACTTCCAATACCGGCAGACCTTTCCCTTCGATAATCCCGACCGGGCCTTTCTGCTCGACATACAGCGTGGCGAGGATTTCGACGGCGATTTCCAGCGTCAGGTGGTGGGCTTTCGCCAGATGCTGGGCGGGCGCTGGCAACTCTCCCTGCGTGGTGACCTGTTTTCCGACAAGTCCCGGACTGATATCTATTTCGGAGTACGCCGGCTGCTGGCCGGTGGCGGCCGGCTGGAAGCCCAGTGGGTGCTGCCGGATGCCTACTTCAATGACAAGACCGGCGGCGACAGCGAGATGCGACGGCGGCCGCATACCCTGTTCCTGCAATGGCACCGGCCCCATGGCGACGGCGCCGTCACCACGGTGTCGCTCAACCATTCACCGCGCTCGGTACTGGATGATCGTGATGAGGGCGTCGAAGTGGCCAGTCGCCAGACCCGTCTGGCGCTCTCCCACGGGCGGCGCTGGGGAGGCTGGGGCTGGCGGCTGGATTTGGAAGCCGAGCGTACCCGGCGCGATCATGATCTGGACGAAGTGCCCGGCGGGATACCGTTCGAGCGGGACATGGAGGCGGTGACGCTGTCGGCCACCCAACTGCGGCATCGCTGGCAGCCGGAGCTGGGGGTGCGCTATCTGAGACTGGACGAGAGCGGTTGGTTCGGTCGGGAGGTCAATGACGCCGGGCGGGTCAAGCGGCGCGAGCCATTGCTGTTTTCCAGCCTGAACATCCCTTTGAACGAACGCCACAGACTGCTGCCGGCGCTGTATGTGGGCCGGGCAGGGGTGGAGCAAGACGCTATCGGTGACTGGAGCGAACGGGATGACGATGACTGGATCGGCAAGTTGTCCGTGCCCTGGCAGATCGTGCTAGCGCGGGAACAAGGCGCGGTGTTGACCATTGCGCCCTCGGTACGGTTGCATCGCGCGGCGTTTGGTGGTGGCAACATTCAACTGCACTGGCCACTTTAGGGGGCGTCGCGGATTAGCGGGAAATCGACTCTTTGTGATGGGAAGCCTTGGTGATTCGTAGGCGGGTCTTGCGGGTATCCCGGGTGCCCATGACCCGCCGTGAATACATCCCCGTAGGCTTGCGTTCGGCGTCCTGTCTCACACAGTCATGGACACCCGAGGGACCCGCAAGACCCTCAGTCATAGCCAACCGAAGGGTTCTGTGTTCTTTCCACCCAACCTTGATTCGAAGTTGGGCGTTTCAGAACTCGCGGAGCGTCGCCGGTCAGGGCGTTCCAGGACCGTGTTTGGCCAGGGATGGCCAAACCCGAGCGCACACGGACGTGCTTGTAGCGTGTCCTGGAACGCCCTGACCGGCGACGCTCCCCCGCTAGAAAGAAAAATCGTAAGTCCGCTCTTTTAATCCTAGGCATCCCAATAAGAAAGGCGCCGTAGAGGCGCCTTTCTTGTCGTTACCAACGGACCGTTACATATTGGGATAGTTCGGGCCGCCGGTGCCTTCCGGGGCCACCCAGTTGATATTCTGGGTCGGATCCTTGATGTCGCAGGTCTTGCAGTGCACACAGTTCTGCGCGTTGATCTGGAAGCGCTTCTCGCCCGAGTTCTCGTCCTCCACCACTTCGTACACACCGGCCGGGCAATAGCGTTGCGCCGGTTCGTTGTACTTGGGCAGGTTGTACTCGATCGGAATGCTTGGATCCTTCAACTGCAGATGGCAGGGCTGATCCTCTTCATGGTTGGTGTTGGAGAGGAACACCGAGTCCAGCTTATTGAAGGTGATCTTGCCGTCCGGTTTCGGGTAGTCGATCTTCTTGCACTGATCCGCCGGCTTCAGGGTGTCGTGATCCGGAGTGGTATCGCGCATGGTGATCGGCAGCTTGCCGTTGAACAGGTTGATGTCCACGAAGGCGAAGGCGGAACCGATGAGGTTGCCGAACTTGTGCTGAGCCGGTCCGAAGTTACGCTGCTGGTGCAGCTCTTCGTGAATCCAGCTGTTCTCGAAGGCGTCCTTGTAAGCCACCAGTTCATCGTGGCTCTGGCCGTTCTTGATCGCTTCGGCCAGCAGTTCGGCGGCGATCATGCCGGACTTCATGGCGGTGTGGGAGCCTTTGATCTTGGCGAAGTTCAGGGTGCCGGCGTCACAGCCCACCAGCAGACCGCCGGGGAAGGTCATCTTCGGCAGGGATTGCAGGCCGCCCTTGGCGATGGCGCGGGCGCCATAGCTGAGACGTTTGCCGCCTTCCAGGAATTTCTTGATTTCCGGATGGGTCTTCCAGCGCTGCATCTCATCGAACGGAGAGACATGCGGGTTGGAGTAGGCCAGATCGGTGATCAGACCCAGGGTGACCTGATTGTCCTCGAGGTGATAGAGGAAACCACCGCCCGGAGAACCGGACTCGGTCAGCGGCCAGCCGGCGGTGTGTACCACCAGGCCCTTGCGGTGCTTGGACGGATCGATTTCCCACAGCTCCTTGATGCCGATGCCGTAGTGCTGGGGATCCGTGCCTTCGCGCAGATTGAATTTTTCCATCAGCTGCTTGCCGAGATGGCCGCGGCAGCCTTCGGAGAAAACGGTGTACTTGGCGTGCAGCTCCATGCCCGGCATGTAGCTGTCTTTTTTCTCGCCATTGTGGTCGATGCCGAAATCGCCGGTGGCGATGCCTTTTACCGAACCATCTTCGTTATAGAGGATTTCGCTGGCGGCGAACCCCGGGAAGATCTCGATGCCCAGGCCCTCGGCCTGTTCCGCCAGCCAACGGCAGACGTTGCCCAGGGATACGACATAGTTGCCCTCGTTGTGCATGGTCTTCGGCACGAACAGGTTGGGCACTTTGGAGCCTTTCTCGGCACCGGTGAGATAGAAGATCTCATCATCGGTGACGGGAGCGTTCAGGGGCGCGCCCAGTTCCTTCCAATTGGGGAACAGTTCATTCAGGGCACGAGGTTCCAGTACCGCACCAGAAAGAATGTGCGCGCCGACTTCGGAACCTTTTTCCACTACGACCACACTGAGTTCCTGACCGCTTTCCTGGGCGATCTGACCCAGACGGCAGGCGGTTGCGAGACCGGACGGACCGGCGCCGACGATGACAACGTCGACTTCCATAGATTCGCGTTCCACAGCCTGTCTCCTAACTATCGGTTGCGTTACAGCCCTTCTGCTGGGGCCGGTCGGGAACCCCCGAGCCAGGCGCCACCTTGTTTGGTGCCGGGCTCGGCGCACATTGTTCCGGGCCTTGGTATGGCCGGCCAGTCGCTGCGAGCCTTATGGGCCGGCAAGACATAGAGCGCTGTTCAGAGGTTCGGGCGCCTGCATCCGCCACCGCATAAACCGGGCGGGGGCAGGCCTTAGGGTGCGCGGAGTATATAAGCATCAGCTATATTCCACCACTTTCGGAATGGTTTTCCACGTTAATTCAAACGAGCGTTTGGATTATCGTCGGATCAGTGGAAATGGGCAAGGGCGGGGGAGACGGAGCAAGCCGGCCGTTATTGCCGGGATGACCGCAAGGTCATGAAAAATGGGCGAAAATTGGTGTCTATTTGCAACAAAATCATCTGCTTACGATTTTCCGGCCTATTGACCTCGTTCCGGGCAGAGTTCAAGATAGCCGCTCTCTCGCGGGGGTGGACCCGGTAACGGCGTCGTCTCGCCTCCTTCTACAAGTCATCAGTGGAACATTCCGAGGATCCTATGAAGGTTCTTGTACCCATCAAGCGAGTCGTTGACTACAACGTTAAGGTTCGCGTGAAGGCAGACAACTCCGGTGTTGATCTCGCCAATGTGAAAATGGCCATGAACCCCTTCTGTGAAATCGCTGTGGAAGAAGCGGTACGGCTGAAGGAAAAAGGCGTGGTTACCGAGATCGTTGCCGTGTCCATCGGTCCCAAGGCCGCCCAGGAACAACTGCGTACCGCCATGGCGCTGGGCGCGGACCGTTCGATTCTGGTGGAAACCGACGAGGAAGTTCAGCCTCTGGGTATCGCCAAGGCCCTCAAAGCCATCGTTGATGAAGAAAAGCCGGAGTTGGTCATCCTCGGCAAGCAGGCCATCGACGGTGACAACAACCAGACCGGTCAGATGCTGGCGGCTCTGGCCGGCATGCCGCAAGGCACCTTCGCTTCCGAAGTGAACGTGGCCGACGGCAAGGTGAAAGTGACCCGTGAAATCGACGGCGGCCTGCAAACCGTTGAACTGAGCCTGCCGGCGGTGGTAACCACTGATCTGCGCCTCAACGAGCCGCGCTACGCTTCCCTGCCGAACATCATGAAAGCCAAGAAGAAGCCGCTGGACGTGAAAACCCCGGCTGATCTGGGCGTTGACCTGACTCCGCGCGTCACCACCGAGAAAGTGGAAATGCCGCCGGAACGCAGTGCCGGTGTCAAGGTGGGCTCCGTTGATGAGCTGGTGGATAAACTGAAAAACGAAGCGAAGGTGATCTGATGAGTGTTTTAGTCTACGCCGAACACGATAACGCTACGCTCAACAAGGTTACCCTGAGCGTGGTTGCCGCCGCCAAAGAGATCGGTGGCGACATCACCGTCCTGGTTGCTGGTAAAGGTTGTGGCGCCGTGGCTGAAGCGGCCGCCAAGGTTGATGGCGTAAGCAAGGTGCTGTGCGCCGACAACGACGCCTACGAGCACCAGCTGGCGGAAAACATCGCCGACCTGGTGGTTGAACTGGCCGGCGACTACAGCCACATCCTGGCCGCCGCCACCACCACCGGCAAGAACTTCGCGCCGCGCGTGGCTGCTCTGCTGGACGCTCCGCAGATCTCTGAAATCTCCGACGTGGTCGACGGCGACACCTTCAAGCGTCCGATCTACGCCGGTAACGCCATCGCCACCGTGAAATGCGCCGACGCCAAGAAAGTGCTCACCGTGCGCGGCACCTCCTTCGACGGCGTTGCCGAGGAAGGCGGTTCCGCCAGCGTTGAGAGCGTTGACGTGGTCAAGGACGCCGGTATCTCCTCCTTCGTGGGCGAGGAACTGGCCAAGTCCGACCGTCCGGAGCTGACCAGCGCCGACATCGTGATCTCCGGTGGGCGCGGCATGGGCAACGGCGACAACTTCGAAATCCTCTACAAAGTGGCCGACAAGCTTGGCGCCGCCGTGGGTGCGTCCCGCGCCGCCGTTGACGCCGGTTTCGTGCCGAACGACATGCAGGTGGGTCAGACCGGTAAGATCGTTGCCCCGAACCTGTACATCGCCGTCGGTATCTCCGGTGCCATCCAGCACTTGGCGGGCATGAAGGATTCCAAAGTGATCGTGGCCATCAACAAAGACGAAGAAGCCCCCATCTTCCAGGTGGCGGACTACGGTCTGGTGGCGGATCTGTTCGAAGCGGTACCGGAGCTCGACAGCAAGCTCTGAACACCCGCATTCGAAGATGCCCTGGAAAGCCCGGCCTAGTGCCGGGCTTTCTGCTTTTGGGACGAGGGAATCCATTGCCCTGCTGGCGAAGCCTTGTCGTGCCCCGATTTGGTGCCCCAAGGTCGGCCTGCTTCAGCATGGATCGCGGTCCTGCGCCATGCCGGGGCGGATGCCACTGAATCCTTTGCCCCCGAATTGGCATATCCCTTGCTGAGCCTGTTGCTATCCCCGTCGTTGGGGAGAGGGCCACAGGGAATAAAGCGCCATGCAGTCGATTACACCGCCGGCGGTGTCCGGCTTTGATGAGATGTTCGCCAGGGAAGGGGCGGTTCGCCCCCACTATTCCAGTTATCACGGCTGGTTGTTGGGGCAGTCCAAGGAGCTCCTGCACCGCAAGCGTCAGGAAGCCGAGCTGCTGTTCCACCGGGTTGGTATCACCTTCAATGTCTACGGCGAGGAGAGCGGCGCGGAGCGGCTGATTCCTTTTGACGTGGTTCCCCGCATTATTCCCGAGCAGGAATGGCGCCACCTGGAGCAGGGTACGGCCCAGCGGGTGAGGGCGCTGAACCAATTCCTCGATGATATTTACCACGGCCAGGAGATCATCCGTGCTGGCCGCATTCCCGCCGACCAGATCTATGGCAACGCCCATTACCAGCCCTGCATGCAGGATGTGGATCTGCCCAACCAGGTGTACAGCCACGTCAGCGGCGTGGACCTGATCCGTGACGGAGAGGGAACCTGGTACGTTCTGGAGGATAATCTGCGTACCCCCTCCGGGGTCAGCTACATGATCGAAAACCGGCGGGTGATGATGCGGTTGTTCCCGGAGTTGTTCGCCGGGCAATCGGTGGCGCCGGTGGAGCACTATCCATCGCTGTTGCTGGATACCCTGCAGCACAGCAGCGCCGTGCCCTATCCCACGGTGGTGCTGCTGACCCCGGGGCGTTTCAACAGCGCCTACTTCGAGCACGCCTTTCTGGCGCAGCAGATGGGGATCGAGTTGGTGGAGGGGGCGGATCTGTTCGTCAAGGATGGCTTCGTCTACATGCGCACCACCGCCGGGCCGCAACGGGTGGACGTGATTTATCGCCGTATTGATGACGATTTTCTCGACCCGCTGGCGTTCAATCCGGACTCCATGCTGGGGGTGCCCGGCCTGCTGTCGGTGTACCGGCAGGGTAAGGTGGTGCTGGCCAACGCCATCGGCTCCGGGGTCGGCGATGACAAGTCCATCTATCCTTATGTCCCCGAGATGATCCGCTTCTATCTGGGTGAGGAGCCGATTCTGGAGAATGTTCCGACCCGGCTGTGTCGCCGCCCGGAGGATCTCCAGTACGTATTGGAGCATCTGCCGGAGCTGGTGGTTAAGGAGGTCCACGGTGCCGGCGGTTACGGCATGCTGGTCGGGCCTGCGGCCAGCCGCGAGGAGATCGAGAGTTTTCGTCAGCGTCTGCGGGCACGGCCCGATAATTACATCGCCCAGCCGACCCTGTCGCTGTCCACCTGCCCGATCTTCGTCGAACAGGGTATCGCGCCACGGCATATCGACTTGCGCCCATTCGTGCTCAGTGACGGCCGTGCCACCCGCATGGTGCCCGGCGGTCTTACGCGGGTGGCGATGAATGCCGGTTCGCTGGTGGTGAATTCGTCCCAGGGGGGCGGTACCAAGGACACCTGGGTGGTGGAGGCGCCGTCATGCTGAGTCGCACCGCCTCCGACCTGTATTGGCTGTCCCGCCTGGTTGAGCGGGCCGAGAACACCGCTCGCATGCTCGACGTGGCCTGGAATCTGTCGATGATGCCGTTCGTCGCCAATCCCCGTGATGAGATGATGGCGCCGTTGATGATCTCGGGCTCGCATGAGCTGTATATGAGCCGGCACGATGACGTCCAGGTGCGCGAGGTCCTGCATTTCTTCACCCTGGATCAGGACAACCCCGGCAGTATTTTCAATTGCCTGCGTCTGGCGCGGGAAAACGGCCACGCGGTGCGTGGCAAGATCACCGCCGAGATGTGGGAAAGCATCAACAGCACCTGGCTGGAGTTGAAGGAAATTCGCCGCGGGGGCCTGGACCAATACGGCGCCAGCGCCTTTTTTGATTGGGTGAAAAAGCGCTCCCACCTGTTCCGTGGCGCCACCTACGGCACCATCATGCGCAATGATGCCTTCCGCTTTCTGCGCATTGGCACCTTCATCGAGCGGGCCGATAACACGGCCCGTATCCTGGATGTGAAATATCAGATCGGCACTCTTTACGGCGTTCCCTCCGGCGGTGACGCCATGGACTTCTATCGCTGGCACGCCTTGCTGCATTCGGTGGGGGCGTATGAGTCCTATCGCGAGCTTTACAGCGAGGCCATTAATGCCGACCGGGTGGCGGAGCTGCTGATTCTCGGCGCCGAGGTGCCACGCTCGCTGCGCTCCTGCATGCAGATGCTGTGTGAGTTGCTGCCGGCGATCGAGGGGCGGGCCGGGCAGACCGCCAAGCGCCTGGCGGCGGTGCAGTTCGCGCGGCTGCAATACGGTGATCTGGAGCATGTGCTGGACACCGGTTTGCACGATTACCTGACGGATTTTCTGCGCCGTATCAATGAGCTGGCGGATACCATCCGCGAGGAATATCTGGAGGTCGTATGAAACTGTCGATTCGACACAGCACCGAATACCGTTATTCCGAGCAAGTGCTGCACAGTACGCAGTATCTGCGGCTGACGCCGCGTCCATCGGCACGGCAGCGTATTCTGCACTGGCATCTGGACATGCCGGAGCCGGCCAGCGAGGCCTCCGATGGCTTCGGTAATATCCTGCACGTGCTGACCCTGGACCAGCCCCACGAGGCCATACGTCTCACCGCCACTGGCGAGGTGGAAATCGAGGGCGAGGACCGTGAGGACGATGACACCCGGATTTCCCCTCTGGTTTACTGCCGTTATTCTCCGTTTACCCGTCCGGATTCGTTGCTCCATGAACTGGCCCGGAACCATCAGTGCGCCGCCGGGACCCTGGCCAATCTTGAGAGGTTGAGCGAAACCATCCTGTCGAGAATGCCGTTTACGCCCGGCGTCACCGATGTGTCCAGCACCGCCGCCGAGGCATATCGGTTGAGGAAAGGGGTGTGTCAGGATCATACCCATGTATTTCTGTCCTGCTGCCGGGCCCTGGGGATTCCCGCCCGCTACGTCAGCGGCTATCTTTACAGCGATGATTCCGAGCACGTCGCCAGCCATGCCTGGGCCGAGGTCTGGTTCGATGAACGCTGGCACACTTTTGACGTGACCAATCAGACCCGCCGTCCGAGACGCCATCTGAAGCTGGCGGTGGGCTTCGATTATCTGGACGCCTGCCCGGTACGCGGCGTCCGTTACGGTGGCGGCGTGGAATCCCTGCGAGCGGCGGCCCTGGTGCGACAGACCGGCGCCGGGGATCAGTGATCGCCGGGAGAAACCGATGACCTATTGTGTCGCCATGCGCCTGGAACAAGGGCTGGTGTTCGCCGCGGATTCGCGGACCAACGCCGGTGTGGATCAGATCGCCACGTTTCGCAAGCTGCATACCTTCCAGGTGTCCGGGGAGCGTCTGGTGGTTCTGCTTAGCGCCGGTAACCTGGCCACCACTCAGAGCGTGGTCAGCCTGTTGCGCATGCGTCTGGACAGCGACCGGCCCAATCTCAACGGCGTCGGCTCGCTGTATGATGTGGCGGCCATTGTCGGTGCCACCAGCCGCGAAGTGCGTCAGCGCGACGCCGGTCAGACGCAGGGGTCGGTGGATTTCGGCAGCAGCTTCATCGTCGGGGGACAAATTCGCGGTGAAGCGCCGCGGCTGTTTCTGGTCTACCCGGAAGGCAATTTCATCGAATGCACGGCGGACACGCCGTACTTTCAGATCGGCGAGACCAAGTACGGCAAGCCGATCATCGACCGGGTGGTGGAATACCGTACCTCCCTGGACGATGGCATCAAGTGCGCCTTGCTGAGTATCGATTCCACCCTTCGTTCCAACCTGTCGGTGGGCTTGCCTCTGGATATTCTCAAGTATCCCCGCGACAGCTTTGATGACCATCTTCACTATGATGTGGATGAGCATCACGAGGGCTTCCGGGCGTTGGGCGAGGCCTGGTCCCAGGCTTTGCGTGGTGCCTTCCAGGCGATGCCGGACATGCAATGGTAGGGGCGACTCAGTACCGCCGAATCCGTTCCGCCAGCGCCAGAGCGGCGGTGAGTCCCGGTGACTCGATGCCCAGCAAGGCGATCAGCCCTGGCAGGCCGTGATCCTGCTCGTCGAGCAGGCAGAAATCCGCATGGGATTCGCCGCGCAGGCGTAATTTGGGGCGGATGCCGGTGTAGTCCGGCAGCAGTGAGCCGGCTGGAAGGCCCGGCCAGTAGGCCCGCACCGCATCCTCGAATGCTGGCTCGCGCTGGAGATTGACGCGGTAATCCACCTCGTCGATCCATTCCACGTCCGGCCCGAAGCGCGCCTGGCCCGCCAGATCCACGGTCAGATGCACGCCCAGGCCGTGCCGTTCCGGCAGTGGGTAGACCAGGCGTCGGGTGGGGCTGGCGCCACGCAGGCGGAAATAATTACCCCGCGCCAGTCCCTGTTGCGGAGCCAGCTCCGCCGGCAGCCCGTGCAGACGTTGCAGCAACGGTACGCTGCCCAGTCCGGCGGCGATCACCAGTTGCTCGCAGTGCAACTGAAAGCCGCCATCCGGGCCGGTCACCTGTAACTCGAAACCGTGCCGGTCTCCGCCCAGGGCGGTCACACTGTGCCGCAGGCACAACAAAGCGCCGGCTTCTTCGGCGTCGGCGGCCAGAGCGGCCATCAGGCCGTGACTGTCGACGATGCCGGTGTGTTCGCTGGCCAGCGCCAGATCCGCCGCCAGCCAGGGCTCCTCATGTTGCAGAGCAGGGCGCCCCAGCCAGTGCAATCCGCTGGCGCCAGCGGCAATGGCGTTGTCGTACACAGCCCGCAGTTGCCGGGCCTGCTCCTCGCCTCTTGCCACCACCCATTTGCCGCAACGGCGATGGGCTACCCGGCGGCGCTGGCAATACTCGTAGAGCAGGGCATTGCCGCGCAGGCAGGACATGGCTTTGAGGGAACCCGGTGGGTAATAAAGGCCGGCATGGATCACCTCGCTGTTGCGCGAGGACAGGTGCTCGCCAAAGTGCGCCTCCGCTTCCAGCAATACCGGTGCGCGGCCGGCCAGGGCCAGTTCCCGGGCAATGGCCAGGCCCACCACGCCGCCGCCGATGATCACTGTTCCCATGGATTCCATACTGATCACCCGGTGACACGGCGGATGGTGAGAACATGGGCGATGCGCTCACCATCCCAGATGTATTCATAGTGGGTGCTGGGAATTACTGACTCCACCAGATGTGGGGAAAACAGGGCAAAACACAGCGCCCCCGGATCGCGTACCGAGCTGTAGGCGAGGCCATGCTCGTCGGCTTCAAACAGACGCTGGCCGAGGCGGCGGGCGCCGCTGTAATCCTCGGGGTGATACCACTGATCGTCGTCGCGCGGCGGGTTGTGAATGTCGCGTAACTCGGCGGAAAAGCGAACCCGCAGACCGCGCATCACCACCCGGTCGTACTTCAGCCCAACGACCTGCTGGAAGTAGTGTTGCTGGTGATAACGGGTTTCGGCAATGGCGGTGGCCATGCGCTCGGCGCAGTAGAGCACGCCGAAGCCGCCGTCGGAGAAGCGCGAGCCGGCGGGATTGACGTGGACAAAAGGGGCCAGGGCGTAGCTGCAGCCCGGAATGCCCCAGGGACGGCGTTCCGGCGGTACCCGATTCAGCTCTCCGATCTGGGTTTGCAGGCGGGGATTGGTCAGCGCCTGTACCGCGAAAAGGGCGCCGAAATCGCTCTCGTCGGCGACATCATCGAACAGATCAATGGGCGGGTATTTGCCGTTGACGAGACGGTACGCCTCCTGATGGTCAAAGGCACGCAGCGGCAGTTCACGATAGTCCGCTTCGTTCACCACTGGCCCCCGCGCAGGCTGTCCAGATGACGGAACACCTCGTAGAGGCTGGCGACCCGCCCGGTGCTCATGGCCTCCATGGGGCTGATGCCGTTGAAGTAGGGATTGTGGTTGGGCATGCGCACGAAGCCATAGACGTTCTCCCGGTTGCCGAACAGGGTGCGCAACGCCTGATGAATGTTGAGCAGATAGCTCAGGCGCTCCAGCAAATCATTGGAAATGCGGGCGCTTTCCGGGCGACTCTGGTACTTGTGCAGGGTGGAGCGGCCGACGCCGAGCAGCGCGGTCTTCTCCTTCTCAGTGCATTGCCACAAATCGAGCAGTTTGAGCACCGCGCGCAGGGCGGCATGGCGGGCCTGATCGTCCAGAGCGGGCAGATTCTGAGTGTCGTGGGCCGGTTGCATGGGGCACCTCCTGACGTTTTGTCCATATTAGGACATAAATATGTGATTTGTCCATAAATGGATGAAAGGGTAAGACTCTGTATAATCCGCCGAACCCCTGGCAGCTTCGCCGGTCAAGGAAGGCAGGACATCATGGAGGAAAGCAAATAATGCGATTTCTGGCCGTATTGGCGTTGCTGGTGAGCTCACCGCTGTGGGCAAGGGATGCTCATTACGAGGGGCGGTATGTGGACGCGCACCTGCATTACGTGGATTTCATGCAGGAAAGCGAAGGCATGGACGCCATGTTCAATGCCATGGACAAGGCCAGGGTGGAGCAGGCCTGGGTCTTTGGCCTGCCGGTGGTGAAAAAGTGGGAGCAAAGCGCGCCGCGCCGGCCCCGTTACTTCCTTGGCGACGAAGCACCGTTGTACTACTACAGCGCCACCGACGACCTGTTGGCCCAGGCCATCGCCGCATTGCCACAAGAGCGCCGGCGGCGGCTGGTGCCCTTTATCAGCGGTATCAATCCCACCGACCTCAACGCCGCCCGGCACGTGGAGGCGCTGATCGAGCGCTATCCGGGCCTGTGGCGCGGGATCGGTGAAGTAATCACTCGCCATGATGATCTCACCGCCCTGACCGAAGGGGAAACGCCGCGGGCCAATCACCCGGCGCTGATGAAGGTATACCGGGTGGCCGCCCGCCACGGTTTGCCGGTGCTGCTGCACAGCAATCTGACTTCGCTACGGGAGAAAACGCCGATCTATCTTGAGGAGCTGGAAGACGCGCTCAAGGAAAACCCGAAGACCCGCTTTATTCTTGCCCACGCTGGCACCAGTGGTGGGGTGGAAGCGCGGCAAGCGCCGTTGGAGACGCTGCCGGCTATTGTCCGCGCGCTGCTGGAGCGCTATGACAACCTCTACGTGGATCTGTCCTGGAGTGTGCGGGAGCACTACCTGCTGGATGATGACCGGCCGCGCGAGGTATGGTTGACGCTGATCAATGATCATCCCGACCGCTTCACCCTGGGCACCGACCTGGTCGGGCATTTCGGCAGTATGAAGAAAATCCTCAACAGCTACCGGCCACTGCTGAACGCCCTGCCGGAAGAGGTGGCGCGACGGGTGGCCAGCGACAACGCCAAGGCGCTGGTGCCGGAAAAGGGCGCCGTGGCGAAATAGCTCTACGCCGCCGTGGGAGATTCCATGTTGCCTTGCAAGCTCACTGGTGCGGCGCGTCATTCGCCAGCAGGCTGGCTCCCACGGATCATGCAACGAAGCCGCTGTGGGAGCTTGCCTGCAAGCGAATTGTGCTTTCGGGCCAACGGATCCGCTTGCGGGCAAACTCCCTCAGTGGGTCACGATTCCCTGATCAATCCCGCCGCCGTAACCGGCGCAGCAGACTGGACGTATCCCAACGGCCGCCGCCCATGGCCTGAATGTCCTTATAGAATTCGTTGATCTGCGCGGTCACCGGCAGGGGCGTGCCGGTGCGATTGGCCTCGGCCAGACAGATCATCAGATCCTTGCGCATCCAGTCCACGGCGAAGCCATGGTCGTACTCATCGGCGATCATGGTCTGGTGGCGGTTCAGCAATTGCCAGGAACTGCCGGCGCCGGCGCCGATCACCTGCATGGCTTTTTCCGCGTCCAACCCGGCATCCTGGGCAAAGGCAATGGCCTCGGCCACGCCCTGGATCGCCGCGCCGACGCAAATCTGGTTGGCCATTTTGGTGAGCTGGCCGCTGCCCGCCGGTCCCATCAGCACCACGCTCTTGCCATAGTGATCCAGCACCGGGGCGACACGCTCGAACACCGCTTCCTCGCCGCCGCACATCACCGAAAGCTGGCCGTTCTCGGCGCCTTGCTGGCCACCGGAAACCGGTGCGTCGATGAAATGGGCGCCCTGTTCGCGGCAGGCGTCGTCGAGGGTGCGGGCCATGGTGGCGCTGGCGGTGGTGTGGTCCACCAGCACCGCGCCGGTGGCCAGAGTGCTCACCGCGCCGTCTTCGCCAAGGGTAACCTGATGCAGGTCCTGGTCATTGCCCACGCACAGGAACACCGCATCGGCGCCTTCGGCGGCCAGTGCCGGAGTGGCGGCATGGCGGCCGCCGTATTCCTTCACCCAGGCTTCGGCCTTGGCGCCGGTGCGGTTGTAGACCGTTACTTCCAGGCCGGCACGGGCCAGGTGACCGGCCATGGGATAGCCCATAACACCAAGGCCGATAAATGCGACTCGGGAAATCATTGGGACTCCTCAAGGTTGTAGATGGCGAAGCTGTCGGCGGTGAGGCTGCCCAGCAGCAAGCGCTGGCCGACCTGCTCCACACTGGTGATGGGGGAAAACGCATCGTCACCGAGATACTGCAGGTTATGGGTGACGTTGCCGTCGGTATCCAGGCCTAGCACAAAGGCGTGATGGGCCGGTTGCGGCTGCATGAACTCGGGCAGACGAAAGACCACCTTGCGCAACAGGGGCTTGTCGGCCATGGCATCCAGAGCGGCGTTGCGTGGTGCGAACAGGGCCACCCAGAAAGTATCGGTGCCATTACCGGAGATGCCGTCGGGAATACCCGGCAAATTATCGATGAACACGTCGTTTTCACCGGCCCGTTCGCCACTGAGCCAATAACGCAGCACCCGGTAGCTGCCGGTTTCCACCACCAGCAGGTAGGACTCGTCCGGGGCCAGGGCCACGCCGTTGGCGAATTGCAGGCCGTCCAGCAGGACCGTGGTGGTGTCGTTTCGCGGATCGTACTTCAGCAGCCGGCCGTGGCCGCCATGTTCGATGATATCGTCCCGGGCTTTCATCGCCGGGCCGAATTTGCTTGAGGCATCGGTAAAGTAAATGACGCCGTCGCTGGCCACGTCCACGTCATCGGTGAATTTGAAGGGTACGCCGTTCGCCTCCTTGGTGAGCGCCGTGACCGCGCCGGATTGCGCATTGATGCGCAACAGGCCCTGATAGCCATCGGCCACCACCAGAGTGCCGTCCGGGGCGAAATCCAGCCCCAGCGGCCGGCCGCCGGTGTTGGCGATCAGGTCGGCGTCGCTGCCGTCGCCGCGGAAGCGGACGATGCGCCCGTCTTCATAACCGACATAGAGACGTCCCTCTTTATCCACCGCCACATCTTCCGGGCCCCGGCCTTCGCCCGCGGCCAAACGGTGTACCCGGCCGAGCTGGTCGTTTACTGCGTATGGGCCTTCCAGAGCCGGTGCTTCGGGAGCGTCCCAGGCCACCGGTTCCACCGGCACAGGCCAGAACAACAGGTAACCGGCCAGAACCAGGAGGATCAGGATCAACAGGGCTTTTTTCATTTTGTCTTCCTTACTCTTGAAGCCTCGAATGCGGAGCGCAATCCGTCCCGCCGGGGCATGATAGGCTATCATGCCAGTGGAAGATGGCGATGACCTTCCCGCGGGGATCGCGGAAAATCGCGGAAAGGGGCAGCGGAACGGGATCATGGAGCGGGACGCCGGCGCCGGGATAATAGTGGATAAGGACAGCAATATGAGTAACGTAAATCCGGAACAGGGCGGTTTGCAGGTGGCGGCGCCCGACGCGCTGGCGGCGGAATTGAATTCGGCCGTGCCAGTGGCGGAGGATGAAAGTCAGGCGCTGGCACAACGGGCTGATCAACTGGTGGAACAGTTACTGAGCGCGTCCGCCAGCGGTGACCCGGCCCCGGCGCGCGGCGCCGTGGAAAACATGGGGCGGGACGTTCAGGCGCGCGCCGCCCGTCAAAGCCGGTTGTTGGAGGAGCCGGTGCACCGGCTCGCCAGCCGCGCCGAGGACGGCGGACCCGTGGCCAACGCCCTGGTCGATCTGAAAGTCCAGGTAGAGTCACTGGACCCGGCGCGGGTGGATCTGTCCCCGGGCTGGTTTTCCCGGCTGGCTGGCTATCTGCCCTTCGTCGGCACGCCGCTGAAACGCTATTTTTCCCGCTATGAATCCGCGTCCACGGTGATCGCCGCCATTGTCGAATCACTGGAGCAAGGGCGTGAGCAGTTACGCCGGGACAACATCACCCTGCAGGCGGATCAGCAGGACATGCGCGAGAACGGTCGGCAGTTGAGCCGGGCTGTTGCCCTCGGCGAGCAGATCGATGCGCGTTTGTCCCGTGCCCTGGAGCGTGACATCGACCCCCAGGATCCGCGGCACCGGTTCGTCCAGGAGGAGTTGCTGTTTCCCTTGCGTCAGCGGATTCAGGATATGCAGCAGCAGTTGGCGGTGAATCAGCAGGGCGTACTCACCACCGAAGTGATCGTCCGCAATAACCGCGAGCTGATCCGCGGCGTGGACCGCGCCACCCAGGTTACCGTCAATGCGCTGCGCATCGCGGTGACCCTGGCCATGGCCCTGGCCAATCAGCGCATCGTGCTGGACAAGATCGACGCGGTGAACAAAACCACCGATACACTGATCGCCGGTACCGCCCAGCGGCTGCGTCAGCAGGGCGCGGAGATCCATACCCGCGCGGCGTCCACGCAGCTGGATATGGAGGTCCTGCGACAGGCGTTCGTTGATATCAATGCTTCCCTGGAAGACATCGCCCGGTTCCGCCGTGAAGCCCTGCCGGGCATGGCCGATTCGATTCAGAAAATGGCGGTGTTGACCCGCAAAGGGGATGACGCGCTGTCACAGTTGGAGCAAGCCGAGGCGTCCCGTTCGGCGCTCGCCATCGATCTCAATCCGTGATTCGCGGGAGGCAGTTATATTGCGTGCCATGACGCGTGGGTTGATCGCTTATTTCCGGGATTGTCTCGCCGAGGATGGCGGCGACCGCCTGATTACCGACCTGTTTGCCCAATCCGAGCGCGGCCATGTTTTTTTTCGTGCCGATGGGGAACAGGCTCCGGGGACCTACCGGTGGCCGATACCCGAGCAGGAGGTGCAACGGCTGCGTCATGAGCAGAGTGCTCAGCGCCAGGAGCGGCGTCTCATGGCGGGGCTGTTCGTGGTGAGCGTGGCGGTGGACGGAGAGGGCTCGCGGCGCGGTTACGTGCGCGCGCCCTTATTGATCGCCGAAGCGACGGTGAGCGACGAGCAAAGTGATCAGGCCGCCATCGCAGTGGATGGCTTTCGTTATAACAGCGCGGTGCTGGATGCCTTGGCGGAATCGACGCCATGGGTTGCCGAGTTGGACCCGGAACAGGTGGACGAGGACACCCTGACGCGTATTCTGGCGTCGATGGACAGCCGGGAATACGCCGATAACGCCCGGGGTTTTCCGCGGCCGCGCAATGGTGGCCGTCCACGCTGCACCCCGGCGGGCGTGGCCTGGTTGTCGGCCCGCTCGCCCTTGCAACGCAGTGTGCTGTTCGAGCTGGAGCGACTGGCGGAGGGAGAAGTTCCTTTGTCGCCGCCTTTGCGGCAGGTGCTGGGAGAGCCGGTGCCGGCGCCGGAACAGGTGCGGCCGGCCGAGCCGGACACCCTGCCGGCCAGTCTTACTCACGCCCAGCAACAGACCCTGCAAAACGCCGCCTCGCAAACGCTCAGCGTGATCAACGGCCCGCCCGGTACAGGTAAGACCTATACGCTCTCCTGCCTCACCGTGGACCGGGTAATGCGCGGGGAATCGGTGCTTATCGTATGCAGTAACGAGCATGCCGCGGATGTGGTGCGCGGCAAACTGGATGGCCTGTTCGGCGATGCCGGGGATCTGATCCTGCGTGCCGGCCGCGGTGACCATCGCAAGCTCTTGCTGGAGCGGCTGGATTACTGGCTGTCCGGGGAAATGGCGCTGGCGCCGGAGCCGCAACGGCCGGCCTTGCTAAAGCGGATGGACCAGGCGACCGTGGCCTACCGGGGGCTGGAGCGGCGATTCCGCCGGGATTTGCGCCGGGCGGAACGGGCCGGCGCGCGCGCTGGTGGGTTTTGGGCTCAACTGCGGCGCTGGTGGGCGAGCCGGCGCTTACTGGCGCAACCGATGCTGGCGCAACAATGGCAGCAGTTACAGGCGTCGGTGGAGGCGCACCAGGAACTGGCCCGGCATACTCTGGAAGCGGGGGGCAACGACAATCTGGCGACGCTGTTGCGTCAGCGCCGCAATCAACTGAGCACCTTGTCGCGGGCGTTGCGTTCCCGTAGTGGAGCGTTACGCCAGGACCGCTTCGACAAACTGGACTGGTCGCTGCTGACCAGCACTTTTCCGGTGTGGGTGGTGTCCGCTCATGCTCTGAGCCGAAGCCTGCCGGTCAATGAACCGCTGTTCGATCTGGTGGTGATGGACGAGGCCACCCAATGCAACCTGCCATTGGCGCTGCCGGCGCTGCAACGGGCCCGCCGGGCGGTGGTGGTGGGGGACCCCAAGCAGTTACGTCATTTCTCCTTTCTCGCCCGTGACCGCCAGCAGGCGCTGGCGATCCAGCACGGTGTCAGCGGGGCACCGCTGGATCTGGATTACCGGGAGCGCTCGCTGCTGGATTACGCCCTGGACGCGGTGGCCAGCCAGGAGGCGGTGGCGTTCCTTGATGAGCACTTCCGCAGCCATCCGGCGCTGATCCGCTTCAGCAATGCAGAATTCTATTCGGATCGGCTCAAGGTGCTGACCCGTCTGGATAATCGTGAGTCGGATCAGCCATTGCGGCTGGAGAGCTGTCCGGTGACGCTGAAGGACACCGTGAATCTGGCGGAAGTGGACCTGGTGATGGCGCGGTTGCGGGGGTTGGTCGAGGCGTGCCGGGACTTGCCGGATGACCGTTGCCCGCAAATCGGTGTGGTGGCGATGTCACGGGCGCTGGCCACGGTGCTGGAAAACCGGCTGCTGGACAGCTTCGACCTGGCCACGCTGGGGCGTCACAATCTTCGCGTTGGCACGCCTTACGCCTTCCAAGGGGAAGAGCGGGATTTCATGCTGGTCGCCACCGGCGTTTATCCGGGCCGTTCGGCGGCGGCCTGGCGCTACCTGGAGCGGCCCGACGTGTTCAATGTGGCGGTGACCCGGGTGCGCCACCGGCAATGGCTGTTTGTCGGCGAGGGGGCTCTGGATGAGCGGCCACAGGGATTGCTGGCCCGCTATGTGGCCACGGTGGCGCGGCAAAATGACATTGCCGTCAGCGCCTCGCCAGCGGTGGAAGCATTGCGGCGGGAATTGGTCGGTGTTCTGGAAGGGTGGGGGGCGCGTTGCGAGCTGGATTACGTGTTCGCCGGCCAATCCCTGGATCTGCTGGTGCGTCATGCCGGCGGCGCTCTGGCCATCGATGTGATCGGTGTGGGGGAGGCGGGCGAGGCGTGGCAGTGGCAGCGCTATCGACTGTTGGAACGGGCCGGGTTGGCGTTGTTTCCGGTCAGTGCCCTGGACTGGAGTCATCGCCGGGAAGGGGTGTTGGAACAGTTGCAGGCGCGTTTGGCGCTCTCCGATGCCGAGCCGGTGAGTGCCCGTCCTTATCATTCCCTTCGCTGGCGGCTGCAAGTGTTGGACGCACCGCGCTTGCGGCAGCTGCTGGGAGAATTGGAGCAGGTGCACGGCCAGGTGCTGCACTGGCTGGATCAGCGCTTTCTGCCCACCGAACTGACCTATCAGCGTTACCAGGAGGGGGTCGAGCGACTGCAGCGGGCGGCGCTCGCCGAGCTGGAAGGTGCCTGCGTGCTGCTGGAAGGGATTCGCGAGTTGGACGAGGACATTGACGCCGATATTGATGCGCGCCTGACGGCCTGCCGCGCGGCGGTGGAGGCATTGAGCCGGTTGGGGAAAGAGCTGGCGCTGCTGCGACAGGAGGATTCCGGTTTGCAGGGGGCGCTGGATGACGTGCTGAAACTGGCGGACAGAGTGTCGTTGTACCAGCGTTGAGCGCGGTCCGTGGACCGCTGCTGCCCGATAAATATTGCTGGCTTCGGGGTTGAGGCTCTAACCCTGAATTGTTCTGCCTTGGGGGTATGAATTCAGAGGTGGCTACGAAGCCGCTGTGGGAGCTTGTCCAGCAACAAAAACGCCGGCCCGAAGGCCGGCGTTCTTGTCTGACACCGAGGTGTCTCGAGATGCCTACTTGCGCTCGTTGAGCGGCACGAAGGAGCGCTCGGTCTCGCCGGTGTAGAGCTGGCGGGGACGACCGATCTTGTAGGGATTGGAGATCATTTCGTTCCAGTGCGCGATCCAGCCCACGGTACGGGACAGGGCGAAGATCACGGTGAACATGCTGGTCGGAATGCCAATCGCCTTGAGGATGATCCCGGAGTAGAAGTCCACGTTCGGGAACAGCTTCTTCTCTTTGAAGTACGGGTCGTTGAGGGCGATCTCCTCGAGCTTCATGGCAAGTTCGAGTTGCGGATCGTTGATGCCCAGTTCGGCCAGTACTTCGTGGCAGGATTCGCGCATCACCGTGGCACGCGGGTCGTAGTTCTTGTACACCCGGTGGCCAAAGCCCATCAGCTTGAACGGATCGTTCTTGTCCTTCGCCTTGGCGATGAACGTTTCGATCTGGGAAACGTCGCCGATTTCCTCCAGCATCTTCAGTACCGCTTCGTTGGCACCGCCGTGAGCCGGGCCCCACAGGGCGGAAATGCCGGCGGCGATACAGGCGAACGGGTTGGCACCGGAAGAACCGGCCAGACGCACGGTGGAAGTGGACGCGTTCTGTTCGTGATCGGCGTGGAGGATGAAGATGCGATCCATGGCGCGGGCCAGGGTCGGGCTGATCTTGCTGTCCTCGCAGGGGTTGCCGAACATCATGTGCAGGAAGTTTTCCGCATAACCCAGATCGTTGCGCGGGTACATCAGCGGCTGACCGAGACCGTACTTGTAGCACATGGCCGCGATGGTCGGCATCTTGGCGATGAGACGGAACGCGGTGACGTCACGATGGGTGGGGTTATTGATATCCAGCGAGTCGTGATAGAACGCGGACAGAGCCCCGACCACGCCGCACATGATCGCCATCGGATGGGCGTCACGGCGGAAGCCGTTGAAGAAGTTGCGAATCTGCTCGTGCACCATGGTGTGGTTCTTCACGGTGCTGACGAATTCCGCTTTCTGCTCGGCGCTCGGCAGTTCGCCGTTGAGCAGCAGGTAGCACACTTCAAGGTAGTCGGACTTGGAAGCCAGTTCCTCGATGGAATAGCCGCGGTGCAGCAGCTGGCCTTTCTCGCCGTCGATGTAAGTGATCTTGGATTCGCAGGACGCGGTGGACGTAAAGCCCGGGTCGAAGGTAAAGATGCCATTGGCGGTGAGGGAGGACACATCAATAACGTCCTGGCCCAGGGTCGGCGTATGGATCGGCAGTTCCAGATCCTCCCGGCCCTCTACCTTGAGAATGGCTTTCTTCTCGGTCATGGGAATTTCTCCTCGGTGTATAGAGGGAGCAGCAGCGGAACCTGTGGACAGCGTCCGGACGGCGATGCCGAGCAGCGGCTGTTCAGAGGTCCCCCAAGGTCCTCCAGAGCGCGGGGGACGTTAAAGTTTTGGCCTGTCTTTGTCAACGAAGAAGGGACCACGGGAAAAGGTGCCTTTTGCAGGGTAAACAGCTTGTTACGGCGTGCAATGCTGGCATTTTGCCCCGGAATGGCAAGGTGGTTGATGTAAAAGTGCCTATATAAAACAAAGCCTTAGCCTGTTTTCCGCCAGTTGGCGTTTGTTTTGCCGTCGGTGCGGCGATATACTGCCGCCCGCAAGGGGACCTCTGACCGAGTCCCTTGCGGCACAGCAAGGTGGTGGCGTGATGCCGAGCAGTACAAGCGCAATGACAGGCGCCGCCCCTTGATTCGGACGTTGTCAGGGAATACGCAACCGGCCACGCCGCCATCCTCTTTCGTGGATGACAGCGGTGGTGCCGCTAGTGCATTCCGGCGACCGCCGACCGCAACGGACTTGGTCATGGATTCCCGGAATACGGGCTTCACCCCGGCCCTGGTATCACCGCATTCGCCGCCAGTCTTCACCTTGAGACGACATCGGTGATGCCAAGTTCCCGACAACCGCTCCGGCCTGCCCGGAGCCCGGCAAAAGTGTAGGCTACCGTGAACGACAAAAGACCCGTCAATCTCGATCTATCGACGATCAAGTTCCCGGTCACCGCCATTGCGTCCATCACTCACCGGATTACCGGCGTCGCCATTTTCGTGGCGTTGCCGATATTGCTGTGGATGCTGGATCGTTCCGTGGCGTCCCCGGAGAGCTTTGCGGACCTGAAACAACTCCTTGATTCCCCCCTGGCCAAACTGGTCGTGTGGGCCATCCTCACTCCGATTCTGTATCACCTGGTGGCCGGTATCCGGCATCTGTTCATGGACGCCGGGATGGGTGAGACCCTGGAAGGTGGGCGGCGTGGCGCCAAGTCGGTGTTCATCATCACCGCCGTTCTCGTTGTACTGGTAGGAGCTTGGATATGGTAACCCGGGTAACCAGCGTCACCAGTCTGGGCCGTAATGGCCTGTACGACTGGCTGATTCAGCGCGTCAGCGCCGTTGTTATCGGCGTGTACTTCATCGGCATGTTGGCTTATCTGATCGCCCAGCCGAATCTCGACTATGGCACCTGGAAAGCCTTCATCGGCTCCGTGCCAATGCAAATCGCCACCACCTTGCTGGTACTTTCCGTGGCCGCCCACACCTGGGTCGGTCTGTGGGGTGTGACCACCGACTATCTCACCAGCCTGACCTTTGGCAAATCCGCCACCGGTGTGCGCCTCGTCGTGCAGATGGTGATTGCTCTGCTGCTGCTGGTCTACGTCCTTTGGGGCCTGGTAACGATTTGGGGAGGCGCTTGATCCATGTCCATTCGCACCATTACCTTTGATGCCATTGTGGTGGGTGGCGGCGGCGCCGGCATGCGCGCGTCCCTGCAAATGGCGCAGTCCGGTTTCAAGACCGCGCTGATTTCCAAAGTCTTTCCCACCCGTTCCCATACGGTGTCCGCCCAGGGCGGCATCACTTGTGCCATTGCCTCCGCCGATCCCAATGACGACTGGCGCTGGCACATGTACGACACGGTCAAGGGTTCCGATTACATCGGTGACCAGGACGCCATCGAATATATGTGCTCGGTCGGCCCGGAAGCGGTGTTCGAACTCGACCACATGGGGCTGCCGTTCTCCCGTACCGAGGAAGGCCGGATCTACCAGCGCCCGTTCGGCGGTCAGTCGAAGAATTTCGGCGAGGGCGGTCAGGCCGCCCGGACCTGTGCCGCCGCCGACCGTACCGGTCACGCGCTGCTGCACACCCTTTATCAGCAGAACCTGAAGAACGGCACCCAGGTGTACAGTGAGTGGTACGCCGCGGAGCTGGTGAAGGATGGTCAAGGCAATGTATGTGGCGTTATCGCCATCTGCATCGAAACCGGCGAAACGGTATTCTTCAAAGCCAAGGCGACGGTCTTCGCCACCGGCGGTTCCGGCCGTATCTACGCCTCCACCACCAATGCCCTGATCAACACCGGTGACGGTGTCGGCATGGCCCTGCGTGCCGGTTTGCCGGTGCAGGACATCGAGATGTGGCAATTCCACCCCACCGGTATCGCCGGTGCCGGGGTGCTGGTGACCGAAGGTTGCCGGGGTGAGGGCGGTTATCTCATCAACAAGGACGGCGAGCGCTTCATGGAGCGCTATGCGCCCAACGCCAAGGACCTGGCGTCCCGTGACGTTGTCGCCCGTTCCATGATGATGGAAATCCTGGACGGCCGCGGCGCCGGTCCGGATGGCGATCACGTCTTCCTCAAGCTCGATCATCTGGGCGAGGAAGTGCTGCACAGCCGCCTGCCGGGTATCTGTGAGCTGGCCATCACCTTCGCCCACACCGATCCGGTGAAGGAACCGATTCCGGTGGTGCCCACCTGTCACTACATGATGGGCGGTATCCCCACCAATGTGCATGGTCAGGCGATCAAACTGAGCGCTGGCCACGAAGGTCAGGACCAGTTCGTCAACGGCCTGTTCGCGGTGGGCGAGGTGGCCTGTGTGTCCGTGCACGGCGCCAACCGTCTCGGCGGCAACTCGCTGCTCGACCTGGTGGTGTTCGGCCGTGCCGCCGGTCTCTTCATTGAAGACGCTCTGCGTCAGGGCATGACCCAGTACGAGCCGAGCAATGACGATATCGACCAGGCCCTGAGCCGGGTGCGTCGCTGGGATGAGTCCCAGGGTGGCGAGTCCGTGGCCAGCTTGCGCAAAGAGCTGCAGAGCACCATGCAGAACCACTTCGGTGTATTCCGCAAGGGTGATCTCATGCACGAAGGCGTTTCCAAACTGGCCGAACTGCGTGAGCGTGTCGCCAAGGCTCATCTGGAGGACAAGAGCCAGTCCTTCAACACTGCCCGGGTCGAAGCGCTGGAGCTGGACAACCTGTTGGAAGTGGCTGAAGCCACCGCCATCGCCGCCGAAGGCCGTAAGGAAAGCCGCGGGGCTCATGCCCGCTACGACTTCCCGGACCGCGACGATGAGAACTGGCTGTGCCATTCCATCTACGATCCGCTCACCAAGCAATTGGGCAAGCGTGCGGTGAACTTCGAGCCGAAGACCGTGGATACCTTCCAGCCCAAGGCGCGGACCTACTAACGGAGAGCTGCAATGAAAGTCAGTATCTATCGCTACAACCCGGATACCGACCGCGAACCGACCATGAAAGAGTACGACGTGGACACTCAGGGCAAGGACCTGATGGTGCTCGACGTGCTCAACCTGGTGAAGGAGATGGACCCGTCCCTGGGCTTCCGTCGCTCCTGTCGCGAAGGCGTGTGCGGCTCCGACGGTATGAACATCAACGGCAAGAACGGTCTGGCCTGTATCACTTCGCTGTCTTCCGTGGCGCCTGGCGTTAAAGAAGGTAAAAAAGCGCTGGTGCTGCGGCCGCTGCCGGGATTGCCGGTGGTGCGCGATCTGGTGGTGGACATGACCATGTTCTACAACCAGTACGAGAAGGTGCAACCGTACCTGCAGAACAGCACGCCGGCACCGGCCATCGAGCGGCTGCAGTCCCCTGAGGAACGCGCCAAACTCGACGGCCTGTACGAGTGCATCCTGTGTGCCTGCTGCTCCACCAGCTGTCCGAGTTTCTGGTGGAACCCGGACAAGTTCCTGGGGCCGGCGGCGTTGTTGCAGGGCTATCGCTTCCTGGCGGACAGCCGTGACACCGCCACCGAAGAGCGCCTGGCGCGGCTGGATGACCCGTTCAGCCTGTTCCGGTGCCATGGCATCATGAACTGTGTCAGCGTGTGCCCGAAAGGGCTCAACCCGACCCGGGCCATCGGCCACATCCGTTCCATGCTGTTGGAACGGGGCATCTGACCCGGACCAAAAAAGGCGGCCTCTGGCCGCCTTTTTTGTGGGTGTGGTGTCCGGCGATTTTATGGCCACCGTCCATGGCGGCCACCCTGTCGGGCCATCGCTGGCGCGATGTCAAAAATCGTTCCAGACGATTTTTTGTATCTGAATGCGACCCCCGGGGGTCAATCCGGTGCGCTTCGGATAAGCTTGAAATCGCCGCGGCAGCCCCGATAACCAGACTCGACCTTGGTGGCATTGAAGTTCTTCCCCAAAAGGTCGATAAGTCGGACAGTGTCGGGGGGCTGAACAGGCCGGTTGGCAGGGTACGGGCCGCCGGTGAGCCCCAAACCGGCTCTAACAAAAGCCTCACAAACGTACTACACTATCGGCCGGTTCCGGAAACCCCGGAATCGGTGTACGCAGCAGGGTGGAGTGGCGCTTAAAAGGCAGCCGCTCCGGACACATTGAAAGCTCGGGAACAGGGTCATCCTCCCTGTGGTCACAGCACCATCTCATGCCACAGGCGTGACAGGCTCCCGGCTAAGGAACGAGCGACGATGCAAGACAGTTCCATGCAGCGCCAATGGCAATCCTCCCATCTCGGGGGTGCCAACATGGCCTATGTCGATGAACTGTACGAATCCTATCTGACAGATCCCAACTCCGTGCCGGAAGACTGGCGCGCTTACTTCGAAAAACTCCCCAGTGTTAACGGTGCCGTTGAGTCCGATGTTCCCCACGGACCGGTGCGTGAGTACTTTTTGCTGGAAGCCAAGAACCGCTCCCGAGTCCAGAAGATGGGCGCCGGCGCGGTCAGCAGCGAGCACGAGCGCCGCCAGGTACGGGTACTGCACCTGATCGCCGCTTACCGTAACCGTGGGCACCAGGTCGCCAGGCTGGACCCGCTGGGGCTGATGGAGCGGGAGCAGGTGGCGGATCTGGAACTGGCCCATCATGGTCTGAGCCAGTCCGACCTGGAAACCGTATTCCAGACCGGTAACCTGTTCATTGGCAAACCGGAAGCCAAACTCCGTGAAATCGTTGACTGCCTGAAGGGCGCCTACTGCTCCTCGGTGGGCGCCGAGTACATGCACATCGTCAACACCGCGGAGAAGCGCTGGATTCAGCAGCGTCTGGAGAGTGTGCGCAGCCATCCGCAATATAATGCGGAGATCAAGCAACATATCCTGGAACGGCTGACCGCCGCCGAAGGGCTGGAGAAATACCTGGGCAGTCGCTACCCGGGTACCAAGCGTTTCGGTCTGGAAGGCGGTGAATCCCTGATTCCCCTGATGGACGAGATGATCCAGCGGGTCGGCAGCTACGGCGCCAAGGAAATGGTGCTCGGCATGGCCCACCGGGGCCGTCTGAACGTACTGGTGAACACTCTGGGCAAGAGCCCGCGGGATCTGTTCGGCGAATTCGAAGGCAAGAGCTTCAACGAGAACGGCTCCGGCGACGTGAAGTATCACCAGGGCTTCTCCTCCAACGTGCAGACCTCCGGCGGTGAAGTGCACCTGGCCATGGCCTTCAACCCCTCTCACCTGGAAATCGTCTCTCCGGTGGTGGAAGGGTCGGTGCGTGCCCGTCAGGATCGTCGCCAGGATCACGGTGGTGATCAGGTGGTGCCGATTCTGGTTCATGGTGACGCGGCTTTCGCCGGTCAGGGTGTGGTCATGGAAACCTTCCAGATGTCCCAGACCCGTGGTTTCAAAACCGGCGGCACCCTGCACGTGATCATCAATAACCAGGTGGGCTTCACCACCAGCCGCCAGGACGACGCCCGTTCCACCGAGTACTGCACCGATGTGGCGAAGATGGTCCAGGCGCCGATCTTCCACGTCAACGCGGATGATCCGGAAGCGGTGTACTTCGTCACCCAGCTGGCGGTGGACTACCGCATGCAGTTCAAGAAGGACGTGGTGATCGATCTGATCTGTTACCGTCGTCTGGGTCACAACGAGGCGGATGAGCCGTCCTCCACCCAGCCGCTGATGTACAAGAAGATCAAATCTCACCCGACCACCCGCACCCTCTACGCCGAGGCGTTGATCAGCCAGCAGGTGATCAGCGAACAGGACGCGCAGAAGATGGTGGACGATTACCGCGACGCGCTGGACGAGGGCAACCATGTGGTCAAGGCCCTGGTCCGCGAGCCCAACAAGGCGTTGTTCGTGGACTGGTCTCCCTACATCGGCCACGAAGTGGAAGATGATTGGGACACCGGCTACCCGCTGAAAAAGCTGCAGGACCTGGCCAGCCGTCTGGAAACCCTGCCGGAAGGCCTGGTGCTGCAACGCCAGGTCAAGAAGATCGTGGAGGACCGCCGCAAGATGACCGCCGGCGCCCAGCCGCTGAACTGGGGCTATGGGGAAACCCTGGCCTATGCCACGCTGCTGGATCAGGGGTTCGCGGTGCGTCTTACCGGCCAGGACTGCGGCCGCGGCACCTTCTCCCATCGCCACGCGGTGTTGCACAACCAGAAGAATGGCGAACAGTACGTTCCTCTGCAGCACCTCTATGAAGGGCAGCCTGAGTTCGATATCTACGACTCCCTGCTGTCCGAGGAAGCGGTGCTGGGCTTCGAGTATGGCTACGCCACCACCACGCCGAAGGCTCTGGTGCTGTGGGAAGCGCAGTTCGGCGATTTCGCCAACGGCGCTCAGGTGGTGATCGACCAGTTCATCTCTTCCGGCGAGGCCAAGTGGGGGCGGCTGTGCGGTTTGACGCTGCTGCTGCCGCACGGCTACGAAGGGCAGGGGCCGGAACACTCCTCCGCTCGTCTGGAACGCTTCCTGCAGCTCAGTGCCGAGCACAACATGCAGGTCTGCGTACCGTCGACTCCGGCGCAAATCTTCCACCTGCTGCGCCGCCAGGCGGTACGACCGCTGCGCAAGCCGCTGGTGGTGATGAGTCCGAAGAGTTTGCTGCGGCACAAACGGGCGATCTCGTCTCTGGAGGATCTCTCCGAGGGTCGTTTCCACACTGTGCTTGAGGATACCGCCGAGCTCGATAGCAAAGCGGTGAAGCGCGTGGTCATGTGTTCCGGCAAGGTCTACTACGACCTGCTGGAAAAACGTGAGTCCGACGACATCAAGGACACCGCTCTGGTCCGCATCGAGCAGCTCTATCCGTTCCCGGAGCAGCGGCTGCGCGAGATTCTGGAAAGCTATCCGAATCTCGAGCATGTGGTCTGGTGTCAGGAGGAGCCGATGAACCAGGGCGCCTGGTACTGCTCCCAACACCACATGTTCCGGGTGGCCCGCGCGGTCAATCCGAAACTGTACGTGCAATACGCGGGCCGTGACATGGCGGCGGCTCCGGCGGCGGGTTCGATGTCCCTGCACGTGGAACAGCAGCAGCGTCTGGTCGAAGACGCCTTCAACATCAAGTAGACAGCCTAACGAACTGGTTTAAGGAACAGGCATGGCGACAGATATCAAAGCCCCGCAATTTCCGGAATCCGTGGCCGATGGCACGGTAGCCACCTGGCACAAGAAAGAAGGCGAGGCGGTTAAACGTGACGAGCTGCTGGTGGACATCGAGACCGACAAGGTGGTTCTCGAGGTAGTGGCTCCGATGGACGGTGTTCTGACCAAGATCCTCAAAGGCGAAGACGCCACCGTGGAAAGTCAGGAAGTGCTCGGGCAGTTGGAAGCGGGTGCCAGCGCGTCCGTCTCCGCTCCCGCCGAGGAAAAACCGCAAGCCGAGGCGCCGGCCGCCGAAGCGCAAGGCGGTGACGATGACGGCGATGCTCAGGCCGGGCCGGCCGCGCGCAAGCTGATGAGCGAGCATGGTCTCAGTGCCGCCGACATCAAAGGCACCGGTGCCAAGGGCCGCATCACCAAGGAAGACGTGGAAAAGGCGCTGGCCAGCAAGCAGCAAAGCCCGTCCTCCGCCAGCGCTCCGGCTCCGGCGGCCGCTCCGGCTCCGGCCGCGGGTGAGCGCGAGGAACGCCGCGTACCGATGACCCGCCTGCGCAAGCGCATCGCCGAACGTCTGGTGGCGGCGCAGCAGGACGCGGCCATGTTGACCACCTTCAACGAGGTCAACATGAAGCCGATCATGGACATGCGCAAGCACTATCAAAGCGAGTTCGAGAAGTCCCACGGTGTGCGCCTGGGCTTCATGAGCTTCTTTACCCGCGCCTGCGTGGAAGCGCTGAAGCGCTTCCCGGCGGTGAATGCGTCCATCGACGGTGACGACATCGTGTACCACGGTTACTACGACGTGGGCATGGCGGTATCCACCGAGCGTGGCCTGGTGGTGCCGGTAATGCGTGACGCCGACCAGAAAGGGCTGGCCGAAATCGAATCCCAGATCATCGAGTTCGGTACCAAGGCCCGTGACGGCAAACTGTCCATCGAGGAGATGACCGGCGGCACCTTCACCATCTCCAACGGCGGTATCTTCGGCTCACTGTTGTCCACGCCGATCCTCAACCCGCCGCAAACCGCCATCCTGGGGATGCACAAGATCCAGGAAAGACCGATGGCGGTGGATGGCGAAGTGAAGATTCTGCCAATGATGTATCTGGCGTTGTCCTACGACCACCGGATCATCGACGGCAAGGAAGCGGTGCAATTCCTGGTCGCCGTGAAGAACTTCATCGAGGATCCGGCACGGCTGCTGCTGGACATCTGATTCCCGGCGCCGGCCCGGGGCCCCGCGCCCCGCGCCGGTGGCCCCGACGCATATAGGGACTGGTTATGTCAGAGAAATACGATGTCATCGTCATCGGTGGCGGGCCCGGTGGCTATGTCGCCGCGATTCGCGCCGCGCAATTGGGTTACAAGACCGCCTGCATCGAGAAACGCATCAACAAGCAGGGCGATCCGGCTCTCGGCGGCACCTGCCTGAACGTGGGATGTATCCCCTCCAAGGCGCTGCTGGATTCCTCCTGGAAATACCATGAAGCCGAGGAAGCCTTCTCCGATCACGGTATCGGTGTTGGCAAACTGAACCTGGACCTGGACACCATGCTGCAGCGCAAGGACAAGATCGTGCTGCAACTGACCGGTGGTATCGCCCAGTTGTTCAAGGCCAACAAAGTGGATTGGCTGCAAGGTACCGGCCAGCTCAAAGCCAACAAGCAGGTGGCGTTCAAGCCGCTGGAAGGGGACGAACAGACCCTGGAAGCGGAAAACGTGGTACTGGCCGCCGGCTCCGTGCCGATCGACATTCCGGTGGCGGAGGTGGATCAGCAGATCATCGTCGACTCCACCGGCGCCTTGGAATTCACCAGCGTGCCCAAGAAACTGGGCGTGATCGGCGCCGGCGTGATCGGCCTGGAACTGGGCAGCGTATGGGCGCGCCTGGGCAGCCAGGTAACCGTGCTGGAAGCGGTGGACACCTTCCTGCCGGCGGTGGATCAGCAAATCGCCAAGGAAGCGATGAAGCAGTTCACCAAGCAGGGCCTGGACATTCACCTCGGTGCCCGGGTCACTGGCAGCAAGAAAAACAAAAATTCCGTTCGCGTTACCTATACCGATGGTGACGGCGAGCACGAAGAAACCTTCGATCGCTTGATCGTGGCCGTAGGCCGCCGTCCCTATACCGAAGGCCTGCTCAGCCAGGACGCCGGTGTGACCCTGGATGAGCGTAACTTCATTTACGTCGACAACCAGTGCCGTACCGACGTCCCCGGTGTGTACGCCATCGGTGATCTGGTGCGAGGTCCGGCCCTGGCTCACAAGGCCATTGAAGAAGGGGTCATGGTGGCGGAGGTGATCGCGGGTGAGCACACCCAGGTCAACTACGATGCCGTCCCCGGGGTGATTTATACCCACCCGGAAGTGGCGTGGGTTGGTAAAACCGAGGAAGAAGTGAAGGAATCCGGGGAGCCCTACAAAACCGGGGTGGTCCCCTTCGCCGCCAATGGGCGTGCTCTGGCCGCCGGTGAATCCGCCGGTATGGTGAAGTTCGTGGTGGACGAGAAAAGCGACCGCGTTCTGGGCATGCACGTGCTCGGTCCCCAGGCTTCAGAACTGGTGCAACAGGGCGTTATTTCCCTGGAATTCGGCGCCAGCATCGAAGACCTGCAATTGATGGTGTTCGGTCACCCGAGCCTGTCCGAAACCGTGCACGAAGCGGCTCTGGCCACGGATTACAAGGCCATCCACGTGGCGCAACGGCGCCGCAAGAAATAAGAGTCGGGCCCCGGCGTGCCGCGCTGACCGATACCGGACGTAGTGTGTTTGCACCGCCGCGCTCCCACGGGAGCCGTCGGCGCAAACGCGGAACTTCGTCGGTTGTTGGCGTGCCACGCCGCCCCGCCTTTTGATCTTTCATCAACGACGGAATTAATGGCATGAACCTCCACGAGTATCAGTCGAAACAGCTGTTTGCTGATTACGGCCTGCCGGTTTCCAAAGGCTTCGCCTGCGACACCCCCGAAGAGGTTGCCGCCAAGACGAAGGAAATTGGTGGTGACAAATGGGTCGTCAAGGCCCAGGTACACGCGGGCGGCCGTGGTAAGGCCGGTGGTGTGAAATTGGTGGACAGCGCGGAAGAAGCGGCTGAATTCGCCAAAAAATGGCTGGGCCAGCGTCTGGTCACCTTCCAGACCGACGAGCACGGCCAGCCGGTTTCCAAAATTCTGGTGGAAACCTGCACCGACATCGCCCGGGAACTGTACCTGAGCGCGGTATTGGATCGCGCCACCCGCCGGGTGGTGTTCATGGCGTCCACCGAGGGCGGCGTGGAAATCGAGAAAGTCGCCGAGGAAACCCCCGAGAAAATCCTCAAGGCGGAAGTGGATCCGCTGGTCGGCGCGCAGCCGTATCAGGCCCGTCAAATCGCGTTCCAGCTGGGCCTGGAAGGCAAGCAGGTCAACCAGTTCGCCAAGATCTTCACCGGCCTGGCCAAACTGTTCGATGACAAGGACCTGGCGCTGATCGAAGTCAACCCGCTGGTGGTCACCGAGCAGGGCGATCTGCACTGCCTGGACGCCAAGATCAACGTGGACGGCAGCGCGCTGTTCCGCCACCCGGACATCAAGGCGCTGGAAGATCCTTCCCAGGAAGACGAGCGTGAGCGTCGCGCCGCCGAGTGGGAACTCAACTACGTGGCCCTGGAAGGCAACATCGGCTGCATGGTGAACGGCGCCGGTCTGGCCATGGGCACCATGGATCTGGTCAAACTCAAAGGCGGCCAGCCCGCCAACTTCCTGGATGTGGGCGGCGGTGCCACCAAAGAGCGTGTCACCGAAGCGTTCAAGATCATCCTCTCCGACGACCAGGTACAAGCGGTTCTGGTGAACATCTTCGGCGGTATCGTCCGTTGTGACCTGATCGCCGAAGGCATCATTGGTGCCGTGGAAGAAGTGGGCGTCGAGGTGCCGGTGGTGGTGCGTCTGGAAGGCAACAACGCCGAGCTGGGTGCGCAGAAGCTGGCCGACAGCGGCATGAACATCATCGCCGCCAAGAGTTTTGATGACGCCGCCGAGCAGGTGGTGAAAGCGGCGGGAGGTGCCAAATGAGCGTATTGATCGACAAGAACACCAAAGTGATCTGCCAGGGTTTCACCGGCAGTCAGGGCACCTTCCACTCCGAGCAGGCGATCGAGTACGGTACCCAGATGGTCGGCGGCGTGACCCCGGGCAAGGGCGGTCAGACCCATCTGGGCCTGCCGGTCTTCAACACCGTGGCCGACGCGGTCAAGGAAACCGGCGCCACCGCCTCCGTGATCTACGTACCGGCACCGTTCTGCAAGGACTCCATTCTGGAAGCGGCCGACGCGGGTATCGAGCTGATCGTCTGCATCACCGAGGGCATTCCGGCTCTCGATATGCTGTACGTGAAGGAATACATCACCCGCAAGGGCGGTGTGCGTCTGATCGGCCCGAACTGCCCCGGCGTGATCACTCCGGGCGAGTGCAAGATCGGTATCATGCCCGGTCACATTCACAAGCCGGGTAAAGTGGGCATCGTCTCCCGTTCCGGTACCCTGACCTACGAAGCGGTCAACCAGACCACCAAGCTGGGTTACGGTCAGTCCACCTGTATCGGTATTGGTGGTGATCCGATTCCGGGCACCACCTTCATCGATGCGCTGGAAATGTTCCAGAACGATCCGCAGACCGAAGCCATCGTCATGGTGGGTGAGATCGGCGGTACCGCGGAAGATGAAGCCGCTGCCTACATCAAGGAGCACGTGACCAAGCCGGTGGTCAGCTACATCGCCGGTGTCACCGCGCCTCCGGGCAAGCGCATGGGGCACGCCGGTGCGATCATCGCTGGTGGCAAGGGCACCGCGGACGAAAAATTCGCTGCCCTGGAAGCCGCCGGTGTCGTCACCGTGCGCAACCCGGCGGAAATCGGCGAAGGCGTGAAGAAAGCCACTGGCTGGTAAGGCCAGGTGGTGCCGGACCTTGAGTCCGGCCGCCAGCGCCAATGTCATCGCGGCCCGTGGGCCGCTCCCGCAGGAGGTTTCGGCCTCTCGCGGGAGCGGCCCACGGGCCGCGATGCTTTTTGGGGTTCAGTCAATCAGCGCCTGATAGACCAGTGAGCGCAGGGTTTGCCGGATCGGTACCAGCGTGGACGGCATCATCTGGGCCATCTGGATGACGATCAGATCTTCACTGGGGTCGATCCAGAACTGGGTATTGGCCATGCCGGTCCAGAAATACTCGCCCACCGAACCCATGGTTTGAGCCAAGGCCGGATTGAGTACCACGCCAAAACCCAGACCGAATCCCAACCCGGCCCCCATGTGAGTATTGTTGAAACGGGGTTCGCCCATGTCGGCCATCGAGCCGGGCAGGTGATTGCTGTGCATCAATTCCACGGTCTTGCGGCCCAGCAGGCGTGCTCCGTTGAAGTTGCCACCATTGCGTAGCATCAGAGCGAAACGCAGGTAGTCGCCGGTGGTGGAGGTCAGACCACCGCCGCCGGAGAAAATTTTGGGTGGCTGAGTGAATTGCCGGCCACCGGACGCACCACTGACTTCCAGCGTGCCCCGCGGGTCAGGGGTGACTTCGGTGGGCTCGCCCTTGATGCGTGGCGGCGTGGCGCCGGCCAGGGTGTACATCTCCGCCAGCCGGTGCAATTTATCTTCGGCGACCCAGAAGGCGGTATCGTTCATGCCCAGAGGAGCAAAGATATGTTCCTCGAAATAGCGATCCAGTGATTGTCCGGAAATCACCTCCACCACCCGCCCCAGCACATCCGTGGAGATGCTGTAGTTCCACTTCGTGCCGGGATGGAAAAGCAGCGGCATTCGTGCCGCCTGCCGGGTCATTTCCGCCAGTGAACCGTGATGTCGGCTGAAGTTGATGCCGTGCTTGCGATACAGGGCATCCACCGGTGGAATGCTGGTGAAATCGTAGGCCAGCCCGGAAGTGTGTGTCAGCAGTTGCCGCATGGTGATCAGGCTGCGCGCCGGTTCCAGCTTGGGATTCTCCTCGTCCCCGCCCACACAGACCTGCATGTCGGTGAACTCAGGCAAAAATTTTGCTATCGGATCATCGAGCTGAAACAGGCCCTGCTCGTAGAGCATCATAGCGGCGACGCTGGTGATCGGCTTGGTCATCGAGTAGATACGAAAGAGGGTATCTTCGGCGATCTTTTGCTGCTGATCCGTTTTCAGGTGGCCTGCACCGCCAAACCAGGCGCAGTGCCCGCGCCGGTAAACCAGTACGCTGATACCGGCCAGCCGCCGCGATGCCACCAGCGTCCGCATCCAGTCGGCCACGCGCTCCAATCGATTGCTTGAGATTCCCACCAGCTCCGGTGTCACCAGATCGAACATATTGTTTTTCTCCAACTCATGACGACGGCGTGGCCATCGCGGAATTGCTGGCCGCGCTGGGGAATCAGCCGCCATCGTGCAAGCATTTTGCACGATATCGGCGTCGTGAAGATAGGGCGATAAGGCTGTCTCCATGCTTTTCAACGGGCGGTGGCGCACCCGTATTGTCTGTCGCGGCGGAACATGATTAGCTCAAGCTCCGGTTTTCAGGAGGAGTGGTTTGTGATGAAAAAGCACGCACAGGCTTTGATGGAAATGAAAGGGCGGACGCCCATCGCCATGTTGACCGCCTATACCTGCCCGGTGGCCCGGGCGGTGGAACGGGCATCGATTCCGGTGATCCTGGTGGGGGATACCGTGGGCATGGTGGAGATGGGCTTCGAGAGCACCCGTGACGTGACCATCGACCACATGACCTATCACGTCGGTGCCGTACGCCGTGGCGCGCCGGAAACCCACATCATCGGTGACTTGCCCTACCTGACCGACAAGGATCCGGACACCGCGCTGTGGAACGCCCGCCGCCTGATCGCCGCCGGCGCGGACAGCGTAAAACTGGAGGGCGCCAAGACCGAGGTGATCCGGCATCTGGTGGACAACGGTATCGCGGTGGTCGGACACACCGGCCTGACTCCGCAAACCGCCAAGAGCTTCACCAAGGTGGGACGCACGGAACAGGAAGCCAGGCAGGTGCTGGAGGATGCCATCGCCATCCAGGAGGCGGGTGCCTTCATGATCGTGCTGGAACACATTCCCTACGATCTGGGCGCGACGCTCACCGACACCCTGGGGATTCCCACCATCGGTATCGGTGCCGGTCCGGACTGCGACGGCCAGGTGCTGGTGATCAATGATGCCCTGGGGCTGGGCGATTACTGGCCGCCGTTCTCCAAGCAGTACGCTCACGTCAGCCGCACCATTTTGCAGGTGGCGGAGGACTTCGCCGGTGAGGTGGCCTCCCGTGAGTTCCCCAACAACATCATTGCTTTCCCCGGTTCAGGGAAAGCCTGAATTCGTTCCGGTCCGGCCCTAATGTCCTTGACAGGTCGGCATGACATACGGAAGGCGGTGGATCTGTACCGGATCGCGGAGAATGACGAACGGCTCAGCCGCTATTTCGTGGAGCAGGTGGAGCCGTTTTATCAGCGTCGCCGGGGATCCCGGCCGCGCATTTTTTTCAAGGCTGGAAACGCCTGAGAGAGACTATTGCCTCGGAGGGAGTGATGAAACAACCGGTTGCCGAACTGAACACCGAGCGTCTGCGTTTGCGCCAGTGGCGGCCCGCGGATCGTGCTCCGTTCGCGGCTATGAACGCGGACCCGGAAGTGATGCAATTCTTCCCCGAGACCATGAACGAGGCGCAGAGCCAGGCCATGGCGGATCATTGCGAGGCATTGATCGCCGAACGCGGCTGGGGCTTCTGGGCGCTGGAGCAACAGCAACAGAAGCGGTTTCTGGGCTTTGTTGGCCTCAATATTCCCAACGTCATGCTGCCATTCCAGCCGTGTGTGGAAATCGGCTGGCGTTTGCGCCGCGATGCCTGGGGCAATGGCTATGCCACGGAAGCCGCCAGAGCGGTGCTCGAGTTTGGTTTTGACAACCTGGAACTGGAGGAAATCGTTGCCTTCACCAGTGTGCTGAATTATCGCTCCCAGGCGGTGATGGAGCGGCTGGGCATGGAGCGGCAGGAGGAAACCTTTGACCATCCCAGCGTGCCGGAAGGCATGCCAATACGGGAGCACTGTCTTTACCGGCTGTCCGCCGGGCAATGGCACGGGCGGTAGCCAATACTCCGATCAAAAGGGAAGCCAAACAATGGAACAGGGAAGCTCGAATCAGGAGGAGGGGACGCCCTACGCACCGCCGCGGGCGGATCTGTCGGAAAAACCGCTGCAACCGGAGGCGTTGATCGACACCGGTGCGCTGACCAAATGGGCGGTGCGTTTTTTGTACGCGGATATGGCCATGGCGGCGGTGGCGGTTATTTCTGGATTACTGGAATATCGGCTGTTGACCCGGCTCCGCGACGGCGTGGCGTTGAGCGACCAGGTTATCGAGGCCAACGGTCTTCGCCAGGGCGTGGTCGGCCTGGTTCAAACCCTCGTTCTGCTCACCGCCATGATCCTGGTGGCCCGTTGGATCCACCGTGCCAACCAGAATTGCCGGAGGCTGGGGGCAGCGGACATGCGGTTCACGCCGGGCTGGGCCGTGGGCTGGTACTTCATCCCCTTGCTCAGCATGTGGAAACCGTATCAGGCGATGAAGGAAATCTGGCGTGCCAGTGCCGCCCCCGCCGAGTGGCGGCGTCAACCCACACCAATGCTGATGCCGGTGTGGTGGGGGATGTGGCTGCTGTCCCTGGCACTCGGGTCGGGCATCATGCAACTGGCCCGTCATGCGAATTCCGTGAATGACTACCTGCTCCTGGGACAAGTGACGCTGGCTGCGGACTTTCTGGAGATACCGCTGGCTTTCGCGTTGATCATACTGGTTCGACGTATTCATGCCATGCAGCACTCAGGCGTCGCATCCATTGGGCAACCATGGGCGGCAAACCGCACGGCGTGAAGAGCCTGCTCCACCGTTGCCCGTCAGGGCTTTTGTTTTCGACAATGAGAGAAGGACGGAGGCTGGAGAGCACTATGGCGGATGCGGATGTGGTGCTGGTCTATGACAAACAATGCCCCGCCTGCGACAACTATTGCCGCTGGGTTCGCCTGCGTGATGCGGTTGGCCCCCCGCAGCTGGTCGATGCGCGTGAGGACACTGATATCCTGCGCGAGATTACGGCCCGCGGCTGGGACATTGATCAGGGCATGGTGTTGAAGGTCGGGGATCAACTCTATTACGGTGCCGACGCCATCCACGCGCTGGCATTGATGGGCAGCCGTTCCGGGGTGTTCAACCGCCTGAATTTCTGGATGTTCCGTTCGCCCAGGGTCGCGTCCGTGCTGTATCCGATGTTGCGCGCCCTGCGTAACCTGTTACTCAAGGCACTGAGGAAAAGCAAAATCAATAACCTCGGCAAAGCGAACAATGAACGCTTCTAGGTGACGTTTTCCCGTTTTTTTTGAAAAAAGAATAAAAAGATACCGGCGGGCTCCGTCAGCCCCGAAGGGTGACGGAGGCCGGTGAGGTTCAGTGCAGAGTATCGTCGTCTTCAAAATCAAGGAACTCGTACTCGCTAAGTTCCCGTTTCAGACGGCGCTCCTCCAGCCGATCCTCGATACGATGACGCATGTCCATGTTGAAACTGCGAGCGCGGGCGCTGCGTTCCTCCTGGAGTTCCTCATCGTTGTCGTCATCGACAAGGTCAAAATCATCATTCATCAGCAGATCTTCCGATTCATAGTCACGGTCAGCGCGGCGGTTACTCATGGGGCCTCCTTTCGGTAACGAAAGCGCCGTAAACAACCGGGTGCCAAGGGGGACTCCGCGAACGAAACTCCCAACCCGACTACCTCAGCGCCTATATAACTTCTGTTTTTCCCCGATACAAGTATTTTTTTTGTTCATCGCGGATCAACCGAGGATGGGTCTCTCCATCGGGGGGGCGGGTCTGTACGGAGGCCTTCTGGTGCCGGCGCTATGTGACCGTGGTCATAAGCCCGGAATCTCCATCCCCGGATGGCGGGGGAAACGCTGGCGGGCTCCGCAGAGGCTTTGTAAGCTGCCCTTTTGGGCGGCCGCGAGCGGCATGGACCCGGGATTGGGGAGATAAGAGACAATGGCGGATTGGCTGGTGGTAGTGGGCGTCAGCATGGCGGTCATGGCCACGGTGGGGCTGATCAGGCAGGCGGCCTGGCGTGGTCACAGCCTGGTCCTGTTCATATTGCCAGTGGCGGGTCTGCAGCAGGTGCAGGAGAACTGGGAGGCCTACGGCCGGCTTGCCTTGTTGCGGGTCGCGGGGCTGGCGATCACCCTGGCGGGCCTGGGACTGATGTACGTGGACTACCGCGAGAACGCAACGATTCCCTCGATGCCCGGTCAGGTGGTGAGCGGCGCCGCCAACATCACCAGCAGCCCCTTCGTGCGCTCCTCGGAAGCGGCCCTGCTGATGGCCCGTGGCGAGGGGCATCCGCTTAGCGGCCGGCTGCACGGTACCGATCTGACAACCCCCCAGGCGACTCTCGTCAATGGTGTGCTGACAGTGCACCAGGGAAACGGTGTATTACCGGAACTGTCCGTCAGCCTGTTGTTGAACTGGTCGGCGGAGGCCATCCGCGAACGCCGCACCTTGCTGGTGTCTCCCTGGGAGGAGCAGGCACCGGAAGTGCATCTTTCCTGGACCCCCGCCGGCCAGCAATATCCGGAAACGCGCATCATAAGTAACGGCTACCGTCTTGATCTGGCACTGGCGCCACGGGATCCCGGCGGTTTTAGCGGCACCATACAACTGGTCCTGCCGGATGAGAAAAACAGCTATCTGGTGGGGGACTTCACCGCCCGCACCAATCACTTGCGCTACCGGAACGGCAAGGTGGATGCCGCTTTCGATCACCCGGACACCCTGGCCTGGGTGGCGGAGCAGTATTTGCAGACCCAGTTTCCCGCCGGGGTACTGCAAAACGTGGACGTGGAAAACGTGATCCTGCGCCGTGCCGCCGGCGAGGGCCGGGTGGAGGTGCGCCTGACCCGCTCCGATGGCGCCAGTGAACGGCGTCAGCTCGGCCTGGAGAAGACTCCGGTGGGGTGGGCGGTGACGCCGGGTTCCATGACCGGTGGCCGCCAGCCGCCGCCGGAGCCGCCGGTTCAGCCGGAGCCGGTAAAACCAAGGGGGCCGGCCACCTCGGAGCCGCTGACCGACTTGCTGGCCCTGGCGCCGCTGACCGGCACCGAGCTGACGGTACGCGAAAGCAGTGGCCGCGAGCGCACCGGTGTGCTGACCCGGGTCGCCAGTGATCGGCTCTGGCTGCGTCTGGCGCTGGGTGCGGGCAACGCCGAGATCGCCGTGGACGGCGCCCACATCGACAGCCTGGGCAGCCGCGATGGCCGCCGCTGGCAAGTGGCGACGCCCACCATTTCCGATACGCCGCCGCCAGCGCGGCCGGGTGATGACCCGGTGGCGCCGGAGACGCCTTACCAGGCATTGCTGGGACGTCAGGTGCGAGTCACCACCGGGGATGGAAAAAACCAGGAGGGGCGCTTGCAGGCGGTGGAAGGCGGGCGTATTACTTTGACTGTGCCGGTGGGTGCCGGCACAGTGGAATACTTCCATGCATTACCCGATATCGTGTCCATGGAGGCGGTTCGGTGAATATTCTGATGACCGGCGGCACCGGTTTCATCGGTGGCGCCCTGGGACATCATCTGCACAGTCTCGGTCACCGGCTGGTGGTGCTCAGTCGCCAGAGCCAGCAACGGGCGCTGGCGTCGTGCCCGCCCGGCACCCGGATAATCGCCTCATTCGATGACATTGCCGATGACGAAGCGCTGGACGCGGTGGTCAATCTGGCCGGCGAAAGCCTGTTCAGCCGCCGTTGGAGCGCGGCGCGCAAACAGCGGTTGCTGGATTCCCGGGTCGGCGTTACCCACGAGTTGGTGGCGCTGATGCGCCGTCTGCGGCAGCCGCCGGCGGTGATGGTGAGCGGCTCCGCGGTGGGCTTCTACGGCGATGCCGGTGACGCCGAGCTGACCGAACGCAGCCCGGCCCGGCGCAAGGACTTCGGTTACCGGCTCTGCGACGCCTGGGAGCAGGCCGCCCGTGAAGTCACCAGTCTGGGCGTACGGTTGACGATCATCCGTACCGGCGTGGTGCTGGGCGCCAACGGTGGCATGCTGGCCAGCTTGTTGCCCGTTTACCGGTTCGGCCTGGGCATGCGTCTCGGCAACGGTGAACAGTGGTTGAGCTGGATCCACCGGGATGATCTGGTGGCGATTCTGACCCGGGCGCTGACCGCTCCCGGCGTCGAGGGGGTGTTCAACGGTACCGCGCCGGGGCCGGTGACCCAGCGCGAATTTCATCACACCCTGGCCCGGGCGGTGCGGCGACCGGCGCCCTGGGTAATGCCGGCGCCGCTGTTGAGACTGGCATTGGGCGAAATGTCGCAGCTGATGCTCGGCGGGCAGCGCGCTTATCCCCGCCGACTGGAAGAGCAAGGGTTCGTGTTCCGCTATCCGCACCTTGAGCAGGCTCTGGCCGATCTGGTCTGACCCCTTGAAATTCCCGCCGCCAACCCAATTTTTCTCCCATCCCAAGACCGCACCCGACAACAAAACGGAGAACCCCTCGATGAGCAGTGACCGCGAGACCCGTGGTTTTCAGGCGGAAGTGTCCCGCCTGTTGCATCTGATGATCCATTCCCTGTACAGCAACCGGGAAATTTTCCTGCGTGAGCTGGTATCCAATGCCTCCGACGCCTGTGACAAGCTGCGCTTCGCCGCTCTGGATCACCCGGAATGGCTGGAGGAAGATCCGGAGCCGGCCATCGATCTGGCGGTGGACGCCGACGCCGGCACTTTGACCATCAGTGATAACGGCATCGGCATGAACCGCGAGGAAGTGGTGGAGAATCTGGGCACCATCGCCCGTTCCGGCACTGAAAAATTCCTCGCCAGTCTCACCGGTGATCAGAAGAAGGACGCGCAACTGATCGGCCAGTTCGGCGTCGGTTTCTATTCCGCATTCATCGTCGCCGACAAGGTCACCGTGGAAAGCCGCCGGGCCGGAGAGAGCGCGGAGCAGGGCGTGCGCTGGGAAAGCGACGGTCAGGGCGAGTTCAGTGTGGAAACGCTGACGGTGCCGCGCCGTGGCACCCGTATTACCCTGCATTTGCGTGACGACGCCAAGGACTTCGTCGACACCGGCAAGTTGCGCGGCATAGTACGGCAGTATTCCGACCACGTGGCCTTCCCGATCCGCATGGCGGTGCCGTCCGGTGACGAGAAGGAGGAGGACGCCACCAAGCTGGAAACCCTCAATTCCGCCACCGCCCTGTGGCAGCGCCCCCGCCAGGAGATCAGCGACGACGAATACAAGAGCTTCTATCGTCACGTCAGCCATGACTTCCAGGATCCACTGACCTGGAGTCACAACCGGGTGGAAGGCAACCTGGAGTACACCAGCCTGTTGTACGTACCGCCGCGGGCGCCGTTCGATCTGTACCACCGGGAAGCCAGCCGGGGGCTCAAGCTCTATGTTCAGCGCGTGTTCATCATGGACGACGCCGAACAGTTCCTGCCCCTGTATCTGCGTTTCATCAAAGGCGTGGTGGATGCGCCGGGCCTGCCGTTGAATGTCAGCCGTGAATTGCTGCAGGACTATGGTCCGGTGCGCAAGATCCGCGCGGCGCTGACCAAGCGGGTACTGCAGATGCTGCGCAAGCTGAGCGGTGACCAGGAAGCCTACGCCACGTTCTGGCAACAATTCGGCCAGGTGCTCAAGGAAGGGATCGGCGAGGACGGCGATAACCGTGAAGCCATCGCCGGTTTGCTGCGCTTTGCTTCTTCCACCTCGCCAACGCCGGGGAGCGTGGGGCTGGATGACTACATCGAACGTGCCGGCGAAGAGAACAAGCGGATTTACTACCTGCTGGGCGACAGCCTGAGCGCCGCGCAGAACAGCCCGCACCTGGAAGTGTTCCGCAAGAAAGGTGTCGAGGTGCTGCTGCTGGCCGAGCGGGTGGACGAATGGATGATGGGCTTCCTCACCGAGTACAAGGGGTACACCCTGGTCAACGCCGCGCGCGGTGAGCTGGACATGCCCGGCGATGACGACGACAAGGCGGAAGACCCGCGGCAGGATGCGCCGGTGCTGGGCCGTCTGGGCGAAGTGCTCAACGAGCAGGTGGAAGCGGTGCGCGCCACCGCCCGGCTGGTGGAATCCCCGGCCTGTCTGGTGCTCGGCGCCGACGAGCTGGGTCCGCAGATGCGCATGATGCTGGAAGCCGCCGGCCAGCCGGTGCCGGAGAGCAAGCCGACCCTGGAAGTGAATCTGTCCCATCCGCTGATGCAGCGCATGGCGGAGCTGGAGGACGGCGATACCTTTGCCGAACTGGCTCAGCTGCTGCTGGATCAGGCGCTGCTGGCTGAAGGCCAGTTGCCGAAGGATCCGGCGGCCACCGCCCGGCGCTTGAATCAACTGCTGCAGGATCGCGCCGAACGGGCTTGATAGGAAGGCCGGGCAACGGACCCGGAGCAGGAAAGTGGCGTAAGGTGGAAAGATCCGGCCCAGGCTCTTATGATGCCGGAAATTCGCGGCGCGGCCCCGGGGTCGTGCCGCCGGACAAAGGATGCCCTGCATGACGCAACATACCGCGGCCATTCTCGGTGGCGGCAGCTTCGGCACCGCCATGGCCAGTATCCTGGCGGAAAACGGTCACGGCACCCGGCTCTGGGTGCGCGATCCGGAAACCGCCGCGGCCATCAATGAAGACCGTGAGAACCCGCGCTATCTACCAGGGCAGGCCCTGCCGGCCGGCGTGGTGGCATCCGAGAGCCTGGAAGAGGTGCTCAAGGGCGCCGATCTGGTGTTCGTCGCGGTCCCCAGCAGCGCCTTCGTGGAGGTCCTCGGACAGGCCCGCGATTGGGTGCCGGACGGCACCATCGTGGTCAGTTGCACCAAGGGCATCCTGGAAGACGGCTTCCTGCTGATGAGCCAGGTGTTGCAGCGCGAATGGCCGCACACCCGGGTCGGGGTGCTCAGCGGCCCCAATCTGGCGCGGGAGATCGTCGAACGCAAGTTCACCGGCACCGTCATCGCCAGTGGTGATGAAGAACTGCGCGCCACCATTCAGAAAGCCCTGAGCTGTGATTACTTTCGTGTCTACGACAACCCGGACCTGTATGGTGTGGAGCTGGGCGGGGCGCTCAAGAACATCTACGCGGTGGCGTCCGGGATGGCGGCGGCCATCGGCGTTGGCGAGAACAGCCGCAGCTTCATGCTGACCCGGGCCCTGGCGGAGATGAGCCGCTTCGCCGTGGGGTTGGGCGCCAATCCGCTGACCTTTCTGGGGCTGGCCGGGGTGGGCGACCTGATCGCCACCTGTTCCTCGTCGCTGTCCCGCAATTACCGGGTCGGTTACGAGCTGGGGCAGGGCAAGTCACTGGAACAGGCGGTGGCGGACCTGGGACAGACCGCGGAAGGGATCAACACCATCAAGCTGGTGGCGGAGCGGGCCAGGGAGCTGCAGGTCTATATGCCGCTGGCCACCGCCCTCTACGACATCATTTACGATCATCAGCCGCTGGACACCATGGTGATGAGGCTGATGAGTGGCGAACACAAACACGATGTGGAATTCAGCTTCCACGGAGCCTCGTCTTGAGAGTTTACCTGTGCCGTCATGGTGAAGCGGTGGCCAAGGCCCCCACTGACGCGGAGCGCCCGCTGACCGAACGGGGCCGCGCGGAAGTGTTGTCCCTGTGGCAAACCTTGCGTGAGGAAGGGGTAAGCGTGGGCCGCCTGGTGGCCAGCCCCTACCGGCGCGCGCAGCAGACCGCGCTGTGCATCGCTCAGGCGTTCGGCGGCATGGAACAGGAATCCTGCGGTTACCTGGTGCCCGAGGCCCAGCCGGAGCGGTTTCTGGAGTGGTTGATGCTGCAGCCGGAGCAGGAAAACCTGGTCCTGGTCAGCCACATGCCGCTGGTGTCCTTGCTCACCGCCACCTGGATTGGTGAGCCGTGCTCCCGTCCGGCGTTCCGGGTCGGTTCGGTGGCGGCGCTGGATGTGGACGTGGCCGCCGCCAACGGTGCCCGCCTGTTATGGTTGCGCGGGCCGGAGCGGCCCTGCTGACAATTCGCTGCCAAGGCAGCTTCCCACAGAGAAGGACAATGAAGCCCCTGTGAGAAGCCTGCTTGCAAGCGAATACCCCAAAACGCAGGGAGTCCGATTCGCCAGCAGGGCTGGCTCCTACAGACCATGCCACGAAGCCGCTGTGGGAGCTTGCCTGCAAGCGAATGTCCCAAACACCGGGAAACCGATTAAAACCCAGAGGCAGTCGCGGCCGATCACCCAGGATTCGCCCTCATTATTGCCGGGCTTTCCGTTCGCGCCTCTCACGGCGCGCTTTACGGGCCTCCTGCCGGCGCTTCTCCTCGAGCATGCGCTCATCCGCTTCCTCGTGCTTCCAGTGCTGCACGGCGATTTGCGCCTTCACTTCCTCGAGGATATCGAGCAGGGTTTCGCGAATCAGCGTATTCAGTTGTTGCTGTTGACCGCCGGTGGCGGTGCTGATCAGGTCATTGATCAGGTGATCCAGCCTTTCACGGTTGGCTGGCGCGCTGATGTCCTCCACCAACTGCTCCACCAGAGCGTCGCCGGCATCGCGCACGGTCTCGCCAAGCAGGGCGACGGCACGGGGGCCGGCCACCGGAATCGCCGCCAGCCGGCGGCCCGCCGGGGTGCGGTTCACCGCCTCGTTGGTGAGGTGGCTGAGATAATCGCCGAGCTGGTCCCGGTACTGGTCGTGACTGCGCCGGGTGGCATCGGCGATGCGTCCGCCGAGGTAGTCCACCAGCTCGTCACGGCGCGGCAGCAGCACGTCCTGCTCGATGCGATGCATCAACTGGCCGCCGCTGACGATCTCCCGCTGGGCGCCTTCCAGGATGTTGATCACCACCCGGTCGGAAATCTCCTCCACCAGGATCCGGTAATACTTGAGCACGGTGCGGCCCAGATAGGTCTCGGTGAAATCCACCACGCCCCGCTTCTGCAGCCGGTACATGAGGCTGATCACGCGCAGGATCCGCAGCCAGCGGAAACTGCCCACCGGAATACAGCCGAGCAGATCGTACCAGTGCGCGAACGGGTAGAAGAACCAGCGATGGTAGGTGCGCCGGCCGATGGCGAAGCCCCAGCGAATCACGAACTCGGTAAGGAAAACCGCCACGAACCAGAGGTCGATCTCGAGGAAATTGGCGTGCACGGTGTCCCGGTAGAAGCTGAAAAACGCCGGTGACAGCATGTGCAGAAAATCCTGCACGGCGGGGATGCGGAACAGCCAGTCGAACAGGATCAGTCCCAGATTGAGCAGGATCAGGCCGATCATCGCCAGATCGACCAGATAGCCCAGGCTGTCCAGATCCAGGCGCAGCCGTTTCAGGTTCAGGCGCACGTTCATGAGATCGGGTCGAAGCGGCTCCACACCGGGCAGTGGTCGGAGGGTTTCTCCATGGCGCGGATATCGTAATCCACGCCGCTGTCCCTGAGCTTGTCGAGCAACGGCCGGGTCGCCAGCAGGGTGTCGATGCGCAGGCCGCGGCGCGGATCACGGTGGAAGCCCTTGGAGCGGTAATCGAACCAGGAGAACACGTCGTTGGTTTGCGGATTCAGGTGGCGGAAGGTGTCCACCAGCCCCCAGTCCAACAGCCGCTGCCACCATTCGCGCTCTTCCGGCAGGAAGCTGGTTTTGCCCTCGCGCAGCCAGCGTTTGCGATTGTCCTCGCCGATGCCGATGTCCAGATCGGTGGAGGAAATATTGAAATCGCCCATGATCACCAATTGTTCATCCGGCTTGTGTTCGCTTTCCAGGTACTGTTGCAGGTCCTCGTAGAACTTCTGCTTGGCCGGGAATTTGGTCGGGTGGGAACGGTTCTCGCCCTGCGGAAAGTAGCCGTTGAGTACCGTCACCGGAGCGCCATCGCGATCATGCAGACGACCGATGATCATGCGCTTTTGCGCTTCCTCGCCATCGCCGGGAAAGCCATAGCGAATATCCGCCAGCGGCTCACGGGTGATCAGGGCGACGCCGTAATGTCCCTTCTGGCCGAAATAATAGGGGTGATAACCCATATCCCGCACTGCCTGTTCGGGAAACTCGCTGTCCTGCACCTTGGTTTCCTGCAGACCGATCAGCGCCGGCTGGTACTTGTTGATCACCGCCTCCAACTGATGCAGACGGGCGCGAATACCGTTGATGTTGAAAGAAATCAGAGTCATGCCTTTTCCTCGGATCGTTACTCGGCCGCTGGCGGCCGTCGGCCATCGGGGCATTGTACACGAGCGGACCTGCGTTGCGTTGAGCGCCCGGCTGACCGAATTCGCCCCCCATGATGTCGTAATTGGTCCATGTGTTTCCCCGCCGGTGTGGCTATGATGTCCGCCTTTCCACGCTGGTTCTGAGGTTCATGCATGACGGATACCGATAACACCGGTGACGCCGGGCGCGAAACCACGCTCGCGTTCGCCCATGCCAACGGTGTGCCCGGTCACAGTTACGACACCTTTCTGGCGCCGCTGGCGGAGCACTATGATGTGCGGATTATGGAGTGTCTGGCGCACGATGCGCGTTTCCCGGTGGACGCCGACTGGAAAAGCCTGAGCCTGGAACTGGAAGAGTGGATGCGGGAGTTGCCCAAGCCGCTGATCGGCCTGGGCCATTCCATGGGCTCGGTGCTGATGTTTCACGTGGCCCAGCGCCACCCGGACTGGTTCAAGGCGCTGATCATGCTGGATCCACCCATGGCCAACGGATTCCGCGGCGTGGTCATGCGCGGCATCAAGGCGCTGGGCCTGCAGGACCGGTTCACCCCCGCCGGCCTCAGCAAAACCCGGCTCGATCATTGGGACAACTGGGAGGACGTGGAGAGCTATTTCGGCTCCCGTGGCTTCTTCAAGGCGTTCGATCCGCGCTGCCTGCGGGATTATCTGCGGGCCGGTCTGGAGCGTCACGGGGACGGCTGGCGGCTGCGCTTCCGCCCGGCAATCGAAGTGGCCATCTTCCGCGAAGTCCCCACCGGTCTCACGCGCATGCCCCGCCTCAAGGTACCCGGCGCCCTGGTCACCGGCCAGGACTCGCCGCCGCCGTTTCATCACAGCGGCGCACGGCACGCGCGCCGCCATCGTCTGCGCCGCCTGTTCTCGCCGGGAGGGCACATGTACCCGTTGCAATACCCGGAGCGCACCGCTGAAATGGTGCGGGAACTGATCGTGGAACTGACCGGAGCCGAGCATGTCCTCCCCGCCGACCAAAAGAGTGCCTGAAGAACGCCGCTTTTCCGCCTACGGACAGACCCTGGCGGCGCTGTATTGGGATGGGCCACATGCGGAGGAAGAGCGCGAACCGATTCTGGCGCTGCATGGCTGGCTCGACAATGCCGCTTCTTATCTGCCGCTGTCCGCGCATTTGCACCGGCCCATGGTGGCGCTGGACTTCGCCGGCCATGGACATTCCGAGCACCGCCCGGCGGAGCTGGCCACCCATTACGTGGACCATGTGCGCGACGTGCTCGCCGTGGCCGACCAATTGGGCTGGGACCGCTTCGTGTTGATGGGACATTCCATGGGGGCAGGGGTGGCCTGCCTGTTCGCCGCCACTTTCCCCGAGCGGGTCAGCAAGCTGGTGCTGATTGAAGGGCTGGGCCCGCCGGCCACGCCCGCCAATGAAGTGGCCAGCACGCTGCGCACCGCCATCGATCAGATGCACTCCCTGCCGGAGAAGCGCAAGCCGGTCTATGCCCACCAGGACGACGCGGTGGCGGTGCGCCGGCCCGCGCTTGGCGGCCTCGAAACCGAATCCGCGCGGCTGCTGTGCGAGCGGGGGCTGGTGGCGGTGGAAGGCGGCTGGACCTGGCGTACCGACATGCGTTTGCGGATTGCCTCCTCGGTTCGCTTCACCGAGGAACAGGTGGAAGGCTTTGTCCGTGCCATTGAAGCACCCACCTTGCTGATCCTGGGGGAGAATGGCCTCGCCGGCGAGGTGAAATTCGAGCACCGCTTCGACTGGCTCCGGGACGCCCGTCGGGTCATCCTGCCTGGACGTCATCATTTGCATATGGATACGCCCGAGCCGGTGGCGGCGGAGATCCAGGGCTTTCTGGCCTCGTAAGGACGACCGAGACCGGTACCGGCGGCATTTCGGTGGCTCGACATTGTTGACAGTGACATTGATCGATGTAAATTAGATTCTATCTAGACAACGTCCAGATGGAATCCGACATGTCCACCGCCAAACAAAAAGCACAACAGCTGCATCGCGCGGCGGGCCATTCCTTGAAGGCCCGCCGTGTCCGCTTCGATTTCTCCGGGACGCCACTGCACTGGTTGCCGGAAGACCCGTTTTCCTCCTACATGATCAACGGCATCCATTTGCTGCTGCCTGCCGGGGAACTGTGGTTCTGTCGCGTCTATAACCAGGCCCTGCCGCTGATCAGTGATGACGCTTTGCGGGCCGAGGTGGAGGGCTTCATTCGCCAGGAAGCGATTCACTCTCGTGCCCACTCCGGCGCCCAGGAGTACCTGCGCCGCCACGGCTTGAGCGTGGAGGACTATGTGGCGCGGGTGGATTGGCTATTTGGCACTTTCCTGGGTGATACGCCGTTGGCGGTACCGATGTTTCGGCAGCGTCATCTGGAAAAGCCCTGGCTGGTGCTGCGGGTGGGCCTCATCGCCGCGATCGAACACTTCACGGGGGTACTCGGCCAATGGGCGATGGACAATACGTCCTGGGAAGAGCAGGGCGACGCCGCCATGGCGGACCTGTTCAAATGGCATCTGGCGGAGGAGGTCGAGCACCGCACCGTGGCCTTCGATCTGTTCGATCATCTGTGCCGCACCCAACTGGGGTTCTATGTCAGCCGACAGGCGTTGATGGCGCTGGTGTTTCCATTGTTCATTTACTTCATCTCCGAAGGCGCGCGCAGCCTGGCGCGCCAGGATCCGGATCCGCGCGTGCGCCGGATCGGCCGGCAGTGGATTCCGCGACTGTTATGGCGGTTGCAGCGCACCGGGCGCCGCACCGGCAATGTGCCCACCTTCAGCTTTCTGGTGGCGGCGACCCTGCGCTGGATTCACCCCGGCTTCCACCCGTTCTTTGAAGGGGACACCGGGCAGGCGCTGGCGTACCTGGCGCGCTCTCCGGCGGCGCGGGCGGTGGCCTGACTCCGCGAAGGGCATGAACCCTGCATGACCGGTGGCACATGGTGATGTGGACCGGTCATGAACAAACTCGACAGTGCTCTGCTGAATATACTGATCAAGGACGCGCGCGCCTCCTACGCCGATATCGCCCGCCAGCTCGGCATTTCCCGTGCCCACGCCCGCACCCGGGTACAGGGGCTGGTGACCAGCGGCGTCATTGAGCAATTCTCCGCCGTGGTCAATCCGGAGAAGCTGGGCAAGGTGATTTCCCTCTTCATCGATCTGAAAGTGGCGCCGACGCAGTTGGAAATGGTGTCCCAGGAACTGGCGGACTGCCAGGAAGTAGTCAGCCTTTACATCATGAGTGATTTGCAGAGCCTGCACATTCACACCCTCACCGACAGCTTCGAAAGCTTTGACGCCTTTGCCCGCCGCCGCATCTTCAACCGTCCGGAGATCCTCTCCGTCGACTGCAAAATGCTGATGTCCCGCGTCAAGCACCGGCGTGGCGGCCCGCGTCTGTAGTGTTGGCGTCGCACTGTGCGGGTGCGCCGGTACTCAAGCAGTGCGTGCCATACATCTGTCAGCGATGGCGGCCTTGGACTGACGATCGGACACCAATGTTTGCCGCCAGACGACAAATGGTTTCCCGGTCCTTGGTGATGCGCCATTTGTCATTCGTTTGTGTGGTTGTCCGGCTCCGCGTTGGGCGATGCCGGTGCTCATGGAGAATGGCTCGCTGTAAAAGAAAAAAGATAAAAATCATAGCGTTACGGGTAGCTACGGTTTGGCATGAGCCTTGCTGAGGTCGGCATTACAAATGCCTTCGGGTGCTGATCACGGAAACAGGAGCAGACCACCATGACCCTGAATCGCCGCAAGTTCCTCGCCACCGCCGGGGCCGCCGCGTCCGGCGCGATACTGGGTGCCCCCGCCGTTGTTCGCGCGGAGTCGCAAACCACGTTCAACTGGAAGATGACCAACGCCTACCCGCCGGGCGCGCCGTTCTATGTGCAGGGGCCGGGCAGTCCCACCGACTTTTGCAAGAAAGTGGAAACCCTCTCCGGCGGGCGTCTGAAGATCCAGCATTTCGCCGCTGGCGAATTGATTCCCGCCATGGAAGGGTTCGACGCGGTGTCCAAGGGGCTGGTGGAGATGAACGCCGCCAACGCCTATTTCTGGGCCGGCAGAATTCCCGCCGCGCAGTACTTCACCACGGTACCTTTTGGCATGAACACACAGGGCATGAACGCCTGGATTTACCACGGTGGCGGCCTGGAATTATGGAACCAGATCTACGCCGAGCACGGGCTGGTGGCCATGCCCATGGGCAACACCGGTACCCAAATGACGGGCTGGTTCCGCAAGCCGATTGAAAATGTTGGTGATCTGGATGGGCTCAAGATGCGTATCCCGGGGTTGGCGGGCCGGGTCTACGCCGAGCTTGGCGTGACCGTGCGCCTGTTGCCCGGCGGCGAAATCTTTCCGGCGCTGGAGCGGGGCGTGATCGATGCCGCCGAGTTTGTTGGTCCCTACCAGGACCGGCGTCTCGGGCTGCACAAGGCGGCCAAATACTATTACACCACCGGTTGGCACGAGCCGACCAACGTCACCGAACTAATCATCAACAAAAAAGCCTGGGACAGCCTGCCCGAGGATTTGCGAGCGGTGGTACGGACCGCCGCGCAAGCGTGCAATGTGGAGAGCCACGCCTGGTGTGAAGCGGTCAACGCCGATGCCCTTACCGATCTGGTCACTAACGAAGGCGTCGATGCCCGGCCGTTGCCGGCGGACGTGGTGGCGAAGTTGAAGGAGGTCACCGCCGAAACCCTCGAAAGTCTGGCCAAAGCCGATAAAACCACGCGCAAGGTGCACGACGCCTTCATGGATTTCCGTGGCAAACACGAGTCCTGGGCGGCGGTGAGCGAAAAAGCCTTCATGATGCTGTGAGAGCCTTGCTGATGGATGGGTTGTTGAACCGTTTTGTAGTGAAGCGCCTGGAGCCCGTGGTGCGGGCCGCAGGCTGGGTGGCCCGTGCCGCCGTGCTGATGCTGGTGGTTCTGGTCGCCACCAATGTGCTGCTGCGTTATGTGTTGTCCTGGAGTCCGGTGGGCATGCAGGAAGCCGAATGGCATCTGGTCTCGCCGATCGCGTTGCTCGGCATGGCCTACGCGGTCTATCACCGCGCGGATGTGCGGGTGGATTTTCTTTATGAACGATTCGGGCCGCGCACGCGTGGATGGGTCGATTTGCTCGCCAGTCTGTTGACCCTGGCGGTCGGCGCGCTTATCGCCACGCTGGCGATACCCTATGTGATGCAGTCCTATCACACCGGTGAGGGATCGCCGGATCCCGGCGGCCTGCCTTACCGCTATTTGCTCAAAATATTCATTCCATTGGGATTCGCGTTACTGGCGTTGCAGGGATTGATCGACGTGCTGCGTGCCGGGGCGCGGTTGTTTTCCCGCGCAGCACCCGAGGATAGCCGGGAGCCCCGCCCATGAGCGGTAATGAATGGTTGATACTGGCGCTGATCGGCGGCTTTCTGACGCTGATGATGATCGGCGTGCCGGTGGCGATCTCACTGGCGGTATCGGGGTTCACCGTCGGCTTCATCGGCTTCGGCCCCATGCTGTTTTCGCTGTTGCCCGCGCGCCTCTACGGCGTGGTCACCAATTACACCATGCTGGCGATCCCACTGTTCGTGTTCATGGGCGTGATGCTGGAAAAATCGCGGGTGGCCGAGGACATGCTGGAAACCATCGGCCGCCTGATGGGACCGGTGAACGGCGGCATGGGCATCGCCATCGTCATTGTCGGTGTGCTGATGGGGGCGTCCACCGGTATTGTCGGCGCCACCGTGGTGACCGTGGCGATGCTGACCCTGCCGACGTTGATGCGTCGTGGTTACGCCCCGTCCATCGCCTCCGGCACGATTTGCGCGTCGGGCACGCTGGGGCAAATCATTCCCCCCAGTCTGGTGCTGATTCTGCTTGCCGAAATCGTCGGTGAATCGGTGGGCACGCTGTTCGCCGCGGCGTTCCTGCCCGGCCTGGTGCTGGCGCTGGTGTACGTTGTGTTTCTGCTGATACTGGGCCGGTGGCGGCCATCCTGGGTGCCGGCGATTCCCGCCGGGGAACGGGCGACATCGGGTGGGCTGGGCCGTGACCTGCTGCGCACCGTTTTGCCGCCGTTGCTGCTGATGATGGCGGTGCTGGGGTCGATCATCGCCGGTATCGCCGCGCCCACCGAAGCGGCCTCCATGGGGGCGCTCGGCAGCGCCTTGATCGCGCTCGCCGCCCGCCGTATGAACGCCACGTTGCTACGCGAAACGCTGCACGGCACCCTGACCATCACCGCCATGGTGTTCTTCATCCTGTTGTGCGCTCAGCCCTTCGCGCTGGCCTTCCGTGGGCTCGGAGGCGATAACCTGGTGCATGAGCTGTTCGCGCTGCTGCCCGGGGGCGAAATCGGCGCCGTATTGTTTCTGATGTTGCTGTTGTTCGTGCTCGGCTTCTTTCTCGAGTGGATCGAGATTTCCTATATCGCGTTGCCCATGTTTCTGCCGGTGTTCCATGGCTACGGCACCGACATGGTGTGGCTGGCGACGCTGGTGGCGATGAATCTGCAAATGTCGTTCCTGACGCCGCCGTTTGGCTGGGCGCTGTTCTTCCTCAAGGGAGTAGCGCCGCCGGGTATCACCACCCGTCACATTTATCTCGGTGCCTTGCCGTTTGTGTTGTTGCAGATGCTGGCGGTGATGATCCTGTTCTTCGTGCCCGAAGTGGCCACCTGGCTGCCCAAGGCCATCGGTTGGTGATTCGCCGGCCTTGCACAAAAAAGATCGCGGTTCTTTTCGCAAGCGCCGGACCTCGGGAACATGAAATTAGAGGTCGCTACAAGGCCGCGGTGGGAGCCAGCCCTGCTGGCGAATAGGGCACGGATCAGACGCGCCGCGGACGCAGCGCGATGATGACCGGCACCGCCAGGCACAGCCAGGACAAGGCATCCCACACGCCGTCGGCAAGCAGGGCGGACACCAGCCCCACCGCGCTGATCACGCCGATCCAGAACGGGATGCGGAAAATGCCCCACAGCCCGGCGGGTTTTGCCACGGCTCGTTGCTGCATGTTCATGCGGTGTCCTCCAGCAGGTAATCTGGTTCTTCTTCCGTGGCTCGTTTGTTGCCGCGTCCTTTACCGAGCCACAAGTACAATCCGCTAACGAGCACCACGATGGTGATCAGATCGAGCACCGTCCACAGCAGTTTCAACGGCAGGCCGCCGTAGTCACCGAAGTGCAGCGGCTGTGACAGAAACAGGGTCTGGGCGTACCAGGGCATGGCGCGGGTAGCGGTGATCTCGCCGCTGGCGGCGTCCACCAGCACCGGCCTCAGCACACGGCTGGTCACCGGCGTATTACCCACCAGATAGATACCATAGTGATGCGGGCTGGCGAACGGCGTGCCGGGAAAGGCCAGGGTAAGCAGGTGACTATCCGGAAAAGCGGCCCGGACCGCGCCAGTAACCCGATCCGCGGCGGCGTAGTGTTCCGGTACGGGCCGGTCCCGATGAGAGGCGCTCATCGCCGCCAGTTCGCTGGCCTGCCACAGGCGCTCGATGGGCACCGCCAGGGTATTGATCATCCCGGTCAGGGTGACCACCGCCAGCCAGACCACGGTGACGATACCCAGCAGATTGTGCAGATCCAGCCAGCGCAGGCGCCGGCTGCGTTGGGTGCGTACCGTGGCGAAGGGCTGTTTACGCATGAACGGCGCGTACAGCACCACGCCGCTGACGATGGCCACCATCACCAGCAGTCCCATCAATCCCAGAAACAGCATGCCCGGCAGCGCGGCGAACAAATCCACGTGCAGACGCCTCATCACATACATGAAGCCTTCCGTGGGTTGCGCCACGTCCAGGCGCCGGCCATTACGCAGATCGAAGGTCTGATAGTGAAAGGTCTCCGGCAGGCTCATCGGCGAGGCGCCGGTGGCCACCATCACCAGTGGATCCTCGTCGTCGAAGAACGCGTAGAGGACTTGTTCATCCGGGCGGTTGCGATCCGCCTGGTCGATGATGCTCTGTACCGGCACCGCCGTGTGGTCCTTGGGCAGGGTTTCCAGCTCCGGCAGCGTCAGATGTTCGACCTCATGATGAAAGATCAGCGGCAGACCGGTCAGGCACAGCATCAGCATGAACACGGTGGCGATCAGGCTGCTCCACTTGTGCACGAAGGACCAGAGGCGAAAGGCACGTGGTGTCATGATGGTTCTCCCTTAGCGCGCTTCACAGGTCCACGGTGACGGAAAGGGTGAGCGTGCGTGGCACGCCGATGTTCACCCCTTCATAACCGCTGGCGCCCTGCCAGTAATCCTCGCCAAAGGCGTTTTCCAGGTTGGCGCGCAGTACCACGGGCGTACCGGAAAGATTGAGCCGGTAGCGGGCGCCCAGGTCCACCCGGTGCCAGTCGGGAATAGTGCGGGTGTTGGCGGCGTCCAGATAAGCTTCGCCGGTGTAAATCCAGCGGGCGCCGAGACTGATTTGGCGTGACAGATCCCAGTCGAGACCCAGGTTGGCCTGCTTGCGGGAAACGCCGGGGGCGTCGTTATCGTCATTGTCACCGCCTTCTGTATCGGTCAGGCGAGGCTGGATATAACTCAGACCGGAAAGTACGCGCAGGCCGTTTACCGGTTCACCGAAAAGACTCACTTCCACGCCTCGATTACGCTGTTCGCCGTCGGCTTTGAAAACATTGTCACTGTTCACGTAGGCGCTGGGTTTTTTGATCTGGAAAGCGGCGAGGGTGGCACCAAACCGGCCGCTGTCGTACTTCGCGCCTACTTCGAACTGTTTGGTTTTATAGGGGGCCAGAATGGTGCCCGGATTGCTGGCGGTGAGCGGCGCGGCATCGCCGGGACTCAACCCCTGGATGGCGTTGGCATAGAAGGTCAGGTTGTTCAGCGGCATGACCGCCAGGCCGATCAGGGGAGTCCAGAGTTGTTCGTTGTAATCGCTGGTTTTGGCGCCGGTGTTCTGGTCGTAGTTATCGGTCTTGATCCACTGACGGCGAGCGCCCAGGGTCAATTGCAGGCGGTCGTCCAGCATCAACAAGCGGTCGGTGAGGGTTAGACCGCTGAAGACGTATTCCTGGGTGGTGGGAATGTGGCCATCCAGGGAGGAGTAGTCCACGTCCAGATCCTTGGCTGGAGCGTAGAGATTGCCGGTCACGGGTGCGCCAAAATCATAAACGACGCCTTCGCGATGTTTAAGACGATTCACACTCAGTGACCACTGATGGTTCACGGCGCCGGTGGCGAAGCGTCCGCGCAGGCCAGTCTGCGCCACCAGGGTGCGCCGTTCGGCGCGTTGGCGCGCCGAGCCGAAGTCCGACGCGCCGCTGTCCCCATCGGTAACCACAACATTGGCGGCTTCGGTGTCCCATTCATTTTCGCGACCACCGAAGGTAAGAAAGCCGGTGAGGTGATCATTGAAGTCGTACTCGGCGTTGTTGGCGATGGATAAGGTCTGGGCGTCGGAATAGGAGTTTTTCATGCCGAACAGACGGTCGGAGTCCGGTGCGTCCGGCATCGACACGCCTTCAGCCACCTGGATCGGCCGGATCACTCCGTTGAGTTTCTCCTTCTGGAACAGCAGATCGGAGGACAGTCGCAAACGCTCGCCCTGATAATCCAGCGCCAGAGTCATCAACGGGAATTCCCGGCTCTGGTCTTCCAGAGCGGTGTCACCCTGACGATAGACGCCGTTGAAGCGCACGCCGAAACGCTTTTCGTCACCGAACCGTCGCCCCGCATCCACATGAGTGCCGACCTGACTGTCGGAGGTGTAGTCCACACTGAGCCGTGTCAGCGGCTGCGCCGCCGCCCTTTTGGGCACCACATTGATGGCGCCGCCGACGCTGCCGCTGGGGGCCATGCCGTTGAGCAGGGCGTTGGGGCCGCGGATCAGTTCCACCCGCTCGGCGAACTCAATCGGTACCCGCCAATAGGGCAGCAGGCCATAGACGCCATTGAGTGCCACATCATGGTTGTTCACCGGAAAGCCGCGAATGGTATAGCTGTCGTTGAGGTCGCCACGGGCGCCGGTGAGACGTACCGCGGCGCTGTTGTTAACCAGAATATCGGCGACGCTGCGCGCCTGTTGATCGTCCACCAGCTCGGCGGTGTAGGCGGTGATATTGAACGGCGCTTCCATCATATCCATGTCACCCAGCACACCGACGCGGCCGCCGCTGGCCACCTGACCGCCGGCGTAGACCGGCACCGGCATGGCACCGCTGGAGGCCGGAACATCGGCGTTGACGTCGATCGGCGCCAGACGCGAAGCCGCCGGTTGGATTTGATAGCCGCCCTGGCCGTTGGCGCGCGCCTGCAGCGCCGTGCCCGCCAGCAACTGCTGGAGGCCGTCCGCCACCGTATAGCTGCCATTGAGTCCGGGGCTGCGCTGATCCTTGACCAGCTCGGGAGAGAACGACAGCAGGATCCGCGCCTGTTGTCCAAAACGGTTCAAAGCGGCTTCCAGGGGGCCGGCGGGGATACTGTAGCGCTGTCGCGCATCGGCGCTGGGAGTCGCATTCTGGGCCAGCGCGGCGGCGGGCAGCAGCGGCAGGCCAAGGCTCAGGGCGACAAGCAGGGACCGCCCCAGGGAGGGAAGGGACCGGCAAGCAAGGGAGGTCAGCAAAACAGACATCAGGGACTCCGGGTCAAGGGAGATAAGTGGCTTTACCTCCTATGTCCCGCGAGTCGTGCGAAACAGCTCACCCGGAAGACGATTTTGGCAAAATCCGTACCCAATAGCGGGTCAGGAAGCGCACTTCCACCGGCAGGATGCCGGGCAGGGCGGTCAGTACGCGGTCGCTGTCGGCCAGCGGGTAGGTGCCGGACAAGCGCAGATCGGCCACCGCTGGATCGCAACTCAGAGAACCATTGCGATAGCGATCCAGTTCCGTCAGGAAATCCGCCAGACGCAGATTGCTGGCCACCAGCATGCCATGGGTCCAGGCCGCGGCGTTGTCGTCCAGCGGAGCCGCCGGCGCCACGTCGAAGGCATTGAAGCGCCGCTGCTGGCCGGCCGGCACCCTGGCGGCCTCGTGCCCCTGACCGCGGGGGTGGATCGCCACCACGCCTTCAAGCACGCTGAGACGAACGGCATCGTCCAGAACCCGTACCGTGAAGCGGGTGCCCAGCGGGCGCAGTTCTCCCTGCCCGGTTTCGACCACCAGAGGACGGCGGTCCTGACCCGTGTTGACCATGATTTCACCGGCGACCAGGCGCAGCCGCCGTTGTTGATCGTCGAACAGTACATCCACGGCGCTGTCGGTATTCAGTGTCAGTTCGGTGCCGTCCTCGAGCCGGTGGGTGGCACGCTCGCCCACCGCGGTGCGCAAGTCCGCCCGCCACACCGGCCAGGCATCACGGGTACTCCAGGCGCCGCCACCGAGAAACAAGGCGGCGACCAGCGATTGCACCAGACGCCGACGCGTGCGCGACCGGGAAGAGATAGGAGGCGTGAGCAGGGTAGCCCGGGCCAGCGGCGCCCGGTGCGGCCCGCCGAGATCGCGCAGGCGCTGGTTGACCTGCTCGATGTGCCGCCAGGCGCGGCGGTGATCCGGATCGGCATCATGCCAATGGCGAAACGCCTCCTGGCGGTCGGCGGCCATGTCACCGGATTGCCATTCCACCAGCCATTCCACCGCCTGCCGGGCGATCTCCTTGGGAATGTCCGGAGGAGTGGGCAGCCCTTCCTCGGTGTCGGCGGACCAGGACTCACTCATGCGCTTTCCAGAGCGAAGTAGCATTGGGCGGAGGCGCGAATCAGGTAGCGCTTCACCGTGCTGATCGACAGGTTCAGCTTGTCGGCGATGGTCTGATGGGTGAGGCCGTCCAACTGGGCGTAAAGAAAAGCACGCTTCACCGGCAACGGCAGATCCCCCAGCATCCGGTCCACCTGGTGCAAGGCTTCCAGCAGCAGAGCGTGTTCCTCTGGCGAGGGTGCCTGCTCCTCGGGCAGTGCCGCCAGACTCTTCAAGTAAGCGGCTTCCACTTGCTCGCGGCGCCAGTGGTTGGACAGCACCCGGTTGGCCAGGGTGGTGAGGAAGGCCCGCGGTTCGCGCACGGTAATGGCTTCCCGGCGCACCAGCAGGCGCATGAATGTGTCGTGGGTGAGGTCATCGGCGCGCTGATGGCAGCCGAGCTTGCGACGGAACCAGTTCACCAGCCAGCGCTGGTGGTCGCCATAAAGCCGGTCGATTTGCTGGTGCCACTGGCCGCCACTCGCCATCGCGGATCGTCTTCCCCGTGCTCATTCATGATAATAATAATGGTTATCATTATGGGGACTGACGCGGCAGCGCGCAATTGTGGGAAAGGCCCGATGCTGCCCGGCGGTTTCCACGGAAAGGACCGCGAAGCCGCTGTGGGAGTTTGTCCGGGCGGCGGGCCGCTGCAAGCGAATGGGCTGTTCACCTGGTTTCCTTATCCGCTGGACTCGTGGATCTCCTCGAAACGGATGCCGGCGTTGATCAGGCGCTCCAGCAGTTGGTCGCGCAGCGCCATCACTGGTGTGATGACGCCGGTGTCCCGTGGTTGGCCTGGATCCAGCGCCAGCGCCATGGCGGTTTCGGCAAGCATGCAGGCGGTTTCGTCGTAGCCGGGATCGCCACCGGATACCCGGCACAGCACTTCGCTGTCTCCGCAACGGCCGCGCAGCCGCACCTGGAACCAGGAGCGGGCACGGGTGGCCGCGTCCGGGCCTTCGCCAGCGGGGCGGCGTTGCAACAGCCAGCGCCGCAGCGGGCCCACTTGCGCCGCGCCGATCAATGCGCCGACGGCGGCGGCGCCCAGGCCCAGCTTGAGCGGATTGCCGCTGGCCAGGTAATGGCCATAGCGGAATTGCGGGCCATAGCGCTCCAGAGCGCGGGCGGAGCGCAGCACCACCATCGGGTCGATGGTTGGCAGCGGTGCCAGCCAGCCGCCCAGATCCGCGTCGCGCCGTGCGCGGAAGGGCACAGTGGCGACCTGTCTCGGATAGTCCCGGCGCAGTTGCTCGTTGGCCCGGCGCAGGCTGTCGCGATTGGCGCCGGGGCGGGCGAAGGCCTCCAGGGCGGAATGCCAGGTGCCGCCGGAAAACTCGGCGGAAGCGGTCAGCGCCCCTTCCACCGTTACCGGCTGGTCCAGCGGGCGGCCGTGGGCCTGGGTCAGCCGGTTGATGGTGAACAGCACGCCGGCATCGTAGGGAATGGAGTCAAAGCCGCAACTGTTGACGATGGCACAGCCGGCGTCGCGGGCGGCGGCATGGTGTTCCAGCAGCAGGCGATTGACGAACTCCGGCTCACCGGTGAGATCACAGTAGTGGGTACCCTGGCTGATGCAGGCCCGCACCAGCGGTTCACCATGACGGACATAGGGCCCCACCGTGCTGGCCAGTACCCGGGTCCTGGCGGCCATGGCATCGAGGCTGGTGTCGTCGTCGCTGCAGGCAATCAGCAGATCCGGACGGTGGCCGCGCTGTTCCAGGGCGGCGGCGATTTTCTCCAGACCATCACGGTGCCGTCCGGCGATGGCCCAGCGGACATCCCGGGGCAAATGACAGCTCAGGTAGCGGGCGGTGAGCCCGCCGGTGAAACCGGTGGCGCCGTATAACACCAAGGCATAGGGACGTGCGTCGCTCATGCTGCCCCCCGATCCTGTTCAGAACTGGTATTCCAGTGTACCTTCCCCGCCGTTTCTGGCCCATCATAGAGTTCTTTGCACACAGGCTTACTGGCCAATACGAAAAAACGTTCGGGAGACAACATGGAAATGACGGTGGAGCGCCGCTATCCGGTGAATGTGGAAACGTTGTACGCGATTCTGACCAGCAAGGCGTTTTTCGAGCAGCGTTATGCCTGGGGGAAGGTGGAGGATTATCACTTTGATGCCTTTGAACAGACCGAGGACGGCGCGCTGATCCGCATCGTCCAGCCGATTACCATCCGCGCCGATAAAATTCCCGGTTTCGCCCGCCGCTTTTTGCCCACCCGGGCCGACTTGACCACGGAATTCCGTTGGCACCCGGCGCCGGAAGGCGGGTACCGCGCGGAATACCGCTTTGCCCTCGGCAATGTGCCGGTGAAAGTCAGCGGCACCATGACACTGCTACCCGGCAGCGATGGCGGCGGCGAATCCCGCCAGATCACCCAGGTGGCGGTGCGCTCCTCGGTGCCCCTGGTGGGCGGCAAACTGGAAAAACTGATCGGCCAGCGTTTCGACCAGGCGCTGGAAGGGGACTATCGGGCCACGCTGCGGTATATAAAAGAAAAGCAGTGAAGAGTTAATAGGGAACAGGGAAGAGTTAACAGTGAATAGTTAATAGTGAAAAGAAAGCGGCGTTGCGATGACGCAAAGGCCGTTTGCCGATCCGCAATAGTCCGCTTTTTTGTTTTTCCAATCAAAGAGGCCGCTCCCTGTCCCGGACGCGGCCTCTTTGATTTCAGTTACCGCCTTTCGTAGCACGCGCAACTATTCACTGTTCCCTATTCACTGTTAACCGCGTTTTTGCCATTTATGGAAAAAACGCACCGGATTGCGTCGCTTGCGGCGCCAGGCGCGGCGGGCTTCCGCTTGCGGGAAAATGTACAGCGGCCGTTTGGCGGTGGCGCCGAGGATTTCCCTGGCGACGGTGTCGACGTCATCGGCGGCGCGGCGCATGGCCCGCTCCAGGCGCGCCCGGCTGAGCGGGTCGGCACCGGTCAGCCGCTGATGCAGCGTGCTGGCGAAGAGGTCGGGACAGGCCACGCTGACGGCGATGCCAGTGCCGGCCAGCTCCGCCGCCAGCGCCTCGCTGAGCCGCACCAGGGCGCCGCTGCAGGCGGCGTAACTGCTCAATCCAGGTGGCCCGGTGATACCCGCCAGCGCCGAGATGTTGATCAGGTGGCCGCTGTTCTGGCGTTTCATCAGCGCCAGCGCCGCCCGGCACACATACACCGTGCCCATCACATTGGTCCGCCACAGCGTTTCCCAGCCGTGGTTGCCGAGTGCCTCGAACGGGCCGGTGTCGGCCACGCCGGCGTTGTTGATCACCACGTCCAGCCGTTCCCAGCGCCGCTGTATTCGTTCCATTGCCTGGCGGACCGCGCGTTCATCACTGACATCGGCATGCAGGAAGAGCACCTCACCGGTACGGCCGCGCAGAGTGTTGGCCAGGGTCTGCCCGGCCAATTCATCACGATCCAGCAGCGCCAGCCGGTAATCATCGACGGCCGCCCGGGCCAGGGCGGCGCCCAGACCATGGGCGGCGCCGGTGATCAGCATCACGGGGCTGTTTTGACTCATGGCCGGCGCTCGTGCCGGAGGTTGGATCTACACCGCATGGCGTTGGCCATCCAGTTGGCGCATCGGGGTTTGCAGCACGTTTTCCTCGCCTTCACTGCGGGCCAGCAGGACGGCGCCGACGCTGTCGCCCCACACATTCACCGCGGTACGGCACATGTCGAGAATACGGTCGGTGACCAGAATCAAACCAATCGCCTCCGCCGGCAGGCCGATGATGCCGAGGATCACGGTGATCGCCACCAGGCTGGCGGCGGGGATGCTGGCGACGCCGATGGAAGTGATCAGAGCGGTGAAGACAATGGCGAACTGCATGCCGAAGGACAAATCCAGACCATAGGCCTGGGCGATAAAAATGGCGGCGGCGCATTCGTACAGCGCGGTGCCGTCCATGTTCACGGTGGCGCCCAGCGGCAGCACGAAACTGGCGGTGCGCTTGGAAACACCGGACCGCTTTTGCACGCAATCCATGGTCAACGGCAAGGTGGCGGCGGAGCTGGCCGAGGAGAACGCGGTCATCAGTGCCGGTGACATGGCCTGGAAATGGCGCCAGGGGGAGCGTTGCGCCAACACCCGGATCAGTAGTGGCATCACCACGAAGGCATGCAGGAACAGGGCGGCGAGAACCGTGAAGAAGAACCACAGCAGCGGTTCCAGAGCGTCCAGGCCGGTGCGGGTGACAGTGGCGGCGATCAGACCGAACACGCCCAGCGGGGCGAAACGGATGATCAGCATGGTGATGCTGACCATCACTTCGTAGAACCCCTCGACCATGTTGCGCAGGGTGTCGCCCGGTGCTCCGGCCAGCGTCCGTAGGAAAAAGCCGAACAGCAGCGAAAACACGATCAGCCCCAGCATCTGGCCATCGGCGGCGGCCTGCACCAGATTGGGCGGCAACATTTGCAGCAGAATCTGAGTGAATTCGCCGGCGCCCCGGCCCTCGATTTTTTGCAACACGTCCTGGGTGTTGGCGGCGAAGCCCAGCAGATCCCGGGCTGGCTCGCCGTCGATGATGCCCGGCGTGGTGATATTCACCAGCAACAAACCGATCAGAATGGCGATCAGGCTGGTGCTCATATAGAACAGCACGGTCTTGGCGCCCAGCCGGCCCAGGTTCTTGCCCTGGCCGACGTTGACCAGACCACTGATGATGGCGGTGGTGATCAGCGGCACCACCAGCATTTTCAAGGCATTGATGAACAACGTGCCGATCAGGTCATAGGCTTCGATAACGGCGATGCCCAATATCCGGGTATCTTCACTGGTCACCCAGCCCGCCAGCCCGCCCAAAATCATGGCGAGAAAAATCTGGTGATGCAGTTTCATAAAGTGCCCCACTGCGTTGTTTTTCTTACTTAAGCATACCGGAGGAAACGGTGGCGAGTGAAACCGCCTCCCTCCTGGTCAGGCCGCGCCCGTGGCGGACCGCGGCTCATCGGCTCCGCACAGCGCCAGAATCTGCTGGTACTGACGATCCGTTATCTGCTGGATCGACAGCCGTGGGCGGGTCACCAGCTCCATGTCGGCGAACTCCGCGTGATCACGGATGGTGGCCAGGGAGAGCGGTTGGGGAAAGTGGCGGTGGTAGCGTACATCCACCTGATACCAGCGGGGCTGGTCGGGGCGGCTGCGACTGTCCTCGCCGGGATGGCCGGCGCTGAACTGGGTGGGATCCGGATAGGCGTCGGAGACGACTTCCGCCTCGCCGACGATGGCGGGCACTTTGCAGCTGGAGTGGTAAATCAGAACGCGGTCGCCGTTGCTCACCTCATCGCGCAAGCGGTTGCGGGCCTGGTAGTTGCGTACGCCATCCCAGCCGGAGGTGCCGTCCGGAGCATCTTGCAAGTCGTCCAGGCTGAAGGCGTCGGGTTCGGTTTTGAATAACCAGATGCGCATGGCTTCCTCATCAGTGTCGGCGAAAAAAGAGGGCGTGATTATTATGGGCAGCGGCCACTTTTTCTTTACTACCTGCCTTTGATACTGGCGGCAAGGGTACTATCCCCCGCGTCGGCGGGAAGCTCGCTGAGCAGCCGGGTTCTCGCCTGTTCCAGCGATAACGCCGTGCTGACGGTGAATGCCGGCTTATTGAGCGTCAGCATCATGTGCGCGAAGGTTCGGTTAAGCGCGCTTTCCAGCACGATGACCTTGTGCGCGGTGATCCGCGCGAAATCGGCGCCGCAGGCAAAGCGCGCGGCACGCATGTCGAGGCTGCCGATATTACCGTAGTAGATCACGCGTTGACGCAGTTCTCCATGCGTGTGAAACAGCGCCAGCCGCTGACGGTAGATACGCCACTGCACCGCCGGATCCACATCAATGCCATCGGGCAGTTCGACCAGGGTCAGGGGGCCGTCCTGACGGACGGTGAGGGAGGGCATGGGGTTATCGCATCCTGCTTATTTTGGGCAATCTTATGAGAGTGGCGCAGGTGGGCCCGGGAAATCAATCCGGTGAAAGTGCTATGTGGGTGGCCGGCGGACCGTGATCCTCCATCCCGCGCCGTTCTATGCTAATCTTCCGCGCCCATTCGTGGAGGTCCTCAGGTGATCGACGAGATTCAGCAACAACAGGCCCTGGCCACCCTGCGCACGCCCCGGGATTGTCTGCGTTGGGGCGAGAGCTGCCTGCGTCGCGGCGGGGTGTTTCTGGGCCACGGCACCGACGACCATGGCGACGAGGCGCTGGCGCTGCTGCTGCATGTGCTGGCGCTGCCCCACGACACCGACCCCCGCATGCTCGATGCCCGTTTGCTGCCCCATGAACTGGAAGCCTTCGTGGCCCTGCTGGCGCGCCGCGTCAACGAGCGGGTGCCGACGCCGTATTTGACCGGCCAGGCCTGGTTTTGCGGTCTGCCGTTCCAGGTGGACGAGCGGGTGCTGATCCCCCGTTCGCCGATCGCCGAACTGATCGAAGCCGGTTTCCAGCCCTGGCTTGATCCGGACCAGCCGTTGCGTGCACTGGATTTGTGCACCGGGGGCGGCTGTATCGCCATTGCCATGGCCATGGCGATGGAAGACGCCGAGGTGGATGCCAGTGATATTTCCGCCGACGCCCTGGCGGTGTGCCAGGCCAATATCGATCACTACGGCCTTGGTGACCGGGTGCGGGCGGTGCTTTCGGATGGCTTTGACGGCTTGCGGGGGCGTTATGATCTGATCGTCTCCAACCCGCCTTACGTGGACGCCGCCGATCTCGCCGCCATGCCAGAGGAATTCCACCACGAGCCGGAACTGGCACTGGGCTCCGGCGCCGATGGTCTGGACTTCACCCGCCGTATTCTGGCCGAGGCCGCCGATTATCTGAGCGATGACGGTGTGCTGATCGTGGAGGTGGGCAACAGCGACCAGCACGTGATGGCGGCCTGGCCGGAGGTGCCGTTCCTGTGGCTGGAGTTCGAGCGCGGCGGCCATGGCGTTTTTCTGCTGACACGGCAACAATTGGTCGACCATCGTGAGTATTTCGCCGGCTGACCGGCGACCCCTGATCGAGGAGCACGAATGTCTGGGAACAGTTTTGGTGAACGGTTTCGGGTGACCACCTTTGGTGAGAGTCACGGCCCGGCGCTCGGGGCCATCGTCGACGGCTGCCCGCCGGGGCTGGCGTTGAGCGAGGAGGACCTGCAGGGTGAGCTGGATCGGCGTAAACCCGGCACCAGCCGTTACACCACCCAGCGACGCGAACCGGATCAGGTGCGCATCCTTTCCGGCGTATTCGAAGGCAAGACCACCGGCACGCCGATTGGATTGTTGATCGAGAACACCGATCAGAAATCCAAGGACTACAGCGAGATCGCCAACACCTTCCGTCCCGGCCATGCCGATTACACCTACACCCAGAAGTACGGCTTCCGTGATTACCGCGGCGGCGGGCGCTCCTCCGCGCGGGAGACCGCCATGCGCGTGGCCGCCGGCGCTATCGCCCGCAAATTTCTGGCCGAGCGGATCGGGGTGCGGATTTTCGGCGGTGTCGAGCAGATCGGCGATATCCGTGCCGAACAGTTTGACTGGAGCACGGTCAACGATAATCCGTTCTTCTTTCCGGACGCCGCCAAAGTGCCGGAGCTGGAGGCGCTGATCAACGCCCTGCGCAAGGACGGATCTTCCATTGGCGCCCGGGTCACGGTGTTCGCCGACGGTGTGCCGCCGGGCTGGGGTGAGCCAGTGTTCGACCGCCTCGACGCGGATCTGGCCAAGGCTCTGATGTCGATCAATGCGGTGAAAGCGGTGGAGGTGGGTGACGGCTTCGAGGTGGTCAACCAGCGCGGCGAACAGCACCGCGACGAGATGACTCCGGAAGGCTTCGTCAGCAACCATGCCGGCGGCGTCCTCGGCGGCATCAGCTCCGGCCAGCGCCTGCGCGCCAGCATCGCACTCAAACCCACCTCCAGCATCCTGATCCCGGGCCGCAGCCTGACCCTGGACGGCCAGCCCACCGAAGTGGTCACCAAGGGCCGCCACGACCCCTGCGTCGGCGTGCGCGCCACCCCCATCGCCGAAGCCATGATGGCCCTGGTGCTGATGGACCACTACCTGCGCCACCGGGCGCAGAATGGGGATGTGGTGGCGCCCTTGTCGCCGGTGCCCGGCGACAAGGGCAGTGAATAGTGAACAGGGAATAGTTAACAGCGAAAATCAAAGGCGTTGCGGTATCGCAAAGGGGCTTTGCGTATCTACAAGGTCACAGTCTTTTCCATCGCTCGAATTAACGAGGCCGCGCCCAAGCCCTGGACGCGGCCTCCTTTGTTTCAGAACAGGAAACCCTTTCCCGCGCCGCTATTCACTATTCATTGTTAACTATTCACTGCCGTCATCGCTGTTCACTATCGATTGCTTCAAGGAAGGCCCGTGCCGCATTGGACCGGCTCCGCCCGGGATGCGTCACCACGCCCAGTTTGCGTTCCGGCAGGGGGGTGTCCACCGCCAGTTCGATCACGCTTTGGTCCAGCATGGTGGCCGGCAGCACGCTCCAGCCCAGGCCGATGGAGACCATCATATGGATGGTCTCCAGATAGTTGGTGGACATGGAGATGTTCAGCGCCAGGCCGTGTTCCTGGAACAGCCGCTCAACGATGCGGCGGGTGAAGGTCACCGGAGAGGGCAGGATGGCACTGAAGCGGGTCAGGGTTTCCAGGGTGAGATCCGCTTGCCGGGCCAGCGGGTGTTCCGGCGCGCACATGAACACCAGCGGGTCGTCCCAGATCACCTGGCTGTGCAGGCGGGTATCCGGCTGCGGCGGCAGGGTCACCACCCCCATCTCCAGATCCCCGTGCAGCACCGCCTCCCAGGCTTCCTCGGAATCAATGAAATGAATGTCCAGACGCACCTGCGGGTACTCCCGGGAGAAACGCCGCAGCACCGGGGGCAGGCGGTGCAGACCGATATGGTGGCTGGTGCCGATGCGCAGGGTACCGCTGACCTCGCCGGTTAAGTTGTTGATGGCGCGGCCCATGTCCTCCAGTTCCTGAAGCACCTTCCGCGCCCGCGGCAACAGCGCTTCGCCGGCTTCGGTGAGGCGGATGCGCCGCCCGACCCGGTCGAACAGGCGCGCCCCCAATTGCTGTTCCAGCACCGCGATGCGTTTGCTCACCGCCGGCTGGGTCAGGAACAGCCGCTCCGCCGCGCCGGAAAAGGAGCCGCTCTCGGCCACGGCCATGAAGGCTTGCAAGGATTGGGTATCCATGGGGTGGGGCTGCCTCCGGTATCGAGGAATTAGGGCGGGCAGGGGGGCAATTCGGAGTCACCACAAACTACCTAGCCCTTTGGTCTCTTATCCTCTCAGATAACTCATGGGAATCCAAACCATAAAAAAGATGAATTGGATTTATCTCATGCCCCCGCGTAGGGTGTGGTCATTAACAGCCCGGATATCTCACCAGTTGGTGCGTAGCAGGCGAGTCATAAAGCGCAGCTGATGTTTCCGGGGCGCGCCGTGCCAGGCCGGGGCCTGGTCCAGCGGCTCGGGAACATCAGCTGCGCTTTAGGGCCGTCTGATGCGTGCCAAGCATAGCGGCGATATCTCTCTCATCGGTCCGATGTTAAGTGCGGACTGGTGAGATATCCGGGCTCAGCCCCCCAAGGCTCCAGGAGAAGCATCAATGGCAGGCAAGACCCTCTACGACAAGTTGTGGGACGCCCATCTCGTCGCCCAGCGGGAAGACGGATCGGCGTTGATCTACATCGATCGTCACATCATTCACGAAGTGACCTCGCCGCAGGCCTTCGAAGGGCTGCGTCTGGCCGGGCGGCAGCCCTGGCGGACCGGCGCGGCGGTGGCGACCATCGACCACAATGTGCCGACCACGCCGTTCAAGAGCGCCGCCGATATCACCGACGAGACCTCGCGCATTCAGGTGCAGACGCTGCAGGACAACACCCGCGAGTTCGGTATCACCGAGTTCGGTATCGGTGACGTGCGTCAGGGCATCGTGCACGTGATGGCGCCGGAGCAGGGCGCGGTGGTGCCGGGCATGACCGTGGTGTGTGGCGATTCCCACACCTCCACCAATGGCGCGCTGGCCTGTCTGGCTCACGGTATTGGCACCAGTGAGGTGGAGCATGTGCTCGCCACCCAGACCCTGGTGGCCAAAAAGATGAAAAACATGCAGGTGAAGGTGGAGGGCGACCTTGGCCCAGGCGTTACCGCCAAGGATGTGGTGTTGCACATCATCGGCGTGATCGGCACCGCCGGCGGTACCGGCCATGCCATCGAATTCGCCGGCAGCGCCATCCGCTCGCTGAGCATGGAAGGCCGCATGACGGTCTGCAACATGGCCATCGAGGCCGGCGCCCGCGCCGGCATGGTGGCGGTGGACGACATCACCGTGGATTACGTCAAGGGCCGTCCGATGGCGCCGACCGGCGAACAATGGGCACAGGCGGAAGCCTACTGGCGTACCCTGGTGTCCGATGACGACGCCCGATTCGATACCGTGGTGGAGATCGACGCCGCCGACATCCGCCCGCAGGTGTCCTGGGGCACCAGCCCGGAAATGGTAGTGGCGGTGGACGCCAGCCTGCCGGATCCGCAGGCGGAAAGCGATGAAGTGAAACGCTCCGGCATGTTGCGCGCCTACGAGTACATGGGCCTCAAGCCGGGCATCAAGGTCGGTGATATTCCCGTGGACCGGGTGTTCATCGGTTCCTGCACCAATTCGCGAATCGAGGATTTGCGCGCCGCCGCCGATGTGGCCAAGGGACGCAAGAAAGCGGATTCGGTGAAGCAGGTGCTGGTGGTGCCGGGTTCCGGTCTGGTGAAGAAGCAGGCGGAACAGGAAGGCCTCGACAAGATCTTCATCGAAGCCGGTTTTGAATGGCGCGAGCCCGGTTGCTCCATGTGTCTGGCGATGAACCCGGACCGTCTGCAACCCGGTGAGCACTGTGCCTCCACCTCCAACCGGAACTTCGAGGGCCGGCAGGGCAACGGCGGCCGCACCCATCTGGTGAGCCCGGCCATGGCCGCCGCCGCCGCGGTGGCCGGTCATTTCGTCGACGTGCGGGAATTGGGGTAAGCGATCATGGAAAAATTCGTCAAGCATGAAGGGCTGGTGGCGCCGTTGGATCGCGCCAACGTGGACACCGACCAGATCATTCCGAAGCAGTTTCTCAAATCGATCAAGCGCACCGGCTTTGGGCCGAACCTGTTCGATGAGTGGCGTTATCTGGACGAGGGCTACCCGGGCCAGGACAATAACGCACGGCCGAAGAACCCGGATTTCGTCTTGAATCAGCCGGTCTATCAGGGCGCTACTATTTTACTGGCCCGCCGCAACTTCGGTTGTGGCTCCAGCCGTGAGCACGCGCCCTGGGCGTTGATGGATTTCGGTTTTCGCGCGGTGATCGCGCCGAGCTTCGCCGATATCTTCTACAACAACTGTTTCAAGAACGGCTTGCTGCCCATCGTGCTCTCCGAGGAGCAGATGGAAGAACTGTTCCAGGCCGAGGCGGCCAATCCCGGCCTGCGTCTGACCGTGGACCTGGAAGCCCAGCAGGTGCGCACGCCGGACGGCAAGGCCTACGATTTCGACATTGATGAGTTCCGCAAACACTGCCTGCTCAACGGCCTCGATGAGATCGGCCTGACCCTGCAGGAAGCGGACACCATTCGTGCCTATGAGGAACGCCGCCGGGCCCGCGAGCCCTGGGTGTTCGCCGAGCACGCGAACCACTGATCAGGACAACACCACGGAAGCGAACCATGAGCCACATTCTGATTCTGCCGGGTGACGGCATCGGCCCGGAAATCGTCCAGGAAGCGGTGCGCGTGCTGCGCGCCGCCGAGCAGCGTTTCGGCCTCGACATCAGCCTGGACGAAGCGCCGGTGGGCGGCGCCGCCTATGACCTGCACGGTGACCCGCTGCCAGAGAGCACGCTGGACAAGGCGCGCGCCGCTGACGCCATTCTGTTCGGTTCCATCGGCGGTCCCAAGTGGGACACCATCGAACGGGACAAGCGCCCCGAGCGTGGCCTGCTGCGGCTGCGCTCCTCGCTGGGCCTGTTCGCCAATCTGCGCCCGGCGATTCTGTTCCCGCAACTGGCGGACGCCTCCTCGCTGAAACCGGAAGTGGTGTCGGGCCTGGATATTCTCATCGTCCGTGAACTGACCGGCGGCATCTACTTTGGTCAGCCGCGCGGTATCCGTGAGGAGAACGGCGAGCGGGTCGGCTTCAACACCGACGTCTATTCCGAATCGGAAATGCGCCGTATCGCCAAGGTGGCGTTCGAACTGGCCGGCCAGCGCAACAACAAGGTCTGCTCGGTGGACAAGGCCAATGTGCTGGAAGTCACCGAGCTGTGGAAAGAGGTGGTCACCGACGCCGCCAAGGACTACCCGAATATCGAACTGTCCCATATGTACGTGGACAACGCCGCCATGCAACTGGTGCGCGCGCCGAAACAGTTCGACGTGATCGTCACCGGCAACCTGTTCGGTGACATTCTCTCCGATGAAGCCGCCATGCTCACCGGTTCCATCGGCATGCTGCCCTCCGCGTCCCTGGACGAAAACCGCAAGGGCCTGTACGAACCCTGCCACGGCTCGGCGCCGGACATCGCCGGCCAGGGCATCGCCAACCCGCTGGCCACCATCATGTCGCTGGCCATGCTGATGCGCTACAGTCTGGAGCGTGGCGACGTGGCGGATGCGATCCAGGCCGCGGTGGAGCAGGTTCTCGATCAGGGGCTGCGTACCGCGGATATTTACACCGAGGGCACGCGCAAAGTGAGCACCGAGGAAATGGGCGCCGCCGTGGCCGAAGCACTGGCTCGCGGTTGATCGGCGCCTGAACCCATAGATTGAGAAGGGGCAACCCCTTCGGGAGACAAGTCTCAATGAAGAAAGTCGGTTTTATCGGCTGGCGTGGCATGGTCGGTTCCGTATTGATGGACCGCATGCGTGAGGAAAACGATTTCCAGGACATCGAACCGGTGTTCTTCTCCACCTCCCAGGTCGGCCAGGCCGGCCCGGATGTGGGCAAGGAAATTCCGGCGCTGGGCGACGCCAAAAGCGTCGATGAGCTGAAAAAACTGGACGTCATTGTCACCTGCCAGGGCGGCGACTACACCAATGAGGTGTATCCCAAACTGCGTGAAGCCGGCTGGCGGGGCTACTGGATCGACGCCGCCTCCGCGCTGCGCATGCAGGACAACAGCGTCATCGTGCTGGACCCGGTGAACCGCAAGGTGATCGACCAGGCGCTGGACAACGGCGTCAAGGACTACGTCGGCGGCAATTGCACCGTGAGCCTGATGCTGATGGCCCTGGGCGGTTTGTTCAACGCCGATCTGGTGGAGTGGGCCAGCGCCCAGACCTACCAGGCGGCCTCCGGTGCCGGCGCCCAGAACATGCGCGAGCTGATCGCGCAGATGGGCACCATCCACGGTGCCGTGGCGGACAAACTGGCGGATCCGGCCAGCGCCATTCTCGACATCGATCGTCAGGTGGCGGATACCATGCGCTCCAGTGATCTGCCGCAACAGCACTTCGGTGCGCCACTGGCCGGCTCGCTGCTGCCGTGGATCGACAAGGAAATGGAAAACGGCCAGAGCAAGGAAGAGTGGAAAGCCCAGGCCGAGACCAACAAAATCCTCGGTCGCGGCGACCAACCGATCCCGCTGGACGGCACCTGTGTGCGCATCGGCGCCATGCGCTGTCACGCCCAGGCGCTGACGGTGAAACTGAAGAAAGATGTGCCGCTGGATGAGATCTACGACCTGATCCGCAACGCCAATGACTGGGTGAAAGTGGTGCCCAACGAGAAAGAGGCGACGCTGCGTGATCTGACGCCGACGGCGGTAACCGGCACCTTGACCGTTCCGGTGGGGCGCCTGCGCAAGCTGAACATGGGCGGCGAATATCTCAACGCCTTCACCGTCGGCGATCAGTTGCTGTGGGGCGCCGCCGAGCCGCTGCGCCGCATGCTGCGGATTCTGCTGGAGCGGTGATCAAGAAGTCGAACGTCCGGCGCGGACGTCCGGCCCCAACGAACGGCACGAGTCCAGCGGGCTTGTGCCGTTTGTCTTTGTTCTGACGGAACGTTGTCCTGGAGGATAAACAATGTCGATGGAACCCGGATTGGCGGTGGTTGGTGCCACCGGCCTGGTGGGCGATGCCCTGCTGGAGCAACTGGCGCAGCGCAAGGTGCCCTACGGAGAACTGTTCCTGTTGGCCTCGGAAGAGAGCGAAGGCACGTCTTTGCGGGTGGGCGGCCGTTCGCTGACGGTGCAGCGGCTGGATGGCTTCGATTTCTCCCGCGTGGCGCTGGTGGTGTTCGCCGCCGGCGCCGCGGTGTCCCAGGAATGGGCGCCGCGCGCGGTGGATGCCGGAGCCATGGTCCTGGACCTGTCACCGGCGTTCCGTTACGAGCCGGACGTGCCGTTGCTGGTGGCCGGGGTCAACGACGAGCAGATTCCCGCCGCCCGCGAGCGCAATCTGGCCGCCGCCGCCGATGCCGCCACCGTGCAACTGATGCTGGCCTTGAAGCCGCTGATGGCGATCTCTGAATTGCAGCGGGTCACCGTGACCCAGTTGCAGGCCGCCTCCTCCTCGGGGCGCAATGGCGTGGAACGTCTGGCCCGCCAGAGCGCGCGTTTGCTCAATGGCATGGACGCCAGCGAAGGCGCGGAACCGCAATACGCCTTCAACCTCGTGCCCACCGTCGGGCGTCTGCAGGACAACGGCTATACCAGCGAGGAATTGAAATTGATGCTGGAAGCCCGGCGGGTGCTCGGCCGTCCGGACCTGGCCGTGGATGTGAGCTGTGTGCAGGTGCCGGTGTTCCATGGCCTTTCCCAGGTGGTGGTGGTGCGCGGCGGTCTGCCCATCGGTCTGGCTCAGGCGCAGGCCTGCTGGGACGAGGCGCCGGGTCTGGCCCAGGACGAAGGCGGAGAGGGGGACGGCGCGTCCCCGGTACGGCAGGTGAAAGAGGAGCCGCTGGTGCGGCTGGCCCGTGCCCGGGAAGACGTGGACGGGCAGGGCGAACTGAGCTTCTGGACCGTGGCCGATAACATCAAGGCCGGCGCCGCCCGCAATGCCGTCCTGCTGGTGGAGCAACTGCTCGCCGGGGCGTGATCCTGCTCTCAACCGTCCGATTCCAATTCCCCCGGCCACGAAGCCGCTGTGGGAGCTTGTAGCGACGTGTATGCGGGCCAGGAGGCCAGCGCCCCGCCAGCCGCGTGCCCGCAAATCGTGGGCAAAGGAAGTGCTTACCCCCTCGACAACCCCCATCCCGCCAGAATAAAGTCGTAGCTCTCGGGCCGCCCTGGCGGCTCGGGACGGGGGCGTCTCAATCCAAGGTTGCGCGCGCATTTTTTCGAAAAAACCATGAAAAATGCGCACTTACTAACAATATGTGACGCAGTTTCTAGGTTTATACCCCGTCGTCGGGCACAATCGAATGCGGACTTTCTGACCAGAGCGTCTCAGAATAAGGTTTGTTTTCTCTGGATTGTTCCAGACCTTATTCCGAGACTCGCGGAAAGAAATCCGCAGCGTGCCTGCCGGCTCAGAGGGCGGGGAATACAGAATAAGTAACTGGGGTTCAACCACATGCTCCGAAAATTTGGCATAGGGTTTGTCGCGCTGGCGGCGATGACGCCGGGGCTTGCGGCTGCTCTGGGGGTGGGGGAATACGAGCTTAACTCCTATCTGAACCAGCCGCTGGAGATGGACGTCGTCCTGCACGAAACCGGACGGCTGTCGACAGAGGAAATCGTGGTCAATCTGGCCCCGCAAGCGGAATTCGACTCCGCCGGGGTTGAGCGCGGCTACTTCCTCAATGATTTGACGTTCGAGGTGACCTTCACCGGCGAGGGCGACGGGGTTCTGCACATCCGTTCCCGCCAGCCGGTGCGTGAGCCCTATCTCAACTTCCTGGTGGAGATTCTCTGGCCCACCGGCCGTCTGGTGCGCGAATACACCGTATTGCTGGATCCGCCCAGCTACGACGCCGGCGGTGAGGCGGTCAGTGCCGCCCAGGTTCAACCGGCGCCGGTGCCGGTCGTGCCGCAAGCGCAGCCGAAGACCGAACCGGCGCCGCCCGCGCCGGAGCCCGAACTACGGGCACCCGCCGTCAGCGACGCGGCGACGGAGGGCGAACCGCGAGAAGAACCCCAAGAGGAAACAGCAAACACCGTTGAGCCGGAGGACGATGCTGGAACGGTGGCCGAATCCGCGGAACCGAAGCCGGAACCGGAGCAAGCGGACTCGGACCAGGGGGGCACCGCCAGCAGCGCGACGCCGGGGCGTGGCACTCTGAACGAAAACAATGACCGCTACCGGGTGCGCTCGTCCGATACCCTGTGGCGCATCGCCGCCGAGCATCGCCCTGGCGGCGGGGTCTCCGTCCAACAAATGATGATGGCGATTCAGGAAATGAATCCGGAAGCCTTCATCGACGGCAACATCAATCTGGTGCGGGAAGGCGCGGTGCTGCGGCTGCCCAGCGAACGTCAGGCGGCGGCGATCGCCAGCAGCGAAGCAATGCGGCGAGTGGCCGATCAAACCAGCGAATGGCGCCAGCGGCGTGCGGCCAGCACCAATGCGGAGGAAACGCTGGCGGCGGCGCAACTGGATGCCACCGAGCAAAGCGATGCCGCGCCAGTGGAACAGGAAGGCGATGGCGGCCGGGTTACGCTGGTGGCGCCGGATGCCTCCGACGCCGCCCGTGACGGTGATGGCACCGGTACCGGCGGTGGCGGTGAAGCGGCCACCGCCGCGCTGCAGAACGAACTGGCTATTCGCGATGAGAATCTGGACCGGCTGAGCCGGGAGAACGATGAGCTGCGCAGCCGTATCGATGAGCTCGGCGAGCAGTTGGATACCAGTGGCGAAATGCTGCGCTTGCAGAATGAGAAGATCGCGGCCCTTCAAGAGGCACTGCGGCAGCTGCGGGAGGGCGAGGGCGATGGCAAGGTGGATGAGGCCTTGCTTGCACCTGCTCGGATTACCCCAGCGGAGATGGCCCCCGAGCAACAGGCGCCGGGGGAGCCGGTGCCCGCGGAGACGACGGATCCGGCGGCCGGCACCTCGCCGCCGGCCGACTCCGCCGCCATGGGGGGGGCCGCCACTGACTCTTCGACCACGGATACGGAGAGGCCCGACGGCGCCGCCAAGGCCGCGCCGAAATCCCCGTCCCAACCGGCAAGCGGCGCTGACAGTGCCGCTTCCGTGCGTCCGCTGCCGCCGGCGGCCGAGCCGGCTGCCCCGGCGCCCGCTGGCTGGCTGGACTGGGTAATGCGCAACCTGCTGTATCTGGGAGCCGCCGTGGCGGCACTGTTGCTGCTTCTGCTGTTGGCGTTGCGCCGCCGTCAGAGCGGCAAGGATGACCCGGAGGAAGACGCTTTGCCGCCCTTGATGCCGCTGGCGGACGACGGTGACAACGAAGACGAAGGGCGGTCCGGGCAGGACCCGGTGGCGGCGCGGACCGGTGCCGGCGGCGCCGATGACGAGGATGGATCCCGTGCTGCCGCCGCCGCCAGTCAGGATCCGCTGGAAGAGGTGGAGGTCTATGTGGCCTATGGCCGCTACCCGCAGGCGGCGGATTTCCTCCGTAATGAAATCAACCAGGCGCCGGGCCGTAACGATTTGAAAGTGCGGCTGCTGGAAGTGCTGAACGAAATGGGCGATCAGGCGGCGTTCCGGCAACAGGCGGCGCTGTACGCCGGTACCGCGGAGGAACTGGACCGGGCCATCGAACGGCTGGGCGGAGGCGGGCAGGCCGGCACGGACGAGTCCGCTCCGCTATCCCTGGACGATCTGGAACTGGATCTGGCTGGTGATCCCGGCGGGCCGGTCCCGTCGGAGCACGATCAGCAAGGGGAAACGGGGGAAGACCCGCTCAACCTGGATGACTTCGAGTTCAGTCTGGACGATGACAAGGCGCCGCCGAGCGAGGCCGATGACGACGAACCGGTGCTGATCGACGACGATCCGGAAGAGGCCCTGGCTCTGGACGAGGAGCCGTTGACTCACGCCACGCTAACGGTCCGGGACGATACCCCGGTAAGTTCGGATGGCCTGGATCTGGATGATCTGGATTTTTCTTCCGACTTTTCTTCCGACACGGGCGACACCGATGACATTGACGGCCTGGAGCTGGACTCGACGCCGGTGGAAGCCCCGCGGGAGGAGCCTGTAACCGGGACGACGCCGCCGGGATCGGAGTCGCTGGAGTTCCAACTGGACGACCTGGAACTGGAGTGGGAGGGCGACAAGGCCGAGCCCGCTGCCGAGCCGGTCTCCGAACCGGAGAGCGACGACCACGGCGAAGAGGGGACGGAGGATCAGGGTGACGACACCTTCGAGTTTTCCCTGGACGGCCTGGATCTGGACGATGCCGGTGCCGATGAAACCCCGGAGGCGGCGATCGAACTGCCCGAGCCGGTGGCCGCCGATGCCGGTACGGAAGCTTTCGGGGACCCGGCCTTCGACGCTCCGGCGCCCGCCGAGCCGCCGGCCAGCGAGGTTCAGGAACCGGCCGCGCCGGTACCGGTGTCCGCTGACGAGGATGATGAATTCGACTTCCTGGCGGAAACCGATGAGAACGCCACCAAACTGGACCTGGCTCGCGCCTACATCGAAATGGGGGATATGGAAGGCGCCCGGGATATCCTCAACGAGGTGATCAGCGAAGGCAGTGACAGCCAGCGGGACGATGCCCGCCAGTTGCTGGAGCGCGTCGAGTAAGGCGTATTACGTGTAAGCGAAAACGCCGTTCTGTAAAAAAAGGGGGCGATGCCGTAAGGTATCGCCCCTTCCTTTTGGCGTGAAAAAAACAGGCCCATCATGACCCGGATCGCGTTGGCGGTGGAATACGATGGCAGCCGCTTCCATGGGTGGCAGACCCAGGAGGATGGCGTTCGCACGGTGCAGTGGCACCTGGAGCAGGCCCTGTCGCGAGTGGCGGACCACCCGGTGACGCTGATCTGCGCCGGCCGCACCGATACCGGCGTGCATGCCACCGGCCAGGTGTGCCATTTCGATTCAAACGCCAATCGCGACATGAAAGCCTGGGTCATGGGCGGCAACCGTTTTTTACCCGACGACGTGGCGGTTCGCTGGGCGGTGCCGGTGAGCGACGACTTTCACGCCCGTTTCAGTGCTTTTCGGCGCTGCTATCGTTACGTGATCTACAATGCCGGCGCGCCGCCGGCGTTGTTCCGCCGCCAGGTCACCTGGAACCACCGGCCGCTGGATGTACAGCGGATGGCCGACGCCGCCCGGGCGCTGGTGGGCACCCATGACTTCACGTCCTACCGTTGTGTGCATTGCCAGGCCAAGTCGCCGGTGAAGACGCTGCACCGGCTGGACATTCGGCAGCGCGGCCGGATGATCATCCTGGAAGTGGAGGCCAATGCCTTCCTGATGCATATGGTGCGCAACATCGCCGGCGTGCTGATGGCCATTGGCGCCGGTCATCAACCGGTGGAATGGGCCGCCGAGGTGCTGGCCGCCCGTGACCGCCGCGAAGGCGGTGTCACCGCGCCGCCCTATGGACTGTATCTGGTGGATATCGGTTACCCGGATCAGTTTGAATTGCCGCGGGAGCCGTTGGGGCCGCTCTGGTTGGAGTAGGTTAAAAAGGGGCCGAAGCCACTGTGGGGGCTTGCCTGCAAGCGAATGCGCCGACGCCGGAGGCCCGGAATTCGCCGGCAGGCCAACTCCTGCAGCGGCTTCGTGGTCTGGGAGTATTGAATGGCATGTTCGCGTGCCAGACCCTCGCCGCTTTGCTAACATGGACGGTCCCCGCGGGGCAGGTGGCGCCGCCTGTGGCGCTGTCCTTCGGCCCGCGTTTCCTGATAGGATTTCGATGAGCACACCCCGGGTTAAAATCTGCGGCATTACCCGTCCGGAAGACGCGGTACAGGCCGCCCGCGCCGGCGCCGATGCCATCGGCCTGGTGTTTTATCCATCCAGTCCCCGCTACGTGGATCCGCGACGTGCCGCGCGCATTCTCGCCGCGCTGCCGCCGTTCGTGACCACGGTGGGCTTGTTCGTCAACGCCGACGCGGGACTGGTGCGCGAGTACCTGCGTGAGCTGCCCCTGGACATGCTGCAGTTCCACGGTGACGAAACGCCGGAATACGGCGCCGCTTTCCAGCGTCCCTGGATCAAGGCCCTGCGCATGCGTGACGGCGCCGACCCGGCCAGGGTGGCGCGCGAGTACGCCGCCGCCGGCGCCCGCGGGTTATTGGTGGACAGCTATGTGCCGGGCACCCCCGGCGGTACCGGCGAACGCTTCGACTGGGGCCTGCTGCCCCGGGAATCGGCGTTGCCGTTGATCCTGGCCGGTGGTTTGACGCCGGCCAACGTGGCCGAGGCCGTGCGCCAGGTGCGCCCCTGGGGGGTGGACGTGAGCGGCGGCGTGGAGGTGCGGGCGGTGACCGGCGCCACCCTCGGCGGTATCAAGGACCGCCACGCAGTGCGGGCCTTTTTGCGCGCGGCCAAGGCCTGACCCTAGGATCGGACCCTTCGGGCCCGGCGCGACAATCCTGACAGTACGCTATCCCAGACGAGGAGCATGAGGTGACTGAACGTCCTGATTACAAGGCATTCCCCGACCAGCGGGGCCACTTCGGGCAATTCGGCGGACGATTCGTCTCCGAAACCCTGATGGCCGCTTTGGACGAACTGGAAACCATGTACCGGCGTCTCAAGGATGACCCCCAATTCCAGGCCGATTTCGATTACGACCTGGCCCACTACGTGGGGCGTCCTTCGCCGTTGTATCTGGCGGAACGCTGGAGCGAACAGCTCGGCGGCGCCCGCGTCTGGCTCAAGCGTGAGGATCTCAACCATACCGGCGCGCACAAGGTGAACAACACCATCGGCCAGGCCTTGCTGGCCAAGCACATGGGCAAGAAGCGGGTGATCGCGGAAACCGGCGCCGGCCAGCACGGGGTTGCCTCCGCCACCGTGGCCGCCCGATTGGGGCTGGAGTGTCACGTGTTCATGGGCGAGGAAGACATTCGCCGGCAGCGGCTCAACGTCTACCGCATGAAACTGCTCGGCGCCGAGGTGATTCCGGTGACCTCCGGCTCACGCACCCTCAAGGACGCCATGAACGAAGCCATGCGTGACTGGGTCACCAACGTGGACGACACCTTCTACATCATCGGCACCGTGGCCGGGCCGCACCCGTACCCGATGCTGGTGCGGGACTTCCAGTCGGTGATCGGCCGCGAGGCCCGGGAGCAGAGTCTGAAGCAGGCCGGCAAACTGCCGGACGCGCTGGTCGCCTGTGTCGGTGGCGGTTCCAATGCCATTGGCCTGTTTCACCCGTTCCTGGAGGACGAGGGCGTGGCCATGTACGGCGTGGAAGCCGCCGGTGATGGCGTCGACACCGGCCGCCACGCGGCGCCGCTGACCGCCGGGCGTCCCGGTGTGCTGCACGGCAACCGCACCTATTTGATGGAAGACGAGAACGGCCAGATCATCGAGACCCACTCGGTGTCCGCCGGTCTGGATTATCCGGGGGTCGGTCCCGAGCACTCTTGGCTCAAGGACATCGGCCGGGTCAATTACGTGGCCGCCGATGACCAGGAAGCGCTGGCCGCGTTCCGGGAACTGACCCGGGTGGAGGGCATCATGCCTGCGCTGGAATCCGCCCACGCGCTGGCCTATGCGCGCAAGCTGGCGCCCACCATGAGCGCGGATCAGAATCTCATCGTCAATCTGTCCGGACGGGGTGACAAGGATATCCTGACCGTGGCCGATATCGACGGCATCGAGTTTTGAGGGGGAATGCCATGAGCCGTATTCAAGCCTGTTTCGAACAACTGAACACGAGCGGCCGCAAGGCGCTGATTCCCTATATCACCGCCGGTGATCCCAACCGGGAAGTGACCGTGCCGGTGATGCACGCGATGGTGGAGGCGGGAGCCGACATCATCGAACTCGGGGTGCCGTTCTCCGATCCCATGGCCGATGGTCCGGTGATCCAGAAAGCCTGTGAGCGGGCTCTGGAATCCGGCACCAGCCTGCGCGACGTGCTCGCCATGGTCGCCGAGTTCCGGCGTCGGGATGATCGTACTCCGGTGGTACTGATGGGTTATCTGAACCCGGTGGAAGCCATGGGGTACGAAACCTTCGCCGATGCCTGCGTCAGTGCCGGCGTGGACGGGGTGCTGCTGGTGGATCTGCCGCCGGAGGAATGCGAGGACATCGTGCCGCGATTCCGCCAGCGCGGTGTCGATCTGATTTTCCTGGTGGCGCCGACCACCACCGATGAGCGTATTCGCCGCATCGGCGAGGCGGCCAGCGGTTATCTTTACTATGTCTCCCTGAAGGGCGTCACCGGCGCCGCCACCCTCAATGTGGAGGAAGTGGCGTCGCGGGTTGAAACAATTCGCAACCTTGCCCAATTGCCCATTGGGGTAGGCTTTGGTATCAAAGACGCGGCATCGGCCCGGGCCGTCAGCCGGGTCGCCGATGGCGTGGTGGTGGGCAGCGCGCTGGTCAACCAGATCGCCGCCAACGCGCAGCGCACCGAGGCCATCGCACCGGCGGTGGCCGCCGTGCTTGCCGACATGCGCTCCGCCATGGACGAATAAGCCGATGCCGTGCTCGCTTGGCGATAAGCGGGTCCCATAAAGCGGGTCAAATACAAGGGTCTAGGTAATGAGCAACAACTGGCTGGAAAAGATTTTGCCCGCGGTTCGCCGGCCGCAGGAAAACCGTCGCAACAGCGTACCGGAAGGTCTGTGGCGCAAGTGCCCACGCTGTGACAGTGCTTTGTACCGGCCGGAGCTGGAGCGCAACCTGGATGTGTGCCCCAAGTGCGAACACCATATGCGCATCGGGGCCCGCAAACGCCTGAAGCTGTTCCTGGATGAAGGCGTCACCTCCGAGATTGGTGCCGAGCTGGCGCCGGAGGATCGGCTCAAGTTCAAGGATTCCAAGAAGTACAAGGACCGCCTCACTGGCGCGCAGAAGGACACCGGCGAGAAAGACGCGCTGGTGGTGCTGAAAGGCAAACTGCATGGCCTGCCGCTGGTGGCCTGTGCCTTTGAGTTCCGTTTCATGGGCGGCTCCATGGGTTCGGTGGTTGGCGAGCGTTTCGTGCGCGCGGTGGAAGTGTGCCTGGAACAGCGACTGCCGCTGGTGTGTTTCTCCGCCAGTGGCGGCGCGCGCATGCAGGAAGGTCTGTTTTCCCTGATGCAGATGGCCAAGACCTCCGCTGCCCTGGAGCGCTTGCGCGAAGCCGGGCTGCCTTTCATCTCGGTACTCACCGATCCGGTCTATGGCGGCGTGTCCGCGTCGCTGGCCATGCTGGGCGACATTAACGTGGCTGAACCCAACGCCCTGATCGGCTTCGCCGGTCCGCGGGTGATCGAGCAGACCGTGCGGCAAAAGCTGCCGGAAGGTTTCCAGCGCAGTGAATTCCTGCTTGAGCACGGCGCCATCGACATGATCGTGCCGCGTCTGCAAATGCGTGACACTCTGCATCGTCTTCTCGCCAACATGACCCGGGCGCCGCTGTCCACTCAATGAGCGACCTCCAACACTGGCTCGAACGCATCGAGCGGCTCCACCCCAGCGAAATCGATCTGGGGCTGGAGCGTTTGCGCCGCGTCGCCGGAGATCTGGGCGTGCGCACCCTGCCGATGCCGGTGATCACCGTGGCCGGCACCAACGGCAAGGGCTCGGTGGTGCGCCTGCTTACCGCCATGGCGGAGGCCGCCGGGCTGCGCTGCTGCGTTTATACCTCACCTCATTTGCTGCGTTTCAATGAGCGTATCCGGCTGCCCGATGGCCCCGCCTCGGACCAGGCGCTGTGCCAGGCTTTCGCGGCGGTGGAGCAGGGGCGCGGCGACACCGCGCTGACCTATTTCGAGTTCACCACTCTGGCCGGACTGTGGCTGTTCCAGCGCAGTGACGCGGACCTGTGCATCCTTGAAGTGGGCCTGGGCGGGCGGTTGGACGCGGTCAACCTGATCGACGCCGATGTGGCGGTGGTCACCTCGGTGGGGCTGGATCATCTGGACTGGCTCGGCGACAGCCGCGAAGCGATTCTGCGGGAAAAAATCGGCATCGGCAGGGCCAGCCGGCCGCTGGTCTACGGTGAGTTGGCGGCGCCGTCGAATCTGGACTCGGAACTGGCGGCGCTGGCGGCCTTGCCGCTAAGGGCAGGGCGGGAGTTCACGCTGGGCGACGGGGAAGTGACCGTGCGCGACGGCGATGAGGAACGTCGCTACCGGATACCGGAGCCGGCGCGTCTGGGCGATGACAATCTGGCCACCGCGGTCCAGGCCATGGCCGCGGCGGGTTTGGCGCCGGCCCCTCATATTCCCGGCCAGGTGGTGGATACCGGCCTGACTGGCCGTTGCGACCGGCGCCGTTTCAAAGGCATCGATTGCATCCTCGACGTCGGTCATAACCTGGAAGCGTTGACCCGGCTGCGGCATCGCTTGCCGGCCTGTGCCGGCCGCCGCCGGCTGGTGCTGGGCATGATGGCGGACAAACCGGTGGAGCAGGTGGTGGCGCTGTTCGCCGGCGAGCCGCTGGAGTGGTATCCGTGCCGGCCGGATCTGCCCCGCGCCGCCACCGTGGAAAGGCTGGTGGCGGCGTTGCCGGAGACAGTCCGGAAGGCGGCGGTCCATCCTTGTGGCAGTGTTGCCGAAGCGTTGGAAGCGGCGGTGAACGACAGCGATACTGGCGATCAGGTAGTGATCGTGGGATCCTTCTACACTGTGGCCGAAGCCCTGACGGTGATTGAGGCGGTTCCGCCGCCGGCGCGCTAGAATCCCGCTAGCGCCAGGCCGAATCGTCTCGGAGATGACCGGCCTGGGTCCGTGCCCCTCCCGTTGTTGGACCTTTTATTCGCAAGGAGCCTTCGTTCGTGCAGTCCCGCACCCGTCACCGCTTGATTGGCCTGTTGCTGCTGCTTCTGCTGGCGGCGATTCTTGCCCCTCTGGTTTTGCGCTCTCCGGATCAGGTCCGGGTGGCGTTGGATATGACCTTGCCGGAAGCACCGGCGCTGGAAACCACCGAGGTGGAGCCGGTCATCGACGAACAGGAGCAGGAAAGCCTGGAACGGGAGATCGAAGCGGACCAGCAGGCGGTGGCCGAAGCCGGCCAGGCGGAACTGCAAGAGCCATTGCCCGAAGAGCAGGGGGGCAAGGACGAGGCGGCTCCGGCCCCGGAGGAGCAGACCGAGCCCGAGCCGGAATCCCAGGCGCAACCGGATCCCGAGCCGGAATCCGAGCCCGTCCCGGCACGGAACGGCACCCTGCCGACTTCGGGCTTCACCGTGCAAGTGGCCAGTTTCAGTGATCAGGCCAATGCCGAGGCCCTGGTGGAACGGCTGCGCGAGGCGGGCTACAACGCCTATTTCCGCGCCCAGGAACAGGACGGCAACCGCTGGCAGCGGGTGTTCGTGGGGCCGGAAATCCAGCGTAAGGACGCCGAGGCGATGAAACAGCGCCTGCGCGATGACAAGCGCTTCGCTCTCGACGGCCTGGTGCGCACCTTCGTGCCTTAGTGATCTCTATGGGAGCTTGTGGGACCTTGCCTGCAAGCGAATGTGCCAACACCGCAGGCCCGATTCGCCAGCAGGCTGGCTCCCACAGTTCGTACCACAAAGCCGCTGTGGGAAGCTGGCTTGCCAGCGAATATGCCCCTATACACATAGGCTCCGACGATGACGTTCATTCAAGTTCATCCATGGGCAAGCGCGGGACGCTCTGGTAAACTTTGCCGCCTGTTCCGCCCACGCCCCATCTCATGACTCTGAATCTGGCAGACGGCATCATCCTGTTCATCATCGCTGTGTCGGCCCTGATCAGCCTCCGCCGCGGTTTCACCCGGGAAGCCTTTTCTCTGCTGACGTGGGTGGCCGCCTTCGTGGTGGCGCGGCTGTTCAGCCCAGCGCTGGATGCGCTGCTGGTGGATCAGATCGAGACCCCCAGTCTGCGTTTGGCGGTGGCGTTTGGTGTGCTGTTCGTCCTGACACTGGTGATCGGCGCGCTCATCAATCATTTGCTCGGCGAGTTGGTCCGGGTCACCGGCCTGAGCGGGACCGACCGGCTACTGGGCATGGTATTCGGCGCCATTCGCGGCGTCCTGCTGGTGGTGGTGCTGGTCGCACTGGGCCGCCAGCTTTTCATCGAGGATCCCTGGTGGCAGGCGTCGGTACTGGTACCGCATTTCGTCATGCTGGAGAACTGGACCCGCCAGGTGGCCGGGGATCTGCTCACTTATCTCATCAACATCAGCGCAAGCTCCAGCTAGCTCGAGGATAAGCAAATGTGCGGCATTGTTGGCATCGTGGGCCACTCCCATGTGAACCAGGCGATCTACGACGCCTTGACGGTCCTGCAACACCGTGGACAGGATGCCGCGGGCATCGTTACCTGTGACGGCGACCGGCTGTTTCTGCGCAAGGACAACGGCATGGTGCGGGACGTGTTCCGTAACCGCCATATGCGCCGGCTGGTCGGCAACATGGGCATCGGCCATGTGCGTTACCCCACCGCCGGCAGCTCCAGTTCCGCCGAGGCGCAGCCGTTTTATGTGAACTCGCCTTATGGCATCACGTTGGCGCATAACGGCAACCTGACCAACTCCGAGGCGCTGGCTGAACACATCTTCCGTGCTGATCTGCGCCACATTAACACCACCTCCGATTCCGAAGTGCTGCTCAACGTGTTCGCCCACGAGCTGCAACTGCGCGGCAAGCTGCAGCCGGAGCCGGACGACATCTTCGACGCGGTGGCGGCGGTGCATCGCCGGGTGGAGGGTGCCTACGCGGTGGTCGCCATGATTACCGGCTACGGCATTCTCGCGTTCCGCGACCCGCACGGTATCCGCCCGGTGTGCTTCGGCAAGAAGGACACCGAGCAAGGGCCGGAATACATGGTGGCTTCCGAGTCGGTGGCGCTGTCTTCCCTGGGCTTCCATCTGGAACGGGACCTGGAACCCGGTGAAGCGGTTTACATTACCGCCGACGGCCAGATGCACACCCGCCAGTGCGCCGACAATCCGCAGCTGAGCCCGTGTATTTTCGAACATGTTTATCTGGCCCGTCCGGATTCCATCATGGACGACATTTCCGTGTACAAGGCGCGCCTGCGCATGGGCGAAAAGCTGGCGGAGAAAGTCGAGCGGGAATGGCCGGATCATGACATCGACGTGGTCATTCCGATTCCCGACACCAGCCGCACTTCCGCCTTGCAAATGGCCAACCGGCTCAACGTGAAGTACCGGGAAGGCTTCATCAAGAACCGCTACATCGGCCGCACCTTCATCATGCCCGGCCAGCAGATGCGGCGAAAATCCGTGCGCCAGAAACTGAACGCCATCGAGCTGGAATTTTCCGGCAAGAACGTGCTGCTGGTGGACGATTCCATCGTGCGTGGCACCACCTGCCACGAGATTATCCAGATGGCGCGTGAAGCCGGTGCCCGCAAGGTCTACTTCGCCTCCGCCGCGCCGGCGGTGCAGTTCCCGAATGTGTACGGCATCGACATGCCCGCCGCCGATGAACTGATCGCCCACGACCGCAGTGTCGAGGAAGTCTGCCGGATCATCGGCGCCGACCGCCTGATCTATCAGGATCTGGAGGACCTGGTGTCCGCCTGCAAGGAAGGCAATTCGCGGATCACGGAATTCGATTGTTCCGTGTTCAACGGCGTCTATTTAGCCGGTAACATCGATCAGGACTATCTCCAGAATCTGGAGCAGCGCCGCAACGACCTGGCCAAATCCGCTCGCGAGCAGGCCCGGGCCCTGGCGGAAAACGAAGTCATCGACCTGCACAACTCCAACTGAGGTGAACCGAGAACATCATGAGTGACTTTTCTGATCCGAACGAACTGCATACCGATACGCTGGCGATTCGCTGGGCGCAGTTGCGTACCGATCAGATGTCGCACTCCGAGCCGCTGTTCCTGACTTCCAGCTTTGTCTATGACAGTGCCGCCCAGGCGGCGGCGCGGTTCTCCGGCGAGGAGCCGGGCAACATCTATTCCCGTTTCACCAACCCCACGGTGGCGGCGTTCGAACAGCGCCTGGCCGTCATGGAAGGGGCGGAAAAGGGCGTGGCCCTGGCTTCCGGCATGGCCGCCATCAGCAGCACTTTCCTGGCGTTGCTGGCTCCCGGTGATCATATCGTCAGCTCCCGCAGTGTGTTCGGCACCACCAACGTGGTGTTCGATCGCTATCTGAAGAAATTCCAGGTCGAGACCACCATGGTGGACCTGGCGGACCTGGAGCAGTGGCGCGCCGCGATCCGGCCGGAAACCAAGGTGCTGTTCCTGGAAACGCCATCCAATCCGCTCTCCGAAGTCGGCGACATTCCGGCCCTGGCGAAACTGGCCCATGACAACGGCGCCATTCTTATCGTCGACAACTGCTTCTGTACGCCCGCTTTGCAGAAGCCGCTGGCGCTCGGCGCGGATCTGGTGATCCACAGCGCCACCAAATACCTGGATGGACAGGGACGCTGCCTGGGCGGCGCCGTGGTGGGCCCGGCCAAGCTGGTGGACGAAGTGCACGGTTTCGTCCGCTCCGCCGGTCCGAGCATGAGCCCGTTCAATGCCTGGGTATTTCTCAAGGGGTTGGAGACCCTCGGTATCCGCATGGAAGCCCATTCCCGCAACACACTGGCGCTGGCCGAATGGCTGGAACAGCAGCCGGGCATCGCGCGGGTGCATTACGCCGGACTCAAATCCCATCCGCAGCATGAACTGGCGGCGCGTCAGCAAAGCGGATTCGGCGCGGTACTGGCGATCGAAGTGGAAGACAGCGATGGTAACCGGGACCGCCAGGCCGCCTGGCGTTTCATCGATGGCACCCGGCTGATCTCGATCACCGCCAATCTTGGCGATACCAAATCCACCATCACCCATCCGGGCAGTACCACCCATGGCCGGGTGGCGGAAGAAGACAAACAACGGGCCGGCATCACGGAAAACCTGATCCGTATTGCGGTAGGCTTGGAAGACTTGGCGGACCTGAAAGCGGATCTGTCCCTGGGGCTGAAAACGCTGGGGTTTTGAGAGAAGAGATCCGACATCGGGTGTAGCCAGCCTCTTTTGGGCTCCTGAATTGGGGGGAGCGCCGTTTTAAAAAACGACGACAAGGCCGTACCCATGCAGGCACTGGAAAAAGCCCTGGCCCAGGTGGGCCGGGTGGTATTGGGGAAACCGGAACAAATCAAACTGGCCTTGGCCTGCATGCTCGCCGGCGGCCATTTGCTGATCGAAGACCTGCCCGGCATGGGCAAGACCACTCTGGCTCAGGCCCTGGCGCGGGTATTCCGGCTCGATTACCGGCGGGTTCAGTTCACCAGCGACATGTTGCCGGCGGACATTCTCGGGGTCTCCGTATTCGACCCGGACAGCCGTGAATTCACCCTCCGGGAAGGGCCGGTATTCACGCAATTGCTGCTGGCCGACGAGATCAACCGCGCCACGCCCAAAACCCAGGGGGCGTTACTGGAGGCCATGGAAGAGCAGCAAGTGTCGCTGGATGGCCTGACCCGGCCGCTGCCTGAACCCTTCTTCGTGGTGGCCACGCAAAACCCGGTGACCCAGGCCGGCACCTTCGTCTTGCCGGAATCCCAACTGGACCGCTTTTTGATGCGCATTTCGCTCGGCTATCCGTCGCCGGAAGTGGAGCGGGATCTGCTTGCCGGCGGTGACCAGCGTGATCGGGTACGGCAACTGGAAGCGGCGATTGAGCCTTCGGGGCTGCGGAAACTTTGCCGCTTCGTCGATCAACTGCGTGCCACCCGGGAGCTGATCGACTACGTACAGCGTTTGCTGGACGCCACCCGTGCCGACAGCCGTTTCGTCGCCGGTCTTTCGCCCCGTGCCGGCCTGGGACTGCTGCGCGCCGCCCGTGCCTGGGCGTTGCTGCACGGTCGCGACTATGTGCTGCCGGAAGATGTGCAGTCGGTCTGGGCGGCGGTGGCGGAACACCGGCTGCAGCCCCGCGAAGGCGGCAACGTGGCGGCGATGACCCAATCCCTGTTGCAGACCGTGCCGGTGGTGCGCTGACCGGCGCGAGCGAAGGAGGGCGGCCATGGTAAAACGCGCCTGGCAAAACTGGTTGGCCCGACGTCTGCCGCGTGACCATCAGGTGCAGTTGAATCAGCGTCGTATCTTCATTCTGCCCAGCGGCTATGGTGTGCTGTATCTGGTGGTGGCGCTGCTGTTGTTTCTCGGTGGTGTCAATTACGAGAACAATCTGATTCTGGCACTGTGTTTCCTGATGGTGTCCTTGTTCGTGATGGGCATCCTGCACACTTTCCGCAATCTTTCCGCTCTGACCCTGCGCGCCGGCGCCGCTCGCAACGGTTTTGTCGGCGGGCACGGTGGTCTGGCGGTGGTGCTGGTGTCGCGGGGGCAGCCGCACCGCAGTGTGTGGTTGAGCTGGCCGGGGCAGGATGCCCAGGAAGTCAGTTTGGAAACCGGAGAAGAAAAAACCGTGTGGCTGAATCTGGCGCTGCCTCGGCGCGGCCCGGTCCGGCCCCAGCGGTTACGGGTGGAAAGCCGCTATCCCTTGGGCCTGCTGCGGGCCTGGTCATTGGTGGCGCTGGAACATCATTGTCTGGCCTGGCCCCGGCCCCGGGAGGACGCCCCTTCGCCCTGGGAGGGCCGCGGCGGTTCCGGTGGCACCGGCCGCCACGGCAGTGAAGCGTTCCAGGGGCTGCGCGCTTACGTGCTGGGGGATTCCCTTCGCCAGGTGGACTGGAAAGGTTATGCGCGCGGTCGCGGCATGAACACCAAACTGTTCGACGCCGAGGAGGGCGAACGGCTCTGGCTTGGCTACGACCGTCTGGAAGGCCTGCCCGAGGAGCAACGCCTGGCGATGCTATGCCATTGGGTGTTGCTGCTGAGCGAGGCCGGACAACCCTTTGGTTTGCGCTTGCCCGCCATGGAACTGGCGCCGGGCAGCGGTGATGAACATCGCCTGCGGGCTCTGGATCTGCTCGCGCTGCACGGCAACGAGGGAGGGCAGCGCTGATGGCCCGCCTTTATCAGGTACCCAGTCACGCCCGGCCCTGGCTGACCGCCGCCATTCTCGCCATTTCCCTGCCGCAACTGCTGCGTGGACCGTTCTGGCAGGTGCTGTTGTTGCTGGCGATCCTGTTATGGCGGGCACTGATGGATCGTCAGCGGGCGCCGCTGCCGGGCCGATGGATACGGGTGTTGCTGTTGCTCGGCACCGTCGGCGGCATTTATCTGAGCTTCGGCCGTCTGATCGGGCCGGAAGCGGGCACCGCTCTGATTACCAGCCTGTTCGCCCTGAAGTATCTGGAGCTGGTGGGGCGCCGCGACGCCTATGTGCTGATCATCATCGGCTATTTCGTCTGCGCCACCATCCTGCTGTTCCAGCAGGGATTCTTCGTTTTTCTTTATGTCTGCCTGTGTCTGTTGCTGCTTACCGCCAGTCTGGTGGGGATTCACTACAATGATTCCCAGGCGCGTTCGCGCCAGCATCTGGGCAAGGCGGCGGTGCTATTACTGCAGGCGGTGCCGTTGGCGGTGGTGTTGTTCGTACTGGTGCCGCGGCTGCCGCCATTGTGGAACGTGCATACTGATCAGGGCCAGGCGCGAACCGGCATGAGCGACACGATGGCGCCCGGGCAGGTCAGCAATCTGGCCGAGTCCAGCGCGATCGCCTTCCGCGTGCAGTTCGATGGCGAGGTGCCGCCTTACCGGCAGCGCTATTGGCGTGGCCTGACCTACAGCTGGTTCGATGGCCGTACCTGGAGCCAGGCGCGGCCGGACGATTGGGGTGATGAACTGACCTTCTACAGCGGCCGGGGGACGCCGCCACTGTGGTACCGGGACCTGCTGCGGCGGGCCGCGGACCGCCCTTACTGGGACTATCAGGTGATCATGGCACCGAGCCAGAGGCGCTGGCTGTACGCGCTCAATACTCCGGTGCCGGAGTTCGATGGTCTGGTGCTGGCCCGTGACCGGCACCTGGTGGCCACCGAACCGGTCACCGGTAATTTCCGCTATCGGGTGCGCAGTTACACCGGGGTGCCAATGACCGAACCGCTGGCGCCGGATCAGCGTGCGTTGATGTTGAGTTTGCCGGAACAGGGTTTCCCGCGCGCTCGTGAGCTGGCCAGCCAATGGCGCCGGCAATATCGGGACGATAGCGCCCTGGTGAGCGCCGCCTTGCACTGGTTCCGCGACGAGCCGTTTCATTACACCCTCAGCCCGCCCGCCGTCGGCCCGGATGTGGTGGACGGTTTTTTGTTCAATACCCGCCGGGGATTTTGCGAGCATTACGCCAGCAGCTTCGTGGTGCTGATGCGCGCCGCCGGTATTCCTTCCCGGGTTGTGGGGGGCTATCAGGGCGGCGAAGCCAATCCCATGGGCCGGCACCTGTTGATCCGTCAGTACGATGCCCACGCCTGGGCCGAGGTGTGGCTGCCCGGGCGCGGCTGGGTGGAAGTGGACCCCACCGCCGCGGTGGCGCCGGAAAGGGTGGAACTGGGCTTGCGCGGCTCCCTCAGCCAGGCCGGCGAGGTCCGGCTTCCCGGCGATGGGATCGGGCGTTTGCCGGTGCTGTTTCAATTGCGGCAATGGGCGGACCTGCTCGAATTCCGCTGGCAGAGCTGGGTGCTGGGTTATGACCTGGAGCGCCAGAACCAGTGGCTGTCCCGCTGGCTTGGCGCGGTGACGCCCTGGCGGCTCGCGTTGCTGTTGCTGACCCTGGCGGCACTGTTGGTGCTGGCCACGGCGCTGATCATGTTCCGGGGGCGCGGTCCCCGCTCCGCCACGCCGCTGACCCGTGAATACCGGCGGCTGGCCCGGGGGCTGAGCAAACGCGGAGTACGGGGGGCGGAGCGCCTGTCCGCCGCCCAACTGTGCGAGCGGATCGCGCGCCGCTGGCCGGCGGCGGAAGCGGCGGCGCTGAGCTGGCGGGAGACCTTCGAACGGCTGGCCTATCAACAGGACACGTCGCCGTCCATCGGCGCGTTGCGAGCTTTGCGCCGGCAACGACGGCGCTTGATGAAGGCGTGTCGTTGACTCTTATCGGGCATCCAAGGGCATTCGCTTGCAGCGGCCCGCCGCCCGGACAAAGCTCCCGCAGCGGCTTTGTAGGGTAATCTGTGGGAGCCAGCCTGCTGGCGAATGCGGTCTCTGGTGTGAGGTATTCGCCTGCAGCGGCCCGCCGCCCGGACAAAGCTCCCACAGCGACCTTGTAGCAACCTTCTGAATTCATCTCTCCGGGATCCCGGCATCCCCTGGCGCAAGCAACAAGAGCACAGTAGTCTTTATGCCTTGATGATCATGGGAAAGGATCAGACAAAAAGGGGAGACCATGTCCGTCGCGCGCTATAAGGAAGCTCTGCAACTCACCGATCACGAACCCTGGGCGCAACACTTTTGGCAGGCGCTGGTGCCGTACAAGGACCAGGTGGTTGAGCATCCGTTGTTCGTGGAAATGGGTGAGGGGACTTTGGCACCGGAGCGGTTTCGCGACGCGTTGCTGCACTTCTATCCCTTGGTGGAAAATTTTCCCAAATACATGGGCCTGGCATTGGCCAAAACCCGGCCGGGCATTTTCCCCGGTCACGAGGAAAGCAAGAACTGGCTGATCGGTAACATCAAGGTGGAGCAGCGGCACGCCTATTGGTATCAGGACTGGGCCGCCGGCTTCGGTATCGATCAATCCATCCTGGAGAACACCGTGCCGCCCGCCGCCATGGACGCGGTGAACCATTACCTCTGGTCCATCGGCGAGCGCGGCACTCTGGAGGAAAGCATCGCCGCCACCAACCTGGCCATCGAATGGGCCACCGGCGAATGGAGCCAGCGCGTGGTGAAAGGCATGACCCATTACGCGGAGCAGGGAGTGGCGGAGATCAACCGGCATACCATGGCCTGGTTACGCGCCCATGCCAGTTACGACGACGCCCATCCCCATGAGGCCATGGAGCTGATCAAACGTGTGGCGATGGAACCGGAATCCCGCCGCCGCGCCTTTACCGCCGCCCGCCGCGGGCTGGAATACTACCTGCTGGCGCTGGACGATTGTTATCGGATGGGCGGGGAAAGAGCGGAAGAGCAGACACCGGAGTTCAATGAATAGTTAATAGAGAACAGTGAATAGTTAACAGCGAAAACCAAAAAAATGGCGCGGCCTCTTCACTCTCAGCACAAACTGTCCGTTCTCGCGCAGCTATTAACTGTTAACTATTCGCTGTCTGAAAGTGCAGCACCAGTTCTTCCAGCAGGTCCGGCAGGCCGGTGGCCATTTGTCGGACCACGGCGGAGTTTTCCCACAGTTCGTCCAGGGACGGGTCCTCGTCCACGCCGGAGATCAACACCACCGGCAGCAGCCAGTTGGCCATGGTGTCTTCGTGATCCTGATACCAGTCTTCCTCGCGCAGGAACACGCCGGCGAGGAAGCCCGCGCACCAACTGGCCAGATCATTGCCGTCCTCTTCCCGATAGGGATCCAGCAGGCACGGCAGGGTGGTGCGTTCACCATTGTACAGGCCGGTCAGCAGACGGCCGCGCAGCGACACCAAGGCATCCAGCACCGGCTCGGGCAGCTCGCTTTCCAGAGCGGTGTTGAAATCCTCCGGGCCCCCGTAGGGCCCCACCGCCAGGGCGCAGGTCAGGCCATGAATTTCCACCCAGGTAGGGGCGTCCTCGCCCTCACTGGCGAAATGCCCTTCGATGGTTTGCTTGAGACTCGGGTTGCTGACATCGCTCATAGATTCCTCCACATGCGGGCAAGGATACCGGTTTGCGCGGAGGAAGGCAGTATCCTCGTCATGGTGGTGGGACTGAGCCCTGGTTCTCGGTCAGTATGTGAGGCAGTGCGGCTTTCCCCAGTATCGAAAGGCGCGCGGGGAAACCGATGCCGGTGCGCGCACTCGAAGCGGATAAGAGGCCAGGGATTCGAATATGACGAGGAAGAGAGAGCAGGCGGTGATCGCCGTCAATCGATTCGGCCTGGGTGCGCGGCCCGGAGAGTTGGAGGAGGTCGCCAGGGATCCGCGCGAGTGGGTGTTGGCGCAATTAGAGAAACCGGCGTCCGCGGGTAAGGCGCTGGGCGGTTTACCGGACAGTAGGACCTACCAGAAACGGTTCATTGAGTGGCGCCAACGTTATGTTCAGGCGCGTAAGGCGGCGGAAAAGAACGATGGCAAAATCGACGAACCCGGCTTTGGCCAGACCTTTCGCCAGGAGCTGCTAGATGAAGTCAATCTGCGCGCGGCCTGGCAGTGCGAGACGCCGTCGCCGGTGATGGAACGGCTGGTGATGTTCTGGAGCAATCACTTCACGGTGTCGGCGGAAAAGCAGATGTTACGTTTGCTGGCCGGCTCAATGGAACGTGAAGTGATTCGTCCCGGAATGAGTGGCGATTTCGCCAGTATGCTGCTGGCGGTGGAGCAGCATCCGGCGATGCTGTTGTATCTTGACAACATACAGTCCATTGGTCCGGATTCGCCGGCGGGCCGCCGGCAAAATCAGATGGCGGAGAAAAAGGGCAAGCCAAAACGCGGGCTCAATGAAAACCTGGGACGCGAGATCCTTGAGTTGCATACCCTCGGCGTCGATGGCGGGTATCAACAGCAGGATGTGGAGGAACTGGCGCGCGGCATCACCGGCTGGCGGCCCTGGTTCGCATCACGCAAAGCGCCGAAGCTGGGTGAGCACGGCAGTGTTTTCGTGAACAGCCTGCATCAGCCGGGCGAACGGGTTTTGTTGGGGCGGAACTTCGAGCAAAAGGGCGCCGTCCAGGGGCGGTCCATGTTGCGGCATCTGGCTTCCCGGCCGGAGACCGCCGGTTTCGTTGCCCACAAACTGGCGCGGCACTTTGTCGCCGATGAGCCTCCCAAAGCATTGGTGAAAAAGCTCGCGACCACTTACCAGAGCCATCAGGGCAAGTTGCTGCCGGTGTACCGGGCGCTGTTTACCTCGGAAGAAGCCTGGCAACCCGGCGCGCCCAAGTTTCGCCGCCCGGACGAATACCTGATCGCCGTGCATCGGGCTCTGAATCATCAGCCCGACGTGAAACGAGGACGTTGGCGCGCGGAGATGAAGCTGCTGGGGCAACTGCCTTTCCAGCCTGGCGCACCCGCCGGTTGGGGTGACCGGGCCGGCGACTGGATCGGTGCCGACGGATTATGGAAACGGGTGTGGATGGCGCTGCGCTACGGGCGTTATCTGGACAAGGACATCGATCCCATGGAGCTGGCGCTGGCCAGCATCGGGCCCGCTCTCAGTGAGGAAACCTCCCTGGCCATCAGTACCGCCGCCAATCATCGTCAGGGCGCGGCCCTGGTGCTGGCCAGTCCCGAATTTCAATGGAGATGACATGGCAGTAACCCGGCGACAACTTCTTGGTGCCGCGCTGGCCGGCTCCGCCAGTCTGATGGTGTGGCCTTCCCTGGCTCTGGCGGCTTCACAGGCATCGCCGCAGCGCCTGGTGGTGGTGCTGTTGCGAGGAGCGGTGGATGGGCTGTCCGCGGTGCCGGCTCCCGGCGAGAAACGTTTCGCGGAACTACGCGGCAGCCTGGACCTGAGGGGATCGGGCGGCGAGGACGCGCCGCTGGAAATGGCCGATGGCTTCGCTTTGCACCCCAGCCTTGGTTTTGCTCACGGCCTGTTCAGGCAGCGCCAGTTCGCGGTGGTGCACGCCTGCGCTTTGCCCTATCGGGGGCGCTCCCATTTCGACGCTCAGGATTGTCTGGAAAACGGCAGTGACAAACCCCATGGCAGCCGCTCGGGTTGGCTCAATCGGGTAGTGGAGCAATGGCATCAAGGCCAGGGCCTGGCGATAGCCTCCGCGCAACCCCTGCTGGTGCGTGGCCCGGCGCCGTTCATGACCTGGTCGCCGACGCCGGGAAAACTGTCGCCCGCCAATCTGGCGCAGCGGCTGGCGCACAGCTATGGCCGTGACAAGCGGCTCAGCGGCGCCTTCGAGCAGGCCCTGGAAGCGCAAAACGTGGCGCCGAAGAAGCAGGGCGGCGCCGGTAATCTGCTCGCCATGATGAAGGCGGCCGGTAACTTTCTGGTGAAGCCGGACGGCCCCCGGGTGGCCATGGTGCAAGACACCGGTTGGGACACGCACGCCAATCAAAACGCCGTGCTGGCGCGTAAACTGCGGCTGCTGGATAACGGCCTGAAAGCGCTGCGGGACAGTCTTGGCAAGCAATGGAATCATACCGTGGTGCTGGTGGCCACGGAGTTTGGCCGTACCGTGGCGGTGAATGGCACAAGGGGTACCGACCACGGTACCGGTAGCACGGTAATGCTGGCCGGCGGCGGCCTTAAAAGCGCCGGCGTGGTGGGTGACTGGCCGGGACTGAACAAGCTGCGTGACGACCGTGACCTGATGCCCGCCAATGACACCCGGGCGGTGTTCAAGGGTGTACTACGTGATCACCTTGGATTGGACAAGAAAGCGCTGGATAACGATATCTTTCCGGGCAGCGCCCGGGTGGCGGCTTTGTCCGGGCTGGTTTAAGACCTTATCGCCGTCATCATCCCCATGACGATGTAGGAGCCTGCCTTGCAGGCGAATCTTTTGGTCCAGGCCCATTCGCCTGCAGGGCAGGCTCCTACAAGCGTTGGTATGCCTACCCGCTGACCCTGTTGCGGCCTTCGGACTTGGCCCGGTACAGGGCCTGGTCGGCCCGTTCCAGCAAGGTGCGGGCGGTGTCGCCGGGTTGGTAGGCGGCGAGGCCGCAGGAGAGGGTCACCCGCAGGTCCGGGGCGAAGGCGTAGCGCGCCTCGGCGAACCGTTCGCGTAATCGGGTGATGGCCGCCAGGCAGGCCTCATGGTGGCTGCGTGGAAACAGAATGGCGAATTCCTCGCCACCATAACGAGCCAGCACATCGGTGCGTCGCAGACAGTGGCTGGCGACGTTGGCGAAGCGCTGTAGCACCGCGTCGCCGGCCTGATGCCCGTAGGTATCGTTGACCGGCTTGAAATGGTCCAGATCCACCAGTGCCAGATACATCGGTGCTGGCTCCCGGCTGATCCGGCTCAGTTCTTCATCAAACCGTTCGAGAAAGTGGCGGCGGTTATACAGGCCGGTGAGCTCGTCGCGCACGGCGATGCGCGCGAGCCGGTCATGGGCTTGCAGCAGTGATTCGCGCTGGGCGCGGAAACGCTGTTGCAGACTTTGAATGTGGCCGCCCATGGAAACGAACCAGGTCAGGGTGAGCGCCAGAATACCCCAGTGACTGAACATCAGAGTGAACTGCCGTTGAGCCGGCAGCAGCAGCCATTCGTAGATCAGCAGCAAGGTGAAGGCGCTTTGCGCCACCAGCGCCATGGCGATCTGCCGGCGCCGGTGAATCGAGAACACACCGAAGGTCATCAGCATCAGGTACAGGCACAGCAGGGCGCCGCGCAGCTCCCGTGCATAGTGCAGAATCAGCGTGATCACGGCGATGCCCACCAGCATTTGCGCCACGGTCAGGCTGGGGTCCTTGAAACGCTCGCTGTAGCCGCTGCGGATGATCACGAAAAACACCGCGTTGATCGCCAGCAGTATCAGTAATAAAGGAAGATGGGGCAGATCCGGCGCCACCGCGCCCAGTCGGGTGCCGATCGCCAGCCCGCCCCACATCAGCAAATAGGAATACACCGCCATCAGCAGGCGGCGCAGGCGCAGGGCCCGATCCGGGTGATCCCGGGGTATCAGACGAAAACCGGGTTCCAATGAATGTCGACTCAAAGACAGCGGCCAACGGTCACCCGGGGGCGGTGAGGCCGGGGTGCCTGGGCATGTTAGTAGTTATATAAGCGTCACCCTACACGGAGCGGGGCAGGCGGGGAAGCGGAAAAGGAGGGGTGGGTTGGCCCTGGAACAGGAACCCGGAGGTCGCTACGAAGCCGCTGTGGGAGCTAGCCCTGCTGGCGAATTGGCCTTGGCGTTTGGGACTATTCGCTTGCAGGCAAGCTCCCACGGAGACTCCGTAGTCTTCTCTGTGGGGTAGGTGGCCCTAACCGTAGCGCTTGTCGCTCAGCGCCTGGATCCGATCATCCAGCGGCGGGTGCGAGCGGAACAGGGCGGAGAGTCCCCGGCGCACGCCGCTGTTGATACCGAACGCCACCAGGCTGTCGGGCATCTGGTTCGGCACCTCGGATTCCGCTTTCAGCCGTTGCAGCGCGGCTATCATGTCGCGGCGGTCCGCCAACTGGGCACCGGAGGCATCGGCGCGGTACTCACGGAAGCGGGAGAACCACATGACGATGACGCTGGCGGCGATACCGAAGATGATTTCCGCCACGAACACCACGATGTAGTAGCCGAAGCCCAGGCCGCCCTGGCCGTCGCGGCGCAGGAAGCTGTCGATCACGTAGCCCACCACCCGGGCGGCGAAGATGACGAAGGTGTTGACCACGCCCTGGATCAGGCTGAGGGTGATCATGTCGCCATTAGCCACGTGGCCGATCTCGTGGGCCAGCACGGCGCGGGCTTCCTCGGGGCGGAAGCGCTGCAGCAGCCCCTGAGACACCGCCACCAAAGCAGCGTTCTTGTTCCAGCCGGTGGCGAAGGCGTTGGATTGCTGAGCGGGAAAGATACCCACTTCCGGCATCTTGATACCCGCTTTCCGGGACAGCTCATCGACGGTGGCCAGCAGCCAGCGCTCGGCTTCGTTGCTGGGCTGCTCGATCACTTGCACCTTGGCGGACCATTTCGCCATCGGCTTGGAAATGAGCAGGGAAATGAGCGAGCCGGCGAAGCCAAAGACAGCACTGAAAATCAGCAAATTGGTCAGATCCAACCCGGTGCCACTTTGTGCCAGGTAGGAATTCACCCCCAACAGGCTCAAAGTAATGCTGGCGACCACGATAACCGCCAGGTTAGTGAGCAGGAAAAGCGCAATGCGCATCATCGGTATGTTTCTCCACTGACTGATGTTGTTGGCCCTGATGGGTCCGATGCCCGGACACCAGCGTACCCGACGTGGAGGGCCCCCACATCGAGCAAACTTCAATGGAAAATGGGGGCAGGGCGGTTGCCTTCAAGGTCCGGCAGCGGAATACTCCCGCTTTTCCCGGCGTGACTGCGAATGCCCAGGCTATGACCCACTCCTTTTCCATTGACCAGCTCGATCCCTATTTGGTTCCCCCGAAGGACCACCGGCACCGCCTCTTTCATGGCCGCGGCAAAACCCTGCCCGGCTGGGAGGGCTTGACTCTCGACCGCTTCCCGCCAGTGTTGATGGCGACCCTGTTCGACGACTACGACGCCGCCACTCTGGATGCGCTGGAACAGCGGCTGCGGGCGGTTCTGCCGGAACTGGATTGTGACACCCTGGTGTTTCAGCATCGTCATCGTCGGCCGGCCCTGACCCGGGTGATCACCGGCGCCGTGCCGGAACCGCACTGGGCCCATGAAGGGGGCCTGCGTTACCGGTTGGATTTCGAACGGGGCCAGAATCTGGGGTTCTTCGCCGATATGGCGCCCGGACGAAGCTGGCTGCGGGAGCGGGCGGCGGGCAAGAAAGTGCTGAATCTGTTCAGTTTCACCTGCGCCTTCTCACTGGCGGCGCTGGCCGGCGGCGCCGAATCGGTGGTGAACATCGATCTGTCCGCGCCGGCGCTGGCCCTGGGGCGGGAGAATCAGGTCGCCAACGGCTTCGCCGACGCCCGGGTGCACTATCTGCCGCACAATATCTTCCGCAGTTGGAAAAAACTGCATAGCCTGGGCCGCTATGACCTGATCGTGGTGGACCCGCCCAGCGCCCAGCGCGGCAGCTTCATGGTGGAGAAGGACTACCCCAAGGTACTGGAGCGGCTGTCCAAGCTGCTGGCGCCGGAGGCGGAACTGCTGGTGTGCCTGAACGCGCCCTGGCTGGGACGGGACTGGATCGAGGCGCGGGTGGCGGAGCGATTGCCGGGCGCCGTTCTGGAGGCGGTACTGCCGGGAGCGCCGGGCTTCGATGAAGCCGCGGAGCCGGCATTGAAAGTGCTGCACTATCGTTATCGGCGGCCTGACTAAGATCGCGGTCCGTGGACCATGGATGTCCCACGGCGGCTTCGTAGCCCAATCCGTGGGAGCCAGCCTGCTGGCGAATGGCGGCCCTCCGGTGTTGGGTCATTCGCTTGCAGGCAAGCTCCCACAGCGGCTCACGAGCCGCGATTCGACGTTGCCGTCTACTTCTTGCGAATGCGATCCAGATAACGGGCGATGCGGCCGATGGAATCCTCCAGGTCGTCCACCCGGGGCAGGAACACCACCCGGAAGTGGTCCGGGTCCGGCCAGTTGAAGGCCGTGCCTTGAACGATCAGGACGTGTTCCTCGCGCAGCAGATCCAGGGCAAAGGCCTCGTCATCCTGGAACGGGAACACTTTCGGATCCAGCCGCGGGAACAGATACAGGGCGGATTTGGGCTTGACGCAACTGACCCCGGGAATGGCACTGAGCATTTCCCAGGCAATATCCCGCTGCCGGCACAGCCGCCCGCCCGGCGCCACCAGATCATCGATGCTCTGGTATCCGCCCAGCGCCGCCTGGATCGCGTTCTGGCTGGGCACATTGGCGCACAGGCGCATGCTGGCCAGCATCTCCAGACCCTCGATGTAGCTCTCCGCCAGATGCTTGGCGCCGGAGATGATCATCCAGCCGGAGCGGAAGCCGGCGGCGCGGTAATTCTTGGACAGGCCGTTGAAGGTAATGAACAGCAGGTCGTCCGCCAGGGAAGCGATGGAAGTGTGTTTCTCTTCGTCGTAGAGGATCTTGTCGTAGATCTCGTCGGCGAACACGATCAGGTTGTGTTCGCGGGCGATCTGCAGCATGTCTTCCAGCAGGGCGCGGTCGTAGTTGGCACCGGTGGGATTGTTCGGATTGATGATCACCAGGGCACGGGTGCGGTCGGTGATTTTCGAGCGCAGATCGTCCAGGGCCGGGTGCCAGTCCTGCTTTTCGTCGCACAGGTAATGCACCGGGTTGCCGCCGGAGAGGCGCACCGCGGCGGTCCACAGCGGATAGTCCGGCGCCGGCAGCAGTACCTCGTCGCCGTTATTGAGCAGGGCCTGCATGGCCATCACGATCAGCTCGGAGACCCCATTACCGATAATGATGTCGTCCACCGAGACGTCCTGAATGCCTTTGGTCTGGCTGTACTGCATCACCGCCTTGCGGGCCGGGAACAGGCCTTTGGAGTGGCAATAGCCGGTGGCGTCGGGCAGATTATGGATCACATCCTGGAGCAGTTCTTCCGGTGCCTCGAAACTGAACGGCGCGGGGTTGCCGATATTCAGTTTGATCACCCGGTGGCCTTCATCCTCGAGCCGATGCGCCTCACGCAGCACCGGACCGCGAATGTCATAGCAAACACCTTTGAGTTTGTCCGACTTACCGATCCTGAAAGGATAACCGCTCATGGAGATCTCTCGCCCTGATCCGCGAAACAGAAGAATGGGAACCGATTCTACATGGGCGCGGAAATGCTGTATATGAAGGGGCGGCCCCAATAGAGGAGAAGCAATACCATGATCAAGTTCGAGGAACTGATGGCCCTGGCGGTCAACCGCAAGGGCGGCCTCAAAGCGGTGGAGGCGGCGCTGCCGGAAGTGAAAACGCCGGCGCAATTGCGTAAACCGGACGATGCCTTTTACTTTTCCGCCATGACCCGTCGTGTGTTCCGGGCCGGTCTTACGCACAGTCTGGTGGACGCCAAATGGCCGGCGTTCGAACAGGCGTTCTTCGGTTTCGATCCGGAGAAACTGGTGCTGATGCCCGACACCATGCTGGAAGAGCGCATGCAGGACACTCGCCTGATCCGGCACTGGGGCAAGATGAAAGCGATTCGCCATAACGCGCAACTGGTGCTGGACCTGCGCAAGGAATACGGCGGAGTAGGGCGCTGGCTGGCCGGCTGGCCCGAGGAGGACACCGTCGGCATGTGGCAGTTGCTGAAGAAGCGCGGCAAACAGCTCGGTGGTAATTCCGGCGCCGCCTTTCTGCGCATGGTCGGCCGCGATACCTGGTACCCCACCAACGATGTCATCGCCGTGCTCAAGTCCCATCGCATCATCGACAAGCCGCCGGTCAGCCAGCGCGATCAGGCCGCCGCCCAGGCCGCGTTCAACCAATGGCAAAAGGAATCCGGCCGTCCCCAGGCGCACATCAGCAAGATTCTGGCCTTCACCGTGGGATAAGCCAAAGTAAAGATCGCAAAGCAGAGAAGAACACTTTGACTTTTGCGCATCGGAGCGCGACCATAAATGAGAATAATTCTGCTTTCTTTCGGGCTCCTTATCTCATGACCAGAACCCTTCAGCGCTGGCTGAGCGCTTTCGTTGTACTGTTTTTGCTGTCATCCCTGGCTCAGGCCGCCTCCCAGACCGCTTTGGTGCAATTGGTGGAATACGTCGGCGCCGACTACATCAATGCCGTGCAGGACGGCGCCATCGTCAGCGACGAAGAATACGTGGAGATGGAAGAGTTCTCCCGTCTGCTGCATGAAGGGATCGGTCAACTGGACGATGTGGAAGGCCGGGACACCCTGCTGGAGCAGGCCGCCGCCCTGCAACAGGCGGTGGCCGACAAGGCGCCGGAGGCCGAGGTGAAAGCCCTGGCCCAGTCCATACGCGGTACCCTGGTGGACGTCTACGGCATCCCGGTGATGCCCAAGGCGGCGCCGGATATGGCGCGGGCCGCGGAGGTCTATCAAAGCACCTGTGCCCTGTGTCACGGCCCGGATGGGCGTGGTGATGGCCCCGCCGGTGCCGCGCTGGAGCCGGCGCCCACCGATTTCCATGAACTGGCCCGTTATGAAGGCCGTTCCCTGCTGGGTCTGTACACCACCATCACCGGCGGTGTGGAAGGCACCGGCATGGCCGCCTATGAAGAGACCCTGAGTGAAGCCGACCGCTGGGCGTTGGCCTTCTATGTCGGCAGCATGGCGGTGACCCCGGACATGGCCGCCAGCGGCAAGACCGCCATCAATAACGAGCAGGAGTTGAAAACCGCTCTGACCCTGGACGCGGTGATCGCCAAGGCGCCGGAAGACGTGCGCAATCAGCTGGGTGACCAGGCCTATGACGCCGCCGGCTACCTGCGTACCGAGCCCCAGGCGCTGTTCAGCCAGAACCGCTTCATCGAGATCAGTGACGGTAAATTGTCGGAAGCCGAGCAGGCCTACGCCGCCGGCGATACCGGTGCCGCCCGCGCCGCCGCGTTGTCCGCCTATCTGGACGGCTTCGAAATGATCGAGCAGCAGCTCTCCGCCGTGGACCCGGCCGTCATGCGGGGCATCGAACGCCGCTTCATGGCCGTGCGCGAAGGCATCGAGCGTGGCTTGCCGGAAGCGGAAGTCAGTGACCGGGTGGCCCAGGCCCGCGCTGGTCTGCAGGAAGCGGAGGACATCCTCAGTGGTGACGGCCTGAGCGCCGCCGCTACTTTCTCCGCCAGCTTCTTCATCCTGTTCCGGGAAGGGCTGGAAGCGCTGCTGATCATCGCCGCTTTGCTGACCTTCACCCGCAAAGCCGACGCCAAGACCGCCACCCGTTACATTCATTACGGCTGGGTGCTGGCTCTGGCGGCCGGTATCGCCACCTGGTACGTGGCTTCCACTTTGATCAACCTGAGTGGCGCCACCCGGGAAATCACCGAGGGCGTGGCCGGTATCGCCGCCGCCGTGATTCTGTTCTACGTCGGTTTCTGGATGCACAACAACAGCCAGAGCCAGAAGTGGCTGGGTTACATCAAGAACAAAGTCGACAGTGCTCTGGATGGCGGCACGGTATGGGCCCTGGCGGTGGTGTCGTTCATCTCCGTGTACCGCGAGATGTTCGAAACCATCCTGTTCTACCAGGCGCTGTGGACCCAGGTGACCGCGGCGACCCAGTCCTACCTGTTCTATGGTTTCGGCGCCGCCGTGGTGGCCCTGGCCGTGGTCTGTGTGTTGATCTTCCGCATCGGCATGAAGCTGCCGCTGGGGCTGTTCTTCAAGGCCACCAGTGTGGTGCTGCTGGTATTGTCGGTGATTCTGCTCGGCAAGGGCGTGGCCGCGCTGCAGGAAGCCGGCATCCTGAACGCCCGCTATCTGCCGTTGCCCACCATTGAATGGCTGGGCTTCTTCCCCACTATTCAGGGGGCATTGGCTCAGGCCGCGGCGATCGTACTGGCGGTGCTGATGTGGCTGCGTAGCCGGGGGCAGGTGAAAAGCAGCTGAAAAAGCAGTGAAGAGTTAATAGTTAATAAGTAACAGCGAAAAACAGCGCGGCTCGGGGGATGCCCTCGGGCCGCGTTTTGTTTGTGGGGCGGGAGGGATCGGGTAACATGTGGCGGCGCTTTGGTCTGGGAATTCCCGCATGCCCCGTTTCGCCGCCAATCTGACCCTGCTATTCACTGAATACCCCTTTATGGAGCGCTACGGTGCCGCCGCCCGGGCCGGCTTCAAGGGCGTGGAGTGTCTGTTCCCCTATGAATGGCCCGCGAAGGTGTTGGCGGAGTGTCTGCGCGCGCACGATCTGCGGCAGGTGCTGTTCAATCTGCCGGCCGGGGATTGGGATGCTGGCGACCGCGGGCTGGCCGCCTTGCCCGGCCGGGAAGCGGAATTCCGCGACGGCGTGGCGCGGGCCTTGGCTTATACCGAAGCGTTGGACTGTCCACGGGTCAATTGTCTGGCCGGCATCCCTTCCCCGGACGCCGATCCGGAACACAGCTTCGAAACGCTGGTCCACAATCTGCGTTACGCCGCTGATCAACTGGCGGCGCAGGGCAGGGAAGTGACCGTGGAGCCGATCAACACCCGGGTGGACATGCCGGGTTTCTTTCTTGCCACCAGCGACCAGGCGCTGGCCGCGATCACGGCGGCGGACCGGCCCAATCTGCGTTTGCAGTACGATCTTTACCACGCCTGGGTGATGGGCGAGGCGGTGGCGGCTTCCCTTTCCCGCCTGCGGCCCCATATAGGGCATGTACAGTTCGCCGATGCCCCCGGCCGCCATCAGCCGGGCAGCGGCGAAATGCCGCTGGCGGAGTTGTTCGCGCGGTTGGACCAGATTGGTTATCAGGGTTGGGTCAGCGCCGAATACCGGCCCCTGGGGCACACCCGGGACAGCCTGGGTTGGCTGCCGGTTTAACCCGCGGGCACAACTAAGGACAGGAGCAAGCGAGTCTTTATGAGAAGTTGGGGTGGCAAGATCATTGTCGGTCTGCTCGGTATGCTGGTGGGCGGCCCCATCGGTCTGGCGGTGGGAGTGTTGATCGGACACTTCCTGGATCGCGGCGTGGAACGGGTGCAGTCGTTCAACCCATTCCGGCCGTACCGGCCCGGTGAGAAGGAAGAGGTGCAGGATGCGCTGATGTCGGCGGTGTTCTCGATCATGGGGCATCTGGCCAAGGCCGATGGCCAGGTCAGTCGCACCGAGATCCAGCACGCCGAGGCGGTGATGGCGCGCATGCAACTGAATCCGGAACAGCGCCGTCACGCCATCGACTGCTTCAACCGGGGCAAGGCGCCGGACTTTCCCCTGGACGCCACCGTGGCGGAGTTCCGGCAGCGCATTCGTCACCGCCGCCATCTGGTGCTGGTGTTCCTGGAAATCCTGCTCCAGACCTGTCTGGCGGACGGAGAACTGAAACCGGAGGAAGAACGGATTCTGATCCGGGTGGCCAACGGGCTTGGGGTGCCGCCGGACCAGTTTCGTCAGATCCTCAACATGCTGTTGGCCCAGGCCCGCTTCGCCGGAGCCGGCGGCGGCGCTGGTGGTGCCGGGAGCGGCCAGCCTGGCGCCAGCCGCCCCTCCATCAATGAGGCCTACGGCGTGCTGGGGGTGGAACCTTCCGCCTCCAATCAGGAAATCAAACGGGCCTACCGCAAGCTGATGAGCCAGCATCACCCGGATAAGCTGGCTGCCCGCGGCGTGCCCGAGGAAATGATTCGCATGGCCACGGAAAAAACCGCGGAAATCAGCAAGGCCTACGAAATGATCAAGACCGCGCGGGGGTTCTAGCGAGCCTCTGGAGAATACCGCGTCATCCCGGGCTTGACCCGGGATCTCCCTCCGGAGGGGGGCATTTAGTAACGGGGGATGCCGGATCAAGTCCGGCATGACGTTTCTCAGGGGCTTCTGGACCTCTCGACAGGCTCCGGGCCCTGGGTTAGCGTTGGAGAGACCCGCCCGTCCTTGCGACCGCCCGTTGATGAGGGACCGACATGCTTGGCGAGATACACAGCATTCACCACGAATTTCCTGAACACCACGCCCGGATCGACGACCTGGCCCGCGGCGATCCGGGGTTCCGCTCCCAAATCCAGGAACACGATAAACTCGATAAACAGATTCGTGGCCTGGAACTGCGCGAAAGCCCCATCGGCGACGACGAAATGGAAGCGCTGAAACGCCATCGGCTGCACCTCAAGGACCAGATCCTGAAACGCTTGCTTAACGGCGCCTGACGCCGGTCCGCGATCCGCCAGCGGGCTGACTTCCATGGATTGCGCTACGAAGCCGCCGTGGGAGCGGCCTTGGCCGCGAATGGCTTGCCCCGCTGTTGGCAATTCGCTGGCAAGCCAGCTTCCCACGGCCGCTCCGCCGTCTTTTCCGTGGCGAGGCGGCTTGCGGCTCCCCGCTCATTCGCTCCCGCGTTGGCTGTTCTCCCCAACGGCGCGGGTTCTGCGACCTGTTTCCGCTACTCCCGCATTCACTTTCCCGTGCCGAACTCCGTGGCTAAGTGAATGGACTTGACTTATTTTGTATTTTCTATAAAAAATAGAAAATGTTCTTTGATGTAAAAAAGACGGATAAGACAAACAACAACCGACACAACAACGAAGGAGCGGGCGATGCAGCCGGATCTTGCATTCTCACGTCTGTTGGCGGAAGGCGACATGGTGTTGGACAGGCTGGACGCCTGTGTCGAGAGGCATCCGGAGAAGACCTTTATTTATTACGGCGAGGACGATGTCTCGCTGTCGTTCAAGGCGTTCAAGGAAAAGAGCGATGCCCTGGCCGCGGGGCTGGCGGGCCTGGGTGTGACCGCCGACGACCGGGTGTCGGTATTGACGCGCAATTCCCTGATGGCGGCTCTGAGCATGTTCGCCATCTGGCGCGTCGGAGCGGTCTATGCTCCGGTGAACTTCAACTATAAAGGGCGGCTGCTCAGCTATCAGTTACGGGACACCGCCCCCAAGGTCCTCATCGTTGATGTCAATCTGGCCCCGGCGGTGGACGAGGTGCTCGCTGATATCACCATTCCCCATTATGTGGTCTATCACCCCGAAGCCGGTGATCACGATGATCAGGGCGCGAGCCTGCCGGCCGGGTTGTCGCGGGAAAGCGTGCGGGATTTTCATGCCTTGATATCGTCCCCCATGGAGCCGGTGGCCGTGTCGCGGGGTTATGACGACGTGGCCAACATCATCTATACCTCCGGCACAACCGGGCCGTCGAAAGGGGTGGTGCAAAGCTTCCGCTGGATGAATCAGTACAACTTCCTGCCGCGCGCCTTCAACAACGCCGACGACGTGCTGTACTGCGACCTGCCGCTTTATCATGTCGGCGGCGCCTTTTCCCAGTTCGTCCGGGCGGTCTGGCACGGCAACACCGTCGGGCTGTGGGATCGATTCAGTCCCTCCCAATTCTGGCAGCGGATCGAACGCTGCCAGGCCACCGCATGTGTCCTGCTGGATGTCATGGTGCCCTGGCTTATGAGCGCCCCCGAGCGGTCCGATGACCGCCACAACACGCTCAACAAAGTCCATATGCAACCGTTGCCCCCCTCCAACCGTGAGGTGGCGAGACGCTTTGGTTTCGATTTCGTCACCGCCGGCTTTGGCCAGACCGAAACCGGCGCCGGATTTCTGGTGGTGATCGATCAGTTTGGTGACCAGGCCGGTACGCCCGAGCCACTCTACAAAGGGCTATCCAAGCAAGACGTCAGAGCCGCCGCTGCTGAACTGGACGCGCTGATTGTCGATGGCACCAAGGATATCCCCAAAGGGCTAATGGGGCGCCCGTCTCCTTTGCTGGAAGCCTCCATCCTGGACGAAAACGACCAGCCTTGTGCGCCGGGCCAGGTTGGGCAGTTGTCATTTCGGCCGCGATTTCCCTCGCTGATCATCCGCGAGTACTTCAACAAACCGGAGAAAACCCTGGAGGCGTTCCGCAACCTTTGGTTTCACACCGGAGACGCCTGCTATCGGGATGAACAGGGTTGTTATTTCTTCGTGGATCGCATGGGAGGGTACCTGCGCGTGCGGGGAGAAAACGTCTCCTCCTATGAAGTGGAGGACCTGATCAACACCCACCCGGCAATTCAAGTATCCGCGGCCATTCCGGTGCCGGCCAGGGAGGGCCATGAGGAGGATATCGGTGTGTTCATAGAAGCGGTCGAAGGCCTGGCTCTGGAAGTCGATTCGATACGGGAACATTGCCACGAGGTCATGCCGAAATACATGGTCCCCCGGCATATCCGTATCGTGCCGAGCATGCCGTTGACGCCCACGGGCAAGATCGAGAAATACAAGTTGCGCCAGCAATTGTTGGAGGAACTGAACCGAAAAAATCACCCCCACTGATACGCACTTTCCGTATCGCGGGTACCCGATAAGGAGAACAGAAATGGGTATAAAAAGACGTCAGTTGTTAGCCGGCGCGACAGGCCTCGGCGCCTTGGCCGCGCTCCATCCTTCACTGGTATGGGCCAAGGACAGCAAACCAATACGTATTGGGGCCATCTTCCCGATGTCCGGCATCGGCGCGGAAGCCGGCGCCGCCTGGCTGCAGGGCTCCCGCCTGGCGGTGGAACACTGGAACCGTAATGGCGGTGTGCTTGGGCGACCGATTGAACTGGTGGTCCGGGATGACAAGTACTCCAGCAGTGGCGCTGTTACCGCGGGCAGGGAATTGGCCACCAGCGGCGTCAATCTCATCGTCGGTGCCTGTCAGTCGCCGATGGCGTTGGGGCTGGCGCCTTTGCTGGAAGAGTTGAACGCCTTGTGCGTGGCGCCCACGCCGGCGGCCATGTCGCTGACCCACGAGAACTACAGCCGCAATCTGTTTCGCCTTTGCCCCAACGCTTACATGCTCTACGCGGGACTGGGCCGCATGCTCGCGCAAAAACACCCGGACATTGATCACTGGGCCACCATTGTTTTTGACAGCGAATATGGCCATGACGCCATCCGCTACTTTGAGTATGGCGTGCGCAGTGTGTCTGGAGACAGGGAGGTAACGTTTGATCGGCCTATCTACACACCGGTTCAGAAAACGGATTTCCAGGTGGAGATCAACCAGTTGATGAACTCGCCGGCGAAAGGCCTGTTCTGTGGTTTGATCGCCGCGCCCATCATCAGTTTCCTGCAGCAGGGGCGGAGTATCGGGCTGGATAGGAAGTTCGAAGTGATGGGCGAGTCGGGTACCGACCTGTTGATCGCCAAAGCGTTGAAGACCGCCATGCCCGACAACCTCTGGTCGGTCAGCTATTGGCATCCGGAGAACTCTTTCTTTGCGAAAAACACCCTCAGCCAGCAACTATTCAAGGATTATGTCGAAGCCACTGATGATCGCTATCCGGTCGGGCTGTTAACCAGCAGTCATCGAGCCACCCAAGCTCTGCTCAGCGGCATCGAAAAGGCGGGTGACACCGACACCCAGACCGTGGTGGAGGCGATGGAAGGGCTCACCTTCGACACCATCACCGGCCCCTATCATATCCGCAAGGAAGACCACCAAGGCTATGGCACCAGTGTTTACGCCCGGGTCGGACCCAAAGAAGACGAGCCGTACTACGGACTGAATGACCTGGAAGTGGTGAACGACGAACAGACCATGGAGCCGCCGTCCCCGGGCGAGGCCTTCACATTGCCGGCATGAACGGCGCCATGCCCCGGCGGTTTGGCGCGCCGTTCCGTTCCGGGGCCGTGGACTAACGCATCTCTATGCAGGAGGTCGCAGTGGCTACGCAGATGATTTTGGCGGTATTGAATGCCCTTTCCATGGGTATGGCGATCTTTCTGGTCGCCGCGGGTATCACTCTGATTTTTGGTCTGCTCAAGATTCTCAACATGGCACAAGGCGCCTTCTTCATGATCGGCGCCTACCTGGCCTTCAGTATTATCGGACATCAACAGCTTTCGCTGCCGGCCTTCATCGGCGTGGCCATGTTGGCGGGACTGGCGGTGGGGCTCTTGGGTCTGCTCACGGACCGGTTAATTTTGTCCAGACTGCGGCATGTGGATTACCACTACATGTTGATCGCCACTTTCGCGCTGATGATGGTCTGCCATGGTGTGGTCAAAGTAATCTGGGGCGTGAATTTCTTTTCGGTATTGCCGCCGAAAGGGTTGGATCAGCCCCTTCAGATAGGCACGATTTTTTTATCGCGCTATTCCGTTTTCGTGATTGCCGCGGGCCTGGTGACCTACGCGATTCTGGAAATCGCCATTCACCGGTTGTGGGTGGGCAAACTGATGCAGTCCCTGGCCAGCAAGCCGTGGATGTGCGCGCTATTGGGAATCAATGTGTCGCTGGGGTTAACGCTCAGCGTGATGTTCGCCTTTTTCCTGGCCGGCTTTGCCGGCGGCCTGATGCTGCCATTGCAGAGTCTCTCACCGCAGTTGGGTGATGCTTATCTGCTGTATGGTTTTTTCGCCATCATCATTGGCGGTCTGGGCAACATCCGGGGGGCCATGCTGGGAGCCATTCTGCTGGGGCTGGTCAACAGCCTGAACACCATACTGTTACCGCAGTGGCCGGGCATCGCCATTTACGTGGTGCTGGCGGTTTTCCTGTTCTTCCGCCCGGAAGGGTTGTTTCCCAGTCTCGCCGCCCAGCCGGAGGACAGCAGCGATCAGAACGAAGCCGCCATGTCCGGTCCGGTATCCCATCGCAAGAACTGGTTTCGGGTCGGCTCGCTGCTCTTCGTGGCGGCACTCAGCTTACCTTTCTGGGCCGATGGCGGGCTGCTGTACATCGCCGGCAGCGCGGTGATCTATGCGCTGTTCGCGTTGTCCTGGAACATTTTGTTCGGCTACACCGGGCTCGCGTCTTTCGGCCACGCGGCGTTCTTCGCCATCGGAGCTTATTTTACCGGCGTGATGTTGCGCGATTGGCCGCAGGTGCCATTCCAGCTGATCCTACTGGGCTGTGGTGTGGCCGGAGCGCTGGTCGCCGGCTTGCTGGGTGCTCTGGCGCTGCGTCGTTTGGCCGGCATTTTTCTGGCGGTGTTGACCATCGCTTTGGCCGAGGTAACCCGTTTGCTGATCAGCTACAGCGATTTCCTTGGCCGGGAAGATGGACTGGTGGGTATTCCGCGACCAGTACTGGACGGTCTGGGCATCGACCTGAGTCGATCCTCCTCCTACTACTGGTTCCTGCTGGTGGCCGTGGCCCTGCTTATCGGCATGTTGTGGTGGATCCTGCATGGCCGATTCGGCCGTTTGCTGCTGATTACTCGTCAGGATCCCGATCGCGCCGCTTTTCTGGGCGTGAATGTGATCCGGGTGCGCACTATGTCTTTCATGCTGTCCGGGGCGGTGGCCGCCATCGCCGGCGGCCTGTACGCGCCCTGGGCGCGCATCGTGACACTGGAGCAGGTGAGCTTCCTGGCCTCCACGCAACCGGTGCTGAACGCCATGCTCGGTGGTGTCCATTCGTTTTGGGGGCCGTTGATCGGTGCTGGCATTTTTGCCGCCCTGGAGTATGGGACCCGCACTTTTGTCGGCCTTTCCGAAATGATGATGGGCGCGCTGCTGCTGTTGATCATTCTTGCCGCGCCTAACGGCGTGATCGGACTGTGGCGTGCCTATACCACGGCCAAACGAGCCGGCACCACGGACAGGAAAGAGGGCAGTGTGACGCCGGAGGAAAAATCACCGAGGAGACTGGCGGATGGACATTCTCAAAGTTGATCAGGTTTGTAAAAGCTATGGGGCTTTGGAAGTACTCAAGCAGGTCTCCCTGGCGGTTTCTCAAGGCAGCATCTTCGCCATCATCGGTCCCAATGGTGCCGGTAAGACCACGTTGTTCAAGGTCATGACCGGCGAGAGTCCCGCTAATGGCGGTTCGGTCTGGTTTCATGGCGAGGATGTGACGTCCGCGCCGGCCCACCGCCGCGCCCGCGCGGGTATTGGACGAACCTTCCAGGTGGCCAGGGTGTTCAACGACTTTTCCGTACGTGAGAACGTAATCGCGGCGGTGGAAGCCCGGCGCCGTAATCAGCGTCAATCCCTGGGTCGTTGGTGGGCGATCAAACCGGATTCGGCGGTGGTGTCGGAAGCGGAGGCGTTGATCGATGAAATTGGTCTGGACGGATCGGAGGATGTGGCCGCGCGTTTTCTATCCCATGGGGACCGAAAACGTCTCGAGTTCGTCATCGCCCTGGCTTTGCAGCCCAGGCTGTTGATGCTGGATGAACCCACCGCCGGCATGTCTCCCGCCGACCGGCTGGGAATCGCCGAGCTGATTGTACGGATTCGCGATCGCCTGGGCGTCACCGTGGTGATGACCGAGCACGACATGGACATTGTTTTCAAGTTGGCCGACCGCGTGCTGGTGCTCAATTACGGTGAAGTGGTGGTAACCGGCACGGTCGAGGAAATCCGGGGCAATCCCGCGGTTCAGGAAGTCTATCTCGGCAAGGAGGTGCTGCATGCTTGAAGTGCGAGATCTGAACGCTTTCTACGGCGATGCGCACATTCTTCACAATGTTGCTCTGCAAGTGGAAGCCGGGCAGCGCGTGGCGTTGTTGGGGCGTAACGGCGCGGGTAAGTCCACTTTCCTCAAGAGTGTCATGAACGCCGGGCCCGGCGTGAACGGTTCAGTCCGGTTTGAAGGAAAAAACCTGGGCAATCTGCCGTCGTATCAGCGCGCCCGGCTGGGTATTGCTCTGGTACCGGAGGATCGTCAGATCATTCCCCATCTCAGTGTGCTGGAAAACATCGCCATGGCCGGTCACGCCCGGTCCGGCCGCCCGGCGCTGACACCAGGCCAGATCGCCGAGCACTTTTCCATGCTGGAGCCCTTGGTGAAACGTTACGGAGGTCAGCTTAGCGGCGGCCAGCAGCAGCTGTTGGCCATCGCCCGTGCCTTTGCCGGGGCGCCGAAACTGTTGTTTCTGGACGAGCCCACGGAGGGCCTGGCGCCAATCATCGTGCAAGGCATGGTGGATGAGATCCTGGACATCTGCGCCAACAATGGCACGGCCTTGTTGTTGTGTGAGCAGAACATCTGGTTTTCCAGAGCCTGCACCGATTATGTCTACATCATTGATACCGGCAAACTGGTGTTTCACGGTGACTGGCGGGCTTTCGACGCCAATCCCGAGATTACCCAACGGTATCTTTCGGTATGACCGGCCAACGGTATCGGAGGAGAGTAGCACCATGAAAGGCGCTTTGAACGGTATACGAGTGCTTGATCTGTCCCGGTTCGTGGCCGGTCCCTATTGCGCGATGATGCTAGCGGACATGGGCGCGGAGGTGATCAAGATCGAACGGCCGGGCCCTGGCGAGGTGGCGCGGGGCATTGAGCCGGGAGTGGATGGTCAGAGTTATTACTCCTTTGTCGTCAATCGCAACAAACTCGGCCTCACTCTGGACTACCGGCAACCCGCCGGCCGTGATTTGTTGCGTGAGCTGGTGGCCGAAGCGGATGTATTGGTGGAGAACTTCCGCCCCGGTGTGATGGAAGCCATGGGGTGTGGCTGGGATGTGCTCAGTGCCATCAACCCGCGCCTGGTGATGGCGCGCATCTCCGGCTTTGGTCAAAGTGGACCGCTGGCCAACAAACAGTGTTTCGATGCCGTGGCTCAGGCAATGAGCGGGCTGATGGACATGACCGGCGATCCCGCCGGTCCACCCATGCTCACTGGAACCACGGTGATTGATTACACCACCGGCATGTACGCCGCCATGGGCGTCCTCGCCGCCATTAATGCCCGCCATCAAACCGGGCAGGGGCAGGTGGTGGACGTCGCCTTGCTCGACAGCGCCGTATCCCTGCTGCTCAGTGCCATACCCGAGCGCGCCCACGGTGATACAGCGATTACTCGTCGAGGGAATCGGGATCGCTTCTGCGCGCCTTCCAATACCTTCCAGACCCGGGACCGGCGCTGGGTGCTGATCAACTGCGCCGATGATCCCATGTTCGAGCGCCTTGCCGCCGCCATGGGGCGGCCGGAACTGATCTCGGATCCCTGCTTTGAAAGCCGCCCCCGCCGCGTGGAGAACCGCGACCGGATCGAGGCGATGACCGGAACATGGGTGGCCGGTCTGAGCGCCCGGGAAGTGGAGGCGCAATTGGAGCAGGCCAATGTGCCCTGTGCCGTGGTGGCCACCATCGATGATGTTCTGGACAACGAGCAGCTGCGGCACCGGGGACAGATCACCGAAGTCGCTCATCAGAGCGGCAAGAAAGTCATCACCCAGGGAGTGACGATGCAACTGTCGGACACGCCGTTGAGCATCCGCTCGGCATTGCCCTACGTGGGTGAACATTCCGGCCAGGTGCTGTCCTCCTGGCTGGGCTATTCGGAGCAGCGCATTGGCGCGCTGGCCGAACAAGGCATCATTTCCGTGACTCGTTCGGAGAAACATTATGCGTCTTAGATTACGACAACTGTGCCTGGTGGCGGACAAACTCGAGCCCGTGGTGGAGGATCTGAAAGCGGTATTCGGCCTTGATGTCTGTTTCAGGGATCCTGGTGTCGGCAAATTCGGGCTGCACAATGCCCTGCTGGCAGTGGGGCCGACTTTCATCGAGATCGTGGCGCCGGTTCAGGAAAACACCACCGCCGGTCGCTACCTGCAAAAGCGCGGCGGCGATGGCGGCTACATGGTGATCCATGACACCGATGATCTGGAGGGGTGGGCGGCGCATCTGTCCGAGTTAAATATCCGCATCGCCGCGGCCCTGGAACACGGCGATTACCGGGGCTTGCAACTGCACCCCGGCGACACCGGCGGCGCCTTGTTGGAGATCAACACCACCAAGGGCGGTGATCAACTCGATGACGCTTACGGTCCCGCCGGTCCGGATTGGCAGTCCCACGTCCGGCAGGAACGGGTTAAGGGCATTGCCGCCGCCGAATTACAGAGCGCGGACCCGGAACGACTGGCCCGCCGGTGGTCGGAAGTGCTGCGGCGGCCCTGTGAGGCGGTGCCGGCTGGGTTTGAGGTGACACTGGATCACGGCCGTCTCCGGTTCGTGCAAGCCCGCGACGGTCGGGGTGAAGGTCTGGGTGGTCTGGACATTCAGGTGCAGGACGCGAAGGCAGTGCAGGCACAGGCCCGCGCCCGTGATTTGCCGGTCAGCGACGACACCGTGGTGATTGGCGGCATGCGCTTTTATCTCGTTTCCCCCTGACCACGGACAGGCGCAATTGCCGGGAGGCTTTGTATGGATCTGAATTACAGTGAAGAACAAAACATGCTGCGGGAAAGCGTGGCCCGCTTCGTTCGTGACCGTTACGACTTCGCCCAGCGGCAGCAATGTCTGAGCGCGGGGGAGGGTGCCGCGTTCTGGTCACGGTTCGCTGAGCTGGGCTGGCTGGCGATACCATTCAGCGAGGATCAGGGCGGCATTGGCGGTGGCGCCGTGGAGGTGGGCATCGTCATGGAAGGCCTGGGACGGGCCCTGGCCCTGGAGCCCTATCTGGCGCATATGGTGGCCACCCAATTGCTCGCCAGGGTGGCGAAGGAGTCGGTGAACGCACGCCATTTACCGGCGGCGCTGGCCGGCGAAAGCCGTCTTGCGCTGGCCTTTTCCGAAGCGGGAGGCCGCTACCATCCCGCCTTTTGTACCACCAGCGCTTCCCCTCTGGGGGACCGCTATGTGATTCAAGGGGCCAAAAGCGTGGTCCCGGGCGGACAGCATGCGGACCTTTACCTGGTGGTGGCGCGCACCGCCGGCCAAGCCAGGGATGAACACGGCCTGACGTTCTTTTTGCTGGAGCGCGATCATCCCGCTCTGCGGGTGCGTGAGTATCAGACTAACGATGGCACCGGTGCCGCGGACCTGACTTTCGAACAGCTTGAGGTGAGCGGCGACGCTCGCATTGGTGAGCTCCATGGTGCCTATGCCGAACTGGAATGGGCGTTGGACCTGGGGGTGGCCTATCAGGGCTGGGAGGCGGTGGGTGCCATGTCAGCGCTGTCCGACGCCACCTTGGAATACCTCAACACCCGCAAGCAATTCGGTAAACCCCTGGGTGCCAATCAAGCGTTGACGCATCGCATGGTGGATCTGTTCATCGCCGTGGAGGAAAGCCGCTCCAGCGTGCTGCGCGCCGCCCTGGCGATGGACGCGGAATCGCCGACCCGGCGGCGGCGCGAGTTGTCGCTGAGCAAAATCGCCGTTGATCGTTGTGCCCGCTTCGTCGGCCAGACCGCGGTTCAGTTGCACGGTGCCATGGGGGTCACCAACGAATTGCCGGTGGGGCATTACTTCAAACGTCTCACCGCCATCACCGCCACCTTCGGTGACAGCGAATGGCACGCCCGGCGCATCCACCGGTTGGATAGTGCCTCCTCCCGTGAAGCAGGAGTGGAACATGGACATTAATCTTTCTCCGGAACAGCAGCGATTCGCTGAGCAGGTGCGGGAATTCATCAGTCGCAACCTGCCTCGGGATATTGCTGAAAAAGTCCGCCGCGACCAACATCTGGACCGGGACGATCATATGCGTTGGCAGCAGATCCTCGGCAAACAGGGTTGGCATGCCTTTACCTGGCCGGAACAATATGGCGGCCCGGGCTGGTCGGTGATACAGCGGTATTTGTTTGAGGTGATCAGCGCGGAAATGGACTGTCCGATTATCCAGCCCTTCGGGCCGCGCATGGCCGGTCCGGTGATCTATACCTTCGGTACGGAACAACAAAAAGAGCGGTTCCTGCCCGGCATTCGCGACTCCAGTGTCTGGTGGTGCCAGGGCTATTCCGAACCCCAGGCCGGTTCCGACCTGGCTTCATTGTCCACCTGGGCGGAGGACAAGGGCGATCATTACCTGGTGAACGGCCAAAAAATCTGGACCTCCTATGCCCACCACGCGGACTGGATGTTCTGCCTGGTGCGCACCTCGAAAGGCGAACGGCCACAACAGGGCATCTCCTTTGTGTTGATCGACATGCGCACCCCGGGCGTGGATGTGCAGCCCATTCTAATGCTTGAAGGCACTCATTCGTTCAACACCGTGTTTCTAGAAAACGTCAAAGTGCCCAAGGAAAATCTCATTGGAGAACAGGACAAGGGCTGGACCTACGCCAAATTCCTGCTCGAACACGAGCGGGTGGACAATGCCGCCATCGGTGTGACCAAAGCGGCGTTGCGCCGGCTCAAACGTATCGCCAGCGAAGAAATTGCCGACGACGGCGGCCCGCTGATCCAGGATCCGTTGTTTCACCGGAAACTGGTGGAGGTGGAAGCGCAACTGCAGTCTCTGGAAGTCACCGCATTAAGAGTCCTGTCCCAGGTGGCCAGTGGCGAGGCGCCGGGACCGGTGGCATCGCTGTTGAAGATACGCGGTACGGAGATCGCTCAGCGTATCAGCGAGCTGGCTTCCGAGGCGGTGGGTGCGTTTTGTTTGCCTTACCAGCCGGACTATCTTCACGACGCCGGCGCGGAGCAGCCGGTGGGCCCGGCGCACGCCGCCACCGCCGCTAATAACTATCTGTGGCGCCGTTGCATGTCCATCTATGGCGGTACCAATGAAATTCAGCGAGAGATCATCGCCAAGCGGGTGCTGGAACTACAGACAACGTGACGGGCGGGTGACCTGATGTGGCTCAATCGCGTCCCTGTTCCTCGGAGAGACGTTCCTCCAGATAGCTCAGGATAAGATTGGAGCTGGCGAGAATATCCTCCTGGATACTGCTCTTGGCCTTTTCGCCGTCACGTTTGCGCAGGGCCTGGAGCACCGCGAGGTGCGGGTGGGTTTCCCGGGGTTCGCAGGGAGGGTGGGCGGTGAAGGCATTGACGGTCGGACCACATTGCAACCACAGATTGCGGACAATGCGGGAGAGAAACGGCATGTCCGCCAGGTCGCACAGGCTTTGATGAAAATGCACGTTTTCGCTCATCATCGCCAGATAATCCTTTGCTTCCTTGGCGTTGCACAACTGGTTATGAATTTGTTCCAACTGATCGATATCCGTGCCTCTGGCCAATTGGGCGGCACGCCAGGCCGCTTCGCCTTCCAGCATGACGCGCAGGTCGCGGATTTCCTTGTAGCGTTCCGGCGGCAGGATCGCCACCCGCACGGAACGTCTGTCTACTTGTGAGAGCACTCCCGAAGACACCAGCCGGGCCAGTGCTTCGCGCACCGGTGTCTGGCTGATACCCAGTTCCTCGGAAATTTCCTTCAACTTGATCTTCTCGCCGGGCTGAAAGCGCCCGCTCATCAGCGCCTGCCGAAGATATCGGTGTGCCTGGGCACTGAGACTGTCCTTGGTCAGGCCCACCGGGGCCTCGGGCGGGCGAGGCGTCTGTGAAGACATGAAGGCACTCACTTTTATATTTGACAGAAAATTAAAGGCGCGAATCTAGTATGGCGCCCCTGATCCGTCAAGGCGGAAACCGGAAAGAGCAGGGCTTGACGGTCAGAAATCGTTGGTTTTATATTTTGTATAAAATATACAAAATTATCCAGCAATACGCTTCACCCAACGCGGATACCAACAACAAACCCGGCTCCATAACCGAGCCGCTGGCAACAAGCGAGTACAACAATGAGTGATCCCCAACTTCTTGAACGGCTCGAGCAGGGCATCCTGTGGCTGACCCTGAATCGTCCGGAGAGCCGTAATGCCCTGACACCGGAGATGATCGGTCAGCTGCGCGAAACCCTGGAAAAGGCGGCGGTGGATCCGGCGGTGCGCGTGGTGGTTCTGGGCGGCGCGGGCAAGGGTTTTTGCGCCGGCGGTGACGTCAAGGCCATGGCGGACCGGGGCGACCCTGGGCCGATGGAACAGCGCGTGACCGAACTGCGCCAGTCCATGGAAAGCGCGCGGCTGCTCCACGAAATGCCCAAACCCACCATCGCCATGGCCCGCGGTGCGGTGGCTGGAGCCGGCCTGTCGCTGGCGTTGGCGTGTGACTTCCTGATCGTTTCCGACCGTCTCAAACTGACGTCCGCCTTTGTTAACGTCGGGCTTTCCGGTGACTTTGGCAGCACCTACTTCCTGACCCACCGGCTCGGGCATCGCGCTCGGGAATTGGCGCTGCTGTCTCCGCTGCTGGACGCCGCCGAAGCGGAACGCCTGGGTCTGGTGAACCGGGTCGTGGCCGATGCCGAGCTGGAAAACGTCACCGCCGATCTGGCCGCCCGCTTGGCTGCCGGACCGGGACTCACCCAGGGCCATATCAAAGCCAACCTCAACGCCGCCGAGCAGGGCGCCACTTTGGCACAGCTGCTGGACCAGGAAGCCTGGCGGCACATTCGCTGCAGCCTGACCGAGGATCATCAGGAGGCGGCCAGCGCCTTCGTGGAAAAACGCACGCCCCAATTCCGCAATCGCTGAAAACGCCGCATTGCAGCCCGCCCAAAGCGGGTACCCGCACTGAACAGGAGAGCACCATGTCTTATCAGGACATCGAATACAGCGTGAGCGGTCATATCGCCACCATTACCCTGAACCGCCCGGAGCGCTTGAACGCCTGGACCCATTTGATGGAAAACGAGATGCGTTCCGCCCTCGCGGTGGCCGAGGCGGACGATCAGGTGCGCGCGGTGGTGATTACAGGTGCCGGGCGGGGCTTTTGCGCGGGCGCTGACATGAGCCTGCTCAACAGCGCCGCCAGTGGTGAACGTGATAGCAACGATAAGGAAGACGCACAGAGCACAAGCGCCGATGATCCGGAAGGCAACTTCAGCCGTAAGTTCAGCTATCTGCTGCGGGTGTCGAAGCCCATCATCGCCGCCATCAATGGACCGGTGGCGGGCATCGGTCTGTGCATGACCCTGTTTTGTGATTTCCGCTTCATGGCCGACAACGCCAAGCTCACCACCGCTTTTTCCCGTCGTGGTCTGATCGCCGAGCACGGCGCCTCCTGGATGCTGCCCCGGCTGGTGGGCACCATGAACGCCCTGGATCTGCTTTATTCCGGGCGCCTGGTGCAAGCGGAAGAGGCCCAGAGCATGGGGCTGGTCAAGACCTTCCCGGCGGAGGGCTTTCTGGCGACGGTGGAGAACATCGTGGAGGAAATGGTGACGCTGTCCTCGCCGCGCTCCATCGGAGTGATGAAACGCCAGGTTTTCGACGGCCTGTTCCAGTCCTTGTCGCAAGCCTGGGACGTGGCGGATCGGGAGATGGTGGCGTCCTTCGACAGTAACGATTTCAAGGAAGGCGTTGCTCATTTCATGGAAAAACGCGCGCCGAACTTCACCGGCTCCTGAATCGCGCCCTTCCACCATGAGGACCCTGCGTTATGGATACTCTCGACTCCACGGAGATGCACGCTTTTCGCCGGGAAGTGCGTGATTTCGTCACCGTCACGCTGCCCGAACCGCTGAAACAACGCAGCCGGCAAGGATTTCATCCCAGCAAGGAAGACATGCGGGAGTGGACCGCCACTCTCCATGGCAAGGGATGGTCGGCGCCGCACTGGCCGACCTGCTACGGCGGCACCGATTGGTCGCCGCTGAAACGGATGGTCTTCGATATCGAACTGGCGGAAGCCTGGGCACCGGCTCCCAGCCCTTTCGGCCTGTACCTGATTGGCCCGGTGATCTACACCTTTGGCACCGATCAGCAAAAAGAGCGCTATTTGCCGCGCATCCTGGACGGCTCCGAATTCTGGTGTCAGGGCTATTCCGAACCCAACGCCGGCTCCGACCTGGCTTCGCTGCGCACCGCCGCGAAAAGAGAAGGGGATTACTATCGGGTCAACGGTCAGAAGATCTGGACCAGCCAAGCACAATTCGCCGACTGGATCTTCTGCCTGGTGCGTACCGACAACAGCGGCAAGAAGCAGAACGGCATCAGCATGCTGCTGATCGACATGCGCAGCCCCGGCGTGACGGTGAAACCGATCATCACCCAGGATATGGATCACTACGTCAATGAAGTGTTCTTCGAGGATGTGCGGGTGCCGGCGGAGAACCTCATCGGCGAGGAAAACGCCGGCTGGCGTTACGCTAAATTCCTGCTGGAAAACGAGCGCACCAGCAGTGCCTACCTGCCGCAGGCGAAGCAGGACATGAAGCGCCTGCGCGAAATCCTCGACCGCATGCGTGAGCAACAGACCGATGGAATCGACGACGAGGCGCTGGACGCGGAATGCGCGGCCCTGGAAATCGAAGTCGCCGCCCACGAGCTGGCCATTTATCGCATCCTCACCGACAACGCCAGCAGCCAGGCCGATACCGCCGCTTCCATGGTCAAGATCCAGGGGGCGCGGCTGCAACAACGTATCAGCGCCTTGTGGGTGGAGGTCCTGGGCATGCACGGACTCCCTCTTTTCCAGCCGCATCGGGAGCACGACTTCGGTGACCCGGCGGCGATGGGGGCCATGTCCCAGTTCCTGATTCGCCGGGCGGTGTCCATCTATGGCGGCACCAATGAAATCCAGCACGGCATCATCGCCAAACGGGGACTGCATCTATGAGGGACGCAACGTTACAACGGCGGCCGTTGGCCCTGGGGCTCAGCGAGGATGAACGCCAGCTCCAGGACAGTATCGAGCGTTTCATCGACCACGAATACGACCTGACGCGCCGTCGCGCGGCGCTCGCCGAAGGCGGTGACGATCCCGCCTTATGGCGGCAGATCGCCGAACTGGGGTGGCTGGGTGCCTGCCTGCCGGAAACCGACGGCGGCTACGCTCAGTCCCCCAAGGAGGCCCTGATCCTGCTGGAGCAATTTGGCCGAGGTCTGGTGCTGGCGCCCGTGCTGGATGCCATGCTGGTGCCATCGGCGATTATACGGGCGGCCGGGCAGGGCGAACGCGAGGCCGCGCTGTTGATGGCGATGATGGGCGGGGAGCGCCGCCTGGCTCTGGCCTGGGCGGAACCGGGGCGACGCTATGATTTGCGGCCGGTGACCACTCAGGCACGGCACGATGGCTACCAATGGCGGCTGCAGGGTACCAAGGCCACGGTACTGGGGGCTCCACAGGCGGACACGCTGCTGGTATCCGCCGCCGCCGATCAGGGGCCGGTGCTGATGCGGGTGCCGGCGGACGCGCCCGGACTGGCTATGACATCCTGCCCCACAATCGGCGGGCAACCGGCGGCGGACTTGTTTTTCGCCGATGTGCGCGTCGCCGATGACGCCCTGGTGGCCAGCGAGGAAAGCGCCGCGGCGGCGTTGCAAGCAGGGTGGGATTGGGGCGCGGCGGGAGCCTGTGCGGAAGCGTTGGGCGCCATGCGCGCGGCTTTGACGTTGACCCTGGAATACGTCGACACCCGCGAGCAGTTCAGCCAGCGATTGTCGCGATTCCAGGTGATCCAGCATCGTCTGGCCGCCATGGCCCTGGAACTGGAATACAGCCAGGCGCTGTTACCTTTGCTGGCGGCGCACCTGGATCGGCCTGGCGAGCGCTCGTCAACGGTCATCGCCGGTGTCCGCTCGCGTATCAGCGCGGCGGCACGCAGGGTGACCGCCGACGCGGTCCAACTGCACGGCGGCATCGGTGTCACCGACGAGGCGGCGGTGAGTCATTATTTCCGCCGCGTGGTGGCATTGGACCAGGCCTGGGGAGGGCACCGTTTCCATCTGCAGCGCTACCGTCAGCAGCGTCACGGCCACGATTTGATTCACGCCTAGCGGTGGTGCCACAACCGCCCGGTGTGCATCAATCAGGGCCACGAAGCCGCCGTGGGAGCGGCCTTGGCCGCGAATGGCTTGCCCCGCTGTTGGCAATTCGCTGGCAAGCCAGCTTCCCACGGCCGCTTCGTCGTCTTATCCGTGGCGAGACGGCTTGCGACTTCATCGCCGATCCTTGCCCATTCCTATGCCAAGCGCCGGCCGTGCCTGGCTTTTCTTTGACTTTTGCCGCCAACTGCCCCATCTCTTTGCCCATCGTTTGTTCGTTCGGGAGTTGATATGACGGCCTATTCCGTTCTGGATCTCTGTCCCATCCTGCGTGGCGGGGATCCCACCCAATCGTTTCGCCATTCCCTGGATCTGGCCCGCCACGCCGAGCAGTGGGGCTACACCCGCTATTGGGTGGCGGAGCATCACAACATGCCCGGTGTGGCCAGCTCCGCCACCGCCGTGGTGATCGCCCACATCGCCGCTGGCACTCAACGCATCCGGGTCGGTTCCGGCGGTATCATGTTGCCCAACCACGCGCCGCTGGTGGTGGCGGAGCAGTTCGGCACCCTCGCGTCCCTGCACCCCGGCCGCATCGACCTGGGACTGGGGCGGGCACCGGGCACCGACATGGAAACCGCCCGCGCCTTGCGTCGCGACCTGCAATCCAGCGCCATGGAATTCCCCCAGGACGTGCAGGAACTGATGGCCTATCTGGATGACCCGGACCCGGAACAGCGGGTCAAGGCGATCCCGGGCGTGGGCACCAAGGTACCGGTGTGGCTGCTGGGTTCCAGTTTGTTCAGCGCGCAATTGGCGGCCCGGCTCGGCCTGCCATTCGCGTTCGCTTCCCACTTCGCGCCGGAAGCGCTGCACGATGCTCTGGCGATCTACCGCGACCGCTTCGAGCCGTCATGCTACCTGGACAAGCCCTACGCCGCGGCGGGTATCGGCGTCTACGGCGCGGACGACAACCGTGAAGCTCAGCGGCTGTTTACCTCGGTGCAGCAGCAGTTCACCAACCTGCGCCGCGGCCGCCCGGGGCCGCTGCCGCCGCCGCTGGAAAACATGGATGAATTCTGGTCGCCGCTGGAACGGGCCGGCGTGGAGCAGGCGCTGCGTTGTTCCATGGTCGGCGATAAAACCACGGTCACCGAAGGGCTGCGGGAGTTTCTCGACAAAACCCAAGTGGATGAAGTCATTATTACCTCAGGCATATTCGACCACGACGCCCGTTTGCGTTCATACAAAATGGCGTCGGAGATATTAAGCGAATTGCCATGATGGCGGATTGATATCGCCGATTTGAGCGGTGGCCGGCTTGGATGGCCTGTTACAAAAAATCGTCGGGGACGATTTTTGACGTTACTTTAGTAATGGCCCGCAGGGAATCGTCATGGACGGCGGTTACAAAAAAGGGGACAGAAACCCTGGACAAAATCAATCGGTCGTTTCAAAGTGAATGACTGCACCGGCGGGTTAAAATCCGCCGGCCTCGGAAAAAAATAACAGCGAAAAAGGGGACGACCATGCCACGGAGCGGGCGGTTGATTCTTCCAGGGTATCCACATCACGTCATGCAGCAGGGATTCCGTGGTCAAACGGTATTCCACACCGATGGGGATTTCCGCAAATACCTGCGCGACATGCGCGAACTAAGAGAGGAACTGGGCGTGCGTATCTACGCCTGGTGTCTGCTCAGCAATCAGGTGCATCTGTTGCTGGACCCGGGCTCCGATCCCGAGGCTCTGCCGGAATTCATGAAGGCACTCTCTCTGCGCACCACGCGCCACCGTAACCGGCGGAATCAGCAGAACGGCAGCCTGTGGGAAGGGCGTTACCGTTCCTCCCCGGTACAAACCGGCTATTGGTTTCTCGCCGCCCTGCGTGGCATTGAGCTGCAAGCCGTGGTGCACGGTGAAGCGGCCCACGTGGGCAGCTACCGCTGGTCCAGCTACCGCGAACGAATGGGCAGAGCGGAACCCTATTGCCTCGACCTCCATGCTGATTACCTGGCGCTTGGCCGCACCGATGAAGAACGGCAGGAGAGTTACCGCCTGCTGATACGGCAAGGGCAGAGTGAGCAGGAGTGGCGCCATATTGAGCTGGCGCTGCGTCGCAGCCAGCCCATTGGTGATGATATGTTCACCCAGTCCGCCGCCATCAAGGCGTCCAGGACGGTTACATCACGTAACCGAACCCGCCCCCGAAGCCGGAAATCCTGAGCCTTTCAGCGCTTCCCCCGCTCGATGAGCGGGGGCTCTGCCTCTCCCTTCCCTTGTTCGTAAACTTCTGACGCCCTACGCGCCCTTTCCTTGGTCCGCGTTTCGGAACCTTGTTTCAGATTCCCATAAAAAACAGCAAGTTAAATAAATTAGAGTGTTTCGGGAATGAGTAAACCTTTACAGCATAAATGTATCTTTTTTGCCCGGACCTTGGGCCTTTTGAGCCTTCCAGGGAAGCAAAAGGGGGACAGGTAACTGAGGCTAAGTGATTGATTTAAGAGCGCCTTTAAAATGTAACTGAACGATAAATGGCGAATTTCGAAAGATCAACTTAAGACACAACTGTGCACCGTTGTAATCTCATAGTCAGTCGGTACGGGGGGCAACACAGCGACCGGTACCGGCTACGGCAAGCCAAGGAAGCAGTAACGACTTGCCACCAACCCAAAATATGGAATTAAGAGGAATTGATCATGAAGAATATGAAGAAAGCTTTGATCATGGCGATCGGCGGTGCGGCTCTGATGGGGGCTGCCAGTGCTCAGGCGGCTGTAAATGGTTACCAGGGCGGTGTTGTGGTGAGCTCCGCAAGCGCGACCTTCGCGGGCACCACGGTTCTGACCCGTACTGGTCTGCCCAGCCTGACCTGTACTCTGTCGCTTGACGGCACGATTACCCGCACTGCTACTGGCGCGGATATCGAAGTGACTGGTGGTAGCGTCTCCGGTTTCCTGTGTGGCGTGGTTACTCTGCAGAACTTCCCGTGGACTGCTTCAGTCCCTGAATCCGCGGCTCCCACCGCAGCGGCCTCCAACGTACCGGTTCCGGTGACCTTTAATGGTGTCAGTGTGAACCTGTGTGGTGGGCCGTTCACTGTGGATACAACGTTTACCAATGGCCCGACCGCGGGTGCTGTTCCGAACGTGGAGCCTTCTTCTTTCACTTTTGCCGGCGCAGCGTTGGGCTCCAACTGCTCTGTAAGCGGTACACTGACCGTCACCGATATGGCCGACGATATCGATGTCTACGATGATGGCCTGTAAGAAAATAAACTGAAACATGTTTAAAAAAAGCCCGCGTAATGCGGGCTTTTTTTGGGGAGTTAAAAATGAAAAGGAAGATTGCATTAATGACCGGTTTGGCCTGCTTGGGGTCCACTTCCTGGGCCGGTTTGTATCAAGGAGGTGTTGGCGTCCCAGAGGCTTATGCAACTTTTACAGGTGAATCAATTTTCCATAGAGACGGCCTTCCAGATTATCGCTGCGACACGATTATCGACGTTAATTTAGAAGAAATTGCCAGCGGTGTTGTTGTTGAAGTAAGTGGGTTTAGATTTGAAAATTCTTTTTGCCCTTTTTTTAAAGGAATAAACTTGCCTTGGAACGGTTTCATTCCTGATACAACACTACCAAATGATCCATCTGTAAGTATTCCTATAAGCCTTTCCGGGGTCGGGCTCAATGTGTGTGGCTCGCCATTTACTGTTGATGTGAGCTTCAATAATGGGGGAGGTTTGAGTTCTGGTGTTAACTCTGTTCCATCTGTTCTGGATATGGAAGCAGGAGAGCTTGGATCAAATTGCACTTTGAGCTTTACGTTGGAGACTGACTTGGGAGAAGATGTGGATATTCGGTAGTATTATCTTAATTTTTTGAAAAGGGAGCGAAAGCTCCCTTTTTTATTGGGGTGTGCTTGTGAGGGAGATTGCTTAGAAGTATTCCTCGACTAGTGATTGAAAGGTGTCTTGAGTGAGCCGGGGCAGCGCGTCTTTCATGAGCTTAAAGTAACGCCCCGCTAAATTGCAAGGGCGTTACTGGCAATCAAAGGTGTCTATAAGAAAACTCTTTAAATGGATTACTTTATCGGCTCGGACACATATTGAATGTTTGTTCCGGACTCAGGTATCCGGACCGGGATGATGCCAGCCAGGAGGCCTTGGTTGGTCCATATCTTAATATCAAAATCGATGTTGTCCGTGTTGCGCTGGGTTATGACCATTCTTCCATCATTCATAAATTCCACGGGGCCTGACAAGGAGATGGTTACAGGAACACTGATGGACGAATGTGAATTGTCGGTCACGGTCATGGGAATATGAGAGGTGAGGTCTATGCCATCAATGTACATATCAACGGTTGCATCAAGAACCGGCATGCCGTTCTCCTCACGGATCCAACCGGCAATAGGCGTGACTCGTTGATCGCCATTCTCAGAACTGTACCGCATCCGCATTACCTGAGCGCCGGATGAAGATTCCATCAGATAGAAGAAGAACCCTGCTTGGGTATATAGGGGTACGGCGGAGGACATCAGTTGGCCAGGCCAAATAATGACTTTCAGTCCTTTCCCTTCCTCATACTCATTGGTTACTTCCGTGACCAAAGAGCCATTCAGGTATGTGAACTTCTGTGACGGACACTCGGCAGCTTGTGTTAGCGCGGTGCCCCCAATGGGGGGCGGCGTTGGCGTTCCAGATAGTTGCACTTGTACTGCCTGTGCTCCTGTGAATCCACACCCGAAGTTCGCGCCGTTAAGACCCAGAAACTCCGTGTCAGGCATAACGTCTCTTACCGTGTATCCTGGTAGCGGCTGTCTGGACAGCAGCTTGGCGCTATTGGGTGGTGGTGCGATTCCACCGGGATCCAAATCGGTATTGGGAAGTGCGAGTGGAGGTTGATGGTCCGCACCTTGCTCCTGACGATCGGAGAACACCATTGCTGAGTAAGGGTTAGCGACAGCGGGATAAACAAGAATATTACCCATATCATCCATCAACATTTCTTGTGTTATGTCAAAGTTATGGTCATGTATGAAATTGGCATTGGCATCAAAGGACGGACCATTTTTCAGCGTCATCAAAACATTGTTGCTGGGTGGTTCGGCTCTAAAGAATTGAGCCATGTCGGGGCCGCCGCTTTCATAGTTAATCGGTGTGGTTTTAAAGAAATATTGTTTGTCGTTATTAACGCCATTTGCATAAGCGGAAATATTAAGATCAGCAAATATGGCGGTTTGCAACGGCAATCCGTCTAAATCGCAAATGGCCCCGCTTCCGCTGCAATCTGCCGTACTTGAATGGCGGTCTCCATTTGAACGAAGTACATACCGGTAAAGTTCACCCTCAACCCAGTTTTGTTCCGGCCAGAAAGTTATGGATTTCCCCGATTTTTCCAGTCTTCCCTGTACTGCTTCCCAGTCATCTGCTACTCCACCTGAAGCGCTGTGCTCGACAAGAAAGCTGCCTCCCAGAGATACGCTATGAGGATCGATCGCTTTAGAGAACTGCGCGATGATCGGTCTGTTCGCGGGAAGTGAAGAAAGTGGTAAAAGATCGTCCGCTGGTTTGATATCATCAGCGCCCCCTTGGTCCCAGCCAGGAAATGAATTGAGGCAACGGCCAACGATATTGTTCTCCAGGTCGGCTGTCGTGTGATCCAGCGCACAAGGAAAACCAGGGTAAACGGAGAGAACGAGAGGTGCGTGTTTGGGAACCTCCCTGGTGTCGTTTATGGGAGTACCATTACCGTCAACAAGTTTAAAACCGGTTTCAACGATGTAAGGTAAAGAAAAGGTCTCATCAATCGTTGCTTGGATGGGATTGCCTGCCCGATCGCTCACTCCACTATCTACCTGTAATTGATAGATATTTTCCTCGGTTTCGTAGTCATACTTCAAAGGTTCTTGAGGAGTAATGACCAGCGCCGCCCCATCAGCATGGACGTCGGTGGGGACTTCCATCCCGTTCTCGTACAGGCGGACTTGGTCTCGCAAACTTTCATTCAACAAAGGTTCGCTAAAGTTGAGAACGATGGGATCTCCAGGGATATACAGATCCGCCTTGCTACGAGTGATGCCATCGTGGTCGGTGTAGTCACCAAGAGTCCAGCTCTGCAGAACCGGCGGCTGGTTATCTTCCATCTCCGCCACCGCATCCACCGGCGGATTCTGCTGGTCCTTATACGATTGCAGCTGGAAGCTGAGCAGGCCGTAGCCGTATTCCTGGCCGAGCACGTTCGGTTCCACCACGCTGACGGCGTCGATGTTGAGTACGCCTTCGGTGGTGTCCACGGCGGCGGTGCCGATCAGTTCGATGTGCAGAATGTCCTGGGTGAAGGCGCCGTTGGTGCGCGGGTCCTCGGTGGCGATGGCCACGTCCATGAACAGGTGCACGATGCGCAGGGCGTCGCTGCGGTTGCTGTTATAGGGGTTGGGCACCAGGTAGCCGGTGGCGTCGCTGAGCATGCGCATTTCCACCTGGCCGGAGGAGAAGCCCGCCGGTACGTGGCCGCCGATCAGTACGTCGATGCTGCTGCCGTCGAGCACGGTGTTACGCGGCAGACGGATCGGGGTGACATCCGGGTACTGGGTGACGTCCGCCAGTTCCGCCATGACCGCGTTGTTGCTGGCCTGGGTGATGTTGGCGTCTTCGCCCAGCAGTACGCCGTTCACCGGCACCTCGTTAATCGGCTTGCCGGTCAGCGGTGACAGGTTGGTGCGGTTGGCGGAATCGGTGATGCGTTGCACCAGCACCGCCGGCTCACCACGCGGTGAGGAGTCCTTCGGCGTAAAGGCGATTTCGTCGCCGCCGAAGGTCTCGCCATAGACGCTGGTGATGCCGTCGCCCAGGCGCAGGGTGTAGGTTTCTCCCGGCGTCAGGTAGGAGAAATACTTGTCTTCGGGATCGTCGGATTGCGGGTTCGGGTCCACGGTCATGTAGCGGTCGTTGACCACCAGCACCGCGTCCACCAGATTGCCCTGGCTGTCGTACAGGCCCACGTTGTCCGCCGGCGCGGTGCTGCTGGCCGGTGCGTTGCCGTAGTGCACGGTGGCCGGGTCGATGGGCTGGCTGAACTGGAAGCGGAAGGTGGAGAAGTCCATCACCGGTTCGCTGCTACCGCCGTCGGGGATGCGCCGCTCGATGACGAAGTCGTCGCTGCTGACCACCAGGGAACGCGGGCCCTCATGCAGCGGCCGGGTGGTGAAGCCCAGCACCTGATTGGCGGCGGTGCCTTTTTCCAGTTTCAGGTTCTTGATCACCACGGTGTAGTCGGTGAGCGGTTTGAGTTTGTCGTCCGGGGTCAGTACCAGGCCGCGGGGTTCGCCGTCCACGGTGGAGAACGTCGCGGCCAGGGTTGGGCCACTGGCGTCGCCTTCGTGCAGGGTTATCGCCGCCTCGGCGGCGTCCACGGTGACGGCGCTGGAGAAACGCAGTACCACCGGGGCCGGCGTCGGCACTTCGGTCTGGCCGTTGTCGGGGTAGGCGTAGAGCAGGCTCTGGCGTTTGCTTTCACCGGCGTCGGGGCCCGGCATGTCGCTGCCGCCACCACCGCCACAGGCGCTGAGAATCAATGCGGAGGAGATCAGCAGGGCCCCCCGCTTCAGGGTCAACGTAATCATGACTACTCCTTAGAACTGCATGCTGATGGAGGCGGCGAAGACGTTGACGTCGCCGTCGGTCTTGACCAGGTCGTCGTTACCGGTCTGATCGGAGTACAGGTGGAAGCTGCGCTCGCCGATATCGTGATACTGGTAGGCCAGATCGAAGCGCACCGGGTGCTTGAAGCCGTAGACACGATTGGCGGTGGCGTGGAAGCCGATGCCATAGATGGTGCGGCGCGCATCCAGGTAGTTGATCTCCTTATTGACGCCGGTTTCCAGCGGCGACTCCTGATAGGCGATACCGCCGGAGAAGCCGATACCGGGCTCAAACTCGTATTCGACGCCGACACGGGGGATAAAGGTGTCCCGGAACTGAAGGTCGCCGACATCCTTGATGTCATCGTGGCCCGAGGTCAGTTTCTCCTCCAGCTTGGACCACTCCTGGAACTCCAGGGCCACGCCGGTGCGCCATTTGCCTTTTTTCACCTGGGTGCCGAACACATAGGTGTTGGGCTGGTAGGAGTCGATGGTGCTCAGATTGATGAACAGGCCGGGTTCCGGAATGGTTTCCGGGATGACCATGTTGGCGTCAACGCTGACACGGGCATAGGAGTAGCCACGGAAGGCAAAGGCGGTTTCCACGCCGTTGTACCAGCACTCGGCGTCGGGGCAGAAAGTCTCCTTCCAGTCCAGGCTCATGCTGAGGATGGGCCGCAGTACCGGCTTGGCGGTGACGTCCAGTTGTTCGTACTGGGTGTCGCCAGCCAGGTTGCTCCAGGCATAGAGCTTGGCGTCGGAGTGCAGGGTGATGCGGGTGCCGAAGCCGATGGCGAGGCCGCGCCAGATGTTGGTGCCGACGCCCAGGGACAGAAACAGCGGCTCGCGGCCGTGGCTGAAGTATTGCCCATAGGGGGCGGTGCTGGAGTTGAACGCCATCAATTCCTGGGAGTACTTTTCGGAGCCGATCAGCAGACCAAGCACGATGGGTTGGCCCAGTTCGGTGATGTCGGACAGATCGGTGCGCAGGCCGAGCAGGATCTGCTGGGCGGGATCGTCCTGGACCTTGTAGGTACCGTGGTTCTGGCTGTCCGCCTTGAGATTGGGGTCGGCGTGGAGCAGGCCGGCGGTCATTTCACCGCGGGTGTCGCGGGCCAGATAAGCGGGATTGTAGAAGGCGGTGGAGACCTGGGTGTTGAACATGGAGAGGGCCTGGACGGTGGCGACATCGCTGGGCATGACGCCGTAGGTGGTGGCCAGGTTACCCATGTTCGCGGAAGCTATCGCGGGGGCAAGCAACAGTGCGCCGGCGCGAAGTCCGTTTCTCAGGCGGGAGCGTGATGACATTGGTGACAATCCTCCAATTTCTTATGTGATCTTCTTGGCGTTTTTTTTATGTAGTGCCGCCCTCGGATTCGGGAGAGTAAAGGGGTGGAGCGGCGTACAAGGGGTAGGGTAGGACAGAAGTCACTGTGTCCAGAATTTGTCATTGAAAAGAGACTCTTCAAGACACTTGAAGGAATATAAAAAATCAATAAAAACAAATAGTTATGATTTTTATGTAAGTGTGTTGTAACGCTCTTTTGGCGCTAAGGTCCAAGGAAAAAAGAAACAAAAATAGCCCAAAAGTTTACTTTGCTCGAACCAATATGGGGACACAAAACGTATACCCTGACCAGCGCTGTACTCTGAAAAAGGGGACACGAAGCATAGGGAGAAGGAATTAGCGCTGGAATGCCCGTAAAGTAAGGGGTCGGCCATTGTTCCTGCCCGCCATGCACTATTGATTTTTAAGTAAACATGTGTTCACAACCGTGATGACGGCGATTTTTGTCTCGGCTGCCAACCGGGGCTGGAACGGACTGCTAAGCGTCTGTAGGAGCCAGCCCTGCTGGCGAATCGGCCTTGGCATGGTGATATTCGCTTGCAGGGTAAGCTCCTACAGAGATTTCGTGGGGTGGGGCTCTGAAAGGAGAGGTGGAAAAAATACGATAAAGCCCGTTTCCCGAAGCCCGGATCGGATCTCGGGCTTCAGGCATTGTTTGTCCCCGAGACGGGTCAGTGCTGACTGCCGGTGCCGCGAAGCCAGCTCAGGATCGATTCCCGTGTCAGGTAATGAGGTTTTGCGCGTGGCCGTTGGTCTTGGGCCGTTCGGGCTTTAAACGACCCAGTTTGACGTTTTTTGACGCGCGCACCTCACCGTTGGAAAAGGTATAGACGTCTCCGGTTTCGGAGAGAAACACGGTCCAGTAGAGCTCGTGTTCCGGCCCATAGTCGATCAGTACGTGGGCCAGTCCCTCGCCCCTGGGGGTATTCAGGGGAATCGCCGGATTCAACTGAATCATCATCATGGCCAGAACCTCCATGGTTAATGCCAACACCCCGATTGTGGCGTGAGGCGAAGCGGAAACACCATAAAAGGACTGTAAAAGTAGATGAACGGTTACCTGTTTTACCGTATTTGACCGCTTTTCAGCGTTTTTCGATGCAACCTTTGCGTGGATTGCCGATCACAGGAGATCCCGCCCTGACCATCACGCAAATTCGCAAAAGTGGTTTGGAGCGAAAGTTCGAGAACGGGTAGTTTAAAGGGCGTGTCCAATGGCACGACCGCATAGTGAATGGAGGCTGAAGAATGAATTCAAGGATTAATGCCCTGCTGGGCGGCGTGCTGCTCACCGTTGCCTTGCCGGCCCTGGCTGCCGAGTCGGAGCCGCTTCCGCTGGAGAAGGTGGCGCCTTATCCGCAAGCGGAGGAAGGCTACCAGCGCTGGGTGATCCGCCTGCCCGAAACGGAGAATCCGGCACGCATGCAAGTGGAGCTGATGCCCGGCAAAATTCAGTCGGTGGACTGCAACCACACCTGGTTCCACGGCAAGCTGGAACAACGGACTCTGGATGGCTGGGGCTATTCCTATTGGCGGCTGAGCGATGTCAGCGGGCCGGCGTCCACGCTGATGGGCTGTGGCGACGATACGCGCCGTGACGCCTTTGTCGGCGTCAACGGTGACGGCTTCGTGCTACCCTACAACAGCCGTCTGCCGGTGGTGGTGTACCTGCCGGAAGGGTTCGAGCTGCGTTACCGCCTGTGGCGCGCGGATGAGGAGCAGATGGAGGCGGAGCAGGAGTAGGCGCGTACACGGCCGTGGGATGCGCGCCCACGTCGTTCGCCGCCAGGGCGGCTCCCACAGCGGCTTGGTAGTATGATCCGGAGCCAGCCCAGACGCGTTGTGGGAGCTGCCCTGACGGCGAACTCAGTACCCTGGGAACCGATTCACAATTTCGGCGCCAAGCCACGACAACAACCGCTTGACTGGTGTTCAATGTCAGGCACGATGGAAGAAAAAAGTGCTCAGGAGGAGCCATGCCCCGGACCCAGCGTCCCGTTATAAACGGATATTTCAATTACTTCGAGCAATGCGGAGACGCCATGCGCAGCGTGTTCCGCGATAACCTCGATTGCCGCCGCTATCTCGCCAACCTGTACGAACTCAAATTGCGTTTTGAAGTGCCGATTTATGCCTGGTGCCTGTTGCCCGTGAGCGCCAGCATTCTCACCGGCCCGTTTCGCAGTAGCGACGACGCCACCGAATTCATGCAGTCACTAAGCTTGTTTCAGGTGGAGCCGCGCCGTATGCCGGCTCCGAGCACCGCCAGCCGTCGTTGGGAACAGCGCTTTCAGCTGTGTCAGGTGGCCCCGGGGTACTGGCCGCTGGCGTGCATGCGCTACATGGAGTTCCTGCCGGTACGGGCCGGTGAATGTGATATGCCCTGGAATTACTCCTGGAGCAGTTTCCGGGCGCGCATGGGCATCGAACCCAGTGCCTTGCTGGATCCCTACCTGGGCTACCTGCGCATGGGCAACGACGAAGAAGATCGCCGCGAATGCTACCGGCTGTTCATGGGGCGCGGTGTGCCGGATGGCGAGGCCGCGACCATACGTGAAGCCCTGCTCAGAGCATCGCCGTTAAAAGGATAACGACAAAGAGTAACGACGATTTCTGCCTTCCAAGCCAACATTGGCTCTCTTACGGCATCCAAGGGTGCCGTTTTTTTTGTGCATAAAACTTGTCCGTCAGGTTTTAACGGCCTCTTCAAAGAGCGTTGCTCATATTATTTTCAATAGTGTCTTCCGCTATGTCGGGGGTGCATTTTTATACGGAAAAACAAGGTCCGTCGCCTTTTTTCAGGTAGGCTGTCGCGGCAAAACAAAAGGGGACAGATAAAATCCGTACCATGGTGCCGATTTCGGGTTGGTATTTTTAGGGTGAAGTGTAAAATTATCGAAACATAATTAAAGACTGTGCAGAGAGCATGGCTATGCCACGGAAGAGGCGTTTTATTCTTCCAGACTTCCCCTGTCATATCATGCAGCGAGCCCGAACCGGTGAGCGGATATTCCGGGAGGTGGAAGAATTTCATAAATACTTGCTGGATGTTCAGGATCTGCGTACCAAACTGGGTGTGAGGATTTATGCATGGTGCCTGTTGAGCGATCAGGTCAATCTGCTGCTTGATCCCATGGGCGATCCCCAGCGCATTAGCGAATTCATGAAGTCGCTGTCGGTAAGAACGGTGCGCCGGCACAATCGCATCGCCAAGCGTAATGGCCGGCTTTGGGATGGGCGCTATCGCTCCAGTCCGGTGCAATGGGGCCCGTGGTCGTTGTCCAGCATGCGTTATATCGAAACTCTGCCCTTGAGTATGGCGGGGGTGGAGCATATTGATCATTACGACTGGTCCAGCCATGTCATCCGTATGGGATTCATGGCCGGTTATCCGCTGGATAATCATCCGGATTATCTGGCTCTGCACAGCGATGAAACAGAGCGGCAAAAGCTCTACCGCCGGCTTCTGACCCGGGAGATGGGGGACGCTGAATGGTGCCGTATCCATAACGCTATTCACCGCAGCCAGCTTACCGGTGATGACCGCTTCATCGACCAGGTGGAAAAAGCCACCGGTGTCCGTATGGCCCGCCGGGGGCCCGGCCGCCCCAAGGGCTCGTTGTCTCGAACCCCCCGCCGCCGCAAGGCACGCCGCCGCCGCTGAACGGCCAGCCACAAGGCCAGCCCCATTCGCCAGCAGGCTGTGGTTCCCACAGGCGGCGCTACGGAGCCGCTGTGGGAGCTTGCCTGCAAGCGAATACCCAACACCAGAAGTCCCATTCGCGTTGCAGGGCCACCATGGGAACCTCCTACAGGGAGCGACGGCGGAGATTGCGATAAAACACCACCTTGGATAAGGTTTATTCAATTGATTTATTGATTATTTGAGGTCCGTGCATGCCTGTGTCCCGCCAGGAACTGTTTGATGTGCTCTCCCAACTGGGCCGCGCTTTGGGTAATGGCCATCGGCTGGCGCTGCTGGAGCATCTGGCGCAGAAGGAAGCGCCGGTGGAGGAGTTGGCGGGGGCCAGCGGCCTGTCCATCGCCAATGCCTCGCAGCATCTCCAGCATCTGCGCCGAGCCGGGTTGGTCACCGCCCGCCGGGAGGGCCGGCAAATGGTCTATCGGCTCACCGATGAGCGCATTCTGAGGCTGCTGACTCTGCTGCAAGAGGTGGCGGAAACCCATCTGGCTGAAATGGAACGCCTTATGGGGCGGCTGTTCGCCGACGATGATGCCGGCGAAGCCCTCGAGCCGATGACTCGCGCTGAATTACAGCGGGCCCTGGAGGAGGGGGCGGTGACCTTGCTGGACGTGCGCCCCAACGCGGAGTATCAGGCCGGACATCTGCCGGGCGCCCTGAACGCACCGGTGGCGGAGTTGGAGAGTATGCTGTCGGCGCTGCCGCGGGACCGGGAAATCGTTGCCTATTGCCGTGGGGTCTACTGCGCGTTCTCCCATGACGCCGCCCGTCTGCTGCGTGAACGGGGCTTCCAGGTGCGCCGTTATCAAGCGGGCATCCTGGAGTGGCGCGCCGCGGGATTACCGTTGGTGGATTAGGGGCTAGGGCCTGTTCACACGGCGGGATGGAAATAGTGTGAACAGGCTCTGGCCGGGAGCCTGACATCTGTTAGACTCGAAGTCGGATCATGGAATGTCAAACGCCGTGAGGCGCGGACGAAACTGGCAAGAGGTAAACACCATGCTGGTGGAAACAATAAAAGAATCACAACAGCAATATCGACAAGCGGGCCTGTCCCAGGGCGTGGCACGGCAATGGCAACAGGGCGTTGAAAAGGGCGCCACCGATGTCGCCCGGTCCATCCTGCAACGTCAGCTGCAGCGCCGTTTCGGCCATGTCCCTCCCCACATCGAAGCGCAACTGAACGCGGCGCGCCTGGACGAACTGGACCAATGGATCGATCGCTTGTTCGATAGTCTGACCATCGGCGAAGTATTCCGCTGATCCGGCGTGATGATGTGCCGCCAGATGGCGGTGCTCAAGGGCTCTGGCTCATTTTTCCGAGGTGCTTTGCTGCCGCCAGGCCCAAAGCGCGGCGAGGGCGGGAATGCCGAAAAGAAACAGGTGCACCAGCAATTCTTCACCGAGAGCGTATCCGGCGCGCAGCCCCTGGCTCAGGTTGACGGCACTGACCAGCAGCCACACCACGATGAACCCCAGGGCCGCGCGGCCACGCCAGTGGGGACGGCTGAATAACTGCAACATCCCCAGCAACAGCAGCCCAGCGGCGATGAAAATAAGCGTACGCATGATGATTTCCCCAAATTAGCATCCCGAGGACGGCGGACTATGAAGCCGCTGTAGGAGCTTGCCTGCAAGCGAATACCCCAATCAGAGGCCACATTCGCCAGCAGCAGGCTGGCTCCCACAGCGGCTAGCGCTGACGGACCATGCTCAGCGCGTGGTGTAGCCGCCGTTGGCGAAAATGGTTTGGCCGGTGATCCACCAGCCTTCGGTGGCGAGGAAGCGGACGATGGGTTCGATGTCCTCAATTTTTGTCAGGTCGCCGTTCATTGCCTGGGATTTATGAAACTCCACCCGTTCCGGGGTCTCCTGGGGATAGAAGAAGGGCGTGTCCATGGGGCCCGGGGCGATGGCGGTGACGGAGATGCCACGGGAACCGAACTCCTTGGCGGCGGCCCTGGTGAAGTGGTCCACCGGCGCTTTACCGCCGGCATAGGTGGAATAGCCGTCGGTGAAGGCCCCCAGCAAGGCGGTGACGATGGTGATGATCTTGCCGTTGTCGTTGAGGGTCCGGCCCGCTTCCTTGATAAAGAAATAAGCCGCTTTGGAATTGATGTCGAACATCGAGTCGTACTCGTCTTCCGACGTTTCCAGGATCGGCTTGCGCAATACTTTGCCCACTGTGTTCACGGCGATGTCCACGCCGCCGAAGTGGGATATGGCCTGATCGAACAAGGCGGTGACCTGATCCGGTTTGCTCAGGTCGCCCTGTACCGCCAGAGCCTCACCGCCGGCATTCTTGATCGCCTGTACCGTGGCTTCGGCGTCCGCCTTGGAGCCGTCGCTGTGATAGTGCACCACCACCTTGGCTCCGCCTTCCGCCATCTTGCGGCTGATCAGGCCACCCAGGTTCTTGGCGCCGGCGCCGATCACGGCCACTTTGTTTTGCAGAGTCTGCGCGGTCATATCCGTTGTCTCCTTTACTGGACTTTAGCTGCGTATGTGATGTGGTGCATCCCTGAATCAAGGGCAGGGAAGGTCACCATCCTCGTTGAGGTTAACTACCTGTATTCCAGGGATCATGCCTCCTTTCTCGACAGCACTGTTCGAGCTAAACGAACAATGAGCATTACCGCGATTAGCATGCAACCGGGGGAGGAAGTTATGCAATCGACTTGGCGTATTTTTGGGATTTAAACGGGGGCACGCTTTTCCTGAATCCATGCCGCCTCGGGTTTGCCGCAACGCGGATTGCGCTTAACGCAATCGACCCGGGGAAATCGTGCCGCCTAGGATGAGCCTTCCAGAGGGAGAGCATGATTATGAACAATAGTGACCCGACCCGTTTTCTGGTACAGCGCGACGATCCGCGTACCTTTCGCTGGCAGCGGGATGAGCGATTATTTGGTTTGTCAGAGGGTGAGGTTGAGGTGGCGGCGGAGAAATTCGCGCTCACCGCCAACAACATCACCTACGCGCGTTTGGGAGACAGCGGCCGTTACTGGGACTTCTTCCCGCAGGCGGATGGTTGGGGTTCGGTGCCGGTGTGGGGCTACGGGCGTGTCATTGCCTCCCGGCATGAGGAGATCGCAGAGGGAGAGCGGATTTACGGCTACTTCCCAATGAGCAGCCACCTGCGCCTGGCACCGGAAAAAGTGACCGCCCGGCGGTTTCTGGACGGCGCCGGGCATCGCCGCGGGCTGCCATCCACCTATAACGAATACACCCGCGTGACCGGGCCGGAAACGGATCGGGAAAACCCCCATTTGGTATTGCGTCCCTTGTTCAGTCTGTCGTTTTTTCTGGCTGACTGGCTACAGCAGCAGCGGGCTTTCGGTGCCGAACAGATCCTGATCTCCAGTGCCTCAAGCAAAACCGCCCTGGGATTGGGTTTCATGCTGACCGGAGCGGACCGCCCCGCCGGCGAGGTGATCGGGCTTACCGCGCCGGCCAATCGGTCCTTCGTGGAAAGCACCGGACTCTACGACACGGTGCTGTGTTATTCCGATCTGGATACGGTCCGGCGTCGGCCGTCGGTGTATGTGGACATCTCCGGCAACCAGAGCAGCAGGGCGGCGGTGCATCGCCATCTCGGTGATGCTCTTCGTCACAGTTGCCGGGTAGGCTTTACGCACTGGGACGCGGCTTCGACGAACCTGCGTGAACGGGAACCGGGGTTACCGGGCCCGCCGCCAACCTTGTTTTTCGCGCCGGACCATATTCTCGCCCGGCGGCGGGCCTGGGGCGCGGAACGTCTGGCCGAGACGGTGCGGGATCACTCCGCGCGCTTTTACCGGCACGCGGCACGATGGCTGGAAATCCAGTCGTCCCATGGGCCGGAAGCGGTGGAGCAGGTCTATCTTGAGGTACTGGAGGGCCGGGCACGCGTCGATCAGGCAAACGTGCTTTACTGGTGACCTCTGATCCGAGGAGATGCGAATGTGAACCGGCGCTCGCCCCCCTGGGGGGCAATCGAAGCGTTCATCGTCGCCGCGCGCACCGGAGGGTTTCGCGACGCGGCGGAGAAGCTGGGGCTGAGCCCGTCGGCGTTCTCTCGCCGCATCCAGGCTCTGGAAGAACACATCGGCGTGCAATTGTTTGATCGCTCCGGGCCTTCTCCGCAACTCACCGCCGCCGGCCGCCGCTATCTCCTGCGCCTGGAACCTGGCTATCAGGCCCTGCGTGCCGCTACCGAATGGATGGCGCCGGATCCGATCCATCGCCCATTGCGGGTGGGCATTTCCCAATCCCTTGCCATCAGTTGGCTGCTGCCTCGCCTGCATCGCTTCCAGACCCGTGAGCCGGGCATCGAACTGATCCTGCAAACCCGTTCCGGCGACATCGATCTGGTCGGCGGTGCCGCAGATGTGGGGATTCTCTTCGGTGACGGGCAATGGCGCCATCTGGTCTCGGAGCCGTTGATGGCGGTCACCGCCGAGGTGGTCTGCGCCGAACGGCTGGCCTACGATCTGCCGCCGCCCGCACGGATTGAGGATTTGCCTCGTCACCGCCTGCTTGAAGCGGTGTATCCCGCCAACCAGTGGCGCGACTGGTTCCACTGGGCGGGGCAACCGTCCTGGTCCGGCCAGGAACGGCTTCGTTTCGACAGCTTGCAGGTTTTGTATGAAGCCGCCGCCCGTGGCCTCGGTGTCGCCCTTGGTGTTCGTCCCCTGGTGACCCCGTTTCTGGAAAGCGGGCGCCTCGCCGTGGCCTTTCCCGGCACCTGGGCGATTCCCGGCCATTACCACATCGCCACCGCGCCCGGGCGCCGGCATGACCGGGCCGTGCAAGTGTTCTGGCAGTGGCTGAAGGAGGAGGCGGCTGGCGCGGTGCCGTTATGAGCCCGAGGGCGGCGCGATCAAGGCCATCAGGGAATCAAGCAGTTTTCTCATTCGCGCGGGGGTGAAACGTTTGGGCTCGATGGGGTTCATCAACATCCAACCGTCGCCAATGGCAACCAGATAATCGGTGAGCAGGTCAGCTGAAATGTCGTCGCGAACCTCGCCGCGCTTCTGGGCGGCTTTCAGAATCGAGACGTATTTTCGGCGGAAGTTGGCATAGCGCCTGGCGATGATGTCGGCGAAGACCGGGTCGTTTCGTCCTAGCGCAAGCAATTCCGATGTCACTGGCCAGAACGCATTCTTCCGGCTGGTCAACTTCATCCACTCCTCGGAAAGACGCTTGATGTCACCACTTTCCTCAATGCCCTTCAGCATGACGTCGAAGCGGTCGAAGGCGTGTTCAAGCAGGGCCACCACCAGTTCCTCCTTGTTGGAGAAGTAGTGGGTCACCACGCCGGTGGTGCAGCCGGCATGTTTGGCGATCTTGCGCATGGACGCCTTGGCATACCCTTCCTGGGCAATCACCGCCGATGTCGCCCGCAACAGCTCCTGGCGTTTTGCTTCGTGGTCCCCGGTCGGGCGGCCCCGTCTTGCCGATTTTGGAGTGCCGTCTTTGCTGTGCATGGTCTGACTCTGATCCGCCTGTCGCGCCTGTTTCGTTGGAACCCGGAAACACGACCCGCACGAGCCGACCACGACAGGCGTGGCTGGTTCGCCTGAGCATGGTTTGGAGGCTGGGAGGCATCCGGATGATAAAGACCATCATGATAATACATTCAGGGGGCCTTATGCCAAGGCAACACAGTGTTGGGGCGGACTTGGGCGAGCGAGGGAGAGTCGCATTGGTGTTTGCGGTTCCGGAATAATTAAAATAACATATGTTTTGGTAAATATGCTCTTGTCCACATTTGCATAACGATGGTTGTCAAAACGGAGATGACACGGGTATGTGGGCAAGATTCTTGCGAGCAGGAGAGAAAAACAAGGAGACTTTCATGCAGATCACCGAGGCTCAGAAGGATGCATTCCGTAACGACGGAGCAGTCCTGATCAAGAACTGTCTCAACGAGACCCAACTGGCGAATTGTTACGAGGCCTTTAAGTGGAACGTCGCCAATCCAGGCCCGTACCATTTCCGCAAGTTGGACGGCACAAAGCTGCAGACCCACATCGATAACGCCAATCCCGCCGTTAAGGAGCACTATGATAATTTGGTGAAGACGCTGCCGTTCGCCGAGATATTTCAACAACTGTGGGGCTCGGAACACGTCTGGTACTTTGCCGAGGAGATCTTCTCCAAGGAAGGCGGCAATAGTGGTCGCGGCCCCTGGCACCAGGACACCGCCAACCTGCCTTGGGCGGGCCCGCATTGGGGCAACGCCTGGATCACCTTCCAGCCCATTCCCAAGAAAAATTCTCTGGAAATCGTTCGCGGTTCCCATCGAGGCATCCAGTACGACGGCTCGACCTTCGCCAATCCCGACGACCCCACCGAGCCGTTGCACGCCGACGGCACTTATCCGCGTTTACCTCATATTGACCGGGATCTGGCCGAGGACCCGAATTCGTGGGATGTGATGTCCTGGGCAGTGACGCCTGGAGATGTGCTCTTCCTTCATCCGCGTTCGTTGCATGGCGGAGCCGCCGTGGATGCCGAATGTCCCACGCGCCACACCCTGGTATTGCGTTTCTTTGGTGATGAAGCCCGATTCCGTTGCCTGCCCGACGCCAACCCGCATTACGCGCGCAATGGACCTCTGTTCAGCGAGGAAATGGCCAAGCTTGAAGACGGCGGCCTGTTCCGCTCACCGGTATTCCAACAACTGGCCTGAATCGGCCTCGAAGGAGACACATAATGAAACGACAAATGATCAATCCCGAAGGAACCGGTGATCTCTACGACCGCCTGCACCTTTCTTCGGCGACCCGCGTCGGTGACACCATCTGGGTGTCCGGCCAGGTAGGTGTGGATCGGGCGACTGGCGCGGCCGGGCAGGGCATGGAGGAGCAGGCCCGGCTGGCATTCGAAAATCTGAAGTACGTGCTGGAGGCGGCCGGCGCCGATATGGCGGATATCGTTGAGATCATGACGTTTCATCTCGATATGCACGGCAGCGACATTCAGGAATTCGTCAAAGTGAAGGATGAATTCCTGACGAGTAATTATCCCTCCTGGACCGGGGTGGGTGTCACTCAACTGGCCCGCCCGGAATTCAAGATCGAAATTCGCGCGGTGGCTGTCGCCGGGTGCGGCGCCGACTAGCCGGCTCACCATGACACGGGCCGCTCCTGGCGTTGGAGCGGCCCAGCGGCCATTTTTACAACAAGAGGAAAACCGAATGACCCAGACTCGTAATGCCGGTCTTTACGGTACCGGCAAGGCGGCCGGCCAGATCGTGCGCGCCCTGGAGGCAAGCCCTCACCGGCTGACCACGGCGATCTCCTTCCTCGAGGAAGAAGCCGGGCAGGACATCGGCGTGTTGACCGGAGGAAGTGCCTTGGGGATCCCGGTGACCACGGACCTGGAGGCGGCGATAGGCTCGGGGGATTTCGACGTGCTGCTTTACGCCGGCCTGTCAGGCGACGTGCTGTACCACACCATGGGGTTATGCGCCGAGGCTGGCGTCGACCTGGTGCACGCCTGCTTCGCTCACCCCCGCCTGCGACTGGCGCCGGACCTGTACGCACACCTGCAGTCGCGGGCCCAGGCGTCCGGTTCGCGTATCGTTGGCACCGGCATATTGCCGGGTTTCTGGCTCGATGTAGTGCCTTCGCTGCTGACCAGCGCCTTGCCGGCGCCGGTTTCGATCGTCGGGCAGGCCTGCTCCGACATCACTTCCTGGGGCTTCGGCGTACTGGCGAATGAGCTTGGTCTGGGACAGCCTCCGGAGGACGGACAGGGACCCGTGGGGGGCATCCTGCAGGAATCAGCGCAGATGATCGCCGAAGTGCTCGGTCTCGAGGTCGGGCAGCCGAAACGCCACGGAGGCTTCGTGGTGGCCGAGGCGGATGCTGAAGTGACCGGTATCAATATTCGACCCGGGGACCGTATCGGCTTTGAAGAGTACGCGGTGATCACCCATGAGGGCCGGGAGCGGGTACGGATCGGCTGGACCGGTTTGCCTGGGGGCGCCTTCAGTGATTTCAAACGCGGGCTGTCGGTCAAGGCGATCGGCGGTGACGGTACCGAGATTGTTATTGATATCACCAACCCGCTGGATCCGTATCCCGGCACGGCGGCACGTTTTATCCACGCCGTCCATGGCGTGCAATCCCTGCCAGGAGGTCTGCATACGCCGGTACGGCTCAGCATCTGACACCATGGAGAGAGAACAAACTGATGTCCACCGAGACAAGAATCTACCGAACACTGGGCGGCTGGGTGGAAGCACCGGACGACCCGCGACCCGAACTCGACGGTGAAATTAACGCCGATGTGGTGATTGCCGGCGCTGGTTTGGCCGGGTTGTGCGCGGCATTGGAACTGACCCGCCAGGGAATGGAGGTGGTCGTTCTCGAACGCGGCTTTGCTGGCTGCGGAGCAAGCAGCCGTAACGCCGGCTATCTGGCCGGCGGGCAGGGGCTCAAATACGACCGCTTTCTCAAAACCGTCGGCATGGAAAAGGCCAAACGGATCGTGGAGTTCTATGAAGAAGGTGTTCGTTTCGCTGAAGCCCGCTTCAAGGAGCATGACATCGACTGCGATTACCTTCAGTCGGGTTTGATTCGGGCCGGGATCCATCCGTCCCAGGAAACGGCGGTACGCAAGAACATGCGTCTCGAGGCGGAGCTTGGTCTTTCCGCTGAGTTTCTGGACCAGGCGGCAATGCGGTCCCGAGGTATCCCGCCAGCATTTCTGTTTGGCAGTTACGTGGCGAGTGGTGGAACTCTGAACCCTGGTAAATATGTCCTTGGCTTGCGGCGTGCCGCGCTGGAGGCGGGAGTCACTCTCCATGAAAACACACCGCTGCTATCCTATGAGGACGGGCCCATCGTCAAGGCGCGGACACCGCGGGGTTGTGTGAATGCGCCTGTGCTGATGTTAACCACCAATGCCTATACGCCGGGGCTCGGACTGCTCGATGATCAGGTGGTGCCGCTGCGGTTGTCGGCCATCGAAACCGAACCGCTTTCAAATGAGCAACTGGCCGCGCTGGGCTGGCCCGGACGCGAAGGCATCACGACGCCGCACTGGATCATGGAGAGCCACCGTTTGACGGCGCGCAACACCCTGGTGGTCACCACCAAGAGATTGCGGTACCCGTATGGCTCGCGGACACCGGAAGCGCCGGAGCAAAAGCAGTACCAAGCGCTTTACACCGCGCTGCAGGACCGCTTTCCGATGTTGAAAGGTATCGCCATCAGACACTGTTGGAGCGGTTATATCAGCTACGCCAACGATGGTCTGCCGGTAGTGGGCGTCACCGCGGAAAACCGGAATGTCTATTATTCGGCGGGATGTTGTGGGCACGGTGTTGGCACCCAAGGGCTGGTGGGGTACCTGCTGGCTCGCCACATTGGCGGCTTCACGAACCCGATGCTGGCGACACTGATGGATCACGTCACACCGGCCATGTTGCCCAAGCCACTGCGCTGGTGCACCCTCAATCTGGCACTCAACGCCGCGGGCCGACTGGATGATCGGCTGGACAGAAAAGTGCGCTCTATTTGACTCCCCTGGTAGCATCAACCAAGAAAGCCGCCCGTTTTGCAACGGGCGGCTCGCACGACTGGGAATGAGACAGGGAGTCTAACTCGCGGTAGCCTCCACCGCCGAAATCTCCTCCAATGATCGCTTCGTGGTTCGTGGACCAAGAAGAAGAACGATAACCGAGAACAGCACATAGGAAGCCGCAGCCGCGATCATAACCCCTTCGATTCCGCCCTGGGAGAAAAGAGCGGCGCCGAGAACGCCGGATACAGCCCCGCCAGTACGCCCCGCTGAGAGGATGACGCCGGTGCCGAGACCACGAAATTTCAACGGAATCGCCTCGGGAATGTAGGTGTAGTACACGTTTATGACGATGCCCGTGATGATCGCGGCGGCACCGCCCGATACGATGACCATCCAATCATCTGGAGACGTTCCCAAAAAGACCAGGGTAATGGCGCTTATGACAGCGGTTATGAACATAAGGTTCTTTCGTTCAAAAAGATCCATGATGAAGAAGGTCACGAAAGGAGTAACACAGTAGACCACATTCCATATCATCTGAATGCCATACGCCTTTTCTTCACTGTAATGCAGGCCCTCGACCAGGGAATACAGAGCCCAGTTGGCAAAAAGGTAGTACCCCAGCGTCGCTCCAAAGAAGCCTATGGAGATAATCGACACGACACGCAGGATGCTCTTGTCCGTGATCAGATCTCGCAGGGAAGGGCGCTCACTGGATTGATCGGGAACCGGCTTGGGCTCGCTCAAAGGCCCTTTTCTCAATGCCTTAGCCTCCAGCTTTTCCACAATGGCCCTGGCTTTCTCTGATTGTCCGACGGAAACGTACCACCGCACCGATTCGGGCAAGAGGAAATAAATCAAGGGAACTATCAGGATGCCGACGCCACCGGCCATGAATAGATGTCTCCACGCATTCGGGCCACCGTGCGGTAGGACGTACATGGCAAGGAAAGCGGCTCCCACGGCGGAGAACATCAAACCACCGGAAACCACTGACAAGAATCGCCCACGACTCCGGCCCGGAAACATTTCGGCGACATAAACAAGGAGGACGGAAGTGGCGGCCTGGACGCCAATTCCAGTAATAACCCGGGTAATGAGCATGACCTCGAAGTTCTGAGAAAGGGCGGTGCCGATGGCTCCGAGTGAATAAATCGCTGTCGCCCACATAAGAACGGGGCGGCGACCGAGCTGGTCAGCGATCCTGCCACCAATCAATGCGCCGACGATCATTCCAACGAAAAAGGCACTGTTGACAAAACCGATCTGTCCGAGGCTGAGATCGGTGTGGTTTTTTATTGCCGGCGTTGAATACGCAAAAATTGCATTGTCGTAGTACTCAATCATCAGATTGGCGGCCAGAACCAGGGCCCAGATGATATGTGATGACACCACTGGAAGACGGTCCAATCGTGCTGATAAATCCTGATTACTTCTTTGGGGGACGCGAGAGTCCACCATGGTGGAGTACTCCATATTGTTCTCCTGATTTGTTTTTGTGCTCATTGATTTGCCAGGAAAGAGACCAGCGAACTGACTCTGGTTTTCGCAAACAATGACGGACTCTAGCTTCAAATAATGATTTGCACAACACTTGTTGCGATAAATTGAATGGACTGATACATTGCATTGGGATGATGTTGTACCTAAGGGCTGAAACAAAGTGGATAGACTCAAGTCATCAAGCCGATACCGCTAATAAATAAGATGGGAGAGTACCTATGGCTGATATCAGCGAAGCCGCGATGAAGATAATTGCCGAGATGATGGAGAGACCCGTGATCTCCCGCGAGAATGATAACGAGGCAATACTGATTCATGATGAGGATCTGCCGCATATTGCGTTGCCTGACGGCTCCACGATGCAGCTTCTCCATGTGGACATAAATCAGAATCTGTGGGTGATTCGGAACCGTTTCAAACCAGGATTTTGCATTGATACCCATTACCATACCGGGCCGGTTTTTGCCGTCACGCAGTCCGGAGAGTGGTTCTACAAGGAGTATCCGGATAAGATCAATAAAGCAGGCTCATACCTGTATGAGCCCGCCCATTCCATTCATACTCTGGCGGTATCCGAGCAGGCCTCGGAGGATGCAGTGGTCTGGTTCGCGATCTTCGGCAGCAATGTCAATATTGATGACGACGGAAATGTGACCAGCGTCCTGGATGCCCGCCTGATGCTTGAGTTGTACCGGTCTCTATGCGCGGCCGAGGGTAAAAGTTGTGACCAGATGATCGTTGTCGGAGAATGACATGCCGGCAATGAAATCCGTATTTGTAACCGGGGCGGGTGGGTTCATTGGCAGGCATCTCATTGAGCGGCTGCAGGCTGAAGACGTCGAAATTGTTGCTCTTATGATGCCAGGGGAGCCGAAACCCGATAGCTGGGGTGACGAGGTTCGTATCGTCACCGGCGATGTGCGTGATCTGATGTCCTTGGCATCCGACATTGGGCCGGTGGATACCGTCTTTCATTTGGCCGCGGTGGTCAGTGACTGGGGGGCGCGCCAAACCCACGTGGATATTACCGTGGGTGGCACAGAGCAGGCGATCGAGCTGGCACTTCATTGGAAGGCCCATTTCCTAGTGACAACCAGCATCTGTTCCTATGCTTCGGCTCTGGCCAAGGGGGTACTGACAGAGGAGAGCCCGCTCGGAAAGGCTTCATCGCCTTATGAGTTCTGTAAACAGGAACAGGAAAGGCTGACTCGGGAGGCGGTGGTCAGACGTGATCTGAAGGCTACGATGATTCGTCCCGGAAATGTCTTCGGTGTTGGCAGCGTCTCATGGGTGGATCTACTGGTGGAGGCCCTTCGCGGTAAGGTTCCCTGCATGATTGGTAGTGGTGATTGGGATGCGGGGCTGGTTCACGTCAGGAATCTGGTCGCTCTCATGGTAGCGGCGGCGCGGGTTGAGAATCCCACCGGTGACGTCTTCAATGCCACGGATGAGTTCGGAGTTACCTGGAAAACCTACCTGACACGTCTGGCCAGCATCGCCGGAGCACCGCCGCCGAAATCCATACCTCAATCGATGGCCAAAGTGCTGGCGACCTCGCTAGAGTTCACGGCCAAAATGAGAAAGCAGCGAGAGCGGCCTACGATTACCCGGCAATCTTATCGTCTTATGGGAGGTCCCAACGAAATCTCCAGCGCCAAGGCGCGGCGGCTTCTGAACTATGAGCCTGTCATGGGGTTTGATGATGCTATGCAGGAGCTGGCGCGAAATCTGGGGACCATGGATAAGACCGGTTTGAACGAGTCGCCTTGGATATGGGTTACCGGTAGCGCCAGCGGTTTAGGACGTTATCTGACCGGCCAGTTGTCACAAAAGGGGTATCGCGTTCTGGCGACGGATATCTGCGACGATGGGCTGAAAAGGGCAGCTCGGGAAGACCATTGGCCAAAGGAACGGGTCGTGACGGAGCAACTCGATGTTACCGACCTTGGCCGGTGGCAAGCATTGTTGTCGCATTATGAGGAAAAAGGCATTGTCTTTTCACATCTTCTGAATGTGGCGGGCTACATACTGCCGGGCGTCTTGTTTGAGAACATGGTTGAACAAACCCGGAAGCACCTGGAAATTAATGTAATGGGGTCAGTGAACGGCTGCCAAACGCTCATGTCCCAGTTTCAAAAGCGCGGTGCTGGACATATGGTCAATGTGGCTTCATTCGCCGGCTTCGGCCCGGCGCCAGGTGTCGCGTCGTATTGCATGTCCAAGGCGGCGGTGCGTAGCTTTTCTCTTGGGTTGGCCATGGACCTTCAGACGGCCGGTTCGAAGATTAAGGTGTCCTGCGTGTGCCCCGATCTGATTGCCACGCCGATGATGGAGAAACAGGTCGGTTTCGGCGATCACTCGCGCCTGGTTTTCTCCGTGCCCAAGCCGTTAAGGGTGACAGAGGTGGGAAATCTCATTCTGGGTAAGGTATGGGATAGGCAGCCCATGCAGGCGACCATACCGTATGGCCGCGGTCTGATCTCTCGCATTCTCGCTATTAGTCCTGACCTGTCTCTGAAGGTTTTTCGTCGGCTTGAAGACAAAGGACGCCGGAATCTTGAGAAAGCTCGGGATGAAATGTCGCGGGTGTGACCGGTTCGGAGCTGTTGCACGGCCCCTCAGCGAATAGAGGGGCCGCTTTTCTATTGGCTGTCAGTTCTTAGGGGAACGTCTAGAAATCGACGGTCAGGTTCAGGCTGGTGGCCTTGGCATCTTCATCAAAGGTTGCCATGCTGCCAACACCACTGAGACCGTTACCGTGCAATCCTTCCGCGGCTCTGTTTTTCTCCAGGTATCCCAGGTTCCACCAAAGTTTGACGCCTTTCCTGATTTTGTAGGTGAAGCGTAGATCATAGACCATGCTGCTTTCCTGCTCTTTTGCCGTATACGAAAGCTTGCCATGATTGTCAATGTGTAACCTGCCCACGGCACCGGTGATGTTGAGTTTGGGCGTAACGTCGAATCCGATCTTGGTGGCGATCAAGTTCTGATCGAAGCCCTTCAAGCCGAAGCCCTGCCCGATGGCGTACAGACTGGTGGGGTTGTTGGTAGCCGTGGGGTTGCTATTGAGCATACTCGACCAGGTATCGAATCCAGGAGAAACATAGCCCCCGTCCCAGACGCCCACGACCTGCAAGCCGAACTGCCACGGTGCCGAATCCCGTACCAGGCGAAGGTAGGCCGCGGGGGAATCACTGGAGAATACCTGGCCGGTTGTCTTTCCGTCACCATCACGATATTTGACGTTGCCACCGCCAAACCAATTGAAACCGGCGGTAGCGGTGAAGTGGCCGATGTCACCGGAAACGTAGCCGGTGAGCAAGTTTACGCCGCTCATGTCATAACCATTGGCGTCAGGGGTACCATACCCGGAATCATAGCTGTTTTCCCATACGCCATAGAGGAGCCCGGTCTTGATGCCGTTGAACTTCGATATCACCCCGACGTCGACCTCACCCCCATTGTCCTTGCTCTGGAAAGGGCTGGTGTCGTTAACGCGATAATATTCGGCAAAAAGCGTTGTGTTGCGCCCCAGCTGGCCGAATACAAGAAGGGTGTCGTGGCGGTCATCGCAGCTGATAAAGCAATGATTGAAGCTGGATGCCACGCGACCAACATGTAGGATGACCTTGCTCAAAGGGATTTGAACATAGCCAAGGTCGAGACGAACATTGTCGCCACGGCTGGTAGTGTTAAAAGAAGGGGCGTTGCTTCCGGTGTCGTGATCATCACCGACCCAGCGGTCTCCCGCCAACTCTATGCTGGTACGAACTGATATACCAGTGTCTTCGTCCAGGAAGTTGGCTTTGACTCGGACCAAATGGCCTAAACCATTGTCGGTATCAGATTCGCCACTAGCGTTTTCAAAGGCAGAGGATTGGAGCGCAAAAGCGGTGGCGCGATATTCCATGCCAAAGTCTGTTTTCAAAGCCTGAACAGGGGAAGATCCCAGTGTGGTCAATCCCAGTATCAGGCCCGCTCCAAGCCTTCCTTGCACGTTCCTATGCCCGGAATTATACGGTAAAGGAAACCAAGAAACTTTCCCGAGCTTTTTTGTTGTCATCATGTTCTCCCGATTGTGATTGTCGTGGCCACTTTTGATGATTTGGGGTGGAGAGCACCCCTTGGCCTATATGTATTTTTTTGTCTTTGATCTGCTCGCCGCATGAGTACGTCAGAATCATGCGGGAATATAAATAACAATTGTTGTGTAAAATGGCAATAACCGTTATGATTTCCTGGCTACATCAGGAGAGAGATGCGCTGGATGACAAAACCTTTCCGTTACCGTTTTCGTGTTCGCTACAATGAGTGTGATGCTCAGAAAGTAGTATTCAACGCTCGATATGCGGACTATGTGGATCTGGCTACAACAGAGTTCCTTCGCAATCTTGGCGATGGTTATGGTTGGTTTTTGAATCTGGGGCTGGATTATCAGGTGGTGAAGTTGACTCTACAGTGGCGCGCATCAGCTCGGTTTGACGACGTTATTGAAGCACGGGTGAGCACGGTCAGGCTGGGTAATACCTCGTTCGTTCTGGAGCATGATCTGATCCGTGTTAGCGACGATCTCCCCATCTGCCGATCGGAGGCGGTATATGTGATGGTGTCCATGGCGTCGCTGGAGAAGGTTCGAATTTCAGAGCCCGTGAGGCAGGCTCTGGGCAGAGGAGTACCGGGATCTCTTCTCGACCAGAGCGGGAAAGTAATAAAGACAGGGTGATGAGCTCGACCTGGACAGCAAATCTTGCCACAATCGGGCCTTTGCCAAGGCAATGACTGTATTTGTACATTCTTTGAAGAAGGTTATTGGAATGAGCTCTAATGGAGCGAACAGGGCCGAGAATATAGCCATACAACGTGCTGATTTCGGCCGTGTTTCCGTCCTGTTTGGTGAAAAAAGCGGTAAGTATCCCGATGGTAACCAGGTGCTTGTTCGTGGAACCGATACTCGCGCGGCGTTCGACACTCCGATTGTCTCGAACTATATCGGCGCGGAGTTCGACGCCACCGAGCTGGTGGTGATGGGGCATGTGCATGAAGACCATATGGCGGGGCTGCACCGTTTGCCCGAAGCCGAGGTTCATGTGCATGAGGCCGACTTGCCATCGGCGCGCACCTGGGAGGGCTTGGTGGCCGCCTTCGGTATGACATCGGAGGAGCGTATCGAGCAGACACTGAAGAAGTTCCAACGGGACTTTTTCTACGCGCCCCGGCCCGATGCACAGGGGTACCAGGACGGCGCGTGCTGGGAACTTGGCGGTTCCACGGTTCGGGCCTTCCACATGCCCGGGCATACCGCGGGCCACTGTGTGCTACTGGTGGAACCCGAGGGTGTGGCCTTTATCGGTGATATCGATCTGACCGGGTTCGGCCCTTACTATGGGGACGCCTGTTCGAACCTGGGCGACTTCCGCCGCACCCTGGCGCGGCTGCCGGATATTCCCGCCAAAGTCTGGGTCACCTCGCATCATCGGGGCGTCTATACCGACCGGGAGCATTTCCTCAACGACCTGGCAGCCTTCGCCGCCAAGATCGATCAGCGCGAGCAGCGGCTGCTGGATCTGTTGAGCGAATCCCCAAGAACGTTGGGGCAGTTGGTGGAGCAGCGGCTTCTCTATCCTGCCGGGTTCAACGCCGCCTGGGTCACGGACGCCGAGACTCGCACCATTTCCCAGCACCTGGCCGAACTCACGGCCAATGGACGGGTGATCATGGACCAACCGGGTATCTATCGGCTGGGGAATTGAGCGCCTTCGCACCCTCTGAAAAACGTCATGCCGGACTCGATCCGGCATCTCCTGCCACGAAGCCATGCTCCCTGCGGAGGGCGATCCCCGGGGTGTTGTCCAAAGATTCCCCTATGCCCATTTTAAGAAAGAGCTGACTTCGCTTTTATCCTTATGAACGGAAGGGCGGTTTTGGCCCCGATCTTATTCCATTTCCTGTAATAAACATAAAAGAAAGGCAGTGAATTGGCGCTATCGCAAAAACCAGATCGAAGAGAATTGCGAAAAATGGAAGCGAAGAGCGAGAGCCTTGAAAAGACGCAGAGCGGCCCCGGAAGTGATCGACGCTAGGATAATTATTTGTTATAAATCGAATTGTATAAAAATAATACAAGAACGCAATTTCCTGTCAGCGCCATACCGGCATGAGGAAGTCAGCGCAGCCACCTGAAAACACAATGATTTCCGATAGGGCCAAAGGCGACTATGGAGCAGGGGCATGTCAAGGAAGAAACGAACTCTGGTGGTGGGGGAAGCTCATCACGTCTTTGAGGAAAGTCATAACCGGGAACCGGTATTCATCGAGGACCAGGATTACCAGGAGTACCTGCGTCTTCTGCAAGTGGCCAAGGCCCGCTTCCAGGTGCGGGTGCATGGTTGGTGCCTGTTGCCCGGTGCCGCCCATTTGCTGCTGCGCCCCATGCGCAGGGCGGATGACCTCAGCTGCTGCGTTCAGTATGTGCAGCGCCGCTACAGTCAGGACTTCAACCACCGCCATGGCCGGGATGGCGCGCTTTGGCATGGACGCTTCCGCAGCGCCTTGGTGGAGCCCGGGCAGTGGCTGTTGGCGGACCTGCGTTACATGGAGCTGTTGCCGGTGATGGAGGGACTGAGCAGGTCGGCGGGGCGTTACCGCTGGAGCAGTCATGGGGCGAGGATGCGTGGCGACCATCCTGGATTGATCGATTTCAACGAAGGTTTCCTGCATCTGGGACCGGACATCAACAGCCGCCGGGACGCCTTCAGGGAACTGTTGTCGATGGGCTGCGAGGAGCGCGAACGGGAGCGTATCGAAACCGCGGTGAAGCGCAATCAATACATCGGTAGCCGGGCCTACGCCGACAAGCTGGAAAAGCTTACCGGGGAGCGTCTTCACTTCCGTGGGCGTGGCCGGCCCAGGAAGAAATAACCGTGGCGGCGCCTTCAATTCGGGCCTTTAAAAAGAGCGTAAGTCGCTCTTTTTATTGAGGTTTTTCATCGAAAAAGGTTGTCTGGCCAGGCTGGATAAGCGATAGTGATCCGTATCGATCGGGAGCCTTGTGTTTCCAATCGTGGATGAACTTGTTGGTTTTTGCTGTTGTTTATGCACGCTCAGCCAGGGCGCCCTGCCTTCTTCAATATTGGCCCCAAACCAATAAGCCTCTGGCTTGAGCGTTTTTTTCCCCTTTGGAGTACATCTTCGAGGCTCATGGAGCCGGTGTTCGACTAGCACCCACCCGAGATTTATTTCCCCTGTAGGAGCCTGCCTGCAGGCGAATTGTTTTATTCTCCCCAAGAAAACCTTCGCCAGCAAGGCTAGCTCCCACAGCGGCTTCGTAGCCCCTGTGGGAAGCCGCCTCGGCAGCGAATCGACGCGCCAGGCAAGACCATCCGAATGGCGCTTCAAAGGGGATCGGTCAGGACGCGATGATACGGAAGCGGGCTGCTCTGGCGATAGGCCGCACCCGATTTTGTTCCCGTTTCAGATCCACGATGCCGTAATGCGACAGCGTTTTCAGAGTGCGGGACAAATTACTCACCCTTCGGCCCGTGGTTTCCGCCAAGGTGGAGATAGAGGCTGGCCGAGTTTCCATTATCACCTTGAGCAGCGCGCGATTGTCGTCACTCAGAACCTCGGCGAGGGAGCGCATGGAAGTAAACCAAATTCTGGGTTCCCCTCGAGCGGGCTTGTAGTCGCCCCTGGCGATGGCCAGGGCACGAGAGCGGATCTGTTCCTGGGGAAGAATGCCGATAACCATGGTCTTCATCATCGTCGTATCTCCACTAACATTCGATCCACATCGTCGAAAAAATCACTTAAAAGCTGCGCGGCATCCGTGAACTCATAAATCGTGCCTTTATCCTTGGCATGCTGATGTCTGTGATCGTGAGCCAGAATACGTCCCGCATACTTGAAGCCTCGGGTAGGTCTCACGGCATGAGTGTTGTCATAGCCCAATATTCGCCTTCCATACGGCTCATGGAGTGTTAGCGAATATCGAATGCCGTGCGCTACCTCAGGCGAAGGCTTTACGCCCAGGCCTTGATTTTGATCCAGTACCCGCGCTCCTGGTCGAGAACCGAGCCATCCAGATCAAGCAAGGTCGCCATGGCGGGATCATATTGCATGGAGTATATCATCTGTTGATAAGATTGGGTATGCCAGAGCCCTCGTGGATGGGGGTGGCAGAGGAGCTGAGTAATATGAACTGTGTCGCGGGCGGTATCTGTCAGCCAGCGCGGAAGTTGTTGTCAGCTGAAGCAGTGCGGTTGTAGGGAATAGTGCCGCGTGAAAGAAATCTGGTCGCTGCTGCGTTCGCGACATGCTGTGCGTCATCGCGTGTTTGATGGACTGGTTGAAGGATCCAGAGCAATAATATCTCAGCAAGGTGTTTTGGAATGGCTGCGCCGCCGTCTGCCCCAATGGATGCCGGGTGTAACGATCCCACAATTGCTCGACTTACAGGAGATCCAGGAAATGACGCGCAACAGTGCTCAGGAATGGAAGGACATGCACCATCAGGTGGGTCTGAGGGAAGGCCTGGAACAAGGTCTTGCACAAGGCATTGAACGAGGTGTGGAACAAGGTTCCACCGCCGAAGCCCGAAACATCCTGCTGCGTCAGTTACGGCGCCGCTTCGGCGAAGTGCCGGCGGAGATCGAAACCAGGCTGAACGGCGCCAGCCGGGAACAGCTGGAAGACTGGATCGACCGCGTTTACGAAGTGGAGACGGTGGCGGCAGTTTTCGACTAGCACCACCCCGAGATTCACTCCCCCTGTAGGAGCCTGCCTGCAGGCGAATTCTTTTCTCCTCTCCAAGAGAACCCTTCTCCAGCAAGGCTAGCTCCCACAGCGAATTCGTAGCCCTCCTGTGGGAAGCTGCCTTGGCAGCGAATCAACACGCCGGATAGGACCTGATACGAATGGTCCTTTATAAAACAGGCTTACAAATAAGAGCGGCATTCTCTTTTATAATTTTCTTTATTCGCTTCAATGGGTTGCTCTGTTTTTCCTGCTATATCATAGTCTACTTTTTCGGGGATGGCGGCCCACTGCGGAAAACAGTTAGGAATAACGTCGATACTTACAATGCTTTGGCCAAAAGCTGACGTCCTTTTCCGCTTTGACTGACAGACCTGCCCGCCGTCCGTGGTCATACTCCTCTCTGTTTTTGGGAGAGGGATATGACGGATCACGATACCAGTTACAAGTTTTTGTTCGCGCACGCGGAAATGGTGCGGGATTTATTGATGGGGTTCATGGATAGTGGCTGGGTGCGGAGTTTGGATCTGACTTCCCTGGAAAAGGTAAGCGATGGCTACATCAGTGATGATCTACGCGCCCGGCATAATGATGTTCTTTGGCGGGTACGTTGGAAGCGGGAGTGGGTATACCTCTATCTGATGCTGGAGTTTCAGTCCAAGGTGGATCACTACATGCCACTGCGCGTCCTGACGTACACCGGGTTGTTGTATCAGGATCTGCTTCGAAGCGAGGCTCTAGAGGAAACGGGGCGCTTGCCCCCGGTACTACCCATCGTGTTGTACAACGGCCGGAAGCCCTGGCGTGCCTCCACCGATCTGAATGATTTGATCCAACAGGTTCCTGAGGCACTGAAGCCCTATCAGGCCCGGCAAAAGTTCTTGCTATTGGATCTGGGGATACAGGTAGGCGAGGGGGCATTGCGTGAAAGGAATCTGGTCGCCGCGGTATTCGCAATGGAAACCAGCGTGACCGAGGAGGACATGTTGCGGGCTTCCTCCTGTCTCGTAAACTGGCTGGAAGGAGCAGGGCAAGCCCACCTGCAGCAAGGTGTTTTGGAATGGTTGCGTCGGCGGGGCCCACGCCTGGACTCGCAGGTGCCCTGGCAGGAAATTCACAATTTAAGGGAGGCTCATAGCATGCTGGAAGACAGAGTGCGGGTGTGGAAAGCCCAGTTTCGTCGCGAGGGGTTGCTGGCCGGACGTGAACAAGGCTCCACCACCGAAGCCCGAAACATCCTGCTGCGCCAGCTACGGCGCCGCTTCGGCGAAGTGCCGGCGGAGATCGAAACCAGGCTGAACGGTGCCAGCCGAGAGCAGCTGGAAGACTGGATCGACCGCGTTTACGAAGTGGAGACAGTGGAGGCGGTTTTCGACTAGCACCACCCTGTATTCATACCCCTGTGGGAGCCTGCCTCGGCAGCGAATCGACGCGCCAGGAGGACCAGATCCGGCTGGCACGAACCTTTCCTACATTCACTATCCCTTTCCGCTGACAGGTCTTTCCGTTTCGGCTGACAGACCGCGCCTGTTTCTCACTGTCATAGTGTTGTCCTGCCAGGGGAGGGGATATGACAGATCACGATACCAGCTACAAGTTTCTATTCGCACACGCAGAGATGGTGCGGGACCTATTGCTGGGATTCATGGAGGGGAGCTGGGTGCGGGAGCTTGATTTTGTCTCTCTTGAGAAAGTCAGTGATGGCTATGTCAGCGACGACTTGCGTGCCCGGCATAACGACGCCTTATGGCGGGTGCGCTGGAAGCGGGAGTGGCTGTATATCTATCTGATGCTGGAATTTCAATCCAAGGAAGACCGTTACATGCCCGTCCGGATTCAGACATACCTTGGACTGTTGTATCAGGATCTGATTCGGCGAGGGGAACTGGAAGTGGATGGGCGCCTGCCCGCGGTTCTGCCCATTGTGTTGTACAACGGCCGGCGGCGCTGGCGTGCCGCCACGGATCTTAATGATCTGATCCAGGAGTCACCGGAAGCATTGCACCCCTATCTGCCCAGGCAGCGTTTTTTCCTGGTTGACCAGGGGCTTTATGCAGACAAGGGTAATCTGAGAGAAAGAAACCTGGTTGCCGCGGTGTTCGCGCTTGAAAACGGTGCAACTTCAAGAGACATGCTGCGCGTCATTGCGCGTTTGGTGGACTGGTTGAAGGATCCAGAGCAACAATACCTGGAGCAAGGTATTCTGGAATGGTTACGTCGCCGTGGGCCAAGCCTGGACTCCCAGGTGCCCTGGCAAGCGGTCCATAATTTAAGGGAGGCACACAGTATGCTTGAGGACAGAGTACGGGAATGGAAGGCTCAGTTTTGGCGTGAAGGCCTCGAGGCCGGCATGAAGAAAGGCCGAAGGCAAGGGCTGCAAAAAGGTCGTCAGGAAGGTCGCCAGGAAGGCTCCACCACCGAAGCCCGAAACATCCTGCTGCGCCAGCTACGGCGCCGCTTCGGCGAGGTGCCGGCGGAGATCGAAACCAGGCTGAACGGCGCCAGCCGAGAGCAGCTGGAAGACTGGATCGACCGCGTTTACGAAGTGGAGACAGTGGAGGCGGTTTTCGACTAGCACCCACCCGAGGTTTATTCCCCTGTAGGAGCCTGCCTGCAGGCGAATTCTTTTCTCCTCCCCAAGAGAACCCTTCGCCAGCAAGGCTAGCTCCCACGGCGGCTTCGTAGCCCCTGTGGGAAGCTGCCTAGGCAGCGAATCGGCGCACCCCATCAACCGCCCAGACAACGCGACCCCACCTCCGATTCCTTTTCCCAACACAGACAACCACCTTTCTCTCTGGTTTCGGTAGACGTTTCCTCAGAAGTGTTTCCTTTTCCCTCTTTTATTATTGTCCCCTTTTTATTTTCTGAATTTTTCTCTCAAAAAAAGCATCGTTTTTTCGTGAGCGACACCGTCTCTTATCCAAAAAAGGTTCCAGGTACATTTTCTGTAAGCCGCATGGTTGCTGGGTTTGTGTTTTTAAAAAAAGAAAAAGTGCTTAAGGGGACAGGTAATCTATTGTTTTGCGGTTGTGAATCTATTTATCTGGTCCGTGCCGAAGGGTGAACAACCCGAAGGTGGTCAACGGAGCAACTCCGTTGACCGGAGGCAGGCCAGGGATGCAGTCGACCTGTTCTCCATCAAACCAAAAACGTTCAAATGCTATAAACAGGAGATGTAGCAATGAATATCAAAACTTTTAAACCGATGATGTTGGCACTGGCTGGGGCTGTGGCGCTGACTGGATTTAGTAGCGCTAACGCGGCCGAGCAGTACGTTGTTTATAAGGGTAATACCTTATTGGAAACCCCTTCAGGGCAGCAGGCGGGTTGCTGGCTGACTATTGCCGGAACAGTGGATGATACTGGTGTTGTAACCGTAAAAGCTGCTGGTGCTCGCCCCGGCGATTACCCCACTTGCTCTGGTATCTATCTAGGGAATATCGCCTGGACTGGCACTATGAGCAATACCAGTGGCGCCGGTACTATTGCCCTTAACACGTCGGCCTCGATTCCTGGCGCTCCGAGCACGGTGGTTCCCTCTACAGGAGAATCTTGCGGTGGCACGGTTACCGGCATTAGCTATCCTGGGGTTGTGACTGTTGGCGGGGTGAACATCCCGACATCTGTTCACATTACGGGTGTGAGCAACTATGGTGGTAATTGCACCATCAACACCAGCGATCCGGCGGGATTGGATCTGAAAGCGCCCTGAGTATGTATAAATTCTGAAAACAGTTAGGCCATTAGGGGCCTCGCCATGTTGGTGAGGCCCCATCTTCTATGATTCGAAATCCTCCTAAGATTTAATTTGTCGGAAGTCGCGTTGCTAATGCCATGCTCACGGCGCAGATCCGGTACCAGAATGCCATTTTCGCCTTGCTTGATAATCGTTAGGGTTTGGTTGTCCGAAAATTGTGACTTCTTCATGAGGCATATTCCTTGCGGTATTCTAAGGTTAAGAACTGATATTTATTGGAGGGCTTGTCAAGGAAATAAAAATTGGTGGATGTGGTGCGATAATTATGTTGAATCCGGCTGGCATCGGTTGATGCTAGCCGGACCAGGAGAGGGAAACGGAGGTGTTACTTTATGGAATCCGAAATGTATCTGAGAAAGCTACCCTTCTCGGGTACGATGAGATCGATATAGGTGACGCCACTATTGGCTCTGAGATTTATATCAATAACATTGATATTGAATTGATCTATAACCATTCTACCATCCGAAAGAAAAGTCACTGGACCGCTAAGTTCCATAGAAATCGGGTAGCTGTACAGGTTGTGCGCATATGCGGATAGGATTCGACGTCCTACAACTTTATCTACCAACTGAGGAGCGTCCAAATAAAGATCTACGGATGCATTGAATACTGGACGGTTGTGTGCGTCGCGTTTTATATAGCCGACTATGGGGACGTTTCTGTCGCCTGCGTCATCTTTGGAATATCTTAGCCTGAGGAGTTGGTATCCGCTTTCTGATATTTCCGCGTTTGGTCTTGCTAAATATTTAAGGACCATTCGGAAGGAGGTCCCAAGCACATGGCCCGGGTAAAGATTGATAGGAATGCCTTTCCCTTCAATGTAATCGGGTTTTACATCGGCAAATAGAGCGCTCGAAAGATGGGTGAATTTTTCTTGCGGGCAGATAGCTGGAACTCCGGTCATGCAGCGCTTTTCTCCAAAGAATGGAGCGGTCTCTGGACAGCCTTCTTGATCAGGCGTCGGTATGAAATCCTGATAGCCACACCCAACATTTCCAGAGTCCCATGGCCCACGTACACCGGGATGGCCCGGCTGGGTTGGTATCTGGAGGCCAAGTGCATTACCCGGGGCGTTCAGAAAGCTGACGTTGGCGACATTGCGCGCCAGAACCTTAGCGCTATTGGGGCGAGGTCTCACGCCTTGAGGATCAAGAAGATACCCTGAGCGTTCGTCCACTAGGTTCGCAGTGTATGGGTCTGGGATCTGATCGGTACCCTTTTCTTCTGTTTCATATAGGGAGAAAACATCATTTGCTTGCCAAGAGATACCGATAGGTGAAAGCCCGAAGGCACCTGGCCATTTATGAAGTTCTTCCGAAATAAGATGACGATTTCGGTCCAAGGTAAGGTTGTTATTGATATCTGATCGATCGGTGGTTCTCAGAACCTGAAGTACGCTCCCATCTCCTTTCGAACCATAAAAGTACTGTACTAAATTCGGCCCTCCACCGGTGGGTAGTGGAGTGGAGTCCCGGCTCAGCTGATCTATGTTGTAGGGTAAAACCGAGATCACAGTGGAGGTGTTTTCAGTTATCACTACATCACTCAAAAGTTGTGTTTGCAACGGAAGTCCAAATAGATCGCATATGGAGGCGTTGTCATATTGCGCATTGCATTCGGCGAGATCAGAGCGGTAATCGCCATTGGACTTTAAGGTGTAGCGGTAGAGTGCCCCGTCTTCCCAAGCGATGTCAGGCACGAATTGGATCTCATCGTTGGTCACCTCGGTACGTCCTGATACGTTTTCTAAAATTTCACCATTCTCGTTGATTTTTTCAACCAGGAAGGTAGTGCCAAGGACTACACTAGAGGCATCTATCCTTTTCGATAAAATGATAATAATAGGTCTAGCATCGGGAAGTCTGGGGATGGGTAGGAGATCGTCTAAAGGTAAACGTTGATTAGTCGGCAGTTGCTGTTCCTCTGGAATTCCACCAATGCAACGACCCGCGATGCCTAGTGAGAGATTTGTAGTTGTCGGATTGAGAGCGCAAGGGTAGCCAGGATAAAGACCGAGGATATGAGGACTGCGCCGCTCAGCTTCGAGATTCCCAGTGGGGCCATCAATGTTGGAGGTGGTTCTATTCTCGACCCATCTAGGCAACTCAAACCCCTCATCAAAACTCCCACTCCAATCTTCTCCTCGTAGATCCTTGATCCCGCTCGCCAACTGCAAACGATAGGACGTCGGATTGGTCTCCGGGCTGTAGCGAAGTGGCTCCTTGGGCTTGATCACCAGCGCTGCGCCATCCACGTAGTAGTCAATGTCCTGAGGCACGGCGGTGTTGTTGTTGTCGGTGAGCATGAGAGAAACTTTGCCGCGAACGGATTCCCGGTCCAGTGGCCGATTGAAGTTGAGCACGATGGGGTCGCCGGGCTTGGCCATGGCGGTCTTGTCCAACCCGGTCTGCCCATCTATTCCCAAGGTCCAGCTCTGAAACTCCAACGGCGTGGTGTCTGGCACCGGCGCGGGGGCGTTGAGCTGATCCTTATAGGACTCCAGCTGGAAGCTGAGCATGCCGTGGGCGAATTCCTGGCCGAGCACGTCCGGCTCCACCACGCTGACCGCGTCGATTTTCAGCACGCCTTCCTGCGGATCCACTTCGCCGACGCCGATCAGTTCGATGTGCAGCATGTCCTGGGTAAAGCCGCCGTTGGCGCGGGCTTCGTCGGTGGTGATGGCCACGTCCATGAACAGCCGCACGATGCGCAGGGCGTCGGCGCGGTTGTGGGTGTCGTAGGGGTTGGGCACCAGGTAGCCGGTGGCGTCGCTGAGGAAGTGCATTTTCACTTCGCCGGATTCAAAGCCGGCGGGCACTTCGCCGCCGATCAGCACGTCCAGGCTGGTGCCGCTGAGGATGGTATCAGCGGGGATGCGTACCGGGGTGACGTCCGGGTAGACGGTGACGTCGCCCAATTCCGCGCGCACGTCGCCGCTGGCCTGGGTGACGTTGTCCTGGCCGAGCAGGGTGGCGTTCACCGGCACTTCGTTCACCGGTTTGCCGGTGAGCGGGGAGGTGCGGGTGCGGTTTTCCGAGTCGGTGATGCGCTGTACCAGGATGGCCGGCTCGCCGCGCGGTGATGAGTCTTGCGGGGTGACGGTGAGTTCGTGGCCACCAAATGTATTGCCGAAGGTGCTGGCCAGGCCGTCGCCCAGGGTGAGGGTGTAGGTCTCTCCCGGAGTGAGGTGCTCGGGCGCGGGGTCCAGGGTCATGTAGGGCCCTTCGGTGAGCAGGCGGGCTTCCACCAGCTCGCCACTGCTGTCCACCAGGGCCACGGTGTCCGCCGGCGTGGTCCCGTCGCCCGGGTTGAGGCCGTAGCGGGCGCTGGTGGGGTCGATGGGCTGAGTGAACTGGAAACGGAAAGTAAAAAAGTCCATCACCGGTTCTTCGACGTCACCGCTGGGGATGGCGCGGGTGAGAGTGAAGTCGTCGTCGGCCACCACCAGGGACTTCGGGCCACGTTGCAGCGCGCGGGTGGTGAAGTGGATATCCCGGTTCGGTGCCTTGCCCACGCTCAGTTGCACGCCGCGCAGGGTCACGGTGTAGTCGGTGAGCGGTTGCAGTTTTTCCGTGGGTGTCAGCAGAATGCTGCGGCCATCGGCTTCCACTTTGCTGTAGGTGACGGGGACGATGTCCCCATCGGCGCCCCCAAGGCGCAGTTTGATATTGTTTTCGGCGGCGGCCAGCTCGATGTCGCTGGAGAACCGCAATACCACCGGAGCGGGGATTGCCACTTCACTTTGCCCGTCGTCCGGATAGGCGTAGAGCAGGCTTTGCCGCTGGGCGTCGTTGGCGTCATTGCCGGGCATGCTGGAGCCGTCGCTGCCGCCACAGGCGGTGAGGACGGTGGCGCAGGCGGTTATTAATAAGGTCCCGTAGAGGGTCCGGTTAAAGGTTCCGCGAATCATAAGGTTCTCCCCCCTTAAAACTGCATGCTGATGGAGGCGGCGAAGACATTGACGTCACCGTCGGTCTTGACGCGGTCATTGTTGCCGGTCTGGTCGGAGATCAAACGGAAGTCCCGCTCGCCGATGGCGTGGTACTGGTAGGCCAGGTCGAAGCGCACCGGGTGGGCGAAGCCGTAGACGCGCTGGGCGGTGGCGTGGAAGCCCAGGCCGAAGATGGTGCGGCGGGCGTCCAGATAGTTGATCTCTTTGTTGACGCCGGTCTCCAGCGGCGATTCCTGATAGGCGATCCCCCCGGAGAAGCCGATGCCGGGCTCGAACTCGTACTCCACGCCAATGCGGGGAATAAAGGTGTCACGGAACTGCAGATCCCCCACGTCCTTGATGTCGTCGTGGCCGGCGGTGAGTTTGTCTTCCAGCTTGGACCATTCCTGGAACTCGAGGGCCACGCCGGTGCGCCATTTACCTTTTTTGACCTGAGTGCCGAACACATAGGTGTTGGGCTGGTAGGAGTCGATGGTGCTCAGGTTAATAAACAGACCGGGCTCGGGGATGGTGCCGGGAATGATGGTGTTGGCGTCGACGCTGACGCGCGCGTAGGAGTAGCCGCGGAAGGCGAAGGCGGTCTCCACGCCGTTGTACCAGCAGTCGGCGTCGGGGCAGAAGGTCTCCTTCCAGTCCAGGCTCATGCTGAGGATGGGCCGCAGTACCGGTTTGGCGGTGACGTCGAGGGTCTCGTACTGGGTGTTGCCGGAGAGGTCGGTGTTGGCGACCAGCTTGGCGTCGGATTGCAGGGTGACGCGGGTGGCGAAGCCGATGGCGAGGCCGCGCCAGATGTTGGTGCCGATGCCGAGGGACAGGAACAGCGGCTCACGGCCCTGATTGAAGTACTGGCCATAGGGGGCGGTCTGGGAAGTGAAGGCCATCAGTTCCTGGGAGTATTTTTCGGAGCCGAGCAGCAGGCCGAGGACCAGGGGCTGGCCGAGTTCGGCGATGTCGGAGAGGTCGGTGCGCAGGCCGAGGAGGATTTGCTGTGCGGGATCGTCCTGGACCTTGTATTTGCCGTGGTTTTGGCTGTCGGCCTTGAGGTTGGGATCGGCGTGCATGAGTCCGGCGGTCATTTCGCCACGGGTGTCGCGGGCGAGGAAAGCCGGATTGTAGTAGGTGGTGGAGACCTGGGTGTTGAACATGGAGAGGGCCTGGACGGTGGCGACGTCACTGGGCAGGACACCGTAGCTGGTGGCTATGTTACCCATGTTCGCGGAAGCGATCGCCGGGGCAAGCAACAGCGCCGCGGCCCCTAGGCGCCGCGGCCCAAAGAGGGGCTTCAGTCGGGAACGGGAGATCATTTCAGGAAATCCTCCAAAGATTATTGTGGTCGTTATTGCTCTTTTTCTTTTTTGCGCTTTTTTCGTGTTTTCCTTTTTTCTTTTAAAAAAAGAGGCCGTCTTTACGATTGGCAGCCAGAGCCTAGGAGCGGTCGGCCGGCGCCCATAACCGGCGATTGAGAATGGTCGGTCACGATTTTTCTTTTTGGTTAAAAAGGGTTTTTAAAACAAAGGGTTGGGGCTGTTTTGGGAGGGGATGCAAAGCGCTGGACGAAGCGATGAAGAGGGTAAGAACAAGGGATAAGTAAACAAAAGGATGTCGTTATTCTACCATTTTGCTGTCTTTTTCGGACAAAGGAACGACGCTCTGTCCTTTAATGAAGAGCGACGACGGGATTATTAATTAATCGGGGAAATGTATTTTAAAAAGGGGACAGGAAAAAGGCCGGCCACCATAGACCGCCTCTGAAAAACGTCATGCCGGACTCGATCTTGTGTCATGCCGGACTTGATCCGGCATCTCCTTCTCCGAAGCCACGTGCCCTCCAGAGGGAGATCCCGGGTCAAGCCCGGGATGACGGAGCCGCTGTGGGAAGCGAGCTCGCTCGCGAATCAGGGGGCTATTCGCTGGCAAGCCAGCTTCCCACAGCGGCTTTGTAGTCGGGTCTGAAGCTAGCTCTACCAGCGAACAGAGAGGGAAGTGATCAGCGAGGTTTTACCGTCATATCAATACCCAGTGCCCTCATCATCGCCAGCGTGGTTTTGAGCGTCGGGTTGCCTTGCTGGCTGAAGGAGCGGTAAAGCTGTTCGCGGGACAGACCGGTTTGCCGGGCGATTTCCGTCATGCCTTTGGCGCGGGCTACCACGCCCAGTGCATGGGCAATGTAGCCGGCATCGCCGGTGGCGAAGGCTTCCGCCATGAAAGTGGCGATCGCGGTTGGAGAACCGAGATCTTCCGCCGGATCGTAAGGGGTTAATGCATCCACGTTTTTCTCCATTCCCGGGCCCGCCAGCGTTTGAATACATCGGTTTGTCTGATTTCCAGAACAGATTGTGGTTTATAAATCACAGGCTGGCAACATCCTTTTGAACCCGGGGCCTCGCGGCGGCTTTTGGGAACGGGCTACTGAACGTCGCGCCAGCGTTGATAATCCTCGCGGGTGACACCGAGGCCGGCAAGGCGCTGTGGCGACAATTCCCGGATATCTTCCTCCAGGTCTTCGAAGTAGGCGTTGCGGTCGTTTTCGGGGACAGCCCGGGCGGCTTCCTTGAGACGGGTGGTCAGCGCAGCGCCGGAGAGACGTTCCAGAATGATCTGGCGTAGTACATCCCGGCGTTGTGCGCGGTAGCGTACCCGTATGGTGTCCACGCCCAGCGCTTCGGCGGTGGCGTCGTATTCCTGACAGCCGCGCAGATAGGAGGCGCGGTACAGTTCGATCAGGGGGCGGGGATCGTTCAGTTCATAGACGGCCAGCATGGCGGACGCGTAGTCGTCCTTTTCGATGGCATTGAACGACAGCGGTACCCGGTTGCGGGTAATCAGCGGAATGTTGGCGGCAAGACGCGAGGTGCGCTTGTTGACGTCGGTGAAGGCCTGCAGATAAGCCACGTGCAACAGCAGGAACAAACTCTGCTCATAGGGTTCCTGGATCGCCATGGCCTTTGCGGTGATGCCGCGCAGGCGGCGTTCCAGGGTGGTGGGGTTGTCCAGGGGGATATAACTGGACGCGCCGACTCGCACGCCATGATCCCTGATCTTGCCGGAATGGGGAGGGGGCACCAGCCCATCGGACAGAAGGTAATGTAACGTGCAGATCTCCTCGTAGCTGGGCTCCATATGGCCGGCTCGCTCCACCAGGTAACGGATCGCTTCTTTATGATTGAGGATCATCACGGCTTCCTCATCGAGCTTTCCGGTGGCGCCGGTACCTTCCAGAAGCAGGCGTTGTGTCTCGATCAGCGAGTAGGTGTTTCCCTCCAGCCGGGATGAATGGTAGGACAGGTCAATCAACAGCCGGTTATAGATGCGCCGCGCATAGGTGCCAGCGGGCTCGGGAGTGTCGGTACGCCGCCCCTTGTCGGTCAGAATGTCGATGTCGGCCTGGCTGAAGTAGCGGCTGTGGTTGGGTTTGTATTCTTCCAGCCAGTCGCCGTTATAGCTCACCGGACGGCGATCGAGCAGTGGCCGCCGCACCCGTTCAAGTGTCTGACGGGCACCGTCACTGAAAGAGAAGAACACAGGAGGCTCTGGCTCACGGATTTCCGCTGCCGTGCTTTCGGCCAGACGGTATCGAGTGCCGCGCTTTTGTCCGCTTTTGACAACAAGCCCTTGTTCGACCAGTTGGCTCAGCCAGCGCCGTGTTGAACGCTCGGCGAACCCTTCGGGCAAGTGTTCAAGAATCTCCGGCAGGCTGGCCGGCGCCGACAGCTTCCAAAGGACATCCAGTATCTGGTCTGCCTTGGTGTGATTGCGGATATATTGGGACATCGGATTTGGCCGTATAAGTATTTATACGGCCATTATGAGAGAGATACGGCCAAATTCAAGGCCAAAGTGGCGCTTTTTTGGCCGTATCTTGTTTGACGGCCGAACCCCATTCGCTGCCAAGGCAGCTTCCCACAGCGGCTTTGTAGCCCGGTCTGTAGAAGCGAGCCCTGCTGGCGAATCTTTTTGGCGCTGTGCCCCATTCGCCAGCAGGCTGGCTCCCACAGCGACCGTGTAGCCACCTCAAGCGTCATGGCCTCGTGCCGTGGAGCCACGCCCGGCCATGGGCTATAATGCGCGCCCCTCGTTCCAGCCAGGAGTGCCCCAATGACGGTGATTCGCCAGGACGATCTGATCCAAAGCGTGGCCGATGCCCTGCAGTACATCTCCTATTACCACCCGGTGGACTTCATCCGCGCGGTAAAGGAAGCCTACGAGAAGGAAGAGAGTAAGGCGGCCAAGGACGCCATGGCGCAGATTCTGGTGAACTCGCGCATGTCCGCCATGGGGCACCGCCCGATCTGCCAGGACACCGGTATCGTCACCGTGTTCGCCAAGGTCGGCATGAACGTCACCTTCGAAGGCGACATGTCTCTGGACGACATGATCAACGAAGGTGTGCGCCGGGCCTACAACCACCCGGACAACGTGCTGCGCGCCTCGGTGCTGGCCGATCCGGATGGCAAGCGCGCCAACACCAAGGACAACACCCCGGCGGTGATCAACTATTCCATCGTGCCCGGCGACACCCTGGAAATCGACGTGGCCGCCAAGGGCGGCGGTTCCGAGGCGAAGTCCAAGTTCGCCATGCTCAACCCGTCCGACTCCGTCGTCGACTGGGTGCTGGAACAGGTGCCGAAGATGGGCGCCGGCTGGTGCCCGCCGGGCATGCTCGGCATCGGTATCGGCGGTACCGCCGAGAAGGCCATGCTGATCGCCAAGGAATCCCTGATGGATCCCATCGACATTCACGAGCTGCAGGCCCGTGGCCCGCGAACCCGGGCCGAGGAACTGCGCCTGGAGCTGTTCGAGAAGGTCAACGCGCTGGGTATCGGTGCCCAGGGCCTGGGGGGTCTGACCACGGTGCTGGACGTGAAAGTGGCGGATTATCCGACCCACGCGGCCAACAAGCCGGTGGCGATCATTCCCAACTGCGCCGCCACCCGCCATGCCCACTTTATTCTCGACGGCAGCGGCCCGGCGGACCTCAAGGCGCCGGACCTGGAAGAGTGGCCGGATATTGCCTGGGGCAATGACGAGGGCGCCAAGCGCGTCAACCTGGACACCGTGACCCCGGAAGAGGTGCAGACCTGGCAGCCCGGCGACACGCTGCTGTTGTCCGGCAAGCTGCTGACCGGCCGTGACGCCGCCCACAAGCGCATGGTGGACATGATCTCCAAGGGCGAGAAGCTGCCGGTGGACTTCACCAACCGCTTCATCTACTACGTCGGCCCGGTGGACCCGGTGGGCGACGAAGTGGTGGGCCCGGCTGGTCCGACCACCGCTACCCGCATGGACAAGTTCACCCGTACCATGCTCGAGGAAACCGGGCTGATCGGCATGGTCGGCAAGGCCGAGCGTGGCGACACCGCGATCCAGGCGATCAAGGACAACAAGGCGGTTTACCTGATGGCCGTGGGCGGCGCCGCTTATCTGGTGTCCAAGGCGATCCGCAAGTCCCGCGTGGCGGCTTTCGAGGACCTGGGCATGGAAGCGATCTACGAATTCGAGGTGGAAGACATGCCGGTGACCGTGGCGGTGGATTCCAACGGCGAATCGGTACACAAGACCGGCCCGGTGATCTGGAAAGAGAAGATCGCCGCCAAGAAGTCGGCGTAATCCTGCCTCGCTTCCGCCCCGGGGGGAACCTCTCGGGGCGGAACGCGTCAGACAGACCACTATGAATACTCTTGCGTTGTCTCGATGGGGGGCACTGGCCTTGTGCGCCCTGCTGCTGGGTGGCTGCGCCGGTCTGCGGCAAACCGCCGGCGGCTGGCTCGGTCTGGCGCCGGCGCCGGCCACGGTGGCCGGTCTGGACTATGCCACCCAGAAACGATTGGGGGTAGCGGAGTTGGCCTGTGATGAGCTGGCCGCGGCCTGGCGGGAGGACCGCTGGCTGCCCGGCGACGAGCGGGCGCGGTTGATCGCCCGCTGCGGCGCCCGGGTGCGCCGGGTGCTGGATGCCCGTGAACAGGATCAGGAACTGGATCGTTTGGTGTCCGAGGCCTGGGATGCCACCATTCAGGCGCGGCTGGAACGCGAACGGCGGGAGCGCCGCCGCGAGCAGGTGCGCCGTGCCATTGCCCAGGCCCGGGAAGAGGCCGAGGCCCGCAACGATTCCGCCGCCGAGGATGCCCTGGCGCAACTGCGCGAACGGATGGCGGACGCGCATATCCTGCAAGTGCTCAGAGAAGTGCCGGACCAGCCCCTGGCCTATGCCATCGGGCAGCCCTCGGAACGCTCCATGAAGGAATTCCTTTCCTGTCTCGAAGTGGCCTATCCCAATGAAGGCTATGAGATGCAATGGGAGGGCGACAGCCTGTCGGTGCGCGCGCTCAACGCCACCATGCCCCGGGGCGACGTGGATATCGACACCCAGTTCGTCAGTGTCTGGAACACCTGGATGCTGCAATCCCTGAGTGTGGCCGAACTGCGGGCCACCAACGCCCAGGACCGCTTCATGCTGGCCCAGAACCTGGTGGCGGGGCAGTGTTATGACGTGGATGGGCGGTTGTAGGGCGTCGCGCGCTCTGTGGGAGCCAGCCTTGCTGGCGAATTGGTTTTGTGGGGTTATTCGCTTGCAAGCAAGCTTCCCACAGCGGCTTCGTAGTCTTTTCTGTGGGAAGCTGCCTTGGCAGCGAATCGCCCGCGGAATTCAGGGCCGCGCCGTGGTCGCCCGGTCCACCAGATACACCAGCCCGTGATAATCAATGCCGCCATGATGGCTGAGACCGATCTCGCAGGTGCGGCTGGTGGAGATGCCCTCGTCACAATGCCGCACGGTGTCGCGCAGATCGCGCAGGGCGTGGGCGTTGAGTTCCGGGGTGGTGAAACCTTTGTCCCCGGCGAAGCCGCAGCAGTGAATCCCTTCCGGTACCACCACTTCCCGGGCACAGCGACGCGCTATGTCGATCAGCCCCGCGCTTTCCCCAAGATGCTGCGTGCTGCAGGTGACGTGCACCGCCACCGACGTGTCCAGTGGTGAAAACGTGAGCCGGGAATACAGCTGCTCGCGGATGAACTTAACCGGGTCGTACAGCTTCAATCTCGGATCCAGGCCGCCTTGGACCAGCCGCAAGGTACAGGGGCTGGTGTCGCAGTACACCGGATCCTCGCCATCGCGGCTGGCTTTCAGCAGCGCCGCCGCCAATTGATCCCGTTTACGGTCGCCTTGTTGCGGATAGCCTTTGGAGGCGAACGGCTGGCCGCAGCACAGGCTGTCCAAATCTTCCGGGAACACCACCTCGAAGCCCGCCTTTTCCAGCAGCGCCCGGGTTTTGTCGATCAGCGGCACCTGCTCCCGGTCGTTCAGCGACGGCCCCATGGCGCGGGAGACACAGGCGGCCAGATAGACCACGCGCGGACGCTGCCCGGCGGAAAGATGGTGATGGCGGGGCAGGGAGGTGGCTTGCGGCATGGCCGGCGTCCACATCGGGATGCGGTCGCCGGACAGCCGCCGCAGGCCATTGGCAAGCGTTTGCAGCCGTTCTCCGCCGAGCAGTTTTTGCGCGGTGGTGGCGCCGCGCAAAGTGATCCGGGTGGCGCCGAGCGCGCCGCTGAAATGATCGGCCAGCCGGTCGGCGGTGCCGGTGTGCCGGGCCTGTCCGGCTCTCAATTCACGCACCAGATCGCCGGTGTTGATGCCCACCGGGCAGCGCTGGGCGCACAGGCCGGTGGCCGCGCAGGAATCGATGCCGCGATACAGATAGTCGTTCCAGAGCGCGGTGGCGCCGGCTCCGTCGCGGCGTTTGGCCTGAATGTCCCGCCATACCACGATGCGCTGGCGCGGTGTCAGGGTCAGGCCGCGGGAAGGGCACACCGGTTCGCAGAAGCCGCACTCGATGCACTTGTCGACGATCTCGTTGGCGGCGGGCAGCGGCTTGAGATGTTTCAGGTGAATGCGCGGGTCCTCGGACAACACCACATCCGGGTTGAGGATGCCGGCGGGGTCCAGCAGCCGTTTGATTTTCCACATCAGTTGATAAGCGTCGCGGCCCCATTCCAGCTCCACGAAGGGCGCCATGTTGCGGCCGGTGCCATGCTCGGCCTTGAGCGCGCCGCCGAAGTCTTCCGCCACCAGTTTGGCCACGTCGCCCATGAAGGCTTCATAGCGTTGCACCTGGGCCGGGTCGTCGAAGCCCTGGGTGAACACGAAATGCAGATTGCCTTCCAGGGCGTGGCCAAAGATGATCGCTTCGTCGTAGCGGTGTTTGTCGAACAGGGCGAGCAGACCGCGCACGCCGTCGGCGAGTTGTTCCACCGGGAAGGTCACGTCCTCGATGATCACCGTGGTGCCGGTGGGCCGCACCGCGCCCACCGCCGGAAAGGTGCCTTTGCGGATGGCCCAGAGTTGTTCGTTCACCGCCGCATCGGTGCTGAAATCCACCTGCTTCTCCACCGCGAAGGCGGCGAGGGCCTGACGAATTCCTTGTAACTGTTCCAGCAGCAGGGTTTCGGCGGCGGCGCGGGATTCGATCAGCAAGGCGCAGGCGCCATCGGACAGGCCCGGCACCCAGCCGGGCATGCCCGGCTGGTCCTGTACCGAGCGCAGGCTGCGGCGGTCGAGCAATTCCACCGCCGACACCGGTTGCTGCTTCAGCACCGGCACCGCCCGGCAGCAGGTGTCCACGTCGGGGAACACGATCAGGGCGCTGGCCCGGTGCGGGTACTCCGGCACGGTGTCGTAGGTGACCGCGCTGATGAAGCCAAGGATTCCCTCCGAGCCCACCATCAGATGGGTGAGAATATCCAGCGGATCGTCGTAATCCACCAGCGCGTTCAGGGACAGGCCGGTGGTGTTCTTGAGACGGTATTTGTGACGGATGCGGCTGCTCAAGGCGTTGTCGGCGCGGGTCTCCCGGCCCAGTGCCGCCAATTGTTCGAGCAGGGTGGCGTGACTTTGCCGGAAGCGCCTGACGCTGTCCGCGTCCTCGGTGTCGAGCACGGTGCCGTCGGCCAGCACCAGGCGCATGCCGGCCAGGGTGTGGTAGGTGTTCTGGGCGGTGCCGCAGCACATGCCGCTGGAATTGTTGGCGACGATGCCGCCGATCTTGGCGGCGTTGATGGACGCCGGATCCGGGCCGATCTTGCGACCCAGCGGCGCCAGCCAGGCGTTGGCCTGGGCGCCGATGACGCCGGGTTGCAGGCGGATCTGTGCGCCGTCGTTGCGAATATCCCGGCCGTTCCACTGGTCGCCCAGCACGATCAGCACGGAATCACTGATGGCCTGGCCGGACAAACTGGTGCCGGCGGCGCGGAACGTCACCGGCACGGCATGCTCGCCGGCCAGCTGCAGCAGCGTCACCACTTCCGCTTCTGTTTCCACCCGGATCACCAGTTTCGGTATCAGACGGTAAAAGCTGGCGTCGGTGCCGAACGCCAGGGTGGACAACGGATCGTCGAAACGCCGTGAGGCGGGAATCAGGGCTTCCACCGCCCGCAGAAAAGGGGCGGGCAGCGGGCTGTGGGCGGCAGCGGTCATGCGTCCTCCAGAATCAGTACCACCAGGTCCTTGGGACCGTGGGCGCCGTAGGCCAGTACCTGTTCGATGTCGGCGGTCTTGGACGGGCCGGAGATCAACAGCGCGTTGGTGGGCATGCCGGCGCGCCAGTTCAATGCGCGCTGGGCTTCATAGAGATTGTCATGGATGGCGCTGGCGCGCAGTAGCGCGAAATGCACCGGGGGCACCAGACTCATCAAGCGCGGTTCGTGGCGGTCCGGGCACAGAATCAGACTGCCGGTGGCGGCGATGGCGCCTACCGTGCCGGTGAGACTGGCCGGGGTGTCATGGAACAGCTCGTGTTTCCACTCTTCCACGGGCCGGTCGTAGGCGTGTAACGCCGGCGCATCGGAACGGCGCTGCCAGTGTTCGCTCAATTGCCGGCCATGGTCGGTCTCCGGTGCGATCAGCAGACGTGTCAGCTGCTTTTCGTCGAGCAGGGTGGCCAGCAGGTCCGGCCATTGCGTCTGGCTGGTGAGATGAATTTCCGTGCGCACCGCTTCCATCAATTCCCGCAAGCGGGCCATGCGCTGCTCCGGCGGGTAGCGCCAGGGCTCGGTGACCAGCGTCTCGTCGAAATCGTCCGGCAGCGCTTCGGTACCGGCCAGGCTGTGCCGGAGTTTGTCGAGAATGCGGGCTTTGGCGCTCATCGGGACTGCTCCAGATGTTTCCGGGCCAGTTCATGCAAGGAACGGGCGGCGGGTTTGGGGGCGCCGCGGTGCTCGGTCCAGGGGCCGAGACGGGAGGGTGTCAGCGCGCGCAAGCGGGTGGCGAAGAAGCGGAACAGCCGGTACAGCAGCGGGCGCGTGTACAACGTGCGCCAGAGCGTCCAGACGGTGCTCTCCAGTGCCGAGTATTTGCTGCCCTGGCCGCGCATCACCGCGTGCCCGGGGTCCGGACGGGACACGTTCTCTTCGCGCAAGCGCCGCAACAGCGATGGAATCGGAATCCGCACCGGGCAGACCTCGCCGCAGGCGCCGCACAGGGAAGACGCGCTGGGATGGTCCGGCACCTTGTCCAGGCCGACCAGGTGCGGGGTGATGATGGCGCCGATGGGGCCGGGGTAGACCTCGCCATAGGTGTGGCCGCCGACGCGGGTGTACACCGGGCAGTGATTCATGCAGGCGCCGCAGCGGATGCAGTTCAGGGTCTGCCGCAGTTCACCGTCGGCGAAGGCCTGGCTGCGACCGTTGTCGAGCAGCACCAGATGCACTTCTTCCGGCCCGTCGCGCTCGCCGGCCTGGCGCGGACGGGAGATCATATTGATGTAAGTGGTGATCGGCTGCCCCAGGGCGGAGCGGGTCAGCAGCGAGAGCAATGGCACTACATCGCGCAGATGGGCCACCACTTTTTCGATGCCGGTGACGGCGATGTGCACCTTGGGCACGGTGGTGCTCATGCGGCCGTTGCCTTCATTTTCCACCAGCACCAGGGTGCCGGTTTCGGCCACCGCGAAATTGACGCCGGAGACACCGATGTCGGCGTCAAAGAATTTTTGCCGCAGTATCCGGCGGCCAGTCTGAATCAATTCGTTGACGTCGCGGGTGTAGGGTTCGCCCAGTTCCCGTTCGAACAGCCGGGCCACCTGATCGGCGTTCTTGTGGATCGCCGGCATGATGATGTGCGAGGGCTTCTCGTGGTCGAGCTGAATGATGTACTCGCCCATGTCCGATTCCAGACACTCGATACCGTGGTCGGCGAGGACATGGTTCATGTCCATCTCCTCGCTGACCATGGACTTGCCCTTGATCACCTGTCTGGCCTGACGGCGCTCGGCGATGTCGAGGACGATGCGATTGGCCTGCTCGGTGGTTTCCGCCCAATGCACCTGGACGCCGTTGGCGGTGAGATTGCTTTCCAACTGTTCCAGCAGGTCCGGCAGCCGGGACAGCGCGCGGGCGCGGATGTGATTGCCCAGGGTGCGCAACCGTTCGCGCTCGTCGGCGTCGCTGAAGGCGGCGGCGCGCTTCTCCATCAGCGAGTCCATGGCACCACGAAAATTGCGTCTGAGTTGGGCGTCCCCCAGTGCATCGTGGGCGCGGCTCTTGAATTCATCCCGTAGCGGGATGCGCGCGGGCTGGCTCATGGCTGGCCTCCGGTGCGTTGCCAAAGAAAGCTGGCCAGATGCTGGCCTTGCAGGGGCGCCCGCTGTTTTTCCAGGGCGCCGTTGATGTTCATCAGGCAGCCGGCGTCCGCGCTCACCACGCGGGCGGCGCCGCTGTCGCGCAGGGAGCGGGTCTTGTCCGCCACCATGGCGCCGGAAATATCCGGCATGCGCACACAGAAAGTGCCGCCGAAACCGCAGCATTCGCTTTCGTGATCATGATCCACCCGGCGTACTCCGGACAACTGATCGAGCAGAGCGCGGCCGTGATGGTGAGTGTGCATTTCCCGGCGGGCGCTGCAGGAGGTGTGCAGGGCCACCTCGGTGGGCGGGCCCTGATCGTGCAACTCAACCCGGCAAACATGCAGCAGGAACTCCGCCAGTTCATAGGTGCGTTCCGCCACGGCCCTGGCCCGTGCCAGGGTATCGGGCTCGCCGGCGAACAGCTCCTGGTAATGATGGCGGAACATGCCGGCACAGGAACCGGAAGGCACCACCACCGGCCAGTCCTGGTCGAACAGCGCCAGCTGCGCGCGTGCCACTTCGCGTGCCTGATCGGTGTAGCCGCTGGTATAGGCCGGCTGGCCGCAGCAGCTTTGCGCCTGGGGAAAAACCACCTGAATCCCCTCCCGTTCCAGTAACCGTATGGCATCCATGCCGGCCTCCGGGAAAAACAGATCCACCACGCAGGTACCGAACAGATAAATCCGCTCGGGTTTGTGCTCCGGGTAAGTCCGGGGCGCGGCGGCCGGCTCGGCGACGCGGGTGGCCTGGGGAACGAAGGTGCGGGGAGCGTTCATGGCGGCTATTCCTTCATTGAACCAACGGATCGGTGATACCGAGGAGGTAGAGCGCCACCAGGGCGACCAGTCCTGTCATCATCACATAATAAAACGTCGGCCAGATGGTTTTGCGCAAAGTCGCCCCTTCCTGACCGAGCAGGCCGACGGTGGCGGAGGCAGCCACCACATTGTGGATCGCCACCATGTTACCGGCGGCGGCACCGACCGCCTGGGCCGCCACCACCATGGCGCCGGACAGCCCGAGGCTGTGGGCGACGCCATACTGAAACTGGCTGAACATCATGTTACTGACCGTGTTGGAACCGGCCAAAAAAGCCCCCAGCGCGCCCACGGCGGGCGCGAACAGGGGGTAAATGCCGCCGACGCTATCCGCTACGTAGCGGGCCATGGCAATCGGCATGCTAGGCAGATCCGAGGCGTTGACGCCGGAGTTGATCAGAATCCGCACCATCGGCACGGTGAACAACAACACGAACCCGGCGCTGAGCAGAACGCCGGAGGATTCCTTTACCGCCGCGCCCAGGGCGGCGGGTTTCATGCGGTGCAGGAAAAAGGTGATGGCCACCACCGTGACCAGGATGCCGCCGGGCAGATACAGCGGTTGGACGCTGGCGCTGATGCCGGTTTCCCCGAGCAGGTCGCTGCAGCCGATGGCCACGCTCTTCAACGCCGCGCCGATTTCCGGGAACACCCGGCTGATCACCAGCAAAACCCCGACCAACACATAGGGCAGCCAGGCGCGCAGGGTGCCCATCGGGCGGCCGGTCAAATCCGCCACCTTGATTTCCAGGCTGCCCAGCCACTGCCGTGGCCAGTGCTCGCGGTCGGCGAAATCCCATTGCTGTTTGGGGACCAGGAAGTTCAAACGAATGGCGGCGGTGACGATGGCCAGGCCGATCAGGCCGCCGAGCAGGGACGGGAACTCCGGCCCGAGCAGCAGGCCTGTGGCCAGATAGGGCAGAGTGAAGGCAAGGCCGGCGAACAACGCGAACGGCAGCACTTCGAAGCCGGCTTTCCAGCTTTTGTCCTTGCCAAAAAAGCGGGTCAGCATCAACACCATGATCATCGGCATGATGGTACCCACCAGGGCGTGGGTGATGGCCACGCTACTGGTGATCTGCTGCAGAAACTGCTCCCAGCTGGAACCGCGCTCGGTCAGCTCGAGGCTCAGGGCGGCGCTGTCCAGACCGCTGGTGACGCCGACCACAATGGGCGTGCCGACGGCGCCGAAGGAAACCGGGGTGCTTTGCACCAGCATGCCCATCAGTACCGCCGCCAGGGCCGGGAAACCGATCGCCACCAGCAAGGGCGCGGCGATGGCGGCGGTGGTGCCGAATCCGGAGGCGCCCTCGATGAAACTGCCGAACAACCAGGCGATGACGATGGCCTGAATACGACGGTCCGGGCTGAGCGTGGTGAAGCCCTTATGAATCACGGCAATGGCGCCGGAATGCTTGAGTGTGTTGAGCAGCAGCAACGCACCGAAGATGATCCACAACAACCCCAGAGTGATCACCAGCCCTTGAAGCGTGGAGGCGAGCAGGCGGTTGAAACTCATGTCCCAGACCAACAGGGCCACCATGGCGGAGAACAGGTACACCACCGGCATGGCGCGACGGGCCGGCCAGCGCAAGCCGATCAAAAGTAATGCGGCAAGGACGATCGGGGAGAAAGCGAAAAGAGCAAGCAGGCCGGGTTGCATGGCGCGATAGTCTCCTGGGTATTGTTGTTTGCATCGTCGAAAAGGTTTGTGTAAATTGGTCTTACCAATTATCCAAAATGAAAAACTAGCCTAAAAGCTGATCCCTGGTGCGTCAAGACAGGGGTCGGTAAGACCTTTGTCTATTCATTGTGGATAGTGGGTGGTGTGGAGATGTGGAACGTCGTAGGATTTCTTAATTGGTAATACCAATTTGAGAGGTGGCATGAATACGGGACAAGTCCGTCATCGGCGACTTTCCGATGAAATCGTGGAGAAGTTGGAAACGATGATTCTGGAGGGCAGTTTCAAGGCCGGAGAACGCTTGCCGGCGGAACGTGCCCTGGCGGAGCAGTTTGGTGTATCGCGGCCCTCCCTGCGTGAAGCGATTCAGAAGCTGGTGGTGCGGGGGCTGCTGACCAGCCGCCAGGGCGGCGGTACTTTCGTGGCGGAGCAACTGGGCTCCACTTTCAGTGATCCGTTACTGCATCTGCTGGAAAAGCACAGCGACGCCCAGCAGGATCTGCTGGAATTCCGTCATACCCTGGAAGGGGCCTGCGCCTATTACGCCGCGCAGCGGGCCACGGAACTGGATCGCCAGCGTCTGCGCGATGCGTTCGAGACCCTGCATCGTTGCTATAGCGACGCCAAGGTGGCTCGCGCCGAGGAAGGCGCCGCCGATGCCGCCTTTCACCTGGCCATTGCCGAGGCCAGTCACAATGCCGTGCTGCTGCACACCATTCGCGGCCTGTTCGAGCTGCTCAAACACAATGTGGTCACCAACATTGGCGGCATGTACGAACAGCGGGATGAAACCCGTGACATGCTGCTGGCCCAGCACCGCCAGCTTCTCGACGCCATCCTTGAACAGCGCGCGGAGGATGCCCGCGCGGTGGCGCAGAATCACATCAGCTACGTGCGCGAAGTGCTCGATGAAGCACGCCAGCAGGCGCAGCGGGTGGAGCGGGCGGAGCGCCGGCGGCGTTGAGGGCCCGGTAGTGGGAAGCATGCTTGCAAGCAAGCTCCCACAGCGGCTTTGTAGCGCAAGCTGTGGGAGCCAGCCTGCTGGCGAATGCGGCCTCTGATGTGGGGTTATTCGCTTGCAGGCAAGCTCCTACAGCGGCTTCGTGGTCTGGTCCGTGGTAACCCACTTCGGTGAATGTGATTGCCATCACAAAAGCAGGACGAAGAATTTGGTTTGTGTGGCGAAGAGAATGGTCGTTTGGCGTCTGTCGGGATTATGAAAATGTTTTGTTGCCGTACCGAAAAGCTTCCTCATTCCACGCCGAAGAATCGGCGTTAGCGCTCTGATACGATTCACTTTCTTTATTGTCATCGAGCTGTCTTCAACGGATGGCATCATACCGCTTCATGGTCCGTTATAACCCCTTTATAAAGACCTGTTCGTTGTCGTTATTTGGTTGACAAACCTGATGGTATAAAAGAAAAAGACGAGCTGAGATATTCCTATTACGGATATGGGAATGACACTATCAACAGGGAGCGTTCCTTCTGTGATCTTTCCGCGCACTTCTTCTGATTCCCTTCTGTCTCAACACCGTAGAGCGGCGCCATGAGCATGCTTGTGCAAGCTTTTCGTTCCTTGATCAGCGAGCAGCACAATCGCCTGCTGCGCCTGAAGTTTCCCCATAACGATGGGCCGGATGCGGTACTGCTGCCGGAGCAACTGGATGCGACGGAAGGCCTGTGCCGGGATTTCAGCTACACGGTGACATTGATATCCGATGATGCCCATCTTCATGCCAAGAGTTTCATCGGCCGCATGGTGACTCTGGAACTGGTGCGCAAGGACGGCTCGCTGCGTTATTTCAACGGTTATGTTTTCGAGTTTTCCCGGCGCGGCACCGATGGCGGCTACGCGACCTATGAAATGCAGCTGGGGCCATGGCTCAGTTTCCTGAAGTTGCGCAAGGATAATTATCTGTTCCAGAACCAGACCGTGGCGGAGCAGACCGCGGAGGTCTTCGCGGATTATCCGCTGCGGGACTACCGTACCCATTTTATCAAGCAGGAGGACGATGCCACGCTCACTTTCGCCATGCAGTGGGATGAGTCCGACTACAACTATCTGCATCGGCGCTGGGAGGAGCGAGGCTGGTATTACTGGTACGAGCATCGGGCCGATGGTCATACCCTGGTGCTCAGTGATGACTCCGCCACCTCGGACCCTGTCGATGGTTCGGAGCGGGTGCGTTATCACAAGGAAGGGGGCAGCCGGGTCAGCGACGCCATCAGTGAGTGGTTCGCCCATCGCCGTCTGGCGTCCACCGCTTACAGCGCCTCCAGCTTCAACTTCAAGAATCCGCAACCGCAGATGGCCAGCGCCGCCACCGTCAATGATCAGGGCATGGTGCCGGACCTGGAGGTTTACGAGTACGCCGGCGCCTACGGTTTCAAGGCCCGGGAGAGCGGAGAAATGCAGAGCCGCCGCCGCATGGAGGAAATCGAGGCCCACGCCAAGGTGTTCCAGGGCGAGGGGGATTGCAGCCGGTTGCAGCCGGGCCGCTGGTTCGGACTGATGGATCATTTCGATCATGATGTGGAAGAGGAAAGCGACCACCAGTTCCTGGTAGTGGAGACGCACCATCAGGCGCGTAATAACTACCTTGGCAAGGAGTCGGCTTCCCATTACGAAAACCGCTTCCAGTGTCTGCGCAAGAAAGTGCCCTGGCGGCCCGGGCGCGGCTTCAACAGTCAGCAGCCCAAGCTGTACGGGCTGATGACCGCCACCGTGGTGGGCCCCAGCGGTGAGGAAATTTATTGCGACGAGTATGGGCGGGTGCGGCTGCAGTTTCATTTTGACCGAGAAGGCCAGAGTAACGAGGCCAGTTCCTGCTGGGTCAGGGTGGCATCGAACTGGGCCGGTGAGCGCTTCGGTTTCATGGCGGTGCCGCGCATTGGTCAGGAAGTTCTGGTCCAGTTTCTGGACGGTGACCCGGATAAGCCGATCATCACCGGCCGGGTCTATAACCAGGCCAATATGCCGCCCTGGGATCTGCCCGCCAACAAAACCCAGACCGGGATTCTGACCCGTTCCAGCCAGGGCGGCGGCTATGACAACGCCAACGCCATCCGCTTCGAGGACAAGAAGGGCGAGGAGCAGCTCTGGATCCACGCGGAAAAGAACCAGGATATCGAAGTCGAGAACGACGAGACCCACTGGGTCGGTCAGGATCGCAGCAAAACCATCGACCGCGATGAAACCAGCCACATCAAGCGCGATCGCACGGAAACCGTGGACCGTGATGAAACCATCACCGTGCACAACAACCGCGCTGAAAGGGTGGACCGGAACGAGACCATTTCCATTGGCGCCAATCGCACCGAGGACGTGGGCGGCAATGAGAATGTGGTGATCGGCGGCAACCAAACCGAATTGATTAAACAGGCCAAGGCGGAAACCGTGGCCCTGGCCAAGGCGCTGACCATCGGCGGCGCTTATCAGGTTTCCGTGGGCGCGGCCATGAACACCACGGTGGGGCTGTCCCAGTCGGAGCAGGTGGGCATCAATAAATCGGTTCTGGTGGGTAAGCGGTTCACCATCAATGCCCGGGATGAGTTGTCCATCACCGTTGGCAAATCCTCGCTGGTGATGAAGTCCGATGGCACCGTGCGCATCAACGGCGTGCAGTTTGAGTTCGGTGCCAGCGGGCCGGTTCACATCATCGGCAAGGACGTGGATATCAACTAGGGCATCCAGAAGACGCCATTCAAATAGTGTGTACAGGCCCTCGGACGATGGAATTCCGCAACCTCACGCCTTTCGATGCGCTTTGCTACGGTGGTCTGGATCCGGCCGGCGCCGAGCATCGCATCATCGCGATGAAAGTGGGCTACCGTCTTGTACCCGACGACAACGAGGCCGGCGTGTTTCATGCCCGGGTGATGGACGATGAACCGCTGCCGTTGTGTATGGAAGACCGTTACTACGGAGAGCCGGGGCACTCCAGCGCTTTCGAGGAAAGCGATCTGGCGCCATACAAACCCAAGTGCGATGTCCTGCTCAGAGGGCAGGCTCACGCGCCCGGGGGCAAGCCATCCCGATCATGGCGGGTGCGCTTCAAGCTGAGTCTGCCGATGGCTCCCGCGGAGATACAGACACCGCCGCCGCGGCCGCTGAATCCCCGTATGCCGTTGTCGGAAAAACAGCGGGATCAGTGGCAGCTTGAGCTTCAGCAGGCGGAGCGGACTCGATTACAGGTGCCCACCGCCCGCGTGCTGATGGACAAGGTGCTCCAAGTCACCGGGGAGCGTTATTTCAAACGCCGCTGGGGACGCTGGTGGCTGTCCCGCCCGGCCCGTGCGCGGACGGTGCCATTACGCTGGGAATATGCCTTTGGTGGGCGTAGTGAAGTCGCCAATCCCGGCCATGCCGGCGATCCGTCCGCGCCTTCTCATTGGCTCAATGAAGTCTGTTTCAGCAACCCTTTGGGCCGTGGCTGGATCGAGCGCCGTCATCGCCGCCTGGCGAACAAGGCCGGTCAGTCGCTGACCCGGCTGCCGGCGCCGCGAATTGAAGACCCGCAACAGCCATGCCGTGAGCTGGTGAGGGGCCGTCATCCGGACGGTGAACAGGACGCCACGGCAATGGCGCGTCTGGCGGCCGGGTACGGCGCCGCGCCGGCGGGGTTTGGCATTGTCGGCCGTGCCTGGGCACCGAGGTTGGCTCATGCCGGGACTTACGATGATGACTGGCTGAAGCGGCGCTGGCCCGGCTTGCCGGAGGATTTCGATTTCGCTTATTGGAATGGCGCGCCGATGGATCAACAGATCGAGTATCCGTTACCGGGAACGCGTATTGAGTTGTGGCATCTGACCGACCCGTCGCAAACGCCGCGCGGCTATTTGCGAACCGAGCTGCCGCAACACAAGCCCTTTGTTTTGCTGCGGATGAGCAACGGGGCCATGGTGCCGATGCCGCTGTTGACCGACACCCTGATCGTCGATACCGAAACCATGGAACTGCATGTGACCCACCGGATTTCGATTCCCCAGGGGACGCCGGTACGCGTGATCGAAGCCCGGTTTGAGACCGATCCGGAAGCGCCGCTGGTGAAGGCCGGGATCGAAGTGGAGGAAACCACGGATGGCGGATGACTACATCGCCCGCAAGCAAGGTGGCTGGAAGGTAGTGAGCCTGGCCCCGGATGTCTGCAAGACGCCCATGGGCAGCAGCACGCCGCCGGTGCCGTACCCGGTTACCGCCGAGCTGGCGCAGAGCGGCAAGACCGCGGCCACGGTGCGTGCCAACGGCCATGAATTGGTGCTGTTCGATGCCAGTCTGGTGTCCAAAACCCTGGGGGATGCCGCCGGCAGTGCCAAGGGGGTGAAGAGTGGTACGGTGGGGGCGGCGAGCTGGCCCAAGGGGCGCAGCAGCAGTGTCTTCGTACAAGGCAAACCGGTTGTCCGCCACGACGACGAGTTTTGGATGAACGGCAGCCATGGTGGCAACTGGACCATTGCCGAGTTGTTGAAGGTGCTGTGTCCCAAGGATAAGGACGTGGTGGATGATCTGGCCGAGACCGATGTCTACATTGCCGATGATATCTACTATGACGACCTTATCTACGACGGCAGCCAATGGACTGTTGATCGCTTTCCTGGCGGCGGCTCCTGGGGTGGTGATTCGCTGTTGATGCTGGCGACCGGTTCCGCACAAGCCGCCGCGACCACCGCCTATCACGAGCTGATACACAAACATCAGGACCTGTCCATGAGCTGGCAGGCGATGGAGGAAGATGCCTACTACAGAACCGAGGCATGGGCCATTGAACGAGGGATGCCAGCACCGGACATCGACGGGTTCGAGTTCCGGACCACCAAAGCGGATGGCGCGCTTGTGCCGAACCGTGATGACATCGAGCGGTTCGTACAAGAGACTTATCCTATTCCGGCGGATCCAAACGCGGCTTTTCCGGTGGGAGTGAACGCTTCCGGTGATGTGCAATTGAGCGATGGCACGACGCGGCCACCAGAGAGAGGAGACCGCATAGCGGGACAGGAGGAGACGGCCCGTAAAAGGAAAGTACCTCGCTCGGTATGGAAGTGCCCGGGTGAAAGCGACACCCCGCCCGAGGAGGAATGAATATGCTCAGGGCCATGGAGCGTTGCTCGTTTTTGTTGAGTCTCTTGTGCCTGACCGCCTTGACTCAGGCCTGTGTTGGAAACAACAACGGAAATAACAGCGGGCAGCCCCCGCCAATGGATACCACCATGACCAGTATCGAAGTGAACACCGCCGACGGCGTCCACCCGCTCACCATGGCGGATCTGGAAGCGCTTAAAGCAAACCTGATTGAAGTCCTGTCGGAAAAAAAGCCGGAGCAGGACTACGGTTTCCTGATTGGCGAACTGCGAGATCATTCCGCGCCCATGATCAGTGAAGACGGCGTGGCCAGAATAGGCGGCTGGCGCCTCACTGAGATTTCCGGGAGGCCGGTGTTCGAACGGCAACAGATGCCGCGGGCGCCGATGATGCGTTTTTTCCATGCGCCGATTGCCTTGGATGAAAATGGTCGCTGGCGAATCACGGATGTCATCATCGTCAAGGTGCGGGGCCGATAAGTACCGGACCGGAATGGCTATGGAAAGGGATGCCGGAGATGGATGACGTCATCGTATTACCCCCGATCACGATCTACGGGGGCAGGGAACTGCCGAATGGCGATTGGCTGCATGTGAACCCCAGAACCGAAGGGGTTCTCATGGAGGTGTTCCCGGCGGATGAAACCATTGCAACGCCGTTGTCCCGGGAGCTGCTCAGCTATGACGATTACGCCGCCTATCGAGAGGCGCATCCGGATTTGGATCTTCCCGAGTTCGAACCGCCGGACGAGGAAGAAGAGCAAGCGCCTATTGGCCGCCAGAACCGCTCCATTCAGAGCCACGGCGGTGGTAACACCATAGGGCGAGTGGTCGGCGAAACCGGCGCCACTCCGGGACCGGCCAGCGAGGCCAACCCTCCGCTGGAGCCGGAAACCGAACAGGAAGAAGGGTTCTGGTCCCGGAACGGTGAAGGCATTCTGGATGGCACCCAGTTGGTCCTTGATGGCGCGGGCCTGATTCCCGTGGTCGGAGAGGTGGCCGACGGTATAAATGCCCTGGTCAGTTTGGCGCGCGGCGATTATGCCGGTGCCGCTCTGTCCGCCGCCGCAATGATTCCCTTCGCCGGCTGGGGCGCCACCGCCGCCAAGGGCGTGCGTAAAGGAGCGGACGCCCTGGAGGGCGCGGGCAAGGGAGCCAGGGAAGCGACGGAGCAGGGGGCGAAAAGGGCGAATGAGCCTTCGACGAGCGGCGGCGGTAAAGATGGGAAAGGCGATGGCGCTAAAACCAAGGGGCGGGGGAAATGTGTTCTCAGGCCTTACCGGCCCGACACCTGTAAAGCAGAAGAAAAGATTGGGCATCATGTCGTCCCTGATCGGGCGTTCAGACTCGGAGGTCGTAAAGGTGCGGGAAGACGTCAGATTCCCGGTGGCTTATCCGAGCCGGAGGGTCTTGTGATCTGCCTGACGAGAAGCCAGCATACCCGAGTGCACCGGCTATACGACCAAAAGTATGAGCCTGGAATTGGTGCACTGGGTTCCCCTCCGGGAACGGCCAGCCTGCTTGCTTTGGAGATGGCGGGGGCTAAAGCTGCGGCTTCGGTCACCGGTTGCAAGACATCCAGCCTCGCGGCTCAATTACGCGCTTACCATCAAGCGAAAGGAATGGGGCCGGACTTCAAGGTCAGGGCTAATAAGAGCGGCAAACTGACGCGTGAGCTGTCGTTTGGCGACTTGGGTAGTGAAGGACCCGGGGAATTCTAGAAAAGGCAATACTATGTCAAACACGAAAGGTTCACCGATTACATTCGTAAATGGCTGCGCAATAAATCGGGATATGTACTACATCGCTTCTTCCCCGGACCTATGGACTGAGTCGGAGGATGCGCCTTATTCCGTGATGTTTATATACCAGGATCAGACGGAAGAGAAATGGTTCTATCATGAGCTGCCGAACTGGGAGGTGGTCTCAACGTGTTTCCCGGAACCGATGGCCAATGAAACGCGAAAAGCCTATGCGCTCAACATAGACGGCGAGGTCGAGTGCTACAGCCGGGATGGCACCATCATTGAGGTGATAGACGATGCGGGCGATAAGGAAGGCGGCCCGAATTACGGTCCGGTGAACAGAATTCGCAAGCTGGGAAAACATCTGTACGTTTGCGGCCATGGCGGCCAGGTCTACAGGAGGGTGGATACAGGTTGGGAGCATTGTGATGCTGGTTTGCTGCAGGCTCCGCTCTCCGCTCAGCCGTCTTCGGGAATCACGGAAGAAGAGCGGCAACAAATGATCCAGAGCATGATTGATACAATGGATCATGAGATCGCGCTTTATGATATCAACGGCCCGAATGAGGATGACCTGTATGTCGTCGGTAGTGATGGCTTTATTGCTCACTACGATGGCCAGGACTGGAGCCGGCTGAATCGTGTTACCGGTTCTCACCTGAATTGTATTCATGTTGTGTCGCCATCGGAGCTGTGGATCGCGGGGAGTGTGGGGACGGTGCTGCGGGGCAATGCGCGACAGGGTTTCAAAGTTGTTGCCCGAAAAACATCGGAATGGGACTTCTTGTCCATTACCTCCTATGAAGGTTCTGTTTATATTGCCGCTGACGACGGCATTTATTCCATGCGAAATGAGAAGCCAGAACGTCTGGATATCAGTGACAAACTGAATTTGAGAGACGTCTCCGATATTGAAGCCAAGGATGGTGTTCTTTGGGCTCTTTCGCCTAAGAAACTGCTTCGCTACGACGGTAATGAGTGGGAGTGCTTTGAACATCCGAATAATCAATAAAAAGACCTGACTCTCAATATCAAGCTGGATATCAAGAGCTGGGAGATCATCTTCAGGATTGTGTTCCGGTGCCGTTTGTAAGGTCAGCAGGCCTTTTTGATCTGGATCAGGATTTGGCTCTCCCGACACGGGCAGACTGCTGTGGTGCAGAGGATGGGGAAAGGAGCTTGGAGGACCCTCATCTGGAGAGCGTCATGGCAATACGGAAACTGGAGTCAGAAGCGGATTTCCAAACCTATGGGCAGGTGTTTCTCGGCTATGTGGTGTACTCGGCCCCGACCCGGACTTACCTTACCCACCGAAGTCGAAGGGAGGGGGAACCGCCCGTGTTGAGCGGCTACCACCCGGCCTGGGCCCATCGGTACGATAGGCTGGAAGACGCCATGGGCGACGCCACGCTTTTGCGAAATGGCGCCGTGGTCATGATACTGGCGGACCAGGCCGGTGAATACTGCCTCCATGAGCTGTAACACGGCAAGGGGCGGTTCGTACCTGGAGCGGGGCTTCGCTGATCAGGCTTGAACAACCTGTTCAAGCAGTAACAATCCCGGTATCCAGCCGGTGAATACGGCGCATAACAGAGTGAGCCATGCCACCGGCTTCTGGATGTTCCGCGACAGCCCCAACAGCAGAAAGAAGCTGAACCACAGCACGGTCCAGGCTACCCAATTGAAGGTATTCCATAGACCGAAATCGCCACCGATGTCCGCCAGTGATTGGATCGCGATGATGCCGGCAGTGAGGCTGACAAACAGGCAGAACCAGCCCAGCCCCTTGCCGTCCACATTGAGAAACTGATTGGCGGCCACCCACAGATAGGTGAAGGCAAACAACAGGGTGAAGGCGCCGGCCTTGATGGATAGCGGGCCCGAGGGCTCGGCGAGAATCAGGAACAGGGCGATGCACAGGCTCAGTGCACCGACGAACAGGTTGATGACGGCGACCTCGCGGCCGCTGATCTTGTTCATCAGCCAGATGCTGTTGAGAAACAGCACGGCGCCGACGTACAGCAGAGTGAGTCCGAGTATCATGATGTGTACTCCTTGTTGTTATTGGCATGATTCGGGGCCGGCTCTTTACCGTCCCGGGTTCTGTTGCAAAATCTCCCTGGCGATTTCGAGGATGGATTTCCGCTTCTTCATGGCTTCCCGGGAGAGAAAGGTATGGGCTTCCTCTTCCTCCCAGTCGTGGTGCTTCATCAACCGTACCTTGGCGCGGTTGATATCCGCCTGATTGCCCATCCGGTCCTGGAGCTGGGCGTTCTTTTGTTTCAATTTCGCTGTTTCTTCACTGTTGCGGCGGGCGGACACCAGCACTGGCAGCACCTTATGGCTGTCCAGAGGCTGGGTAATGACGCCATGGCAACCCAGTTCCAGGATCTGTGAGAGAACGGCGGGGCTTTCGTATTCCACCAGCGCCACCACCGTGGTGCGCGGATCGCCAGTGGTGACCAGGCTGCTGATCTCTTCATGGTGGCGGCTTTGGAAAATGCCGGTGAAGATGACGTCCACCGTCACCTCGCACTTTTCCGGTGGCGGCCAGAAGTGACGCACGGAACAACCGATGCGGATCAATTGCAGTACCAGAGCGTCACTGATGTCCCCAGGCGGATTGATCACCAGGACCTGCAAGTCCCGGAGCGTATTGAGAATGGCCGCGGCGCTGGTCGGGGTGGTCATCGGCGCTCCTCCCGGCCCATGCTGGCGGACCAGTCGTCCAGGTTGTGCACCACCACGTAAGGGTCTGGCCGGATCGGTTGCGGAGACTGCCATTTGACCTGGAATACGCCCCGGGCATCGATTTCAGCGATCCGGGACGTTAAATGGGTGTGATTGTTTTGCCGCTCGATGCGGATCGGTCCCTGAGGGGCATCCAGCTCCAGTTCATAAAGATGACGCCGAACGTCTTCCACGTGCCAGCTGCCAGCGGCCCGCATCGCTCTGGCCAACATCAGGGTTTGGCAATAGGCCGCCTCCGTCCAGGCGGTGATGGTGACATCCTCGGGGAAAAAAGCATGGCAGGCATCGATGAAAGCGCGGCTCGCCGCGGTGTCGATGCTGGAGAAATAGGGGGCCACCACCACATGGCCCTCGGCGACCTCGTTGCCCATCTCCATGACTTCCGCCTCGCTGGTGGTCAGGCTGGCGATGGGGGGACGCGCCGAGGTGCTGTAGTGACGGGCAAAGGCGCGGTACAGTTCCGCCGTGCCGGTGCCCACCACGGTGGAGAACACCACATCGGCCTGTGCTTTGATGATCCTTTCCACCGCATGCTTGACTTCATCGTCGGAGGGATAGAGGGGGATATAGATTTCCTCCACCACGCTGCCGCCGTGCTGCCGATAAAGATGGCGCATGACGTGATTGCTTTCCCGGGGATAGATGTAATCCGAACCGATGAAGACCACGCGCTCACCGTAATGATTGATCAGGTAGGCGGCCAGGGGCGCGCTGTTCTGGTTTGGCGCGGGACCGCCATAGAAAATGTTCGGGGAATATTCGAAGCCTTCATACGGTGTGGGATAGCAGAGCAGGGCGTCGGCCCGTTCGATCACCGGCATCACCGCCTTGCGGGTGTGAGACATGTAGCACCCCACCAGCAATTTGACGCCCTGATTGCGAATGAAATCTTCCGCGCACAGCCGGTAGCGGTCCGGATCACCGCCGGGATCGTGGCTGACCGATTCGATCGGGTAGCCGTTCACGCCACCTTCGCGATTGGCCTGATCGATGGCGAGCAGGGCACCGTAGCGTTGCGAACGCTCGATGTCGGCGGTAACGCCGGTGGCGGAGAACAACAGACCGATAGTGGGGCGGTCCCGGTGGTGGGGCATGGTACCTCTCCTGTTATTGTTATGGGCCCGCCACTACAGTGGCAGGAAGACCACGCGTTGGTGTTCCAGCCGGGCCCAATACGCGGTTGGGGTATCTCCATTGTCGCAGGGGTGATGATGGCGCAGAAGATACTCCGCCAACGGCACTTCCAGATACCGCCGGACACCACGGCGCAGGGAGCGGGCGCCAAATTGCCGATCGAACCCCTGCCTGGCCAGGAACGACACTACCTTTGGGTCCACATCGAGATGGCAATGGTGTTTGATCAGGCGCTGATTGAGCCGGCTGATCTCAAGCGCCACCAGTTGCTCAACGATGTCCGGTTCGATCCAGTTGAACGTGATGGTGGTGTCGATGCGGTTGACGAACTCCGGTGAGAACGCCTTGAGCAGTTTGCCGCGCACCAGCTTGTCGATATGGTGATGGCGGCGGTCGTGGCCCCCTGGCAGCAGGGAGCGGGGAAAGCGCGCGCGCCGTTCGTCGTAATGCTGAATATCCCGGGCGCCAAGATTGCTGGTCATGAAGATCAGGGTGTTGCGAAAACTGTAGGTGCGCTCGCCGGACGCCACGGTCAGCATGCCGTTATCGAAGACGTTCAGCAGCGCCTGAATCACTTCGTCACTGGCTTTTTCCAGTTCATCGAACAGTACGATACCGGGGCGGCCCTGGGTGCCTTCCAGTTTGTCCTGGTCGAGCAGGGTGGTGCCCTCCTTGGCGCCCACATAGCCCGGTGGGGCGCCGGTCAGCGCGGCGGCGTAATGCTCCTGGGACAGGGTGTTCATGTCCACCCGGCAGAACGCATCGGCATCACCATGCAGAGCCCGCGCCAGGGCGCGCACGATCTCGGTTTTGCCGACGCCGGTGGGGCCCAGGAACAGAGCGGTGAACAAAGGCCGGCGTGGGTCGGTGATATCGGCGCGCACCACCTTGAGAATGTCTTCCACCGCCTGCAGAGCCGGGTCCTGGCCGAGGATTTCGCCGCGCAGGGTGGCCATGATGGTGCTCACGTCGAAACGATAACGGCTTTGCAGAGCCGATTGATGACGCAAATGGGCTTGCACCACGTTGTGCCGCGCCGCGTTTTCATGATTCAGAGCCAGGTGTTGATCGCGCTGTCTCTGATTTTGTTCGATCATATCGTTGAGAAAGGGCATGGTGTATCCCTATTGTCCGGAAAAAAGCTGTCCGAAAAAGGGGCGGCGTGCCGATCGGCACGCCGCCGCGACTCAGGCTTCTTTCTCCAGGCCCTCGTAGGGCACATTACCCACCGGGCATTGCGCGACACCAGCGCTGGAGCGGGTGATCTTCTCCACGTTTTCGCGTGCTTTTTCCGCGTCGTTGACCCAGGTCTTGTAGAACTCGAAGGGACAATCCGCCAACCCCTTGTCACCGTCGCCGGAGGCGTGCATGCCGCTATAGCCCCGGTGCAGGATCTTGAACAGATGGTTCTGGGATTGATCGTTGGCGCGGGCATCGCGGATTTGCGAGAGCGACAGCTGGGCGAACTGAATACCCATTTCCTCCTCACCGCATTCACCCAGCGTGCGGCCATCGAAACCGATGAGCGCGGAATGCCCGAAGTAGGAATAGACGCCGTCGAAACCGGCGGCGTTGGCCACCGCCACGTAGCAATTGTTGGCCCAGGCCATGGCCTTGGACATCAATACCTGCTGTTCCTTGGCCGGGTACATGTAGCCCTGGCAGCGAATGATCAGTTCGGCGCCTTTCATGGCGCAATCCCGCCAGATTTCCGGATAGTTACCGTCGTCGCAAATGATCAGGCTGATCTTCATGCCTTTCGGGCCGTCGCTGACATAGGTCTGGCCGCCGGGGTACCAGCCTTCGATCGGACACCAGGGAATGACCTTGCGGTACTTCTGGACGATTTCGCCCTTGTTGTCGATCAGGATCAACGTGTTGTAGGGCGACTTGCGCGGATGTTCCTCGTGGCGTTCGCCGGTCACCGAGAAGACGCCCCAGGTGTTGGCCTTGCGGCAGGCGCGCGAGAAAATTTCCGTTTCCTCACCCGGCACGGTGGCGGCGGTCTCCATCATTTCGTCGGGGTCGTACATGATCCCCTGCAGGCTGTATTCCGGAAAGATCACCAGATCCATGCCCGGCAGACCTTGCTTCATGCCCACGATCATGTCGGCGATTTTCTGGGCGTTTTCCAGAACCTCGGCCTTGCTGTGCAGGCGCGGCATCTTGTAGTTGACCACCGCCACGCCGACGGTGTCGTTGCTGCTGGAGATATCTCCATGACGCATAACTCGTACCTCTTGTTGTCGTTTTCATTAGGGCAAATGGAGTGGCCGTCACGGATGACGAACCAAAAAAAAGGCCCTTCCGGGACAAGTCCCGGAAGAGCCCATTTGCTCTGTTGGCATTGTGCAATCTGGTTGGCGTAACCGCATCGCCGTTGATGGGCGCCGCCTGTTTGTCACGTTATAGGCGCTCCTTGCCGCCGCTGTCAAGCACTCCAATCCGATGCAGGAGTTGGGATATTCGCTTGCGGGCAAGCTCCCACAGGGGCTTCGTAGTGCGGACTGTGGGAGCCAGCCTGCTGGCGAATGTGGCCTCCGGTATGAGGTATTCGCTTGCAGGTTCGCCCCTAAGGTTGGAGCGTAGCGACGCTACTACTCAGATCGAGAGTGGCCCGGGTACCTCCTCCCGGCATCGAATCAAAATCCAGTGTCCAACCAAAATGTTCACAGATCCGCTGGCTCAGAAACAAGCCGAGCCCGGGGCCTGTTCCCGGGGCGGGCAGCGCGCGCAGACTTTGGGTGTAGTCGCGGGCAACCTGTTCCGGGTCGAAGCCCACGCCGGTGTCGGTGATCCGCAATAGCACGCCGTCATCGGTATTGACATCGATTCCGATGGACCCCTGATGAGTATTTTCGGCGGCATTGCGGAGCAGGTTGCTCACGGCGATACGAAGCATTGAGGCGGGCGTGTTCAAAACGGTGGCGGGCAAGGGGGTGAGCTCGAATGCCATCGGTTTGTTCGACACCAGATGTTGATGATCGTGGACCAGCGCGGGCAGAAGCTCACGCAGATCGCACCACTCCCGTGTGCCGTTATCCGTAGGTTGCTCCCGTGACAGGAACAGCAGAGCGGCCATGATTTCGTGCAGGTTATCCACCGTCTCCCGAATACGGTGAAGTGGCCGGTGAGCCGTCGCCGGTAACGCCGGCAGGGTATCGAGCACATCCACCGCGCTGGCGATCACGGCGATGGGGGTGCGGAATTCATGGCTGGCCTGATCGAGCAGTTGCCGCTCCCGGTCGATGAATTTGTCCACCCGGTCCAGATAGCCGTTGGCGGCCTGGGCGATGTGGTGAATCTCCACTTCCTTGTAGTCGACCGGCAGACGGGCGCCGGCCTCTCGTGGATCCAGGGACGCCATGCGTTTGGCGATGTCCTTGACCGGCGCGGAGAGGCGCCGGGCCAGAGAACGTACCAGCAGAATCGCCAACATCAAGCTGATGACGGCGATTACCGCGCCGAGCACGGCACCCTGATTTTGTTGTGTTTCCAGTTCCGTGATGTCCAGCGCCAGCACCACTCGCTCGGTGTCATTGGGATGGACCAGAGCCACATAGGTCCGCCCTTGCCATTCAATTTGCCGGCCCTGGAATCCCAGAGGCAAATCACGAAAGGGCGGAGGGGCGGACTCTTCCCCTTGCCTGGCGGGAACGTACCAGCCACGCAAAGGGCCGACCTGCGGCAGCTTCCTGGTTTTCAGGGGTTTGTCGGCATCCAGATCCGCCAGGGTGGATTCCAGAATGATGCGCCAATACTGACTTTCGAGCAGGGATTGCGACAGGTAGCTATGGAAGGCGATGACGGCGGTCAGAAGAATGATCACCAGCAGGAAGCGGCTGTTGATCCGCCGGCGAAGACTGGTATGCCGGCAGCTATTCATGGTCAAGCTGGCACAACCGGTAACCGACCCGGGGCGCGGTGTGAATCAGCTTTCTGCTGAACGGACGATCCACCACCTTGCGCAGGTGGTACATGTGCGAGCGCAGAATATCCTGATCCGGCGGGCCGTCGCCCCAGAGAGTGGACTCCAGTTTTTCCCGGGGCACGACCTTGGGGGATGCCCGCATCAAAACTTCCAGCAGCCGCCGACCGGCCGGCGGCAGGGAAAGCATGCGGCCGCCGCGTTTGATTTCCAGTGTCTGAGGGTCAAATCGCAAGTCGCCCACGCAGAGGTCGGCGGAGCCGGCGTCCCAGCCCCGGCTGACCAGGGCCCGCAGGCGGATTTCCAGTTCCGCCAGAGCGAAAGGTTTGATCAGATAGTCGTCGGCGCCGGCCTCGAAGCCGGCGATTTTGTCCGGCAGCTGGTCCTTGGCGGTAAGCATCAGCACCGGTGTGGCGAGGCCGGCTTCGTCGCGCAGGCGCTGCAGGAAATCGAGCCCGTTCAGGCGTGGCAACATCCAATCCAGGACGATGACATCGTAGTGGTTATGGGTGGCCAGATGCAGTCCCGAAAGACCATCCGGTGCCGCATCCGGATAATGACCACGGGCTTCCAGGTAATCGAACAAGTTGCCCGCGAGGGCACTGTTGTCCTCGATGATCAAAACTTGCAGGTGGTTACAGCCCGCCAACCGGATCATGGTGCCCTCCCGTGAAGCCTTAAAAGCGGTAGCCGATGGACAGAGCCGCCCGTGGCTGGGTGGCGGAGCCGTGGTCTTCCACCAGCGGGCTGTCGGCGGCGTCGCCGAGCAAGCGCGCCACGCCCACCTGCGCGCGCACCAGCCAATGCCGGCCCGGGGAATAGTTCAGTCCCAGGCTCAGTCCTACATCTTTCATGCCAGCTTCGGCTTCATACACAGGCAGACCGGTTGTCATCGCCTGATCCGGCGTGATTCCGAAATAGGCATCGGTGAAATCGGCGTCGGCCCAGGTGGCGCTGGCTTCCAGTTCCAGTTGTAGACGCGGATTAAGGGTGAAAGTTCGGCCCGCTTCCAGATCAATGTGCAGGCCGTCGTGGCTGCTGGAGATATCCTGATACACGGCCAGTTGCGCTTTCCAGGGGCCTCGCCCCACGTTCAGGGCAAGCCCTCCGTCGACACCGGCATCGATATCCTCCAGGCCCTCAAGGATCGAATTGTCGTCGCTGTCGCGGCCGGAATGATAACGGGCCACCGCATCCAGCCCCCACACGCCATTGCCCCATAATCGCGCGCCGGCGGTGGTACCACGCAGATACAAGCGCTCCCCATAGTCAGCGAAGATCAGCGGTACCGCGCGTGTCTCGAGGTCATCGGAGCCCGGGTAGTCGGGACGGTAAAGGGCGCCGGCGCCAAGAATAAGACGCCAGTCCGGTTTACCGTGGGGCTCTTTGCCGGAAGGTGTGGGGGAAGCGAAGGCGATGGGGGGAAAGGCCAATAACAGGATCAGCCGGAGCGCTCGCGCGTTCCGCCAGCCCGGGCGAAGCGCCAATGTGGACGATGGGAACATGTTTTCCTCCAGTCGGCCGGTGGGGCCAGGAGACTCACCCTAGCGTCGCGGGTGTGGAGAAAATGTCGTCGGCTCGCGGGGAAAGCACCGGGCGGCGATTTTTCGTACCGGCGCGAATGCGGTAGCATACGCGCCACTTTTATCAAGGAGGATAAGGCCTTGGAATTATTAGGGCTGCTCAAATTGCTGTTCATCGTGGTAGTGCTGGGGCTCACCGCCAGCAGCCTGATCGGCTATTCATCCCGTCGCCGCCGGAGCAAGAAGGCGTTGGCCGAAGTGCGTGAGCAGGGCGGAGTGATCCGCCGGTTGAGCGAGGCGGAACAGCAGGCCTTGCCGCCGGTCCACGATCCGGCCAAACCGAAGCGTCCGCTGGCGCTGGAAAGCGATGACGTTTTTCTGCTGGAAGGCGCCTATTCCCGTCATGGTATTGAATCCAACGGAACCAGCACCTGGCACGACATCATTGGTGGCGTGGAGGTGTTCCTGCCATATGACGCCGATCTGTTCCTGGCCGAGCACAACCGCGCCGAAGTGGTGTTCGCCGGCAAGATGGCCGTGGTGGTCGGGTTGAACCAGGAGTTCGATTTGCTCAGCGCGGTGGAGCGGGATCAGCGCCGTAACACCGCTGATCAGCAATGGCAGGACGGTGCTCGCGGTGCTCTGCAGGATGTGTTTGTCGACAGCGATGACGATCCGGATCGGGACAAGGAAAAGGACGAAGAGGAAGCGGCACGTAAACGCCGGGTGGACATTTACTCTCAGCGGGACGAGACCGTGGCGGAGATCGAGGCCCGTCGTGGCCGGGGCGTGGGGCTTTTGCCGGGGCTGTTGCTGACATTCGCTTTCATTGGCCTGGGAATCGCCACGGCCCGGACCAGTGTGTTGGCAATGTCCCTGTGCAGTGGTGCCGCCGTGCTGTTGACGGTCTGGGCGTTGTGGCTGTTCTGGCGCCGCTGGCGCCCCGGCCCGCCACGGAAGGTGAATACGGTTGCCGGCACTCTGAATCTGACGCCGCTGCTGTTCGATGAAGCCAACAGCCGTGTAACCGTGGCCCCCACCCTGGGCGACAAGCTGGTTTTCAGCCTGCCGGAGCATTGGCGTCCTCATGTGAGCTATGAGGACGGTCAGCGCCTGGAGATGGATCTGCGCGTGGACGACTACTCGGTGGTCAATTACAACCGCCAGCTGTCCCTGGACGAGGAAATCCGGCGTTTCCCCCCGGCCTACTGGGGGCGGCACCTCACCATGGCTCTGGTGGCGGGTGTGGCGCTGGTGGTGGCGTTGTTGTTGTCACGGGCGCCCTGGGCTGATCTGATGCTGGCCTGGAACGCGGTGTCCGGGAGCAGCTATGTGGAAGCGCGGGAGGCGTCGGATCTGCTGGCGGCGCCGCCGGGTCCCGGCAGCATGGTGGATCTGGCCGGTTCGGGGCGGTGCCAGGTGCGTGCATCGATGGGGGATTGGCAGTATCCCAGAGTGCACTGTGACTGGATCCGCTGGGGAGGCGATACTTCCGAGCTGCCCCGGGTGGAGATCGACGAGCTCACCGCCGGGCTGTTCTCCGATGAGGTGGTGAAAACGCGCCGGGATCCGTATGTGGAGATGATGGTAAAGCTGTACGGCCGGGATCCGGGTCAGGCGCCGCTGGTGGTAAGCAACCCCGAGGAGTTGATCGAACTGGTGGAGAATGCTTGCGGGTCGCGGCAACAGCACGCCTGTGCCTACCTGCGCGATACCATCGTCGAACATCTCCGTGTCGCCTTGCCGGAACGGCCCAGCGATTGGCGGACACTGCGCGAGGAGGTGGCCGGCTATGACGGTGAGAAACCGCTGCAAGCGGTAATAGGGCGCTCTCAGCTTAGCCTGGTAAAGCGCCGTCTGCGCGCGGTGGGGCGGGAACGGGCGGAACAGGTGGTGCCGGATCTTGGCCGCCAGATCCATGAAAAGGAAAAAGGCGGTGTGCTGGTGCACATGATTGGCGACCCGGGGCTGACACCGGCATCGATGACCGATATTCAATTGTGGCGGCGTTTCGTCGAGCTGACCACGCCAGGTAGCGCGGAGCCGTTCTCGGCCAAGGGGATGGTGGTCCATCGCGGCGAGGACGAATCGGGCGCGCCGATATTGGTGGTGGATGTCACTCGCCAACTGGACTGGCCCTGGCGCTCGCTGCTGCTCAGCTTCTGGATACTGTTGTGCGCCGTGCTACTGCCGGTTCACATCTGGTTGGCGGTACAACGGTACCGCGCCCGGCGGCGCCGTGAAGCGGATCTGGCCCGGCTGCATGGCTGGGCGTGACCGTCCCACGGAGGTTTTTCGTAGTCGGGTCTGTAGGGGCCAGCCTTGCTAGCGAACTGGTTTTGGCGTTGGGGATATTCGCTTGCAGGCAAGCTCCCACAGGGGCTTCGTAGCATGGTCTGTGGGAGCCAGCCTGCTGGCGAATTGGCACCCGACGCGGGATATTCGCTTGCAGCGGCCCGCCGCCCGGAAAAAGCTCCTACCGTGGCTTCGTCGTGTCTGGGGTGACTGATCACGCCGCCAGCCGGGGCGTGATGCGTGGCGCCAGCCAGTCGATCACATAGCGTACCCGGCGTGGCAGCAGTTGCGAGTGCGGGTAGGTCAACAGTACCGGAATGGGATCCGGCTCGAAGGCTTCCAACACTTTTACCAGAGTACCGTCCGTCAGGGCATCGCGTACCTGATAGTGATAGAAACGTCCGAAGCCGAGGCCGGCGATGCAGGCCTGCCGGGCGCTTTCGATCTGGTTGGTGACGAGGGTGGGATCGATCCGTACCGTCTGGTCGTGAAAGCTCCATAGCGGCCCCTGCGGTGCGAACAGCACACAGGGGCGATGTCCCAGTTCTTGCGGCGTCACTGGTTCTCCCTGGCTCTCCAGATAGTCCGGACTGGCGCACACCACCGTCGACATCTGTCCAAGGGGACGGACAACCAGGGAGGAATCCCGTGGATGCCCGATTCGGATCGCCAGATCCAGGCCCGCTTCAACCAGATTCACCACCTTGTCATCCAGCACCAGATTGACGCGCATGGCGGGGTGGTCACTGAGAAAGCGGTTCACCAGGGGCGCCACGTGATAGCGGCCAAAGGTCTCCGGAGCGGTGATTCCCACGATGCCGGAAGGCCCTTTCTGACGTTCCTGCAACGCGCTTTCCGCCTCGCTCACTTCGGTCAGAATGCGCCGGCAGCGCGCCAGATAATCCCGGCCTTCATCAGTGAGCGACAATTGGCGGGTGGTGCGATTGAGGAGACGGACGTTCAGGGAACGTTCCAGCGCCGCCAGGCTGCGCACCACTGAAGCCGGGGATTGTCCTTGCGCGTCCGCCGCCGCGCTGAGACTGCCGCTGTCGACGATACGCACGAAGGTGGCCATCGCTTTCAATTTATCCATGCTTCGCTCTCCAGGCTCCCGCACCGGGCTGATTTGTGCGCCGCGCGTAATACTGTTCTGCGTTCGGGGCCATTTTTCACCTATCCAAACTAGGTCAGCATCGGTGGCCAATCAATAGGCCGAAAGTGGAGGTTTTGGGCTATGCAGGTGGACGACCCGACGACATCGCATGACTGCCCGGTGACGGCGACTGGCTATGACCACGTGGGCATTCGGGTAACCGATCGGCGCCGGTCGCTGCGTTTCTATGAACGCCTGGGGTTCCGGCAAACCCACCATTTTCCCGGCGCCGAAGCCAATGAAATGGTCACCACGGCCGGGGTGCGGATCAATCTGATTTTCAATGGCGCTCATCGGCCAGGCGGTCGCAATGTGTTGCTGGATGAACCGGTGAAACTGCCCGGTATGACGCACCCGGCGTTTCTGGTGGAGGACCTGGCCGCGCTGCAATCCTGGCTGGAGCAGGAAAGTATCGTGATTACCGAAGGCCCCAAACGGATCGGTCCGCGCCGGGTGGCGCTGTTTATCCGTGATCCCGACGGCAACGTTCTCGAATTCAATCAACTGATTCCCGAGCGGGACTGATTTCTCGATAGGAGAGCAATGATGAAGCTGTATGACCTGGAGCCTTCGGGCAATTGCTATAAAGTGCGTTTGTTCGCCGCGCTGGCGGGGCTGCCACTGGAGATCGAAGCGGTGGACTTTCTCGCCGGCGAACATAAAGGGGAGCGCCTTTCCGCGCTGAATCCCTGGGGGGAATTGCCCATCCTCGAGGACGGCAAACTGGTGTTGCGGGATTCCCAGGCGATATTGGTGTATCTGGCCGGGCGCTATGGTGGCGAGGCGTGGTGGCCGGGGGAGGCGCACCTTCAGGGGGAGGTGATGCAATGGCTATCGGTGGCCGCCAATGAAATTCAGCATGGTCCCAACGCCGCGCGTCTGGTCGACAAATTCGGTTATGCCCTGGACAAGGCGCTGGCGCTGGAACGCAGCGAGCGGATTTTAAGGTTGCTGGATGATCATTTGGCCACTCACCAATGGCTCGCCGCCGGCCGGCCCACCATTGCCGAATGCGCGGTGTTTCCCTATCTGGCGGTGGCTTGGGAGGGCGGCGTGGATCCGCGCCCCTATCGTCATGTGAATGCCTGGATGGAACGGATCAAGGCGTTGCCCGGCTTTCAGCCCATGCCCGGGATTTAGTCAGAGGTCGCTACAGGGCCGTTGTGGGAGCTTGCCTGCAAGCGAATCTTTCCCTGAAATACAATTCGCTTGCAAGCAAGCTTTCCACAGTGGCTTCGTAGGCCGGTATTCTTGTTGGCGCAAATCACCCGGCGATGGAATAGAGGGTAAATGGCCGGGCCAGGGCGTACCGCTCCAGTACCTCGTCGCGCCAGTTCTTTGCTGTCAGACGGTCCAGCAGAGGAAGCTCCGCGTCGGCTTCTCCGGGGCGCTGATAAAACGCCTGATTCCAGCGTTGCTCAAAGGGGTATCCGGAGGCGCTGTGTTCCCGCTCCACTTCCGCCCGCAGTGACCGTATCGTCCTTTGCCAGTCGTCGAGGGACGCCGCCGTCAAAAGCGCGCCAGCGTTTTCAAGAAAGCCAGACAGGGCCGCTTGCAGCACCCTCTGTCCGTGATCCGGTGACTGCACCAGTAGAAGCAGTCCGCAGCGGCCGTCCGCTTCCTCCTGATAGCGGCAGTCCACCCAATAGCCCAGCTGCTGCCGTAATCGCAGCTGCTGATAGAAGGGGGCGGCCAGATGGCGTTGCAGCAATCGCCAGCACAGGCGGTCCAGTACGTGGCGATGCGGCGCCGGCAGATAAAGCAGACGGGCGTGATCGGGGTAGGCGCAGGGAACCGCCTGCTGCCCGGTGGGAATCGCCGTGGCGCGGGTGGTGTCCGTGGCGGTATCGGGGAAAAAGCGGGCGGTTATGGGAGACAGCCCCGTGGCCAGCCGTGTTTCCGGCCAGGTTCGTGGGTAAGCGCAGTACAACGACGCAGGAGAGGAAAGGAGCCCCTGGTTTTCCCGTGTCACGCCATCAAGGCGATCCCGCAAAACCTGAAGCAGGCGGTGCGCCGGCGCTGCTGCGTCCCGTTGCCGGCACCAGATCCGATGCCGGTGTTCCGTCAGACGTTCCCAAGGGGCGTCCATAGGCGCGAACAGGGTTGCCAGTGTTGTCCGGATAGCGGTGTCATCGGCGGCAAGGTCCAGTATCAGCTTGGCGCCGCTTTGATGGACACGGACCTTGGGACCGGTGAAAGGCGCATGCTCCAGCAACAGGCGCCAACGCAGGCCCAGCCGTTCCACCGCTATTGTCTGATCACCGGGCCAGCGCCAACCGAGCCTGAGGGTGTCCTCGGTGCCAAGCGGGACGCGGATGAGCGTCTTCAAGGAAGGCGGGGCCGCGGTGGCCGCTGCCGGTAGTGCCAGCGATGTCTGGAACAGATCGGTTGCCGCCGGCCGTTGCCGTGGAATGGCGCGGTAGGGCGTGCCGGTCCAAGGCGTGAAGCGAGTGAAGTCCCGGCCGTTGTCGTGGTCGATGACCATGGCGCCGGTGTCGCTCAGCCCCCGCAGAGTGTTATGCCAGGTGTGGTCATCGGGCGGGGCTGGGGGCGCAAGCAGGGTATCGGCATCCACATCCGGCTCTCCGGCAACACGGCGTGCCAGATAGCACAGGCGCGCCAGCTCGGCGTCCGGGGGCGCGGGAAAACCTTCCGGGTCCGGGGTGGCCAGCCGCGCCGTTGACGGCCATCGGGAGGGGACATAAGCCGCCATTCGTGACAGCCAATGCTCCAGCAGGGCGGCGGCCTCCTGGCCGCGCCCGGGTGCGTCCAGCTCAATCAGGCACTCTCCTTGGTTCAGCCCCTGGTTCCGGCTGCGGCGCTGCCCGGTCACGGTGATCGTCGAGGCCATGCCGGTGGAGCGCAGGCAGCCCAGCGCGCCGTGGTGGCCGGGTTCCCGCAACCAGTGGCGCAACCAGGGCCAGACCCGCTCGTCCTCGGGTAGCGGAAACAGCAGTGTGCAGCTGGTATCGGACCGCGGGGCCCGCCAGAGCCAGTCCTGTTGCTGGATGTCGCTGGGGAATGCCGTGGGCAGAGGTGGCCGGGATGGGATCGGGCCGCTGGGCAGCCGTGAAAGCGTTTCCGCCAGTACGCCATCCACGTTGTCCGGTAGCGCGCCCCGCAGAACCAGTGTCATGTTGCCGGCGCGGAACCAGCAAGCGTGAAAGGCCCGGACCTCCCCGGTCAGGGAAGCCAGGGGGGCGCTCAGGCTGTGGGCGTTGCCGGCGGTGAAGCGGGCCAGCGGATGTGACGGCCGCGCCAGCCGAGCCAACAGCGCCTGACGATGCAGGCGCGGATCCGCCAGCCGGGTTCGGAACTCGGCATCCAGAATCCGTCGCTCCCGCGCCACCGATTCCTCGGTCAGCAAGGGCCGGCTCAGCATGTCGATCAGATGGGCCAGGCAGGGGGCCAGTCCTTCCGCGTCCACGGTGAAGAAGAACGCCATGGTGTCGTCCAGGGTGCTGGCGTTGTAGTTGCCATTCCAGCCCTGGATGCGGCGGGCGAAGTGATGGGCGTCGGGATAACGCTCACTGCCGGTGAACAGAATATGCTCGAGCAAATGTGCCAGCCCGGGGCGGGTTTCGGGTTCATCGTGACTGCCCACGCCGATTTGCAGCACGGCTGTCACCCGCGACCCTGGCTCCGGCAGCAGCAGGGTGCGCAGGCCGCTCTCGTGATGATAGAGGCGCGCCCGGGAGTGAGACTGTGGCAACCGTCGCGGGTCGTGGACAGTGAATGCGGTCATTGGCCGGACTCCTGGCCAATGGGGGCATGGCGTCGGTAGAAGGCCAGTTCCCGTTCCAGCACCAGTGCCCGGTTGCGCGGCAAGCGAAAGCCATGCTGCTCTTCGGCGAAGCGCACGCACTCCACCGGCACGCCGTTGGCGTGCAACGCCGCCACCATGGCTTCGGTTTGTTCGGGTAGCACGACGGCGTCGCGCAGGCCCTGGAAAAACAGGGTTGGAGTGCGCAGGCGCGCGGCGTTGGCCAGCGGTGAGCGGGCCTGATAACGGTCCGCGTCCCGCTCGGGATCACCGATCAGCCAGTCGATGTAGTCCGCTTCGAATTTGTGCGTTTGCCGGCGCAACCGGAGCGGATCGCTGACGCCGTACAAGCTGGCGGCGGCGCGGAATGTGGCCGGCGCGCGGGCCAAGGTGTTGAGCACGGTGAAGCCGCCGGCGCTTTGTCCTCGCAGGAACAACCGGCGCGGATCCGCCAGCCGTTCCCTTATCAGTGTCTGCACCGCGTACAGCACATCGTCCACGTCGCTGACGCCCCACTGTCCCGCCAGGGACTGACGATACGCACGGCCGAAGCCGACGCTGCCCCGGTAATTCAGGTCCAGCACGGCGAATCCGCGCTGAGTCCAGAACTGTATTGCCGGATTGAACAGCGGAAAACTGGCCGAAGTCGGGCCACCGTGAACCGTCACCAACAAGGGCGGCGGCGTACAGTCGCCGGGGCAGGGCGGGTAGTAAAAGCCGTGGCGGTGAGTGTCGTCGGCGCTGGTGAACGTCAGCGGTTGCGGTTCTGATACCGTGCCCGCTTCCAGAGGCAGGGGCGCGGCATCGAGTATGGAGAGATCGTCGCCTTCTTTTGCGCTCAGATGCAATAACGTGGTGCCCCGGCGTGGCCCGGCGGCGAGACAGAACACGCCCAGGGGGCCGGCGCTGATGGCAAGAAAATGCTGATAGTCCGAAGGCATCGCCGCCGGCGGGACGGTGTCTCCCGCAACGCTCAAATGGCCCCGGCCGTCCCGCCACCAGGCCACCACCGGGCTGCCGTCCGGCAGGGTATCGTAATGGCGGGAGCCGAGTAGCCAGGGACTGGGGGTGTGATCCGCTTCCCTGCCGGGCAGACATTGCCACTGTCCATGCCCGAACCGCCATGGGCGCCAGTGTCCGCTGCCGTCGAACAGGCAGAGCAAACGCCCTTGCCGGTCGAAACGGGGTTGTTGCGCCGAATGCTCCGGTTTATCGAGGCCGGGCAGGGCCGTGCCGGGCAAGCCGTGGTCAGTCAGTTTCACGTGGCGCAGGCGGCTGGCCGTCCAGGGCTGATGAGGGCGATCCCATTCCACCCAGGCCAACTGTTGGCCGTCGTCACTGATGGCGGGTGACGCATAGAAATCGGCATCCTCGCTCAGCACCCGCAGGGTGCGGTCGCGCCCCACCGCCACCAGCCGGTGCCGTGTTTGCTGGTTCTCCGGCCGCTCTTCCACGGCGATGATCCGGTCGCGTTGATGGTCGTAGGCCAGTCCGCCGTAACGGCGATCCGGGTGATCGGTGAGCGGATGGCATCGCGGTTGCGAAAACCCCTGCCAATAAAGCTGCTGGTCGTCCTCGTTGACGAAGGCCAGACCGTCCGTGCCCAGACACAGAGCACTGCCACCATACTCGTAGACCCGAGAGCGCACGCTGAACCCGTCCGGCGTCAGGGTGCGGCGGCCCGCCGCCGTCCATTCCTGCACCCGAAAGCGCCCGTCGCGGGGATCGCTACGGGTCCAGATCACCCGTTGCGCGTTGCTGTGCAACTCGCCGAACTCCACCGTGGACGCCACCGCCTGGCGGGCGCTCAGTGGCGATAATCGGGCCGGATCAGCCCCGGTAGATGAGCCGGGCATTGCGTTCATTACGGTAGGTCAGTGGCGGCACCTGATCCAGAGGTGTGCCGGCCTGTTCCCGCGCCGCCACGATGGTGTGGTGATGCGGCGACTTGGCGCACACCGGATCGGCGTTGGCGGCATCGCCGGTGAGCATGTAGGCCTGGCAGCGGCAGCCGCCGAAGTCCTCGTGCTTCTCGTCGCAGGAGCGGCAGGGTTCGGGCATCCAGGCGTCGCCGCGGAAATGATTGAAGCCGGGAGAACGATGCCAGATGGTCTCGATGGTGTGGTCTCTGACGTTGGGGAAGTCGATCGGCAATTGCCGGGCACTGTGGCAGGGCAGCGCGGTGCCGTCCGGGGTGATGGTCAGGAACATACTGCCCCAGCCGTTCATACAGGGTTTCGGGCGCTCTTCATAGTAGTCCGGCACCACGAAGATCAACTGGCAGGGATTGGTGGCCTCTTCCAGGCGGCGCCGATAGTCCGCCACCGTTTGTTCCGCTTGTTGCAACTGCGCCCGCGAAGGCATCAGGCCTTGCCGGTTCAAGTGGGCCCAGCCGTAGTACTGGCAGGTGGCCAGCTCCACATAGTCGGCCTCCAGGTCCAGACACAGTTGGATAATATCGCCGATACGGTCGATGTTGTGCCGGTGAATGACGATATTGAGCACCATGGGAAAATCGTGCGCCTTCACCGCCCGGGCCATTTCCAACTTATGCTGGAACGCTTTGCGGGAGCCCGCCATCAACTGATTGCCGGCCGCTTCGGCGTCCTGGAAGCTGATCTGAATGTGGTCCAGGCCGGCGTCCGCCAGGGCGCGGACCTTGTCCCGGTTCAGCCCCATGCCGGAGGTGATCAGGTTACTGTAATAACCCAGTTCGCGGGCGCCGGAAACCAGCTCGATCAGATCCGGCCGGGTCAGCGGTTCGCCGCCGGACAAGCCCAACTGGGCCGCGCCCATGGCCCGTGCCTGGGCGAACACGTCCAGCCATTGCCCGGTGTCCAGCTCCTGGCCCTGGTCGGCAAAATCCACCGGGTTGGAGCAATAGGGGCATTGCAGCGGGCAACGGTAGGTCAGCTCCGCCAACAGCCATAACGGCGGTCCCGGGCGGATCTCAGCGTTCGGTGAGCCAGTGGTTGCCATGGGCGGCCTCGAGAAAATCCAGCACGTCCGCTTCCAGATCCGGTACCTCCGGGAAGCGCTGATGCAGAGTGGCGACAATGTCCGCGACGCTGCGCTCGCCGTTCACCAGCGTGAGGATCTGGGCGGCACTGTCATTCAGTTTCACCATGCCTTCCGGATACAGCAGCACATGGGCCTGCTGCGCCGGTTCCCATTGCAGACGGAAGCCCCGGCGCAACAGCGGAATGGCGTCGTGATGTGGTGCGCTCATTGCTGCAACCCCCGGTGCCAGACGCCTTTATCGGTGACGGTATGGTAGGGCGGCCGTTCCAGTTCGTAGGCCATGCTCATGGCGTCGAGCATGGTCCACAGAATATCCAGCTTGAACTGCAGAATATCCAACGCCCGCTGCTGGGCCTCGCGGGTAGTGAAATGATCCAGCGTAATGCGCAGACCATGTTCCACGTCCCGCCGTGCCTCGCCCATGCGGTTGCGGAAGTAGTGATATCCATCCTCGCCGATCCACGGATAATGCCGGGGCCAGCTGTCCAGCCGCGACTGGTGAATCCGCGGCGCGAACAGTTCGGTCAGGGACGAACAGGCCGCCTCCTGCCAACTGGCGGCGCGGGCGAACTGCACGTAGGCGTCCACCGCGAAGCGCACCCCGGGCAGCACATGTTCCTGGGAGCGTATTTCTCCGGCGCTCAGGCCCACCGCCTCGCCCAGGCGGATCCAGGCTTCGATGCCGCCTTCGCCGCCGGCGGCGCCATCGTGGTCATGAATACGCTGCACCCATTCGCGGCGGACATCCCGGTCCCGGCAGTTGGCGAGGATGGCGGCGTCCTTCACCGGAATATTCACTTGATAGTAATACCGGTTCGCCACCCAGCCCTGGATTTGCCGGCGGCTGGCGCGGCCCTCATACATGGCCACGTGGTAAGGATGATGGATGTGGTAGTAACGGCCCTTGTCGCGCAACGCCTGTTCGAACTCGGCGCGGCTCAGGGGCAGGGCGGGGGCCTGCTCGCTCATAATCGGATCGCCATTCCATCGTAGGCCACCTCGACCCCCTGGCTTTCCACCCGGGCGCGCTCCTCGGAGCCGTGGTCGAGGATCGGATTGGTGTTATTGATATGGATGAGTATCCGGCGTTGGGGTTCCGGCAGACTGGCCAGCAGCTCCAGCATGCCGCCCGGGCCGCTCTGCGGCAGATGGCCCATTTCGCTGGCTGGTTTGGTGCCGACGCCGGCGTGGCGCATTTCGTCCTCGCGCCAGAAAGTGCCGTCCACCAACAGGCAATCGGCACTGGCCATCAGGCCGCGCAAATCGGCGTCCACCTGGCCAAGGCCGGGCGCGTAGAACAGGCGCTTGCCGTTGGCATCCTCCACCAGCAGGCCGATGTTGTCGCCGGGGTGGGGATCATTTCGGTGCGGAGAATAGGGTGGCGCCGCGCTGCGCAGCGGGATTGGCGTGAGGCTCAGTCCCGGACAACAGGGGATGCGGAACTCACCGGCCAACGGAATCGGGTTCCAGCGCAGCCCGCCGTTCCAGTGGTCGAGGATGCGGAACAGCGGAAAGCCGGTGCACAGATCCTGATGGACCATCTCGGTACACCACACCTCATGGGGGCAGCCCTCGCGCAACATCAGCAGGCCGGTGGTGTGATCGATCTGGCTGTCCATCAGCACGATGGCGCCAATGGCGGTACCGCGTTTGCCGTCCGTCCGGCGCAGTTCCGGCGTGCTTTCCAATTGGGCGCGGATGTCCGGTGAGGTATTACACAGAATCCAGTGCTCGCCATCGTCGGACAGCGCGATGGAGGACTGGGTGCGGGGCACCGCGTCGATGGTGCCCTGGCGCAGCCCGGCGCAATTGGCGCACTGGCAGTTCCACTGGGGAAAGCCGCCGCCGGCCGCCGAGCCGAGAACTCGGATATACATAGGCGTCAGAGCCTGGTCCCGCGGATCCCGCCAGCGCGGGCCCGCGGGCACCAGCGTCAGCGATTGGAAATGTACATGGTGACTTCAAAGCCGATGCGCATGTCCACATAGCTGGGTTTGGTCCACATAGCGAGCTCCTCGATTGTTATTCGTGTCAGAGATTGGCCGTGATCGGCCGATTCATTTGAGCACTGCCCGGGGAATCGGATCACTGCTACTTTAGTACTGAATGTGCCGGTCCATAGGGCCCGACTCGGCGGTGATTACATTTGCAGGAGCCAGCCCTGTCTGGCTAATCCCGGCCTCCGGTGTGGGTACGTTCGCTTGCAGGCAAGCTCCCACAGCGGCTTCGTAGCGCGAACTGTGGGAGCCAGCCTGCTGGCGAATTTGCAGGGCAAGCCACGCTTCCGCTTGGCATCAACGCCCCTCGCCATGTCGCTTTGGTCAGGCGTTCGCCAGACGGCTTGCCCATAATGCGAAGCCCAGGCATCGGATTCGCTGACCGGAGGTTTCGTGCGTATTTTACGGCTGCTTTGTGTTTCTCTGGTTTTATCCGTTTCTCTCCCTGCCGGTGCCGACAAGGCGCTGGATCTGACCCCGGCGCAGCAGGCCGAGATCAAACGCTTCGCCCCCGGAGTAACGTTGACCCCGGAGCTGGCGGACAAGCTGCGCGCCATCGCCTTTGACCAGAAGCGCTCGCTGGATGAGCGTATTCAGGCAATGCAAAAAGTGGCTTGCTATAAGCCGGGAGAGCCGGTTAAACGGCGTATCTGCATCTGGGACATCGCCGGCCGCGCCGGCCCCATCTTCAAGGCCGCCGAGGATCAGCGGAGCCGGGTTCTGAAGTACGGGGTGGATCTGGAAATGGTGCCTTACACCAGCGAAAGCGTGGTGGTGGAGGATCTGAAAGCCGGGATTTGCGACGCCGCCCTGATCAGTGGCCTGCGCGCCCGTTTGTTCAATCAATACACCGGCACCATCGACGCCATCGGCGCGCTGCCTTCCGACGATCACATGAAGCTGTTGTTGCGCGCCATGGCCAGCCCGAAAGTGGCGCCGCGCATGGTGGCCAACGGTTATGTGGTGCTGGGTATTGCCCCGGCCGGGCCGGCTTATATCTTCGTCAATGACCGCGCCATCAATACCCTGGCCAACGCCGCCGGAAAACGGGTGGCGGTATTGGATTACGATCCGGTTCAGGCGGAAATGGTGGCGCAGATCGGCGCCACGCCGGTCAACTCCGATATTGTTTCCGCGCCGAACAAATTCAACAACGGCGTGGTGGATGTGCTGGCGGCGCCGATCGTGGCCTATGAAGTGCTGGAGCTGTACAAGGGCATGCGGCCCAATGGCGGTATCATCAATTACCCGTTGGCGCAGATCACCATGCAGCTGATCGGGCGCGCTGATAAATTCCCCAATGAAGTGGCGCAATTGGTGCGTGAGGAATTCTTCAACGGCTACGACCGGATCATGGCGCGCCTGGCGCAAGAGCAGGCCAAGGTACCGGGTCACTGGTGGATTGAAATTCCGGATCGGGATAAACGCGAGTACGAGATGATGATGCAGGATGCCCGTTTGACCCTGCGCGGGAAGGGGTATTACAGCGCGGATATGTTGACTCTGGAACGCAAGGTGCGCTGCAAGCTGGACCCCAACCGGGGAGAATGTGTCAATCCGGTGGAATAGAGCAGCTGCCCCGATTTCCAACTACTGTAGGAGCCAGCCCTGCTGGCGAATGCTTTTTCTTCCACCGCCAGGGTGATTCGCCTGCAAGGCAGGCTCCTACAGAAGAGAATTAATGCTTCAGCCGACAACCTCAGGTGCACTCGGCCCGGGAGGCGTCCAGCTTGCAGCGGATCTTGCGCATGATGGTCAGCATGTCCGGATCGTAATAGCCTTGATCGCGGAGCTGATCGCGAGCTTCCTGCATCATCAATTCGTATTCCGCTTTGTCCTCATCGGGAATTTTCACCCACCATTTTGGGTCCACCGCTTTTGATTCCTGTTCCACCTGCTGCCGGAAGCGGTCGAAGTTCTCATAAAAATAGCTGCGTGATTTCTGGAACATCTCCTTGGGAAAGCGATCGGTCTTGGCGATAACCTGCAGGGTCAGTTGCACCAGCGGATAGTCGATGATGCCGCCGTCCGGGGAGAGCCCTTTATACAGTTCCAGCGCCTGATAGACCGCCAGGGGCGCGAAGATCACATCCACCGAACCGTTGTTGAATTTAGTGGAGAAGTTGGTGACATCGGAATCCACTGGCGTGGCGCCCACCTGCGACACCAGGCCGGCCTGGGTTTCATCGTATTCCAGCACCGCCACTTTCTTGCCGGCGGCCTTGTCCAGCGTATTGATCTTACGATCATTGACGAAGATATAAGCGGGGCCCGCCGGCGCGAAACCGGCGACGGAGTAGTTACCGCCTTCCAACTTGTCCGCCATCTTCGGGCTGGCCAGAACCTGGGAGATGATGCGCAAGTGATCCATGCTGGGCACCGCGCCGATGGCGTCGATGGTGCCGGCGAACTTATTGAATCCGCGGGCGCGGATCCCGGTCACCAGCGCGGCGTCACAGACACCGGCCTTCAGATCCTCGGTAGCGATCAACTCGCTGGTATAGGGCAGCAGTTCTACATCCAGGCCCCAGGACAAAGCGGTGGTCTTCCAGTCGCGGGCGCTGTTCATGATCGGCCCGGCGTTGCCGACGATGTCGAACACGCACACTTTGCGCTTGATCGGTTCCGCCAGGGTGGGCAGGGAGAGGGCGATGAGCAGGGGGGTAAGCAAGTACAACGCGGTTCTTTTCATTGGGGGCTCCGTGATCCGACAGAAAATCGGGTCTGTTTTCGCTGTCGAGAGGCTGGCTTCGCTAGGCGTGTGTGGAAACGCGTCCACGAGGGCTTTGAAAAACAGATCATACCGGACGCTCAGGGCATCGTGACGATACGCGTTTGAATGTATCAGCGGGTATGGAGGCGATCAATTTACCGTACTGGCCGCATCGCCATGGAAGGCAGCAGAAACAGCCAATTGCTTTGCTGGCGGACCGGTGTGGCGCGGTGGCTGGGGAAGGACGTGAAGGACACGGCTTGGCAGCTGATCCGATGTCAGCGGCCAAGGAGCGTCCCCAAATCCTGTCGTCGCCGCCAAAGAGGCCAATGCCGTCCTTGTAAACCGCGCGGGTTTACCTCTCATAAAGAGCGAACAAGTGAACTCTAGGGGGCGATCGGAGGCAAAAAAAATGACTAAGCGGAAACGCGCTTATTGCGATTTATTTGGTTCCTGTGTGTGGATGCAAAAAAACGGACGTAAGAACCTGAGAAAGGCGCAAAAACGGGTATACAAAGGCGGTTTCAATATACACCGATTTGTAATCAAGTGAGCGTTTGCTAATCCCGGAAAAGGCTTTAAACGGGGTGCTTAAAAAGGGGACAGGAAATACAAAATCATTGTCTTATTAAAAGTGAACGACTGTAAATATTAAAGGGTTCCTAAAGAGCTCTAAAAGCGTTAGGGTTTTAGTTTCATAACCGTACCAGGAAGTAATGTTATGTAAGCCCGGCGCAGTCTGGGCCGGGGAAGCTCAGCGAAATCAATAACAAGGAGAAGCGCTATGAGCAGCAAGGAACGCGTTTTGCTGCAAGGTGTCCCTCACTATGTAGTGCATAAAACCCGAGACGGCAGCCCGATCTTTCGTACCACGGTGGATTTCAACTACTGCGAGCGGCAGCTGTTGGAATTGCGCAGGGAGTACGAAGTCGAGATCCACGCCTGGTGTCTGCTGCCCGGCGAAGTCCATTTGTTGATCACCCCCACCGGGCGGGCCACGGAAGTATCCCGCTTCATGAAAGGCTTGTCTTGCCGCACCGCGCTGTTCTTCAAGAAGATCCATGGGGAGGAGTCGCCCTGGGAAAGCCGCTTCCTGTCCACGCCGGTACAACCCAGCCAGTGGGTGCTGACCATCATGCGTATGATCGAGCTGTTGCCGGTGACACGGGGGCTGGTGCAGAAGATCAACCAGTACGCCCACAGCAGCCTGCGCATGCGTTGCGAGAAGACTCAGACCAGCTGGCTGGACGATCCGGAAGAGTACCTGCGTCTGGGAACGAACCGGGACGAACGCCGCTTCGCTTACCGGGAATACCTGCGTTTGGGCAACAACCCGAAGGAAGTGGACTTCATCGTCAACGCCGTTACTCGCGGGCTGGTTACCGGCTCGGACCGCTTTATTCGGGAAGTGGCGGAAAAGTACGGCGAGCGCGTGTATGGCCGGCCCCGGGGGAGGCCCAGGAAGAGGCCAAGTCAGGACAGTGACAGCCCACCCGGCGGCGACAGTGAAGAATAGCCGCCGGCGTGCTGATCACGAGGTCCGATGACAATGAATCGTCCTACTCTGACCGCCGTGCTGGGCCGGGCCGCACGCTACCTAGTATCGCTGGCGCTGCTTGGCGTGCTGGTGTACCTGGTGGTGTGGACCGCGGGGTTGCTGATCCGCGGCCCCAAGCCGCCGGAACGGATGTCGGCGGACAGCCTCTCTGTAACCGTGCCTTCGCAAAATCCAGCACTGACGAAGGCGGAGATCGCGGGCTGGAATCTGTTCGGCGAGTACCTGTCCGAGAACGGCACGGCCGAAGCGCATTCCGATGCACCAGAAACCCGAATGAAACTCACCTTGCTCGGCGTTTTCCATAACCGGGTGGACGAGCACGGCTGGGCGATCATCCAGCCCGAAGGTGGAGAAGCGGGGTTGTATCACGTGGGCGATGAGCTGGTCCGTGGCGCCACACTGAATGCATTACGGGTGGATCACGTGTTGCTCAAGCGGGGAGGGCGCCTGGAGAAACTGCCGCTACTCGACTGGGAAGCGATGCCAGGGATCGTGGCCTCGGCACAGCCGGCTCGGGATGACAAGAAAGACGATTCGGAAGTGGAAAAGCTGCTGAGTGACCGGGAAAAGGCCATGAAAACCATGGGCGTCGAGCCGGTGAGCCCGGAGACAGCCAATGGCTACCGGGTGATTGATGAAGAGGGTGACCTGGTCAAGAAGTTCGGCTTCCAAAAAGGCGACATTATCTTTTCCGCCAATGGCTATCCACTGGGAACCAAGGAAGACGACCTGCTGGCCCGCCGCTCCGTGGTGGATAGCGGCATTGGTGAGATCATCGTGAGGCGGGGAAGCAAGGAGTTTCTGATCGAGTATCGGACAGGCAACGGGAATATTCGAGGCATGGCCGCCCTGACCGCGAAAACCCCCGAGGGAGGATAGCGCCTGCAGATCACGCTGCGAAGCCGCTGTGGGAGCTTTGTCCGGGCGGCGGGCCGCTGCAAGCGACTGTCCCAGCACCACAGGCCGCATTCGGCAGCAGGCTGGCTCCTCCAGATCACGAGGTTCACGGGCACGCCGCTTTCAAACTGTGGGACGGTAGAGGGGTGTGCTAAGGTTTTCCCGTTCGAATCATCCCTTGTGCAAGGAGAGCGGAATGACCGATGACAGCCGGGTTGGTCAGGTTGGTGAGTCCTGGAATGATACGTTTGCCTCACGGGCCATGAATATGCCGCCGGATCCCGTTCATATGGAGACCTATGACGAATATCCGAGCAAGTTCAGCCCTCTGTTTTTCGTGGTGATCGCGCTTGCCGTGTTCACCGGAGTAAGTAGTTTCGCCTCCTATAAAAGTGGCAATACCACCTGGTGGCTGGTCCTGTTGGTGGTAACGTTACTGCTCCTCTTCGCCCTGCGCCGCTTTCCCAAGCCGGACGATCTCAAGGACATCGCTTATGAAAAGGGTCTGCTGATCCCCGCCATCGTGATCGATACCCAGCCACTGACGTTACTGGCCCTGGCCGATATGCGCGGCCAGGAAGATGTGGATCTGGTGTGGGGCTGTCTGAAGCTGCCCGTCAAGCAGCTGCCCCATCACACCATCGCCATTGATGAGAAAGTGCCCTGTGTGTCGATGTTTGGAATGCCGGGGAACGGTTACTGGAGCATTTTCCAGCCTCGTCCGGTGGCTTGGGGGTACGACGATCCGGCCTTGGTGAAAAAGGTGACCGAAAGCCTCACGGCGAAGGACGTGGATGATGTGGATGAATGGGCGGTGCTGCAGGAACTCAAGGATGCCATGAAAGCGGCACCGAACAACAAGGTGATCTACTTCGACGCGGCGCTGCGGCAAACGGACAAGCCGTAAAGCAAAAAGGACTCTGGTATTTCTGGTTCCCGCGGAGCTGGGGAGCCGCTGTGGCAAACTTGCTGGCAAGCGGCTCCCGGCTCGTGAGCCGTGATACCGAATCCGGCCCCACCTGATCAGCGAAAGACGTCTTCCAGCTCTTCCACCTCGTAAGGCCGGTCGATCCAGTCTTCCAGCTGTTCCCGGCTGGCGCCGTTCAGTTTGACATCGATGTGTTCAGGGACTGTACCGAAACGGCGTGCCAACTGACGCCGCAGAATATTTCGGGCCTCGGCGGTGGAACCTTCCTCCCGGCCTTCCTTCCGGCCTTCCTTCCGGCCTTCCTCTCGGCCTTCCTCCAGACCTATTTCCCGACCTTCCTCTCGGCCTTTGGTGAGCCCCTCCCGGCGGAATTGGGCTTTCCACTCTTGTATGCGTTCTTCCAGCATGGTGTTCGCCTCCTGTAAGTTTCGAACTTCCCGCCAGCTGATTTCCGGAGCCAGACTGGGGCCCCGGCGATGTAGCCATTCCAGAATAGCTTGTCTGAGTTCACTCTGCTCAGGCCCCTTGAGCCATTCTAGCAAATGGGAGAAGGCCCGAGACAGGTCTTCCGGGGCCTGGCTTTGCTCCAGCCGGAATATAGCGGCGACCAGATTACGCTGCCCAGGCAGGGCGCCCTCGTGAAGCAGAGCGCCCTCATCCAAAAGTAGAAACTGTAGCCGGGGCAAATAGGGGAGCACGGCGTGGGGAGGGGGCTGAATCAAATTGTCCAGGGCCACCGGAGCGCGCCAGCGTCCCTTTCCGTTGTACAGCACTATGGGCAGTACCGGTGGTAACCGGCGGTCCTGGCTCAATTCCTCACGCCGGATCAGGTCCTGATACAGCAGACCGATGTAAGTGAGGATACGCACCGGCATGAAGCGCTCCACCGTGGACTGAAACTCCAGCATCAGATAGAGATAAATCCATTCGCGTTTCCAACGTACCCGCCAGAGCGCGTCATTGTGGCGGCTAAGCAGATCGCCGGTAGCGTAGCCGTCACTGACCTTTTCCAGTGAATCCAGATCCAGCTCCCGGACCCAGTCCCCTTCCATGAACCCAAGCAGCAAATCCCGCATCAGAGCGCGATGCGAAAACAGAAATTTATAAGCGGTGTCGTGCTCCCCCATGAATCCTCCCCAAATCAGCAGGGGAGTAATATGACGCGCACTCCGCGATCAGTCTGTCAGCCCTGGAGGAATTCTCTGTCCGCCACAAGCAAAGGGTAGTGTAGGAAGCATTCCCCCGGACAGCACACCACCTCACAACGAAGCCGCTGTAGGAGCTTGCCTGCAAGCGAATCCTGGCTCGTGAGTCGCAATACCGAACCCGGTTCCCAAACCTGATCAGCGAAAGACGTCTTCCAGGTTTTCCACCTCGTAGGGCCGGTCGATCCAGTCTTCCAGTTGTTCCCGGCTGGCGCCGTTCAACTTGGCTTCAATACGTTCGGAAAGAGAGCCGAAGCGGCGTACCAGTTGGCGTCGCAGGATATTACGGGCCTCGTTGACCAGCCCCTCTTGCAAACCAGCCTGGTGGTGCATGTCCTTCCATTCCTGTGCACTGTTGCGCGTCATCTCCTGAATCTCCTGCAAGTTCAGCATTTGAGGAATTGTTACGCCCGGCATCCATTGGGGCAGCCGGCGGTACAACCACGCTACGAAGCTGTGCCGTAGGCCCGCCAGTTCCGATGGGCGCAGCCAGTTTATCAAATCGTCAAGAACCTGGGGCACCTCGGCAAAGGTGCGATGATGCTCCAAACGGAACAGAGCGGCGACCAAGTTGCGCATTGATGCCAGCTGATCCAGATCAAAAGCGCCTTGGTCCAAAAGCAGAAAAGCCTGCTCCGGCTGAAGTCCCAAAAACTCCGCCGGACCTGGCTGAATCAGATTCCGGACATGAATGGGAGCCCGCCAACGGGATTCTCCATTATACAGCACGACTGGCAGAACGGAGGGGAGCTTCTGGTTGTCATCCAGCTCATGGCGGCGAATCAGGTCCTGGTACAACAATCCTGTGTAGGTATGAACCCGTACCGGCATAAACCGTTCCACGGTGGATTGAAATTCCAGCAGCAGATAGAGATAAATCCTGTCCCGTCCCCATCGCACCCGCCAGATCGCGTCATCGTGACGGCTGCGCAGATCATCACTGACATAGCTGCCGTTCATCTTTTCCAGGGAATCCAGATCCAGTTTCCCGAGCCAATCTCCGGAGACGAATCCCTCAAGGAAATCCCTGACCATCCTCGGGTGAGAGAACAGCAGCTTGTAACCGGTATCGTGATCCATCATGCCCCCCTTCCACATCACCGGGGCAGTATGGCGTGGAGACGAAGACGGGTCTGTCAGCCCTGACGGAAAACTCTGTCGGCGGGGAGACGCGGGTAGTGTAGGAAAGCATCCCACTCGGATAGCACACCACCTCACTACAAAGCCGCCGTAGGAGCTTTGTCCGGGCGGCGGAACCCCCGCCGCCTCTTCACCACGCAAACCCCAAGGCCATCTCCGTCCTTATGGCCCCGCACTAGCTCCTCAACCAAGGTCCCTCTGCTGTGGGGAGCTTGCTAGCAAACGAATAACCGCCGCTCCGTCATCTCTCAAATATTCCAGAAGCCAACCAAACCACCTTCGCCAACCGTTTTAGCCAAAATAATAATTACCCTAGAAGTCCCTGCAACTTCTGGGGTAATTAAAATGCCCGAAAAGATCCAATAAATACCCCAGAAGTTCCCCGAAAATGGCGCAGAAGTGAAAGGTTAAGTGTTTGATTTTGAAAAGGTCTTTTCTGTTACATAAATAAAGTCTCGTTTGCATCTGAATTTAATCTGGTTACGTATTGTTAATTTTTTGGGGATTGGTACGGTCGTAATGGCTTGGCTTCAAGGAAGGTCCGTAAGGGCTGAGTAGGGCGCTTCAACGAAGCGTGGGAACAAAGCAGTAAGGCAGCCGAGGGTCGCCTTGAGCTTGGCGGGAAATAACAAATATTCCTCATGTGAAATGGAAATAAAGGAGAAAGATTGTGAAAAGTATAGTTGCTAAGAATATGTTAATTGCGGCGGGAACGTTAATCAGCGCCGCTGCATTTGCAACCCCTGGAGCACACGGTCCTACTGGTGGGCTATGCTCTCCTGATCACGATACAAGCTCCAACGGAGTATGGGATTGTGTTGAATGGACGGGCGCGGGGACAATGACTGGCAATGACAACCATGCGTCTGAGGGAGGCTGGTTTGGTCCAGGTGGCACTTCAAATGCAAATGATACCTTTGTATTTCGTGGTGACTCTGCCCTTGCCTGTCCTTTGGCAAGTGCAGATTGTACTCTTGAGCTTAGAGGGCAAGTTAGGGTCAACACCGAAACTGGGAATGACCTAAGCATCAAGGTTCTAGATGGATCTGTGAGCGGTTCCAGCTTTTTGTGTGGCTCAATCAATATTAGCGGGTTTCCTTGGTATGCAGCTGATACCTCGGAGCACGATGTATTTGATAATGCGTCATACATTTCAAGCCCTGGGGGTGGTTCTGAGCCTAATGGTGTAGGCATCGGCAATTTTGGCAACATTGATTTGTCCGCCCTTATTTATAATATTTCGGACGGCCATGTACATGATGTTGAGTTCTCCAATGGTGATCCAAGCGTATCTGATCCTTCGTACTTCTACTTTAATAGTGTGATTTATGAAGATGGTAGCGCTCACTCCAGCCAAGGTTGCTCAGTCGATGGTAAGCTCTATATTGCCGACGGTGTCGATGATATTAATGCATATTAATAAATATCGATAATATATTGGGCTTTGGGGGTGCACTGTTGCGCCCCCTTTTTATGTGTACGGAAAGGTCTCGAACCACCTGGAGCTATACTGTCGATTTAAGAGTCAATCAAGATTGAGGTCTGCGGCAAGGCGTTTGATTAGTCTATAGTCACCGCAGACATGATTTATATGCAAGAAATCTATAGACAGGAGATCAAGGGATATTCGCTGTTGGTCCAGGGTATTATTGAACGGAGCTAGCTCGCGGAGATATCTGCTCCTAAGGAAAAGTAACAAAAAACAGGATCTCGCCGATACAAAAAATGGGATAGCCGAGGAACTCCCTCAGGAACTGTTATATATAAAAAGTAATGATTACGCGAAATGAAAATAAAGGAGAAATAAAATGAAAAACAAAATTGCCAAAAAATCAATCATTGCAGTGGGCGCTTTAATCAGTGCTTCTGCACTTGCGGCCCCTGGAGCACATAGCCCTACTGCTGGGTTATGCTCTCCTGATCATGCGATAAGCTCTAATGCGGTATGGGACTGCATTGAATGGACGGGACCAGGGACGATGACTGGTAGTGACAACCATGCTTCTGAGGGGGGATGGTTTGGTCCGGGCGGTACTTCAAATTCGAATGATACATTCGTCTTCCGTGGCGATTCTGCTCTCTCCTGCCCTCTGGCAAGTGCAGATTGTACCCTCGAACTTAGAGGGCAGGCCAGGATCAATACAGAAACAGGGAATGATCTAAGCATTAAGGTTCTCGATGGAGCTGTGAGTGGTTCTAGTTTGCTGTGTGGCTCAATCAGTATTGGTGGATTCCCTTGGTATGCAGCCGATACTTCAGAGCACACTGTATTTGATGATGCATCATACATTTCGAGTCCTGGAGGAGGCTATCAACCTAATAGCGTGGGCATTGGCAATTTGGGCAATATCGATTTGTCGGCTCTTATCTATAACATTGTGGACGGCCATGTACATGATGTTGAGTTCTCCAATGGTGATCCAAGCGTATCTGATCCTTCGTACTTCTACTTTAATAGTGTGATTTATGGAAACTCCGATGACTGCTCGGTTAGTGGTAAAATCTATATCACTGATGGCGTCAATGATATTAATGTTTACTGATAGAGGTCGACGTGTAGTGGATGGGTGTGCCGACTCCTTTTGGCGGTGATGCACAAAGCATATAAAAACCTTAATGGATTGTTGTTTGGTTACATACGAGAACTAGATTTGTCATTTTTAAGGTTAAATAAAGGGGGCAAGGCCCCCTTTATTTATTTGATCGGAGCTGAAAGGTACTGGAGGCGACTTCCCTTCTCGGGGATAAATAGATCTCCGTATCCATTGAATCGTCCTGTGCCCCTTTGCCAGAACCGTACAGTAAGATCTACTGGAGCGGTGTTGATTTGTTCCACCATCATACGACCATCATCAAGAAAATTTACTGGTCCCTCAAGGTTCATCGTTATGGGGTATGAACGCATATTGGCTGGGTTCTGAGGAGCGCCAATCCCCCATTCGGCTACATAAGGGATATCCACATATAAATCAAGCTTTGCTTGAAGTGTTGGTTGGCCTTCAACATCCTTGATCCATGCAGTGATTGGCTCAGATCGATATGCGGCGAAATTTCCAGAGTCATGATAACGCATTCTTAATATCTGTATGCCAGTTTTTCCCGGTATCCCAAATCCGGATCCGTTTGAACCTGATAGTGCGTAGACGTCGAGAGATGTCCCTATAACCATTGAAGGCCAAATTAGAACCTTGATGCCGTTTTCAGTAACTTGGTCAGTTACTTCTGCGATTATCGATGAAATAAGGTATGAGAACTTGTGGTCCGGGCATTTCATCGGGGTTTGATCAAAAACATTTAATGTGACGTTGTAGGAACATCCGATATTAAAGCCAAATATGCCACTTCCAGGATTTTGCTCGATATTACTGGTGAGATTGTCATTTTGATATCGAGATATAACTTTGGCGCTATTTACTTCTGGGCTGAGGCCGTCTGGGTCATATTGTGGATATAGTTCGGAAGATTCAGTGGTTGGACCAAACTCTTCCGTTTTATATTGATATTCGCCGTTTGAGTAAAAGAAAGGAAAGCCATATAGGGGTTCAAGATTGGTGCTCGTGCCTAGATTCGATGCATCGTGCACCAAATTTCGATTGGTATCAGAAATTGGCTGGGTGGTTAAGTACTGGAGGGTGTTTCTATTTTTCTCTTCCCCTCTAAAGAATTGAACAAGATCAGGGCCACCAGCCTGAACATCCGATGAAGTTACGATGAAATCGTAGTTTCTCTGAAAACCAGTATCTCCAATGTAAGTAATATTCGTTGTTCCAATGGGCTGAGTTTGCAGAGGGAGTGGTGTGGAGGATTTGTCGCAAATGGCTGTTTCGCCACAAGTATAGTTGCTATCGCTATATATCCTGTCGCCTGGAACACTTCCGCTAAGGTCTCCGATGCGATATCCAGAGGAGGCTAGCCTGTAGCGATACAAGGAACCGATCTCCCAATTAGAATCAGGGTAGAATACGATATCTTCTCTGTTTTTCTCTAACTTTCCTTGCACATTCTCTAGTACGTTTTCATTGTTATCGATCTTCTCAACATAAAACGTCTTTCCGAATACAACAGATTCGGCGTCAATTGGTTTGGAAAACCTTATGATAATGGGGCGGTCGGAAGGTAGGCCGCTTACTGGAATGAAATCGTCTGCAACTACAGATTTGTCTATCTCCGAGGCATTGGGTTGTTGACTCAGATCTTCAGGTCCTCCAGCGCATCGGCCAGCTATATTGTTCTTCAGATCTCTACTTGGATCAATCTCTCCTTCTCCCTTGTCATCTAAGTATTCCTGCAATAGGGCACATGGATATCCCGGATACGCAGATATCACCATTGGCGCATAATCTTGTGATGGTGGAGCGCTATTATAAATGGGCGGAATCACAACTCGAGCACTGACTGCAGCCTGACTTTTATCTACTATGGTTGGGAGAGTAAAATCGTTATCAATCGGTGATGATATGGCATTACCTACTATGTCGGTCGCCGTCTCCAGTTGTAGTCGATAACCAACCGGAGCCTCCTCCGGGCTATAAACCAAATCCTCCTCCGGCTTCACCACGATCGCCGCGCCATCCACATACACCTGCGCCGGCATTTCTTCTTCCGCTCCGCCGTTCACGGTTTTATAGAGGGTGACGTTACCTTCCACGCTTTGCGGATCGATAGGCTCATCAAAGTTCAAAATAATCGGATCCCCAGGCTTGGCCAGCAGGGACTTGTCCTCGCCGGTGATGGTATCCGTGCCCAGGGTCCAGCTTTGCAGGGTAGGGCCGGTGGTGTCTTCCGGGGCGGTGGGGGCGTTCATCTGATCCTTGTAGGACTGCAACTGGAAGCTGAGCAGGCCGTGGCCGTATTCCTGGCCGAGGATGTTGGGTTCCACCATGCCGACGGCGTCCAGGTTGAGGACGCCGGCTTCGGTGTCCACTTCGGCCACGCCCACCAGTTCGATGTGCATGATGTCCTGGGTGAAGCCGCCGTTGGCGCGCGGGTCCTCGGTGGCGATGCCCACGTCCATGAGCAGGTGGACGATGCGCAGGGCGTCGGCGCGGTTATGGACGTTGTAGGGGTTGGGCACCAGGTAGCCGGTGGCGTCGCTGGTGAGGCGCATGTCCACGGGGCCGGAGCCGAAGCCGGCGGGGACTTCGCCGCCGATCATCACCATTTCGATGGCGCTGCCGGTGAGCTTGGTGCCGCGGGGCAGGCGGATCGGGGTGACGTCGGGGTATTCGGTGACGTCCGCCAGTTCGGCCACCACGGCGTCGGCGCTGGCCTGGGTGACGTTGACGTCTTCGCCGAGCAGGGTGCCGTTGACGGGCACCTGGTTGATGTTCTTGCCGGTGAGGCGGGACAGGCCGCTCTGGGTGATCCGCTGCACCAGCATGGCCGGTTCGCCACGCGGTGAGGAGTCCGCCGGGGTGAAGTTGATCTCGGTGCCGGCGAAGGCTTCATCAAAGGTGCTGGTGAGACCGTTGGTGAGGCTCAGCGTATAGCTCTGCCCGGGTGTCAGATACTCCGGTTTCGGATCCACGGTCATGTAGTGGCCGTTGATCAGGAGCGTGGCTTCCACGGTTTCGCCGCTGCTGTCGGTGAGCACCACGGTGTCGCCGTAGCGGGCGCTGGCGCGGTCCACCGGCTGGGTGAACTGGAACCGGAAGCTGGAGAAATCCATGATCGGTTCGTTGGTGTCGCCATTGGGCATTTGCCGGTCGATGGCGAAGCCGTCGTCCTTGACCACCAGGCTTCTGGGCCCTTCGGCCAGTGGCCGGGTGGTGAAGCGCAGGGTGCGGTCGGCGGAGGTGCCGTTACGCAGACGCAGGTTCTTGATGGCGATGGTGTAGTCGGTGAGCGGGCTCAGCGATTGCGCCGGTGTGAGGATCACGCCGCGCGGGTCCGGGCCCACGGTTTCGGCGGTGTAGTCCAGGTTGCCGCCTTCGGCGTCACAGCACAGGGTGACGCTCTGTTCCACGTCGCCGAGTGACACGTCACTGGTGAAGCGCAGCACCACCGGTGCCTTGGTGGGCACTTCGGCCTGCCCGTCATCGGGATAGGCGTAGAGTAGGCTTTGCCGTTTGCTGTCGTTGGCGTCGTTGCCGGGCATGCTGGAGCCGTCACTGCCGCCACAGGCGGTGAGGACGGTGGCGCAGGCGGTTATTAATAAGGTCCCATAGAGGGTCCGGTTAAAGGTTCCGCGAATCATAAGGTTCTCCCCCCTTAAAACTGCATGCTGATGGAGGCGGCGAAGACGTTGACGTCACCGTCGGTCTTGACGCGGTCGTCGTTGCCGGTCTGGTCGGAGATCAAACGGAAGTCCCGCTCGCCGATGGCGTGGTACTGGTAGGCCAGATCGAAGCGCACCGGATGCTTGAAGCCATAGACCCGCTGGGCGGTGGCGTGGAAGCCCAGGCCGAAGATGGTGCGGCGGGCGTCCAGATAGTTGATCTCTTTATTGACGCCGGTCTCCAGCGGGGACTCCTGATAGGCAATACCGCCGGAGAAGCCGATGCCGGGCTCGAACTCGTACTCCACGCCAATGCGGGGAATAAAGGTGTCACGGAACTGCAGATCCCCCACGTCCTTGATGTCGTCGTGGCCGGCGGTGAGTTTGTCCTCGAGCTTGGACCACTCCTGGAACTCCAATGCCACACCAGTGCGCCACTTGCCTTTTTTCACCTGAGTGCCGAACACATAGGTGTTGGGCTGGTAGGAGTCGATGGTGCTCAGGTTAATAAACAGACCGGGCTCGGGGATGGTGCCGGGAATGATGGTGTTGGCGTCGACGCTGACGCGCGCGTAGGAGTAGCCGCGGAAGGCGAAGGCGGTCTCCACGCCGTTGTACCAGCAGTCGGCGTCGGGGCAGAAAGTCTCCTTCCAGTCCAGGCTCATGCTGAGGATGGGCCGCAGCACTGGCTTGGCGGTGACGTCGAGGGTCTCGTACTGGGTGTTGCCGGAGAGGTCGGTGTGGGCGACCAGCTTGGCGTCGGAGTGCAGGGTGACGCGGGTGGCGAAGCCGATGGCGAGACCGCGCCAGATGTTGGTGCCGATGCCGAGGGACAGGAACAGCGGCTCACGGCCCTGATTGAAGTACTGGCCGTAGGGGGCGGTTTGCGAGGTGAAGGCCATCAGTTCCTGGGAGTACTTCTCGGAGCCGAGCAAGAGGCCGAGGACCACGGACTGTCCGAGTTCGGTGATGCCGGAGAGATCGGTACGTAATCCGAGCAGGATTTGCTGGGTGGGATCGTCCTGGACCTTGTACTTGCCGTGCTGTTGGCTGTCGGCCTTGAGGTTGGGATCGGCGTGCATGAGTCCGGCGGTCATTTCGCCACGGGTGTCGCGGGCGAGAAAGGCCGGATTGTAGTAGGTGGTGGAGACCTGGGTGTTGAACATGGAGAGGGCCTGGACGGTGGCGACGTCACTGGGCAGGACACCGTAGCTGGTGGCTATGTTACCCATGTTCGCGCAAGCGATCGCCGGGGCAAGCAACAGCGCCGCGGCACCGAGGCCACGGTTCAATACGGGGCTTAGTGTCATTGCTGACAATCCTCCTGATTATCTTCTTATCGTAGTGATGTTTTATTGTTCGAGAGGCCGGCGCTTGCCCATCCCCGGGCGGCTTCTCCGGTTCAATGGAGAGTACCCCATAAGAATGGGGGCACGTAACAAGTTGGCACTAAAGTTTCAAACAGGGACTCGAAGGTGAAAAATAAGTCTTTATAAATCAAAGAGTTGACCTTTATCTTCTGCGCCATTTAAAAGCGAAGAGCTCGATTTGCAGTGATTTTTACAGAAGAAATAGAAGGTGCTTGGGACGTTTGCAAAAGCAATTTTTGATTGAGAAAAAGACAGTGCTACCAATCTGCACCGGAGGTGCAAAAAAAGGGGACAGGAAAGTTGGCCATCAATATTCTTATTGGGCCGTTTTTCTTTTAAGGAAATGCAAGGATGTATTTGTAAGGAAGAGGTTTATAACCAAAAAGTAAACGGATGTGCACGAATTGTGGAGCGATGGTGGGGGCTATTGATTCTGGAGAGATGCATTCGCGCTGTATTCGCCGCCAGGGCAGCTCCCACAGCGGCTTCGTAGCCCGATCCATGGGAAGCTCTGGTTTGCTGCGAGTGGATCAAGCACCTACAGGGACTTCATAGCGTAAGCAGGAGAAGGGGAAAAAAGAGATGGCCGTTCTTGGGGGGGGGGGATTAGAACGGCCATGCTTTCAATACCTGAAAGAAGGGGTCTCACTGATTGGCACCCGTTGGGGGCGGGTGTGACCGAATCCTTGGTCGCCAGCGAGGACCCCACTCTCTCATAAGTGATGGTAACTGTGTGTAAAATGCCTATAAATCAGTCTGTTAGTGTTATGCGTGTCACATTTTGGCGGCTTTCCATGGCCAGCCATCCTTTGCCTATCGCCCGGTTGAGGGCGCGGATCAGGGCTTGAAGGGAGGCGGTGAGCACATTCTGGTCCCGGGCGACGCCGAACAGCTGCCGGGTGCCCACCCGGATTTCCACGTAGGCGTACGCTTCCGAGTCGGCGCCGTCCCCGGCGGAGTGCTGGTGGTAGTCGGCGATGTCGCAGGCCAGCCCCAACCGGGCGCAGGCATCCACCAATGCTGATAATGGTCCATTGCCGCTGCCTTGCAGGGTGAATTCGCCTTCCGGCGTTTGCAGGGTGCCACGCAGACGGGCCTGGCCGTCGGCGGTGGTCACCACCGGATCCCGCAGCGCCAGAGGGGCTGCTTCGAACAGGTACTCCTTGCGGAAGCACTCGAGAATCATGTCGCCGGTGATTTCGCGGCCGGTTTGATCGGCGATCAGTTGCACCGCGGTACTGAACTCCATTTGCAGACGGCGGGGCAGAGTGATGCCGTGCTGTTCCATCAGATAAGCCACGCCGCCTTTGCCGGATTGGCTGTTGACGCGGATCACCGCTTCATAGCTGCGTCCCAGGTCCGCCGGGTCCACCGGCAGATAGGGCACTTCCCAAAATCCTTGCGGATTGTTGGCGCGGGCGGCGAAGCCTTTTTTGATGGCGTCCTGGTGAGAGCCGGAGAAGGCGGTGAAAACCAGATCACCGGAATAGGGGTGACGCGGATGCACCGGCAACTGGTTGCAATATTCCACTTCCCGCTGGGTGTGGTGGATGTCGGAGAAATCCAGGCCCGGGCTGACGCCGGCGGCGTACAGGTTCATGGCCAGGTTGAGCAGGTCCAGATTGCCGGTGCGTTCGCCGTTGCCGAACAAGGTGCCCTCGACCCGCTCGGCGCCGGCCAGCAATGCCAGTTCCGCACTGGAAACGCCGGTGCCACGGTCGTTGTGCGGGTGCACGCTGATGATGACGCTGTCCCGCCGGGAGAGGTGACGGCAGAACCACTCGATCTGATCGGCGAACACGTTGGCGGTGGCGACCTCCACGGTGGTGGGCAGGTTGAGGATCATTTTGTGCCGTGGCGTGGGTGCCATTACGTCCATCACCGCCTCGCAGATTTCCAGAGCGAAATCCTGCTCGGTGAAGCAGAAGGTCTCCGGGGAGTACTGGAAGGTCCAGTCGGTGTCCGGATAGCGCGCCATCTGCTCCCGGATCCGCCGGGTGGCGTGGGTGGCGATGTCGATGCAGCCCTGGCGGTCCACATTGAACACCACTTCACGAAACACTGGCGCGGTGGCGTTATAGACGTGGACGATGGCGCGAGGCACGCCTTGCAGCGCCTCGAAAGTGCGCTCGATGAGATCCTCCCGGGCCTGGGTCATCACCTGGATGGTGACGTCGCCGGGGATGGCGTTGGTCTCGATCAGCTCGCGCACGTAGTCGTAATCGATCTGCGAGGCCGCCGGGAAGCCCACCTCGATTTCCTTGAAACCGGTGCGTACCAGCAGATCGAAGAAGCGCCGCTTGCGCTCCAGACTCATGGGATCGATCAACGCCTGGTTGCCGTCGCGCATGTCCACGCTGCACCAGACCGGCGGGTGCCGCTGAACGCGGTCGGGCCACTGGCGGTCCGGCAGTTGGACGGTCTGGAAGGGGCGGTATTTGCTGGACGGGTCCTTCAACATCATTTCGGTTCTCCTGTTGTTCGGGGGGCATCACCCGCTGGTGACTCCGCGTTGTCCTGATCCGCCAGGTAGTGACGGATGGCTTGTTCGGCTTCGCTCAGATGGCGACGTAGCAGTGCCAGGGCACGGCTTTCATCGCCACTCCGCGCGGCATCGAGCAGAGCTTCGTGATCATCGCGGGCCTGGTGGCCGGTGCCCATGGCGGAGAGATGGAAGCGCAAGAAGCGCTCTTCCTGCTCCAATTCCTGCTCGATCAGATACAGCAGACGGGCGTTGCCGGCCCGCCGGTAGAGCGCCATATGGAACTCCCGGTTGAGGCGGGCGAGGGTGGCGCTGTCCCTGGCTTTTCGCAGGGAGGCCAGACGAGCGGAGGCGTCGGCCAGGTCGGTGTCGCTCAGATGCGGTAGCGACAAACGCAGAGCTTCTGGTTCCAACAGCAGGCGCACGCCGTAGGTATCCATGGCGTCCTGGTTGATCAGCGCGGTTACCACGGCACCTTTGTATGGCTGGATGTGCAGCAGCCCCTGGGACTCCAGCCGACGCAGTGCTTCACGCACCGGCATGCGGCTGACGCCGAACAGGGCGGCGATCTCTTCCTGGCGCAGCGGGGTTTCCGGCGGGATGCGGCCGTCCATGATCGCTTCGCGCAGCGCGCTTTCGATCACGTCCCGTGCCAGATGGGCCGGGGTCTCGGTGGGCGTGAAGACACCGGAGAGCGTGGGAATGGGTTTGCGGGGCACAATGCACCTCTAATTGGATCCTGGATCCAATTTAGAGTATGACGGTAAGGCGGTGCTGTAAATAGATGGGGAGTGTTTTGCGTTAGCTGGCAAGCGGAGCGCCGCCCCGACTGGCTCCTACGGATCATGCTACGAAGCCGCTTTGGGAGCTTGCCTTGCAAGCGAATATCCCAACGCTGGAGGGCCGCCCCACCGCTTAGTCAGCGGCAGTTGCCGGCCTTGCGGTAGCCGGCGGCGCGGGCGGCGGCTTCGCTGTCGAAGTTCACCCGGTTGCTGGGTTTCATGGCGTTATAGCTGGGGCAGCCCTGGGGCAGATGGTAGACCTTGCTGTTGCGGTTGCCATGAATGGGGCCCGCGGATCGGGTGCTTTCGGTGCTGGCTGGTGTCCGACTGGCATCGGCCACGACGGAGACCAGCCCCTCGCGGCTGTTGCGATGGTTCAGCGTCCAGCTTCGCTCGCCGGTAACGAACGGATTGGAGTGCCCCATGATGGCGGCGATGCGCCGGTCCCGCTGGCGCTCCCAGGTGGATACCGGATGGCCGCGGTCCCAGGCCATCAAGAGCCGTTGTTGCTGTTTGCTCAGGCGCAGATCATAACGGTCGGCCATGTAGAAATAGACGCGGGCGACCTGGCCGCGCAGTGCCGGTGGCGGTTGCGCGGTGCGGTGTTTGAAATCGACCTTGAAATCACAGGCGCCATATTGAGCGGCCACGTTCCGAACCGGTCCGAAGTTGTAGTTGCTGCGATCGCCGTTGACCTCGCCCACCACCGGGGTGAGGTTGTGCATGTCCGCTTCCATCACACGGAACAGGGGATCTTCCGATACGCAGTTGCGGCGCCCGCCGTTTTGCCAGCACTGGCGCTGACGGCCGAAGTTGGAGGCGGGAACGATATGCTCCCATTCGATGCGCGCGGCCCGGTTGGCCTGGGCGCGCACCTGGTAACCGCATTCCCGCAGATGTACCCGGCCGCCGGTGCGGCCGGTCCAGTCCCAGGTGCATTGGCAGTAGGCGTCGCCGACCTGATTGCGATCGTTGTAAACGTGATCGCGCAGTTCTTCTTTGGCTTCGGCGAAGTGTTGTGGCGCGGCCTGCGCCGATAAGGTGAAAAGACAAACAAAGAGAGCAAGGAGCCCGCGTTTCAATAATGCCATTAACGAAAAAGCCTTGTTTTACAGTGTGGGAACGGCGTGAAGTGAGCGGCGCGCAGTATAACGATTTGATCGGCTGGGGAAAGGGGAACATGACAATGTAAGAGCGCGATCAGAAGGAGCCAAGAAGCCGCTGTGGGAGCTAGCCTTGCTGGCGGCCAGGCCTTCCAGCGTCGGGCTATTCGCTTGCAGGGAAGCTCCCACAGCGGCTTCGTAGCATATCCGTGGGAGCTAGCCTTGCTGGCGAACCAGGCCTTCCAGCGTTGGGCTATTCGCTTGCAGGGCTAGCTCCTACGGCGGCTTGCTTAGATCGGCAAGCGGGTCTGCGATACTTGTGCGCCCGGTATGGTTCGTGTTCACAAGGGGGTGCTATAGTCCGGCCTGCACTGATCACGGAGGTTCTATGAAAGGAATATCCAGATGCCGTGGCGCTCTGCTGGTGGCTGTCGCCACGGTGGCACTGACCGCCTGCTCCGAGCCCACCATTGATGGCGGCTCTGAACAGACGTTGCAAACGTCCATCGCCCGGGTCCGTGATGGCTTGCCGCCGGAGCAGGCCGACCGCTTCGAGCAAGCGCTGCAAGTGATCGTCTCCGATAAAACGAATTTCGCTGCCTCCGTGGAAGGCGATCCCGATGATGTGCAAGAGATTCTGCGGCTCGCCCTGAATGGCAAGACCGGCAAGGCGGTGATCGCCCAGGCGGATCGCATTCAGCAGGCCCGGGAACAGGCCCGCAGGGACAAGGCGGAGGAAGAAATCAAAGCCCTGGAGGCGGAGAAAGCCAAAGCGGATCGGGAGCGGGCGGCCTTGTCCCGATTTCAGGTGGCCTCGGCCAATTTCTTCATGAAGGACCGCAAGATGTTCGGCAAGGAACCGGTCATTGAGCTGTCGGTGGTGAACGGTACCGATAAGCCGGTGTCCCGGGCGCACTTCCAGGGGCGTTTCATCAGCCCGGATCGCAGCGTGCCCTGGTTCGAGGACGATTTCAGCTACGAGATTCCCGGTGGTCTGGAGCCGGGAGAAAAAGCCACCTGGAGCCTGTCACCGAGCCGTTTTGGCCCCTGGGGTGACCCGGATGTCCCCGAAGACGCGCAGTTCAGCGTTGCCGTGGTGGGACTGGATGGCGCGGAAGGGGAGCCGCTTTTTGATGACCACGAGTTCAGCGATACCGCGGGTCAGCGTCTGTCGGAGCTGAAGGAACAGTACCGGACGGAGTAGCCCGCTTCAGTCCTCCGGTACGTAGATCATGCGCCCGTCATCTAGGCGGTAGGTGACACCGGCCCGTGATCCCTGGCCCTGGCCGACTTCGCCGTTGGATTCGTAGCGCGTCAGTTCCTGTCCGTCCTTGATGGTGATGCGCATGTCGGCCTCGCCCGGGTTTTCCACTACCACCACCTTGTCCCGCGAGAACGGATTCAGCGGGTTCTGTGCGATGGTCACCATCAATATGCCGATGATCACCAGAAACAGGTCGATCAGGTTGATTACCGACAGCATCGGATCATCGGCGTCTTCGTCATCAATAAAACGCATCAGAGTTCACCTTCCCGTTGCCGCTGTTTTTCCAGTTCGCGCAGGTCCTGCAGCAGCCAGCGGCGGCGCACGGTGAGCATGAAGAAACACAGACTGGCTGCGATCAAAGCCAGGATCACGGCGGAAAACGCGGCGACCATATTGCGGCCGACGCTTTCCGCGTCGTTGTTACCAAGCGCCAGCAGTGCCGGTCCCATGGGAATCATGGTGGCGATCAGTCCGAGCATGGGGGCGGTGCGTGAGACGATGCGCAGCCACTCCAGCCGATGCAGGATCCATAATTCCAGATCATCGCTGTGCGGCGTCATGTCATGCCGCCGGGCGAACGCGAACAGCTTCCCGGTATGATCACCACGGCGGCGTTGCCACGTTTCCACCAGGAAGGCGCCGAGCATCACCAGGGCATAGCCCAGGGCGAGGGCGATCAGGGCCAGAACCGGTGCCAGAAAAATACGGGAGACGGCGTAAAGCAGGGTTTCGATGTCAGCAAAAAAGGTCATGAGATTCTCAGGATTCGATTTTCCGGGAAAGTAACCGCGGTGCACGTTGGCCACGGGCCTGCCACAGGGCGCCGGCGCCGATCAGAAGCCCCATCAGTGTTAGCGCCCACAACAGGCGGGGCGCGTCGTCCGGGGACTCAGCGGCGACCGCCTCCATGACCCGCCCTTGAACCGCCTGCGGTGCATCGGACTGGTTGGACGGCGACGGCTGCGCCGGGTTGGGGGCAGCGGCCGTGTCCGGTTTGGCGCCGCCATCAAGCCCGAAGCCCCGTGCCATGTCGGCGATGAAGCGGCGGGTCACCTCGGCGCCGCTGTCCGCTTCGAACTGCTCCGACAGGGTTTGCCAGCGTTGCGCCAGTTGACGGCGGGTTTGCTCGGAAGCGTCCCAGTAGCCCTTGCGGATCGCTTCGGCCATGCGCTCCAGGAGCTGTGCCTGAGCGGTGGGGTTATGCTGCTCGAACCATTCATTGGTACCCAGGTCGCGGGTATCGGTGACATAGGTGTCGAACAGCGACTGCCACTGGTCGTCGCGCACGGTGTTGGGATCCATGACCTGCCAGCCGAACAGATTGTTGGTGGCGTTGAGGACCTGCAGGGTGCCGGCGTAACCTTCCTGCTGCATGGCGCCGATCCATTGCGGGTTGAGGTAACGCACGCGCAATTCGTTGGCGAGGAAGCGATCCAGGCCGGTGGTGTTGACGGCGCCGCCGCGCAAGTCGGAGATCAATAACTGCGGCGCCTTGCCGTCCAGATGACGAATGGCCGACGACAAGCCGCCAAGGAATTCAAAGGGATGGTCGGTGGACAGCACGCCGTGCAGGTTCGACGAGCGTGACATGATCGCCGCCTCGGTGCCGTGCAGTTGCTCGGCCAGCAGGTTGGCCGTCCCGGGACTGTCCCCCCAGCTTTGGCCACCGTAAGCGTGGCGGCTGCTGGCGAGGAATTGCCGTGCCAGGACGTCGTCGTCTTCCCACTCGGTGGAACGCAGGGCCAGATCGGGCACACCGGTGCCGTACTCGCCGTGGGCATTGCCGAACAGCCGATGGCGCGCGGCGGCTTCCGCTTCGGCGTCCGGCAGGCCCTGTTGCCGCAAAGCGGCGGCGATGCGCCGGTTGTTGATGGCGATTGGATTGCCGGGTTCGTCCAGCTTGGCCAGCCGTGTCAGCGCGTCGTCGAGCAGCCGCATGAAGCTGTCGAATTGATCGCGATAAACGCCGGTGACCTGCACCACCACGTCGGTCCTGGGGCGCCCCAGTTCCGCGGCGGGAATGATCTCCAGCTCGGTGACCCGGCCGGCGCTGTCCCAGACCGGCCGCAGGCCCAGCGCGTGCAGGATTTGTGCTTCGGTCACGCCGAGATGACGAATCGCTTCCGAAGCCCACAGGCTGAACGCCAGCTTGCGCGGCCAGGCGCCGTCATGCTCGGCGCGGAAGGCCTGCACCAGTTGTGTATAGGCGGTGCCGGCGGCGTCGTAGGCGGCCCGGGCCGGGATCTTGTCGGCTTCGAAGGCGTACAGATTACGGCCGCTGGCCACGTCCGGATTGCGGATCGGATCACCACCGGAGCCGGGCCGCACGAAGCGGCCCTCCAGCCCGGCCAGCAGCGCTTCATTCTCTTGGGTATTGATCAAGTGCTGATTCAGTTGCCGCGCTCGACCGGCAAAGTCCGCGAGGTCATCGGGCGTATCCCGCGAGGCTTCGGGGTCGAGGAAACGACGCACCGTTTGATAGGGGAGAGTGGTGCTCAAGTCATCCTGGTCGACGGCGAACAGTTCTTCATGGTCCGTTCCCAGGGCGGTGTAGAACGGCTCGCCGAGCTGTTGCATGACAGTGCTGATGCGATGTTCGTCCTTGGCGGGTTCGCCAAATGTATGCAGCCCCAGCGGCATGGCGGCGCGCGCCAGCTCGTGCAGATGATCGTGCAGCTGTTGCAGGAAAGTGGCGAAGTCCTGCTCGGTCTGTTGCGCCGTCCAGCCCAGATCTTCATGCAAGTGCGCGTCGATGGTGGCTTCACGGATACGCGCGCTGACTTGCTCACGCACCATGCCGGGATCCAGTTGCTGATATTCATGAATCAGATGGTGCAGGTCACGTAGCTGGTCGTACAGCCCGGCCGGCGCGAACGGCGGTGTCTGATGGCTGATGGTGACGGCGCGGCCACGGCGCTTGGCCTGGATGGCTTCGCCGACGTTGTCCTGAATGTAGGGATAAAACACCGGCAGATCGCCCACCGCCAGCCAGGGGTAATCGCTGGCGGCGAGACCTCGGTCCTTGCCGGGCAGCCATTCCTGGGTGCCGTGGGTGCCCAGATGGATCAGCGCGTTGGCCTGGTATTGCCGTTGCAAATACAAATAGGCGGCCATATAGAGAGGATCGGGGATGCTGTCGGTGTCATGGTAATGTGCCGATGGATCTCCGGTGCGCGGCATTTGCGGCATCACCAGCAGCCGTCCGAGCCGCCAGCGTGGAATGACAAAATAGAGCTTGCCGTCCACTTCCCGCACCGCCTGATGTTGCTCAAGGGCGCGGCCGCGCTTCAGTTCGGCTCGACGTGATGACGGCAACCGCGCCAGCCACTGCTGGTATTCGTCCACGGGGAACAGCGCGGCCATGTCCTCGGCCAGCAACTCGTCCAGCGATACCGTGCCGTACAGAGCGCCGAGCATGCGCTGGCCGGCGGCGATCACCTGCTGCTCGGTCACTGGTTCACCCACCGAGTATCCCGCCTCGGTCAGGGCAGTCTGAATGGACACAATACTGCGTGGAAGGTTGAGGTTCGATGCGCCCAGGTTCTTCTCGCCAGCCGGGTAATTCCAGTACATCAGCGCCAGTTTCTTGTCCGCCGCCGGTGTATGGCGCAGTGCCACCAGACTGCGCAGTTTGCCGATCAGCGCATCGGTTTGTGCCGGCAACAGATCGTCCACGCCGCCGGTGGTGGCGGAAAGCACGGTGGGGTCGCTGATGCCCCAGCCTTCGGGGGTAGCCAGAAACACGGCGGTAGTACGTGGAGCCACACCGCTTTTGGCGTCGGGCCAGTCGCTGGCTTCCCCGTCACGGAACCGCAATGTCTGGATCACCGGAATGTCCAGTGCGAGGAAATCCCGGCGGCGCGCCTTACCGTCACGCAGGTGAGTGAGGTTGACCAGGACATCCACCTTCCCGTTGCCGAGGACGTCGCTCAGCCCTTCCGAACCGGCGGTGTTGAACCAGAATACGATTGGCAGCAGACCGGCGGCTTCGCTGCGGGCGATCAGGGTATCCACTTCGCGGGTGAGCAGGTCGGAAACCACGCCCCGGTGAATCAGGAACGCCACCCGGCCTTCGGGCCGGCTCTGCCGCTGTGTGTCATGCCAGCCAAGATAGTCGTCAATGTGCTCGAAAACACGGGGCGCGCGCGGGTGGTAGAAGCCGTTGCCGGGCAAGGCTTCGGGGGCCTCGAGCAGATGCGATGGGGCGGGGGCGGCGCCTTGCAACGTTTTGGCCAGAGCAAAGAAACGACGGAAGTTGTGCTCGCCTCCGGCGGCGTACAAGGCGCTCAGGACGCTGCCGTGGCGGGGCTGTAACTGTACCCAATCGGGCCGGCCACCACCGATGATCAAGCGGGGGCGTTCGCCGTACTCCGGAATGACGTTCAGCTTTTGCGTCACCGTCAGGCGATCATTCGGGCGCGGTACGTCCAGGACGATCAGCGCGGCGGAGCGTGCCGCTTGCCGCAGTGTGGCCGCTGTGCTGGTCTCCACGTTCAGGTGCCGCAGCGCCATGCCTTCCTGTTTGGCGAAGGTTCGCAGCTGCTGAAATTTTTCCGCCGACACGAAATCGTTGTGAAAGACCTGTATCAATGGCTCGGCGGTCGCGGCGGCCGCTCCTGACAGGCTGATCAGCAGGCAGGTCAGGAGCAACCGGAAATAGTGCAGGGGCTGTGCGCTCATCAGAATGTGGCCGTCAGGCCGACAAAGTAGCGCCGCCCTTCGTCGGCACGGTCGTGGAGATCCGGGTCATCATTGGCCAGGCGCTCGTCGGTGAGGTTTTCGACACCGGCGTGCAGGCTGATCCCGGGGCTGAAGGCGTAGTCCACATAGCTGTACAACAAGGTGTGATCCGGCCGGTCGCGCTCGGTTTCGGAACGATACTGGGAACCGACGTACTCGGCGCGGACACGGGTGCTGATCCGGTCGGTGGTCCGCCAGATGAGCGTGGTGTTGGCGCGGTGCCGGGAACGGTCGGCCAGGCGTTCGTCGTTGGTACGGTCGCGGGCGTCCAGATAGGTGTAGTTGGCTTCCAGCCGCCAGCGTTCGAGCAGATCCACCGCGGCCGTCAACTCCAGTCCGCGCAGGCGCGCCTTGGCGATGTTGTCGTATTCCAGACAGACATAACCGGGCTCGAAGCAGGTCGGCTGGCGCACGGTTTCGATCAGGTTGCGCACGTCGTTGTGGAACAGGGTGGCGCCAGTGGACCAGCGCTCGTGATTCAGCGTGGCTCCCAGTTCAAAAGAACGATTGGTTTCCGGTTCCAGGTCCGGGTTGCCACGAATGATGCCGCGTCCGCCCATGGCGGCACGGGATTCGAATTCCGGCGACAGTTGTTTCAGGGTCGGTGCCTTGAAGCCGTGGCCGGCGCCGGCCTTGAAAGTCAACTGGTCGCTGGCATGGAACATCAGATAGGCACGCGGGCTGGTTTCCCAGCCGAAGTCCTGGTGATGATCAAAGCGGCTGCCGAGCACCAGCTCCCATTTTTCACCGAGAACAATCTCGTCCTGGGCAAAGGCGGCGTAGTGAGTCAGGTCGTCCTTGCCCTTGCGGTTGATATTGGGATCTTCCAGTTCCTCACGCCGGACTTCACTGCCGACGGTGAGTTTGTGCATACCGCCGGCGATCCAGCCCACGCGGCCGTCCAGCACGGTGTCGGTGAACCGGTTGGGGCCGGTGGTATCCGCGCCGTCACTGCGGTAAGTCTCGCGATCCAGGGTGCTTCGATAGAGCCGGACCTGACTGTTGCCCCAGCCCCAATCGCCCCGGTGGGAGAGAGAATAACGGCGGCGCTGCACTTCATTGTCGGATTGGTAGGGGCTGGCGCGAACGCCTTCCAGATCCTCGTTGCCGGCGTCCACGGAGAGGTCGATGCGTTGATAGGGATCCGGGGTCCAGGTCAAACCCACATGGCCAGTGGTGGCGCGCTGTTCGTCCAGGGCGGTGAGTTCGGGGTCGGCGGCGTCGAGCAGGGCGTCGCGGCGGCGGTATTCACCCCAGACATTGACCCCCAAGGTGCCAGGTACCAGCGGCCCCCC